>Ga0209212_1000052_pt1 | contig 239086 bp, 209 predicted proteins | sample RifGroC2_FD_183996 | JGI IMG/M metagenome (GOLD analysis project Ga0209212, IMG submission 183996) | Groundwater microbial communities from Rifle, Colorado, USA - Groundwater C2 (SPAdes) (version 2) | ecosystem: Environmental > Aquatic > Deep subsurface > Groundwater | place: Rifle, Colorado...
CAACCGGTTTTAACGGTTGCAAGATAAGGCCATTAAGGCAAGGTATGACATTTTAACTTTGCCGGCCGGTATGACATTTTAACTTAGCCTTTACAATAAAAATCAGCCCATTGTGCTGATTTTTATATTTTGCTATACTATGTCTATAGGTTTAATTAATTTAATATGGATAAGTGCGCAAAATGCGGGCTTCTCTTCGAGCAAGAAGACGATCGTTGTACTTGCAATGATAACGTTTGTTATCATTGCTGCGATTGTGGTGAAGGCTGCGGCTGTGGTTGTCAAGAAAAAAAATAACAAATTATTTTTTAGTAAAACCTACCAACCAAGGCGAGGGTATTTTTAAAAATTTTAATTTTAGAATTTATATGTGGCTTCTTTACGCATTTTTGTCGGCCATCTTCGCAGCTGCCGTAGCTATTTTTGGCAAACTTGGACTCAAAACTATAGACTCTACCTTAGCAACGACCATTCGATCAATTATCATGGCTATTTTTTTATTTTTAGTAGCAATTACCCTAAAGAAATTTGATGGTTTTAACTTTAATTCACTAAATGGTAAAGACTGGGTGTTAATATCACTATCTGGAATTGCTGGCGCTTTATCTTGGTTATTTTATTTCTTCGCACTTAAGTACGGCATGGCGGGCAAGGTAGTGGCGGTAGATCGCTTAAGTATTGTTTTTGTAATATTATTTGCCGCTTTATTTCTAGGAGAAGGCCTAACTTGGCGGAGTGTAGGTGGTGCAATATTAATTGCTGGTGGCGCTTTGTTGATTACTCTTAAGTAGTTTATGTCAGAATACAAGCTAAACCAATCACAAAAAGAAGCTGTAGAATACACCGACGGCCCTCTTTTAATTGTGGCTGGGGCTGGAACTGGTAAAACTACTGTAATTGTAAGCAAAATTGCTTATTTAATAGAAAACAAGCTAGCCAAACCAGAAGAAATTTTGGCGGTTACTTTTACAGACAAAGCTACTGGCGAAATGGTAGAGCGCGTAGATAAAATGTTAGACTTGGGCTATGTAGAATTATCAATCTCTACATTTCATGCTTTTTGCCAGAAAATTTTAGAGCAATACGGATTAGAAATAGGTATTAATCACCAATTTAAACTCCTAACACAAACTGATGCATGGTTATTGATGCGTCAAAATTTAGAAAAGTTCGAGTTAGATTATTATCGACCACTTGGCAATCCAACCGGACATATTCATGCTTTACTCAAACATTTTTCTAAATGTAAAGATGAATTAATTACTCCAGAACAATATTTAAAATCTGCTGAAGAAATAAAATTAAACAATGATAACACCGAAATAACCGACTCCAAACGTCTTACTGAAATTGCTAATGCTTACCATGTTTACAACCAGCTGTTATTAGATAATAATGCTTTGGATTTTGGTGATTTGATTTATTACACAGTAAAACTTTTAGAATCTAGACCAAATATTTTACACGCACTTCAAGAACGTTTTAAATTTATTTTGGTTGATGAATTTCAAGATGTGAATTGGGCGCAATATCAGCTAATCCAGATGTTAACAAACAAAAATACTAAACTTACAGTGGTTGGCGACGACGACCAAAGTATTTACGCTTTTCGAGGAGCGTCGGTGTCAAATATTATGCGCTTTAAAGAAGACTACCCAAATGCCAAGGAAGTTATTTTAAATGAAAATTATCGTTCCGAACAAGAAATCTTGGATTTAGCCTACAAATCAATTCAAAATAACAATCCGGATCGTTTAGAAACAAAACTAAAAATAAACAAAAAATTGGTATCAAGAGGTAAGGAAAAAGGAATAAAGAATAAAGCAGTGCACAATATCCACGCTGCGACTCTGGACGAGGAAGTTAAAACGGTAATTGAAGAAATAAAAAAACTAAAAAAAGAAAACGAAGAAACCGTTTGGGATGATTTTGCTATTTTAGTACGCGCCAACAGCTACGCCGATCCGTTTATTAACGCTCTAGAACGCGCCAAAATCCCATACGAATTCTTATCTTCGGTGGGGCTGTATCGCCAACCTCTAATTTTAGATTGTTTTAACTATTTTAAAATCCTAGATAATCAGTTTGATTCGCCAGCGATGTATCGTTTATTAAATTTAGAAAATCTACAACTTCTGGAAGATGACATACATAAAATAATAGCAACTGCAAAACGTAAAAGCTGGGCTTACTACGAAACACTCAAACATCCAGAAGAATTAAAACTATCTACCATCGGCCAAAAAATAATTGATGAATTATTACAAGTAATCGCCGACGGAATGCAGTTAGTTAAAAAAGAAAAACCTACTACTGTGCTTTATAACTTTTTGGAGAAAATCGGATATCTATCATATCTTACTCGCGAAGAAGAACAAGGAAACAGACAGGTTATAAGACAAATTTATCAACTAAAACAGTACTTTGAGTATATCACTAAATATGAAACTACCGTAATTGGTGCGCATGTACGCAGTTTTGTGGAGCATTGCCAATTTTTATTAGAAGCAGGTGATGAGGGGAAATTATACCAACCTACCGATACGCCCGACTCAATTAACATTTTAACAATTCATGGTGCCAAAGGTCTAGAATATAAATATGTATTTGTAGTAAATTTAGTAGAAGACAGATTTCCCAGCCGTCGGCGCGGAGAAGCGATAGAAATTCCTATAGGTTTAATTAAAGAACAACTACCAGAAGGGGATAGCCATATCCAAGAAGAACGCCGCCTATTTTATGTAGCTATAACTCGCGCTAAAGAAAAGCTATATTTAACTAGCGCTCACGATTATGGTGGTGTAAGAGAAAAAAAGATAAGCAGGTTTTTAGACGAATTAAAAATGAATATAGGAATAATTGAAAAATCAGATAATTTAACAATTACCAAATTATCAAATTGTCAAATTATTGACGATAAAAAAAATTCACACACAGATAAAAGTTTCTACGAACTTCCAACTACCTTTTCTTTTTCTCAAATAAAATCTTACGAAACCTGCCCTTATCAATATAAGTTGGCTCATATTTTAAAAATTCCTGTACGCGGCAGTGCCAGTTTTAGTTTTGGACAAACTATTCACGGTACTATGCACAAATTTTATCAACGCTTACAAGAATTAAATACTACTACCCAAGAATCGTTATTTAATTTGCCAGAAGCAAACAATAAAAAAGATAAGACAATCAAGGTACCATCTTTAGATGATTTACTCAAATTTTACGAGGAGAGCTGGTTAGACGATTGGTATAAAGATAAAAAACAAAAAGAAGATTACTATAAAAAAGGAAAAGAAATTTTACAATTATTTTATAAATCGCAAGAAAACAAATGGACTATTCCTATTACTCTAGAAGGTTGGTTTAAAATTAAAATTGGAGAATACTTAGTGCATGGCCGAATTGACCGGATCGATCAACTGCCTGATGGTTCTCTAGAAATAATTGACTATAAAACGGGAAAAAGTAAAGAAAAAGTTTCTGGTGATGATAAAGACCAACTATTAATCTATCAAATAGCAGCCAGCACTTTACCGGAATATAAAACAATTGGTCCAGTAAGCAAACTAACTTTTTATTATGTAAACGATAATATTTGTACATCGTTTTTAGGTAGCGACAAAGAACTAGAAAAAATAATCAACAAATTAATCAGTACAATAGATAAAATTAATAGTAAAAATTTTGTAGCAACGCCCAGCCAATTTAGCTGTGATTATTGTGATTTTCGTGAAATTTGTGAACATCGTGCTTAAAATTTCAAACCACATAAACTATGAAATCAATTGGCAATATTTTACAAACTGCTCACGAACATTCGTCTTTAATAAGAGGTGTTTTAGAAAACAAAGCTGTTGAAGCAGCTAATAAATTTTTACTAAATGAGTGGGGTCAAAAAATTACTAATCAAGCTCAAGCAGTATATTTAAAAAATAAAATTTTAACCATTGCTTGTCTTAATTCTTTTTTAACCGATGAAATTAGGCAAAAAGAAAACAAACTAAAGTTAATGGTAAACGACACCTGCCCTAATCAAATTATGGTAACCAAAGTTCGCTATCTATCATAATTTACTCTAATTTTAACTAATAAATACTGGTCTACAAACAAACTTGCCAAAGCAGTCAAAATAGACTACAATACTAATATTATGACTTTAAAATATTACCTATTTTTAATGTCCCTAGGTACAGTTATTTGTTGGACCGCTTGGGTATTTATACTTTTTAATATCGACCCAACCCAAGCAGATTTCTTGTCTTTTATCTTTTTTTATTCCAGCTTATTCCTAGCATTACTTGGCACTTTTTCGGTAATCGGTTTTTTGTTTCGTCGACGTATCGTCAAAGAAGATGAAATCGTATTTCGACATGTTAAAAAAACTTTTCGACAAGGTATAATGCTGGCGACATGGGTAATATTGTTTTTATTTTTACAACAGTCAAAACTCTTAACTTGGTGGATTATAACAATTTTAGTAATTTTGTTCGTCGTTATTGAAGGGCTAATATTCGCCAATCGTAAATATAACAATCGTGATTATGTTGGATAGATTTTTTCAAAAATTTCGCAAAGAACTAGGGGTTGACTTAGGTACGGCCAATACTTTGGTATATGTTAAAGGCCGTGGTATTGTAATTAATGAACCGAGTGTGGTAGCGGTTAATACCAAAACTGAACAAATTTTAGCGGTTGGTAACGAAGCTAAAGAGATGTTAGGTAAAACTCCTCCCCATATTACTACTACCCGTCCTCTAACTGGCGGGATTATTTCTGATTTTGAAGTGACTGAAAAAATGTTACGATACTTTATTGATAAAGTTAACGAAGATGAGAGCAGTTTTTTTTCCCGTCCCAGAGTAGTAATTGGAGCACCACTAGATATTACTGAGGTTGAGCGTAAAGCGATTGGTGACGCAGCTACTAACGCTGGGGCACGTGAGGTTTGGGTAGTAGAAGAACCGATGGCTGCAGCTATTGGTTCGCGACTACCAGTACGTGAACCGCTAGGTAACTTAATCGTAGAAATTGGTGGTGGCACTTCCGAAATTGCAGTAATCTCTTTAAGCGGTATAGTAACTTGGAAATCTGTAAAGATTGCCGGCGATGAGTTAAATCGCAATATCATGCAATATGCGCGCGAACAATTTAACCTATTATTAGGAGAACGCCAGGCAGAAGATATTAAAATAAAAATTGGTTCTGCAGTAGAATTATCAGAGCCAATGGAATACCCAATGCGCGGTCGTGACTTAGTAAGTGGTTTGCCTAAAGAAGTAATGATTAACGACAGCCAAGTGCGCGAAGCAATTATAAAATCTTTACGCACTATCGTAGATAATATTAAAGCTACTTTAGAAGTTTCTCCACCAGAGTTAGTAGCCGATATTCATGAACGTGGTTTGCTATTATCTGGCGGTGGCGCGTTGCTCCGCGGCATGGACCAACTGATCGCTCGTGCTACCGAAATTCCGGTACGACTGGCCGACGACCCCTTAACAGCTGTTGTGCGTGGTTGTGGTATTTTATTAGATGAGCCAGAGCTATTAAAAGAAGTGGCAATTTTATCTCCGCATAATTAAAAATTATGGTAAATTTAAAAATAAAAAAAGGACATTTTTATCTACTAGTAACTTTAATGTTACTAATTTTTTTTCATTACCTAGGTTGGTTACAACCAATAGAAAATCTAACCAGACAAATTTTTAACCCAGCACTAACCAAACTACATCTTATTAAAGCAGAGAATATCACCACCGATGAAATTAATAAACAGCAGACAGATTGGCAGACAAACTGGACCAGCTGCCAAAGCGAACGACAGGAGCAGGCTGTGTTATTAGCGCAATATAAAATCTTAACAGAAGAAAATAAAGAATTAAAAAGCCAACTAAATTTTCGCGAACGCAAATCAATTCCTTCGGTAACAGCCAGAGTAATAGGAAAAGACAGCGAAGATTCTGATAGAGCAATTATTATTAACGCGGGCGAACTAGCTGGAATAAAAATAGAACAACCAGTAATAGTAGGCGAAGGAATTTTAGTAGGCAAGATCATTCAAGTAGAAAATGACATATCTTTTGTACGGCTTATTAACGATAATAATAGCAAGATAGCAGCAACTATTTTAAACCGAAAGCAAAGTTTAGGAATTGTTGAAGGAGGCTATGGATTAAGCGTAAAAATGAATTTTATTCCTCGCAATGAGATAGTACTAAATAACGATCAAGTAATTACTTCCGGTTTAGAATTAAATGTACCGCGCGGTTTATTGATTGGTACAATTGCCGCAATCGAAAATGAGGCTTACCAACCATTTCAGCAAGCAATACTAGCTCCAGCGATCGATCTATCCAAACTAACAGTAGTAAGCGTGCTTCTAACTAATTAATTTATGGCCTGGTTATTAAAAAAAATAATGTGGCTAACACTTATTATTACTGTAATATTTTTACACCTAGCTTTACGAGATTGGTTTGATTTTCCATTTAATTGTTTTAATTTAATTTTTTTATTTTTAGGAGCCGCAATTATTATTTGGCCACAAAACAACAACCTTTGGCTAGTTTTACCTACAGTACTAATATCAGAATTATTTTCAGTGGTTCCATTTGGCGTTAGTGCTATCTCATTATTTATAAGTTTTCTAATTACTAATTGGCTGCTTTTGAACATCATTACCAATCGTTCGATTTTAATTGTTCTTTTCGCCGGTATCTTTAGCTTTATTTTATATCGTTTATTATTTTATTTATTTTTGATAGGCGGTCAATTATTTGGTAGTAGCATCGATTTGCTCTGGTCGGAAATAATAATTAGTTGGTTATGGGAATGTGTTTTAACTATTGGTATTTTAGTATTATTTTATCTAATCACTACATTATTTACAAAACGCTTCAATCCGTCATATGTAATTTTGAATCGTAAAAATATTTTTTAATTATGGTCGAGAAACAAATATTCGATATTTCGGAAGACAGTGTCCCTCATAATAATCTGACAGGAAAATTTAAAAATAAATGGGTGGAAGAATCTTTTGTGTTTGAAAAAAATATCGGCAAACAAACCGCATCAACAAGTACACGCAACTATCTAGGAAAAAGTATTAATGAAGATAAACTACGATGGCTAATAATAATTATCGTATTGGGTTTAATAATTATTTTAGGAAAAATATTTTATATTCAAGTTATTAACGGTGCCGAATATCGTGTTTTAGCAGAAGGCAACCGTATTCGCCTACGCCCGATCCCGTCGGAACGTGGTATTATTTTTGACCGTAATGGCAAACAATTAGTGCAGAATATACCAAGTTTTTCGCTAGCTATTATTCCGCAAGACTTTCCTAACGATACAGAAAAACGTCAAATAATTATTAGTAAAATTGCCGCTATTAGCTCGGTGCCGGAAGAAGATATTAAAAAAATATTAGAAAAATATCATAATTATAGCTATGAATCAATTGTAATCAAAGAAAACCTTGATTATGAAACGGCACTAAAGTTATATATTCAAAACGCCGATTTACCAGGTGTTTTAGTTGAAAGCGGAAACAAGCGTGATTATATTTATACTCATAGCGATAATTCGACCAGTACGGTTTCTAGTCTGTCTCATATTTTAGGTTACTTAGCTAAAATAGACGAGAAGGAATTAGCAAATTTACAAAATCAAGGATACCTATTGTCCGATAATATTGGTAAAACCGCAATTGAGAAAGTTTATGAAACTGATTTACGCGGCCAATACGGTAAGAAAAAAATTGAGGTTAACGCTTTAGGAAAAGAACAAAATGTTATTGCAGAAGAACCACCCCTGCCAGGTAAAAATTTATTTTTAACTATCGACCTAGAAGCTCAACGAGAGCTTGAAAATTTAATAAAAAAGAAATCCGAACAGATTGGAAAAAAACGAATTGCAGCAGTGGCCATGAATCCGCAAAATGGAGAAATATTAGCTATGGTTAGTTGGCCATCATTTGATAACAACTTATTTTCTGGAGGAATTAAAACAGACGAATATCAAAAACTAATTAATAATCCAGACAAACCATTATTTAACCGCGTTATTGGCGGCACTTACCCATCTGGTTCCGTAGCAAAATTTGTAGTAGCGGCCGCAGCTTTGCAAGAGGGGATTATTACGGCCGAAACTAGCGTCTTAAGTGTGGGTGGTATTTATGTAGGTAAATGGTTTTTTAAAGACTGGAAGGTGGGCGGACATGGCCGCACCAATGTTTTTAGTGCAATCGCATCATCCGTCAATACATTTTTTTATTATATTGGGGGTGGATATAAAGATTTTGAAGGTCTCGGCATCGAAAGACTAACCAAGTACATGCGGATTTTTAATTTAGGCGAAAAAACGGGTATTGATTTACCCGGAGAAGATACTGGTTTTGTTCCAAGTCCAGATTGGAAAAAACAGACTAAAAATGAAATTTGGTATATCGGCGATACTTACAATTTATCTATTGGTCAAGGCGATCTATTAGTTACACCACTTCAAGTAGCCGAATGGACTGCGGCAATTGCTAATGATGGTAATTTAGTTACACCCCATCTTAATTATCAGATAGAAGATCCAATAAAAAATATAAATACTACTGTTAATTTACCATTTAAAAAAACTGGCATTGTATCGGCAGAAACAGCTAACACTATACGCAAAGCAGCCCAGTCTTGTGTAACTAACGGCAGTTGTCGCCTTCTTACAACCTTACCATTTACTTCTGGTGGAAAAACAGGAACAGCACAATGGAGCAGCACCAAAGACACCCACGCCTGGTTTACAGCTTTCGCACCCTACGAAAATCCAAAAATTGTTATTACTGTCTTAATCGAAGAAGGTGGCGAAGGCGGTATAGTTTCTATTCCGATTGCTCGTGATTGGCTTATGTGGTGGGGAAAAAAATATTTGACACAATAACAGTTAATAATATACAATATTAATTACATTAAAAATTATCATTAATATTTTATGACCGATAACAATATTCAGTACCTAACTGCAGAAAGTTTAGAAACATTACAATCAGATGTTAACACTTTAAAAAATAAAACTATCCCCGATATTGCCAAACGTATCGATGAAGCGAAACAACAAGGCGATTTATCCGAAAATGCCGAATACCATCAAGCCAGAGAAGATATGTCTTGGGCACAAGGAAAATTAAGAGAACTAGAACAAATATTAGAAAATTACCAGTTAATTACCAAAACAGATAATGTTGGTGTGGTTTCAGTAGGAAGTACGGCAGTAGTAAAAGTAAATGGTACCACAAAAGAATACACTATTGTTGGTCCACAAGAAATTGATCCGGCTAAAGGATATATTTCTAATGAATCGCCAATTGGCACAGCATTAATTGGAGCAAGAAAAAAAGACAAGGTTGAAGTAAGTACGCCGGCTGGAAAATTAATATATGAAATAATCGAAATAAAATAATTTTACCAAAATATTTAAACAAAAAACCGCTCTAAAATAGTACTAGGCGGTTTTTTTGACTACCACTAGCAAATTTGGTATAATTAAACCTATTATTATTACTATTTTTTTATATGGAAAAAGCAAAAAATGAAGAGGATATCAGACTAGAGCATTTAGCTAATTTACGCCAAGCTGGCTTAGATCCCTACCCGCCACGCGTAGAACGCTCACACACGCTTTTAGAGGCCAAAAAAGAGCCTTTAGATAGCAAAGTAACTGTTTTAGGGCGTATCGTAGGCATGAGAGTAATGGGTAGGCTATGTTTTTGCCACCTCAAAGATGAAAGCGGTCGACTTCAGGTAGCTATTTCAGAAAAAGAATTAGGCAAAGATCTGTTTAAACTATTTACCAAAAATCTAGAAATGGGTGATTTTATTGAAGTGACTGGAATAATTTTTAATACTCACGCTGGCGAAACCTCGGTTTTAGTGCAATCGTTTAAAGTACTATGCAAAGCATTACTACCACTCCCAGAAAAATTTCACGGGCTAAATGATGTAGAAATTCGTTATCGCAAACGTTATCTAGATTTATTAGCAAATGAAGAATCGATGCGTATTGCTAAAATAAGATCTGTTTTGGTAAAAGAAATTCGTAATTATTTTGATGCACTTGGTTTTTATGAAGTTGAAACTCCCATTCTACAAACCCTATATGGGGGCGCACTAGCACGCCCATTTGTTACTCATCACAATGCCCTAGATATTCCTTTGTATCTACGCATTGCGCCAGAATTATATTTAAAAAGATTAATTGTTGGTGGATTTGAAAAAGTTTATGAAATTGCTCGCTGCTTTCGCAATGAAGGTATCGACAATAATCATAATCCAGAATTTACTCAAATCGAATTTTATTGGGCCTACGTTGATTACAATAAATTAATGGATGTAATAGAAGACTTACTGCCAAAATTAATTACTGCTGTTGGTTTGCCACTAAAATTTCAAACCGCCGATGGAGAAGCAGACTTTACTCCGCCATACCCACGCAAAACTATGCGACAATTGGTTTTGGATTATGCTAAAATCGATATGGAAGATTACCCTGATCAAATATCCATGTACGACGTTGCCAAAAAACTAAAAGTTGATGGGATCGAAAAGAACGATGGCCGAGGAAAATTAATTGATGAAATCTATAAAGCTTATGCGCGTCCACATATAAAAAATCCAATATTCATGACTGATCATCCAATTGAGTTATCGCCCCTAGCTAAATCTAAACCAGGGGATCCGCGTTATGTAGAAAGATTTCAATTATTGTGCGTTGGTGGCAACGAATTATGCAATTCTTTTTCAGAATTAAATGATCCAATTGATCAAGAAGCACGTCTCCGAGAACAAGTACGCTTGGGTGAGAGCGGAGACGATGAAAGCATGCCGTATGACGAAGACTTTGTCGAGGCATTAAAACATGGAATGCCTCCAACCGGAGGCTTGGGAATGGGTATCGATCGTTTAGTAAAATTGCTTGTAAATGCAGATAATTTAAAAGAAGTAATTTTATTTCCCACTTTAAAACCAGAACAAAAATAACCACAATTATAAATGAAAAAAGTAATGGTTTTTGGTACATTTGATATTATCCATCCTGGCCATATTCATCTTCTAAAAGAAGCAAAAGAATATGGCGACTTTTTGATAGCAGTTATCGGAAGAGACGCTACTGTCTGTCAAGTAAAGGGGCGGGCTCCAAAAAACGATGAGCAATTCCGATTAAACCAGCTAAAACAACTAAATATTGCTGATGAGGTACGTCTGGGCTGTATTGATGATAAATATCAAGTAATCGCCGATGAAAAACCAGATGTAGTTGCTTTGGGTTATGACCAAAAAGAGTTTGTTGATAATTTAGAAAACGCTGTTGAAGATTATGTACAAATAGTGCGCTTGTCTCCTTATATGCCAGAGGTTTATAAAAGCTCTAAACTACGAACCGACTAAATATGAAACAAATAATAGTTGCCGTCGGAGCATTAATAAAAGATAGAAAAGTATTATTAACCAAACGAATTGACCCGCGTCCTAAATTTAATAACGTTTGGGAATTTCCTGGCGGAGGAGTTGAAGACGGAGAAGATGTAATTACTGCTTTAAAAAGAGAAGTAAAAGAAGAAACAAATTTTAAAATAGAACCGATAGAAATGTTGCCAAAAATATATTCCGCTACAAGAGGCAAAAGAGAAGGTGACTATCAAGTATTTTTAGTATTTTATTTTTGTCGGATTATAAGTGGAAAAATAAAATTAGAAGATGCCGAATCTAAAGAGTATGCTTGGTGTAATATAAAAGATCTTAAAAAAATGAAACTAATAATGGATTTAAATAAAATAATTTTTAAAGAAAATATTAAACTTTTTAAAAAATATATTGATTAATAATATGTTAGATATTAAATTTATTCGTGAAAACCAAGAACTAATAAAAGATAACTGTCAAAAAAGAAATATGGTGGCGGATGTGGACCAACTTTTAGTATTAGACGACGAAAAACGCGCAATGCAAATGGCTATAGAAAATTTACGCGCCGAAAGAAACAAAGGTTCTAAAGGCAAACCAGCTCCAGAAGAAATAACAAAAATGCGCGAATTGGGAGAAAAAATAAAAGAATTAGAAACTAAACAAACACAGGTTGAGGCAGATTTTAAAAATTTATTAATGCAAATTCCAAATCTAACTCATCCCAGCAGCCCAGTTGGTGGTGAAACAGATTACAGAGTGGTTTATCAAAATCGTGAACCAAAACCATTTAAATTTACCCCCAAAGATCATGAGGAATTAATGATACAAAATGATTTAATAGATTTCGAGCGAGCCACAAAAGTATCTGGCTCAAAATTTTATTTCTTTAAAAATAACCAGGTGCGTGTTAACCAAGCATTAATTAATTACGGTTTAGATGTAGTTGCCAAATATGGCTATACCGCTGTAGAAACTCCTGATCTTGCCAAAGATGATATTTTACTCGGTATTGGTTTTAATCCACGCGGTAACGAAACACAGGTATATTCAGTTAAAGACTCCGATTTAAGCTTAGTTGGCACTGCCGAAATAACTATGGGCGGATATCACGCCAACGAAATTTTAGATTTAAGTAAGGGTCCAAAAAAATATATTGCTTTATCACATTGTTTCCGCACCGAAGCTGGTGCCTACGGCAAAACTAGCAAAGGCTTGTATCGCGTACATCAATTTACAAAATTAGAAATGTTCGTGTATTGCAAACCAGAAGAAAGCGAAAAATTACACATGGAAATAATGGAAATTGAAAAAAAGATTTTAAGTGGGTTAGATTTGACTTATCGCTTTATAGATATTCCAACAGGGGATTTAGGTGGCCCAGCCTATCGCAAATTTGATGGTGAGGCTTGGATGACCATGAAAGGCGAAAATGGCGAACAGGGAGATTTTGGTGAAATTACTAGTTGTTCTAATTGCACCGACTACCAAGCACGACGGTTAAATATTAAATATCGAAAAGAAGACGGCACAACTGATTTTGTTCATACTTTAAATGGCACAGCTGTAGTTTTAAGCAGATTCCCACTAGCTATTGCCGAACAATATCAACAAGAAGATGGCACAATTAAAGTACCAAAGGTACTAAAAAAATATTGCGGGCTTAAAAAGTTTTAATCATGTTCACCCTGCACCAGAATGCTTTGTAATGAATAGATAAACTTATTAATAAAACAAACAATGCTTAATTTGATATGCCTAATAAAAAATCGGTGCAAGGGTTCACTTGGGTGGAAGTAAGTAAAAGTGCGCTGGAATACAATTTAAAACAATTTCGAAAATTAATTGGACCAAATAAATTGTTAATGCCAGTAATAAAAGCCAATGCCTACGGGCATGGTTTTTTAGAGGTGGCTAAAATGTTACAAAACAACAAAGAAACAAACCGAATTTGTGTAGTTAATAATGATGAGGCTTTACGATTAATCGAGAATAAATTAACTAAAAAACCAATACTGATTCTTAGTTTTTATGAGTTAGATGTTAAAAAAGTGCTAATTTTAGCCAAAAACAACATCATTTTCCCGTTATTTTCGCTAAAACAAGCCAAAATATTAAATATAGCAGGGGAGAGGCTTAACAAAAAAATTAAAGTGCACCTAAAGATAGATACAGGAACTACTCGTGTAGGAATACTACCAAAAGATATTATAAAATTCGCTCAAGAAATTAAAAAACTAAAATTTATTAACATCGAAGGGGTGTGGAGTCATTTTGCTTCAAGCGAAGACAATAGGGAATACACTGTCAAACAGCATACTGCTTTTAAAAAAGCAGTAACCGATTTAGAAACCATTGGCATTAACCCACCTATAAAACACATGTCTTGTTCGGCAGCTACTATTCTTTATCCAACCGACTATTTTAATGGTTTTAGAGACGGCAATGCTTTTTATGGACTTCACCCTAGCCCTCTTACAGAAAATAAAATAAAATTAAAACCAGCTTTATCTTGGTATACCAAAATAATACAAATAAAAATGGTGCCTACTGGAACTAAAGTTGGCTATGGTGGCACTTTTACTACCAAACGTTTAACAAAAATTGCAATTATCCCAGTAGGGTATTGGGACGGATACGATCGCAAACTGTCCAACAAATCATCTGTTATTATAAATAACAAACTGTGTCCCATTATTGGTAGAATCTGCATGAATTTAAGTATGGTTGATATAACTAATACTGGTCGGGTAGAGGAAAATGATATAGTTACTTTAATTGGTAAACATAAAAAAATTACTGTAACTGCTGACGATTTTTCAAAATGGATAGGAACGGTTAACTATGAAATTGTTTGCCGAATCAATCCATTACTACCACGTCTAATGGTAGATTAAAGAAGAATTATGCCGCGTTTCTTCTATTCTCACACAAACTTCCAACACTACAAACCGAAAGAAAACCTCTGGCGGCGATGGTTAAAATACCGCGAAAGAAAAAAAATGTTTAAACGTCAAGGGATTAAATGGAAAAACAGTCGACACCCATATAAAACAGAGGTTGCTAGTATCAGAAAAATAATTACCACCATTGTTTTAACAGCACTTTTTATTGGTTGGATAATACTAATATTATTTTTACCATATTTTCGTATTCAAAAAATAAATTATGACGGATTAAAAATAATTAAACAGGCCGAATTAGATATCTGGTTTAATGATAAGCTATTTTCTGGAAAAATAATTCCGTGGAATAATTATTTTTTAGTATCAACCAATAATTTAACTAATAAAGCTATCTCTCATTTTGGATTAGAAGCAATAGAAATTAGAAAAATATTTCCTCATGAATTAAAAATTGTTATAAAAGAAAAAATATCAAGCGTGATTTATGATAATGGTCAAAATTATTATCTATTAGATAATAATGGATATTCTATTAAATATCTGGGCGTTGTTGGTGACGATGAATTTAAAACGATACCAATCAATACAACCACAGTATCATCTACTACTAAAACTAAAAACGTCGTTTCATCTACATTTTCAAATACAACTACCACCGAAAAAATTCATTTACCTAATTTTTCTCGATTAGTCAAAGATTTTGGTGATTTTCCAATTATTTTTGATAAACGAAAAATAAATATTTCAGAAAATATTTTAGTGATAGAGCCAGAGATCATCCAAACCGCACTTGATTGGCAACGAGAAACAGAAAAACAGGGGATAGGTAGGGTAAAATACTTTGTTTTAGATAATCCAGCTGCTGGTTTAACGGTTTATACCTATAAACCATGGGTTGTATATATAAATATTTATAAACCAGTAAACGGACAGATAGATAACTTAAAGCTAATAACAATAACCAACCAGCCAAAAGAATACATTGACGTTCGTTATGGTGAAAGAGTGTATTGGAAGTAGGGGGTTGAATATTTTTTCTTATCATATTATAATATACAATGTCGTATAACATCGATTAATCGCCGTGTAATATAGCTAAATAAGCCTTTTATATGCATAAATCTAACCAACCTATAACGTCCCAGATAACAAACTTCTTGGATTATTGTGAAGTAGAAAAGGGTTTGAGCCCAGTTACTTCTAAAAATTATTTCAATTTTCTAAAAATGTTTGTAGATTGGTTAAAAGCTAACAAATTAGAAGGTTTAAAACCACACGACTTAACTCCTGAACATATCTGGAATTACCGACTATACTTATCACGTAAAAAAGATGAGCGAGGTGTTTATATCAAAAAAACTACACAAAACTACTACTTAATTGCTTTACGCAATCTTCTCAATTATTTTACTGAACGTGACATCGTTTCACTACCGGCTAATAAAATTAAATTGCCAAAATTAACTGATAAAGATAAAGCAATAAAATTTCTACGTTTTGAACAAGTAGAAAAACTTTTAGCCATGCCAGACTTAACGACTGCTGAGGGTAAAAGAGATCGCTCTATTTTAGAAGTCCTCTTCTCTACTGGTATTCGGGTCTCAGAATTAACGTCGCTTAATATAAGACAGCTCAATATTACTGATTTACAAAAAAATAAATTCTCTGAACAAGAAATTAGTATTAGTGGTAAAGGTGGTAGCACTAGAACAATTTATTTTTCAGAACGAGCTCTAAAGTGGCTTGCGGGTTATCTACAAACGCGCAAAGATATGTTTACTCCCCTCTTTATCAACTATAAACGTGATAAAGATGATAACGAACACCGGCTAACAACGCGTTCTATTGAACGATTGGTACGTAAATACACAGCAATGGCTGGATTACCGGTAGATGCGACACCGCATACATTACGCCATAGTTTTGCCACCGATTTATTATCTCATGGGGCTGATATGCGTTCGGTTCAAGAACTGCTGGGTCATAAAAATATTATGACTACTCAAATTTATACTCACGTTACCAATCAACATCTAAAAGACGTTCATAAAAAATTTCATAGTGGCGGTAAATAAGCCTCGCTAATAAAAAAACCATGCACCAAGAACGGTGCATGGTAATTTTTTGTATTTTACAAACTTGCTTTAACAATCAAATCCAACATCTCACTAAATTTAATACCCATTTTACTAGCCGCTTCTGGCAACAAACTAGTAGAAGTCATACCAGGTATAGTATTGGTTTCAATGATATATAATTTATTACTATGGCATGATTTTGAAGTTTGATGACAACTAGTTTCGTTACAACCATCATCACAACCACAACTTTCATTTTCTTCGTCTGCTACAAAAATATCGGTACGCGACATTCCAGAACAACCCAGCGCTTTATGTGCTAACAATGCTAAATGTTGTAATTGTTCGTTAATTTCTGGAGAAAAATCTGCCGGACAAATGTGAGTAGAACCGCCTTTAGAATATTTTGATTTGTAATCATAAAATTTACCAGCATTGGCTATTATGCGAGTTGGCGGTAAAGCAAAAATATCACCATTTTTTTCAAGCACGCCACAAGTAGCTTCTTGTCCTTTAATAAATTTTTGTACCATCAGCCAAGGAAATAGTTTTATTGTTTTATCTATTGTTGTGGTTAATTCTTTTTCTGATTTAACAATCGAAACACCCACCGCCGAACCCTGGTCTACTGGTTTAATTACTGCAGGATAACCAATTTGACTTTTAATATCACCCAAAACTTCTTTTCTGTAATTTTTCCAACCATCTTTTTTAAGATGTACAAATACTGGGTGTGGCAAGCCGTTAATAAAATATATTTGTCCGGCATAAACCTTATTCATTGATAAAGCACTCGATAATACTCCGCAACCAGTATATTTTATTCCCAAAGTATCAAACATACCTTGTATTGAACCATCTTCACCAGGTGCGCCGTGCAAGGCGATAAACACTACATCAAACTTGTTACGATCTTTGTTCACAAAATCAACTAAACGTCTCCCCTCTTTTTCTTTTAACCAAAACTTACTTTGCTTATCCATTTCTATCAAACTTACTTGATATTTTTTTCTATCCAAATTATCAAAAACCGCTTTACCGGTAATTAAAGAAACTTCTCTTTCACTAGATGGCCCACCCATCAAAACTGCAACTTTAATTTTTTTATTTTTAATCATAAATTTATTTTATTATTCATAATACGTTCAATAATTTTCAAGCGGGTTGTACGCCCAAAGCGTACCCTTTCGCCCTCGCGGGCGAAAAAAGCTTGAGAATTATTGAATGTATTAGGAATCTTCCTTATTAATTTATTAAATAACCCATTGGATCAACTGGAATACCATTTTTACGCACTTCAAAATGCAGGTGGGCACCAGTAACAAATGGCCCAGCGCCAACTGTACCTGGTGTACCGCCAGAATAACCAATTACATCTCCCCTATTAACAAATTGATCTTCGGTAACATTAATACTGCTTAAATGGCCATAGACGGTAGATAAATTATCAGTATGAACAATTAATACATAACTGTAACAAGAAGCAAGCGAACAGCGTTTAGCGCGAGCTACATAACCAGCTCCGGCCGCTTTAATAGGTGTACCTTGCCCAGCCCTAATATCAATAGCGTTGTGTTCAAATATATTGCGAAAAGGGTAATCTTTATCATTAAAAGAAGCAGTAATATAGTGGCTGGGGGTTGGCCAACTTAAAGAAATATCACCACTAGAAATCTTGTCTTGTTGCTCTAATTTTTTTCGCACTTTATCTTCGTAAGCACGTAACTCCCCTTCTATTGCCTGGTATTGTTGTTTTTGAGTAGCCAATAAAGTTCGATAACGTAATTCTTCTGATTGTGTTTGTACCAGCAAATTCTGTTTTATTCCCTGTTGATCCGTCAAATCTTGTTTTTTATTTTCTAACTGGGTTAACAAGTCGTTATAAGTTTTACGACGGCTTTCTGCTTGAACTTTTTTATTGTCCAAATCCTCTTTTGCCAAACGTACACTTTTTACCGATCTGCCCAAATCAGTATAAACATTTTCTAAATATTTTGCTTGATTATAAAAATCAGCAAAACTATCATTAGTAAGCATTATTTCCAAATAATTTTTTTGATCATTTGCATGTAAGTTCTGAACAATCTTGCTGATGATTATTTTTTGCTTTTCGATAATAGTGGTTTTATCTTTAATAGATAAATTCAAAGCCTCGATTTCTAACTCGATTTCTTTTACTTTTTCAGTTGTTAGCTGAACGTCGGTTTCTGCTTTAGCAACATAATTATCTAAAATACTCATCTGATTTTTTAAAGAAACTGCTTCCAATCGTTTTTGATCTACTGTCTTTTGAAATTTAGCAATATTCTCTTCTAACTGTTTAATCTTCTCTTTACGCGCAGCAATTTCTTTATTTAAAGTGGTAACATCTTCTATTGTGGAATTTTCGGCAAATGCAAAGCTAGCCCCTAGAATTAGACTAATAACTAATAACCCCACTATTATTAGATATTTTGTTTTCATGTAATTTTTTTAATAGCAGTTTGAAGACGATTAATTGTTTCTTCTTTTCCTAATACTTCTGCAATTTCAAATGGCCCAGGAGAATTTTGTTGACCCGACAAAGCCACGCGCAATGGACTCAACACATTTCCGTTACCAAAACCTTTTTCCTTAATCCACTCCCCTACTTTTTGTTCAAGAGTTGTTTTGTCCCAGTCTTGAACACTAAAAGTATCCAAGCTATTTATTAATCCTTGCAAAATATTTTTTGCTTCTTCAAGATTACTTTTTTTCCATATTAAAATACTAGAGTCATAATTAGGCAACTCAAAAACAAATTTAACATTTTCAACTAACTCAATCAACGTTGTAGCCCTCTCTTTTTCCAGTGCCAATATTTTACCCATAATTCCTAATTCATAATTCGTAATTCCATATTTTTCCATCATCAATGATCGACAAATTCCAGCCAACTCCTCGTTATCCATTCTCTTCAAATATTCTTTATTATACCAATCTAGTTTTTCTAAATTAAATACCGCACCGGATTTTGTAACTTTTTCTAAACTAAATTCTTTAATTAATTCTTCCAAACTAAACAATTCTCTTTCATCTCCGGGATTCCAACCAAGAAAGGCAATAAAATTAATAATCGCTTCTGGCAAATATCCTTTTTTGATATAATCTTCTACTGCTACATCACCCTGACGTTTACTAAGTTTACTTTTATCTGGATTGAGCAGTAATGGTAAGTGCGCAAAAAGCGGCGGTTGCCAACCAAACATCTCGTACAACACTAGATGTTTTGGTGTAGAAGACATCCATTCATCACCTCTTATTACATGGGTAATCTCCATTAAATGATCGTCTACTACTACCGCTAAATGATAGGTAGGAAAACCATCGGATTTTAATATTACTTGATCATCAACTAGTTTATTTTCAAATACTACCTCACCCCTAATTAAATCGTTAAATTTTGTTACACCTTCTTTTGGCGTTCTCATTCTTACTACAGCACCTTCACCTGCCTCGATACGCTTTTTTGCGTCAGCCAAAATGATGTCACGGCAATGTCCATCATAACCGGTAGCTTGTTTGTTTTCTTCTTGTTTTTTTCTTACTTCTTCCAACCGTTCTTTGGAACAAAAACAATAATAAGCATGGCCTTTTCCTAAAAGTTCGTCGACATATTTATGATAAATTTCTAAACGTTCCGACTGAATATATGGACCTTTATCGCCAACTTGTACAACTTTACCATCTTGGCCAAGCTTTACTCCTTCATCCGGAATAATCCCTACCCAGTTTAAGGTGTGAAGTAAATTTTCTACTGCCCCTTCAACCATCCTTGTTCTATCAGTATCTTCCACTCGTAACAAAAATTGACCACCGCTTTGTTTAGAAATCAAATAATCAGTAATAGCCATTTTTAGATTACCAACATGCATAAAGCCAGTTGGTGACGGAGCAAAACGTGTTCTAATCATATTTAGTTAAATATAACCATAAAAAAACAAAAGTAGCCTTAAATATTCTGCCAATTCTTTTTGGTTCTTTAATAAGTCTATATATCCATTCTAACCCAAATTTACGCATAAGTCTAGGTGCTCTTTTAATTTTACCAGAAATATAATCAAAAGATCCACCCACACCCATAGCAATTTTTACACTGGGCATTTTGGCCAAATTCTCATGTATCCATTTTTCTTGTTTACTGTGCCCAAAAGCGACAAACAAAATATCAGGCGTTAAACTGTTTATATCACTTACAATCTTCTCGTTTTCATTATTATCAACCTGTAATCTAAAATCAACAATCTGCAATTTACCACCTTTATCCCAACCAACGGTTTGTAACTTAGGAAATTGTTTTAACAAATTTTCTTTTGTTTTTTCCAACACTTCATCACTTCCCGAACCAAGCAAAAAAACGCTTTTATTTTTAGCTTCGGCTAATTTACAAATATCTAACAGCAAATCTACACCGGCATAACGATGCAACTTTCCCACCAACGCCAAACCAAACCCATCGCAAACATTTAATTCTCCACTATTTAAAACCTTTTTAAAATATTCATCTTTTTGTGCGTCCACCAACATTTCTGGATTAGGAGTAAAAATTTTATTTTGTTTACTAGAACCAAAAAATTCATCAACCTTTTGTAATGTTTCTAATTTTGAATAATTGTCTACTCGTATTCCTAAAATTTTCACAGTTAATACTTTATACTAAAATTTTTAAATTCACCACTATACGATTCATAATCAACAGAAAAATTTTCTATTTTTGCAAAATGCGGGCCAGACTTTAATTGATTAATTAAAATTTCTACTAGTTTTTCTTCACCCTCTAAAACTATTTCCACTCGCCCATCATCCAAATTTGTTACCCAACCTTTTATTTTTAAATAATTTGCTTGTTGTTTAGCAAATGCTCGAAAAGTTACACCTTGTACTAAACCAGAGACAAATATATGAACACGGATTAACATATTTTACTCCTCACACAACTCCAAAAAATTCTGCAAAATCACTCGCCCGTTAGCACCAGACATTTCGGGGTGGAACTGAACACCAAAAATATTTTTTTCTTTATGTTTCATGGCTTCGTTAGGACAAGTATTAGACTGGGCTAACAAATCAAAATCTTTTGGTAAGGTTATGCATTCCGAATGCTCCTCTTTTAATAAAGCATGATTTTTAGCTCCGGAAAACAAAACATCCGGCTTAACAATTTCTATTGGTAACCTTTTACTAACCATATCAATAATACTAATTTCTGCATCGTACAACAATCCAATAACTTGATGGCCAAAACAAATCCCTAACACAGGGATGCCGATGGTTTTTATAAATTCAAAAATATCCAAATATTTTTGTTTGTCCACAGAGGTTAAAAGTATCGGTGCGCCAGAAATAATAATACCAGAAAAACGTTGAAGATCTTCATTCTTAACATCCTTTACGTTAATTGTATCACTAGTATAACCCAAATCCTCCAGACTGCCCTGAAGTTGGTTTAAAAAACTTGTACCACAATCAATAATTCCTATCATTTTGTGATGGTTAAAAACGGTTATACTTTAACATAATTCAATAAAATTGACAACAGTTTTTGTAACACTTTTTTAAACAAAAACCATCCACAAAACTCACCCCCCAAACCTGTAAATAATTAAAAACTTAGATCTGGTGTGGAAAGTTTCTTACCCCATTTTGTCAACATTTGACAAATTTTTACAATATTGTATAATATTATCACTCTCTATACTAGAGTGATAACAAATAACTATCCTAATATGAACCCACAAAATTTTACCAACAAATCTCAAGAAACTATTCAAATGGCTGCCCAAATCGCCATGGAGAATAAACAATCTCAGGTAGAACCACCTCATCTCTTTTTTGCTTTTCTTGAAGACGAAGAAGGTGTTGTAGTATCTATGTTGCTCAAAAACAATGTTAACTTAATTGCACTAAAGGCTGGCATACAGTCGCTAATCGACCATCTACCCAAACAAAAAGACGCTATACCTGCTGGTGGTATTGGCCAGATTATGCTTGGGCAGGCTATGATATATATATTCCAAACTGCTGGTGCTGAAGCCCAAAAAATGGGTGATGAATTTATTAGTGTCGAACATTTACTACTTGCTTTTTTAGTTAACAAAAATCCTATTAGTGATTTGCTCACTAAACATGGTATGACCTATGATGACGCTCTAAAAGTTTTAGCAGGAATTCGCGGTAATCAAAAAGTAGATTCACCGGAACCAGAAAGCAAGTACAACGCTCTCGAAAAATATGGTAAAAATTTAACTGATTTAGCTCGCAAAGAAAAAATCGACCCAGTAATTGGCCGCGATGATGAGGTTCGCCGAGTAATGCAAATTTTATCACGTCGTACAAAAAACAATCCAGTATTAATTGGCGAACCGGGCACTGGTAAAACCGCCATTGTTGAAGGCTTAGCCCAACGTATTGTTAATGGCGATGTGCCAGAGTCACTTAAAGACAAAGAAATTATCGCTTTAGACATTGGATCACTTTTGGCTGGCACAAAATTTCGCGGCGAATTTGAAGAACGTTTAAAAGCAGTTCTTAAAGAAATCAACGCTGCCGCTGGTAAGTTTATTTTATTTATCGACGAATTACACACCATTGTTGGCGCTGGCGCATCCGAAGGATCAATGGACGCCTCTAATATGTTAAAGCCGATGCTAGCTCGTGGCGAATTACACGCCATCGGTGCAACCACTTTAAAAGAATACCAAAAACATATTGAAAAAGACGCAGCTCTAGAACGTCGCTTTCAACCAGTGATGGTAAACGAGCCATCGTTCGACGACGCCATAGCCATTATGCGTGGTATTAAAGAAAAATACGAAGTGCACCACGGTGTACGCATAACCGATGCTGCTCTTATTGCTGCAGTAAAATTATCCAGCCGCTATTTATCTGATCGCTTTTTGCCAGATAAAGCCATCGACCTGATGGATGAAGCCGCTTCGGCATTACGATTAGAAATAAACTCTATGCCCGAAGAATTGGACAAAATGAAACGCACGATGATTAAATTAGAAATTGAAAAACGCGCCTTAAAAAAAGAAAAGGATAAAGATTCTAAAGAACGTCTTAAAAAAGCCGAAAAAGATTTGGCTGATTTAAAAGAACAAAGTTTAGAATTAGAAGCCAAATGGAAAAATGAAAAAGAATTAATCATGCGTATTCATGGTCACAAAAAAGAAATTGACCACCTAAAACAACAAGCCGAAATTGAAGAACGTAAAGGTGATTTACAAAAAGTAGCTGAGATTCGTTATGGTCGCATCCCGCTACTTGAAGGCGAAATTCGCCAAGCTGAAAAAAAATTAATAGAACAACAACGCGAACATGGTATTTTAAAAGAAGAAGTAACCGAAGAAGATATCGCAGCCGTTGTTGCTCGTTGGACCGGCGTACCAGTAACTAAAATGTTAGAAAGTGAAACTAAAAAATTAACTAAATTAGAAACTGTTTTGGGTAGTAGAGTTATCGGGCAAGAAGAAGCAATTAGCGCCGTATCAAACGCTATTCGTCGTTCACGTGCTGGTATCTCAGAACCAAATCGCCCAATTGGATCATTTATTTTCCTTGGACCAACCGGTGTAGGTAAAACCGAACTCGCCAAAGCTTTGGCAGAGTATCTATTCGATACCGAAGAATCACTTGTTCGAGTAGATATGAGTGAATATATGGAAAAACACGCGGTTTCCAAAATTGTTGGATCACCTCCTGGTTATGTTGGTTATGATGAAGGCGGACAATTAACCGAAATTATCCGTCGTCGCCCTTATGCTGTGGTCTTATTTGATGAAATTGAAAAAGCCCACCCTGATGTTTTTAACATCTTGTTACAAATTTTAGATGAAGGCCAAGTTACCGATGCTAAAGGACGCAAAGTAAACTTCAAAAATACTGTTTTAATATTAACCAGCAATATTGGCAGCCAAATGATACTCGATATGAATAAACGTGGTGAATTTGGTTTTGAAGATGGTCACACCACTCCTAAAACAACAAAAGACAAGGGTGTTAAAGACAAAATAATGGAATCTTTACGTGATTATTTTAAACCGGAATTTTTGAACCGTATTGATGAAATTGTAGTGTTCCAATCTTTAGCAGAAAAAGAAATAGAAAAAATCGTTGAGCTACAATTAGAAGAAGTGGATAAACGTTTAAAAGAAAAGAAAATTACCCTAATAGTAGACGAATCCGCCAAAAAATTATTGGCAAAAGAAGGTTACAACCCCGATTATGGCGCTCGGCCATTAAAACGCCTTATTCAACATGAATTACTAGACGAACTTGCTCTACGTATTATCGAAGGTAAAATAAAAGAAGGAAAAACTGTAAAAGTTACAACGGAAAAAGGCAAAATTTCCATAAAGTAATTTTGGCTAAAACAACCTCTTTTATGGGGTTGTTTTGTTATGATAAAATGTGGTATAATATTAGTTGTAAATAATTAGCTTATCTTATGTTACTGAAAAAAATTAGCATTTTTGTTTTATCTGTTATTATACTATCAGAGCCCCTTTTTGTTTTTGCTCAAACCGAATTTAATCCTCAATTTATTATTTCCGATGCAGAATTACAAGACTGTAGCTGGACTAGAACCGACGTTCAACAATTTCTAGACGACCGAGGTAGTTATTTGCGTAACTATAAGGCAACCGATTCTACTGGTACAACTAAAACAGCAGCCGACATTATTTACGATTCTGCCAAGACCTATCAAATCAATCCTAAATTTTTATTAGTTACTTTACAAAAAGAACAAAGCTTAATTACCGACGACTCCCCTACTACCAAGCAATTAGATTGGGCAACCGGTTATGCTGTTTGCGATAGTTGTAGTATGGATGATTTGCGCATCCAAACTAAAAAAGGATTTGCTAATCAGGTAGAAAATGCGGCAGCTATTATGCGGTGGTATTACAACAACAGCGACAAATCTTATATCAAAAAACAAGGATCTTTAACAGTAATAGATAATACCGAAATTGTTCCCCAAAGTTGGGCAACCGCTTTTCTTTATACCTACACTCCACACTTAAACGGTAATAAAAACTTTTGGAGAATTTGGGAAACTTGGTTTGGCCAAGTTTATCCTAACGGTTCGCTGCTAAAATCTGCCAGCAGTAGCGAAATGTGGTTGTTGCAAGATGGTAAAAAAAGAAAATTTGCTAGCCTAACTGCTTTGGTTACACGCATTGACCCCAAAATGGCGATGCTTGTACCAGATACAGAATTAAGCAACTATCCTACTGGTGCTCCAATTTCTTTTCCTAATTATTCTATTTTAAGATCGCCAAACGGTATATATTTGTTAGATTACGATGTATTACGTCCATTCGCTTCAGAAGAAGTAGTACGGAAAATGGGTTATAACCCAGACGAAATCATCGAAGTTGCCGCGCCCGATCTAAACGGCTATACTATTGGTTCTGTAATCACTGCTTCTACTATTGCGCCCCAGGGTGTTATTTATCAAATTACAGATTTGAATAATAATTATTACTTATTAAAAGATGGAACCCTTTTTCCAGTAACCGATAAACGGGTCGTCGAAATTAATTTCAAAAATTTAAAAATTGAAAAACATAAACTAGCCGAATTAAAAAAATACCCAGTAGCCGATCTGCCCATCAATCTACAAGATGGAGTTTTGATTAAAGCAATAGGCAGTAAAAATGTTTATGTAATCGACAAAGGATTAAAACGCAAAATCACAGATGAAGAAACTTTTATAGCACTGGGTTACAAAAACAACAATATCGTTAGTATTTCTGCCACCACTGCTATGGGAATCCCCGAAGGCGAACCACTATTTTTAAATGCTAGTTTATTATCAGCCAAAAATAAATTCTTGGGTGATTCTACTGCCCCACCAGAAGATTTGTTCAAAACTAACGTACCTACTTATTTAGTTGCCGAATATCCAAGTGGTAGAATTTTGGCTGGAAAAAATATCGATACGGTTCGTTCGATCGCCTCTCTTACTAAATTAATTACCGCTTACGAAGCTTTGAGTAATAATTTTGATCAAAATAAAATAACTACATACACCAAAAGTAAATATGAGGCATACGGTAATTTATTAAACTTAATTGATGGCGAAAAAATTAAAAACAAAGACCTGCTAAATACCATGCTGATTGCTTCTGTAAATAACACCGCCCGTATGGTTGCTCAGGCAACCGGCTTAACCGAAAAAGAATTTATCAAATCTGCTAATGACCAGTTGGCCGAATGGGGCGCAGATAATAGTATTATAACCGATGTTACTGGTTTAGATGATGGAAATAAATCTACCGCTCGTGATCTACTAAAAATATTTACCAAAATACTAAGTAATAGCACTATAAAAAACATTCTATCGCAAACCAAATATACTTTTAAAGAAACATTAAATAAAAACAAGGTGGCCACACATAATTTAATAAATACCAATCAACTAATTTCTACTACCGGACGTAACTATCAAATTTTAGCCAGTAAAACCGGCTATACTGGAGAAGCAGGTTCAATTTTGATTATGTTAATACAAGACAGAAAAGATAAAAAACAATACATTATTCTAACAATGGGTAATCCCGATTATAATAATCGTTTTATAGAACCAAATAAATTAGCCGAATGGGCGGTAACAGAAAAAGTTACTATTGCTAAAGAATAATTAAATTTAAATAATATTTTATGCCTTTAGTTTTTGCAGCTATCACTCCTCACCCCCCACTACTTATCCCAGCTATCGGTCAAGAGGCAATAAAAAAAGTAGAAAAAACCAAACAAGCTCTAGAAAAACTAGAGGAAGATTTATATTCAACCAAACCAGACGTCATTTTGTTAATTTCCCCTCATGGCAGCTACTTCGATGACGCTTTTACTTTAAACGTTCACCCCGAATATGAAACCGATTTGCGCCAATTTGGAGACCTAACCACCAAATTAAAATTCAAAGGCGAATTACACCTATCTGCCATACTTAGAGAAAGCGGCAAAGAAAAAGGGGTGCCAATTGCTATGGTTAGCGAAGAAAAACTTGACCACGGCGCAGCTGTGCCACTATTTTATCTCACTCGTCATTTGCCAAACGTTCGTTTGTTACCAATAGGATTTAGCCAACTAAGTTGGAAAACCCATTTTGATTTTGGCTATTTACTAAAAGAATTTATTACTAATACCACCAAACGAATAGCAGTAATTGCTTCTGGAGACTTGTCGCATGCCCTAACTACCGATGCACCCGCCGGATTCAATCCTGCCGGAGCCGAATTTGATCAAAAAATTCAAGAATTATTAGCAACCAATAATATTGCTGGTATGCTAAAGCTAGATCCAAAATTTGTAGAAAATGCTGCCGAATGCGGTTTCCGATCTTTCTTGATTTTGATGGGTATTTTATCTAATATGAAATACACCTACAAAATATATAATTACGAGGGGCCATTTGGCGTAGGCTACCTCACAGCCAATTTCGTAATTTAATAATATGGACAACCTATCGAGTCTGATAAAAAATAAAATTGACGTTAAAAAAAACAAAAACATCCACTCCGAAGTACATTACTGGACCGATGTGATTTCTAGTGCTTTTGGCGAAAGAAAAAAATTTGCCATGTATTTAGGTATAATAAAAAAAATTGGCGTAAGTCAGGCCCGGCAAATATTTGCTGAAATTAAAGACAGTAACGTTTCTAGCCCAGGCAAATTATTTTTTTGGAAAGCCAAACAGGTGAACAATAAAGATAAAGAAGTAAAGAATAAGGAATAAATAAATTTTAAATATATCCGTTTTATTCCTTATTATTTTCACATTATTCCTTACTCCTTTTTCCTTAATAAATATGTTAAAAATTATTACTCTACCAACAAAAAGTTTACGAGAACGCTCTAAAGAAATTGAGGTGAGTTTTTTAAAAACAGCCACAGCTAAAAAATTAATTAAAGAAATGGTACCTATAATGTATGCTGCCGACGGCATTGGTTTGGCCGCGCCACAAGTAAACCACAATATTCGCTTATGTGTAATCGGCAAAGAGGCTACACCAAATAAAAAACAGGATTTAATTTTAGTTAATCCAGAATGGGAAAAACTTAGCCGAAAAACCGCTTGGGATACAGAAGGTTGTTTGTCGGTACCAAAACTATTTGGCAAAGTAAAACGCTACACCAAAATAAAAGTACAGGCACTGGATGAAAGTGGTAAAACATTAAATTTTGTTGCTCAAGATTTTTTCGCGCGTGTTATTCAGCATGAGGTTGATCATTTAAACGGAATTTTGTTTATTGATAAAGCTAAAGACATTTTTGAAGCTAAACAAGAATAGAAAAATTATGGAAAATGAAAAACCAAAAATTATTTTTTTTGGCACAGAAAATTTTGCTGCTGGAATTTTGGAAGCGCTGATTGATAGCGCTGATTTTGATATTGAACTAGTAATTACCCAACCTGATCGCCCAGTAGGTCGTAAACAAGAATTACAAAAATCACCAGTAAAAATTGTGGCCGAAAAATATAATTTAAAAATTGATCAACCAGAAAAATTAAAAGAATACAAATTGCCAACCAATATTGATTTAAATATTGTTTGCGAATATGGGCTAATTATCCCCAAACAAATTGTAGAAACACCCAAATTTGGATCAATCAACGTCCACCCTTCGCTTTTGCCAAAATATCGTGGCGCCTCCCCTATTCAATCGGTTTTAATTAACGGCGAATCCGAAACCGGGGTATCCATTATGGTTATGGACGAAAAAATGGATCACGGGCCAATTTTGCTTCAAAACACCTTAAAAATCGATCCAACCGACACTTACACTACTTTATCCGCCAAGCTTCTAAAAATGGCAATTTTAGGGCTTTTAGAGGCTACCCCGAAGTACTTAAAAGGCACAATCAAACCTCAAATTCAGGATGAAACAAAAGTTACTTTTTGTACTATGTTCACCAAAGAAAGCGGGCGGATAGATTGGAACAAAACCGCTACAGAAATTTATAATCTAGGGCGTGGTTTAGAAATATGGCCAGGGGTTTGGACTACTTTTAAAGATAAACGAATCAAACTAATAAACATCAAACCCACAACCGAAAAAATACCTACGGGGAAAATTATTTTAGAAAAATATAAAATATTGATTGGGTGCGGGCAAGGTGCTTTAGAAATTATTACTCTACAACCGGAAGGAAAAAATATTATGACTGCCTTGGCATGGGTAAATGGCATTCGTGATTTAGACACTGCTAAAATGGTTTAAACTATGTCAAAAAAGATTTTTTGGTTATCTCTGGCTATATTCTTTTTATTAAGAATATTTTCTTTTATTTTTACACCCGAAACTCCGCTGCTTGGCGCTAGTATTGTTAATACTTTATTATCAATTATTGTTGCTTGTGCCACCAGTTATTTATTAATCAAAAACAACAACTGGGGATGGTATATAATTGCCGGAGAAATAATTTTAGGCGGGTCGGGCAGTTATTTAGGTGTTGGCAGTGTAACTCTACGCACCCTACTTCTAATTTTTTCTTTAACTATTTTTTTAGCACAAAAAATTAAAGAAAAGAAAACCAAAGATATTACTAACGATAAATTCTTTTTTATTATTTTGGGTATTGGAATTTGGGCAATTATCTCTGCCATAATTGGTTTTAAAAATGGACATAATCTAAACGCCGTTATCTCCGACCTAATCCCCTATTTATTTTTGGGTTATTATTTCCCACTTAAAGAAATTATTACCAATAATCCGAAATTTTTAAATGTAACCAAAAATATTTTAATTGCCACTTTAGTTGGCAATTTTATTATTATCACCGGTACTTTTTTTGGTTTTTCTAGTGGCCTATTTTCTTTACAAGATAGTTACTATCACTGGTATCGCGATGTTGCTGGCGGCAAAATTACCGCCTTGCCTTTTTATTTTTTTCGTTTGGTTTTAAACGAACATCTGCTAATTGTACCAATAATACTTTGGATAATATTCGAATTAATTAAACAAAAAAATACCAAACTTAATTGGATCGTAGGAATAATTACTATTTTGGTTTTAGTAATTAATCTAACTCGTATATATTATGTGGCTTTGTTTGTTGGCACATTACTACTTTTTAAAAAAGATTACTGGTTAAGTTGTTTAAAATACAGTATTGTCTTTGCTTTTATTTTAATAATTGGTTTTACCACTATTCATTTTACTGCCAGTCGTGGCCAGAGTTTGGGTTGGGAAATATTTGGCCTGCGTTTACAAAGTATTGCCAGCCCATCAATCGAAGATAGCTCGCTTAGTCGAATGTTACTTTTACCAAAGATTAAAGAAAAAATTATCAATTCCCCAATTGCAGGCCTTGGTTTGGGCGACACGGTAACTGTGTATAGCCCCGTATTTAAACAAACCATCACCACCCCCCACTTTGATTGGGGCTATTTAGAAATTTGGGCAGAAATGGGATTAATTGGTTTGATACTATGGTTAACATTAATTATTAAAATAATAAAAAAAGCAAAGCCTCAAACTTTGCTACTAGCCATGCTTGGCGCATTGTTAATTATCAACCTCACCTCCCCCGCTTTCTTTCATGTGTTTGGAATAATTTTACTTATCTATTTTTTAGCAAAACTTTCTTGTGATAAAAGCATTCCGACAACTAACTAAAACTTATATTCAACAACATCTCGCCTATCGAATGAGAATGTTAATTTGGTTTATCGCCGATTTATCACCTTTTATTATATTCCCAATTATTTGGTTAAGTATTTATAAACAAAACACTTCTATCGCTGGTTTTGACCGAACTGCAATTATTACCTACTACTTAATCACGGCCTTTATTGTCCAAACCTGTACTTCTCATGTTGGTGGCATTTTCCAACGCAATATTGTCCAGGGTAAATTAAATATTCACTTGGTTCGTCCACTAAGTTTCATTAGTTTTGCTTTTATCCATGAATTTTCTTATCGTTTAATTTCTTTTTTTCCGGTTACAGTTTTAGCAATAATTATTTACATCTTTTTCCCTGATTATTTCCGCCTGCCTTCATCACCATTTACTTGGATACTATTTGCTTTGGTTTGCTTAATCGTACTTACTATGTCGCATTTATTAGAAATGATTTCTGGACTAACATCATTTTGGTTTGGTGAAAACAAAGCCTTAGATAATTTTATTTATTTCTTTTACAAAGTTTTTTCCGGAGCATTCGCTCCTTTAGCTTTTTTCCCAATTGTTTTACAAAATATTGCCAATTGTTTACCTTTTAAATATCTAGCCTATTTCCCAGCTCAAATTTTTCTAGAACAAATTCATGGCTATGAATTATTTTACGGATTAACCCTTATGATAGTATGGCTATTAATACTTGCTTTAATTGTTAGTTTTTTATGGCGTAGAGGTTTGCGCCAGTATGATGGTTCAGGTATATGAAAACAATAAAAAAATACTGGAAAATTTATCGTGTTTTACTTAGTAATAGTTTTTCTTACATTGCCAACTATCGTAACGATGCTTGGCTAATGTTGGTTATGAACACCGTTAGCTTGCTTACCACTTTTGTTATTGTACAAGTAATTTTTTCACAAACTAACAGTATCGGCGGTTGGACAGCCGGTGAAGTATATCTGCTTCTTATGGTGTGGACAATATTGGACGAATTGGTAAGTGTTTTTTTCAACTATTTATTTTTCTTACCAGAAATAATTAATGATGGATCGGTAGATTTTTATATTACCAAACCAGTAAGTGCGTTGTTTTTAATTAGTCTAAAATACTTTTTATGGCGGGCGGTTTTAAGAATTTTAATTGATGTTGTTTTATTCTTTGTAGTTATTAGCTATTTTCACCTCGAATTTTACTGGTTAAATTACCTAATATTTTTTATTCTTTTACCTTTTTCTATTCTAGTATTATATTCTATATTTCTTATTGCCAATACCCTAGCCTTCTGGTTTCAACGAATTGATAATATTAATGACACTATTCGGAATTACTTTTCTTTCGCTCGTTATCCTTTAGAAATATTTTCTACTAAAACTCGCTGGTTTTTTTACAGTTTTTTTCCACTGGCCTTTACTTCATATATTCCGGTTGCTATTCTACTAAAACGATTACCAATATATTGGGCGGCCATTATGACAGTTTTCTCTTTAACTATTTTTTCTTTAGCAATTTTATTCTGGCGTTATGCTCTTAAACGTTATTCAAGCGCCTCTAGTTAAATTTATATGAATATTATCAACATCAAAAACCTCAGCAAAACTTATGATTATTATAAAAAAGAACCAGGATTTTTTGGCTCTTTAAAAACTTTAGTTAAACGAGAAAAGTTATTTGCTGAAGCAGTAAAAGATATTAGTTTTACTATTCAACCCGGAGAAATGGTGGGGTTTTTAGGACCAAATGGCGCAGGCAAAACTACCACTTTAAAAATGTTATCGGGCATTCTTTATCCTACCTCTGGATCAGCCACTGTACTAGGCAGTACGCCGTGGTTACGTGAAGCTACTTATCAAAAACAATTTGCTTTAGTAATGGGACAAAAAAATCAACTATGGTGGGATTTACCGGCCATGGAAACTTTTTTATTAAACAAAGAAATTTACGAGTTAGATAAGAAAAAATTTGATAATTCACTTGAAGAATTAACCGAACTTTTAAATATTAAAGACATTTTAAATGTTCAAGTGCGTAAATTATCTTTAGGCCAACGTATGAAATGCGAATTAGTAGCAGCGCTTCTTCACCAACCAAAAGTATTATTATTAGACGAACCAACGATTGGTTTGGATGTAGTTTCTCAAAACAATATTCGAGAATTCTTAAAAAAATATAACCGAGAAAAAAATACCACTATTTTATTAACCTCCCATTACATGGAAGATATCGAGGCTTTATGTCAACGAGTGATTATTATAAATTTTGGGGTGATTATTTATGACGGCCAATTATCTGATTTGATGAATAAATATGTTCATCAAAAAATTATTGATTTAACCTTTACTAGTAAGGTAGATAAAAAACAGCTAACCCAATATGGTGAAGTAAAAGATTTTGATGGCTGGCATGCTGTTTTAGCAATTGAAAAAAGTGAAACAAAAAAAGCAGCTGGTGAAATTTTAAACCAGCTGCCGGTTGATGATATTTTGATCAACGAAATTCCAGTGGAAGACGTTATCCGAAATATTTTTTCCGAACGACAAAATTAAATTAAATGATGTTTTTGTAATACAATTGCTTTGGCCACTTCGTATTTTTTTACTTTATTTGTTTGCCAAGGTAATTTAAAAAAGAAACTAGGAAACCACGAACTAATCCCGATGGGATTAGTTATTTTTTTATATAATACTTTATTAATAAATTTTCCGCTTTTTCCTTGCTCTATCAAAGTCAACCACAAATCCCAATCTTGAAAACGTTTTAAATTTTCATCAAAGGGCAAAAAGGCATCACTACGAATCAAACTGGTAACATCAATGTAATTATTTTTCTTTAGCAATTCAACATCAAATTCTCTTCCGCGCATTTTTTTCCAACCAAAACAAAATTGCGAATACGCCCAACTGGCGTTGGCACTGCTTAAAAGTGTTTGATGCATTACAGCTAACATTTCTGGTTTAGCAATTGTGTCTGCGTCCCAAAAAATAACATAGCTGCCAGTAGACTCACTAAACCCATGATTCCGCGCCGCCGGCGCACCTTGATTAGGTTGGTTAATTACTTTAATTTTTAATTCTTTAAAAATCTCTTCGGCTAAAATATTTTTTATCACCTCAGAAAAATTATCTGTACTACCATCGTTAACTATAATTATTTCTATCGGCCGATACGATTGATTAACGAGTGATACCAAAGATCGGCGCAATACGCACGCTTGATTGTAAATCGGAATAATAACAGAAATCAAATCCATAATTAAAGTATCACACTTTCCTTATCTTCGGCTTGAGGTAATATATAAATATCACTACCATAATCGTCCACACCAACCAATTCACCAAAACCTTTGGTAATATTTAATAATGGCTGACAAAATTTACAACTATCCCCTTCCGGACATTTAAAACGTTTTAATTGTCGTGCCATTTTAATATCGCGGGCAATAGCCAATACTTTTTCTTTGGAAGTTTCTAAATCTGGTAAAACTTTTTCGGCCAAACTATCACTAGACTCTACATACCAATAACTGGCTTTAACAGCTTTACGTTTTTGGCAATTATGAACCAGCAGGTGATAAATTGGCAACTGCAACGAATCTGGGTCTTCTTCGCTTTTACCGGTTTTAAAATCAATGATATGTACACTATCAATTTCGGGTAAATATTCTAACCAATCAATCTTGCCACATAAAATTATATTATCTTCTTCCGATAACCAAAAATGCGGCAAATCTTCTTTAATTTTTACGGCTGGTCCACTTAAAATATCCTTATGATTCATTACTCGTCGCAACATTTCTTGACCGCGTAATTTATATCGATATTCACTTTCCGAATCAGCAAACCCTCCCCTTTTGCCACTTACTTTATTCCAAGCGTTTTCAAATTTATCTACTAACGACTCATTAAAACGGGTTTCTTTGGGTAAAAGCGAAATTCCTTCTAACACTTCATGCACCGCACTACCCAAAGCCAAACTGGGTTTGGTAATTCTTATTTTGTGATTATTTTTTGGATCACGATAAACGTTTTGTAAAAAATATGCTTGCGGACAACGCAACCAATCACTAATTGAAGAATGTGAAACCCATACCGCAGTATATTTATCTGGCATATTTTTTGACTTGGGTTAATAGTTAAACTAATTTTTTTACTTGTTTTTCCCACCTAAACTCATCTGTTGCTCTTGCTCTACCAGTTTCACCCATTGTTAAAGCATATTCTTTTTCACGCAACAAATCTGCCACCGCCGAAACCACACTCATATCTTGATAAATATCTACTAATAATCCATTTTTTAAATTCTCCACTACTTCTTCTACACCACCCACTCGCCCAGCAACCACTGGCAAACCAGTTGCCCCAGCTTCCAGAAATACGGTACCCCAACCTTCTTCGGCGGTTTCATCTTTGTGAGTTAATAATACAAACAAATCTGCTAGATGATAATATTTAGGTAATTCGTTATATGGCATCTGTCCCAACCATCGTACCACATTTTGTAGATTATTTTTTTGCACCATTTCCATTATTACTTTTTTCTTTGACCCATCGCCAATAATCAACCAAACCAAATTTGGTACCTTATTTAAAATTTGTGGTAACAATCGAATTAAATGCGGATAACCTTTGCCTTCGGCCAAACGAGCCACCGTAAGAATTACTTTTTTACCATTCAAGGCCAGCTGCGAACGTAAATGCTCGATTTCGGCTGGTACGGGTGGATTAAAAAACTCATCTCCGGGGCAAGGATAAACCACCTGAATATTGGGCAAATTTTCTACCAAACTACTTAATTTATCTTTCATAAATTGGCTATTGGCCACTACCAAAAAAGCCGACCGACATAAACGAATAAATTTTTTTCTTTTTCCCGAAGTGGCGGTGGCCAAATTAATATCTGTACCATGTAAAAACAAAGTATATGGTACGCGCCAAAATTTTTTAATTAAATATGCTACATAACCAACCGGTAACACATGATTTACATAAATCTGTTCAATTTTTTCTTGTTTAACAATTTTACGTACCTGCCAAAACAACCGTAACCACTGGGGCCATAAAAAAGACCAGTACGGTTTGTAGCGATAAGTTTTCCAAGGGTTAATTTGGTCAAATTCGCTTCCACCCAACACTTTGGGCGCATACACTACCACGCGCTCGGCGGGTAGGTGTTTGGCTAGGTTATATGTATAAGAAGCAATCCCGCCAACAATTGGCGGATATTCAAGAGTAATAAGTAAAGTTTTTTGCATACTATTTTTTTATTTTTAATTCCATACACTGTCATCCCGAGCGAAGCCGAGGGATCCCTCCGTTACAGTCGGGATGACAAAAAAGAATTGTTATCAATTTTTAGTAAATTTAATTTTAGCTTTAATATTATTAATTAATTCTCGATCAATACCACCAGTTAACCACAACAGAATAAAATATACCAAAACACCAATTGGAATAGTGATAAGAAAATTAATTTTTTGCACCAACAAATAAACAACCACCGCCATTACAACCGCTGGCCAAAATGCTTGATTAAAATATTTCCATAAATTACGTCCCGAAATTACTACATACCGACGCGAAAAAACAAACCCACCCAAAAGTAATACAAAATTACTAATGGTAGCCGAAACGGCTGCTCCAATTATTCCTAATCGTGGTAATAAAATTAAATTAAGTACTACACTAATCACCAGCGAAACTCCAAGTAAACTGGTTTGTATTTTTTGATGATTGGTAGCATTAAGTAGTGCGCCAGTCGTAAACGCCAAAAATCCAAAAATTAAACTGATTAATAAAATTTGTAATACTGGCACAGCTGGCGCATATTCGGGTTTGTATATTTTGGTAATAACCGGATAAGCCAACACCATCAAACCAAAAGATAGGGGCAAAACAATCGTTAACAAATATCGCCAAGATTTTTCAAACAGCTCACCGATTTTTTCTTTTTCTTCTAAATAAAAACTGCTCATGGCCGGATATACACTAGCTACCAGCGCCACTGGAATAAATTGAAAAGCAAAAGTAATTTTGTAAGGTACACTCCACCACCCCAATTCTTGAGGTGATAACATTTTGGACATAAGCAGCGAATCACTGTAAGAATAAAAACGGCTAATAATTCCCGCCAAAGCAAAGGGCCAAGAAAAAACCACAAAGGCAACAAATAATTCTTTACGCCACAACCAAAAATGTTTTAGATTATATATTTTATGAGCAAACCAACCAGAATACAAAACATTCAATCCGCTTGGAATAGTATAGGCCAAAATTAGCCAGAGTAGCGGCCAGTGGTTAAGCAGTGCAATTGTACCAATAATAGCAGTTAAAAACTGCGAGCCAATAATACCAATAGATTCATAAATAAGATTCTTGCGGGCACGAAACAAACTATAGAAAGAGGAATGCAAATTATCAAAAAACATGGTTAGGCCCGACAAATAAACTAGTTCTTTGGTTAAGGTTGGATAATTAAACAGATTAATAAAAAATACCACCAAACCATACGCCACCACGCCAAACACTATCTTGGTTAAAAATACGGTACTAAAAAACTCTTCAGATTTTTCAGGGTATCTAGCTGCTTCACGCGTTAATACCGGATTTAACCCAAAATCAGCCACCACTGTAAAAATAGTGGTAAAAGTAATAGCAAAAAAATAAACCCCGGTATTCTCTACCCCAATAATGCGCGCAATTACAATAAAATAGACAAACGAAATTGCCCTCTGCAAAACCGAAGCTACAGTTAAAAATGAGGTATTTTGAGCGACAGTATAAGACATATTGTGGTTAAATTTTATCACAAATACCAAAAAACCGCCAGATGAAGGCGGTTTTGTAAGTGTTTGTTTAACGTTTGCTCCACTGTGGGGCTTTGCGGGCTTTTTTGAGACCGAATTTCTTGCGTTCTTTTACTCGGGAATCGCGAGTTAATAACCCTAGGGTTTTTAAAGCTTTTTTGAAGTCTTCGTTCCAACGTAATAAAGCACGAGCAATACCATGACGAACAGCAATAGCTTGGCCTTTTTTGCCGCCACCAGCTACTTTGATCGAAAAATCATACTCTTTTGCTTTGTCAACAGCCACAAGTGGAGACATTACCATTTGTTGTTCCTCAAAGTAAGGAAAATATTCGGATAAAGGTTTGCCATTAATAACAATTTTACCTTCACCCTTGGTTAATCGTACCCGGGCAGCAGCGCATTTGCGACGGCCGACGGCACGATTAATAGTTTCTTTGGTTATCTGTGTCATAATAAAATTACTTAAAAGTCAATCTTTTCATACGCGGAGTGCGCAGTTTATTCTTTGGTAACATAAAATTAACTGCATGACGGATAATTTCTTCCGGTTTATCTTGCATCATTTTCTTAGCAGGAATTTCTTTTAAACCACCTGGATGATTAGTATGATGACGATAAAGTTTTTGTTCTAACTTTTTACCAGTAAAGAAAACGTCTTTAGCGTTTAAAATTCGCACTTTGTCGCCTAAATCTAAATGGGGTTCGTAGGTTGGACTATTTTTTCCCATTAAAATCATGGCGATTTTGGTGGCCAATCGACCTGGGGCTTGCCCAGTAGCGTCGATTTCAATTGTTTTTCTTCTAGCCATACAAAATAATTAGACTAATTCAATAATAGATTCTTCGCCGCCGTCGCCTTTACGATTAGACAACTTAATAATGCGGGTATATCCCCCTTTACGTTCTACATAACGCGGTCCAATCACTTCCATCATTTTTTTGATGGCATTTTGAGTGTATAGCGTTTTCATAAGCAAACGTCGGGCGGCCAATGTGTTGGCTTTGGAGGTGGTGATCAATTTCTCAATCAAAGGACGTAGAGCCTTGGCTTTGGCAGTGGTAGTTTTAATTTTTTCATACAAAATTAAACTCTCGGCCAAATTTGCCATTAAGGCGCGACGTGGACCAGTTTTTCGGTCTAGTGTAACTTTGTTCTTTTGGTGTCGCATATAAAATTAATTACTTCTTCTTAGTTTCTTTTTTCTTAGCAGCTACTTTTTTGACAGCTTTTTTAGCTGGTTTGTCTAAATCAGTCTCTACTTCTGTGCCAACTTCTTCGGTGGCTTCTTCGGAAACTTCGGCAGCAGTGTCAACAACTGCCGGAGCGGAAGCGCCAACTGTACCCATACTATCTAAGATAATGGAAAAATGATCCATTAAAATTTGGGTAGCTTGTTTTACAGCCTCTTCTGGACTGATAGCACCATTAGTTTCGATTGATAAAGTTAATTTCTCGAAGTTAGTAATATCACCAACACGAGTGTTTTCTACTTTGTAACCAACATCTTTAACTGGGGTATACACAGAGTCAATTACGATCGTGCCCAAGTCATAACTTTTTTTATCTTTTTCTTCTACCGGTCTATAACCACGACCTTGAGCCACGGTTACTTCCATTTCAAAAGGTTTGTTATTAGTTAAAGTGGCAATTACCAAATCTTTATTAATTACATCTACATCAGCATTCTTGGCAAAATCAGCTGCGGTAACAACACCTGGGCCTTTTTTTGTAAGAGTTAAAGTTACTGGTTCTTCGGAATAAACACGTACAGCTAATTGCTTTAAATTTAACATGATTTCCACCATATCTTCTTGTACACCATCAACTGTGGAAAATTCATGTTGGGCACCTTTGATTTTAAATGTCTCTACTGCACCACCAATTAAGGAGGATAGTAAAACACGACGCAAAGCGTTACCTAAAGTGGTACCATAACCATGGTAACACGGAGTAACCACCAAAGAACCAACCAAAGGATTGGTGCCTGGCTCGAATTCTATCTTGGATGGTAAAAGAAAGTTCTCCATACAATTAAAATTAACGAGAATAAAACTCAATGATTAATTTGGCGTTGAAAGGAGGATTGTCTAAAGCTGGAGTGTTTAAAATTTTTGCACTACAAGCTTTGGCATCTACTGCCATCCAAGCTGGGGCTTCTACTTTGGATAAGATTTCTCCAATATTGGTAAAAGCTTTTTTGGCTTTAGCAATTTCTGCCAAAGCAATTACTTCACCAACTCGGACACGATAAGAAGCAATATCTACTTTTTTACCATTAACAGTAATATGACCATGGCTTACCAATTGGCGAGCCAAAGCACGAGATTTGGCCAAACCCATACGATAAACTACATTGTCTAAACGGGATTCTAAATAATTTAACAAAAATTTGCTGGTATCACCAGTCTTTTTTGAAGCTTCGGCAATATAGTTGGCAAATTGGCGCTCCATTAAACCATAAGAACGTTTAGCTTTTTGTTTTTCAGCCAATTGTTTGCCATAACCAGAAACTTTGGAACGGCGTTGATTTGGACCATGAACACCCGGTGGGAAAGCTCGCTTTACCATCGCACATTTTGGTCCTAAACATTTATCTCCTTTTAAGAACAACTTTTCTCCAGCACGACGGCATTGAGAACATTGTCGATCAAGATTAGTAGCCATAAACAATTATTAAATATTTTTTTAATTTGATTTTAAACACGACGACGTTTTGGAGGACGACAACCGTTGTGTGGAATTGGGGTAACATCGTTGATAGAAGATACGATTAAACCATTGGCGTGCAAAGCACGGATAGCGCCTTCACGTCCGCCACCAATACCTTTAATAAATACAGCAACTTCTTTTACACCATAATCAGCAATACGTTCCATTAAATCTTTGGCAACTTGAGAAGCAGCATATGGGGTAGCCTTTTTTGGGCCCTTAAAACCAACTTTACCAGCAGAAGACCAACCAATAACATTACCATTAGGATCACCAACAGAGATAATAGTATTATTATAGGTAGCTTGAATATAAGCATTGCCGCGAGGCACCTGTTTAACCGCTTTACGTTTTTTTACTTTAGCAGCTTTGCCAGTAGCCTTGCCTTCAGCTGGTTTAGCACCATCGGCAGCGGCTGGAGCGGCAGCAACTTCAGTTTGAGTTTTTACTTCTTCTGTCATAAAAAAATTTTAATAACTTGATTTATTTAAATTATTAGGTCTTTTGACCAGCTGGTTTTTTACCAGAAACAGCGGTTTTACGTACGTTACCACGACAGGTACGGGAATTAGTTTTGGTACGTTGACCACGGACTGGCAAATGGCGCATATGGCGAATACCACGATAACATTTTACGTCTTTTAAACGTTTGATGTTAGCCATAACCTCACGACGTAAGTCGCCTTCTGTTTTATAACTTTTTTCAACAATCGCGCGAATCTTGTCTTCTTGGTCGCTAGTTAAATCTTTTGTACGAATATTAGCATCAATACCAGCAGCTTTTAAAATTTCTGTAGCCAAAGCTGGGCCAATACCAAAGATATAGCGTAAAGAAATGCCGATTTTTTTCTCCTTAGGAATATTTGTACTTGCAATTCTCATAATTGAAGTGAGTGAGAGTAATAATTGGATGTTTCAAATTATTACCGAACGAATGAAATTATATCGTAGATATAATATAAAATTAAATTAACCCTGACGTTGTTTATGTTTTGGATTAGAACAAATAACGTGCACCCTCTTTTTGCGACGCACGATTTTGCATTTATTGCACATTTTTTTGGCAGATGCGCGTACTTTCATATAATATTTAAGTTAAAAAAGTGATTGATTCAAATATTGGGTAAAGAAAAATACCAACCACTGCCGCGATATCATAGCTTTCCCCACTGACCTTACTGCCTTATCCAGGGAAATGCTCCACCGCACTGGTTGATATTTACCCCGCATTTTGGCGGAGTTTTTAAATTTGTATTGTTACACTAGAACCGGAAATTAATTCTACCCTTGGTTAAGTCGTATGGCGTCATTTCTACCTTAACCTGGTCGCCCAAACTAAGACGAATCTTATTTAAGCGCATTTTACCAGACAAATGAGCCACAATTATTTGACCACTTTCCAGTTTTACCCGAAAAGTACCTGCTGGTAAAAGTTCTTCAATTGTTCCCCGGATTTCTATTGTATCTTGTTTACTAGCCATTCAAAGTAATTTAATAGCGCTATTTTACAATAAAACTGTATCTTTGTCAATACCAAACAATCCACATGTAAAATAACCGCCTAATTTAAGGTTTTTTGACCAAAATTACATAATAAATTGTCATCCCGACCGCAGTGGAGGGATCCCTCGGCTTCGCTCGGGATGACAATAAAAAATTGTTAAACTGTTAAATTGCTTTACGAACAGAACAGCCAATCACCTAACAATTTAGCAATTTAATACACTTTTCGGTATACCCAGTACTTGTACAGTAAAAAATTCCAACTAACTGCCAAAAGGATGTTTACCAACCGTACCACCAAATACCATAGATCACGAGTTCCACCAAACAAATTAACTTCTAAAGTAAACGAAATTAATTGCGTAAACAACCACATCCACAAAATAGCAAAGACATAATTCCATGCCATCAAAACCCCAAATTTAATCATTTGTTTTACCGTTTGGCCGTCGGATTTAAACGACCAGTATTTATTTAAGAAAAAAACATAATTAATTATCAAAATTTGATTAAGTGCTACCGCCATGATCGGATCAAGGTTAAAAATCTCTTTAAAAACAACCAGAGAAGCAAAATCAAAAACAAAAGCAGAACTTCCAACAATAGAGTATTGCAAAAACTTTTTTTCCCAAAGATAGTGGAATAAATTTTTTAACATTGTATTATTCTAATACTGCCTTAATACGTCGCACCCAAGCACTACTCGCTTCTTCTTTAATAATTTTAAAATGACCAAGCAATTCAGTATTTTTTACATGGGGACCGCCACAAAATTCGGTACTAAAACTACCAATTTTATAAACTTTTACAAAATCACCATATTTAGATAAATCAAACGATAAAACCGTAACAATTTTTTTAGCTTCTTCTTTAGGCATTTCCAACATTTCCACCGGAATTTTTTCGGCAATTTTTTGATTCACCAAATCTTCTACTGCTTTAATTTGCTCGGGGGTAAGTTTTTCGGGGTAATTAAAATCAAAACGCAGTCGTTCGGCAGTGATATTACTTCCTTTTTGCACGATTTCGCCACCAAGTACGTGACGCAGTGCTGCCAAAAGTAAATGGGTGGCGGTATGATATTTGGTAGAAATTTCGGAATTGTCGGCTAGTCCCCCTTTAAATTTTTGTTCGGCACCAGCCCGAGAAATATCTTGATGTTTTTTCATTAAATTATTAAATACAGCCACTGCTTCAGGATCTAATTCAATACTTCTTTCTTTGGCAAGTTCGAGCGATATTTCTAAAGGAAAACCATAGCTTTGAAATAAGTCAAACATTTCATCTCCAGACAATTTACGATCACGGCTTTCTTCAACAAAAATATCAAATTGCTTAATACCTTTTTCTAATGTATTTCTAAATTTAGTTTCTTCTTTTTCAATTTCACCAAAAACAAAATCTTTGTTTTTTTCTACCTCCGGATAAATATCTTTAAAAATTTCTATTACTTTTTCGGACACCATTCTGCAAAAATTTTCTTTAACACCTAGTAAACGTCCGTGGCGAATAGCACGGCGTAATAAACGGCGAACAATATATCCTTGATCTACGTTTGACGGTACAATCCCCCGATCATCACTCATAATCATGGTGGCAGTACGAATATGATCAGCTACAATACGCATCGATCTGGTTATTTCGGTGTTTTCTATATATTCGTAACCCGAAATTTCTTCGATTTTTTGAATAAGCGGCCAAAAGGTATCAATTTCAAAAACATCCACATAATCATTTAGGGTTACCAAGGTTCTTTCTAGCCCCATGCCGGTATCAACATTTTTTTGTTTAAGTGGAATAAAATTACCTTCTTTGGTTTTTTCGTATTCCATAAATACGTCATTCCAAATTTCTAACCAATTGTCTTCATCGGTACCTGGATTACTGCCGGCGGGAGGAAATTCGCTATTTCCTTTCCAAAAAAACATTTCTGTATCTGACCCGCACGGGCCTGTTTGACCAGCTGGTCCCCACCAATTATTTTTCTTAGGTAATTTGGCAATTTTGTCTGCTGGCATACCCAAACTAATCCAAGTATCATATGATTCTTGATCAAAAGGGGCGTCGGCGTCACCTTCAAAAACAGACACGGCCAGTTTTTTTGGATCAAGCCCAAGCCAATCGGGTGAAGTTAAAAATTCCCAACTCCAAGTAATGGCTTCTTTCTTAAAATAATCACCAAGCGACCAATTACCCATCATTTCAAAAAAAGTATCGTGACGAGTATCACCTACTTCATCAATATCTTGAGTACGAATACATTTTTGAACATTGACTAATTTTGTTCCCGACGGATGTTTTTCTCCCAACAAATACGGCACCAGCGGATGCATGCCAGCCGTAGTAAACAAAACAGTCGGATCATTTTCGGGAATCAAAGAAGCCGAAGGAATAATCGTATGCCCTTTGCTCTTAAAAAATTCTAAATATTTTTTACGGAGTTCGATGGATGTGATCATAAACCAATACTATTTATACTATTTAAAGCACGCTGGCTGCCTAAATTAAATGCAGACCAGTAATGTAGTTGCACGAAAATTTTATCACGCTTATTATTTAATACATCGCTATACCAAGGAGCCAAAATTTGAATATTATTTTTTTCAACTTTACCATAACCCCCCATTATTTTCCAATTAAGAACTAGTGGTTCTACTTTTTTTAAACCAATAAATTGATTAAGTTTAACAATTTCTGGAATAGCATCAACCGACAAACCATACATTAAATAACCCAGATCAATTTTTTTATTTTCATTTACAAAACGATCAATATTTTTCTTAGCAATTATAGCATCAACATTTACCGAAGCTATCAAAGTAAAAGCCACCAGACCAGTAATTAGGCCGCCATAAAAAAACTTTCTAAATGAATAATTGGTAATAATGGCTACACCTAGTGCAAAAAAGATTACGCTGACAAAATAAATAAACCACTCTACATATAATCGTAAAGTAGTATAACCATATTCGGCTTGATACAAATTCATGCGTTTTAAAGCCGAGACTGCAATTACAAAAATTTGTAAAATTAATAATAATTTTAGTGCACTAACAAAATTATTTTTCCCATGATTAGCGGCAGAGTAATAAAAAATCAAAATTAACACAGCCGAAAAAATCATTACCCAAACCAATTGAAAGAAACCGCTTCGAGCATATTCGGCAAAAGTTAAACCATTGCTAATTACAAAATCATGAGCACCAAATAAATATTTAATTTGAATAAAAACAAATATGGCAAATAAAATATTTACTAGCGATAATACAATCGCGGCGACAGGAAAAGATATTTTTTGATAAATTTTTATTCCTTCTTTAAGCGCATTTTCACGACCAATTAAAGTGTAGAAAAAAGCACTGGCAAAAAATGTAATTATGGCAATTCTAAATACACGGAAAAAAGTTTCTAGATTTAAATGCCAAGAAAAAAATCTTTCTAGAGCTTGGCTAAAAATTTTATCGGCACCAGCAAACAGCAAAATAAAAATCAATAATATTGGCACAGCTAATGCCAAGCCAACGGCAATTTGCTTATAGGTTTCGTTGTGTTCTTCTTTTTTGCTCCAACTAAACAAATCGCCAAACACCGCTCCTAAATTTTTAATGCCTACAAAAACATTTTTTACTACGGGAATATTTTTAAAATAAAAAACAAATTTGTTTTCATTTTTCACAGTTACAAGCACTGCAAAAATTACCGACAAAATAAAAATAACCAATGGCAAAAAATAAGTTACCCAATCATTGTTATAAAGCATTAGGTCAAAAGCCAAAATAAAAATTGGCACCAAAAGCCATAAAGCCCAGCGATTTTTTAAATGACCCATATATTTGGTTAAAACAGTAAAACCCAAACCTAAAAAAACAATCAATAAAAATACTCCCACCCCCCAACCATGCGATTGGATAACAAATTGGTCAAATAAAATAGCGGCTAACAGGGCTAGACCAACATAAAACAAACGAGAAAAACGTGAATTGTCTGATGTTATAAAATTCATATATTTTTATTTAACAACTCCCCCACCCAGACACTCGCCTTTTAAATAAAATACCGCAAACTGCCCTGGGGTAACAGCACGCTGCGGTTTGGTAAAAACAACATTAATTATTCCTTGTTCCTTACTCCTTATTTTTTTCACAACACAATTCTGCAATTCCTGCCTATGTCTCATTCTTACCTGGCATTTTAAAGGAAATTTTGGTGTTTGTCCAATCCAATTTACATTTTTAACTGTTACTTCTTTTTTAAATAAAGCTGGATCATCGTCAAAACCAACCACCAACTGGTTCTTTTTAATATTTTTACCAATTACAAAATATGGTCGGCCACTACCCGAAAGCCCTAAACCGCGTTCACCGATAGTATAAAAAGGTAAACCAGTATGCTTGCCAACAATTGTTCCGTTAACATCAACAATTACGCCGGCCTTAGCTTTTACTTTACCTTTTAAAAAATCTTTCATATTTACCTCACCAACAAAACAAATCCCCATGCTTTCTTCTTTGTTGGCAGTTGGCAAGTTGAATTTTTTAGCCAACTTTCGCACCTCGTCTTTAGTGTAATCACCAATCGGAAACAAAACCTTGCCTAACTGTTTTTGGTTTAATTGATGAAGAAAATATGTTTGATCTTTGTTGGTGTCTTTTGAAAGGAGTAAAGAATAAGGAGTAAGGAGTAACTTTTTTACATTCTCATTATTCCTTATTCCTTTTTCCTTATTCCTTCTCACTGTTGCATAATGTCCTGTCGCAATTTTATCAAATCCTAATTTTTCGGCCGCTTTTAACCAAAAACCAAACTTTACAAACTTATTACACATTACATCAGGATTTGGAGTGCGCCCTGTCGAATATTCTTTATACATGTAATCCAAAACAAACTTTTTGTATTCTTTCACAAAATCCAACCGAATAAGCGGAATACCAATTTTGGCCGCCACCCGCAAAGCATCTTGATAATCTGGCAACCAACAACTATAAATTTTTTCCTTATTCTTTATTCCTTGTTCCTTATCTTCATAATTAACTGCAAACATACCAGTTACATCATAACCAGCTTCTATCAACAAAGCAGCAGCCACCGAAGAATCCACCCCACCACTCATGGCCACCAAGATTTTTTCTTGTTTTTTAATCATATAATAGAAATTATACCAGCTAATAACCAAAATTTCAAGACAAAAAAATCCCCTCGATATTACTCGAAAGGATTTGATTTTTTGCTTATTAACCGCGTTTAGCCTGCATGCAATCCCGGCAATAAACTGGTTTGTCACCAGTTGGCTGGAAAGGAAGCTGGGTAATCGCTTGTCCACATGTAGCACAGGTTAAATTAACACTGTACATTTGACGAGGACCAGTGCTGCGGGAGAATCCACCCCCACGGCTATCACGATTGCTGTCGCGGAAAGCGCGGTTGCAATCGGAACAGTATACTGGACGATCGCCAGACGGTTGGAAAGGCAATTGAGAAATGTGGGCTCCGCATTTTGCGCAGCTTAGATCCACATCAAACATTTGTCTATCAGTACCAAAAGCCATAATGTTGTTCTTTGTACTTCCCAAAATGTTGTTTGAGAAAACTAAATAAGTTGACCTTTACCCTGTACTTTTATGGTACAGAGATAATATTTTGGGAATATTGGCTTTAAAGGCCCTGCCCAATTAATTGATAATAGTATAGCACAAAAACGTGGTTCTGTCAAGGTAGTGTTATTTAGTGTTATTTAGCCGATAAGGTGGTAATTGGCCTAGACTGAGTAATATAAAACTTACCCTCCGCAAACGCCCATTCGATATCACACGGAAAACCATAATGTTTTTCAATATTCTGACAAATTTTGGCCAAATCAATAATTTGCTTGCCAGTCAATTTTTGCTTTCCGCCTTCATCTTCTTTAATATTCACCCATTCATTCATTTTATCTTCATCTTCACTCACGCTTTGTTTTAATGCTTTCATAAGCTTCCTCGTCTGCTCCGCCACACTAATATCAATAATACTCATATCTGATTTAGAAACTACATAACTATCTGGTGTAATTTGACCAGAAACAATCGCTTCGCCCAAACCATAACCGGCTTCGATAATCATTTGATCATAATCTTCGGTAACCGGATGCACTGTAAAAGCAATACCCGAAATTTCTGATTGCACCATTTGTTGTATTACTACTGCCACCGAAACATAATGATCGGATAAATCTTTTTCATGACGATAAAAAATTGCCCGGGGTGTAAAAAGTGAAGACCAACAATTTTTTACTCGTTCAACTACATTTTCTCGAGTGGTATTTAAATAGGTTTCAAGCTCCCCTGCCCAACTTGCCACCGATCCGTCTTCGGCCGTTGCGCTAGAACGCACAGCTACAAATTCGGCATTTAATTCATCAAACGCTTGCAAAATTTCTTGCGCTAAATCTTCTGGCATTTTATGATCATGAATAACATCACGCAAAACTGCGCTTACCCGATCTACCGAATTAGTATCATCTGGATTAACTTCTTTTAACCGCGCTTCAATTTCTGCATTTAACTTGGTTTCTTCCAAAAATCGATCAAAAGCCGAAGACAAAACCACAAATCCAGGTGGCACCGGAATTCGTGCATTACTCATTTCACCCAGCGACGCCCCTTTGCCACCAGCGATGGCGACGTCGGTTTTGTGAATTTGTTTAAAAAATTTTAGATGGGACATAATCAGTGGTAGATTTTAAAAATAATTAATCTAATACCATCATTAATATTACTACATTAACTTGACAAAAGCAAGAAAAAGCGCTATACTGTAAAGGCTAAATAGAAATGTCATACCGGCCGGCAAAATAGAAATGTCATACCTGTGCTTAATCGGCCTTATCTAACAGTCGCTAAAATGGACTGTTTTTTGTTAATAAAGAATGGTGTTCTCCAAGGGTGGTTAGCCGGTGGTTTCCAGCTAATTGGTGGTTTGTTGGTCAAAGCCACTAGCTTAACATCAATTTCTTTTCGTGGTCTTTCGGGTAAACAGAAATAATTTAGATAATGATTTCTGACAGATATTTTAATCTCACCGTTTAGGTGCTCTTCAATAATTACACTATCTTTCTTGTAAACCGTGGTTGGTTGAGTTTTGTTTAACTGGTAATAATTGTTTTTGAATCTAACTGTATAATCATTGTTAATCATTCTCTCCTGTTGGATTGACAATATTTTAGCTAAATTGTTTTTTTCAACAGCGCTTAACTGGCGGTGAAGGTCGTTTTTCTTCTTTGGCACAACTGCGAATTGGTGGTTGAACTTAGGAATGAATATTTCTTGTAAAAATATATTAGCCTCGGGAATAGTGTTGATTTTGTTTAAGCGCATTTCTTTAACCAGTCTTCTTTGTAATGTACCATTCATCTTTTCTACCCGACCTTTAGCTTGCGGGCTATTAGCGTGGATTACCCTTACTCCTAGTTGGTGCATTGCCCGTTCGAATTGTGTCATTAATTCTTCGTTATCAACTGCGTTCTTGTGGTTGACCTTGTAGGTACCGAATTTGTCTAGATAGATGGCATTAGGCAGTCCGATGGCTTCAAAATACCCCTTCCAAAACCTAAATACTGGTACCACTCCTTCGTTCGATTCAAATACGGCTTTAGTTATCTGTCCAGTAGCGTCATCTACTGACAGAAGTAAACATTGCTCTAAACCAACCGCTGTAACATTTCGACCTTCAAACCAATTATGGTAGCTGCCGTCAAACTGTTGCATCTCACCATAGTTATCTTTCCTTTCTCGCCAGAAATGTTTTTTAATATTCTTTTTCTTTTTAGGGTGCCACAGTTTTTCGGTGATCATTAGTTGTCTAACTGTTTCTTTACTTAGTCGAATGTTGTGGTCGTCTCTTAAATGCTCTTGGGCTAACAAAGGATTAAAATCATGATAAATTTCCTGTAAGTGTTTTTTAGTCTTGTTTATGATGTTTTTATTAATTTGACGGTTACCTTTTTTACCACGGTTGCCATGAATTATTCCTTTAATACCGAAACGGCTAACTGCCACTTTTAATCTTTTTGTTTGTCTGACAGACAGGTTAAGTTGTTTGGCAGCTTCGCTGCCATCGATCTTTTTAGTCAACAAATCTTTAATAATTGTATACCTCCGAGCTTCTTGGTTGGTCATAGTTATTAGTTGATTTTGGTTCATATTTTTAGTTTAAATTAATTATTTTAATTTAAACTAATTATGACACAAAATGAGTTAACTATGACATTTCTATTTTGCCAGCACTATGACATTATCATATGGGCGGGACAGAAAAAGCGCTATACGATGCTATTATTTTGATGACAAAACTAGCTTAAAAAAGTTGTTTTGTCTGAATAATAATGAGTGAACATTAACAATTTACGTTGAGTTATATACCAAAGGGTGTCTAAATTCTTATTATTTATTAGTAAGAAGCTAGATGCTCTTTGGGGGGTTGTTTGCTCGGAAGGTCCGAGCAACAAGGTTCGACTGCAGCCATAATATTCGCACGGAGGACAACATGGGTAAGAAAATGCTTGAGGCAACTCGGCACTCGATCAAGGACGGCCCCAGTGACACGATCGGCCGTCTGGGCGCTACTCTTGCCGCGTGCGAAGGATCGCTCTGCGACACGTTCATTGACGTGTTCTTCGCGGGGCTGTTGATTCGTACGTGGCAAACGCTTGCGCATTTCCTGTCCAACTACCGTCATGGACCTGCCCGAGTACACCCCTCCCCAATCGTGCGACTCGGTCGCGACGACCTGCTCGCAGCTATGGTCACGGGCGAAGTCAGAATCGCCGTCGAACATGGACGGACATACTTCCAAGCTGTGTTGGCAGTACACGGCGTAGCACAATGCCGCGCATGGGCGGACTTCGCCATGGTTGGCATCAAGGAAATGTTCGCCATCATGAAAGACGGGGAGCACGGCCGGTTCTTCGGCCATACGCCGTTGATCGAGTTATGTGCCTGGGCTACTATGGGTTATCCAGACAACATCCGTCTGGACATGCCCAGTGCGCTCCAGAGCATGGCAGAAATGGAAACGATTGTGTTCGTCGAAGAAGACGAGCGCATCACCGTGCTCTTCGATAAGATCCTCGTTGAGCCTATCTCCGCCGGGTTGGTCGAGGCAACTCGCTTGCAGGCCTACTAGTTCGCGACTCGACGTTTAACGTTCACTCTCAAAGGGCCCCGCCAAGCGGAGCCCCTAGAGACTAACTTCACAAAATATTTTGTGAAGTTACTTCACACAAAACCCGCTTAAACAGCGGGTTTTGTGTTTTAAATTATTGATATTTCTTTTTGAACTTCACCCATTACTTGCCAAAGATTTTCATAAAAAATTGTTTTTACGCCCATTTTTTTCGGTTCAACTAAATTACTTGTTTGATCATCTATATACAATATCTCTGTTGGTTTTACATTAAATTTCTTACAAATAAAATTAATAGTTTCTTTACTAGCTTTTGGCAAATTTAATTCCCAAGTATTAATAATATTTTTACCAAAAGTCTTTTTTATCTCTGGGATCATTACATTAACATCGTGTAATTGTGAACGAGTATTTTTGGAAAGCAACAACGTTCCAATCCTTTGTTTTTGTAATGATTTAACTAAAGATATTATTTTTTTATTTAATTTAAAAGTCGCATAATGAATTTGCTTTAATTCTTTAGCAGTAATCGGCAAATTTAATTCTTCAACAGCTTTTTCCCAAGCTGATTTTTGGGTAATTTTTCTTACTGCTGCCAAATTAGTATATTTAGTATACATAATTTCGTATACATTCTTTGAATCCATTTTAAATTTTTTGGATATAATAACAGCAGTAAACGGATATCCGCCGGTAATAACTACTCCATAGCAATCAAATATAACTAATTTAATTTTTAACATAAAATTACAAACTAATTAATTATTTTAATAATTCCACTATTCGCATCCACTTCAACCATATCACCATCTTTTAATACCTTGGTTGCTATTTTTGTACCAATTATACAAGGAATATTTAATTCACGTGACACTATTGCCGCGTGCGAAGTTACGCCACCTTGCTCTGTAATAATAGCAGCAGCTTTTTTCATAGCCGGAACGATGTCTGGATCAGTAGCGATGGAAACTAAAATATCACCTTGATTCATTTTTTTCATATCTTCAGCACGAATAACTATTTTTACTTTTCCTTTAGCGTAACCAGAACAAGCGACTTCACCCCTTAGTTCTTTTATATCAACATTAATTTTAATTTCTGTTTGCTTGATTAATCTGTCTGCTTCTTCACCGATATAAACAGCTTCTTTATCTTTATCAACATAATATACGCACTGTTTGGTGCGTGCCAAAAGTTCGTTTTCATCATATTTGTTATTTAACAACATATCCTTAACCTCTGGAGGCAACATAAAACGAACCTGTTTTGGAATCAAATAAAATCTTTTAGCAATTTCTTTTAAAATAGCATCCATTTGATACAAGGCAAATATTTGAGCGTATCTACGATAAATCTTGGTTACCATAAAATCGCCAAACTCATAAAAAATATTTTGCCAATGTTTATCAATTTTTAATTCTTTTATTAGAGCTTTCTTCTTTTTTGCGGCAATTTGTAAATCTTTATTTTGTTTTGCAATAATTTTGGCGCAACTTTCTTTACCGCTTAAAATATCATCTAATTGTTTTACATAGTCTTCTAATTTATACTCCCCTGCTACCCATATAAATTTTGTATAATAATATTTCTTTCTATGTTTCTCTAACAAACGCATTCGTTTTTCTGGGCTGCTTACTGTTCCTATTTTTAATAATTCCTGCTGTTCAATAAAAATTAAAGATTTTTTAGTTGGCTGGGTTAGTGTGATAAAATATTCAGTTAGTTTATCGCTACCTACACCAATGTTTACTAAATACTCTTTTACACGATTAGTTAAATCATTATGAAACATATCAGCCGCCACTGGAATCCAACACCAAGTATAATATTCTTTATGAATTTTATCTTGGGCATTATAAATTTGCCACAATTGTTTATTAGATAATTTATCCAAATTTTTCTGTGGCACCTTCTTACTAAAACAACGCAGTTTGTCGGAATATTTAATAATATTTTTATTTATTTTTTTCGCATAACCTTTTTCATTTACAATTCTATCTACAATATTTTTTCCAACCTCAAAAGAATCTTTGTCACCAAAATAAAACCAAAGATGATAACCTTTAAAATGACTTAAAACTTTACCATAAGCTCTACCTGTGTTTTCCCCAAATTGACGCGCAAAACAATTAAACGGAATTTGAAAAAAATACAAGTCACCATCCGGAATCTCTTCGGCCAAAGTCCACGGATCATTTTTTAATTCATCTTTATTCATAATTTTTTAATTATTCCATTATTAGCGTCCACTTCAACAACATCGCCATCTTTTAAAATCTTAGTCGCAATTTTTAACCCTACCACGCAAGGAATTTCTAACTCACGAGAAACAATCGCCGCATGGCAAGTAAGCCCACCCTCATCTGTAATAATAGCGGCAGCTTTTTTCATGGCCAAAACGATACTCGGACTAGTTCCTATAGATAAAAGTATGTTACCATATTCCATCTTATCCATCTCTTGTGGTAAATTAATAACTTTAACTATTCCTGTAACTTTACCAGGAAATGCACAATTACCTTTAATGGTAGAAACATCTTTAACTTCTTCTACAACAATTTCTAAATTTTGATCAACAAAATCTTTAGCATCTTTACCATACAAAATAGAAACCGAAAGATCATCGTTTGGTAAACAAATGTGATATTTTTGAATTTGATTAATCTTATCCAAATCAATATTTTCACCTTTTAAACCAACTTCTATCATTTCTATTGGCATAGAACGAACTTGTGCCAATGATAACTGTAATCTTCGACCAATCTCTCGTTGTAATTTTTCAAAATGATAATAAGATAAACTTTGCAAATCTTTACGTCGTGGTTTTGCCCAAACCATTTTTCCAGCTAAATTAAGAATCATTAAATTAAAGCTATCCGGTTTTAACTTTTTAATCCATTGTTTTTTAGATTTTTCTGTTTGAATTTGACTATTTTTAATTTCTTTTAATTTTTTATACAGATCAATATTTTTCTTTAAATAATCTTGTATAAATCCAATAAAATCTTTTGTTGTGTAAGCTGGACCAGCGTAAACATAATAAACCCAACCAAATTTTTCTACATGCTTATTTAGTAAATTAAAAAATTTAGGATAAATATTTTGAATTTCTGTCAACGACTTGTTTTGTATGTCGTTTACCCAATTTTTATAATTATAAAATTTATTTATCAATTCTAACAAAGCAATTTCTTGATCTTTTGCGAAAGAATTAAAAGTTGGTTCAGTAAAAATACGAAATGCTTTATTGTATTCTTCGCTACTTAATTTACTTTTTAAAAATTTCTCTAAATTACCTTCGACAAAAGAAAAATTTCCAAAATCTAATATTGGAATAGCTACACCCAAGGTATATAAAGTTGATTGACGATCAATAAATTCTTTATACAAACTGACTATTTTTTCTGCCGATAACTTTTTTACATCCGTTTGATAAATATTTTTTTCTGTCCAATTATTAAATTTTTTACCAAAATCCATTTGCCAATCAATTATATGCTCAAAATATTTATGATCATCTAAAACTTTCTTCCGAAGACTATCATGACACTCTCCCCACCTCTTTTCATCAAAAATATATTTCATGTTCTGACTATCAACAAAAATACCACCAACTAAATTTGGAATATTAAATAATTGTGTATATTTAGTACAACAAACAGCCCAAATATAATTACGAATAAATGGAGAATTATAATCATTTGCCATTATTGTCCATTGGTGATTTTTATAACTCATACTTTTTTAATTATTCCATTGGTAGCATCCACTTCTACCATATCACCGTCTCTTAAAAACTTAGTTATCTTTTTCGCGCCTACCACACAAGGTATTTTTAATTCACGGGCGACGATTGCAGCATGGCAAGTTATACCTCCATCTTCTGTAACAAGCGCTGCAGCTTTTTTCATTGCTGGAAGTAGCGCCGGATAAGTAGTTACAGCTAACATAATTTCTTCACCTTTCACTTTATTTACTTCTTCGATAGTGTTGACGATCACAACTTTTCCTGTGACAGCACCTGGATAGGCACAAGTACCCTTAAAGCCACCATCCAAATTCACTTCAATTTTTTCTAAATCTAAATTATCAATAATTTTGTGAGCTTCAGATCCGTAACAAACTTTTTGTTCATATTCATTAGCCCAAATAACACTATATTTATTTCTTTCATTTAATATATGTTCGTCAAAATTCCCAACCGAAAGAGCATTTTTAACTTCTTCAGTAAAAAAATAATTTGCCTGAACATGGCTAATATTTAGTCTCTTAGAAATTTCTTTGGTAATTTTATCTAACACATAATGTCCGTGCCAAATACAATATTTACGAAAATCTTTTAACCAAATAATATCTTGCGCAATTTTAAATAAACGCTGTAAATCTTCTGGTAATTTAATTTCTTGTTGTAAAACAATTTGTTGTTTCTTCAGGTTTTCATTTCTGGATTTTTCTTCAACAATTAATTCTGATAAATTTTTTATCTTTCCCAAACTTTCTTTAATTTTATTTTGATAATATTCTAAAGTATAAACTGGACCGATATAACCATAAGGAGTCCACTTCCATTTGTTATAATATTCTTTAATCGGCTTTGCATCTAAATTCAAATTTTCTTTTTCTACCCTACCTACTAATTCTAAAAAATCCAATTCTTCCTGCTGAGAAAAATTTTCTTTACTTGGAGTAGTTAAGATAGTAAAATACTCAATTACTTTTACTAAGTCATCAACGCCCAAACTCTGCAAATGTTTCTTAAGGCGCTCACGTAAATAAACTGAGTAAACTTCATCATCACTTTCCAAAAACCAAGTGGTAGAAATAGCTTTTACATGGCTTTCCATCTGTAAGGCGCGTAATTTTTCATAAATACCAAACAATTCTTCATTAGATAAAATTTCTAAATTTTTTACCAATAAACTTTTAGCATAATTAAAATATTCCCAATTAATTGCCTCTGTCTCTTGATGTAATTTTTCTGCCCATTCTGGTTCAGTAATAATTTTATCTTTTATCCAATTCGCCACATCCCTAATAACTGTAACGGGCACATAAGCAGTAACACGACCATCTTTATGCTCTAAATACCACTCCGTAAATAATTGCTGTCCATCTTTCTTGGGAATATTACGAAAAAATTGATTAGCGGCATGGCCCACTAAATTATAATTAGAATTAATAATAGAAAAATTAATACGCCATTTCATATTTTTTTAATTATTCCACTATCCGCGTCTACTTCTACCAAATCCCCATCTTTAAATACATGGGTGGCTATTTTCGTACCAATTATACAAGGTTTTTGCAATTCTCTGGCGACAATAGCGGCATGGCAAAGTACTCCACCTTCATTTGTAATAAAAGCAGCAGCCTTTTTCATAATCGGTAAATAACTCGGTTCTGTCATTGGCGATACTATTATTTCTCCATCTTGAAAATCTTTTAAGTCCGTTTTGCTTCTAATTAACCTAACTTTGCCCTCAACCTTTCCACCATAAGCCGATGCTCCTTTTATTTCTTTTAAAATTTCATATTGGTCAGAATCACCAACTAATAGTTGCTTTTCTAAAATTATTTTTTCAGCCTGTTTTCCAGCAGAAAATTCTATCTGCCAAGATGGAGTTTGTTTAATATATAACCAATCTTTTCTTTCTAAAAGAGTATTTCTGGAAGGTAGCGGCTTTTTATCTTTTATGTAGTCAGTTATTTCAGTGTATATAAGATATTTTAAATCATCTACTTCATAATTTTTAGCGTGATTTTCTTTAAACCAGTTTAAATATCTGGGTATAAATTTCATTTCACCATTTTTGTAAACTACTTCCTCGCGACGCCTAGTTTTTTCAGACCATTTTACGAAATCATCTCTTTTAGCTTCGTATAGTTCTTCTAAAACTTCAATAGGATCAAAAGATGCCAACGCTACCGGAGCTAGATCTTCATAAAATTTAAAAAGTTTTAATATATCTTCAAGTAATAATTCTTGATCAGGCTTGGAAATAAGTTTTTCATATTCAGCAACCATTTTATCAAACTCAACATATTCTTTTTCTAAATCTATTTCATTATTATTCAATCTTCGTAAAAAACAGCGCGACATTTCTTGCCTATTACCTTCTAGCTGGAGATGATAAAAAATACCATTTTTTACTACTGAAATTATTTCTGATAATCCACCTCCAAAAAAACCCGATACTTTTTCACCTAACATTGATGCCATTACTATTCCAGAGCCAACCACAGTGTAATCACGTTGATGTTTTTCGTACATATTTTATTTTTATCCAAAATAATTATCCACAGCAAATTCAAATTGATTTATAAACAATTCTTTGAAATAACTAAAATTATTCTGCTCGTAAAATAATAAAATTGCTTTCTTATATTCTAATTCGTCTATACTACGAAACGACAAAGGACAGCTTTCGAGAGCTAACAAAACAGCGTTGCCAAGCACACGGCTAGTCCGTTTGTTACCATCTTCAAACGGCTGAATATAGGCAATAAGCAACATAGCAACAAACGCTTTTTCAAATTGGTTTTTTTGATTATTAACAAACTCGCACATTTTTTGTACTGCTTCTCTAATTTGAAACTGATTATCAAGCGGTGTATAAGCAGTGCCAGAAATTCGCACTTGTCGTTGGCGTATATTGCGCGCTACAGATAAATCTTTAGTCAACAAATAATGGACATCTTCAATTTTTGGTACGGATAATTTTTTAAATTGAGCTGGATGCGAACGAATAAAATCCAAAGCTTTTTTGTGATTCAGAATCATGGTGGCTTCTTCTTTTGAATGCCCTTTTGGTTCTTTTTGTTCACGCAACAAATATTCTGTCTCTAGCAAAGTGTAAGTATTGCCTTCTATTTTAGATGACTTCCACGATAATTCAATTACCAACCGTTCGAATTCTCGTTTAAGAGCTGTCGGTGAAAGTTTTTTAATATTTTTTTGATAAATTTTATTTAACATCTGCAGTTTTGCTAATTCTTCTTTGTTAAAAATATTTTTCAATAAAGCAAACACTTCAAAATTAAAGTTTTTTTGAATTTCACGTTTATCAGGATCGATTTTAAAATATGACTCAATATCTATTGGCTTTATCGAACGATAAACTACTGACAATTGATAAACTACTCCACGCCCTTTACCATATTGCGTTATATAACCATGTTTTACTAACAAATTTAAATCACGTATAACCGTAATACGAGCAGTTTTTTTAAAACTACTATCCACTTTTAAAATAATTTGCGCTATCGCAAGCGGATTTTTATTTTCTTCTAAAAAAGCTAATATTATTTCTTGTCTTTTATTTAAAATGGTTGATTTTGTCATATTGTTAATTGCATCATTTTTATGACATAATTGTATCATTTATGATACAATTCGTCAAATTAATTGATCTAATATTTAACTTAAAATCCGCTCTTGATTAAGAACGGATTTTAAAATTGATCATCAATTTTTTCTATTTGATCTGGTTTGATGATTTTGAGGGATTGGGACAACGGGGCTTGTTTGGGGATAAAACCGATGTTTAGGTCGGAGGGTGGGGGTGACGACGGTGATGACTGGATCCCCGCCTTCGCGGGGATGAAAGATGGGGGTGGGGTGATAGTTGGTGATTGGTGGTGAAAGGGAGTAGATTGCTTCGTCGCTTCGCTTCTCGCAATGACTGGTGGTTGGACGGATTGAATTACGGGTTTTGGGGGTTGTAGGGTGGTAAGTGAAATGCCACGATCGTTGGGATTGCCGAGTAAAACCGACTCGCCTTGATGAGGGGCGAAATTGGTTTTCTTTTTGTGTTTGTTTTTCTTTTTGAAGTCTGGTTTTGGGGATTGAAGCTGAGTGTTAGGACGAGCTGTTGTTGGTGTTAAGGGATTCCTCGATTCACTACGTTCACTCGGAATGACAGGCGGGGTGGATATGGTTGAGACAACAGATGAAGGCGACTGGATCCCCGTCTTCACGGGGATGACAGGTGTTGTTGGAGATACAGGTGATGATGGGGCAACTGGTTTTGGTTCAACAGTTGACTTGGCTATTGGTTCGACTATTGGTTCGATTGCTTTTTCTTCTACTTTCTTTTCTTCTTCCTTCTCCTCTCCTTTCTTTTCTTCTTTTTTTACTTCTTCGCCAAACATGGCTTCGTCTGGATCTACTTCTAGTTGTTCGGCTTCGCTTTCGGGAATAATTACCATTCCGCTCCAACGAGCAATTTTATCTTCGATTTGTTCACGTTCGGCGGCATAGCGTTCGCGCGAAACTTTTACTACTTTTTCAAAACTACCAGTGGCTTGGGCAATTGGCCCCAAAGTCATTGCACTAAACGGTCGCGAAGAAACACCGTCGATCATTAATTTTAAATAAATTTGAAACTTGGGCAAATTAATTAAATCTTCTTCAATAAATACTGGCGCAAATTCTTTAGCCAAAATTTCGGCGTCGGTAGAACCCACACGAAAAGTAATGGTTGTGCCCACGTTACCGATAACAGCGGCCAACACAGTTTCGTCTAACTGTTCCATATATTGGTGAGCCAAAGTTAAAGCCAAACGATATTTGCGAGCTTCGGATAAAATGTTAGCAAAACTTTCAGTAGCAAAATTTTGAAACTCATCAACATACAAAAAGAAATCTTCGCGCTTTTCTTCGGGGATATCTACACGTTCCATTGCCGAAAGTTGAATTTTGGTAATAAGCATACCACCCAATAATCGCGAGCTGTCTTCACCAATTCTACCCTTGGACAAATTCATGATAAAAATTTTCTTTTGATCCATAATTTCGCGAATATTAATTCGCGATTTTACTTGAGCCACAATATTACGGATAATGGAAGCTGACAAAAATTGACCAATTTTGTTTTGGATAGGGGCCACAGCTTCTTGGCGATATTTGTCGCTATAGGCAGCAAACTCTACTTGCCAAAAAGATTTTACAACTGGATCTTTAATATTTCGCACCACCCGGCGGCGATAATCTTCGTCGGCCAACAAACGATTGATACCCAACAAAGTTGTGCCCGGAAAATCCAACAACGCCAAAATAGTATTGTTTAAAATATATTCCATACGAGCACTCCATACATCCGGCCAAATTTTCTTGAAAACCCCCATCAAACCCGACACCACCAAATGTTTTTGCTCGGGACGAATAGTTTCTAAAATATTAAAACCAATTGGAAAATCGATATCGCTTGGATTGAAATAAACCACATCGTTAATACGATTGGAAGGAATATAGTTTAGAATTTTTTCGGCCGTGTCGCCATGAGGGTCAACATAGCCTATACCATGGCCAGAATAAATATCGTTTAAAACCATATTTTCGAGCAAAGTAGTTTTGCCCATACCAGTTTTACCCACAATATACATGTGCCGGCGACGATCGTCTATTTTAATACCAAATTTACGATTTTGATTACGATAGTTGGCCAACCCAAAAAAATTGACGGTAGGGTCCGTTTGTAAAATCGGCACAGATTGTGGTTTTATCAGTTCGTCTGGCATAAATATATTATATCACAAAATTGACCGTGTGTTAAACTTTTTCTACTTGATACACCAACACTTTCATTCCTTCGCTTTTCCATTCGTCTGATAATAGCCCTGCTTTTTCACAAAGTGAAGATAAAAATTCTTCTTTATCTGGCAAATCTTCCCATACTTGGGGTAGATAGGTAGCACCATTATCGCCTTTTTGAATAATCACCCCATCAATATTGGGGCGTAATTGATTTAAGAAATCTTCGGAAGAAGAAAAAGATAAAAGTTTTGGTTCGGTTAATACCGAAACTTCAATTTCTGTTTGTTTAAATTCTTCAAAAGATAGTGGTGGAAAACGAATATCACTAAAAGCCGAAGCAAAAGCATTTTCTACAATATCTAAGTAAAGTGGTTGGGTAGGGATAGTATGACCAATACAACCACGCAATTCGCCATTAATAGTTAGAGTAACAAAGCAGGCGCCTGGTTTATATAAATTTTCTGATGGGTTGCTTTCCGGGGCTTCTAGCGGCGAACCGTTGGCAAAATAATGAGAAATTGATTGATAGGCCAAATCTTGGATGTATTGTTTTTCTTGTGGAGTAAACATAAAATTAGTTGGACACTGGATTCCCGCCTGCGCGGGAATGACAGATAAAAAAATTAAGAAAACGGATTGGATTTGGTAAAATCGGGGATTAAATTTGTTTGACTTTTTTCGCCTTGCACCCAGCCGTTGGTAAAACCAAGATCTAATAATTTGTCGTACACATTATTAAATTCTGTTTCGCTTACAGGGCGGTTGATTTCGGAAAAATTTTTAGCGTTGTACATTGGATAATATTGATTCATGAGTGCGATATGAATATTATTATCTAGCTTAGCAATCGTTTCTAAAACTTTTTTACTATTTTCTATTGCACTTGGTAAAACTAAATGGCGAACAATTAAACCGCGGGTGGCAATATTGTTTTTAATTTTAAGTAACCCCACTTGCCGATACATTTCGACGATAGCTGTTTTAGTAATAGCAAAATAATTTTTTATTCCAGAATATTTTTCTGCCAAATCATCATCACTGTATTTAAAATCTGGTAAATAAATATCTACCAATCCTTCCATCTGCTTTAAAATTTCAATTGCTTCGTAACCATTAGAATTCCACACAATGGGAATTTTTAAACCCTGTTGTTTTGCTAATATAATTGCTTCTTTAATTTGTTTCCACCAAATGGTTGGGGTTACCAAATCAATATTAACTGCACCTTGTTTTTCTAAATCCAACATTATTTCTACTAATTCCTTTACTCCATAATCTTTACCAACATTTTTTTGAGAAATTTGATAATTTTGACAATAAACACAATGCAAATGACAGCCAGAAAAAAATATACCACCGGCGGGAACAAGTAGTGGTTCTTCGCCATTATGCATCCCCCACCAGGCAATTCTAACAGTATCTAGCATAATTATTATTGTGGTGTTTGATGGGACGCTAAAAATTTATAAACATATTCACGCGCTAGTGCCCAAACTGCCAAAGTTTGCCCATCCCAAATTTCACCACTTCTGATCATATTTTCAAATTCGTCTACGCGACGATAAATAATTTCTAAATTTTCGGTTTCGTCTGGTTCTGGTGCGCCAGCTTGAGTTAATTCGTTAGCTATAAAAATATGCGAAGTATCTTTAAACAAACCATTCAAACTATCAAAATGACCGATTTTCATAAATTCACTAGAGGTATAACCAATTTCTTCACGCATTTCTCTAGCCGCCGCTTTGAGTGGCTCTTCGTTGACGTCAATTCCGCCACAAACAAATTCGATACTAGGTTTATCACGTAAATAACGATGTTGTACTACCAAAATTAAACGACCATCATCCAAAATTGGCACAACTAAAACACTACCGTTATTTTCTCCGTAATAATAATCGCCAGTTTTATTTTCGTCTATCTCATAAGTATCGTGCTTATAAACCCACCAGGGATTAGAATGAATAGTTTCTTCAGATATTTTTTTTAAATGCTTGGGCATAGTTGTAAAAATTTATAATAACTAATAAAGTGCCGGTGAAAGTTCATAGCCAACAGCCAATAGTTCATAGTTACGGGCCTATTGGCTATGAACTATTTAAATAATTCAAAAACTTCTTTTGGGGTTTTGTTACCTGAGTTTTTTATAATCGAGTGGACACTGCTTCCGCCATCACCTTGATAACGTGGAAAAATATGAACATGCAAATGTGGTACAACCTGGCCACCAGCTGGGTTTTCATTCCAACCAACATTAAAACCATCTGGATTTAATGTGGTTTGAATTTTTTGCATTGCATTTTGTACTCCGGTAATTAATAATTTGGCTTCATCATTTGTTAAAGATAAAAAATTATCATAATGTTTTTTTGGTATTACCACTGTATGACCTTGGGCATGTGGAAAAATATCTAAAAAAGCCAAGACAAAATCATCCTCGTAAACTGTGTAATTAGGAATTTCTTTATTTACTATTTTGCAAAAAATACAATCGAGCATAAATTTGATAGTTAATTGTTAATAGTTCATAGCCAATAGTTCACAGCCAATAGGCCATTAACTACACACTATTGGCTATTGGCTGTTGGCTATGAACTAATAATTGGCTATGAACTAATTAATAAATTTATAAACAAAAATATTACCAAATGATTTAAGTGGTGTTGCTAAATTAGCTGGTAATTTATCTCCATCTGTAACTAGCCAACAATTACTGGTTTTAGTTGCAGTCATTGCCAAACCAACTGCGTCAATATCATGATTATCTGTTATTAATTTAAAAAATCTTTCTCTTTCGGGTTGGCCAAAATATTGATTAATTGGAAAACCACCACCCACAATTTTTTTCTGTGAAACGGTTTCCAAAACCAGTAACGGGTAAGTGTCGGCCAACACACAATACTCTGTTTGTTTTTTTTCATTTTGCCAAACATAATTCATTGCATTGTATTCGTTAATACCTACTGCACGCGTATCTGGACCAAGCGAATAAGAAACAGCAATCGCAATAGAAAAAACAATAATTACAACCGGCAAAATGATTGGTCCAAATTTAGAAATTTTTTTCTGAATATTATTTTGCCAATATTGCCACCACGAACCAATATCTTTTTCTGCCGACATTCCAATTTGATTTAACGCTACCATTAAAATACTAATAAACAAAAATGCTAACACAACATCCAACCTACGAGCTAAAATATTTTCACCGGCTAAAAAGTAGCGGGAAGTGATATAAGCAACAGACAGACCAAACGCCATTATACCTAACCAAATTTCTGATACTGCTTTAGCGCGCCAACAACGATACCACCCCACAAAACTAATTACTAACATAACCCCCATAAAAACAACCACCCACCATCGCCACTCGGTAAACCAATTAGCAACAAAAGCATAATTTGGCACTTGGTTAAAAACAATATTTCCTATAACAATATCATGCGGACGCGGCCCAGAAGCCAAATAAAATCCCGACCAGTTGCCTACTAATTGTTTTATCTGGGTTAATAGATTAAGACTAGGATTAATTGAGCTATAGTTTGATAATAATTCTAAAATTGGAATAGCTGCAGCCGAAATTATCATTAAAATTAAAAATACGATACGCCGACTAAATTTTGAAATTGATTGAGTGCTAAAAATTTCTACAACCATTAAACTTAACCAAAACAATACAAAAAAAAGTAAATAGCCAAATATAGAAAAAATACCTAAAAATAATAAAACCGCAAGCTGTTCAAAACGTGGTGCCATTGTACGTTTAAACATAAGTAAAATAAAAAACAACCACAACAAAAACCCAAAGTTTACTGGCAAAGTAAATGAGCCAGAAGCTTGCAGTGTGTATGGCAGAAATCCTAACCAAGCAAAAAACAAAGACTCCTTTTTCCCCCACCCCCAAGTACGACCTAATTCAAAAAGTAGTATTGTAAAAACAACCGACCAAACAATCGGTAAAAACCATTGATTGAATTTCAACAAATCTACTCCACACAAACGATCAAAAATAGCCGCCAACGACCAAGACTGAACATAAGAAAATTCAGAAAAATTTAATTTTTGTGCCCATGATAAATTACTATCACTCCAGCTATTATCTACTATTACCTGCTCACTAACTACCAGTCTCTCATTAGCCATATGCCGCCACTGATCGGCTCCGTAAATTAAACTATGAGTTAGGGGCAAATAAGCATGCAACAGTAAAGCATGGACTACTAGTAAAAATAATAAAGTTTTAGCACGAAGATGAGTAAAGATTAAAAATCCCAAAAGTATAGTGGCGCTTAAAAAAACATAAAAATAATTTGGACTGATTGTCTGCCACGGGGATAGTATAATTTCGGTAGTACGAGATTGCCATAATAAATAAAATCCAAAACCCGCTAAAATTAAATATAACAAAACTCCAACTTTTGGATGAGGCGATTCTTCTAATATTTGCAATTCTGGTTTTTCTATTGATATTTTTTGATTTTTTGCAAAAATTGCCCAGTATTTTAATCCGACACTTAATAAACCAACTACTAAAAATACTAAGGCAATATTTAAAGCCGTTAATTTAGAAAACAAAACCATCACCCCCCCACCCCAACCAAGTAAAGCCAAAACTAAAAAACCAGATAAAAATTTTATTCGCCAAGCTTTTTCGGAAAAATTAAAAAATTTATACAACCAAAAATGAACAGCCGGCGCCGTAATCAAAAAATAAACAATTAATAACAACCATCCCAGAATAGAAATATGAAAAGAATTGATATTATAAAATATCAAGCTACTAATAATTGACAATAAGAATACTTCTGAAATCAGTTTCCGCATATCGAGTAATTAACGACTGGATCCCCGTCTTCACAGGGACGACAGTGTGATGCCTTCATTATATCTAACTTAACCAAAAAAGGCAAAAACTATACACACTTTAACCACAATTTGTACCCTTGCCTAAATAACAGTCTTGGGTTAACATATACGAACAAAGAAAAGGGTATAAATTTACCCCAAATTATAGAAATATGGCTACCGACGAATTAGAAAAAATTCCACCCCAAAGTTTAGAAGCAGAAATGTCGCTTTTAGGCTCTATTTTGCTAGACAAAGATACTATGCTTAAGGTGGCCGATATGATCTCGCCAGATGATTTTTACAAAGATAGCCATGCTCGAATTTTTGAAACTATTATTGAACTTTATAGCAAAAACGAACCGGTAGATATTTTAACCTTAAGCAACCGTTTGGAAGAAAAACAAATTTTGGAAAGAATTGGTGGTCGCACTTATTTAACTTCCTTGGCCAACACTGTACCAACCGCTGTTAACGCTGGCAACTACGCCGGCATCATCCACCGTAAAGCTGCTCGCAGACGACTTTTAATGGCTTCTCACGAAATTAGCAGACTTGGTTATGCAGAAGGAGAAGATATTGAAAAAATACTAGACGATGCTCAACGCCATTTGTTTAATGTTTCTCAGGTACACTTTAAACAAACTTTTACTCCCATTCGCGGAGTATTGGCTGATGCGTTTGATAGAATTGATGAATTACATAAAAATAAAGGCCAACTACGTGGTGTACCAACTGGTTTTACCCAACTAGATAATTTACTAGCTGGTTTACAAAAATCTGACTTGGTTATTTTGGCTGCTCGTCCTAGTGTGGGTAAAACTTCTTTAGCGCTAGATATGGTGCGTCATATTGCCACCAAACGCAAAATACCAGTTGGATTATTCTCTTTAGAAATGGGCAAAGAACAATTAGTAGATCGTTTACTTTGTTCTGAAGCCAACATTGATTTATGGCGTATGCGTACTGGCCGGCTTTCCGAACGCCCAGAAGACGATGATTTTCCTCGTATTGGCCATGCTATTGGTGTGTTATCGGAAGCGCCGATTTTTATTGATGATTCCCCCAATATTAACATCATGCAAATTCGTACCAAAGCTCGCCGTTTACAAATGGAACATGGCTTGGGTTTGATTGTAATCGACTATTTGCAATTAATGGAATCACGTGGTAGTAGCGACAACCGCGTTCAAGAAGTTGCCGAAATTACTCGCGGCTTAAAAGGTATTGCTCGTGAATTAAATATTCCAGTACTTGCCCTATCACAGTTATCACGTGTGGTAGAACAAAGCAAACCAGCTATTCCTAAACTGTCTCACTTACGTGAATCTGGTTCTATTGAACAAGATGCCGACGTGGTGATGTTTATTTACCGCAAATCTGCCGACCGTAATTATCGTATAGAAGATATTCCACCCGACGAACGTAATGTCGCCGAAGTTCATATTGCCAAGCATCGTAACGGCCCAACAGGTGTAGTAAAGGTGGCTTGGAACGAAACCATGGCTTCATTCCGAAATTTAGACACTTTTCACGCTCCTCCAGCTAACAACGGTGCACCAGTACTAAAACCGAAATCTGCTTTTGTAAAACCCGCCGCACCACCAGCACCAACATTGCAGGCGGAAATACGAAAAGATGAAGAACCACCATATTAATTTCTAATTTTAAATTATTAATTTTTAAACAATTTTTAATATTTCAATTTTTAAATAAACAAGCAATTTAAAAATTTCCGCCGAAGGACGGATCCCACCTTGTGTGGGGAAAAATTAAAAATTAAAAATTCAACTATGTCCATGCTAACCAAACTCAAACAATTTAAAGATTTACGTGAACAGGGTAAAAAAATGCAAGGTCTTTTGGCTGGTGAATCGGTTACTGTTCGTACTAGTGGTGATAAAGTAGTTTTAACTTTAGATGGTAATTTAGAAATTAGCGCTTTGGCGATTGATGACGAATTACTATCTCCGGCTAATAAAGAAAAATTGCAAAACGCAGTAAAAGAAGCCCACAACGATGCTTTGAAAAAAATGCAACGAACCATTGCTACCAAAATGCAACAATCCGGTGATTTTCAAATTCCGGGAATGAATTAAACCAATGTATTCTGATTCAATTAACAAATTAATATCTTCTTTGCGCAACCTGCCTTCGGTTGGACAACATACTGCCGAACGTTTTGTGTTTCACTGGTTAAAATCTGGAAAAAAAGAAGTAACCGAATTAATGTTGTCTTTGAAAAATTTAACCGAAAAAGTAAAAAGTTGTGAAATCTGTTGGAATTTTTCGGACAATAACCCCTGCCCAATTTGTGCAGACAAGATGCGCAATCACAATGTGATTTGTGTTGTATCTGAACCACCAGCTATTCCGGCAATGGAAAAAACCGGCGAATACAAAGGGGTATATCACGTCTTACGCGGCACAATTGAAGCAGCCGACCCGTCAGCTATTAACAATTTAAAAATCAATGAATTAATTATACGAGCAAAAGATAAAAAAGTGATCGAAATAATTTTGGCGCTTAATCCAGATTTACCTGGCGAAACCACCATGATGTATTTGGAAAAACAATTGGCCAAATTTAATCCCAAACTAAAAATCACTCGCCTTGCTCGCGGCCTACCTACCGGCAGCGACCTACAATACACCGACGAAATTACTTTAGGCAGCGCATTGAAACATCGGTACTAAAAATATACAAAAAACTCCCCGACAAAATCGGGGAGTTTTAAATTATGTATTTTTTAAGCAAGAATCTCTACTTCGGTAAACATTTGACGTTGGCCAAATACTTTATGGTAACGTACTTTACGTTTAAACTTTTCTACACGGACAGTGCGGCTTTTGCCTTGACGCAAAACTTTCGCAGAAATTTCTGTATCTTTTAAGTAAGGATTACCTACTTCTATAGCTTCACCAGTATCATCGGCCTTAATTAAAACCTTGTCGAACTTAACAACATCGCCTACTTCACCGATAATTTTTTCAATTTTAACTTTATCACCGGTTTTAACTAAATATTGTTTACCGCCGGTTGCAATTACTGAAATCATAATCTTTTGGTTAATTGGTTTTTAAGTGGTTTAAATAATACCTTATTTTAAAATTTTTGTCAATATCTACCAAATTAATCTAAAATTTCTAGTTTATCCCCTATTTTTAGCCCATTTTTAGCTACTGTTCCGGCTACCAATTCTAGCACCATATCTGATGGTAATCTGGCAAAATATGGGGTTAAACTAGCCTCATTTTTACCTGGCTCAGGCTGGATATTGGGAGCTATATCTACAATCTCACCTTTATTTAGCCAAACAATATCAATTGGAAAAAGCATATTGCGCATAACAAAAGTATGTTGCACTCGATTAGCAAAAACAAACAACATCCCATCGTATTTACCCAAATCTTTTCGATTACTTAAACCAATAAAATGATGGCGAGTATTATTAGCTAATAATACAGAATAGGTTTGCTCATTAATTTTAATTTTTATCTTTGGCCAATGACGATAATACAAACTTAGAGCAATCGAACTAACAATAATAATCCCTAAAAAAATTAGTTGCCAAGATTTAACGGGTTGCGACGGTTTTCTGGAAAACATATAACAAGTAACAAGTGACAATTAGCAATTAGCAAGTGGTAATTATTGGATACGGGCTTATATTTTTTTGATTTTATGACTAACAAAAATTTCCAACCCCACAAAACCAACCGCTAAAATAATTAAAGCCACTATTTTAGCGATGCTTGATAAAAATAAAGTACTAAGGCCAAATAATAATGCTAGTAAATATAAAAATATCACAGTTTTTGGTACCGACCAACCCGAATCAACTAAACGGAAATGCAAATGTTCGCGATCACCGCTAAAAATAGAACGACCTAATTTTTTTCGATGCCAAATTACCCGAATTAAATCCAAAATTGGAATACCCATCACCAATAGCGCAGTAGCAATTTTACCGCCAGCGGTAATTGATAACACCCCTAAAATAAAACCCGTAAACAAACTACCACTTTCTCCTAAATATATTTTGGCTGGATAAAAATTAAATAATAAAAATCCAGCGCAAGCGCCAATTAATACCAAAGCCAAAATAGCGGTGTCGGTTTGATGAAATTTGGTGGTGGTGGTTAAAAAATATATTACAATGGCGCCAATTAAAGTAATACCGGTAGTTAAACCATCTAAACCATCTAAAATTTTGGTGGTATACATCATACCCATTAACCAAAAAAATACTACTGTATCCCCTACTACTAAAACATTTCCCAAAATTCCAAAATTTATTTTCCAAAAATCAAGCGGTAAAATTCCGCCGAATGGATTGGTAATACCATCTAGATACACGCCGCCAAAAAGCACTGCCAAAACTGCTAAAGCAGTAAAAATAAATCTTTTTTTAATTCCTAATTCTCGCCAATCTTCCCACAAACCCAATAATAAAATAATTACACTACCAACAAATACCCCAAACAATTTGTAACCACCAAAATGTTTCGTAAGTAAATCGGTAAACAAAGCTAAATAGCCTACTACTATCCAAAATGATAAAAAAATCGCCGCTCCACCCCACAGAGGTACCGGCGCTGATTGTAGCTTGCGTAAATGGTCAGGACGATCAAGTATTTGATAACGCACCGCCAACCATTTAACCGCTAACACGCTTAACACTGACAGAATAAAAGCTGAGAAAAAATAAAACATAAATATTTGATTGGTGAAGATTTTCCTCTACATTCGAAATGACAATTTAACAATATAACAATTTATCAAGTTCGTTGTTCTACTCTTAATTCTCCTCCTGCGCCAACAATTACTACACTTTTGCGACCAATTTTTTTAGATAACAATAATTCGGCCAATTGATTTTCTATTCGTTCTTGAATAGCGCGACGCATCGGCCTAGCTCCAAATTCTGGGTCAAAACCGACATCCGCCAAAAAATCTAACGCGGCCGGCTCTATTTGAAATTCTATTCCTTTTTCATCTAGATCTTGTACTACCCGTTTTAACATTAAACCGGCTACTTTTTTAATATCTTCACGCTCTAAAGATTTAAACAAAACAATACCGTCAAAACGATTTAAAAATTCTGGACGGAAATATTGTTTTAATTCGCCATGTAGCAACCGCTCTTTAATTGATTCCGAAGACAAACCCTCTTTTAATTTATCTTGAACATAAGCAGTGCCAGCGTTAGTAGTGGCAATTAAAATTACATTAGTAAAATCAGCCACTCGGCCAGTGCTATCAGTTAATCGACCATCATCCATTACTTGTAAAAATAAATTTAAAATATCTTTATCGGCTTTTTCCATCTCATCTAGCAACAACAAAGCAAACGGCGTCTGACGTACTGCTTCGGTTAAAATACCGCTACCCTTTTCTCCGGGCGTGCCAATTAAACGATAGATGCTTTGTTTATCTTGATATTCACTCATATCAAGCCTGATCATACGATCTTCACCACCAAAATAAACATCTGCAATAGTTTTAGCGAGTTCGGTTTTACCCACACCAGTTGGGCCCATAAATAAAAAGTTGGCAATCGGACGATTGGTAGAACGTATGTCTGCCCGAGCACGCCGTAAAGCATTGGCCACCAAATCAACCGCTTCTTCTTGACCAACTACTCGTTTATGCATAGCTTCTTCTAAATGAAGCAATTTGTCAGTTTCGTCGGAAGAAACTGTAGTTACAGGAATATGGGTTTTTTCGGCCACTACTATAGCAACATCTTCACCAGTAACTAAACTATTTGCTCCTTTTTTATTATGAACAAAACTAGCGGTTTCGGTCATTAATTCTAGAGCACTTCCTGGTAAACAGGTATCGTGCATAAATTTACCTGCCCATTCTACAGCGCGAGCAATTGCTTCGTAAGAGAAAAAAACATTGTGCTTATATTCGGCTACACCTACCTTAGATTCTAACACCTGAATAGCTTGATTACTATCCATTTCTAGCACTTCTACTTTAGAAACTACATTACCGAGTGGCGAATTAATAATTAAATGTGCGTATTCGCTAGTGGTTGTAGTAGCAAAAGTTAAAAACCGACCACGAGATAGATATTCTGCCAAAGTATCGGCAACATCTAACGCGCCACCACCTTCACCAGTTGAAACACCAACTAATTCGTGTAGATTATGGATAAACAAAATGATATTTCCGGCACGACTAATTTCGCGCATAATACTGATTAATCTTTCTACTGCCCCAGCCGGAGTTGTACCAGCTAAAAGCGAAGAAATACTTAGACGAACTAGGCGTTTATCTTTTAAGCGATGTGGTACGTCGTCTTGCATCATTTTTTGCGCAATACCTTCGATAATACTGCGTTTGCCAGCACCATTATCGCCTACTAACACTACATTGTGCTGACCACCTTCTACAATACGAAATACTTCTTCAATTTCTTTTTCTCGCGCTACACACGGATCTAAATAACCAAACTGAGCCTGAATAGTAATATCTTCACTAAATTGATTGAGAAAAGGCGTTTGTACCGCAGTCATAGCCTTATCCATTCCTTTGGTAGAACGACGCCTAGCACGATGACGTGAATTTATATATTGACGATGTAATCGTTCACGAATTCGCACCCATTCTACAACATTAATTAATTTTTGTTTGTTAATATCTAAATCATATAAAATTTCTTGTAGCGCTGGTGTGCCCATTACTGTGGCTAATAACAATTCGGTAACACTAACATATTCTTGATGCGCCTGGTAAGCGGATTCATAAGCTTGAAAAATTATTTGCTGCAATTCTGGTGCTGGAAGCGGCATGCTAAATTTATCTTTTGGATCACGATGTCCACCGGTTTGTAATAGTGGTGTTAACTTGGATTGAATTGTGCTAGTTGGGACACCTAGGCGAATAAAAATATTACTGATTCGATTGAATGAAAGTAGTGAATAAAAAAGATGGACTGGTAAAAGTGCCTCATAACCGTTTTTATCGGCCATTCGATAAGCTTCACCTAAAACTGTTTGGGCTTCAATAGTAAAAGTGTCAGCAATATTATGGCGCAATTTACGTTTAATTTTTAAAGCTTCGAGCCAAGTATTCCAAGCTGGCGGCAAATGGCTGGGTTTATTTTCATCATCATAATCGTGATGTTCTACTTCGCCTTCGATTTGTTTTTCACGAATTAAACGCGACCAAACATACATCCAGCCCAACATACCAAACCAAAATAAAAATTTGATACCACTGGATAATTTAAAATAAAATCCAGGCCAAGTGCTAAAATCTATTGATAAACCCAGGTAATAATGCCCCCGCCAAATTAACAAAATTGCACTTAACCACATTACCAAACCAAAAATTAAGCACAAACTTAACCGAACTTTGTTAAAAATTCGTCGAGCATGTTGTAACAATAAATGGAATCTGGTTAGAGGATAACTCCAAAACAAAAATCTGCCACGGGTAAAATGACCCATCGCCATACCTTGGCATTCGGGGCAACGTTTTAAACCAATCGAACCGGTTGATTTGCAATTCGGACAGATTAGAAGATTAATTGGTTGGGGTGTTTCAAATTTCATAATAAAAGCTGTCTGTTTTAGGTCTCTACCTTATTTTATAATTGATAAATAAAGACTATAAATTACTAATACCGGTAACAACAACCATACAAAAAATAACGCCAAACATACTATAAACCATACCACCAAAGCAAAAGTACGACCAATTACTTGTGCTAAACGCATAAAAAAACTAATAATCCGACCCTGCCAATCCCATTGACCAAACATTGGTACAAAAATATTTTGCAACCACAAACTGGGAGCTAAAATTTCGTTACCACTTTTAAACAAATTAAAACACCAAATTATTGCATGCTTAACCCCACCGGTATACCACCAAACCGGGAAATAAATCATGTCCAAAAAAGCATCAATAAAAATACGCTGAAACACTAATACCCACATAGTATCTTATTATGATTTCTTACCCACATATTATATCATAAAAATATTAAAAAAGCACCAACTATAAGTTAGTGCCTGTTGATAGAATAATTAACGTCGAGCCATAGCTGCGCCCGAAACGGAAAGATAGTTAACTTTAGTAACTGCAATCATATTAGTAGAAGATAAACGAGTTTGAATACTAGACAAAGTACTATTCTCGGCTACTTTTATCTCTAAACCCTGAATTTCTTCGGATAAATTACTTACTCTTTTTTCTAAATCATTAATTTGATAACCAGTAGTGGCCGCATCGCTTACTTGGGTAACATAGGCTAACGACAACATTACAACTATCATCGCCAAACCAACCCGCAAAGGCAAACTGGTAAGCCAAGCTGGTAATTCGATTGAATGAATCGAATTTAATAAATTTTTATAATGAGATTGGATTTGGCGTTTGATAGACATAGAGTGAGATTTTTTAATTTAAAATTACTATTGACTATAAACTATTGACTGCGAACTAATATTATTAAATTCTTTCTACTACTCGTAATTTTGCACTACGAGAGCTGGGGTTATTTTTTAATTCTTCTTCGCTAGCGATGATTGGTTTTTTGTTTATTAATTTAATTATTTTGTTTTGTACTGTCTGAAAATATTGTTTGACTATTCTGTCTTCTAAAGAATGAAACGTAATTACTGCCAACCTTCCCCCAACCGACAAAGCTTCTAGCGCTTGAGGCAATACTTGTTTTAAAACTTCCAACTCTTGATTTACTTCTATTCTTAAAGCTTGAAATATTTTTGTGGCTGGATGAATACCACCAATCCAAGGGATTTCTTTGGTAGAATGTAACTTATTACGATAAACTTGCAAAATTATTTCTACCAATTCACCTGTACGCTCTAACGGTTTAATTCTTCTGGCTTCTACAATCGCACTGGCAATTTCTTGACTAAATTTTTCTTCCCCGTATTGATGAAAAATTTTATTTAATTCTGCAGCAGTATACTCGTTTAAAATATTCGCCGCAGTCGTATTTCGTATTTCGGATTTTGTATTTCGAATTTCATCTCCATATCTCATATCCAACGGTTCGTCACCTTCAAAACTAAAACCTCTGCCCCGTTCTTTAAACTGCGGTGTAGACCATCCAAGATCTAACAAAATAGCTTGTACTGGTGTAAAATTATTTTTTTCTAAAATCTGTTTTAAATGAACAAAGTTATCACGAACAAATATAGATTGATCAGCAAAATTATATAAATTTCTTTTGGCGCGTAATAACGATTCCGGATCAGCATCAATTCCGAGTAGTTTTCCGGTTGTTCCAATTTGATTTAATATCGCTTCGGCATGACCAGCATCACCCAAAGTACAGTCAACTGCTTTTATGCCCGGCTTTAGGTTTAAACCCTCCAAAACTTCGTTTAACAATACCGGGATGTGACGCATATTTTTTAAAATTAAACTCCAAGTTCGGCCATTTTTTCTGCAATTTCGTTGCTATTAGTTTCGGTTTGGGTTTTATAACTTTGCCATTTATCGGTATCCCAGATTTCGATACGGCTATACAAACCGGCTACTACCACATTCTTTTTTAAACCAGCAAAAATACGTAAATACTCTGGCAAAATTGCTCGGCCCTGTTTGTCTATTTCTACGTCCATTGCTCCGGCCAACATTAACCTGGCGAAAGCTCGGCTGTTAGCTTGACTGATTGGTAAAGCGGCTAATTTTTCTGCTAACTTTTCCCATTCTTTTTTAGTGTATAAAAATAAACAATTATCTAAACCGCGAGTTACTACTGCTCCTTTTTTTAATTCAAAACGAAACTTGGCGGGAATGGCTAGTCTGCCTTTATCATCTAGATTGTGCTGATATTCTCCAATAAACATAATAATATAATTCCCCACTCATCACCACTACAATCCATTTTACACCACTTATAAACACTAGTCAACACCTTTTACCATTAAAATACCTAATTTTCTTGGCTTATTCTAGCAAAAAAAATAAGGTGTGGATAAGTATATTTTCATAACTATTTTTTTATAGATAAATACTGTTTTATTAAATAAAATTAACAAAAAAACAGCAACCAAATTACTGCTTTAAACTATTGACAATTCTTAAATAATCAAATAATATGAGCGCCAGTTACAATCTTAAAACCTGGGAGGGTGGAAGAGGTATGATGCCTAAGAAAAAAACGGAAGTTACCGTACTCGTTCTTGAACGGTTTGTTGGCATCCTTCCCCCTGAAGGATACGACCCTGCCAAAACCAAACTACGTGATCTGCTCGCCAACGGTTACGTACCAAAATGCGACTTCTTCCGAGTAAAGGTTGGCAGCAGCGGGTGGATCGTAGGTACGCTTACGCAGAATGGAAGCGGCGCCAATGCGACTAGTACGGTGTTTCTTCCAGGAGATAAGTGGCCGCTCAACACCCACACTGTGACTGTCGAAGAAGGCTGACTGCAAGATTGTAGCTGCCCCTCCCCGGCTACGATCGCCAGATAAGTTAATTTTTAATTTATCTGGCGATGCCGGGGAGACTAAATACAAAAATCCGACTATCTAGCCGGATTTTTGTATTTATTATTATTTTATACTTCCAATCGGAACCCTTCACTTACCACAGTAGACGCTAAATTAAAATTCTCTTTTAAAAGTTTTGCTAAAGCTTCGGAAGCATGCGGTTCGCCATGATTTAAACAAACTTTTTTAGGAAGCATCTTGCCACCAGTAATCCAACTTAATAATTTTGCTTGATCAGCATGGGCCGACAACGCACCGATCGCTTCTACTTTACAATGCACCGGAACTTGCTCACCCATTACATTAACCGGCGATTCTCCGTTTAAAATTCTCCTCCCCAAAGTATTGTATGCCTGATAACCAATGATAAGTAAAGTATTACGTTCATCAGATAAATAACGTATAGCATGGTGTAAAATACGCCCGCCATTCATCATGCCAGCCCCCGCAATAATTATTTTTGGATTAGGCACCTGATTGATCCGTCTGGATTCTTCTCTTGTTTCGGTTAAAGTTAAACCAGGAAAATCAAATAGGTCATCTCCTTCTTTAAAAAATTTAGCTGCTTCTTTATCGTAATAACGTGTAAAATGCCTATACACTCTAGTTGCTCCAATTGCTAATGGGCTGTCTAAAAAAATTGGCGCAGAAGCTAATTCGTGTTTTCGATCAATTAAATCATTCAAATCATATAATAATTCTTGGGTACGTTCTAAAGAAAAAGATGGAATCATTAAAACCCCTCCCCGAGTAATTGCTTCGGAAACTAATTGCTCAATTAATGCTTGACGGGCTACTGCTGATTCGTGTATCCGATCGCCATAAGTAGATTCGCATACTAAAACATCAATATTATCTGGCAAAACATCCGTATCTCTTAAAATTGGCACATTAATATTGCCTACATCTCCAGAAAATACCGCCTTTTTACCTTCTGAATTTATTTCAACAAATACTGACCCAAAAATATGCCCGGCTTCATAAAACTTAAATTTTATACCTTCTGATAAAGAAAATTCTTCATAATAATCAACTGATTTAAATTGCTGCATCACACCAGCAATATCACTTTGCTCGTATAAAATCGGCGAACCAAATTTACGATTGTTGTAGGTCATTATAGAAAACGCGTCTTCTAAAATCAATTCTGTTAACTCAATCGTGGCAGGAGTAGCAAAAAATTTACCAGCAAAACCATTCTTAATTAAAATTGGCAAACGGCCGGTATGGTCTAAATGAGCATGTGTAACAATTACAGCTTCTAATTCTTTGGGGTTAAAAGCAAATGGATCGCTATTTTTACCTTCATTAAAATCACTACCTTGGTACATACCGCAATCTACTAGAATTTTTTTATTATTAGCCTCTACTAAACTACAAGAGCCAGTAACTCCACCGGCTGCACCATAAAAAGTAATATACATAAAACATAGGTTTAAGAACACGTATATTATAGCACATAGCGGGCTATACAAACAAACAAAATGATGATATAATTTGATATAGAAATGAGCAATAATTTTAATCCATGCGCCGAAATATAGACAATATCGAAATCGTTGAACCGCCCCTTGAAGAACTTACCAGAAAACACTCTTACAAACGCACCTGTTTTACCGGTTGTGGTTGTATTGTATTTTTTATTATTGCTGGCATTGTGGCTCTACGTTTTTACGTTGGCCCTGGTCCTACCACTTTAAAAACTATTCCCTCGCAATTTCCAGCCGATATTATTGTTTACGATCCAGACAATATTCAAAGTATTACTTTTATCTCCGGAAAATATAAAAATCGTGGCATCGAAATTGCCGCTCTGTTCCCAAAAATTATCCTTTCTCCACTTTTACTTACCATGAATAAAGACACAGGCGAAACTGCTAATTCTACTATCAACAAAGAAAGTAGTTTAGTAAAAAATTTATGGAAAGTTATTTCTGCCCCAGTTGGCGACCATCGCGATACAATTCAAATCGAGTGGCAAAATATTGATGCCGAACCAAGTTTTGTGGTGGGATATTACAAAAAAGAATTAGCTAAAAAGAATTTTACAATTGATGTAGAATCAGAAGGCCAAGCGGTGCGACAATTTTCTTTTAGCCGAGTTGATGGTATTAGCGGATCATTTTATGCCGAAGGCGATGAAACTATTGCGCCGGGCACACCGTATGCCATTCTAACAGTAAATTTGCCAGACAAAGAATGAAAAGAGTAACATGCTTAAAATTCTAAACACTCAAATTAAAACAATAACAGGAGCGGCGATTATTCTAGCGTCGGCTAGTTTGATTTCACGATTGGTTGGGCTAGTTCGCGACCGTGTATTAGCCCACTATTACAGCGCCAGCCCAATTACCGACGCCTATTTTGCTGCTTTCAAAATTCCAGATTTAATTTTTAATCTTTTAATTGTAGGGGCTCTTACTGCTGGTTTTATCCCCACTTTTACAAAATTATTAACTACTAATAAAGATAACCACGAACCAGCTTGGAAACTAGCCAACAATATTTTAAACATTGCGGCTGTTAGCTTGATAGTATTATGTGGTTTAGGAATATTGTTCGCTGCCCCATTATCCAAAATTATTACTCCCGGATTTACCGGAGAAAATCTGGCACGCGTAATTAGTTTTACGCGTATTATGTTTTTATCACCACTACTACTTGGTATATCCATGATTACTGGCGGCATTTTGCAATCTTTACGCCGTTTTACTTTGTATGCACTTGCTCCTACTTTTTACAATTTTGGTATTATCATTGGCGCCACTTTTTTTGTGTGGTTGTGGGGAGAGCAAGGATTGGCTTGGGGTGTAGTTTTGGGTGCTGCATTACATACGAGCATCCAAACATATGGTGCTTACCAAGCTGGCTGGCGCTGGCATTGGTATTTTAATTTAAAAGACGCAGAAACACGACTAATTGGTAAATTAATGATCCCACGCACTTTGGGTGTTGCTATTACCCAGTTAAACCAAATAGTCGTAACTATGTTGGCCTCACTCTTGCCGGCTGGCAGTATTGCGGTATATAATTACGCCAACAACCTACAAGCCGTACCAATTGGCATTATTGGTATTCCCTTTGCCTTGGCAATTTTTCCACTATTATCGGCTGCAGCTGCCGAAAATAACGAGCAACAATTTATCGACTATTTGTCTGGGGTAATTCGTAAAATTTTATTCTTAATTATCCCAATTTTAATTTTAATTTTATTGCTTCGCGCCCAGATTGTTCGGGTTGTTTATGGTACTGGGGCTTTTGATTGGAACGCCACAATTAACACCGCTGATGCATTGGCCTTTTTTGCTTTAGGGTTAGTGGCTCAAGCTCTTATTCCATTATTAGCTCGTGCTTTTTATGCAATGTCCAATACCAAAACACCATTTATTATTGGTGTGATTGCCGAATTAATTTGTATTATTGCTGCCCTACTTTTAATGAAACCACTAGGTGTGGCAGGGCTGGCTCTGGCCACTTCAATTGGTGCGCTAATAAATTTAATAATGCTAGTGGTAGCGCTACGTCAACATTTACATTCTTTGGCAGAAAATAAAATAATGCCACTTATTTACAAAATATCAATTGCGGCATTGGCAATGGGAATAGTTGTACAAATTTTAAAATATCCGCTTGCTAAAATTTTTAATCAGGATTATTTTTGGGGAATTTTTGGCCAAGGACTAATTGCTGGGCTAGTAGGTATTGGAATTTATGGCAGTATTTGTTATTTATTAAAAGTACCCGAATTTTTAGAACTTAAAGAAAGCTTTGCCAAGCGTTGGTTAAAGTTTACTAACGTTAACACCAACGAAGTACTAGAATTAAAAGATTAAATTATGACTGAACATATTAGAAATTTCTGCATTATTGCCCATATTGATCATGGTAAATCCACTTTGGCGGATCGACTTTTGGAATTAACCGGAACGGTATCAACACGCGACATGAAAAGCCAATTACTAGATTCTATGGATTTGGAACGTGAAAGAGGAATTACGATTAAACTAACACCGGTGCGAATGTTATACGAAATCCGAAATCCGAAATCTGAAATTCTAAAAAAATCCAAAAATTTAAATTCAAAATATATTTTAAATCTGATTGATACCCCTGGACATGTGGATTTTAACTACGAAGTTTCACGTTCTTTGGCTGCAGTTGAGGGAGCAATTCTTTTAGTAGATGCTACTCAGGGTGTACAAGCTCAAACGATTGGTAACCTGTATTTAGCTATCGAACAAAATTTAACTATCATTCCAGTAATCAATAAAATCGACATGCCAATTGCCAATGTCGAAAAAACCAAGGCAGAAATTATTCATTTACTTGGTTGCAAAGAAGAAGATATTATTTTAGCATCGGCCAAAACTGGTGTGGGTGTTGATGAAATTTTAGAAGCAGTTGTCGAACGTGTACCTGCGCCAATAGATAATACTACAGCTCCAATGCGCGCTTTGATTTTCGATTCTATGTACGACGATTATCGTGGTGTAGTGGCAGCAGTACGTATTGTGGATGGCGAATTAAAAAAAGGTGAAAAAATATATTTAATGACTGGTGATGTGGCGGCCGATACTTTAGAAGTTGGTTACTACACACCAAAATTTAAGGCAGCTCCAGATTTAAAAAATGGCGAAATTGGATATATTGTAACTGGGTTAAAAGAAGTGCGCGATTGTCGTGTGGGCGACACAATTGGCTTAATTAGCCACAAACAAGAATACACTTCTCCCCTGCCTGGTTACAAAGAAGTTAAACCAATGGTATTTGCTGGCGTTTTTCCAAAAGAAGGCGACGCTTATCAAGATTTGCGCGATGCGATTGACCGACTTAAATTAAGTGATTCTTCTTTAACCTATGATCCCGAAAGTTCTCAGGCACTTGGTTTTGGTTTTCGATGTGGGTTTTTGGGAATGTTACATTTGGATATTTTTCAGGAACGATTAAAACGTGAATTTGATATTGAATTAATTATTACTGTACCAAGTGTAGCGTATAAAATTGTAAAAACTAACGGCGATGAATTTACTATCCATAGCCCCCAAGAAATGATCGACCCAGGGCATATTAAAGAAATTTCCGAACCATGGATGACGCTAGATGTAATTACCCCAAAAGATTATGTAGGCAATGTAATGGCTTTAGTAACCGAACGCAAAGGCGAATATGTAAATACCGAATATTTAAGTGCTGGATCGGATCAGCGAGCAGTATTACATTACAAAATTCCTTTGGCAGCTTTGGTAACTGATTTTTATGACAAACTAAAAACAGTTACTTCGGGTTATGCTTCAATGAATTATGAATACATTGGCTATAAACCAACCGACGTAGTTAAGATGGATATTTTAGTAGCCGATGAACCAGTAGAAGCACTGTCGATTTTGGCTTGGCGTGACGAAGCCTACCACGTTGGTAAAAAAATTGTTGAATCTTTAAAAGAATCCTTACCCAAACAACAATTTGTGGTTAAAATTCAGGCCGCGATTGGTGGAAAAATTATTGCTTCCGAACGATTGTCGGCCTTACGCAAAGATGTGTTAGCCAAAATGAGTGGCGGTGACTATACCCGTAAATTAAAACTTTTACAAAAACAGAAAAAAGGTAAGAAACGTATGTTGTCGCATGGAAAAATTGATATCCCTGCCGAAACATACTTGGCGGTGTTAAAAAGATAAAACGAAGTTTGTAAAGTTATAAAGTTTTTAAAGTTTGTAAAGCAAACTAAAAAACATATTACTTTATTAACTTTATAACTATCACTATATGAAACACAAAACTATTAAATCACTTTGGGCAGTAGTAGCAATTATTGGTATTATTGCCATGGTGTTTTTTACGATATTACCAGCTTTCCAATAATTAACTTTTTATGCAAATACTTCGTAAATATCAATTGGATATTATTTTTCTTTTCTTTGCAGTAACTGTTATTATTTGGCTAGCATTTTTAGGACTAGAATATTTTGGTGTAGATCCACACGATTACGAATTGTATGCGGCTGGACCAATTGTTTTGCTTTATACTATTTATCTTTGGCAAGTTAGAAATACAATAAACATACACGAACGAAGAAGTTTAACCGGTAAAACATTAGTTTATTGGATAATACTAGGCACAAGCTTGTTTCTTACTTATTCTACCCCAATCCCCGCTCGTGATTTTTTAACAATTGATATTTTGTTTGTTGTTTTTACACTTTTTTTGGCAGATTCGTATTGGGATTTTAAAAGTATTACTTGGAAAAAAGTATTTAAAAAATAATTATGAAACGTTGGATTTTACAACCACAGCCACCAGCAGAATTTGTAACCGAACATCCGGAATTACCACCGACGGTTTTACGATTGCTTTGGAATAGAGATATAAAAACTCAAGAACAAATTGATGAGTTTTTAAATCCCGACTATATTGCCGATATTCATGATCCGTTTTTGTTTAAAGACATGGCGCGCGCTTTGGAAATAATAAACAAAGCAATTGAAAACCAAAAAAATATTGTGATACATGGTGATTATGACGCCGACGGTGTTACTGCCTCAGTTATTTTGGTAAACACTTTAAGAAAATTAGGTGCACAAAATGTAACCATCTTCCTTCCCCATCGTGAAATTGATGGTTATGGCATAAACTTAAATACTATAAAATTATTTGTTGAACAAAAAATTGATTTGATTATTACTTGTGATTGCGGTATTAGTAATTTACCAGAAATTAAAGCCGCCAAAGATGCTGGTATGCAAGTAATTATTACTGACCATCATAGTATTCCAGCCGAACTGCCACCGGCAGATGCCATTATCCACCCCAAAGTCCCAGGCGAACCTTATCCAGACAAAGGGTTGGCTGGCGGAGCAGTGGCTTTTAAATTAGCAGCCGGACTACTAAAAAAACATCATGAAAAAACCGAATTACTGCCCGACGGACAAACTCATGAAGCATTTGAAAAATGGTTACTAGATTTGGTAGCGATTGCGACCATTGGCGATATGGTGCCACTGGTTGGTGAATCTCGCACCTTGGCACGTTATGGTTTGACTGTACTTAACAAAACTCGCAACTTAGGTTTACAAAAACTGTGTTTTATTGCTGGTATTGGCGACGAACAAGGTCGACCAAAACGTGGCAGTTACGACGCCACTTCGGTTGGGTTTCAAATTGTTCCCCGTCTTAACGCCGCCGGACGCATGGATCATGCTAACACGGCCTGTGCGCTGTTATTAGCCGCCAGCGAAGAAGAAGCCTTAAAACTAGCCGAACAATTAAACCAAAATAATTTAGATCGCCAAAAATTAACTGAAAATTGTGTTTTGGAAGCGCGCGCGCAAATAAAATCAACTAACCAAACCGAAAATCCAATAATATTTGCTTTTAACAAAAATTGGACAACTGGTATTTTGGGATTAGTGTCTGGAAAATTAAAAGATGAATATGGTAAACCGGCAATCGTACTCGGAATTAACGATGGTGAAGTAGTTGGTTCGGGAAGAAGTATTAGTGAATTTAGTTTGATTAGCGCCCTCCAATCAATGCCAGAATTTTTTGATAAATTTGGAGGGCACCCCCAGGCCTGTGGACTAACCTTAAAATCTCTCGATATAATGGAAGAATTTCAAACAGCTTTAATTGCCAAAGCAAAAATCGAATTAGCTGGAAAAGATTTAACGCCAAACATTAATATTGATGCTGAAGTAGATTTAGACGAAGTTAATTGGAAACTATTTGATCTTCTACAAAAATTTGAACCCTTTGGTCAAAATAACGAAAGACCAAAATACAGCGCAACAAATTTAACTGTTGTTGATATCAGCCCAATTGGACAGGATGGCAAACATTTACGTTTGATGGTAAAACATAACTCACACTTAGTGCGCAAAACTATTGCTTTTGGCTTTGGAGACCCTAATCGCCACCCTATGAACTGGAAAGAAGTTTTAAAACCGGGAGACAAAATTGATATCGCATTTTCGGTTGATGTAAACGAGTGGAACGGCAACCGAGAACTGGAACTAAAAATAGAAGATATTAAAAAAGCATCCTAACAGATGCTTTTTTAATTATACTATTCTATCCTTTAATTTCTTTTTCTAACTGAGACCATTTTTTCTTTAATTCTTTAATCAACATATTCTTCATATCAACTGCCATTTCTTTCTTGGCAGCATATTCTTCTACAGCTCGCTCTACCAAAGCATCATACATTTCTTTGGTGGGGCCTTCTAATTGTTTGATACTAACTTTAAGTTCGTTATACAGTGGTTCTAAGTGGGATAATAATTTAGCCCGCATTTCTTTGCCCTTTGGAGTAGCATTAAGCCACAGAGCGGCGGCACCAAGTAACCCACCTAAAAATAAACCTTTTTTAAATCCACCCATATAATTTAATGTTAAAGATAAAAATATCGCGATTAATTATTCGCATTGAACATTAGAATCTGTACCACCAGCGGTACCACCAAAACCAGCGGCTGGGGCAGCGGTAGACAAGGTTTGTTTACATTCTTCTGGAGCGGTATTAAACGAAGCGCAAATTGCTTGTTTTACTGCTTCTGGGGTGCGGCTAACACTGGCTTCTTTACCATTTATTACTAAGGTTGGAGAACCTTGCACACCATATTTATCGTTTAAATCTTGATGGATTTGATAAACTGGATAACGACCAGACAACCAAGTAGTTTGATCGTTATATTTATCCAAAGTTTTGTATTGAGCATTGGTAGAATTAATACAGCTAGTTAAACTGCTTTCGGTGATACCAACAGTGGCTAAACAACCTTTATAGTCATCTTTGCCAGTAAAACAATTCAAATAACTAATTTCTTTGGCTGGATAATTTTTAGCGATACAGTACTGACGAGTATTTTCTTCAATTTCTTTTAAGCCATGCATGGCATAAGAAACAAATTTAATACTGATATTCGCTTTGTTTTTTAACAATTCCCAGGCTGGCAAATAGGCTTTTTCCATTTGCAAACCATAAGGACAATAGGACATAACAAATAACTCGATAACTGGCTTGTCGGCTTTGGCTACAGTTGGTGTAACTGGCTGTTGGATAGTTGGATTGGTAGCCGCTTGAGCGATTGGCTTAGAAATAACGGAGTTGTCTTTACCACCAAAAAATATTACAAGCATTACTATAAAACCAATGGTGCAAAGCACTAATACCCCGCCCACTAAACCAACTACAAGAGCACTTTTTGGACTCAAACTACTAAAAAATGATTTGTTTTCTTCTGACATAATATTGTAAAATATTAAATATTAAATATCTTGTTTATTAGTTAATAATTGACTGTATATATTTACAAAATCTTTCACTATCTGGTCGTCGGTAAGGTCTTTTCGGTCTTCTTTATACCTATACCACACAATATCGGCCGCTCTAATAATCTTGGGTAGGTAATATCCATTATACCACCTTATACCTAAAGCAATCAAGTCTACAATCCTAACTGGGCGGTGAATAGTAACCACTAACGGAATACTAGGGTTAAGTTTCTTCCAACGTAAAATTTTGCCCGCCGCCCCCAAAAATGGACAGTGCAAATGAATTAATTCGTATTTATCCCAATCCGCCATTGCCTCGTTAATAGAAACCGTATCTGTATAATTACGCGTGCCAAACTTTTTCTTACCTTTTCCTTTCTCCTCCATTTTCAAGAAAGGTACTACACCATATTGCAAAGTAAACACATCCGTGTCGACACCTTTTTTATTTAATTTATTTACCCATTTCCAAGCATCCGTATTAATATCGGTAAAATATTCAAAGGCAGATGGAATAATGTGGAGAACGGACATAAAAGTTTAAGGGATCCCTCGGCTACGCTCGGGATGACAATTGATTATTATTTTTTGTTTAATGTTTCTCGACGAGTTAATTGAGTAATTTCTCTTTTCATCTTTTCGACTTGAACTGTTTGACGAAAAAATAAATAAAACAAAATTGCTAAAGCGAAATAAATAATAAGATCAGCGCCACGGCCAATACCTAATAAATGAGCAAAATAGATTGTGCTGTTTGGTTCGATCACAACAACCCCTGCTAAAATCCAAAACACTACCCATACTATCCCCTGCCTTACAGACAATTCGGTTGCTTTAATACGAACAATAACTTTTGTTATCGCAAAAATAAAGAATAAAGGTAAAATTAGTTGAATAAGAAGCATAAATTAATTTAAAAATTTTCCTAAAATAAAATCTTTAATGTTTTTTATTCCTCCCCCAATACCTTGGCCAAATTCGTGATACACTACTTCAACTGGATGTTCTGTATATTTTAAATTGTAAGCACAGATTTGAGAAACAATTTCGGAATTATGAGACATACCGTCTTGAGTAATTTGAATTTTTTCGGCAGCAGTACGTGATAAAATACGAAAGCCATTATGTGCATCGGTTAATTTTACTCCGGTTAAAAATTGATTAACAATTCTGGCTAATGGTAAAATAAAATACTTTTTGAACCATGGAATTTGGGAGCGGCCATCTAGAAAACGTGACCCCAAAACTACTTCGTAACCACCATTAGTAATTTTTTCCATACCACCAGCAATATCCGCTGGGTTAAATTGTCCGTCAGCATCAAAATGTACAATTACTTCAGCTCCGGCCGATAGTGCATATTCGTTGCCAGTTTGCAAAGCCGCGCCTTGACCACGATTAAGTGTGTGGGTTAATACTTTAGCCCCAGCTAAAGTAGCTTCGGAAACAGTATTATCGGTTGATCCGTCATCAATTACTACAACATTGCCATATCCGTGTTCAAAAAGGCCGCGCACAACGCGACCAATCTGCTTTTCTTCGTTGTACGCTGGCACCACAACAAAAATCATAATTTTATAAATGGTTAAACAGCAATGCTTCTTTGTTGGCAATTACATAATCAATTGCTTTTTGCAAACCATCTTCTAATCGCACCAGTGGCATCCAGCCCAAAACATCTTTAGCATAAGCTAAATCAGGCGCGCCTTTTTGGGTTAAGAATAACAATGGTTTTTCAAATACTACTTGTGAAGTTGAGTTAGTAAGTTTAATAATTTGTTTGGCAATATCTGCCATTTTATAAATAGTATCGCCACCCAAATTTACCAAACGTACCTCTGGACCAGCTGCCATCAGTCTTACCAAACCATCAATAATATCGGATACATAACACAAAGAGGTAGAAAAACTCTTATCACCATAGATTACTAAATCTTTACCTTCTAGGGCGTTAATAATAAAATCAGGAATAAGTTGTTTTTCGAATAATCTCATTCGTGGACCAAAAGTAGTAAAGACGCGAGCGATTTTAGCATCGATACCATGCATTTGAAAATAAGTTTCCACACAAGTTTCGGCAAAACGTTTTCCTTCGTCGTAGCAAGCACGGGCAGACAACTGATTAACAATGCCTTGATCACTCTCTGTAAAAATATGTTTCTTGGCTGTAGGTTCTCCGTAAACGACCGAACTGGAAGTGAAGACATACTTGGCATGATATTTTGCAGCCAAATCCAAAGTATTGATCATTGCTGAAGAATTAGACCACAAAGCTTCCAATTTTAATTTTTCAAAATCTTTTGGATTAGTAGGACAGGCCAGGTGATAAATTTCTTGGATGCCCTGAAATTTTACTTTAAATTTATCCAATTCATCAAATTTATCTAAATCAATCGGTTTGTTAACATCACAATTAATAAATTCGAAATCGGGATATTGCAGAAGATGATTGATGTTTTCGGCCGAAGAATTAGAAAAGTTATCCATACAGATAACATTGGCTTCTTTTAATAATCGCTCGCACAAATGTGAACCAAAAAAACCAGCGCCACCGGTTACAAGTACGTTTTTCTTCTCAAAAATTTGATTGGACATAGGTGATTAAATTGTTATAAATGATGTAAATATTATACCATTACCAAGCAGGGTTGACAATAAGGGGGAAATGGCATGGTTTTTTCGCATAAAAATTATTTTTCTAATCTTTTCTTAATTTCATCGATCGTTTCAAACCAATAATCTCCATGGGGTACATATTTATCTGGATTAGTTTTTAAATCTTCTTCAATTTTTTTAATAGGAACAAACTCAATTTTTTGAACTTCTTCATCTTGTAAACTAAAATTATTATCCCCATCAAATTTTAAAAGATATATATAATAAAACTCATTATTATTAATATCTTTGTAAACCATCTCAACTTTTCTAATAGTTAAAAATTGCAAATCTTCTGCTTTGACTTCTAAACCAATTTCTTCTTTTATTTCTCTTAGTCCAGAAACAACAGGGTCTTCGTTAGCGCCAACATGTCCTGCCACCGAAACATCCCACACATCTGGATAAAGTGCTTTTTCTTTAGCTCTTAATTGTAGCAACACTTCCCCTTTTGAGTTATAAATCCATATATGAGCGGACCTGTGCCACAAACCATATTTATGCGCTTCGCTTTTCATTTTCTGAGTATTGGTAACATTGTTAGATTCGTCACAAATATCGACTAATTCGTCGGACATATTATTAAAATACTTTCTAAAAATAACCCAAACCCTCTGATGTTTCGTGCTTGGTGATTTGGATTTGGTATTCTGGATCGTAAATTTCGATAATTTTATATTTACCGGAAGTAGTTTGAGCACCATCAATATTACTACTTATAGTTTGCTCTATCATTATTATTTTACCCCAATATAACCATTTACCGTTAATATTTTGAACCAAAAAACATCTGTTTGGTGGCAAATGGTAAAGCCTCGCTTTTGGTTTATTTTGAAATTCAAAAATCTTTTCAGATACATCTTCAAGATTAATCGGATCACTTTGATGTTTTGAAAGATTGAGAATATCTTCTGGAAATCCCTGTTCGGCGGTAATTTGTAGAGTGTCATTGAGCTCAATATAGCTGCCCATATTTTTTACTTTAAATAGATTAATTATTATTTAAAACTTTAATTGCATCTTCGTAAAATGGTTTGGCGATTTGTTCGGCTTGTTCGGAAGTTATTTTATCAAACATCCAATCAAGTTTATGTTTAACCTTTTTTACACTACTAGCAGTTAATTCCGATCCACTAACAAAAAAAGAGACATTGTTTTCAAAAAAACTGATACAATCCGCATCTTTTAATAAATTTTGATCGTCGTTACCTCCTTCTTCGTGTTGAGAAATTAACATACTAACTCTCTCTATAAAATCATTTTGTACGTTTTGTTTTTTTAAAAAATCAACCACAATTTCAGCACCACGTAATTCATGTGTTTTATAATATTCTACACCCGCAAAGCCAACCGCTGTTTTTTTGTCATCCATATCTTTTTGTCTAAAGGCTCTTTCGATATCGTGCGATACCGCAGCGGTAAGCAAAGCTTCGTCAGTATCTGGTTTTAATTCTTTTAACCAATAAACCGTTCTTAAAAAATGTTTAATTTCTTCTGATTTATTAATTTTATTAAAAGAATCGATAACGAATTTTTCGACTTGGTTGTAAATTGGTAAATTCATAAGATTGATAATATTCTGGACCCCTCCCATGACGTTTTATTTAGTAAATTCCCTCCCCCAGTCCCTCTACAAAGCCAAATTTGCCCCTTGGCCGGTGGTTAAGGGGGCACCTCGACGATCAGTCACACTCCATTTACCATTGTCTCCCAGACGAAGTATTTCTAGTGCATTACCATGGTTGATTTGGCCAAGCCAAATACGCCAGGGGGATTTTTTGTTTACTACTCCTAAATCATCCTGCCAAAAACTTTTACTTTCTGGATCAATAATTATTTGTTTTATTTTGTTTCCTTGACTACCAAGCAACACTATTTGCTCCCCCTCTTCACCCCAAACATTGCCCAAATCTACACTAGACAAACTAGAAATATTTTTTTCTTGCCAAGAATAAATTTTTTGATTATCGTTAAAAATAGATAGAGTTAATTTTTTCTTTATTATTTGTCCAACTACAATATCATCGGTATTTTGACTTACACCCCAGGCTGATAAAATTCCACCAAAACTAACTAGCCCTAATTTTTCACCAATAAAACTATAACGTAATAAATTAGTTTTTTCGGTAGTGCCTTTTTTGTAATACGACTCTAAAATAATTTGACTTTCGCCAACTGATAATTTTTTGATTTGGCTGCCTGTTTTTAAATAATCATTAAGATTAACTGCCCATTCGCGCCACATTTTTCCTGTCTGCGATAAAATGCGTACATAATAATATGAGCCACGTTTAAATAACACTACTACTTCTTCTTGATTGTCGGCATTAACATCACCATAATCTAAAGAAATTAATTTAGCCTCATTAATTTTACTTACTAAATATTTTTGATTATCATTTAAGTTATAGCGTCCGATTGAATTTCCGGTAATAAAATAAATATTATCTAAAGTTTTGCCCGGCAAAGGTTTGTCGGCCACTGCTATCTTCATTGCTGCACCAATATTAAGCCGACCCTTACCTAATTTACTACTAAAACTGGGGTTAAGATTATCGATATTATCGGCAGTGGCTAGCAAAGTAGAAATAATTTGTGGCGCTGCCCAATCGGGGCGAGCCGCTTTAAGCAAGGCGGCAGCACCAGCAACAAACGGCGTAGCAAACGACGTACCCACCCATGGGCCGCCAAATTCTTGAATATAGTTATATTCGGGAGCGTAACGCTCGGTGCTGTAAACCTTACTACCTGGCGCTGCCAAATCAATACATGAACCATAATTAGCAAAACCGCTTAAAGTATTATCTTCTCGTACCGATGTTACCCCTAAAATCCAATTTTCTGTATCGCCTTTATCTATACAAACTGGATATTCTGGATAGACATCCAAATCCCCTTCACCATAATTTTGATCATTACCGCCAGCGGCAACTATTACTATTCCCTTGTCGTACGCGCGGCGTAAACTTTGTCTTAAATTATCATCACTAGCATTCCCTACCAAACTCAAACTTATTACATTAGCGCCATTAGCCGCTGCATAATCTACCGCTAACGCAATATTACTTAATAAACCGGAACCAGAACTATCTACAGCCCGAAGTGGCATAATACGCACCTGCCAATTTAAACCAGTACCATCGTTATTGTTATTTCCAGACGCCCCTATTATACCAGCAATTATTGTGCCATGGCGCACTGCTTCTTTGTCGTCTCCAGCTTCTAAAACACTGGTGCGCACGTTGTTGTTGCCTTCAATAAAATTCCAACCATTTATATCATCAACATAGCCATTTCGATCATCATCAATTTTATTACCCGCAATTTCGTATTGATTTTGCCAAATATTAGTCCCTAAATCAGAATGCCAAGTATCGGCGCCGGTATCAATAATGGCCACCACCACACTTTTGCTGCCAGTTTCGTAGTCCCAAGCAGTTGGCGCGCCCACCTGCTCCCACATTTTTTGTTGTTGGGCATATTCGGGGTCATTTGGGATTTTGGCTAAAGCTGCGGGCGCCAAAGACAAAATTACCACTATTGCTAGCGCCCAGGTTGATTTTTTTACTAATTTATGATAGGATGAATTGGTAAACATGGAAGGTATTATACAACAAATCAGGTTAAAATCAAACTTGTGTTACGCTTAAAACAAATTACTTTACTACTCGGTGATTTGGTTGGCCTATATTTAGGCTTTTTTTTGGCTTTATCACTACGTCAAAAACAAATTCGCATACAAACCATCGAAGAATTAATTACCCCAATGAGTTTGCTGTTTTTGGGTGCGTTGGTAGTAATGTTTATTGTTGGATTGTATGATATTAGTAAATTAAAAAATTCTTGGACTTTTTATCAAAAATTTATTATTTCAGCGATTATTTGGATGGGACTTGGTGTAGCCTATTTTTATCTAGTACCCTCTCCAGCTGCTGCTGCGCCAAAAACAATTTTGCTTCTAACAGCAATTATTGGTTTTGGTATTAGCGCCCTATGGCGTTGGGTTTACAACTCTTTACTCTCTACCACATTATGGCAAACACGAATTATTTTTGCTGGCTTAACACCAGAGGTTAATGAATTGATGAAATTACTAGTTAACGAGCCACAACGAGGATATTTGGTGATTGGATTAATTGTTGCTTCAAACGAAACTGTGCCAAGCGAATGGAGCAGTATTCCGCAAGCCAATTCTTTAACTGCGTTAAATGTAAAAAATATTAACTTGTTAGTTATTGCCCCACAATATGGTACAGATAAAAATTTAGCCAAAGAATTATATCCAAAACTTTTTGAACACGTCCAGATTTTACGTTTAGAACAATTTTACGAAGAAATTTTTAAACGTATTCCCCCGTTTACTTTTTCTGAATCTTGGTTTTTGAGTAATTTGCAAGAACAACAGAAAAAAATCTACGACCGTGTTCGCGTGTTAGTAGATTACATTGCTGCAGTTTTAATGGGATTAATTTGGCTAATCACTTTTCCTTTTGTAGCAATTGCCATTAAATTAACTTCTTCAGGTCCAATTTTTTATCATCACACACGTTTAGGGCGCAATCGAATACCTTTTACAATTTATAAATATCGCACCATGAAAGTTTTGGCTGCCGATGGCAGTGCCGAAATATCTGGACCACAATTTGCAATGAGCGAAGATAATCGAATTACCAAGGTAGGCAAATTTTTACGTCGTACACGTTTAGACGAAATTCCGCAATTTATTAATATTTTAAAAAATGAAATGAGCCTGATTGGCCCAAGGCCAGAGCGACCAGAATTTGTAGAACAAATTACTACTACTATGCCATTTTATCCACTACGCCATTTAATTAAACCCGGGCTAATGGGTTGGGCACAATTACACCAAGATTACTATGGCACTATAGAAGAAAACTTACGCAAATTAGAATACGATTTGTACTACATTAAAAATCGCGGGTTTTTAATTGATGTAGCGATAATACTGCGAACGGTGAATGTGGTGGTGGGGATGAAGGGAAGATAAAAAAACTGTGCAATGCACAGTTTTTTTATCTTCAATTTATTTCTTCAACGCCGCCTTAACCAATCCCATAAACAATGGATGTGGATTTAAGGGGCGGGATTTTAATTCGGGATGGAATTGGGAACCAACAAAATAAGGATGATTTTTGAGTTCGATAATTTCCATTAAATTTTGTTCGGGGTTAATACCAACAAATTGTAAACCAGCTTTTTCGATGCGTTCTTTGTAATCATTGTTAAATTCGTAACGGTGGCGATGGCGTTCGCTGATTTTTTTGGTGCCATACAATTTTTGTACTTGACTGCCTGTGGTTAACACACAATCGTAAGCCCCCAAACGCATAGTACCACCATAACGATTGTGGCTCATGTTTTCTTTTTGTTTAGGGTTAATATGAATAATTGGATCAGGCGTTTTTGGATTAATTTCAACAGTGTTGGCTTTAGTTAATCCCAAAACATTACGCGCAAATTCGATAGTGGCCAATTGCATGCCGTAGCACAAACCTAAATACGGAATTTTATTTTCACGAGCGTATTTAATTGCCATAATAATACCTTCGACTCCCCTTTCACCAAAACCACCTGGCACAATAATGGCATCATATTCTGAAAGTATGCTAATATTTTTATTTTTTGTCTTTTCCCCGCCCGAGGCGGGTCCGCCTTGGGCGGAAAACTGTTCGGAATCTACCCAACACATTTCGGGAACAGCACCATTGTATACGCAAGCGTGTTTGGCAGCTTCGATTACCGAAATATATGAATCAGCCAAAGTAAACTGACCGGTACCAAAATATTTTCCTACTACCGCAATTTTAATTTTTTTATTTGCGGTTTTTAATTTTTTAACATAATTATCCCAAGCCACATCTCGGCCAGATTTTAAACGAAAATGCATTTTTTTGGATAATCGTTCGGGAAATTTTTGACTTTCAAATAATGCAGGAATATCGTAAATACTGTCTACATCTGGGGCAGCAATAACATCATCTTCGGAACGTAACCAACAAAAGAAGGCTAGTTTTTCTCGACGAGGTTTGTCTAGTGCTTCACGACCACGAGCCACAATAAAATCAGGTTGAATACCACAATTATTCAAGGCACGAGCGGCATGCTGGGTTGGTTTGGTTTTCATTTCTCCTAGATGACCTGGCACTGGCATATAACTAACCAAAACAAACAAAACATCATCTGGATTGTCTAGCTTCATCATACGGGCTGCTTCCAAATACAAAATGTTTTCGTATTCACCCACTGTGCCACCTACTTCAATAATCATAATTTCGGCTTTGGCTTTTTCAGCGGCAGCTTTAATGCGGCTGATTACCTCTAGTGGAATATGAGGCACCACCTGTACACATTTGCCTTTATAAAACATACTGCGCTCTTTTTCAATCACACTCTTGTAAATCCTACCAGTAGTCATGTAATTAAGGGAAAAAATATCGGTATCGAGAAAACGTTCATAATTCCCTAAATCTTGATCAGTTTCGTCGCCATCATCGGTAACAAAAACTTCGCCATGTTCAACTGGATTCATTGTGCCAGCATCAACATTAATATATGGATCGATTTTTATGGCCGAAACATTATAATTTCGGTTTTTAAACATCCGGCCAATAGAGGCGGCGGTAACACCTTTGCCCACTCCGGATAAAACACCACCAATAACAAAAATATATTTTGTATTCATAAAATAAATAGAAAAAATAGTTTAACTAACAATTAATACTTGGTTGTTGTTTTGCTTTTTTCGCCCGCGAGGGCGAAAGAATACGCCTTGGGCGTATAACCCACAAAATAACAACCAAGTATTAATTTATAAAATAATAAATAAAAATAATATAAGTTAACGAAATTTTACAATTGGTGATTCTTGTGCGGGCTGTGCCCCACAGGGCACCCTTTAGCTCTCGCGAGCGAAAAAAGCACAAGGATTGCCAATTGTAAAATTAATAATAAATTAAATAAAAAATCCGCCAACGGGGGCGGAAAATTTAGACGGAGACAGTGATGCTAACCTCGGCTTCTAAACCGTGGCGCAACTTTACTTTAGCTTTGTAATCTCCAGCTTCTTTGATTGGTTTTAAAAATATTTGACTTTTTATAACAGCACAACCTTTAGCCTTAAGTAATTCGGCTATTTTTTGCGGGCCAATAGCCGCATATAACAAACCATCATCATTGGCTTTCGCTTTTATCGCCAATTCTAACGCATCTAATTTTTCTGCCAATTGTTGTTGATCTTTCAATTCGTATTCTGATTCTTTGGCAACACGCTTTAATTTGGCTTTTAAATCGTGTTCGGCCGAAGGCGAGGCTTGAACAGCCAGATGTTTGGGAAACAAAAAATTAATCGCATAACCATCGGCGACTTCTTTGATGTCATCAATATCTCCTAAACCTTTAATTTTTTGCAAAAGAATAACTTTCATAGATATGGCCGCCGTCTTAGACGGGGACTTGCTTTTTATAAGAAATTACAGTAGTATTATAACACAAACCCCTGAAATAACGCAACAGGTTAACTACTCTATGTCTATATGCCTAAAAAAATAAAAACAACCGAAGACGTAATAGAAAAACCAATATTTAAGTCTGGTTTTGTTACACTAGTCGGACGATCTAACGTAGGTAAATCTACCCTATTAAACACCTTGATCGGAACCAAGCTGGCAGCTGTAACTCACAAACCCCAAACTACCAGACATATTATACACGGTGTATTAAATGGCCCACAAGGCCAAGCTGTATTTATCGATACCCCGGGTATTTTTAAAGGTGGCCACAGTTCAATTAGTGGCAAACTGGAAGAAAGAGTTAAAGAAGCTGTTCAAGATATTGATTTAGCAGTTTATGTAGCCGATCCTACCCGAGCGATTGGTGTAGAAGAACGATATATTTTGGCAATACTGCGCAAACTAGATGTGCCAAAAATAATGGTGATTAATAAATCTGACTTGCCAGAAAAAGAAAAAACATACTTAGATGATTACAAAGCCTTGACCGAAGAATTTACTGCTACTTTTGAATTATCTGCTTTACTTAACCGCCATGTAGAGCCATTACGCCAAAAAGTTTTTGAACTTTTACCAGAAGGTAATGAACTATATTTAGATAATCAAATTACAAATATTGATAAAAATTTTTGGGCAGCCGAAGTAATCCGCGAGAAAATTCTTTTAGCCTTACGCCAAGAAGTACCATACAGTGTGCACGTTGAAGTAGAAAGTATGGAAGATAAAGGAGAAATAATGATAGTTAAAGCTACTGTATATACTTCGGATAGCCGTTACAAAAAAATGATCATCGGCGCCGGCGGTCGGGCAATTAAAGAAGTTGGTATCGCCGCTCGCAAAGAACTGTCCGCCGCTTTAAACAAAAAAATATTTTTAGAATTAGAAGTAGAAACCGACAAGCATTGGGAAGAAAGAATTTAAAAAGATCTATACTAATCTCAAACAAAACATATTCAAAAAAAACACTCTCAATTTATAAAGAGTGTTTTTGATATATGAATTTATATTAGTAATATAATATTTAGACTATTAGTTTATATTACTAATATAAACTAATTTTGAGGCGTTTTCAATAATTCTACAGCCTTATCAATCATAATATCTTGTCCAACCGCTTCTTTTTCCCATTCTTCTTTTACTTCAATATCTGGCTTAATCCCCTGTTCGTTGATGTTTTTATCATTAGGAGTAAACCACTCGGCGATAGTTAATTTCAATGCCGAACCATCACTAAATGGTTCGTAATTTTGTACCGAACCTTTGCCATAAGTTTTTTCACCTATAATCGTGGCAAATTTATAATCTTGCAAAGCGCCCGCTACAATTTCGGCAGCCGAAGCAGACCCACCATTTACCAAAACCACCGTGGGAATTCCAGCTAGTCGATGTGTACCTTCGGTATAATTTACATTACTTTCTCCATTACTATACTTTTCTGTAACAATTACACCATCTTTAACCCACTCGCTTCCCATAGCTACTGCCATATCCAAATAACCACCCGGATTACCGCGTAAATCTAAAATAATTTTATTTAATTTTTTCTTTTGAATTTGTTTTATAGCCTGGTTAAATTGATCCATGGTAGTATCGTTAAATTGCATAACCCGCATATAGGCAACACCGTTTCCTTTATCTTCAAACGTTACAGAAGGTATATTAATTTTACGTCGCACAATAGATATATCTTGCGGTTTTTCCCAACCTGCACGCATAATATTTAATACCACAGTAGTGTTTGCTTTACCGCGAATTTGTTCTACTGCAGAACTGGTATCTAAGCCAACAGTTGAAGTACCGTTAATCAAAATAATTTGATCACCAGGACGCAAACCAGCTTTAGCAGCTGGTGTGCCCGGCAAAGGCGACACCACTACTAATTGGTTGTTTTTTATACCTATCTCTGCTCCAATACCTTCAAACTCACCAGACATACTTTTAACAAACTCTTCGGCGGCCTTAGGTGGAAAATACAAAGAATGGGGGTCGCCTAACGCATATACCATACCCTGAATAGCACCATAAAACAAATCAGAATCTTTAACCGGTTGCTTTACATAACTCTTTTTAATTTCTTCCCAAACTTGCCAAAATTGATTAAAATCAACACTAGAATTTTTCTCAGCAAGATTAGTGGTATACAAGTTTAAAACTTTATCAATATTGGTAGCGTCGGCAACTTTAATTGTTTTTTTCGCCGCTATTGCCTGACCCACCATAATACCTAAACCAAAAACAGCTATAAATAAAATAATTACTAAATATAAATTAGCATAACGACCAGCACGAAATCTGATAGGTGAAGTGTCCATAGGTATTTATTCTTTTATTATCTTAATATCGGATCCAGCCTTATTTAAAACCATATATAAATCTTCGTAACCTCGATCGATTTCATATGGGTTGCGTAAAATCGATCGGCCAGGAGCAGCCAGCATTGCTACCAAAATATTTACTGCTGGGCGAAGAGCAGGTGGAGCAATAATTTCATTTGGAGTAAATTTGGTAGGGCCCTCTACCCAAACCCGATGAGGATCAAGTAAAGTGATTTTAGCTCCTAATTTTAACAAATCTAACAAATAGACCGAACGATTTTCATATGCCCAATCATGTACCAAAGTTCTGCCTACAGCTTGAGTTAAAATTGGTACGAACAAAGGTAAATTATCTATATTTAAACCTGGAAAAGGTCGGCCGTAAATCTTGTCGGGTAAGGCTACTAATTTACTAGGCAAAATTTCAATATCTACAATAGTAAATTTATGATTCTTTGATAAACGTTTGTTTTTTATTACAAACTGTTGATTCATTTTTTCTAATTTACACAATTCTAATTCTAGAAATTCTAATGGACAATTGGCAATTACAACTTTTGATTTAGTTACAATACCGGCCGCCAAAAAAGTCATTGCTACAATCGGGTCAGGAATAATGGGGTAATTTTTTACTGATTTTAAATTCTTTACACCCGTAATAGTTAAAGTAGTAGTGCCAACGCCTTTGATTTTTGCTCCGGCTTTAATAAGGAAATAACAAAGATCTTGCACCATGTAATTGGATGAAGCCATTTTTATAACAGACACTCCTGGCGCTTGCACTGCGGCCATAATAGCATTTTCGGTAGGAGTATCACCAGATTCATACATTACCACATAAGCAGGCCGCAGAGGTTTGTTTGTTATTTCGTAAAAACATTCTGTTGACTCTACGCTTACACCAAATTTTTCTAATGCAAACAAATGTGGCTTTACTGTTCTTTCTCCTAATTTACATCCACCGGATTTATACAATTTATATTTTGGTACCCGGCTTGCTAAAGCACCCAAAAGCAAAAGAGAAGACCGAGTTTTTTCGGAAGCAATTTTATCGATATTAGCTAATTTTAAAGGTGCACTAGAATCTACCAATAATTTGCCTTTTGCCTGCCATTCTATCTTTATACCAATACTTTTAAGCAATTCAATAATACGCTTAACTTCTTCAATTTCTGGCACATCTACTAAAGTAACTGGTTTTTTAATCATTGCGCAAGCACACAAAAGCGCCACTGCCGAATTTTTAGCAGTTTGATTAGGAATACACCCATGTAATTTTTTACCACCATTAATAACTAGATAAGACATAGATAAAATTATTAACCTAAATTTTGACTTTTCTCTGTAAAAAGACTATTATAATGATACTATAAATTCGCTTTTAAAACAAGCCATATGGAATATCCTGGCAGCCACATAATACGGCCAATTCGTCGCGCCCTGCTTATTACTTTTATAGCACTATTTTTTATTATCTGCCCAATTCTTATTATGTATACCACCGGTTATCGCTACGATTGGCAAAATGGTCTACTTAAAGAAACTGGGGTAATAAGCATTGATGTCTTGCCAGCCAAAACCGAGGCCTACCTAAATGGTTTGGCGGTTAAAAAAAACATCCCTATTCGCCTCAAAAATCTTACTCCTCAAAAATATAATTTAAAGCTATCTTTATCTGGCTATTACGATTGGGAAAAAGAAGTTGAAGTAAAAAATAGGCAAACTGTCTATATCAAAGAATTTAGCCTGCTTAAAAAACCAGAACCTAAATTTTTATTAGCCGGGACAATCGGCTTTATCTCTATATCCGATAACGGCCGATGGTTAATTTACGCCGACGAAACTAAGGGTAAAACCAATATTTGGTTAGATGATTTAAACAATAATAGCCAAACATTAATCAAAACCTTGCCCGGAATAGAAAATATTAAAGTAGTTTGGGGTAAAAGATACAACTATGTAGCAATCAGCAACGCCCAAGCCCCATTCCGTTGGTTAATAACTGTTAATACCGAAAATCCTAAACAAAAATGGGATATAAATTATACAGTTGATTCTTTGATTACTAAATACGCTTGGCAAGAAAATCTAGAACCTCAGCTATTTTTTAGCACAGAAACCAATATTAACGCCGCCCAAATTATTCCTCAAAAAATTATCAACGTTGCCCCTAACAAATATTTAGATTGGCAAATGGATGGAAATAAAATTTGGGCTTTAACTTGGGATACTACTACCACTCAGATGATTTTAACCAAAGATATTTTTGGTTTTTCTACTGATTTTGCACGCTGGCAAAATGATAGCAATACCCGCCCATCAGATTGGCATTTGCTTAGTACTTATCAAGATACCCTACTATTAAAAAATAACAAACAGACTGAAAAATTCTTTTTAGTTAATAAAGATAACCAATATTCCGTTACAGGACAAAATTGGCTAATTTCACCATACAATGATTGGTGGATATTTTGGACACCTTGGGAAATAAATACTTATAGTATTGGCAGCGCACCAATACTACTAAATCGTTATAGTGAAAAATTAGAACAGATTATACCTTTAGACGAATTTAATACTTTAGGTATATTTTGGACCAACCGGGCAACCGCCCTCTTTCCATATTATTCAGTTAGCCATGATTTACTAAACGAAGCTACTATTGCTCGGGCAGTTGATAGCCAAAATAAAATTATGTACTTTAGTGGCAAAATTTTATTAAAAGAAGGATTGTGGAAAATTAGTTATTAAAATTTCACTCATTTCAAATATACATGTATGAAATTAGTTACTTATACAGACGGTGGCGCCAGAGGCAACCCTGGGCCAGCGGCTACCGGCGTGGTGATTAAAGATAGTGGAGGGAAAATATTAGCAGCTTATGGCGAATATTTAGGCGAGCAGACAAATAACTATGCCGAATACGCGGCCTTGATATCAGCTTTAAAAAAAGCCCACGAATTAGGTGGTACTGAAATAGAATGTTTTTTAGATAGTGAATTAGTAACCAAACAAATGCGCCAAGAATACAGGGTACGCGAACCAGGTTTACAGAAACTATTTATTCAGGCTTATAACGCCAGTACTGCTTTTAAAAAAGTTGTCTACAAACATATTTTACGCCAAAAAAATAAAGAAGCAGACGCATTAGTAAACGAAGTGCTCGATAAACAAAAAACTCGGTTTTAACCGAGTTTTTTAATTTATTAAATTTCGTTTTTTATTTCTTCTAATTTTTTCTTTACTTCTCGCGAAATTTTTTTAGGAACACGTATCTTAATTTTAACATAATGATCACCGCGGCTAGTACGGCCCAAGTGAGTAATTCCGTGTCCTTTGAGACGAATTAATTGTCCAGATTCTGTCCCGTCTGGCACCACTACATTTAAAACTCCATCCAAAGTTTCCACCTCTATTTTGTCTCCTAAAACTGCTTGAGTAAAATTAATTTCTTTTTCGGTGTACACATCAGCGCCCTGACGAGCAAAACCTTTGTGCACTCGTACGTGAACCAGCACATACAAATCTCCTGATTCACCATCGTGTGGTGCGGCTTCTCCCATACCATTTAAACGAATCGACTGTCCATCATCAATACCGGCCGGAACTTTAACTTTAAATGAAGAATTTTTAGATAATACACCGTCACCGCCACAATGTTTACATTTTTTACTATGTTTTTTCCCTCGCCCCTGACAATCAGAACAAGCTACTACTGTTTGCATAGCGCCTAAAAACGTTCGCTGTACTTGAGTAACTTGACCTTGGCCGTGACAAGTATTACAGGTAGTCATTTCGCTACCTGGCTCGGCACCACTACCATGGCAAACATCGCACTTGCTTTGTTTCCGCAAAGAAATTTCACGCTCTATCCCAAAAGCTGCATCCTTAAATTCTATTTCTATATCAACCTGAATATCTCGGCCTCTAGATCTACCGCGGCGACTACGACCTCCACCACCTCCAAAAAAATCTCCAAAAATATCGCCTAAATCAACTCCGCCAAAATCAACATTACCACCAAAACCCCCACCCTGGCCACCACGTGCTGCCCGCATAAAATCTTCCCAACTGGCACCTTGACCAAAACCACCTTGCTGTTCAAAATCAGACCCAAATTGATCAAATTTAGCACGCTTTTCGGCATCACCCAAAACTTGATAGGCTTCATTGATTTCTTTAAACTTTTTCTCATCTCCTCCCGGTCTATCGGGGTGATGTTGCATAGCAAGTTTTTTAAAGGCTTTTTTTATCTCATCCTGCGTAGCATTTTTTTCAACACCAAGTAATTTGTAATAGTCTTTGGACATGGGAAATAATTAACGAGTAACAATGAATAACTAGCAATTGGCGATTATTTTACTACTTCACCTTCAATTGATCCTTCTTCTGGTTTTTTTGGTTCTTCAGCTGGCTGATCAGTGCTTGGTTGTTCGCCTGGTGTGCCAGGTTGATTAGCAGTATACATTTTTTGACCTACTACTTGTGCTACTTTAGATAATTCTTCTGATGTTTTTTTGATTTCTTCAACATTATCTTTATCTTTAACTTCTTTTACTTTTACAATCGCATCATTTACTGCTTTTTTCTCATCATCAGTAATGGCAATCTTTTTCTCTTCAACTTCTTTCATCATTTTTTCAGAAGTATATACCATAGTGTCAGCCAAATTGCGTACTTCAATCAATTCTTGCTTTTGTTTATCTTCAGCGGCATGTAATTCGGCTTCTTGTTTCATTTTTTCTACCTCTTCTTTAGACAAACCAGAAGAAGCAGTAATTTTAATTGACTGTTCTTTGTTAGTAGCTTTATCCTTAGCTTTAACATTTAAAATACCATTGGCATCAATATCAAAAGTTACTTCTACTTGCGGCACGCCACGTGGAGCTGGTGGAATTCCTTCGAGCATAAATCTGCCTAGGGTTTTATTATCCACTGCCATTGGACGTTCGCCCTGCAATACGTGAACTTCTACACCAGGTTGATTGTCGGCCGCAGTAGAAAAAACTTGAGTTTTGGAAGTAGGGATAGTAGTGTTGCGTTCGATTAATTTGGTCATAACGCCACCCAAAGTTTCCAAGCCAAGTGATAATGGGGTAACATCCAAAAGCAAAATATCTTTTACTTCGCCTTTTAGTACACCACCCTGAACAGCTGCACCAATTGCCACCACTTCATCAGGATTAACACTGATATTTGGTTTCTTCTTGAAGAATTTTTCTACAACAGAAAGCACTAGTGGCATACGTGTCATACCACCAACCATTACCACTTCATGTAGATCCTCTACTTTTAATTTAGCATCGTCTAATGCTTTTTGTACTGGGATTAAAGTATTTTGTACCAAATCCCCTACTAATTCTTCTAATTTAGAACGAGTTAATTTCATTACCAAATGTTTTGGACCAGAAGAATCGGAAGTAATAAAAGGTTGATTGATTTCGGTTTCTTGAGAAGTAGACAATTCGATTTTTGCTTTTTCGGCAGCTTCTTTAATACGTTGTAAAGCTAAATTATCTTTACTTAAATCAATACCTTGATCTTTTTTAAATTCATCCAAAATCCAACGAATTAAAACTTGATCAAAGTCGTCACCACCCAAATGGGTGTCGCCGTTGGTAGATAATACTTGCACGTTATCTGGTGCTACTTCCAAAATAGAGATATCGAAGGTACCACCACCCAAATCGTAAACCGCGATTTTTTGTTCGGTCTTTTTATCAAAACCATAGGCCAAAGCAGCAGCAGTTGGTTCGTTGATAATACGAAGCACATTTAACCCAGCGATCACACCAGCATCTTTAGTAGCTTGGCGTTCGGCATCATCAAAATAGGCTGGCACGGTTATAACTGCATCAGTTATAGCTTCGCCCAAACGTTCTTCAGCATCAGTTTTCATTTTTTGAAGCACCATAGCCGAAATTTCTTGAGGAGAATATTCTTTATCAGACATTTTAACTTTAACACCTTCACCAGCTTGAATAATTTGGTAAGGCATTAATTTGAGATCACGCTGAACTTCAGAATCAGTAAAACGACGACCAATAAGACGTTTGATAGAATACAAAGTGTTTTCTGGATTAGTTACTGCCTGACGTTTGGCAATTTGACCCACCAAACGTTCACCGGCTTTTGAAATAGCCACGATAGAAGGGGTAGTACGTGCACCCTCTTTATTTTCAAGGACTTTTGGTTGTCCGCCCTCGATAATAGCCATACATGAATTAGTTGTTCCCAAATCGATACCTAATACTTTTGACATATGTGTATATATTAATTTTAAATTATTAAATTAAATTTATTATAATGATCTACCCGATATTTTTGTTCCATCTACACTTAAAAACAATTCTTTAATAAACAGGAAAACTTTTTTGTGTTGCACAAATATTTTTTGGCCTTGATAATCAAACTCTCTTCCTTGCTCTAGCTCTTCTTTTGAATTAATTTTACCAACTAAATTTCTTTGGCCATTAGCTTCTACTAATAAATCTATTGGCTTACCAGTAAAATTTATACCATCCCAAACTAAAATAAAAGTACGATTTTTTTCTTGATCTTCATATATCATTGATGACATAGCGATTGTTTGATAAAATTAAATATTTATTTAGTAACAATTACTTTTGCTGGTCTGATTACTTTTCCGTTCATAGTATACCCAGCAAAAATTTCACGCAATATTTTTCCTTCTTCTTCGCCTTCTTCTTCACCCACTGCCTCGTGTAATTCTGGATTAAATATTTCACCAACAGTTTTAATTTCTTCCACACCATGACTTTTTAAAATCTCTGCAAACTGACGCAGAACATGGTTCACACCATCAACCCATGGATCGTTTATTCCTTGTTCCTTATTCTTTACTCCTTGTATCGCCATTCTCAAATGATCATACACAGGAATAAATTCTTCTAACACCTGCTGTTCACTTAGACGTGCCCATTCGCCACGACGCTCTGATACTTCTCTTTGTAAATTTTTATAATCTGCCAAAGCCCGTTGCCAACCAGATTTGTATTCTTCTGCTTCCTGTTTGTATTTAACACAATCTTTACAGCCTCGATGAAAAAAACCTGGTTTAGCTTCTGATTGTTGATTATTGGGTTGTGCATTTTCTTCTGGCTGTATTATGCTGTCTTGGGGCTCTAATTCTTCCTCATTTTCTTCTGGCTGATTTTGTTTTGTATCTGTCATAGCAATTTAAAAATTTAATTTAGCAATTTAAGAATTTGCAACAACCCAACACTCTCACCGTAATCCATTCTAGTCGGACCGACTACAATTAATAATCCTTGACTGCCAAACTTGGTAGCCACCAATCCACAAGCGTTACCAAAAGGATTGTTTTGCCCAATCAAAATATTTATTTCTTGATCAATTGTCTCAAACATTTTACCCATCTCATTTTCACAGTTATCAAATATATTAGATATAGAAGTTACACTTTGATTATCGCGAAATTCTGGCTGAGAAAACAAACTAGAAATACCAGTATAATAAATATTGTCAGAATCAAAAGCTACAATTACTGCTTCGCCAGTTTCTTCGGAAATCAATTTTGCAAAAGCTTTAACTTTTTTAACATCATCTTTTTCTTCTTTAACCAAATCCTCGATTTTCGTTTTAGTTTTTTGCTTTACCTTGTTTGTCTCCATTAAATTTTCTACATAGTACTGATAACCAAGTTCTGTAGGAATTCTACCGGCCGAAGTGTGGGGATGGGTTAAGTAACCCTGCTCTTCAAGCACCCGCATTTCGTTCCTAACTGTTGGGGCAGAAATATCTAAACCGGATTTTAAAACTAAAAAATTAGATCCGACTGGTTCGGCAGTTTTTATATAACTTTCTACTATCAATTTTAACAACAATTCTTGGCGTTTTTCCATATTATCACTCTTACCTAACGAGTGATAATATACACCTAATAAAACACCCGGTCAAGGGGCAAGTTATCCACAGTGTTAGTAGTTCGTAGCCAATAGTTCACAGCCAATAGGGTTACGGCCAATATGTGATAAAATAAAAAAACACCGGTTTAAAATCCGGCGTTTCCTTTAAAGTTTATTATGTTTATAAGCCATTTGGCTTCTTAACTATTGGCTATTGGCTATTGGCTATGAACTAACTATAAACTATTTATCATTAATCGATCCAATTTCGGAAAGTAGAATATTTTCTACATAGATACCACGAGCATAAAAAATACGTTCTAACTCATTCTTTAGTTCCATTTCTACTGCATCACGTTTTGGACCAATAATATCGGTATAATCAAACCGAGAAAACACCATGCGTACTCGGCTGCGGATAGTAGGACGGACGATTTTGGCAACAAAATCTTCGCCGATAGTTTGCCAAATTGAAGGAATTTGATGAACATCTAAACGGAGCAAAATTGTACCTTCGGCACTAACACGCTTACCATCTTGGGTAACTGCGGCAATTGGGATATCGCCCATTGCTCTTTCGTTGCTAGGATTAAAATTGCGATTAATACTGTATTCTAAGGTTTGGGTATTAAACAATTTGGCTTTTTGCCAAAATGGAATTTTTAGATGAAGACCTGGGGTTAAAACTTTTTTTAATACTCCCCTGCCTAAATCATAAACACAGGCTACATAACCTGGTGGTACATAAATAAAAAGACCTTTTAAAACGTCCTCCACAACAAACGAATACATTAACTTATCTAGAGAATCGCCAGCCATATTTTTAAAATTATATATTTAGAAATTACTACTTTTTCTCTACCTTAGGGGCGGGAAAAAATATCATACGTAATATGTGTATTATATCAGAGAATATCATTGAGGTCAAAATGAAAAGCGATTTTACCATAGGCAATAACCAAAGGGCGAAAAAAGTGAACAGAGGAAAAATTAAGAGAAAAGTAACCTGACTAGGCTGCCAAATTTTACTTTTTCGATTTTCAATGATAATTGAGAAAAACAAATAAAGCGCTGTAATTCCTGCCCATATAGCATCGTGCACTTTTCCAACTTCAAAACCATAAAAAATAGTATTAATCTTACCGGGGAAATCAATACCATTATATAAAATTTTAACAATTTTATCTCCACTAATACCGCGAATAAACACCTGATACAGTAAAACTAAAACTAATAACTGAATTAACAAGGTTAATACCTTGGCCCAAGGAGAAATTTTATGCTTTTTCATTACCTTGCGAATAATTTCACTACGAGCTACCGAATCGTGTTCAAAAGCTTTAGACTCGGCCAAAGCTTCTTCTTCGGCTTTTTCTTGACGGATAGAGTTACGCTCGGTAATAAAGGTAAGTGGTAAAAGTAAAATACGCAAAAAAATGGTAAGCCAAATTACCGCCCAACCAAGGTTAAAATCAGCAATATTACTATAAATCCAGATCAACGCATTAAACAATGGCTGATAAAGGAAGATAAACCAAATGGTAGAAAGCATAAGATTTTATATGGGCATTATAGCACAAAACTGTCTTTTTGTCTAACAAGATCGATAATTTAGCCAAAATATACGTCTCTTTTCGGGAAAACGCTCAATTGCATAGCGAAGCATAGTGCGAGGCATAGTGCCAGCATAATGCTTTAAAAAACCCTCTTCTGCTTCAAACGAACAACGTTTCCCTACTTCACGAAGCATCCAACCCACTGCTTTGTGAATTAAATCATGAGTATCGTGTACCAAAATTTCGGCTATTTGCAAAGCGATTGCCGGATCCTTTTGATAAATATTGTAAAAAGTAGCCAATATGGCCACACGCCTTTCCCATAAATTTTTAGAGTGGGCTAATTTTATTAAAATACTTTTATCTTTATCTGCCAAATACGACCCCACAATCCGTGGCGCAGTTAAATCCACCAAATCCCAATTATTAATATATTTTTTAATATTTTTTAAATAAAGCGTAAAGATTTTCTTTCGTTCTGTTTCAGCGCCTTGTTCAAATTTCTTAACCAAAATTAATAAAGCCGTTAAACGCTCTTCGTGATACGGAGAATGTAATAATTTTTCTGTTTCTCTTAAACCTGCGGTCTGCCAATACATTTTTACAACTTGGCGAATATTTGGCACCATCACACCCAAAAACTTATCCCCTGCCCCATATTCTCCAGGAGCTGTTTTAAAAAAGCGTTGTAGCAGTATTGCTTTTTCTTTACTGGCAAAAGTATGAAGGGTTGTTTTTATTTGATTAGCTGAGGTCATAAATTATAACAATCAATTAGACTTCAACTTCTTTGTCAATTTCTAAAACAATAAATTTAATCCCAACGGATTCGAGTATGGGTGGTGGAATGGTGTGAGAGGCGCCTGGTGATTTTAGGATTCCGTCATGAATAGGAAAACATTGTTTGGGGTTTATTTCTTTGGCGTAATTGATTGCGTCGGATAATTTTGTCCAAGGGCCAGCAACAGGCAAGGCAAGAATATCTACTGGTTTACCGGGATTAGTAAAAGCATCTCCTGGATAAAATAGTTTGTTGTTAATAAAATATCCGGTGTTCGCCATTGAGGGTAAAGTAGAATAAATAATCGCGTGTTCTTTACCAAAAGCTTCAATTAAAACATTTTTAAAAGAAAAACTTTGTCCGTCTTCCACGGCTTCATAAGAAATGTTTTTTTGATTTAATAATTCACCAACACTTTTGTTCGTGATTATTTTTACTTGCGGATTATTCTCTAAAACTTTTTTTAATGAATCTATGTGCAAATGATCTTGATGGTCGTGAGTAATAAGAACAATATCAATATTTTTTACATTATCTTGCCCGCTAGAATACATGCCCGGGTCAGTTAAAATCCTTACTCCGTTTTCTTCTATCAACAAACAACAATGGCCGAATTTTGTGATTTTCATAATGACAATAAATATAAATTATTACTATTAATAATACAACAAAAAAACCCTAATGTATAGGGTTTTAAAAAAGAATAATTATTACCCTGTTTCGCTTTAGTTGAAGCTCGTCAGTTGCCGCTAGACGGCAAGACAGGGAGACGGAAGGGGGCAGGACCCTTCCGTCTGTCTGATACTCCGACATGAAATCGGAGTAGATCGGTCGCGTTCGCTGGAAAGCGAATTTGACACAAATATTTTTACTCGGCCTGCCTAACTACCAAGAACTGGTAGTTTATCGCAAGATTTACGTGTTATATGGTCTCATGCGACTTGCGCACTACCACCTCGGGAGTCTTACGAACAGCTTGGGACATGGCGGCTCCGATCATTACGACCGTTTCCGCCAAGTCAGCGCCGTTCGGATCTTCGAACAACATAGCGAGGTCACCATACTTCGCCACCATGAAGGCGGCGACAGCTTTGGCAAATTCGCGTTTGCGCCGTTCCACAACCTTTTCCAGGGTAGTAGAGCGACCAGGGTCAGCCGCCATCTTATCGACAGCGACCTTGCCTCCATCACCATTGCCGCCTTCGACTTTGAGGATCGGCGGAGGTGTGGGACAAGTAGCGGCGACAGGAGACAGCGCGGAAGAGCTGTCAGGCACAAAACCCACCGCTACTTTTCCAGCGCGAATCTTTCTCGGGCCAAGAACAGCCCTTACAGATCCAACACCAACGGTGTTTGGCGGGCTAATTTCCGCCAACTCACGGAGTGCCTTTTCAGTCCAACCAATGGACCATGTGCCTCCACTAACCCTCCAATAACCGAACATCAGCACCCACCCCTCATTTTTAGCCCACATATAATACTGGTAAGCCGAACCTTCCGTTCCACAACCAGACACTCGGTAGGCGTCGGGGCCGGTCATGTTCTGACCGTCCACGGCCAAGTAGATCTTCTGCAGGCGCTCCAGACGTCCCATGCGTTCGTTTGTGCCCACAGGCAACACCTGGGAAACGTCCACTCGACCGCCTTGGACCGCTGTGTTCGGCGGTATGGACCCAGACGAAGATCTCTGTTGATGTGACACAATGGCCGCCGACCCCTCAAAGACGAGCTTTTCTTTCGTCTCCGGGTTCATAAGCCAAATCACCACACCGCGTTCACGAGCTCCGTCGATCCGTATAAAACCACTACGCTTCAACCAAAGGAGATATTGATATGCGGACGAGCTCCACGGGCCTCTATCGCTATCGACAGCGCGCCCGCTAATCCGCATATACTCGATCAGCGGACCCGGCCTCCCATTTGCAGATCTATGCATCTCGGCGGCCCGACCAACCATGCTAATCTGGTCACCTTGAACCACCGACACCTTGGACCAGTCGAAGGCCATCAACGATGCCGAGTGGTCAACGACGGGTTTGTCGACGCGCGACGCTTCAGTAGCGTTTGCCTCTGCCTTGGGAGGCAGGGACAACACTTCCGGAGCAGGAACCCTTTCACCAACCAAAGCCCGTGTGCCAGAATTGATAAGCGCTCTCAGACTGGCTTTTCTGTCTTTCTGCTCTTGCTCTATCCAAACTTTCCGAACTTCTTCCGCTCCGCGCCGCCGTTCCGGCTCACCCATGTGAGCTTGGCTGAGCATGTCAACACTGGGGGGCACAACCTTCTTACCACCAAGCACTCCCCCACCAACCGGCAACACCACGTCGTCGAACTCCGACTTGAGACGGTACTTGTAGTTACCCACCTCGCCGGAGGCAACCAACTTGTCGGCCACAACCAACTCGTCCACCACACGGAAGAAGAGCTCCTCACCCAACTCCCAATTCTTCTTGGTGCAGAGGCGATTGCGCATGCCCGTGCCGAGTACCGACGCGTCTTCACTAATCTGGCTCTCTTTCCAGAAGTTCAGGATCGCCTCCGACACTTCGTCGGCGTTGGGCTTGTATTTGCTCTTGACCGGAACTACGGGAGCGAGCGAAGCAATGACGGCGCTGGTTTTCTTGTCACCAACAACATTGTCAGCTTCCGAGGCTTCTTCCTCATCTTCCCCGCGAGCTTCTCTCTGGTACCGCTCATGCGATCCTTCCACCAAGCGGTACATTGCTTTTTTCTCCCAGACCGCCCAACCTTCCGCTTTCAACCACTCGAAAAAGAGTGGTATCGTGTCGTGACCACTGTGGAAAATCTCTTCCTTGCTCTTCTGAAGAAGACGGGTGTAAAAAACCTCCCCGTCCTTTCGCACCACACGCAAGAGTGCACGCAGCATCCTTCGAGCAAGGGTTTTCGAAATTTCCCTTTTTTCTTTGACCAATGTCCACCTCCTCATCTTTGGTGCCCGAGCATTGGGATGCTTGTCGATAATTGCTATCAAGCTCCAAATATCTTGGTACGCCGACAACAATCTGACCATCTCCTCCTGCTGGACGATGTAGGTATGACGCTGTCCTTCGCTCGCCTGATATCGCAAAAACCCCATTGCTTCCAACTCTTCGACCAACATCAATTGGTCTTCAAGGAGCACCAGGGAATTAGTGGGAAATATATCAACAGGAACAACCACCTCGTACACGGACTGTTTAGCGATTCTCTCGTAAACAGCCCGACAGTGCTCTGGTGCACACGTTCGATAGGAAATCGACTTATCTTCTCGGGCATAGTACCCGAGTCCATAGTGCATCGTCCAAAGAACGTCCGCCACAAGCAATGAGTCGTCCACACTGAGAGCACGGCCGTCATCTGCCTTGTCGAAACCAAAGGCGTCACCATGAGTGGTCGTCAACGTCTCCTTGTACGGGGCGAAGGTGTTGTCTTCGAGATGTCGACAAAGCGCCGCCGCTCCCATTTTCAACACCTGGTAAAGTACACATAAGTTCTTGCGGTCAGCATAAACTCCGGTAAGACACCCGAGTTCAATTACTACCTCCAAGAACTCACTCTGGCTTTCTTCATCTACTGGACAGTCGCCCGGAGCGATGATGCACCCGTCAGTACCGGTAACAACCCAATTCTTGGTCATCAACCAGCGCACCCCCCGCTGAAAGTCTTCCGACTCATAAAGGGGGAGTATCGCCGCCTTGGTGTAGTCTGTCATTAGATATAACGGCACAATCAACTGATCTCGCAAACGTTTGGGGGCAACATACAAGTTTGACTTAATTACCAATCGCCCCGGCACCCCACTCTTGTGAGGCACAATCAGTCCGTTTGCTTCCCCCCATGAAATCAAGTTGGCCAGCCCGGTTCCACCAGGTGGAACAAACTCGAGCATGTGAAGAACTAACTCGAAACTGAATTCGGTATGCACCTTGTTGGCGAAAAGCACTGAGAACAAGCACCGGAAGTCGTCCCACAGAGGGGACGATTGGAGAGCCCGCTGCTCTCTTGTCAGTCCCGCCATGGTATTCCTCCTGGTGGTTGTTTGTGTTGGCCGACCCTTTGTCAACCAACAATATTTTCTCTACCATATTTCCACACTCGTGGAATGTGGCAGGCCGTGAATTGTTAACGAACACAAACTGCTCCGCATCCAGCGGAATATTTATTTGACTAGTCTTATACTACCCCCCCCTAACCAAATAAGTCAAGTATATGACAGAAACCTATTTTTTGATAAAAAACAAAAAAACCCTAATGTATAGGGTTTTAAAATATATAATTACCACAGCGGAGAGAGAGGGATTCGAACCCTCGATACCTTTCGGTATACACGCTTTCCAAGCGTGCGCACTAGACCAACTATGCGATCTCTCCGCTTTGATAACTATAAAAAAAATTTATTATTTTTTACCGTCGCTAGACCATCCCGCCCAAGGCGGATCCATTTAGGACGGGCTATACGATAACTCCGCTTTGATAACTATTGAATAAAAATTTTATTCTTTCTCTTCCTTTACCTGTTTTTAAAAAAATTTCTTCTCTGCGAGCATCATTTTCTAATTTAAAAGCCTCATAATATACTAATTCCCACGGACCATCAAATGATGTGGAACGACATTTTTTATTATTATGCTCTAATATTCTACGTTTTAAATCAGTAGAATAGCCAATATATCTCTTGCTGGTTGTTTCGCTTTTTAATATATAAACGTAAAACATATCCTCCTTTAGACCAATCCGCCCAAGGCGGACCCGCCTAGGGCGGGCTATGCGATCTCTCCGCTTTGATAACTATAAAATATAATACGTTGGGTTCCCGTCTTCACGGGAATGACAATTATTAAGGGATCCTTCGGCCTTGCTCAGGATGACACTGAGGTGTCATTTTTGTTGTTTCATTCTACTCCAAACAATATAAAAAGTCAACGCCAAACCAACAATTAACATCCCCCATTGTGAAGGGGTTAAAAACCAATAACGAGGGTCGGAGATAGATAAATCGGTGGCGCGGAGAAAATCTAAACAAAATCGTAAAATAGAATATATTAAAAATGAACTAGCAAAAAGATAACTCCAGCCCCACTTTATAATGCGTTTAAAATGTAAAAAGGATAAAGTAAATAACAAAAAAGCCAAAAGAGATTCGAGTAAACCCAAATCAAAACGCGCACCACCTGGAAATTGAACTGCTAAAAATGAATTACTAAACCGACCAATATGATCGTGGATTAAAAAACACCCAATCCTACCAATCCCCCATCCTAACCAAAGCCCTGGTGTAATTATATCTAAATACGGCTTAACTTCTTGCCAAGTGAAATGGCGACGCCGAAAAAATATATACAAAGCTACAGCTGCTCCAAAAAAACCACCGAGCGATGATGCACCACCTTGCCAGAAATACAAAACCTCAATTGGATAGGTAAGATAATATACTGGATCGTAAAATAAAATATGAAAAACCCGCGCACCAAATAAACCACCAAGTATCAACCATAAAACTAAATCAGTAATTACTGAACCGGCTAAAAAATATTTTCGTGCTAAATAATAAGACAAGGCTAAACCAGCTAAAATTCCAATAGAAACCAACAAGCCCCAAACTTGAATGGTAATGGGGCCAATGAGAAAAGCATTGATTTGAAAATAAGGAAACATGCGTGAATTTTTACCTTAAGTATTCCAATACCTCTTCTGGACTATTTATCACTTTAATATAATCCTCATCTAGCGGGCTAATGGTATTAAAATCTGAATGCAATATATGAACATAATCCAAAAGTGGTTGCCAAAATTCTTGATCATAAAGCAAAGTAGGAATTGGATCAATTTTTTTTGTTTCTTGCAAAGTTAGAAGCTCGAACAATTGATGTAGTGTTCCAAAACCACCAGGAAAAAATACAAAGGCCTTTGATGGTGCAGTAATAATTAATTTACGTACGAAAGGAAAGAAAAAACCAATAGAACGTGTAAGATAATTATTTACTCTTTCTCCTTTTTCGTATCGCATATTAATACCCACCGATTCTCCACCAGTTTCAAATGCCCCTTTATTAGCTGCCTCCATAATACCTGGACCTCCTCCAGTAATAGTGGTATTACCATTCTTTGACAAAATTTTTCCTAACTCGTAAGCAGCTTGGTAATATTGCGAACCAACCATAATACTTTTTGTGCCCAAAACAGTAACATCCTCTTTGAGATGTGTTAAAAATTCAAAACCATCTACCAACTCGGCCATAATACGAAAAATTCGCCAGTCGTTCGCACCCTGGCAAAGCAAATTAGGACTACCAACCTCACAAACATTAGGGCGGTCTTTGGTATCTTTAATAAATTGAAAAGCCTCGTCGGCGGTATCTACTATATGCCAACTGTTAACAATTGATTCAGAGACAGAATGAACCATTTGCGAAGAACGATGACGCAAAAATTTTATAAGTGGTTCCCAAAAATCTTTTCCTACCAAAACAATTGGTGAAATTTCCATTTGACCCAATTCCATCGAATCTACTACTTCAAAAAATTCGTCTAATGTACCAAAACCACCTGGAAAAAACACAAAAGCATTAGCCGGTGAAGTCATCATTACTTTGCGGGTAAAAAAATAATAAAAAGCAGCGGATTTTTTTACATAAGGATTGATACGTTGTTCAAATGGAAGTTGGATATTAATACCCACTGTTTCACCCCCAGCTTGATACGCGCCCTTGGTAGCAGCCTCCATAATACCTGGGCCTCCACCGGTGATAACTGTAAAACTGGCTTTGGCTAGAAGTTTTCCCAAATTTTCAGCAACTTTAAAAAACTTACTGTTGGCAGGTAAACGCGCCGAACCAAAAATAGTTACTTCTCTTTGTAAATTTTCTAATAATTGATAACCATCTACCAACTCGGCCATAATACGAAAAATTCGCCAACTATCCCGATAGTTAACCGCGGCACCAGCAGTTTGTATAAAAGGTGTATCAGAAACCTGATCTAGGGCAGGATTTTTAATTTTGGGCATATAAAAAAGGAGTAAGGAGTAAAGAGTAAAGAAAAAAATAATAATTATTCCTTATTCTTTATTCCTTGTTCCTTTATATTATACCTAAAAAAACAGGGATTGACAAACTTATTATATCTATGATAGGGTAAAAATGTCGGTGGCCTCCCAGTCTCGACCTGACGCAAGCGGAAATGCCTTCCACCGCAAGGCAGAAACAATTCCGCTTGCGCCTGCAAGCAATCTGGAACGTTTGTTCCAGCTACCGTTCTTTCCTCGGTCGAACCACGCTCCCCCAAGGGCATCTAGGTTCGACCCACACGGTGTCTTGCCTTCCGGACTTTCCAACATCCGGGTCTAGGCACACTCTACGCGACTTCTGTCCACAGCAGAAGGCGCAACCGCCAGTCGTCCCACGTACTCTTCTGACGGCGGGGAGTGTTACAAGGCACTTGTGTACCATGGACCACCACTTCGTGGTGGTGCACATAGGGCTTGTCTAAAGCCCAAACCGACCCCAACCAGGGTCGACCGCGTTTGCTGCAGTTGGCTACCTTCCGCAATCAAGCGGCTTCCCAGACGATGTCTAGGGCAAGATGGTAGCAGCTTGCGCTTAACGCCAGCTGGGGGTGCAGAGTTGGCGTGGCTCCTGACTAAGGATCCTCGCTGACAAACCACCCCACTGAAGATGTGCGTTAGCTGTCCTTTCGGACGGCGAAACGCTTAATCGATACGAAGAGAGGGTATAGCTGCATTGCGGCTCTGCCCTCTCTACCCTCTCTCCACTAGTTATGAAAAAAATAATCGTTAACTCACTACAAGAAACAATCGAATTTGGCAAAATGTTATCCCAGCAGTTATCCGGCGGGGATATTTTATTTTTATACGGAGAACTTGGTGCGGGAAAAACGACCTTGGTAAAAGGCATCGCGGCTGGTTTCAGAATTGAAAAAGAAACTACTAGTCCAACGTTTGCTTTGATGAATATTTATGGAATCATGAATCAGGAATCAAGAATCAGGAATTTAGTACATATCGATACTTATCGGCTTAAAAATGAGAATGAATTAATTGAAATTGGCGCTTTGGATTATATCGGCAAACCTGATACAATAACAATTATTGAATGGCCAGAAAAAATTGAAGGGTTATTAAAAAATGACAAAATAATTAAAATAAGAATCGAACATTTGGATAATGGAAGAAAAATAATAATGGAAAATTAAAAAACCGACCAATTGGTCGGTTTTTTTGTTACATCACTTGTTAATTGCTATTTACTAATTGTTAATTATTCTTCGAATACACACACCCACAATAATTCTGCCGATAAATTTTTCTCTCCTCAATCATTTTTTTCGCCTTCTCCTGTCTCCCATTTTTCTTCCAATCAGTTTCAAAAAATTTTACACCATATTTTTCGCCTAGCATTTTACCGATTTGATTTATTACTTCGGCTTTTTTATTTCGCCCACTAGTTAAAGTAGTGCAAAAAATATCAAAATTGTTTTCTCTAGCATATTGCGCGGTTTTTTCCAAACGTAATTTAAAACATTCTTTACACCTCGCTCCACCCTCTGGTTCTTTTTCTAAACTATTTATTACTTTATACCATTTTTCTGTTTCGTAATCCATATCTATCATTGGCACCTGCCACTCAGTGCAAATTTTAATTACTTCTGCTTTACGTTTTAGGTATTCTTCTTCTGGGTGGATATTGGGGTTATAAAAAAAGACAGTCAAATCATACCTACCTTTTAACTCATCAATTACTGCGATACTACACGGTGCACAACAAGTGTGTAATAAAAATTTTGACATATAATTTTATTTCTGATTTTTCTTCCACCACTCCTCTACTACTTTTGGATTATTTATATAATTGTTGGCTCGAAAAAATTTTAATTTGTCTTTATGATTTTGGATAAATACTTTTAACTCTTGTTTATCCCGTAAAGCAAGCAAGGCCCGCTTCATTTGTCTGGTCTCTTTTTCATTAATAAATTTTTTATCTAAATAACGATTATAACTTAAATCAAAATCAATCGGCTCTAACCTAATCTTGTAACCTTTAAAAATTTTCTTTACTAACTCCATCGCTCTTTTTTGTCTAGTATATTCACAAAAAATTGTAACTGCTGGATTTTTTATTTTATTTTTTATAATATACTCATATGCATAAAGAAAATTTTCTAACCGACAGACAGATCTTTTTTCTTTTATATATTTCCATTTTATAGTTTTTGCTTTTACAAATCCCCTATCCGCAAAACTCTTAAATAATCTTACCATTTCTTCTGCTTCGGTGCGTTTGTAGGGTGGATAACAATCAGTTTTGCCGCCACAAAATAAAATAACGGCAGTATTACTAGCAGTTACATCGTAAATTTTGTTAAAAATAGTACCCAAATAGCGGTTATAATTATCATCGATCATTATATTTTTTGGTACACCATAGCCAACTACAACAAAAATTTTCTCCATACTATTTTAACAACCAATTAAATAAATAACCAACGATAGTAATACCAACAAACATTACGCCCGCAAAAATTAGCAATAATTTTTTCTTCATCACCTTTTTTAAAATCATAAACTCTGGAAAAGAAAGGGCGGTTACAGACATCATTAATGCTAACGCCGTACCAATACCAACACCTTTTTCTACTAAAACTGAAACTAATGGAATAACACCAGCAGCGTTAGAATAAAGCGGAATACCAATTAACGTTGCGAGTGGCACAGCATACCATTTTCCCACCCCTGCATAATTAATTAAAAAATCTGCTGGCACATACCCGTGGATCCAAGCCCCCACTCCTACGCCAATAACAACATATAACCATACTTTATTAAAAATATTTTTTGTATATTTAATTGCGTAACCTGTTCTCTCTTGCCAAGTTAATACTTTTTTATTTTCACAACTACATACTTTATTATCGGTTGATAAAATATTTAATAATGTTTCTGATTTAAAATGCCCAATAATATAACCAGTAACTATAGCAATAATTAAACCACTAAACACATACAGTAAAGCAATTTTAATACCAAACATTCCCCACAACAATATTAGAGCTACTTCATTTATCATTGGTGAGGCTATTAAAAAAGTAAAAGTAACTCCAAGTGGTATCCCTACTTCTACAAAACCTAAAAACAATGGCACGGCACTGCAAGAACAAAACGGAGTAATAATACCAAACAAACCCGCTAACAAGTGCGCCCAAAATGGATGGCGCTTGGCTAAAATGGCTTTAATTTTTTCTTTAGAAAAAAACGAACGTAAAATAGAAACCGCAAAAATCATTACTATAAGTAGCAACAAAATTTTTATAACATCATAAATAAAATAAGCAATCACTTCGTGTAAGCGAGTATCCGGTAAAATTAAAAATAAATTGGTAGTAATAAATTCTGATAAAAAATGTAACATACTACTTCTCTAAATATTTCTTTCCTTTTAATTCCTTCGGAAGATAGTCTTGTTTTGCCTCATCACCCTTAAAATCTGGAGTATATTTATAGTCCTTTCCATAACCAATATTTTTCATAAATTTGGTAGGAGCGTTACGCAAATGAATTGGAACACCTAAATGTGACGTATTTTTGGCATCTTCGGCGGCTTTACCATATGCGATATACAAAGCATTAGACTTTTTCGCTAAGGCACAATACACCACTGCTTCGGCCAAATGGACATTACATTCGGGAAACCCTAATTTATGACAAGCATCATAAGCAGCGCTAGCCACCAACAAGGCTCGTGAATCGGCTATTCCAATATCTTCAGCAGAAAACCTAAGTATCCTTCGAGCCAAATATAACGGATCACAACCACCCTCTATCATCCGTGCCAACCAATACAGCGCCGCGTTAGTATCGCTACCACGCATTGATTTATGGAGTGCCGAAATAAGATTATAAAATTCTTCACCACGTTTGTCAAAAATCAAATGGGTTTTTTGTAAAGCTTCTTTAACATCTTCCACACTAATCGTAACTTTACCTCCTACCTTTTGTAATTTAGACTTAAAAGAAAGCTCTAAACCATTTAATGCTGTACGAGCATCTCCACCACTCAAATCAGCCAACAATTTTAAAGCATCTTTTTTAATTTCTACTTTATAATTTCCCAATCCCCTTTCTTTATCTTTTAAAGCTTGTTCTACTATTTTTATAACATCTTTTTCTTCCAAATGTCTTAAAATAAAAACCCGCGAACGCGATAATAATGGGCCGATAATTTCGAATGACGGATTTTCGGTAGTAGCGCCGATCAAAACCAAATCCCCACGCTCTACTAACGGCAAAAGTGCATCTTGTTGAGCTTTATTCCAACGATGAATTTCATCAATAAACAAAATAGTCTTTTGTCTTTCCAATCCATACAAACGGTCTTTAGCTTCTTTAACAACTTTCCTTAATTCTTCTTTACCAGAATCTACGGCCGACAAAACTACAAAATGTGATTTAGTTTGGTTGGCAATAATTTGCGCTAGTGTAGTTTTGCCGACTCCGGGTGGGCCCCAAAACATAAGCGAAGATAACTCATCGTTTTCTACCAACTTACGCAATAATTTGCCTTTTCCAACAATTTCTTCCTGACCAAAAAATTCCGCGAAAATTCGCGGACGCATACGATCGGCTAATGGTTGAGATGGTTTAAACATATTTTTCAAAATTTCTCCACCACCAATCTTTAAATCTCTCCCATCGTCCCCTTTTAACCCTATAATTATCATCAACTAATTCTGCTTCAAGTTTAAAACCCTCAAACATTTTTTGCAGATCTTCAACCATTTCAGTATTTTCAAAATACACACCAGCCTCTTCGTTGTGAGAAAAACTCCGACGGGTAAAGTTAGTACTACCCACAAAACCAGACTTACCATCAACAATAAAAGCCTTGCCATGATTCATTTTTTTTAATAAATAAACCGATGCTCCCGCTTTAACAGTTAAACTAAAAAACGCACCTGTAATCCAATCCATAATTTTATGATCAGCTCGTTCTGGTAAAAATATATTAACACGCACTCCGCGTTTTTTAGCTTGTTTAATCAAACGTAAAAATTTTAAATCTGGAACATAGTAAGGAGATATTAAATCAAAACTATCTTTAGCAACTGCTAAAGCATTATGATAAACACGATGCACATTAGAACGCGATAATTTTATCGGAGAATGCATGATAAATTTTATCTTATCTTTCCAATCTTTAAATTCAACCGATAATTTGGGATGAAGTAAGCGCCAAACTTTTTTCTTATCACCACCACAATAAATATAGGACTTAGCAAAACTCCGTAAAAGTCGACGTAGGGTTACTCCTTGCAATCTAACAAACACATCGTTCCATTCTCGAAAATTAGCCTTGATATTAACCCCACCCAAAAATGCTACTTCTTCATCTACAATCAAAACCTTACGATGATTACGTTGCCACACTCGTCGAAACCAATTGTTTAAGTTCCACTCTAAAGAAAGATGGTTGTACCATTTAAAATCTACTCCAGCCGAACGCAGACGAGCAATAGCATCTGCCGACAAGCCAGCACTACCAATACTGTCTAGAATAATTTTTACATCAAGCCCTTCTTCAGCTTTTTTACAAAGTACATCAATAAACCTTTTTCCACTATCATCATCAATAAAAATATAAATTTCCCAATAGATAGAAAATTTAGCCAACAAAATCGCTTGATACATCGCTTCCCAAGCTTCGCTAGTAACCTGATAAAATTTATAAGAGAAATCAGGAGACATCTTATACTTTAAATGGATTAAAATCAGTTTCTTTATCAAAATAATCTTCTTGTTCTTTTTTCTTTAACCAACCGACAACTTTGTAAGTAATTGGTGTAAACAAAACTTCAACACCGGTTTTGAATAAATAATTAGAAATAATAATTGTTATCAAAGCCGCAGTAGGCATCAAACCAGAAAAAGCAATAACCACAAACAAAGCCGAATCAATCAATTCTCCCACCACAGTTGAACCAACGGTACGCACCCAAAGCCACTTGCCAGCTGTAAATACTTTTAACTTAGCTAGAATAAAAGAATTAGAAAAGCTACCACACCAAAAAGCAATTAAGCTGGCCAATACAATCCGTGGGGTTAAACCCAAAATTTTATTATAAGCATCTTGGTTGCCCCAATCGGCAGCGGCTGGTAACATCCCTACCACAATTAACACTACCGACATTAACGCCGCACAAAAAAACCCAAGCCAAATAGTTTTTCGGGATCGTTTGTAACCATAAACTTCTGTTAAAATATCGCCAAAAATATAACTAAGCGGAAACAGTAGTGTACCAGCATCAAACGTAAACCAACCAAGCGTGGTAATCTTACTTGAGGCAATGTTAGAAATTAAAAGTACTGCTACAAAAAGAACAGTAATAGTATCGAGATGACGATAAGATTTTATTTCGGACATAGATATAAGTTTGAAAAGTTATAAAGTTTGTAAAGCAACAATTCGCGACCATTTACTTTACAAACTTTATAAACTTTTAACTTTATAAACTCTCACCCACCACAAATCCACTAGCCCATGCCCAAGACAAGTTATAGCCACCAATTTCTCCATCAACATCTAACACCTCTCCACAAAAATATAAACCGGAAACTAATTTAGATTCTAAATTATTTGGATCAACATCTTCGGCAGCCACACCGCCAGCAGTAAATTCTGCCTCATTCCAACCGCGAGTGCCAGTTATATTTATTTTACAAGCAGTCAAATTATTTATTAGTTTTTCTATTTCTTCTACTTTTAATTTGTTTACTCTTTTTAGTGGATCTACATTAGATAACTTCAAAATTGTAAAAACAAATTTCATTGGAAAAATCCCCCATAAATTATTTTCAATTGTCTGATCAGGATGTTTTTTGAAACGTACTGCTAAATATTTTTTTACTTCTAAACTGTTCTTATCCGGAAAAAAATTTAAAACTACCTCTGCAAAATTTTTATGATTACGATTTAACTCAATCGAAAATCCTCGACTAACAGAAAGAATGCCAGAACCAGACAAACCATACTGTGTAAACAAAACATCGCCAACAACATTATCAGCTTTTTTATTATTAATATAAGCAGTAATTTCGGCTTCTAGTTTTGTACCCTGCAAAGCTTGTGATAACTCATTTTTACCTACCAGTGGCACACCAGATGGGACTGGCTCGATAATTCTGTGCTTAAAATCATGCGCCAGATCAAAGCCAGAACCGTCGGCGCCAAGCGCGGGATAAGATTTTCCACCAGCAGCCAAGACTAGTTTATCTGCCGTATAAACAACCTCTTTATTCTCACAATTACCAGTTAAAACAAAAACTTTCTTATCTTTTTTAACACTAAGCACCGTAGTATTTAAAACGCTTTCAATATTCAACCTTTCTATCTCGCTTATCAAAAGCGCAACCACTGCTTTAGCCTGATCATTTTTGGGAAAAATCTTGCCAGAAGCACTTTTTGTTTCTTCGTATAGTTCTAAACCCAAACCATTAAAAAACTCGGTAATTTCTTTATAACCAAATTGTTTAAATACTGATTCGATAATTTTTTTATCACCAAAATATTTTTTTGTTAAATCTTTGGTTAAATTTTTATTGGTTAAATTACAGCGTCCGGCCCCACTAATCAAAATCTTTCTACCTAAAGCAAAAGTCTGGTCAATAATAGCAACCGATAATTTGGGATTATGGCGTTTAGCAGAAATAGCCGCCATCATACCGGCCGCACCACCACCGATAATTATAATGTCAAAAGATTTGTTTGTTTGATGCATAATTCATTAAAATTGTCACCTAGGTGGTACGAAGTCTAGGACACTCCGAGGAGTGAATCTCTGTCTAAATCGTCCAACAGGACAGAGATTCTTCACTTCGTTCAGAATAACAACGTATGTTAAGGTTGCAAAATATCTTCAGTACGACCATTAATAGAAATTACTACATTTTGTACTGTTGGGAATTGTTTAAGTGTTTGAGTAATTTGTGCAGCAATCAATCCTACTCGGCAAGAACCGCCAACATTTTTTTCTAAATCTTCAGAAAAATCTACATAAGCAACACCGTTTGTAATTTTCAAACTATTTAATTTAACCCCAGGGTTAATAGCAGTAGAATATTCAGCAGTTTTTTCTAAATCATCCACACCAGCTAATAATAATTCAATTGCCTTTTGTCCGACTGCTGGAGTTTTTGTAATTAAACGCTCTACTGGAAATACTAATGAACAATCTTGGATATTGGGGTTAAGCCTAGAATTACTAAAATAAATATTAATTAGAGTTGTATCTTGGGCCGGAGAAAATTTTACTGGCATAGAAACACTTGATTCAAATTGTGGCAAACCAGCTGGATTGTCGGCCGAAAAAACTACTGTTCCGCCATTTGGAGAATTAGTTGGAGTAACAAAATTAATAGTTGCGACAAAGGGAAGTAGTTTATTCGCGACCATCCAATCAGCCTTGGCACCAGCAAGACCCACCCCAATTTCTTTGCCATTTTCATCAAGTAATTTAACTGGAAAAACCGCTTCAAAAAACCAAGAACTTGGCGCCAATCCTTTGATTATAAGCGGAGATGAAACAGGGGCGCCAGAAAGCGGAGTGTAAATTTGTAAAACATCGTTGTTATAACGCAAAATCGTAGAGGTTGGCACTTCGCGGTCAATTTGGCTATCGTAGGGCGTATTAGTTGTAATAACAGTATTTGTACCATCAGACAAATCTTTGTTACAGCCTTCGGTTGGTTTGGCGCTATCAGGATTACCATGTTTTACCCATTCTCCATTTGTACAAACCCAATTGTCTTCTCCCAACCAAAATCTAGCTACTAATAAACCAGCACAAAAAACAAAAATAATAACCAAAAAAATTGATAATTTACGAGACATAAACAAATTATTTAGTATTAAAACTACTGGGTAGTTTACATCTAAAATTTGATTTTGGCAAATACTATAATAAGCTAGTAACAAACCATAAATAAAAATTACCTGAAAATTACAGGTAATCTAGACTCTTCTTTATTTGATTATTGTGCCACACTTTTACGTTAGTACCTATAAGTACCTACAGACAACTTTTTTCTAAAAAATCAATCTTACTCTATTTGCAACTGCAGATGATTGGCAACTAAAACACCATTTCTTTCTAATCTGTCGGTCTTACTAGCAACGGCAGCCAGCTCAGATTCTAGATGCTGGTGTAACCCAACAAAACCATCGACATGATTTATAATTTCTTCACGAACTTTTCTAAACTCTTCTTTTTGTTCTTCTACATGTTTATCAAATTTTCTTTCTAGACCATCAAACCTACCTTCTAGACCATCAAACCTACCTTCTAGACCATCAAACCTACCTTCTAGACCATCAAACCTACCTTCTAGACCATCAAATCTACCTTCTAGACCGTCGGACCTGACTTCTAGACCATCAAATCTACCTTCTAATTTATGAAAATCTTCCTTATTTACCGAATTATCCTTAAGAAAATTCAATATCTCTAACATGTCTTTTATGGTTTGGCTATTTTCCTCCATATATTTACAGATTAAACTTTAGTTAATGTATTATATTATCTTCTAACATTCCTGTCAAACATAGATAGTTTTAGGTTGAAGTCGCAAAAGACAGCCAGAGATTTGGTTCCCAAGGATGGGCAACGCTAATAAAATTATCCATGGTGGTATTGATAAAGTTTAATGCTGGTGGTGGAATATCTAAAGAATAAACCCCGTAATCCAAATTCATAAATAAAGTATTATTTAAATTTAATTGTCCACCACTAACCGCGATACCAATAATATTGTTAAAATTAGGTTTTGTCACATAACCAATAGTGCTGTTATTAATATTCACAATTGAATTTCTTAAACGAACACTGTTTCCTGGTGGACGACTTTCTAAAAACTGACAATTGTTAAAAGTTAAATCCGAATTATCTCCCACCACTATTCCATTCCATGAACCACCACTGGCATCCAGATTACCAGAAATAAAATCAACGTAATTTAAATTACTAGTAGAACTGGTAAATATTAATCTGCCCCATGGATCGGAAGTGTTAAGTGGTAAAAATTTAATTGGCTGATCGGCTGTACCATTTGCATTCACTGTGCCATCAACTGTAATGCTAGCATAGCGCGGCATTCGCAAGGTTACACCGGGTTCGATAGTTAAAGTAACGCCAGTAGGAACAGATAAAGAACTAAGTGAATAAATCGAACCGGCCACAAAAGTAGTATCGGTTGCTAACATAGTATTTAACAAATACAGCGAATTTAATTGATTGTTTTCATACACCACTTCTTTTGTTTCTGGCCAAATGTTGTAAACCACCACTGGACCCAAGCTATTGGTAAAATTAATAAATCGACTGCTAGTTATTGTTAGGGCGCCATCAGCAACATCAACCCCGATATCACCGCCATCAAATTCGCTATTATTAATATTCACCGCACAGGTTTTTGTATAAACACAAGTACCTTGGCTAGACAAAAATTTAACCCCCGATAAATTTACAACTGCATTATCCGCCCGCACCACTTGTTTAACACTAGGTGTGTACATTTGGGCACCTGGTGGTCTAAAAGCATAACCGCCATAACGAATTTCCATATTATTTATATTTCCCACCGCCCCGCTATAAAACTGCAAACCCTGCATATCACCAGATTGAGGCACGATTGTACTCCACGACGAACCAACAACAGTATTATCCAATATATTAGCAAAACTCTGATCACGGCCGGAAGTTAAAATTACTGGTTCGCCAACAGTACCATTAATTTGCAAAGTACCACGAACATCTATTTTTGCTGCCGCATAATTACTTTTAATTATTACCCCTGGTTCAATAACCAAAGTCATACCAACTGGAATTTCGTAGGTAGATAAAATATATGGGTTATTAGCTTTAACAAGCGTAACCACATTGTCTTCTTGGCGATCTTTTAAAGAAAGAAAGCCGAAATTAGACATTTTGGGTGTACCATAAACTGGGCCACCGTTGTAGGTGCGCGGAACATAACGCGGCCCCTGATTGCTTTGCCAGTTGGTTGGATTGTTACCACTTACAGTTGTGCTAATCCTTTCCATTGTCCGATATTTCACATTATCGCCCTTAAACCAACCACTACCACAATCTACCTCATCAATTTTCTCACCCGCTGGATTAAATAATTCAATTTTTTCTCCAGTATTTTTAAAACCATATTGCAAAGAATAGATTACATCGGCCGCCACTTCTCGCACCGATTCGTCACGAGTACGTTCAAGCAAATAATATCCATGGGCAGGAATAACAGCATTTTTAATGGTGCTAAAATTAATCGTTCGCCCACCAACTTTTATCTGCCATCTAGCAGAAGCGGAAGTACTGGCAAAAACAATATCCTGATCAGTGTTGTTGTAAAATTCAATCCACTCATCATCGGCATAACCCATCGCCCCTGCCCAAGCCACCTCGTTAATTACCACATCACCACGATAATTTATTATATTAGCAGAAGGCGCAGTCGATTCATTACTCCAAGCCGAAGTATTACCCAAAATATCTATCGCTCGCACTCGAAAGAAATACGATTCACCACGAGTACCAAAAAAATCATACTGGTTAGTAGTGGTACTTAAAACTAAATTTTGCCAATCAAACGAAGAAGTAGAAAAATCTAAATCATAATATGTAGGCGATAAAACATCCACACCTTGCCAAGTAATTTTTAAATTTGTAGAACTTAGGCCACTTTGATTTTCGATTTGAATAGTGGGAACGGGTGGCGGATCGTTGTCTAAAACATAATGAATAATACTGGATCGAACCGAAGTGTTACCCGCGCTATCTTCGGCAGAAAAATAAATATAATTATGGCCAGGATTTAAATTTAAATTAACATCAACTGTAAAATTAAAATCTAAATCAAGATGAACACTAGACGACGAAATTAATAATTCTTGAATTGGCGATGCATCATTATTTAAAGTTGGGACATTATACACAAAAACTTTTACAGTATCGGTACTAATAGTTATCGGAATTATTTTTTCAGTAGAAGTGGTGTAAATTATATTTGAAAAATTAACAGCAAAAGTTGGAACAGACGGCGGGGTGGTGTCGGCCGAAGGGGTTGGTGGTGGTTCGATAATTGGATCGGTAGTAGTGGTTGTTGAAGTGGAAGTATCGGTATTATCGGTTGTAGAAGTAGTAATAGGCGTAGTGGTTGGAGACGATGTAGACGAGATGGGTGTTAACGAAGGTAAAGGCAAAGTGTTGCCACCGCCTCCTCCGCCGCCAGAATATGTTGGTGGGGTAAAAATTGGTGAAATAGCAACAGGAGTCGGTGTAAGGGGCTGTGGTGGGGCTACAGGGGTGTTTGGAGGGATAATACTACCAAAAGGTTGCTCTATCACCTCTTGAATTGCATTTACGCTAGGCAAGGGTTTAACAGCAACTGGTGATGATGGTGTGGCAACAGGTGTAATTTTGGGTTCGGTGGTGACTGTGCGAATATCTGTAACTGGCGGCAAAGAATTATCGCTTAATTCACCCTGTGTTTGCCCATAAGCAGTATCAACTGCTGGTTTAGCAGAAGTAAAAAGATTTAAAATACTCTCCGCCCCAGTAATAATTTTCCCCAGCAAACTGTTCCCTACCCCAAGCAAACTAATTCGATTTTGTTCTAAAGCAACATCTTGTTTTTTCTGGGTTTCATCTAGGAACAGTTTAATTACACCAGCGCTATAGCCGACGGCACGAGGGAGGAGGTGGGTGGCGTAGTCGGTGAGAATAATACCGTTCTCAAATGGATCTAATTCTTTAATTGGTTTACTACCTTTATTCAATAATGACAGCCAGTCCAATTCAGCTTCAGAAACGAAAACTATATATTTATTTTTTTCTCCATCTAAACTACGATTATAATAATAACTATTACCATTAATTACAAATTTCTCTTTTACGACAATATCAATTATTTTATATTTACTACTTAAAATTGTACTATCACTATAAAAATTATTATTTGAATATGTAGCCGAATTATCAAAAGCCTCATTTAAATTGCTAACTGATTTAAAAACTAGTTTTGATTGAATATACGGCAAAATACTACTCCAATTATTTTTTACAAATTGTTCATAAGAATCTGGGGGCACTGCGTGAATATCATCGCGCGTATGTGCTGGTACCGACATATCAGCAATTAAATGCAACACATGCCCCAAAGCTTTAAACGCTTTTTCTTTATCACCATTAGCAAAATCACCTAAAGCACGATTCCAACTTTGATCGCCTAAAGAAAAATTTCTCTGGGCAGAAGAATCTGTTGCCCAGTCTTTGGCAGATAAATATTGATTTTTTAATCCACGATTATACATTGGATCATAAAAATGATTCAACCAGCGTGTTGGGGTGTCTTCTTCCTCCGCACCACATTTTATCCAATCAATTTCTTCGTTTGTTAAAGTGGTATTAGGAAATTTTGAATTATATAATTGTGTGGCTAAAATTGCAATATTTGGGTGGGCCACACTCGTATCATAACAAAAAACCCGATCATACATAACCGAGCTTATTACTATAAAGCTAATTACAAAAATAAAACTGATAACGAAAATACGCTTTACCCTCCTTGAAAACATATAAAATAAATTAAGCGTATTTGTCATCCCGAGCCACGTCGAGGGATCCCTCCACTCGCTTTGACTCGGTCGGGATGACAAATACAAAAATTACAAAGATTCAATCAACCAAACTCCTTGAGAATTTTTAACAAACTTAATTATGTGACCAAATTTTTCTCCACCTATCACATCAAAATAAGAATAAGTCGCTACTGCTACATCCACTTTTTCTAATTTAATAACTTGTATATTCTCAATCATTTTTTCCAATAAATTATTTTCCTTGATAGTTAAAAACCCGCTCTTCATCCTATCCCAATCCCCTTCCTTAAAACAACACCTCGCCGCCTCATCAAAATCTTCCCGTTTTAATGCCTCAATAAATTTTTGGTGGGTTTGTTCAGGTGTTTGAATAGTAGGCACATCGTCATAAGTAATATACTGTGGGTACAACTTATTCAACTCCTCCAAACTATAATCCCTATAAGGAAAAGTTGGCCTAGCAGTACCAGTATCCACCCTGGCCATTCTATTTAAAAACCAACCATAACCAGCAAAAATCATAACTGCACCAACCACCAAAAATAAAAAAACCGCCAACGAAAATTTAATTGTGCGGGATAAAGTCATAGATCAAAAAATTAAACCGTAATTTAACTATTTTATTTTAAAAAAACAACCTACGTATGAATGCAAGTTGTTTCACCCCCTCCTCCTTCAATAAACACATTATACCACATTTTTATTTTATCGCCCAATATCTACCTGTGGATAACTTTATTTACCAACTTTTTTACCTTCTAAAAAAGGAGATCCAACAGCAATAATATCATACCCTATTTCCCCAAGTTCTTTGTACTGGTGCGACAATATTCGTCTTCCATCCATTATAAGAGGTTTTTTACCTAATACCACTAATACCTTATCCAACTCTCTAAATTGCGGCCAGTCGGTAGCAATAATTATTGCGTCACTTTTATCAATTGCCACTGTTTCGTTATCATAATATTTAATAACCTCTGATTCTGGAAATAATTCTTTAAACCAACCTAGGGCTGCCGGATCAAAAATATTAATTTGTTTTACTTTCTTTTCTAATAAAAATTTTACTATTTTAATACTAGCAGAATTTCTAATATCATTAGTATCACGCTTAAAGGCGGTCCCTAGTAACGTGACTACTTTATCGCCCCAATTAAAATTTGCTTCTTTCTCAGCTCTATCTAAAAATGTTTGTAGTTGTCGATGGTTCGCAGAATAAATTTCATCTACCAAATCAACTTTTTGACCAGCGGATTTTAATTGATGTAACAAAGATCGCGAATCTTTTATTAAACAACTCCCGCCAGCATACAAACTATCATACAAACCCCAACTACCAATTCGCTTGTCGCTGGTTAAAATTTTTCTAACATTTTCAAATTTTACATTATCAAAAGTTTCACAAGTGCGCCCAACCACATCAAAACAAACCGCCAACTTATTAAACAATACAAAATTTGCCAGCAATTTCCCTGCGGCCGCTTCTTCGGGGCTTACTTCCAAATATTCTACTGTTGGTGAAGAAAAAAAACGTTGATATACAACCCGCATTACTTCAAAATCTTTTTGGCTATTAGCGCCAACCACTATTCGATCTGGTTTTAAAGAACCAGATATGGCTTTGCCTTCTACTAAAAACTCTGGGTTAGACACCACACCAAAATTATTAACACCAGCTTTATTTAATAATTCTTCAGTTTTATTTACCATATCAACTGGTACTGTGCTTTTGTTTATTATTACTATATATTTTTCTTGTTTTCCTTGATTACGTTTTACCAAACTCTCTGCTAATTTTTCGGCAGCGGTAAAATAGTAGGATAAATTGCTTTCCCCTGTTTCGGCAATCTCAGGAGTTGGCAAACACATAAACACAGCATCACCATCATTAAGAAAACTTTCTACTAAATTATAATCAAAGGTAAATTTAATTCTTTCTTTGTTTCGAATCAATAAATCAGCTAACCCTTCTTCAAACAAGCAAGATTGAATTTGATTGTAATCGCCAGAACCAAGTTTATCAATCTTGGTTTGATCAATATCGTATACCAAAACATCATGCCCGCTATCTGCCGCCACTGCTGCCGAACAAGTACCCACAAACCCAGCGCCAATATATATTAATTTCATAAATTATTTGATAATACTTTTATAAACCTCTTCTACTGCTTGATACATTTTTTCTAAAGAAAAATTTTGTTTAACTAATTCTTTTCCTTTTGTACCAAGCTGTAACCTTAAACCACTATCGTTAACCAATTTTAATATAGCTGCCTGTATTTGTCCAATTTCATTTTTAACCAAAACACCATTTGTTTCGTTTACCACTTCGCTAATTCCACCAACATTACTGGCTATAACAGGCAACCCACAAGACATGGCTTCCAAAATTGTATAAGGAAAACCTTCCCAAGCAGAGATAAAAACAAAAATATCAGCTTGTTTAAGTTCTTTAATAACTTGTTCTTTAGATAAATCACCTTTAAATTCAACATTCACTTTTTTTTCTTCTGCCAACTTCTTTAAAAAACCTTCTTTTAACCCACCACTCACAATAGTAAATTTAATATTATCTTTAATTGTTTGGGGTAAAAGACTAATTGCTTCAATGGTTAATTCTGGACGTTTTGGTTCGGCCAAACGCCCGACAAAAATAAGATTAATTAAGTTGTTATTACGATCCACAGGCTCATTAACTTCTGTATCAACACCATTATAAATAAGTTTAAATTTATTTTCTGGAGCAAGATGGTATTTTAATCCCAAATTTTTTACAAACTTTGATACACAAATATATACATCGGTGTATCTAGCGGTAATTTTTTCAGCCAATAAAACTGACAAACGCACTAATGGATTCATTCCTAAATTAAAACCCCAACCATGAGCAGTATAAACGGTTTTTATTTTTCCTCTTATAGCCAATCTTCCTAAAAATGCGGCGGCCGAACTATGGCAATGCACTATATCTGGTTTAAATTCGACTGTATATTTTTTTATTTCTTTAATTGCTTTACAAATCAAAAAAGGATTAGCACTGTTGCTAAAATACTTATTTATTGCAAAACCAACGCCTATTCTTTTACACTCCTCTTCCAACCACCCACCACCCCGACTCATCACTACAATCTCAAAATCTTTTTCTTTAAAATATCGACAAAGATCGGCGACATGAGTTTGGGCACCACCAATTTCTGATTTGGTAATTAAATAAAGAATTTTCATTTAAGTAAATTTAAATAAGCAAACAAAATCCTTAAATAAGCTTTTAACAAAGCTAATAAAAAATTTGGATATAACTTTTTATACTTTTTTATAATTTTTAAATGCTCTTTCGCAGAAATAACTCTATTCTTCCATGTAACGTTGGATGAATGACGACGATAATACACTAATATATCTGTTAAATTCGCAAATTTCCCTTTTAAACCCATCCTTAAAAACAAATCATAATCTTCACCAACACTAAATTCACCATAACCGCCAACAGACTCTGCAACTTTTTTTCTAAACATGACTGATGAATGAACAAACTGATTACTTGATAATATCTTTTTTCTAATTTCTTCATCTTTATTTTGACGAATTACTACGCCAATCTCCTCTTCGTTTTCATCAATTACTTTAGCCATACCACCAACTAACACACAATCTTTATTATCTTTCAAAAAATTTATTTGTTTTTTTAATTTACCAGAATCACTCCAAATATCATCACTGTCTAAAACCGCTATTAAATCACCTTTGCAAACTCCCAGGCTCTTCAACCTGGTTTTATAAATACCTAGGTTGTTTTCGTTTATTAAAAGATGTATTCGCTGATCTTTTTTTGCATATTGTTCTATGATCAATCTGGTATTATCCGACGAATAATCATCGATTATCACTAACTCCCAATCAATATAACTTTGTAACAAAACACTTTCTATCGCTCTAGAAATAGTTTTTTCACAGTTGTAAGCAGCTATTGTTATACTAACTTCTGGCATATCAACGATTCATCATTTTAAATATTTCCCTAAATCTTACTTCATAAGTATGTTCTTGTACAGTCCTCTTATAACCGGCTTCAGCAATAGTCACTCTTTCATTATCATGATTTAAATAATATCTAACTTTATCCACCAATTCTCTTTGATCTTTATAAAAAACCATTTCTTTATCAGGTTTATAATAATCAAATATATTATCAGCCAAACCAGAAATTAAAAATCCGCCACAACCTGGTATCTCAAAAGTTCTACCTTTAATTTGTTCTCTTCGTCTACCTAAAAATGATTTTATATAATTAGGCCACTGCCAAGGTAAATTAATTTTATATTTTCCCTGTTTTTTAGATAATAAAATTTTCCCCAAACTATTCATATCTATGCCACCGCTGGATTTAGTCGGATTTAAATTAATTTTACTCTTACTAAAAATTTCAATCATTTTTTCTTGTGAAACCCGACCATTAGGCCAACCACCACCATAGCAGTCAACCTTTATATTTACCTTATTTAGTTCCTCTACTATTTTTTTTCTATCACTATGCGGTTGTCCAACAAACGATACCTCATGCTCATATTTTTTATTTGGATCACCGGTGGAAAATTTTGGATTATACATAAAATGATTACAAGCCCATTGTGTATGTATAATATTTAGACAACCTATTTTTTTGTATTTTTCTACCGCCTGGGAATCAGTGGTAGAAATCCAAGAAAAATTCGGTGCATAAAAACGAGAAAATATTGGAAAACGCCAATGATCATCGGCAAACCAATTGTAAGTAAGCACACCAGAACTAGTTATCTTTTTTATTGTTTCTGAATAGATTTCATCCGTAAAAAGAAAAAAGAAACATAAGTCTGGCTTCTCCTCTTTTACTACCATTAATAATTTTTTATTCATTTCTTCTTGGCCTACTTCTAATAAAATTTCATCAAAAGGAAAATAAATAACTTCATGTCGACCGTCGTCCATTTTTATAAGCGAATCATAAAAATTATAATGTTCAAAACTAAAACCTCTTTTCGGTATTCCGTAATCAAATTTTAAAGCAATATACAATATTTTCATATTTCAAGAACTCTATTTTTTATTAATTCTACTTTTTCTTTTGGAATAAAAATCAAATTATCGTATAGATAACTACTTTTTACTTGATGTTCAGTCAAATCACCTTTTATAGAAAGTTCAAACGGTGAATAATTATGATTTAACAAAAAATTAATTGACTTCTGACAATTATCTTGCCACTCTTCTTCTCCCGCAACTTCGATACTAATCACTGGCCGCGCAGTACTTAATAAATTTTCCATACCTTGTAAAATAAGATGCTCTGCTCCTTCTGCGTCTATTTTAATAAAGTTAGGAATAATTTTGTTTTTTTCACAATAATCATCTAAAATAATGGATCTAACAGTAATTGATACAGCATCTTTTTTCAAAAAATTCATATTAGACGCAGTTCGGCTTTTGAAACTATTAAAAGCACTATAGCGAGGACCGTAATCAACAAAATCAATATTTTTTTCTTCATTTAAAACGGCAAAATTATTTACATACACATTTGGATGTTTGTGTGAATTCTCTAATAAAGAGCTGAATGTTCTGGGTGTAGGTTCAAAACTATGAACCGCTCCAGTGGTACCCACAAGATCAGAAGCCAACATAGTGTAAAAACCAACATGAGCACCAACGTCTATAAATATATCGCCTTCTTTCAGATAATTAATGAAGAAATTGGTTAAATTTGCTTCAAAAAATCCATAATAATAAATTGCATTCCCTTCTGGCAAATAATAAGTCATGGTATCCCCCCAGAAAGTTTTAGAACTTACTTTAAATGGTTTTAAATATGAAACAGCCGCCATTATATAAAACTTTAAAGTCCTCCATGGGTCGGCTAGAAAACGCTTAAATCTAGAATAATTAAGTTTAAATAAATCGTATCGTTTTAACACCATTTGTTTTACTGCTATACGGTTTTGTTTGTTCATATATATTGTTTTATATTTTTTATAAAATCCTTTAATTTAACAAAAATTTTGTTATAAAAATAATTATTTACCCAATTACCTGGTCTGATAATTTTTTCATTAAAACCTGATTCAAAATCTAACCCATAATATTTATTATAAATTTCCAAAAGATCTCTGGCTTGCTTTTCACAGCTTAAATGTTCAACTATATATTTTCGTGGTTTAAAATTAAACCACCCTGCTTCCATTGTATCCAAAGCATTTGGTAAATCTAAAATATTATTAATTTTGATACCACAATTATTATCAAAATATTCAGCCACTGTTACTGGCGCATACTTATTTTCTTCTTCTGTAAATAATTTGCTTTCTTTAACTGAAGGTGTCCAGTGCCCTAAATTTTTAACATCCAAAACTATCAAAGGAACCCCGCAAGACATAGCTTCTTCAAGAGCAATACCTTGGGATTCGTGTCGACCCAACCAAATACCATATTTTGACTCTGCTAATACTTTTTTATATTCACCCTCTGTATAATCACGATAAACAATTAATTTATATTTTATTTTTTTATTTACCAAAAGATTTTCAACAAATTTTAATTCTTCTGCAAACCGCTGTTTATAATACACCATTACAACTTTTTTTTCTATCTTACTAATATTAAAATCATCTGTATCTATCCCTACCGGCCACACTTCCATAGAGCTACCATTATAGCCATAACGTAACCAAAAATCTTTTATCCACCTTGAGGGATACAAAAAAACCGCCCGTTTAATATTAAGATTACTAGGTATATTGTCGGGTTTAATAAACAAATTTGGTCCTACTACTATACTAATATCTGACGGTAAATCCTTTATAAATTTCAAAGCATTTATATCGTCATGAATCCACAGTCTTTTACAAGAAGACAGGCTTTTATTAACCACATATGGGTACCCCAATTTCTCCAAGCCTTTAATCGTGTTTAATACTACTTTCTGTGGGCCACTAATACGACTTGATAAATAAGATTTAGAAATAATATTAATCATACTTTTTCAATTTGTATAAAAACTCCCCAGGTCTTTAAATCATCATCGTCTAAATTAAAAAATTCTGAAGACAGCTGTTCTCGAGAGATACCTTGATCTGATTGGTATTTTATGGAATTCAAAATTTTAAATCCAAATTTATTTAAATAAAAAATATGACTTGACAATGGTTGGCGATTAATTAAGAAAGGTCTGCCCCCAACGATTAATTTCCAAATAAAATTTGAATAACCCCAATGCCCATTATTAACTCTAGCAGTACCGTGACAACGAAAATCTATCATGTGCGACATAAAACCTTTCGGTTTTAGCCAATGATTCATAGCTTTATATGTCAACTCTAAATCATTAACATGTTCTAGAACAAATTGTGAATAAATAAAATCTACACTATTTTCTTTTATTACTGCTGAACTATGCCATGGAGCAAAATAATTTATAAAATTTCCATTAACTGATGAATTTATCAATTCTTCTTTTATAACACCCAAACGTTCTGGATCCAAAGATTTGTCTAAAATATCATCTGATAAAATATAATCAGGAAAATTATAATTATCCAATTTTGGCAAAATATTAGGAAACTCATTATCATCAGGTATTTTTTCTTTATTTTTAAATAATTCTATTAATTCATCAAAAATTTCAATATTTCTATAATTATTTATATGTTTAAATGCATCCAAAGCAAAATATTTATCAGAACCAGACAAAAGGGCTGACAACCCTATACCAATAGAGTCTCCAGGACCAATCTCGGCTACTACCCTGGGTATTATTGATATATTATTCTTTTTAGCCAATACCATATGCCTAAGCCAAACAGAATAACAATATCGAGCAGAAGTTGTACCGCCCGTACCTCGACAAAATAACTTATAAGTACCGGGGATAAATGTTATCAATCCTTTAATCAAGACTTTAAATGGCAAGAAATTTTTATTCATAAAAATTTTATAAATGCTTTTAAAAAATAATATAAACCACGCGCATTGATATAACTAAATTTAAAAAGATTTAGTTGGCTGCATTTTTTAAGCAAATTTATATACCCACCAAGACTACTAGAAAAATTCGAGGCTGATTGTAATAAATTATTAGTAGACCACTTAAAAAAAAGTTTCTCATCTAATTTTGTTAATGGTTTGGGTAAGGAATTAAAATAAAACTTAAATAAATTAATAATATAATCAAATATTTTACAATCATCCGTTTTTGCAACCTGCCCAGGATGCATACGATAATTTACTAAAGGTTCGTCAATTATTCCAATTTCACCTTTTTTTGATAATTCTACCAAAAATGGACGGTCGAACCATTTATTGTATTCTAAAGAAAATGATTCGGAATCAATCATACAATTTGTTCTATACAAAACAGTATCAAACGCTAAATGAAAATTATTTAATAACAATCTAGTTAATTCAACAGAATTATAAACACTAAACTTTACTTCTTTTGGTAATTCTTTAAATTTATCCATGTCGGATGAATCATGAACAAACCTTAGATTCGTCCCTACCCACAGCAAATTATAATTATTTTCTAAAACCTTTAACGTTCTTTCTAAGAGTTGTGGGTGCATCGTATCATCATCGTGAAAAATCATTACATATGGAGAATTAAATTGGTATTTAACCACTTTATTAAAATTCCCTAATTGCCCAACGTTGGCATCGTTTTGTATGAAACTTATTCTAGAATCACAAAATTGATTAATTAAATTTGCAATATTATAATCACTATGATTATCAAAAATAATTATTTCAAAATCTTGAAATGTTTGATGAAGAATACTTTCTAAACATTTGATTAAATAATCTTTTCTATTATACGCTGGTATCGCAATGGTAATTTTTTGCATAAATTACTTATCTAAAATCTAGCTTATTTATTTTCAATTTCTTTAATTATTTCCTCTTTCTTTATAATATATTGATTTTCTATACTATCTATAGTTATATTATTTTCAATTTCGTATAATCTAGCAAACATCATAAAACGAAAAAATGACATCGATAGAGCTGAAATTAACCCCACGCTACCATTCTTATATCCATTTCTATAGTATATATAAAAATACCGCAACATGCTAACAAGCATTCTAAAAATACTAAAACGTTTTTTAACAACAAACCTCTCGTTTGCTTCTATATCAGCAATCCGCATATGATTTGTGACAAATTTTTTTATATCATAAACACTGAAATGGCGAATAGAATATTTTTCTTCCATAGGTAATTTCAAAACTTCATCAGCAGAACCAACGAATCGACCAATACCATGAACATAATTATCAGAAAAATCAACATAATCCTTCATAAAAAATCTAGGAGAATAACCTTTTTCCATAGGATAATCGGTTTTACCAAGATTGTATGTATTTATAGGCAAAAAAACATACTTGTAAATATCAGACTTGGTTATTTCAACTAATTTATCTAACAAACTTTTTGGCATAAAATTATCAGTATAACCCCAAAAAACCCAGTCAGTATTAACTAACGGTTTGATAAAATTAAACATTTCTTGATTTTCAGCGTAATAAATTTTTAATTTAGGTCTAACAACAAATCTGCCGCCGAGCTTTTCCGTGATTTCTTTAGTTTTATCTGTACTCCCATCGTCTAGCACTAAAACTTCTCCATATTTAATTAAGTTTCTAATTACAAAACCGATTCTTTTTTCCTCATTATAAGTAAAAATTAAAAAGGTGATATTGGTTTTCATATTTTAATATCATTAATTTTTTTCCTAATATCTCTAACTGATTTAATAATAAAGTTTGGAATAATAAAAATTATTAAAGCAAGTACTAGATAAAAAGGGCTTTTATAAAATTCTTTACACAATCTAAATAAATTATTTTTAGTAGTTTTTAAACCGTTGCCTTTAGCACGCAACAAGATGATGATTAATTTTTTAGGAAATTTAGATAAGCAAAGATTTACATATCCAACATTATACCCAAAATTTGGCAACCTTTCTAAAATATTTTTCCAATTTATAAAATAAAAAAATTCAGTCCCATTTTTCACCCAATCACAAGATTCTAACGTTGCAATCATAGGAAATCTTATATGTGCCAAAGGTAATGTGGATCTAGCAATCATTTTTAAAGCAATTTCATAATAAGACCAACCAGGTAAATACTCTTCTCTGTCGACATCTAACCAAGCTTTTCTATTAAAAATTATAGAAGACAACAAGCCTATACAAAATCCGCGTTCAAAAAAATCATTAAACGATTTGGCAGAAAAAAATTCTACATTATTTGAACACTCTCTTTCCTGTAATACAGTTTGCATATTAACAAAAGTTTCGGTTTCAATTGTATAAATAATAACATCATTTTTTTCTAAAAAATTTACTAAACAATTTAAAGTATTACCCAAAACAAAATCATCATCTCCTATGATCCAAGAAAACTTACCTGAAGAATTAATTACTGAATTAATATAATTTTCATCAGCACCTAAATTATTTTCATTAACAAAATATTTTATATTATTATATTTTTTAATATATTTTTCTACCACCAGTCTAGTGTTATCTGTGCTGGCATTATCAGAAATAATAATTTCTACTTTAGAAATTAATTTTGGTTTTTTATCAAATTGTATAGTAATAGCTGCTAAACATTTATCGAGATTATGCGCTCGACAAAAAGTTGGTATACAAATACTTAATACTGGTTGAGGTTGTAAAATATTCAAATTATTTTGCATATAAAATCATTCCAAAATTATCTACCTTTTTCTGATAAGTATCATTTAATATTTCCAATATTTTGTAATCTTCATATTCTGGAGAGACAAAAATTTTAATATTTTTATTAACCTCAACAAAATTCATCAGATCGCTATATTGATACCTAAAAAAAGTATCACTAGGAGAAACTACACCAACGACCATTTGAGTTTTTGATTCTCCGTAATAAATACCATCATAATTATATGATAAAATTAATATCTGCTCCCCTTCCGTAGTATTTCTTTCTATAAAATCAATATTTTTAGTTACATCAACTTTAACAGAATTAGACAAAGAACCGGTAGTTCTATTTGAGTAAAAAATATTTTTAACAAAAAAATTATAATTTTTAATAATATCTATTGGTGGTAAAAACATGATAAAAGATAATATTAATAAAGCAGTATACAGCAAAGGCGAAGAGGGTAATTTATTGTCTAAATTCTTTTTTAAAATTATTAAAAGGTCATCTAAAAAAATAGCTAATAATAGAAAAGCGATAAAAGAAGGCCAAACCAGGGTTGCGTTATGAGAGCGCCCCTCAAAATAAGAAAACAGTCCGAACCCAATGATCGCTAAAATAAAATAAAATGGTCCTTTACTAGTAAATCTATTCTTTAAGGCATAAAAAGATAAGGATAGCGCTGTAAGATAAACCAAGATTATAAAACCCCAAACATGTGGCAACGGCGGTAAGGGAATTAAAAAATACCCGGTATAAAACATTTTTTGATATTGAAAAAACAATGAAATACTAGGCAAAAAATCACTATTTAATAAAAAATAAAAAATAAAAAATGCAAATACCGCTAAACAATAAAAAAATGCATATAAACAGTGCCTAAAAATTAACTTAACTACATCTAATATAGATTTGTTGCCTCGTTGCCAAAATTCTAAATATAATAAAAATAAAACCCAACTTAAAAATACAACTATTCCTGAATCAAAATTAAAAAATATAAATAAAGTGGCACAAAAAAATCCCAAATTATACAAAAGTCTGCTTGGCTTTTTCCAATATAATGCTGATAATAATAAAATAATAGAGACGCCTAATGTTCGTATTGGCCAATACTGCAAATAAGGAGCGTACAAACCCGTTCCGAAAGCAACACCAAAAAAAGTATAGCTCAATATACCTAATATGCCTAATAACGCTAATATTTTGTTGCTAACAACAATTTTTAAAAATTTAAACAAACTTAAAAAACAACAAATTATCAACAAACCCATGATAACCGTAAAATTTATAACACTTACACCTAACAAATTAAAAATCGGTTTTAATAATAACGGAAACAAACCATACAAACTAACGACTTGTTGTAAAATAACTTTATTAAAAAATAACTGCGTTTGAGGGAAGTATACTGGATTAAAATGATAGACATCGATAATTTGGATAAACGAAGCCGCTGTAAAAGCAAAAATTGAAAACAATACAGCGATAAATTCGGTGGTTAACAATATTTTTAATAAATTCTCAAACTTCTTTTTCGCAAACAAATATAACAACACCGGAAAAAAGATGAAAGCATAAACAACAAAACCTAGAACATTAGAAGATATGGAGCTTTTAATATAAAAAAAATCACTCATGATCAAACCAAAATAAATAAAAATAGGAACTAACAATAACCCTAATAAAATAAATTTGACAAAAAAGTTTTTATATTTAATTACCATACTTTGTTTTATCAACCACTCGTAAAAAAAATAATTAAAAATGATTAAAAAAGGAGCAAAAAGTACTCCCAGTGTATATTGCATTTGTTCGACTGGTTTAGGAATAAAACTAATCATTACATTATCCAAATATATTTGTGCGGCATTGTTTAAAATTAATGAAACATCCGGATTATAAAACTTTTTAATTACAGTAATTATAATAATTTCGACAAAAATTGTTAAAAAAACAATTGCGGACAATTTTACTCCAATAGCATCGTCTTTAATAATATTGCTACTATCCAATTTTCTTCTAAAATATAAGTGGTAAATTAAATAAGCAAGTAATAACCATACCCAGACTATCAATGAAGAAAATAGCGCCAACCAAGTAAACCTATATATCAACTGATCGCCACGCCAATTAATTAATGAACTAAAAAAATGGTTTTTTATTGGAATTCTACTACGTTCTAAATACAAAGAATCAGGCGACTCTAAAACCAACATATTGTTATCGCTTACTTTATACCCATATTCTCTTGGTGAACTTTGTTTCCATTGTGAAAACAGACTATTTTGATCATAATAAAAAGATTTTTTATCTAAAGTAATAACCACACTTTTAAGATCTGAAACAATCTTTTTATCAATTGCAATCACCAATCTTTCTATAAAAATACCACTCGCCTGCCAAGTGCTAGTATTGGTTTTTAATAACCCTGTATTATTATGTGCTCGAGCGAGTTTAGCAAAAACATTAATATTTTCTTTTCTATCATGATCAAAATTTAGAGTAATTTTAGCATCCGCCAAAGTACGCCTGCTACTAATAGCGGACAAACAGTTTCCTGCAAAAAATATTATAAATAAAAAAATAAAAACAAAAAAAATAAAAATTGCTTTATCTAATAAAATTATTTTTAAACTGCGAAAATCAACCATACTGTGCAAAAAAATAAAAAATTACTTACTAAAACGCAACCTTAGAATGGTAAACAAATAAGATACTAAAAAAATAAATAAATTTCTCTTAGTTTTTCCGTACAATCTTTGTTTAAAACAGTAAGGTATTTCTAAAATTTTTAAACTTTTTTTACTTCTTTTCAATTTTAAAAATATTTCCTCAACAATATCAAAATTTTTACAATTTAATTTTATCTTCTTTAGCTGATCAGCCTGGTACAGTTTAAAACTATTAGACACATCTTTACAATTTAAATCTAACACTAACGAATAAGTTATATTTAAAAACAAGCTCATTAATGTTAAGATTTTATTATTTTCAGTTCTGCCGCCAGCGGTATAACGCGAAGCTACTACAACATCATAGTTATCGCGTTGAACAAATAATTCTTTAATAAATTCTGGTGTATGCGAACCATCCGCATCCATAAATATTATATATCGCCCTTTAGCATACATGATGCCAGTTCTTACTGCGTCACCATAATTATCACCCCCTACTCTATTTATATAAATTGCATTATTTTCTTTACAAACTTTTTTAGAATCGTCCATTGCGACTCTTGTGTCAATCACTAAAACCTCACTACCCTCAATTGCTTGTAAAACATCATTAATTCTAGAAAGAAGAACATTCAAATTTTCCTCTTCTTGATAAGCTGGTATAACAACACTTAATATAACCTCAGAATTCATATCATTTCATTATTTTAATTGACCAGTCTAACATTTTTTTAATACCAGCAAATTTATCGACTCTAGGACTCCAACCGGTGTACTTTTTTATTTTTGTTAAATCAGCTACAAAAATTTTTTGATCACTTACGCGTGTAGGTAAATTAGTATACTTAATTTTAACTTTCAACTCTTCTTCCAGCATATCGAATAATTCTAAGATAGACATACTGTTCTCCATTCCACCGCCAATATTAAAACATTGGCCAGCAGTTTTATCTATATTATCAACTGCTGCAAAATATAAATCCACCATATCGTCAGCAAATAATATGTCTCTTACTTGTTTTCCGTTTCCAGACACAGTTAATCCTGAATAATTCGGTTCTTTAACAAATTTTAATGCTTCCTGACAAAACCAACCAATCCAACCTTGGTCTGCAGTAGAAAACTGTCTACCACCAAACATAGATGAATGTCTAAATACTACTGTTTTTACCCCAAAAACCTTATAATAATCTAACATATACTGATCAGCAGACCCTTTAGAGCATCCATAAGGAGAAGAGAAACTCAATGGTACATTTTCAGCAAACCCCTGCGGGTAATCAGCGCTAACATATCGTGTGCTATTCTCCTGATAATTAACCCATTCTAAATCACCATAAACCTTATTGGTGGAAGAATAAACAACTATCGCATTTTGATCATATCGACGAATATTCTCTAACAAATTAATAGTACCCAAGGCATTTACTGAAAAATCATAAATCGGATCCTGTAAAGAAGTAGTCATAGCAACTTGGCCGGCCAGATGAAACACAACGTCAGGCATCTCTTTCTTGATTATCTCTCCCAAATCTTCATAATTTCGCACATCACATTCATAAAATGCAAATTCCCCGCTTTCTTTTAGCCAATCCAAATTACTGCGAGATCCTGTTCTAGACAAATTATCAACTATTACTAACTGATTATTGTCGGTAGCGATTAAATGATGTGCTAGATTAGACCCCAAAAAACCACATCCGCCAGTTATTAAATATTTCATATTAATTTCTTATTTTTTTCAATCAACAACATCTTCTCCAATCCTAATTTTATATCATACTTTGGAACCCAACCCAACGATCTTATAGCAGCAGTGTCAGATGATGATTCCATTACTTCGTCTGTGCGATATGGCAAAGCACCAAAATCAAGAGTAGTAACTTTATTACCGATTAAATCTTTGGTTAACTCTACTAGCTGTCTTATAGATAAAGATTTATTAGTACCAACTTCATAATGAAAAAACCCATTCACAGTGTTTGACACATTACTAATTACTGTAATAAACGCGTCCACGATATCATCTATATATATAAAATCTCTTTTTTGATCCCCTTTGGTTAACTCTATATTATTTACATTATTCAACAAACAATCAAAAATGTAAGAAACGAACTTGGTCTTATCATCACCAGGACCATAAAAATGTTCTAAAGCCAGATTTATACAAACAATATTCTCTTTGTAAGTTTTGAGCCAGTCCATAAACTGAGATTTAGATAAAGAGTAATGATTTATTCTCTTGTCTAAAATAGTATCAGTATTAATAAAACACTTTATACCATTTTCTTTACCTAATTGTAATAGTTTCAGTGGTAAAATTAAATTAGCTTCAATAATTTGTAGTGGGGATGTTTTTTTTCTACCATAATCTGTAGCACAGTGTAATACTATGTCTATTGATTGATCCTTAAACACTGTGGTCAAATCTATCTGATCAATATTATAACACTTTATATCAGATAATACATCATCGATACGATGAGTATTAGAGAAAGATCTTTTAAGTAAAATTACATTGTAATCTAAACTCAGTAGTTTCTTTAATAAATTGCTACCTAAAAACCCAGTACCACCAGTTAAAAGTATAGTTTTAGACATGATAAATTATTAAAAACTGATAATTAAAAAAATCCCTAAGACAAAAATTCTTTAAAACTTTCTTTTATGTAATCTAACATTTCCTTGGTGATACCGGGATATACACCAATCCAAAAAGTATTATTCATTACTAAATCTGTATTTTTGAGATCGCCTACTTTTCTATAATTAATATCACCGTCTATAAAATAAGGCTGTTTTAATAAGTTGCCACCGAATAAATAACGAGTACCAATTTTTTTCTTTTGCAAATGTTGAATAAACTTATCTCTTGTAAAAGGAGCGTCTTCCCTAACTGTAAGCAAAAAACCAAACCAACTAGGATCAGAATTAGATAAAAATTTTGGCATAACAAAAAATTTATCATACTCTTTTAGACTATTAAATAAGATTTTAAAATTTTCTTTGCGTTTTTCAACAAAATTATCTAATTTATCCAACTGTGCCAAACCAAGTGCAGCTTGTATATCGGTTGCTTTTAAATTGTACCCCATTTCAGAATAGATGTATTTATGATCATAGCCATAAGGAAGTTCGCCTAATTGCCAGCCGAATCTCATACTACAAGTGTCGTCGCAACCAGTTTTACAATAACAGTCTCTACCCCAATCACGAATTGATTTGATTACACGATTTAATATACTATCGTTTGTAAACACTGCACCGCCTTCAGCTAAAGTAATATGATGAGCTGGATAAAAACTGCAAGTAGAAACATGACCGAAGGTACCAGTATGTTTTCCGTCATACAACGAACCTAAAGCATCGCAATTATCCTCAATTAACCATAAATTTTTCTCTTTACAAATATTTAAAACTGAATTTAAATCAAAAGGATTGCCCAAAGTATGAGCTATACAAATTGCCCGGGTTTTATCGCTTAAAGCTTTCCTTAATTCATTTATATCAATATTATAGGTACCCAATTCGATATCAACAAATACTGGAATTAAACCATTTTGAATTATAGGGTTTACTGTACTTGGGAAACCAGCTGCCACAGTGATAACCTCATCCCCTTTTTTCAATCTTTTATCACCAAGTTTTTTTGACATTAACGCAGACACTGCCAACAAATTAGCAGACGATCCAGAATTAACAAGCGTAGCATGACGTACTCCTAACCATTTTGACAATCTTTGTTCAAATTGTTCGCTATATTTACCTTCTGTCCACCAACCATCAAGAACAGCTTCGGTAGCAAGTATAATTTCTTGCTCATCAAAAATTTTCCCTGACACAGGCACAGAAGAACTTTCAGAAGAAAAAATTTTATTTGGATTTCTTTTTAGATATTCTTCAATTAACAATTTTTTTAAATCACTATTCATACTAGGCATCTTTTAAAAATAAATCTTTATTTAATTCTGTTAAAATACTTTTATAATACACAACCAAATCTTTTATAGTGTCGTCAAATTCAGTAAATTGTAAACTGATAATTTCTTTTTTTAATTTTTCTACATTGCATGTATAATCATTACCCAACCCTTTTTTTATCACGGTAATCGGTAATTTTTTATCTACCAAAGAAATAACCTTGCTGGCAATATTTAACAAATCCACAGGTGTTCCGTTGCCAACATTAAAAAATTTTTCTTTAGCATGATTATTAATAAAATATTCCAAAATTTTAACAAAATCATTTATATACAAATAATCAAAAAAAACATTTTGATTAATAGTGAGGGGTAAATCAAAAAGAGTCTTGCAAATTGTGTTAGAAATAAACCTAATTTTATAATCTTCATATTTACCATAAACCCCAAATAATCTTAAATGAGTAATAAAATCCACACCCTCAGCATATTGACTCATAGTAAACTTACTTAAACCATATTCATCTGCTGGCGTTATCTCACCAAACTGAGATTCTTTAATTAGCGATATACCTCTACGTTTATCATACTCAGCACCAGATCCTAACACTATCATCCGATTAAAATATTCTTTAGCAGCACATAAATTATGGAACATTGTTAAATTTTTTTGTAATGTACCAGGTTGATCGATAATATTTCTAACACCACCGACATTAGCGGTATGAATTATTATGTCTGGCTGATATTTCTTTAAATATTGTCGAACTGAGCTTGAATCTAATAAATTTAATTCTTTACTGCTTGGAAACAAAAAATTATATCTATCTCCTAGAATCTCTATGATATTTTTCCCAATAAAACCACTGCTGCCAGTCAAAAAAATTCTATACATAAGTATTACTACTCACAACTTAGATGTTGGTTATAATTATCAACAAACTTTTTTAAAACGTTAAGACCTTTTTTAATTTCATCTTCACTTACACCAAATGAAAAACGAATATAATTATCATCCCCAAAATCTTTTCCCGGCGTTACTGCCACATTCGCTCTATCAATTAAATCTTCAGCAAAATCATCAGATTTTTTATTTACCACTCCTAAATTAGAAACCTTAACAAAAGCATAAAGAGTCGACTGTGGTGGTTTTATTTTAACTGGGAACAATTCATTAAATGTTTCTACAAAAACATCACGTCTTTTTTGAATAGTTTTTCTAATATCTTCTGTAATACCTTCTGCATGGCGAATCGCTTCAATTGCTGCCCATTGGCTAACAATTGATGTATTGGTTATACTTTGACTTTGTAAAACAGTTAAACACTTTATTATTTCTTGCGAAGAAAATATCATACCAACACGCCAGCCAGTCATACCAAAATTTTTTGAACAACTCTGCACAATAATCAGCTTTTCTTTATATTTTTCGTATAGTCCACTTGATATAAATACATTATCATCAAAAGTTAAACCACTATAAACCTCATCAGAAATAATATACAAATTGTGTTTATGCGCACATTCGAGAATTTTTTCTAATTCTTCTTGAGCAAACAAATGCCCTGTTGGGTTAGAACCGTTATTGATTATAATAGCCTTTGTTTTTGAATTAATTATTTTTTCCAATTTCGATACGTCTAAATACCAACTGTCTTCTTCTGATGTAATTAAAACTTTGGGTTGTCCACCGAAAATTTTAATCATCTCTGGATATGAAACCCAATAAGGCGATATAATAATCACTTCATCATTGTGATCTAAAACAGCTTGTAGTGAAAGAGAGATTGCATACTTCCCTCCACAAGTAATCATCACTTCTTTATTATTATAATGACAATTAAAATTATTATTAAACCACTCCTTAGCTAAATCTACAAGTTCGTTTACACCAACAGGTGGCGGGTATTTAGCCCTGTTTTGTTTTAAAATACCACAAACATTGTCAACAATAATTTTAGAATTGTCTATTACCGGTTCTCCAACACTAAAATTATAAACCGTTTCCCCAAGATTCTTTTTTTTATTGGCAATAGTGTTTATTTTTAATGTTGATGACTCTTGTATATTTTTATTATAAAGTAACATACAATTATACAATTAACTTATAATAATTAACCATCTTTTTAAAACCATCCTCAAGAGAAATTTTATCATCCCAACCTAAAGAAGTAATTTTGCTAACATCTGGGGAATATTGAGACACGGCGGTCTGGACATAATCTTTATCAATATTTTCTTTAAAAACAATTTTCAAATTCTTTTCTGGAAACAAATCTACTAACATATTAGCAAGCTCTAAAATACCTATTTCTTTTTTACCAGCGATATTATAAGCTTCACCTATGTTACCTTTCAATAAAACTGTAAAAAAACCAATTACCGCATCTGACAAATAACAAAAAGGTCTTCTGGCACTTCCGTCACTATTTATGACTAGATTATCATTATTAATAATATTGCGAACAAAATCTGCAAACACACGCCCGTCATCTAAAGCTACACCCGGACCATACGTATGAAATGGACGAATAATTTTAATCGGCACATTATATTGACTAAACCAAGCCATACACATGGTTTCTCCTAGTCTCTTACTTTCTGGATAACAGGCTTCTACAGTAGAAGGATTTAATGAGCCAAAATCATTTTCGGTTATCAATTTATCGTCATTTATTCTTTTTCCATAAACTGCACCAGCGCTAAAATACAAGAAACCCTTAATTGATTTTTCTCTTGCTAACTCTAATAAATTATACGTACCTAAAACATTAGGCAATATCGTACCAACAGGATCACGCCTATAAAATTTTGGACTAGCCTGACTGGCGGCGTGGATAATATAATCAACTTTTCCATCTATTACTATCTTATTACAGACATCTTGAACAATAAATTTTAAATGATTATTGTTTTTATATCTGCTAAATCTACCCTGTGCTTTTTCCAAATCCCTCACTAGTGCTAAAATCGTAGTTTTTTCTTTAAATATTGTATTATTCAAATACAATATTGTTTCTACCATATATGCTGGCAACATACCATTAGCTCCAGATACTAAAATAGTTTTACCTTCAAGTTCTCGCCAAGGCAAATCAGCTTCTGTTATATAAAACAAATCTTCATCTATAATTGTAACTGCTTCAGAATTCATAATATTTTATTCTTCAACTGGTTTAATTATCATTTCTTTTTTAAATTCTTCACGATCAAGAAATGGCCACATATCTTCTAGTGGTTTTGAAACCAAACGACCATCGGCCTTTTTTTCAGTAGTCACTCTTGGCATAAACGGCTGCATCGGGTCCATCATTATTTCAATAATCATTGGTCCTGGTTTTTTAATAGCCTCACTAATTTGTTCAGCTAAATTAGTTTGATTGCTTATTTGTACAGATGACATGCCATAAGCAGTGGCAATCTTTTTAAAATCAGGTAAAGAAACCCCACTTGAAGCATCACAACCAACAAAAAATCCGTCAAAATATGCGTTTTGAGTATGTTTAATACTTAAATAACCTTGATTATTAAAAACAAACAATTTTATTGGTAAATTATAATGCACTATAGTTTGCAATTCTTGAATATTTAATTCTAAACCACCATCACCATTCACACTTATTACTCTATTGTTATTATTAGCAAAGCAAGCTCCGATTGCTGCTGGCAAACCATAACCCATTGGCGAAAAACCTCCATTTGTAAAAAGTTTTTGGCCTGGTTTAATTTCATAAGCAACCGTCGACGCATAAAACGAAGCTCCTTGATCAGTAACAACGATATCATCTTTTTCAAGTACATTCGATAAAATTTTAAAAAAATAATATGAATTTACTAGGTCGCCCTCTTTTTCCATTTCTGGTATAACTGCTGGATATTTTTTCCTCCAATGAGCACACTTCTCCAACCATTCAGAGTTACCAATAATACTATTATTTAAAACAAAATCTAACTTTTCAACAAACTCTACACAATCTGCTTCTAATTTTATATCCGCTTTTATCGTAGAATATTTTAATTGTTCTGGATCAATATCTACAATTATTTTTTTAGCGTCACGAGCAAACAATTCTGTTTGATAACCAACAGTTGTAAAAGGTAAACGTGCACCAATACTTAAAACTAAATCAGAATTTTGTACAGCAAAATTTCCAGAACGTTGACCATAAGTACCAATTCTTCCAGCCAACATTTTATGTTCATGATAAACTAAATCAAAAGCATTTTTTGTAGTTACAATTGGAATTTGATAATTTTCTATAAAATCAAGAAAAACTTTTTCTGCTTTACCTAATTTAATACCATGGCCGGCAATAATTATTGGACGCTTTGATTTTTTTAATAATTCAGCTATTATTTTAACATTTTCTAAATCAATAAGCGGCTTTCTTAATATATTTTCCGCTTCAGGCGAGAAAGAAACCTGACTATCAACATCAATATTTTTTGATTGAATATTCACTGGGATATCTAACCACACCGGCCCAGGACGACCGTGATGGGCTAAAAAATAAGCTTTTTCTAAATGATAACGAATAGTATTTTCATCAGTAACAGTAACCGCATATTTCGTTACTGATTCAACAATTTTTTTAATATTTACTTCATGCGTACCGCGTTGTCTCAATTTTGTATCACCAATAAGGAAATTGGAGTTAGCTTGCCCAGAAAGCACCAAAAGAGGGATAGAATCATTCCACGCACAAACTACACCAGTAATAGCATTTGTTGCTGCAGGTCCAGTTGTTACTAAGGCTACGCCTAATTTACCATCAACTCTTTGATAGCCCTCTGCCGACATCACTGATGCTTGTTCATGATGATTGCAAACATATTTTATATCCTTGCTCCTACCAAGAGAATCTATTAAAAACATGCCCCCGCCTCCGGAAACCATAAAAATATGCTCAACCTTCTTTTGGGCTAAAAAATTCATTACATAATCAGACAATTGAATCATAATAATTTTAAAATTTAAACCTTAGAAACCATTTCATTAAAGTTTTTATATAAAACAGATGTATCCACCCCATAACAAGCAAAATTTATTCCGATTTGTTTGAAAAACTTCATATCTTCTTCTGTGTTAAATAAACCTGCAGCTATTTTACCGCTAGCGACTATCTTTTGGGTACAATCTGTTAAAATATTAATTATTTTTTCATTCTTAACATCTCCAGCTATCCCTAACCCAACCGAAATGTCGTATACTCCGATATAAACAATGTCTAGTTCTTTTTCTTCTAATATTAAATCTAGATTCTTTATACCTTCAAGACTCTCAATGATTATACCGGTCAAAATTTTATCATTCTCTGATGAAATAAAGTCTGGTTGCACAGCATACCCTCCAGCCCTTACATATGGCGAATATCCACGCTGACCCATAGGTGGAAACTTAGTAAAAGACAAAGCTTGTTTACAATCATTTACTGTTTCAATATGTGGAATAATTACACCTGCTGCACCAACGTCTAAAACTTTTAAAATTTCACTTTCATCATTCGAAGAAACACGCACTAAAGCATCGACTCCTTCCGCATTTGCCGCCAAAACCATTTTATAAACACACTCCAAATTTGCTGTACCGTGCTCCATATCAATCAGCACAAAATCTAATCCGGCTTTAGCTAAAATATTTACTACATGTTCAGACGGTATTATGCACCATGTACCAATAGTAAATTCGCCATTTTTCAACTTATCTTTTAGTGAAATTAATTTTTTATTCATAGATCTATATTGATAAAACATTTTTATAATATTTTTTATGTGAAGTAGGGGTAATAATGGAAAAAGGGACACCTTGCTCACTCAAAAAATCACTTACCCTTTTTAACTCGGCTACTAAATAGTCGTACCTTACTGAAGCAACAACCTTGTCATCCTTTGATTCATCTTCGTTGTAAAAACAAACCATTTCTTTCGAATCTTCATTTTCATAACCATCTATGCCAACTGCTACAATTTCCTCGGCTCCCATTTGATAGGCCGTCAAAATTGCTGCGATAGCTACATTTAAATATACATGTTGTTGTTTCAAATTATCAATCGGCTTAATATTTAAATCATTCACAGAAACCATTTCAATATTTTCTGACTGCCTATTATAATTGTCTTTAACAATTTTTTTACCAAAATAAGAAGGGGTTAATAAAATACTTTTTTCTTTAACAGCACTCACATATTTCAAAAATCTCTTCTTGCTAACAAAAATATGGTAGTCTGGTTCAAGAATATCTTTAAGATAATTACAACCAATAGTAACCGCCTCATTAGCATTAACAAATTCTTTTATCTTATCACTATATTTATCAATTGAAGGACCATTGGCTATTATTAAAAATTTTTTATTTTTATGCTTATTTAATATAGGTAAACTATCTAGCGAGAAACTATCTTCAGCTGGAATTATTTGTGTTTGTCTAGCTACTTCTAAAACCGCTTCTTTAGCTTGATCAGTTGTTGGCATATAAAATCTTTCTTTTAAAGCAGAATCTAATTGATCTTTTGAAAAAACTACTGGACATTTTTCTTTGATATTATCAAACAATGTCCACATTTCATCGACTGTATAAAATCCTTGTTTAAACACCTCTGCAACATAGTACGGGTGAATGTTCTTTATCCCGCCAAAAAGAGATTTTAATGAATACCCCCATTTATATTCTTTCATAAAATCAGTAAAATACCTTTCAATTATATCAAGATACGGAACGACATTATACCTAGTATGACCATTTTTATTTAAATAACTTAAAATAATTTCAACTGGTAAATTTCCTGAACCTCTGCCCATACCATAAATAGTTGCATCAACATGTGTGGCGCCAGACTGTATTGCTTGCAAAGAATTTGCAAAAGCCATTTGTAAATTATTGTGCGAATGAAAACCAATATTTTTAAAACCAATACTTTTTAAACGATCTATATAGCAAGAAATATCCGCAGGCATGAATGCACCAAAGCTATCAGCAAAATATACTGCTTGAAGCATTTCTTTGTTTTTCCAGTTTTCTAAAATCTTATATTCTGTATCAGTCCACTCAGAACTAGCCATAAGTTGTAAAAAAACTTCGTACCCCAAATTATAAAGTTTCTCCACAAAAGCAACTGCCTTTTCGGCATCACCTGGGTACGAGGCCACTCTAATTCCAGAAAATGGGTTACCCGCATCATTGCAAGCACAAATTTCATATCCAGTATATTTATTAATATCAATCATGCAAAGCAACTTAAGATTTGGCGATCGTTTAAAAAGAGAACTGATAAATTCATCATTACAATAACCATACGCACCAAGGCCCTTCTTGTTTAAATCATTTTTATAACCAATTTCAAAATAATCTACTCCGGCTTTTTCTGCGGCAAAATAAGCAGCTTTAACAATTTTGTCAGAATATTCCCAATTATTCAAAAGACCTCCATCTCTAATTGTGCAATCAATAATTTTCATATTGTTAATTTATTTTTAAATTAGTAAAATTTTTAATTAAATATTTTGTTTTTTTACTTAATTCTAAATACGGCGTCTGTCCTAACGCAACCGCTATACATGCTTTTAGCTTGGCTTTACGCGCCATCAAAATATCCATTGGCGCGTCGCCAACACACACAGTATCTTTTGGTCTTACATTTAAAATTTTACAAACTTTAACTGCTGGCACCCCCGAAACTTTAGGTTGAACTGCAAGCTCTCTTCCGGTAACTAGATCAAAATATTTTTTTAAACCAAGATGAGAAACTATTGCTTCTGCATTAGTTGTGCTATCAGATGTTATCAACGCTGTTTTTACACCACTCCTTTTTATCTTTATTAATACATTTTTAGCTCTAGGTAAAATTTTTATATACTTGTAGATAACTTTCAAAAAATCCTTATGGACATTAACAAAAATATTGGCTATTACTGTTTCTGATGTTTTGATACTATGAGTCTTAAAATAATTTACTAAAATTTTTATTACTTTCTCACGACTAACTAGAGCGATCGGTCCATGCGTTAACAATTTTTTTTCTTTAAGAGAATACCCCATTACTAAACAAATATCTTCATAAAACATCCTATCTATACCAAATTCTTTTATCAAAGCCCTGCTTCTTTTTTTAATTATTGCACCCCAATATAAATGACTATCAATAATAGTACCATCTTTATCAAAAATAACTGCTTTTATATCTTTTATTTTCCAATTAACACCTGCCAAATTGAGCATAATAATAAAAATGAATTAATTGACTATTATTTTAAGTTATTAATCGATTTGTCAACTAATGCTTTGGCTATTAATAAAGCTTTACTAAAAACTTCTTCATTATCAAGAAAATCTTCTCGTTCTATATATTGTTTAACTATTTTTCTAGCATACGAACCAATCGAGACACAATGTGCGTCAACACCACAAATTTTAGCTAATTCGGTAGTTTTACTATTAGTACCTCCCGACAACAAAATCCAGACGGGTAATTTAGCTTTCTGCACAATATCAGCTGTCGCCACAGCTTGTAAAGTAGTATTATAATCATCTTCTGAACCAGACATAGGTGCGCCGTCAGCTTGTATCATTGTACTGTAAGCAGTCCTATTTTTAATTAATCTTTTTATTCTTTCTAGAAGTCTTTTGTCTCCTAAATTTGAACGGTCAATACACAAACTAAGCATGCCATCAAATAATTCAGAAATTACTTGCCACTGTTCATAAGCTAATTCATCGTCATCTGTCGAAGCATGTAATTCGATAGAACTCAAACCCATGTTAATTAATGGTGGTAAAATTTCTTTAAAATCTTTACTGCTGTGAATAAAACTAATCGCTCCGACTGGACAAACTTTTGCACATTCTCCACAACCAATACAATGTTTGGTTACAACAAAACTTTTTTTATTTTGTTCAATAATCGCCTTTTGAATACTGCAAGCTGCTATACACAAACCACAATTAATACATTTTTCTTTTGATATAACAGCTTTACGAGCATGATGATCACCCGGCAAACCAACACTTACATTCAAAAAATAATTATCCTGATCTTCCGTTGGAATCACACGTTTTATACCTCTTTGAGCAGCCAATACCACATCTTCTCTTGGAGAAAGATCAAAATAGTTTGCTCCGGCTTTTGCATAAAGCGCCACCAATTTTTCGACCTCCAAAGCATCCTCATTACCAGCACCACAAACTAATTTAAAACATTTCTTTGATTTTAGTAAGTCTGATAATTTTTGTTGCATCAAAACTTTGTCCATAATATTTATTCATTAAAATATAATTTTATTTGTTCGTCTGTAAAATCTATAATTTTTTCTTGGTTAATATAAAATTCTCTATACCAATCAAAAGTTTCTTTAAGACTACCCTCAAAACTTAATTTTGGTTTCCATTGTAATTTATCTAATGCTTTGTTAATATCTAACTTTAATAAATTTGCCTCATGCTTTGAATCATCCTCGATTATCTCATAATTACCCCGACCTAATATTTTGATACCATTTTTAACTAATTCTTCCACGCAAATAAAGCTATCTTCTTGTGGGCCAAAATTCCATGCTCCAGAAATACTTGAATTTCCATTATATAATTTTTCTGCAAGCATTAAATATCCTCTTAATGGCTCCAAAACGTGCTGCCACGGCCTGATAGATTTTGGATTTCGGATTACCAACGACTCTTTATGTTCAAAAATTGACCTGACCATATCTGGAACCAAACGATCTTTTGCCCAATCACCTCCACCAATTACATTTCCAGCACGAGCAATAGCTACCAAAGTATTATGTTTTAAATTAAAATCTTTTGGATTAAAAAATGATTGAAGATAAGAATTAGTTACAATATCAGCCGCAGCCTTGCTTGCACTATAAGGATCATAACCACCCAAAGCATCCGTTTCTTTATATGGATGAGCCCATTCCTTATTCTCATAAACTTTATCTGTTGTAATCGCTACTACTGATTTAATACCACCAACTTCTTTGACGACCTGCAAAATATTGGCCGTACCTAAAACATTTATTGAATATGTATATAGCGGATCGTTATAACTATCCCGAACTAATGGTTGAGCAGCCAAATGAAAAACTATTTCTGGCTTTGTTTTTTGTACTATTTCTTTGATTTTATCAAAATCACGAATATCAACAAAATAATTCTCTTTTATTTGATTGGCTAAATTTAAAACTTCAAATAAATTTGGAGTAGTATCTGGCGGTAAAGAAACGCCTATAACTTCTGCACCCCAATTATTTAAAATTTTAACCAACCAAGACCCTTTAAATCCTGAATGACCGGTAACCAACACTTTTTTATTTTGATAAAAATTTTTCATAATTTTAATTCCAAATTTTCCAAAACGGATCTTTTTCCCAATGTTCGTTCATTTCTTCGACTTCTTTATGCGTATCCATACATTTCCATTTTCCTTTGTGAACATACACTGCAAGCCGATTTGCTTTTGCTAATTTAGCAAACACACTTTCAATCATAGTATCCGGCTCAATCATATCTAACACTTCTCGTTTAAAAACCATAAAACCACCATTAATAATATCTTTATGCGTATCAATTGTGTCACTTTCTGAAGTTACTTTATGTTGAGAAAATTCGATTAATTTATTAGTATTATGATCAATATTTAAAAGTCCAAATCTAGATGCCAACTTAGCTCCAGTAATCGTTACTAAAGCATCGCTATTTTTATGAAAATTAACTAAATCAACTATGTTTATATCAGCTACTCCATCGCCATAAGTAACCATAAAATTATCATCGCTTCCAATATATTCTTTCAAACGTCTAACTCTTTCCCCAGTCAAACTGTTAGCACCAGTTTCTGCAAAAGTAATTTTAAAATCGTCGCAATCATTATTATGAAATTGCATTTCCCCAGTCTTGGTGTTCATACTAAAATCATTAACAAACGCTCTCCAATTCAAAAAATAATCCTTTATCATGTTGCTTTTGTAGCCCAGAGCTAAAATAAAATCATTAAAACCATAGTGGGAATATATTTTCATAATATGCCATAAAATAGGTCTGCCGCCAACTTCTACTAGTGGCTTGGGTTTAAATTCAGTTTCTTCCTTCATACGAGTACCTGTTCCTCCACATAAAATTATAGTCTTCATATTTCACTTTGATTAAAAAACATATTTTGAAATTTATTTTTTATCGGTAAATAAAACATCTGCAAATCACTCTTATTAAGCAGGCCTAAAAACCAAATAAACGTAATGTTTACAAACAGATTGCTAACACCAACAAAAATATTATTGGTCAAACTAAAATATTTTATCAAAAACAAAATAATAATATTAAACAATACCAAAAAACCAATTTTTTTAATTAATACAAAATCTTTTTCCCACACGGCAGCACGTTGTAATAAAAATAAATAAAACATTTCTGCTATTACTGTCGCCCAAGCCGCACCATAAAGAGAATATTTGGGAATTAAAATCAAATTAAGCACAACATTCACTACACAAGAAATAATCACTAATTTTAAAGTTGTTTTCTCTTTGTTTTGAATTATTAATAAATTACTAAATAAAATACTAAGAGAAGAAATTACAAGCGTTAAAATGAGTATTCTCATAGCTAGCACGCTCGGCAAAAAAGATGGTGGGAAAAAACGACTAACAATTATTGGTGCGAAAAAAATAAAAAATAAACTTAAAATAAGGCTGGAGCTAAAAAGAATGCGGATTAATTTATTAAAAAAAATGCGAAGATTTTCTGTGCTCTCTGAATTAAAAACACGTGATAAAACCGGAAACATTGCTGGAATAAATAAGATTACTGGAAAAATATTAGCCACATCATAAATCTTGTAAGCAGTGCCATACCAACCAACCATATCATAGCCTTGCATAAATTTAAGCATTACCATATCAATACGACTATATAACGAAACTACTAATGTAAAAAGAACAAAAGGCAAACCTTTAATAAAAAGTTCTTTCACGCGCAACCAATTAATTATAAAATGTAATTTAAATGGAAACCGTCCAGAAAAATAATAAAAAATAGAAATGATTTGGGCTAAAATCATAGCCAAAAAAACCATTTCTACTTTTTTAAAAAATAATAACAATATACCACCAACAAACATAATCACCCCTTTTTCAATCATTTGTCTAATAGCGCTTAATTTAAAATTATTTACTGAATACAGATAAGTATCTGCTTGGTTTATGGTTAACGAAAGAAAAATCGCAATATAGTACAAAACTAACGCAAAAAAGATATCATTGTTAATAAACCAATTTATAATTAAAAAAGGAATAAAAACTAAAAAAGCAATAAAAAATTTAATAGAAAAAATCAAATTAAAATCATATTCAATTTTGTCAATTGGAGTATCCCCTTTTGACCATTCACGATAAAGATAACTTCCTGCACCAAAATCAGAAATAATAAACCAAAAAACAACAAAGGACGAAATAAAATTATATTGCCCCATGCCTCTTTCGAGCAAAACATGCGACATAAAAACAAAAAAAACAAGACCAAAAAGCCTCGTTATCAATTGAGAAAAAGCACCCCAAGCAAAATTTTTTCCAACCTGCTCTTCGTGACTCATATATATTTACCAATTTCTAGTTTTTTCTATTGTCTTTAATTTAACTTTTTGGTACAGACTAGTAGCTTTTTCGTCTACCACCGGAGACAACAAACGCAACAACTCATGCCCTAAAATACGATATTGTTTACCAATTTTATTAGCGCGAATTAAGCCTTGTTTTAAAAGCCTTTTCATAGTGCTGTTACTGACTTTGAGGATTATTTGCGCTTCTTCGGTGGTGTATACCTCATTTGGTCTGATTTCGGACATAATTTGGTTGGTGAAGATTGTGTTGATTGATTAGACAGAGATCCCTCGTCGGCGCTAGCCTCGCTCGGGATGACAGCAAAACTGGATTCCCCCCGCATTTTTGCGGGGCGAGAATGACAATTGATAGTATACCACTAGGTGTCATTGGGTGTCAAAAAGTGTCAATCATTCTTATCCACAGCTTCTTTTTGGTACCATTCGTAAGTATTTTTTAATCCTTCTTCCAGTTCGATCTTATGCTTCCAGCCTAAATCGTGCATTTTAGTCATATCTTGTAATTTTTGGGGTGTACCATCGGGCTTTGTTGTGTCCCAAACAATTTCGCCCTCAAAACCAACCGCTTTTTTAATTAACTCAGTTAATTCTTTGATAGTTATATCTACCCCAGTACCTAAATTAGTAAATATATCACCTTTTTCGTTTTGTTCTTTGGTTGGATTAAAATTATTCATTAAAAACAAACAACCATCGGCCATATCATCTACATACAAAAATTCTCGACGAGGAGCTCCTGTGCCCCAAGCAACTACTTCTTTGTCGCCATTAATTTTTGCTTCATGAAACTTTCGAATTAAAGCTGGTAAGACATGAGAATTTTTTAAATCAAAGTTATCCCCTATTCCGTATAAATTGGTAGGCATAACAGCGATAAAATTGGTGCCATATTGTCTGTTGTAACTTTGGCACATTTTAATACCAGCAATTTTAGCCAAAGCATATGGTTCGTTGGTTTGTTCTAATAGTCCTGTAAGCAAATACTCTTCTTTCATAGGCTGCGGACACTCGCGAGGATAAATACAAGAAGAACCTAAAAACAATAGCTTCTTAACTCCACTTAAATAAGCATTGTGAATTATGTTGTTTTGAATTTGTAAATTTTCATAAATAAATTGCGCAGGAAAAGTATCGTTAGCTAAAATACCACCCACTTTAGCCGCTGCCAAAAAAACATACTCCGGCTTTTCTGTTGCAAAAAAATCAGCAACCGCTTGTTGGTTTAACAAATCTAATTCAGAATGATTTTTTAAGATTAGATTGTTGTAGCCTTCGGATTGTAGTTTTCGTACGATTGCGGAACCGACTAAACCCCTATGGCCAGCCACATAAATTTTTGCGTCTTTATTCATATATAATATTTTATTAAGACAGAGATTGCCACGTCGCTACGCTCCTCGCAATGACAGTTAGGCTACAACTTCATCCTCACACATAATTTTTACTAATTCTTTAAATTTAACTTTTGGTTCCCAGCCTAAAACATTTTTGATTTTTGAAGCGTCGCCTAGTAACAAATCTACTTCAGACGGGCGGAAATATTTTTCATCAATATTAATAATTTCTTTATTGGTTTTTTTGTCTATCCCCACTTCTTTTAAACCGCTACCTTTCCACTCTAAATCAAAACCAAAATACTTGGCTGCTTCTTCGGCGAATTCGCGCACGGTATGATTTTCGCCAGTGGCTACCACATAATCTCCTGGTTCTTTGTGTTGTAACATCAGCCACATTGCTTCTACATAATCTTTGGCATAACCCCAATCGCGTTTCGAATCCAAATTACCTAAATACAATTTATCTTGCTTACCTAATTTAATATTAGCAAAAGCATCAACAATTTTTTTAGTAACGAATGTACCACCACGTCTTGGGGATTCGTGGTTAAACAAAATTCCATTACAAACAAACATGCCGTACGCCTCGCGATAATTTACTGCAATATTATGAGAAAATACTTTAGCACAAGCATACGGACTGCGAGGATGAAAAACAGAATCTTCGTTTTGTGGAGGAAGCGTTGAACCGAACATTTCAGATGATCCAGCTTGATAAAATTTAACATTTAATCCGCTATATCTAATCGCGTCAAGTAAACGCAATGTACCCACGGCATCAGCATCAGCGGTATATTCTGGCATTTCAAAACTAACTTTAACGTGGCTTTGTGCGCCCAAATTATATATTTCATCTGGTTTAATTTTTTCTAAAGTACGATTCAAATTACTGCCATCAGTTAAATCACCATAATGCAAGAGCATTCTTACCCCTTTATTGTGTGGATCGCGATAAATATGATCAATTCTGCCAGTATTAAAACTACTGGAACGGCGAATAATCCCATGTACTTCATAACCCTTGTCTAACAAAAATTCTGCTAGATAAGAACCGTCTTGGCCGGTAATACCGGTAATTAACGCTTTTTTCATAATAAACAAAATTAATTAATTTTCAAAACCTCGTCCTTTAATTAAATTATTATCGTTTTTACTCCAATCAGCTTCGTTGAGTTTTTTTAAATCTTCTGCTTTAAACCCACCTTCTAGTACTTGCACCATTTTAAAAGCACCGTTCGATTCGAAAACATGATAATCGTCTGGTTTGTTTTCCATTACTGTTCCTGTTTTAGCGTATTTAATAATCCCTTTACTTCGACCCAAACTATATTGTTCTGTTTTTATTTCTGTTTCGGCTGGTACATTGGTAAATACAAAAATCTCTGCACCGCTACCATTACTTTTAACATCGGTGTGATAATGATCACCTAGTCGAATATTTTTTCCTTCGGCTGGTTTGTTAATAATAAAAAATTGTTTTAAACCATTAGGATATTTAACAAATAGTTCGCTAATTTTATTTTGATCTGCTACACTAATACCCAGTTCTTTGGCTTTGGCGAAAAATTCAGTTTCATTTTGAATAATATAAATACTTCTACGAGCATCACTATTTGCTAAATCCAAACCAAATTCTGCGGGAGAATTTTTTATTTGTTCTTCGATAGACAAATGATTTTCGTGATCGTAAGACATATTTATAATTATTATTTTTTATTATCAAAACCAACCAAATCCCCTAATACTGTTTTAGCTTGGTCGTCCCATACTATGTTATTTTTCTCTGCCAAAGCAATGGTTTCTTTGGCTTTGTTTATATCCCCCATTACTTTGTAAATATACGCTAAACGCCAATAGCTTTCACCAATTTTTGGGTTATCAGAAATTGCGCCTTCTAACATTTTTACTGCCAAATCTTTTTGGCCTAGTTGCAATTTTAACATTGCTAAACTATATACAATTTGTTGGCGACGAGGAGACTTTGCTAGTGCATCAGACAAAAATTTATCAGCATCAAAAAAATACTGGGCGTTGTTGGTTATTTGATAAGCTAGTTGTGCCATTTGGGCCAATGTAAGTTGGTTGCGAATATCTAGTGGATGCAAATCTAAATTTTTTTGTAAATTGTTATAAGCAACATCTAGTATTTCTTTGCTTCTGTCGGCACCTAATTTTTGATAATTAGAACCTAATATTTGGGCGGCAGTACGGCCAATATCCGCCCGGATATCATCGATATGCGGAGAAGCAAAATTTAGGGATGCTTTCATTTTGTCGATACTTAATAGCGGACTTTGGCTTAACGTGCGAATAGTGTCGAGTGTCATTTTGTTGGCACGAGAAGGTTGGATGTTGAAGATGAAAATTAAAAGAATAACTAAAATTGAAACAACAGAGATTAGGCCAATACTAATCTTTTTATCTGGCTTTACATTTTTATTGTTAAATTGCTGAATTGTTAAATTGCTATTGACGGTATTGTCGGTATGTAGTGACAAAGAATTTACCATTGCTAGCCAAAACATAAAATATAGATACGAAGTGGGGTTTTCGAAGACGGTGATATTTTGTACCAAGTGGGCAACTAAAAACGCGCTGCCAACAACTACGATATGCAGATCTAATTGTGATTTACGACGAGCGATTATTAAACTTAAAATACCTAAAATAAAAATTGATAAATATGTTATCAAACCAAACGCACCTTGCACACACAAAGTGTTTACAATTATATTATGGGCATTATCAAACCAAGTTTCGCCATAACCAAAATCTAGCGAACGTGGATTGTAGTGGGCGTTAAACGCATAAAAGTAGTTGTTTGGCCCCCAACCAAATACCGGGCGTTCTTTCCAGCCTTCTACGGCAATTACCCAAGCAATCCAACGAGGGCTCTCCATTACATCGGTTAGCGAAGTATTAAAAGTACGACCCAAAATTACACTTGATTGTACAAAATCACTTTGGCGAAAAGCATATAATAAACCACCAATAATAACTACTGTAATTAACAAACCGCCCAAAAATAATCTGGCTTTTTTTTGTTCGCGTAAAAATATAATATAACCAATAATTGCTACACCAATACCAGCTCCCAAGCCCAACATTGATCCACGAGTACCACTAAAAAACAAACCCATCACCGCCATAGCACCAGCAATAATTTCTATCCATCGCCAAACTGGATTTTTTTCTTTGATTGCTAATAAATATGCAACAAAAGCAAGAAACAAACCATAACCACCAACATAAATGGCGTTGCCAAGTGTGCTGGCCACGCGTGCTGAGCCTTGATTAAGTAACAAACCAGGATTTTGGGTTTGTAAAATTCCAATAAACATTACAGTGGTTCCAGCTAACAAAAATATTTTTAAAACTGTTCGCCAATCTGCCCAACCTTTAAAAATACCAGAACAAATATAATAATAAATACCATAATGCAAAATGGTAAACAAACCTAACATGCGTTCGTGGTTATCCCAAAAACTATGATAGGCATCGGTACCAACAAAAGTAGAAATACCAAAACTTAATAAAAATGCAAACAAGGCAATATTCAACCAAGTAAATTTTGGTTTGTATTCTTGCCAATTAATAACAAGTAATAAAATATACGCCCCCAACATTATCTCTACCAACGTACGAAAGAATAATATTTTAGGAACAATGAACGGAAAAATATATGAAGAAGGCAAAACAACCAAAGGCATTAAAAAAGTGACATAAATTAAACCTTTAACAATATTTTCTAGTGTTTTACGCATAAATATAAAGTAAAAATAAAATTAAATTTTATTATTAAACTTCCCAAAGGAACCTGTTGTCATATACAGGTATCATTTTACACCGGATAAAACTAATAGTCAGGTATGAATTTTATCCAATTTTTTTAATAATAACCAAGTGTAAATATATAAAATATAGGGTACTAATAATTGAAGTCAAACATAAGACTAAACCTTATTTTTAGCTTCAATTATATGTAATAGTATACTAAAAGCACGCGGAAAGGTCAAACAAAAAAATAGATAATTTTACATATACCAAAACCCACCCCCGAAGGGGTGGGTTTTGTAGATCTATTCTCCCAAATTAAATTGAGAAAAATTGATTAGTAACTATTCACTGATCTTAGTACCGTCAATACTGGTAGCATCTAATCGTAGATATCTAATCAATGTTGAAGCGGTAGTTGGGCTATAACCATCATACCATTGTATGTTGTTAGTAGCACTATCAGAAGTACCAAGACTATTTAAGCTAAGTTTAGCCCAATCAATTACTTGAGTAGTAGCAGTGGAATCTAAACCGCTAATAGTAGCCTTGACCACAAAGTATGCAGTCTGACCCGCAGCGATCTTTGAATCTTCACCTAATTTAGTAGTTGAAGAAGCGGTAAGCAAGGTCCAGGTATCTGAAGTTTGACCAACAGCTGTTGAAGTAACATCAAAAGCGTCAAGCTTAACTGCAGCAACAGCACCGTTAATTCTTTGAATTGTAGCATCAGAGAAAGTGGTGGTGGAATGCTTGGTTAAGTTGAGATTCAATTTACCAACAATTAGATTTAATGCATCACCAGAAGAATTGGTGTTAGCATTAGTTTCATTGGTAATTGAGAAAATAGCCAATGTAGTGGTGCCGGTACCATTAATTGAGGTATCAACGGTGTAACCACCATAAGTACTTAACATGGCAATATTGCTTGGTCTAGAACCTTGAACAACAAATTGTTTGGTTTGAGCAGTTCCGCCAATATCAGCAACAGATTCATCAAAATTACCATCTAAATCAAGGTCAAATACGATTTCTCCAGAAGCAACAGTACCATTATTATTACCGAATGCTAAGTCTGTACCAGACGATTCACCAGTAACAAGTAAATTGTTAGCTGAAGAAGTGGTAATACTCAATTCGATAAGATCGTTTGTATCAGACGTACCATTAGCCAAATTGCTCATTGGGCGTAAAGTTACTCTAACATAAACATCTTGTGTTCCTTGATTAACAACATAATTCATGTCGTCAAAGAATACTACATCATCTGTTCCCAAAGTACCACAGGCGATCAATTGATCAGCTGCTGTGGTTTGAGATTTGTATAAACATACTGAATCAACAGAATCTTCGTCGTCAGCACTGTTGTTGGTTAATTTCAAATCCTTAATTTTTACTGCCTCATAATCAGCACGTAAACGCAATTTACCAACCCAGTAGCTGCTTCCAGCTAATGCTACTCTGTCTTTATTAAAATCAGTGTCAGCATTACGCATAGAAACATAAAGTGTACCAGTACCACCAAGGGTAATGGTTCCAGTTGTTTCTAGTTCAGCAGCAGTTGCAATTGCTGTGCCAGCTGCATCTTTTACAGCAGCTGCATTATTATCAGCATCTTTTGCAGTAATTGTATCTAATTGAGCATGAACTGATGTATTAGAACCATCCAAAGTAGCACTAATAGTAGCTTTTAAAACAAAAGTTACTTTATTAGCAGTACCTGGTTGAATAGTGTAGCTGAAAGAATTAAAATCAGCTTCACCATCAGTCATGTTACCACTGGTAATAGTCTGTAATGCTGGTTGGTAAGTACCATCAGCATTTTGAACATACAGCCCTAGATCAGCAAAATTGGTTTTATCCAAATTGGCTGCAGTATAAGTAACATTACTAGCAGCTGTATTACCACCTTCAAATCTCAATCTGGAGATAGTAACAGCGCCAGCAGTAGCTTCGGCGGTTGTTTTGAAGATAACAACATCTTTTTGGTTAACAACAGCATTTGTGTTGTTCATACCAACTGGACGGAAAGTAAGATATGGAGTTTTAACAGTTACATATTTACCATTAATACTACCAACAGAGAAGTTAGAAACAGCGTCCCCATCTGGAACAGTTTCTGCTACTAAATTAGAAGTATTTACAACCATGGTAACTTTGTATGAATCGCCACTAGTAACACCGGCTGGGATATCACCGCGTAATGTAAATGTGCGAGTTTGGCCTTTTGTCAAATAGATTTCATCGTCAAAAGTCCAAGTTTCGTCATCTGCATCAGTATCGCCACCATTAGTCATGGTACCAGAATAAGCACCACCATTGGCTTCGATCATCTCAAAATTATCAACGTCGGCGATAATCACACCACCAGTAGTGGAAGCTGTTTCGTCGATTGTCAAAACTAAACTAGTTACCTTAACATCAGTACCACCAGCGCTCAATGTAAGAGTACCGAAAGATATATCGGTTTTATCAGCTTGAGTATCAACTGCGGTACCAGAGTAAGCGATATTAAGTTCGGCACCAGAAATAGTAATAGTAGTACCATCTGTTGAAGCAGTATCATAAGCACCACTAGTCACAGTCAAACTGGTGTTATATGTTTGACCAATAACATACAAATCTGTTGTGTTCTCCAAAATGAAGTTAACAGTATTTGCAGAACCAGCTACGACATCACCAATAACTTTGAATTCTTCATTTTTACTCTTATCAATCAAAACAGGCTCGGATAAGCTAAAGGTTACTTTGTCAGATACCATTGAAACTGGACCAGCCAATTTTTTAGTACCAAACCACAATGAAACATTAGCTACATCGCCATCAGCAGCAGTACCCTTGTTTTTTAAGGTAATTCTTTGAAAAGAACCCTTTTCAACAGAGTTAATTGCTAATTTAAAATTGGCTAAAGTTACATCAGTAGAACCAATATTCTTAGTAGAGTTAGAACCAACATTAGTAATAGTTACACCACCAACAGTAACAGCAACACCAGTCAATTGATTGCCGTATACTGCAGGAACAGCAGAACCATTAACAGCTACGATACCTAATGCGTTATAAGTACCAGTTTTACCAGAACCTAATTTACCAACGATAGTCAATTCTTTAGAAGAACCGGCTGCGATGGATAATCCACTTGGGATATTGTAAACAATTTGATTGTTTGAATCCCAAGAAGTACGAGTAGATCCTAATTTGGTAGCACCATCATAAACAGTCACTGAATCAAAGTCGTTAGTTGAGCCAAGGCCCATACGACCAATAGTCAATGAACTAACAACAGCGGCGCTAGAACCTGCAGTAAGATTAACTTTTGTAAAAGCTACATTGTCAATATTTACTACAACGTTACCAGCAGCTGGGGTGCTAGCAGATAAAGAAACTGTTACAGCACCAGTAGTTGTAGGTGTACTAGCTACACCACCACTCTGTGATTTATCAGTAATAGCTTTCACTTCAGCATCAATTTTGGTGCCTACAGTTAAACCAGCAATGTTGGCAGCAGTTAAGGTGCGAACAAATTTGGTTAAGAAAGCGTTGGCAGTAATGCCAGTTTCAGTTACTTCGGATAATGTTTTATCGGCATTAACATAATATGTAACAGTACCTACTTTTACCAACATGCCTGGATGGGCAATAGCTTCGGTAATGTCAGTACCACGATTTACATAATGTGGCCAATCGCGATCGTTTACTACCATCATGTTTTTGTACATGGCTTCTTTGGTAGTAGCGTTGGTGCCAACCTTTACGTTAAAATCATTGCCATAAAGAGCTTTTGCAGCTTCTAGGGTGATTTTAGATAAAGAGTTACCTGGCAAAACAGCATACAATTGATCGGAAGAAGGTCTCTTCACGATAAAGGAACCTGGGCGATAATTTACAGCGCCAGGATAGGTTGCAGGTACGCTAAGAGAATCATAGCAAGCCTGTGTAATGGTTGTATAACCACCGTATGTTGGTCTCCAAGATTTGAAGTCATCACCGGTAGGGAAATACAATACTTTTAAATCGTTATTGACAACGTAAATGGTTGGTTTACCAGATACTTTGATCATGTCGCCAGGAGCTAAGGTTGGGCATTCAGCAGCATTTGCTACGCCTGGAACCAAAGCAGCTACGCCTACAGACCAAAAAATGGTAGTAGCCACTACGCCGACAGTAAAGATTTTTTTACTGAATTTAATTAAGTCGGTCATAAAATTAGTTAAAACTCTGCCCAATCGCGCACCCCTAGTTTCTATAAAGAAATAGGAGGTCGATCGAACTAGAGTGTGTTTGGCCGTAAGGCCAAACGTACAATAGTCTTACGAGTGCTTATGCACCCTCGACCTTGGTAAGACCGTAATAAATAACTTTCTCTCTCCGATAGTGATTAAAAAGTTTTTAAGCACGATTGGGGGGATAAAGTGGATTGAGCGAACGGATGTTGGACAGAGATTCTTCGCTTCGCTCAGAATGACAATTTGAGATGGAAAGACAAAAACCAATTACCGTTTGGTGGTGGTAACTGTTACTTTGATTGGTAGTATTGTTAGGTTGGAAACAGTGGCTGGGGTAACAATTACTTCTACTTTATTAACTGTATTGGTTGTGGCTGGTGCCACCACTGCTGGAACGATTTCTTGTTTTACTACATTGTTTACCGATACAGTCGGCAAAACAGTTTGCACTGATTGCATAGTATTGTCGGTAATTTTTTCGGCCACTTTGCTAGCTTCGCTGGCTTCTTTTACTTTATCTAAAGCTTGAACAAAATTATCGGTGGCTAACAAATCTTTGGCATCGGTGGCATTTTTGGTGCCTTCAACTAATACCAAATTAGTTTGTTTGGCAGCTTCTTGAACCTGGCCAGATACCACGGTAATTTTATCGTTTAATTCTTTGGTAGAAGTAGCAGTAGCCACAGTAGTAGAAGCGGCGGACATTGATTTTACTTCGGTTTTAACAGCATCCATAACTACCTTTACGCCATCAGCATTTTGTTTAGAAGTGGCAATATCGGTTACAGCGGATTGCAAACTGGTATCAATCGCTTGTTTGATTTCTTCTTTACTAACACTGTTGTCACCATCTAAATGTTTGGTTACCATTACTTCAACCGCTTTTACATTGGTATCTTTTACCATATCTTTGGCTTCGGAAACAGCGGCCGACACAGTTTTGTCGGTAGAAGAAGTAGAAGCGGCCAACAAACTATCTTTTACATCTTGTAAAACATTTTTGATGGTTTCGGTATCTTTGTTGATATCTTTGGCGACTGCCGCCGAAGTTTGATTGGCGCCGGTGTTTTGAATTTCGGTTAAATTATTATTAACATTTTTTATTTCTTCTTTTAAATCAGTTACCGATTGTTTGATTTTTGCATCTTTACCACTAACATTACTGGCCACAATGGCTTTGGTTTCGGTAGCACGACGTTTGGCAAATTCTACATGCAATTTAGTGGCATCATCTTTTGAGCCTACTATATTAGTAGCTACCATTTGAGTTTTTTCAACAGCGCGTTTAGCACTGTACAACCAATCGCCTGGCAAGGTGTTGTAGGCGGCGTCTACGGTTGTAATCCAGCCACTGGTAGCAACCAAGGCTACGATTAATAATATGGCTACTGGACGTACTACATTATATACCATTGGTTTTGGTAAGAAGATAGAAAGGCCAGTCCAAAAGTTTTCTACATTAACTGTTTTAGGAGTATCGCTAACAGTGTTTTTAATTTGAGATAACAAAAGCGCGCGGTTTTTGGTTAACCATTCTTGTTTTGGATTTACTTCCGCATTCTTTAAAGATGTAAGTTGTGCAATAATTTCCTTTGACATATTGCTTTACTTTTCTGTTATCTCTTTTAATTTTTTTAAAGCGCGATGAATGGTTACGCGAACAGCGATATTTCCTTTTTCCATGATCTCGGCAATTTCGTCTATTTCCAATTCATCAACATACCGCAGAGTTAACACTTCTTGATATTCTTGTTTTAATTTTTTGATAGCGAGAACGATTTGTTGATTGTCAATTTTCTCGCCTAAATCTTTTTGCATTTTACCAGCATCGCCAATATCGGTTTCTTCGTTTATTTTTACTTCTGGAACCGTGGCGCGGTGGCGATAAAAATCTATAATGCAGTTTCGAGCGATTCGATACAACAACCCACTAAAACTTTTTACTTCTTTTTCTTGATTACCAATAATATAATTCCACGCACGTAAAAAGACGTCAGAGACTATATCTTCGGTTTCTTCGTGACTGCTGACTTTGAAATAAACAAAACGATAGATCTGTTTGACGTATTTGTCGTAAAGAGTGGCAAAGGCGTCGGGGTCGTGTTTTGTTTGCAGTCTGTAGAGGAGTAATTTTTCCTTTAAATCACCTGACATTATAGGAGACGTTAAAAGTAAGGAAATGTTACAGTTAAAACGAATTGATGGTTAAATTGCTAAATTGTTACATTGCTATACAACTTATTGTCATTCCGAGTGAAACGAAGTCTAGGATACTCCGAGGAGTGAATCTTCACCCAATTAACAAACAACGTTGGTGAAGATCCTTCTCTGTCTTTAAGCAGGTCAGGATGACACAGTTAATAGCGGTAAGCCAAAACTATCCACAGGGTGTTTTAAGGCTAGTCTGAGGATGTTTGGGATGCTGCATATACTATCAAAAAATGGGTAAATAGTCAAATATATAGAGGGGTTTATTCTTTATATATTACAAGCCAAGTGTGCCCTACTTTTTTGAAAAAGTAGGCAAAAACTTCGAGCTGGTAGTTCATTCGGATAATTTAGGACTCATTAATATTTTTGGCTCGAACTCGCTACGGCTCAAACAGCGAGCCAAACCCGCCCGAGGCGGGACATATTAATTCATCTCTAAATTAAACCTAATTCACTAAGGCTCGGGGTGATTGAAAAATGATTGAATAGTGATTGTTTTTTGGAGATTTGTATACACAAGTGTATACAAACTTTGATTTTACGAGTTGTTTGATTGATTTTGGCTAAAATACGGGGTGCGAATTAAAGTTTGTATACACTTGTGTATACAAATTTTTTAAAAAAGATGACAAAATGATGAATGAATCCCCTGTTGATAACTAAATATATTGACAAAAAAGGGGTTTTGTGTTATTATTTGTATACACTTGTCTATACAAACTTTAACTATGGAAAACCAAAACGACAATAAACAACAGAAAGAAATCGTCCGACTGTCTATTTCTGAGGCAGCCAAGTTGTTTGGGGTTAACTCTCAAACTGTGCGCCGGGCAATTGCTGATCAGGAAATCACCTATATTATTGTTGGTGGTCGTTATAAGCTAAATTTTGAAAGCTTGGTTAAATGGTCTCAACGCCATACTACTGTGCGTAATAAAATGGCCAACAAAGGTATTGGTCAATATGTAGAAAAATGGAAAATATCCAATCCCCTGTTTTCTCCCAATCCAAAAACAATTATCAAAAAACCAGCGGATACAGGCGACACGTTGGCTAATAAAAATGATTTAGCTTCAAAACCAAATCCCTCTGTTTAGAGGGGTTTTTTAATTTCTAATTACTAATACCTAATTTCTAATAAAATGTTAAATTCAAAATGACTAATTACCAATATGCTGATTTTGACATTTAAGCATTAGACATTTTATTAGATATTAGAAATTAGGTATTAGTAATTTTCAAAATTTGAGTTTCTCCTCCTTATCATATATAATAGATACAGTTTAAATTCTGTAATTGTCATTTCGAGCCACAGCGAGAAATCTCTGTCAAATTATGATTAAACCCAGACAGAGATTCCTCACATACGTTCGGAATGACAAGAAAAACTTACTATGAACCCATTCAAATTTATTTATCAAGTATTCCACAACCACTATCATCGTCGTTATCATGGTATTTACCAACATGCCAAAAAATTGTTTGTAATAGACCTTGGGCTTTTGGCTTTGGCTTTAACTATGTTGATGGCTGGAGTGGTTTTGTTGTTTTGGAAACCAGGTATATCCGACCAAATTGATCTGGGGATATCTTGGGGTGACACAAGAATAAAAAGTGGCGAGATGGTTAACTTTACTGTTAGCTACACCAACAACAGCAAATTCAAACTACAAGACGCTGTACTGGCGGTTCATTTGCCAGATGGTTTTGTTTTAGACAAAAATAATAATCCAGAATTTAGTAATCAATCTACTTTTGATTTAGACACCTTGTTCCCCGGAGCTAAAGGTCAAAAACAAATTTCTGGCTGGCTTTGGGCCAACGTTGGAACCGAAGAAAAAATCAAGGCCCTGCTTACCTATACAATCGAAGATACCAAAAACAAAGATCAGCGAGCGGCCACTTCAATTATTAATCTTCCTGACAGTGTTTTACAAACCAAACTATCTAATTTTCAAACCAACGTATTTGGTAACGAAGAATTAAAAGGCAATATTGAAATTACCAATTCTGGCACAGAAAATATACCAGAATACCTGATTTACGCTTCTTTAAATAAAGCCGAACTAAAGAGCAAAGAAATTAGCCGTGGCAAAAATTTGGCATCTTTGGCCACAACCTTACTCGAAAAACAAGTTATACCACTGCCGCTAAAAATTGGCGATAATTTGGTTTATCTTTCGGTTTATACCAACATTAATAATATTTTAAAATTACAAAAAACTCAAACCCTTACAGTTAAGGTATTGAATCCCGAAATTATAAGTAATGCTAAAATACTAACCGCATCAAAATACATCGAACCAGGTCAAGTTGTGCCAGTGGAAATTAACTGGAAAAATACTGGCACGTTTACTGCCAAAGATTTGCGAATACACCTAATTACCACCCCTGGTACAGTAGATTTAACTAAAACTGCCAAAGAAAATAATTTGCGCATAGAAGGCAGTGATTTGATTGCTGATACCAAAACTCGAACTGCGCTAGGCAATAGCGCACCTGGTAGTGGTGATAATTTTACTGTTAATGTTTATTTAAAACCAAATTTTAATTTAACTAGCTTAGACAATCCAAATTGGGAAATAAAACCGGCTATGGAATTTCAACTGGCGGCCATTGATTTTGCTCAAAAAATAGTTGCACCTGGCAGTAGCGCAACCCTGCCAATGAGTACCGAATTGAGTTGGTTGGTAGAAACCAGATATTTTACTATTGACGGCGACCAATTGGGCCGAGGGCCATTACCCCCAGCTGTTGGTCAAACTACCAAATATTGGGTGGTGGTACAAATAGACAATACAATTAATGCAGTAGATAATATTAGTTTTAGCGCCACTTTTATGCCTGGAGTTACTTGGACCGAAAAACAAAGCGTAACTATTGGCCAAAATATAACTTATAACGAAACTAATAGTACTGTTAGCTGGAATTATCGCGAGCTACCAGCCACCGCCCAAGCCGGATTGTTTTTTGAAGTGGCGGTTACACCTAATCCAGAACAGATCGGCCAAAATCTTAATTTAGTAAAAGATTTCCACTTAACTGCCACCGATAGCAAAACCGGAAAAAAGTTTGATTTGAAAAAAAGCATAGTAACTAATGTGTTGCCAGAAAATGATCGGGGTAGTGGGTTGGGAGCGAAGGTGATAAATTAAGTTAACAAAAAATCGCTCCGTTTTTATACGGGGCGATTTTTTTATTGTCATTTTGAGTGAAACGAGAAATCTTCACAACAATTAAAACAGTGAAGATCCTTCACTATGTTCAGGATGACAAATTACGATAAAACCCTTTTTAATTCTTCAGCTTTATCTATTTGTTCCCAAGGAAATTCGTTATTGCCAAAATGGCCATAGGCGGCAGTGGAACGATAAATTGGCCGCAACAGTTTGAGTTGTTCGATAATTTTTCCAGGGCGGAAATCAAATACTTGTTTTACTTTTTCTACCAAAGCTTCGTCGGTTGCTTTGCCAGTGCCAAAAGTATCAATAAAAATACTGGTTGGTTCGGCACGGCCGATTACATACGAAATTTGAATTTCACAACGCTCGGCTAACCCAGCAGCTACAATGTTTTTGGCCACATAACGGGCCATATAAGCACCAGAGCGGTCTACCTTGCTTGGATCCTTACCAGAAAAACAACCACCGCCATGATGACCCACACCTCCATAAGTATCAACAATAATTTTACGACCAGTTAAGCCAGTGTCGCCTTGTGGGCCACCAACAACAAATCGTCCAGTTTGATTGATATAAAACTCGGTTTTGTCGTCTAAATATTTTTCACAAATTGGTTTAATCACACTTTCTAAAATATCTTTGCGCAATTGTTCGGTTGTAACTGTATCGTGATGTTGGGCAGCCACTACTACATTTACCAAACGAGTTGGTTTACCATCCTCGTATTCTACTGCTACCTGTGTTTTGCCATCAGGTCGTAGATATGACAATTCACCACTTTTACGCACCTCCGCCAAACGTTTGGCTAGTTTGTGTGCCAACATAATTGGCAGTGGCATAAGTTCTGGAGTTTCGTTACAAGCATAACCAAACATCAAACCTTGGTCGCCTGCACCTTGTTCTTCAACCGAAGTTTTGTTTACACCCTGAGCAATATCGGGAGATTGTTCGTGAATTGAAACCAAAACACCAGCGTGTTCGGAATCAATACCATAGGCTGGATCGGTGTAGCCAATATCTTGAATTACTTCACGAGTAATTTTTTGGACATCAACATAACCGGTGGTAGTAACTTCACCACCAACAATTACCAAACCAGTGGTAGTAAAACATTCTACCGCCACATGAGAGGTTGGATCTTGAGCCAACAAACTATCCAAAACCGCATCAGAAATTTGATCACAGATCTTGTCGGGGTGACCTTCGGTAACCGATTCGGAAGTAAAAATATATTTTTGTGACATAAAAATAATTAAAATAATTAGCAAACTAAATTACTAAAATTAACCACAAAAAAGAAGATAGAATTGCTTTTTTTAAAAAAGCAACAGGAATTTGCCGAACAGTAATCACTCGATCGACCACCAGTGATAAAACCAACCGGCAAATAACACCATCTTCTTGATTGTTTAACCAAAATTAGCTTATCACGAAAAATTAAAAACGTCAATTTTACCCAACTTATTCAATTGTTTTTTTAGCGAACGCCAAATCTGACAAATTAAACCAGAATAGATTGCGGCGATTAATCATTTTTATTTGAGTAGAATCACCAGTATCAACCTCTTCGGTTTTGCCACCGACTATTATTAATTGATTACCTTTAAAATAAAAATCTGACATAGTATCGACTGCATAATCTTCCGGCTTAACACTTCCCACAAAAGCAAAACCTTCATTTCTATCAAGCTTATAAACCATAACACCATAAAATACTGGATCAGACAAAAAACTGGTAGAGCCACTTGCCGTTAACCACATGCTTAAGGCTAGATATTTTTTATCGGGAGACAAGGCCGCACGATTAACCAGCGATCCCCTGCTACCCAAAGTAGTTGTAAATAATTCTACATTTGAACCAGGAAATTGTTCTTGCCACCAACTTAATTTAATACCTTCTTTATCACCAACAACAGTAGAGGTATTAAACATAGTTAAACCGACTGTAACAACTTCGTTATTATTTAAAGGGTAAAACAATTGAGCGGTTTCGGCATAATTGACTACCCCTAAATAAGCTGGCGCCCGTGGATTGGTAATATCAAAACCAAATTCCCGTCCGGGCAATAATTCATAAAACGAAGAATCAACTTCAGATTTGGCAAATACAAAACGTAATTCTTTGCCTACCAAACGCACACCCATTGCTTTGCCTTCTCGACCAAAATCATTATACCAACCAATTTTATTTAACGATGCATCTAATAAGTATAATTTATTAGTAAAACTATCAACCCCCAACACATCGTTGGTAGCCACCCACAGATTATTACCTTGACGTAAAACATTGCTATAATTAAGCACTACACCATTAATAGTTTGATTATTAACAAAATTAAATTTCCCATTCTGTAAATTAAATTGATTAATTTCGGTTAAACCATCTTCGTAGGCTTCGGTAACAACATTGTAAGTGCCAGTTGGTTTAAAACTAAATACATAAGCTCTGTCACCAGCAAAAACTGCTTTAGCACTACTATCAAATACAAATTTCTGTTGCAATAATTTTCGATTAGTTAAAGACAAAGAAACTAATTGTAAGTAGTGTTCATTAGAATTTATTTCTGGCCAAACATTATTTTTCCAATCGATTGCTTGTACTGCTAAACAATCTTTTGAATTAAAACCAACTTTTTTTCCGTTAGTAGAAAAGGTTGGTAAAAATTCACTTGGTTGTTTAAAACCCGTAGCAGTATTTTTATAAACAAATTGATTGTTTAAAGATAAATACAAATTATTCTGAACAATGGACCAGTCTTCTAATTCTCCCGAAAATTCATACACAAATGCTGGCGCAGACTTGGTTAAATTATTGATATTCCATTCATAAACTATTGTATGGCGACTAATATAACCAACATCCGAACCAGAAGAACTTAACGTTACTGGTTTACTAGCAAAGACGATTAATTTATTACCCACCAACCGACTTTCTCCTAAACTAATATCGTTACTAAAACTATACTGCCAAAGATGTTTGTCGCTAGTTTTTGTTTTTTGCCAAACATCAAGCATGTTATTTTTTATATAAAAAGTGTTATTAGCAGAAAAATAAATACCATCCTTGAAAGGTGAACTTGTTTTGCTGTAAAAATTATTTAAATAATAATTTAAATTATTGGTTAAATTAACTGCGGTATTATTATTGCTAGCAACTTCAGCCCGAGCCGTGGCGGTTTTGGCTTGCCAACTGGTAATAGCACTATTTAAATTATTTACGAGCGACGTGCAAGAATTAAAACTAGTCCATTCTCTTGGTGCAATTGCTTTTACTTCGGCTGGCGCAGTATAAACGCCTTTACGTAAATCAAATTTACCCTTTTCACAAAGCGAATCTGATAATCTGACACCATATCCGGCGGTAGGGCAATAACTGTGTTTTACTTCCCAATCATCGGTATAACCATCAAAATCAGTATCAATTCGCCAAGGATTAACACCGTATTTTGTCCAATCTTTTTGAGACAGATAATTTTTGTAAGGCTTGGCCATAGCGGGGGCGACACCTAACAAAATAAAAAATAAAACTAGACTGAGAAAAAAAATACGTTTCATATAAAATATTATTAAATTTGTTAAGGGATCCCTCCACTCGTCGCGAAACTCGGTCGGGATGACAAAAACAAATTGTTTGAATAATTTTAATTTATTGAATTAATTTAATTACACTAATAACAGAAGCAGCCGAAAAAACTAATAACACTGGCACAGCAATAAGCCAAAAATAATTTAAATTATAACGCGAAGCACGCAAATCGCCCTTGCGTTTTGCTTGCCGATAAATAAGTACCATCAAAATGGCTTCAACGCCAATAAATAATCCACCAACTGTATCCAAAATTCCGACAAAACTGCGTAAACCTAACACAAACAAAACCAGTGGAATAGTAATAACAAAAAGAGTGGCCAAATAATGTGGCAATTTATGATCCCAAATTAAGGTTTGTTTAAAAGCAATGCCTAGCCCTACAAAACCAGTACACATTGCAAACGCAGCAAACAAATTAGCAAAAAACAAAATGCCACGGCCATAATGTAAACTTAAACCAACAGTGGCGATTTCGGTAGTGTCTAATCCCCCTACCCCAACTATTGCCAAAGCAAACAACATATAAACTGCAATTGGGATAAGCGTACCAATAATTAAAGCTTTACGAAAATGACGTTGACTGCCTGGTAAAAGCGCGTGCGCTTCGGCAATAGCGGGCGATGCATGCAACGCAAATAAAATTACGCCGTAAGGTAAAAATATTTTTAAAGGATTAAAGTAAGTAATATTTTCTAATTTAATACTAGGAAAAAAATACAAAGACAAACCTACGATAATAAGTATAACCATTAAACTAAAAACTTTTTCTACCCCTTTGGCCAAATCCAACCCCCGCCAGATTACCAAACTACCCAGTGACCAAAAAAACACACTCCACCACGCTGGTGAACCGCCAAACAAGGTTGCCAAAGCCTGTCCTTCACCAACAATATAGGCTAGCAAAGCACCAATCGAACTAAATACAATGGTGACTGATAAAATACTTTTAGCAGTACGCCCCAAATATTTACCCGCAAACCCAGATAGTTGCAAATTTTCTTTGGTACGCACGGCAATTTCACCAATCATTAAATTTAAAAACAACATTACTATACCCAAAACAAAAATGTAAATTAAACCAACCCCCAAACCCACTTGTGCCACCACATACGGAATACCCAAAACCCCCGCGCCAATCGTCATGCCAGTAATCATAAAAACCGCTTCTGCCACCGAAGCCACTGGCTTGTAAACACCCTGATGAAGAACAATTTGTTTGTCGTGCATAAAAATATTTTAAAAATTTGGGCTATGAAAAGTTTTTTCTGGGGTCCAAGCTCCCGAAGAATAATCATCTACTGCAACAATTGGTTGTTGTATATGTATATTAATTTTACGGCACGTTCTTACTCCACTACCGGCACCAGCACAAACTCGAATAGTACTGTCATCGATCCAATCATACGCACCCGTATGATCATCGCCAATAAATATTATTTTTGTACTAAAAAATCTTGCATCAAAAACCTTTAAAGCCCATTCTTTTTCTGCCCATTCCAATCTTACAAAATCATAATAAGAAAAATATCTGCCATTAGGTGACCACTGTAAATCATAAAACTTGTATTGATCCGTATCAGAAACTTTTCTTTGAAAATCAAAATATCTAGATTCAATCCAAATGCTCTTTTCATCAACTCCACGATATGCGTCAATCATTAGAGATGGACGATATAAAAAAATACCAACAATTTCAAAAAAAGCAACTACTAAAAAGAAAATAAAAATTTTGACAATTCTAAAAAACATAATTTAATTTGGACTCCAATAAAAATAAACATCACCAAATTTTTTGATAAATTTGCCTTTTGGTACTATATTCTCTTCATACCATTCCACATCTTCTTGTTTATCAAAACTATTAAAATGTGTTGCTTTGGTAGGATTACTTGTTTTACCAAAAACAATACTCTTAGCAATCTCATAACACTCATACCAACTTTTTTTGTCTGATGCTCCAATATTTTCATAATGAAGGGGGTTGATAATTTTCAGAAATGTTGGATCGGTCTTTTTAAAAGGATCATACTGCCCTTTTTGTAATATTACACCGTGAATATTATCTGGCCACCAAGAGTTAGCCTTAGTTCGATTGATTACCGACCAGCCTACCCATTCTTTTACTTCATTTGATTGATTGTTTGCTTCCCCAAAAATCAATCTAGCTAAAATCATTTCTTCTGGATCATCAAGAAAATCACCTGTCCATTCTGGGTTATTTACTGTAGGAACTCTTTTTGTTGGTTTAGTGATTTCTAAAGATATGTCAAAACTCTTTAATATTGGAGTCCCATCTGCCCACAATTCTACATAGTGAATACCAGTTGGTAAATTAGGATAAAAATTATTGATTTCTGTACGGCCTCGTAATTGTTGGCCACGCCAGAACCAGTTTTTACCACGCCAGATAGATTTAGTGTTTTTTTGAATTGTGCCATCGATAATTAATTTAACATCGTCACTGTCTAGAAATTTTTTCTGGCAACTAATAGAGATATCTAGGGTGTTTAAAGGAAGATTAACTAAAGCCACCGTAACCCATGGTTGGCAATTTCTGGCTTCACTTTGTAAATCTTCTAGAAGGGTTATTGATCCAGTACTTGGATCTAACAAAGTGATTTTAGGTTCTAGTATTAATTCGGCTTCACCTTTAGGGATAAGGGTGAAGTTATGATTGCCTTTGGATAGTTTAGCGATAAAAATGATGGTTTTGGAAGTTCCTTTTAATTCTTTGCCGTTCCAGGTTGGAGGAATGTAAAAGTATTCATTTTTGGTTTTTGGCGAAAGGCTTTTAAAAGCTAAGCCGTCTAATTCTATTCGTAAGCTGTTTTTCTTGGTGCAGGTGGCGGTTATAGAAATCGAATATATGCCACTAGAAGTGATTGGGAAATTATGGGTGTGTGGGGTGGTAATTTTTTGGGGCATAAATTTAATGCTTTTATGTATACATTTTACATTAAAAAACAAAAAAATACTAGTAATTAATAACCACCAAACATGCCAGCTGACCAACCACTAATTTTTAAAAATAAATTAGTGTCACATACGTAAACATCTAAAGTCCCATTTGGTAAATTATCTCTTTTGTGTTTACCAGCCTTACTCCTAATACAATACGTTTTAAAAAACTGACTTAATTTTACTTTCGTTATTTTAGACCAATATTTTTCTGATGATTTTACATTTAAATGTGAGTAAATGTGAATGTAGCAACGAAATTTTTTCTCTGGCACCAAACAAATTTTACGAAAAAATTCCATCATTATTTTTATCATCTCTGGATCACTATTTGAAAATCTAACTAGCGATCGATCAGTTTTACCCCCTTCTGCGCAATATAAGGCCACCCCTAATAACCACAGTTCCCTTTTATTTATTTTCTTAATCTCTTTCTTCGCTGCTTCGACAACTAAATCACGTTTATTTTTTTCTTTATTTAAACGCGTCAACCTTCGTTTTTCAACTATTTCTTTTGTATTACCCTTAAGTGCCAAAATTTTCTTTTTATTAAAATCTAATTTAATATCTCGCACCCAAACACTTACACTACTCTTGGCTACTTTTAATTTTTCACTAATTTCTTTGATAGACAAACCTTCGACACGTAATTTCCGAGCTTCTATTCTTTTTTTGCTTTTCATAATAGAACTGGTTAAGTATTTACTACACATAGTATAGCACAACAGTTCGATTATAACAAAAAATAGCAGACAAGGATGTGTCTACTATTAGAGTGCGGATCATTGTACACGCCGGGGGATTCGAACCCTCGACCCTCTCCGTGTAAAGGAGATGCTCTAACCAACTGAGCTAGGCGTGCGGATTGTTAATAATTTTACTATATCTAAAATATAAAGTCAATACCCATAAAACAAAAAACCGCCCTGCATTTGTGCGAGGCGGTTTTGATCTGGTTGTTACCAATTAAAATATTTAATATCAGATTCCCCTACTTGGTTTATACTGTCCCATGCTTTGGCCCAGTAATAGCCGTTATGCAAAATTGACACGGGAATCGAAACCGCACAAGTGCTTCCGTAATTATCATTAACTTCACAAGTACGAATTAATTTATTATCATTACTTTTTATCCCAGTTGCGCCATAGTATAACTCTGCTTTTTTAATTGCTTTATCATCTTTGGCAGTGGCCGAAAACCAAACAACGGTATTTTGGCTGCCTAAATAAGAAGTGGCAGTTACGGTTGGTGGTGTGTCGGTTGTATTTTTTAATTGTATAAACAAAGGCTGGTCAGTTACAGAAACATTATTAGAATAATAGGTTCCAGAAGAATTGTCGGTCCAAGAATAACCAGTAACAGTTAAACGTAAACTGCGTTTAACACCAGTGCTGGCTTGAAAATCACTATCAGTACTATCGATATAAAAATTAGCAAAATTGCTATTAGTATTAATATTTAATCCTGGATATAAATTTACTGTAATTTCATCACTTGAACCACTATCTACACCGGTTATAAGTGTCGAACCTGACAAGCCATTGTAAGTACCATATAAAGTAATTTTGTTATCACCAACACCATTCGCAATCAAATCACCAGTTAATTTAAATTTAACTGATAACAATTTGGCACCTGCATTAGTTGGGTTGGCACGAACAATAAATTCGGCCAAACTCTGTTTGGTTTCTAATTTGGTAATATAATAGGTTGAATCATAATTACAACCAAAATATTCATCACAAGCACGAACGATAGTTACATTAGATGCAGTATTGTTGTTTTTAACTACACTAACTACAGCCATAGCATGACCCTTGTGGCCAGCAGCATCATAAACATAAACATCAAACATCACGCTGTTTACAGCAGTGAAGCTGTAATTGATATCACTGCCATTACTAGTTCTAATCAAACTACCATCAAGATAAAGTTCAATTTTGGTTGGATTAACATTATCTCGACCGCGAGCAACTACATTAACCCAGTCACCAGCATTAACTGTAACAGTTGTATTACTGTTGACGCCTGATACATTATTATTAACAACAATTTGAGCTTCTGGAATTACGTTATCTATCCCGGAAATATAATAAGCAGTAACAGTTTGACTTTTGGTAACATTGCCTTTAGTATCATAAGCTTTGGCATAGAAAGACATACTACTTTCACCTATGGCCATTGCAAAGTTAGCAGACTTTACATCATATTTAGTGGCTATCAAAACATCGTTGCGATATAATTCAATTTTACTAACTTTTACATTATCGTTGGCAGTAGCGGTAACACGCACTGTTTCGCCTTTATTAAAATTGGTTTTATTAATACTTAAAGAAACAATTGGCGCTGTGTTGTCGTTATTAGTTGGAGCAGAACAAGTTGTCCAGGCTACTTTGTATTGTTTAGAAGAAACACAAGTAAGGTTGTAATTGCGATAACCATGGCCAGCATCACGACAAGTACTGGTTAAAAGACTGGTTTTACCACTGCGTTTCACACGAATATCCTTACCTACTTGGGTGCAGGAATCTACATTAACATAATTAATATTAGCGGCCGAGACAGTGCCGGCAGTTAACAAACCAGCTAATACTACTGCAAAAACTGCTAATTTCTTGGTCATATTGTATAAAATTAATTAAAAACTACCTGACTTATACAGGTAGTTAAACATTTTTTAGCGTTTTTGTCAATCTTTGGGTAGTTTGACAATAAAATCTGGAATTTCGTTGATTCCTCTACTTTTTAACCAATACCACCACTCTCCACCCCACAAATACGCTCTAGTCATACCAGTTCGAGAAGAATAATCAATATTTTTTTGAAGCTGTTTTAAATTCATTGATTTGTATTGCTCTTCAAGCGACACGCCCTTAATATCTAAATCTGGTATCCAAGGTTCGGCCTGTAACTCAATAATATACGCCTCGGAAGGCAGGCGCTGATTTACCCACAATCGCAAGCGATACATCGTGGCTGGGAAAAATTCCCACGATGAATAACCAGTATATCTGTTCCAAACAACGCGATACATAGTAGTACCAAACAAATCGCCAACCTGAGCAGTTTTACGCCAAGTGCTTAATTCACCACTATCTGTAACGACAATTAGATGGATTGCATCTTGCGCGCGCACCAAGTCTATTTCTTTTTCTAATTGTTTGTAAGAATTTGACCGACAATTTTCGCCAAAGGGCAAAAATGGCTCATTTTCTACTTGCCAACTTTCTAAAGCCGGATGATTTTGATATCTCGCCGCCACAGCAGTAATGTAATTTTCCAAACCCAGCCAATAATTTTTATCGGATAATTGCCGTGCCCAATCTGGGGTATGACACTCTGGCCAACGCGGAGTTTTTTGCCCAACTGCTAACAAAACTTTAACATCGCGTTTTTGAGCTTCGGCCATTAATTCGTCTAAAACGGTAAAATCATAATGACCCGGAGTATATTCGATTTCATTCCATTGAGCAGACAAACGGACATGCTTAAATTTAGCGTCATCAAGCAGCCAAGCAAAAACTTGTTTTGGATCAAATCCAAGATAAGTGGCAAATTCGGAATTAAAAGAAACACCAAAAACCATTTTTTGTTTTTCGGTATACTTATCAATTATCAAAAGCACACCACCAAATATTAAAACTAAAATAATTGGGGTGAGAAAAATAAATAATATTTTTTGGCGACGTAACATAATTATAAAAGCAAACCTAAACCAATAGCAATTATTACAATAGCGCTAACTTCTTGGATAATTTCTCCACGCGTATACAATTCTTTAAAAATTTTGGGACGAAATCGAGAAAACAAAAATACTAAAATAATTAAACAGGCGTATTGGACACCGCTTAAAGCGTTAACAATTGAAACACTTCCCAAAGCGATAGCATATTGAATAAATAATACAGAAATAACACCTAAAATTTTATTAACAAGAACAAAAACTAAATTATTAATGCGAGGTTGATGAATAGTTTTTTTCTTTCGTGAAAAAATTTCTGCACGAACAGATGGTGACAATAATAAAAACATACCAACCAACCCAAGCGCTCCACGCGTCCAAACAAAACCACTATAAAATCCATACGCATCATAACTATATTTGGCAGCCACATGCGACAAAGCAAAAAATAAACCAGCCACCACGCCCCACCAAATTCCTTTGTGCCAACCATGATGGGTCTTGCTTTGTTCGGCAGCCACAATTAATGTGCCTACAATTAAAAAGCTTACTGCTAATAATTGATGATTGGTTAAATATTCTCCTAAAAATAAATTACTAAAAAATAAAACGGCGATTGGAACTGTGCCGCCAATAAGTGGGCCGACGTGACTAATCTCGCTAAACAAAATCGCCCGATACATTGTCCACAAACCTAGACCAAAAAACAAACCAGAGGCTAGGGCGATTAACCAATCTTTTGTAGACACAGGAAATGCAACACCAAAAGGCACGAGTAATAAAATTGGCAAAACAAAAATGGTAGTATAAAAAACAAACACTGCCGGTGAAACTTTCTTTTCCGACAAAATAAATTTATCAAAAATATTGACGATGGCGGCCAGTATGTAACCGATAATGGCAAGGAGAAGAGACATGATGTTGAGCGAAATTTTAAATTTTTAATTCTTAATTTTTAAACAATTCACTAATGTCTTAATTTTTAAAGTTAAAACAATCTATCATTATTTAAAAATTAAAAATTGGAAATTAAAAATTTATCACCCCTATTATACCACAAAATCCCCCAATCCCCAATTATCCACAGCCCAATCGACCAATTTTTCCCTTAAGTTAGCCAAAATAAGGCTATGGGTATTGACAAAACCCTAGTTTTATGGTATACTCAAACGTTACCTACAATAGGTAGACCGTATCTGAGAGAGGTACGAATTTACTTGTAAACGCACAAAAACCTCTCTAAAAATGGGAGGTTTTGTCCTTTACAAACTTTCAACTTTAAAACTTTATAAACTACATATATGCGTATAGCCATGATCGGACAAAAAGGTCTTCCGGCGCAATATGGTGGTATCGAGCGCCATGTGGAAGAATTAAGTCTTGAACTCGTGAAACAAAATCATGAGGTTTTGGCATACGCGCGCGCTTGGTATTCTCCTAAAGCCGAAACTAAATACCAAGGTATTAAAATTATTCACACTCCTACCATCCATTCCAAACATTTGGATGCAATTATCCATACCTTCACCGCCACCATTCATGCCATATTCCAAAAACCAGATGTAATCCACTATCATGGTGTTGGCCCGGCACTGATGGCTTGGATTCCTCGCGTATTAACTCCAAAAACAAAAGTGATTGTTACTTTTCACTGTATCGATCGCTACCATCAAAAGTGGGGCTGGTTGGCCCGTCAAATGTTACGCTTAGGCGAGTTGGCTGCTTGCTATTTTCCTCACGAAACAATTTCGGTTTCAAAAACTATTTACAATTATTGTATCAATGAATATCAATCCCCTACTACCTATATTCCAAACGGGGTAAATTTGGATAGCAAAAATTCTGCCCCACTTCAAGAATTTGGTTTAGAAGAAAATAAATTTTTGGTAATGGTATCGCGCTTGGTGCCACACAAAGGTGCCCACTATTTAATTTCTGCTTGGCAGGAAGCCAAAAAACGCGCGCCAGAATTATTGCAAGGTTACAAATTGGCCATTGTTGGTGGCAGTGCGTTTACTGATAAATATGTTACCAAATTAAATAGCATGATTGTAAACGACAAAAGTGTTGTTTTAACTGGTTGGCAACAAGGTGAAAAATTAATGGCTTTGTTTAAAGATGCAAAAATGTTAGTGCATCCTTCGGAAAATGAAGGGATGTCACTTAGTATTTTGCGCGCTATGAGTTTGGGCAAACCAGTATTACTTTCTGATATCGCTGAAAATCGCGAACTTATTCCTGATCCACGTTTTTGGTTTATTAATACTGATGTAGAATCTTTGACTAAAAAAATTATCGAATTAATGTCTGATGAAAAACTTTTAACAGAAGGCGGCGAGATGAACAAAAAAATGGTAACAGATAATTTTTTGTGGGATGATATTGCAAAACAGACTGAAGAGTTGTATATAGTTCACAGCCAATAGTTCGGAGCCAATAAAAAAAATAAATAAAATTGCTCTTTTTAAATATTACAACTGTCATTCTGAGCAGAGCGAAGAATCTTCACCGGTGTAGATCCTTCGTTGCACTCAGGATGACAACGAAAAAAGTTAGCTCGTGAAAGCAAACTTCGCGAAGGTCGCGGAGGATGCACATTGCTTGGTGCGCAACGTGGGAGGAAGAGATGAACAAGTTGCTGTCGCTGGTGCTGTACGTAGCGCTCGTGGCGCTGGTCGGTGGGTGCAGTGGTTATGCGGAGCGTTACGAAGAACGCACCCGCCAACTCGCCCGCGCGATCGAACGTGCCGAGACTGCCGAGCAGACCATCAAGAACCTCGAGACGACCATCGAGGTGTGCGAGAAGAACTGGGTCGTCCGCGCCGAAGCCTGCGAAGGCCGCGAACTCGTGGCCAAGACGGAAGCGGCGGCGGCGAAGGCTGCCGAGAAGAAGCGGATGTCCGACGAAGCACTTCAGAAGTGCTTCACCGTCGCCGAACAGGCCGACAAGGCCGACTCGATAGACAAGTTCGGCACGGAAGACCCGCTCGAGCAGATGTATCGTGAGTACGCGGACGCCGACGCTGGGCAGGGCGAGTTCATGGAGTGCTACAAGGTGCTCCAGGAAATCCAGAAGAACATGCGCCACGCGGTGGGTGCCTCAGACGCGAGCACCGATCGCGCCGTCACCTGGTACTTCAAGGAGTACCACCGGCGGCGCCAGGCACCGATCTTCACGAAACTCCACATCCCCATCGGGTGGGGGTGCTGGGGTGAGTGTGGCGAACTGCCGCGGCCCGAACTGGTAGCACGGTACGTCGAAGACCTGCAGAAGTCGGGCATCAACGATTTCGGTTTGGTCGGCACGACCAAAGAGGCGTTGGAAAAGGCCTACAAGGTCGGGATGAGGGAAGTCTACAACGACTACTTATCCACCAAGGACACGTACGAGATCGGGCGCCACCAGGGGTGGCTCTGCGACGCGATCGAACACGGGCCGTTGAACGGGGACGTCAAAGTCCCACCACACGGCCTGTCGGCCAAGGAGGTCTCGGCGCTGAAATGCGTCGACCAGGGCGAGTAGCCCACCAGTACGGTTGGTGCACGCAAGTGCGCCAGCGTCTGATCAACCGGATCTGCGAACGAACGGAGGGAACCTGTCCCTACCCCGCATCGCTCGTCAGGTCCCTCCGTTGTAACTTGTAATAAATTGCAGGTTGCAATGGAGAAAAATAAAAATCATACTAATTAGTATGATTTTTTGTTACTTGTGAATTGCTATTTATTAATTTTTCACCACTTCCTGATACACCTCTTCCAACTTCTGATAATATTCTTCTTCGCTGTGATTTTCTTTTACATATTTTCTTCCATTCTCTCCAATTTTCTTGGCCTCTTCTGGACTTAACATCATCGCTTTTTTTATTGCTTGTTGTAACGATTCTACATTTTCTGGTTTAGCTAAAAATCCAGTTACTCCGTCTTTGATTAATTCTGGATTACCACCCCGATCAGTGGCTACTACAATTTTGCCCAAACTTAATGCTTCTAAAATGGTAAGCGAACAATTTTCATAAAACAAAGATGGCACAACCATTACTCGGGCGAGATGTAAAATTTGTTGCCAACGTTCGTTGTTTACCCAACCGGTGCGGTGCACATTGGTTAAACTGTATTGTTTGATAAAATTATCTACCCAAACACTTTCGGGGCCATTACCCGCAATAATTACTGGATACTGGCGCAAATGGGGCAGAGCCTGCATAAAAATTTTAATACCTTTTTCTTCATGCAACCGGCCTAGATAAACGATGCAATCACCAAGTGATGGATATTTTTCTGGAACAGCTGCTGGATTTCGCACTAACACCATTTTGTTTTTTGGAAACCCCCACTCTACCATTTTGTTTAACATAAATTCTGATGGACAAATAAATTTATCTACCATTTTCCAAATTCCTCGCAACCAATAATAATACATTTCAAGTGCCCCAGCCGCGCTTTTGGTGCAAGATTTATCTATACATCGATAACGCACGCAGTTAAAATATTTATGCTGGAAACAACGTTCGCAAACAGAATGATCAACAATCATTCGATGACTAGGACACATTGGTTGCACATCATGCACAGTTAAGACAATTGGAATTTTTAATTTTTTTAAAGTAGTAAAAATACTAGCCGAAAGTTGGTGAGTAACATTATGCAAGTGTGCTACTTGTGGATCCGTAGCCAAAGATAGGGCGCGGATTTTTTTTATAACTTCGTTAGAATGAAACAAATGCCCAAAAGTAGCCAAGGCGGTAATACCATCTAACGAAGTGCCAGTTAATTCGGGCAAAGTAGGAATAAAATAGGCAGAAAAATCAGACGGTAAATTTTCTTTCCGTTTCATCGAAAATTCTATTACCTCGTGGCCCCGGGTACGCAAACCTTTAATTGTATTCAAAAACACCACCTCTGCCCCACCACGACGATAAAAAAATTTATTAGCTTGTAAAATTCGCATAAATAAAAGTTTATAAAGTTTTAAAGTTATAAAGTTTGTAAAGTTAAAAAGTCAAAAATTCACAATCCAAAACTTTATGAACTTTATAACTTTAAAAACTTAACTACTTTACCAATGTCAACACCAATTCTTCTCCATTTTTTTCTGGTTTGCCAACCCGAGTAAAATTACCCACCTTAATTTTTGTAAATCCAGCTTGAATAGACAAATCTTTTAATTCGTCGGCAGTAAAACTATGAATAAATCTTTGCACATTTTTACCTGGTGTTCGTGTCCAGCCAACCAAAAAATCATTTTTGCCCAAATTAATATTAGGTTTTTTGATTTGTTCTTCAATGCCAAATCTTTTTCTCGGCCAATCGTTTAATAAATTCCAATTAATAATTACCGCCTCTCCCCCACTTTTTAAAACTCGATAAATTTCTTGTAAAAATTTTAAGCGCAATTTTTCGGAAGGGATGTGGTGCATTACCGCAAAACTAAAAACTTTATCAAAACTATTATTTTTAAATTTTAATTTTTTAGTAGCATCACCAACATAAAAATCAACTTCTGGATATTTTTTTCTGGCAATTTTAATTAATGCCGAAGCAATATCAACCCCAATATATTTAACATTTTTTTTCATAACTGCCGGTACAATCAAACCATTACCACAACCCAAATCCAATAATTTTTCACCATTTTTTAATTTTTTAATTTGCTTCATTTTTAATTCACTAGGCGCATAACGCGAAGAATCCCAATCGGAAGCGATGGTATTGTATTGTTCTTTAATTTCCTTTATAATCTGAGTATTAGATAACATGCTTATATGGAAAACATTCCAGAAAAAATAATTTTAGATTGCATTAAAAAAATGCCTAAAGACGCAGAAAGTTTAAACGACTTGAAGCGTCTGATTTTGCGTAACTCTAAAGATAGAAAAAGCATTCCTACTGTTGCAATTCTGCTTAAATCATACCACAAAATGGTTAAGTCGGGCAAGATCAAAAAAAGTATTCAGCTCGAAAAACTTTTAACAAAGCGCGCTGTGCGCACACTTTCGGGTGTTTCAATTGTTACTGTATTAACCAAACCTTTCCCCTGCCCTGGGCAGTGTATTTATTGCCCTAGCGATGCCCGTATGCCCAAAAGCTACTTGGCCGACGAACCAGCCGCTGCAAGGGCCCTAATGCTTCAATTTGACCCCTACGAGCAGGTTAAACGCCGAATTGAGGCATTGACAGCCAATGGCCATCCCACCGATAAAATAGAGCTTATTGTAAAGGGCGGCACTTGGAACTCTTACCCAATAGATTACCAGTATTGGTTTATACTCCGATGTTTTGAGGCGTGTGATGGAGTAAGGAATAAGGAGAAAGGAATAAGGAATAAAAAAATTGAACAAATAAAAAAGAAATTAAAAAAAGAACAACGTAAAAACGAAACATCTAAACATCGTATTGTGGGTCTAACTTTAGAAACCCGGCCAGATCATATTAACGAACAAACAATCTGGCAAATGCGAGAAATGGGTTGCACTCGTATTGAACTGGGGGTGCAAACAACTGATGAAAAAATTTTAAAAGCCATCAAACGCGGGCATGATACTGCCGAAACCAAACGCGCCACCGAACTGCTACGCAATTACGGTTTTAAAGTAGATTATCATCTAATGCCACAACTCCCGGGCGCCACCCCTGCCAAAGATCTAAAAATGCTACTTTCCATTTTTTCTGATCCGGGATACAAGCCCGATATGATTAAAATTTACCCTTGTACTGTAATCGAAAATTCTGAATTATATGAATGGTTACAAAGAGGAGACTACAAAACCTACTCCGACCGCAATTTAATAAACATTTTAAAAAAATTCAAAACCCAAATCCCCCGCTATTGCCGAGTTTCTCGTCTTATCCGCGATATCCCAGCACATCATGTTAAAGCCGGAAATATTACCACCAACCTTCGCCAAGTAATACAAAAAGAAATGGCCGAAGAAGGGTTAAAATGTAATTGCTTGCGATGTCGTGAAATTGGACATCAAATAGACTTGGAACATAAAATAAAAAATGTAAAACTTTTTACAGACAAATATAAAACCAACGGTGGAACAGAATATTTTTTAAGCTACGAAGATTCAAAACGTCAAGCAGTATTTGCTTTTTGCCGTTTACGTATTAATAACAAAAATATTAACCCAGCGCCAGCAATAATCCGTGAATTACATACCTACGGACAATTACTGGAAATAGGAACAAAAAACAAACAAGATTCACAACATCAAGGCCTGGGCAAAAAACTTGTCCAAGAAGCAGAAAAAATTGCTAAGAAAAATAAAAGTAAAAGTATAGCCGTAATTTCTGGTGTGGGCGTACGAAGCTACTACCGCAAACTGGGATACAAATTACACCAAACTTACATGATAAAAAAACTGCCATAATACTTGGCAGTTTTTTAATAAACAAAAACACCATTCGCAAAAATCTCCTCGTTATATCTATAATATTTTACAGACATAACGAGAAGCGAATGGTGTGTTTGTCCGCCGTTAGCTCCTCGCACGTACCGACCACAGGTCGGTTTGGTACGCTAGAGCCCCATCTGGCGGAGGGCGCTCTCGAAGTGGCCGGCGAAGGTGCGCCTCACGCTGGCGTAGAACTGCTCGTCGAGGGGCAAGCCGTGGAAGAATTCGTGCCCTTCCCACTTGACGTGAACGATACAGATCTCGGTGCCCACCGCGTAGGCAACTTCGCCATCGAAGGCAGTGCCATCACGAAGCAGTAGCGCCATGTTGGCTACCGGCCACTGGCCGATAGTTCCGAGATGTCCTTGGCACGCGATTACGCATGCCATGCCGAACGTGTACTTGCGCCGTCCAGCACCCCACTTAGCAGCTATTTCAGCCGCCGCATTCATCGTCATCACCGCTTCTCCCAACGCGGCGACGAGCTGAAAGACAGTAGCCGGCGCGAGCAGGGTCGTCAGGTGGACACCATCCACCCACTTCGTACGCAACTCGTAAGGAAGCGTCGCAACCATCTTCGCACCCCTTCTTAATTGAGGAACTATTACCATCTAACCATATCCAAAAGAAAAAGTCAATATAAAAACCCGCCAATCAGCGGGTTAATTTATTTAACAAATTTCCCTTTAATTTACCACAAATTCAAAACTGCCACTCCTCCAGCCATAAATAACACTCCGGCTAATTTCAAAAACAAATTACCCCTATCCATTTCTTCTTTTAATAACAACGGTTTAAAAAATGAAACTACCATAGCAATAACAAAAACAAAAATTGCTTGAAAGCCTTCCATCGCGTATACCAAAGCCGCTAACCCAACAGACAACGCCCAAACATTAAAAAATTGAGCTACATGTTCTAACATCGAAACCAGTAAAACAGTTCCAAATAATTTACTGTCAACTGTTTTCCACTCCATCATAAAATCATTGCGGAATTTTTTAGATAAAAACAATAATAAAGCGCAAGTAAAGCCAACAATGTTAATCCAAATCAACGCTACTACAAATGGCACTAAACGAGAAACAAAACTAAAAATTACCGCATAGATAGTATATAAAAAACAAGAAAATATCAACCACCAAACTGCTTTAGAAAAAGCTATACCACCTCGCCTAATATGAATTCCACCGAGTATCGCACCAGTGAGTAGTAAAAATAAAGCCAACAACTGCCCTAAATTTAATTTTTGACCAATTGTAAGCCAAGCAATAACTAAACTAAAAATTGGCATTATATTCCACCAAATATTTATTCTAGTAACTTCCTCCATTTGCATAGCTTTGATATAAGGAAAGCTTGCTAAAAAACAAATTACTCCAGCTGCAACCAACCAAAAAAATAACTTGGCTTCAGGAACATAAAAATTTACAAAAGGTATTAATAAAACAAACACAATTGTCAAAAGCCACAGCCAAGACATAAAAATATAAGGGTTTTTTACCCTGTTAGCAACAATGTATTTATCTATTACATTCGTAATAGACCAAAAGAAATTAGCCGAAACTGCTGGTATTAACCACCACATAAAATTTGCGAGTTAGTATAGATTATGATAACATAATAAGACTTAAATAACAATTTTATGGACTTACCAAATAATACAATTCTTGCTTCGGGGCCAGTTATTATCGAGGATAATAAGGTGCTTTTAAATAGGGAAAGAAAATCGGATGGTACAGAAAGTAAATTTTTTATGTTCCCTGGTGGCACGATGGACGATTTTAATACCACTTTAGAAGAAGTTTGCAAAAAAGAGGCTAAAGAAGAAATGGGAATTGAAATAGAAATAATTAAACCCCTACGTACTTTATGGATAAACCGTCCAGATCAAAATACCTATGCCGTACTTGTACACTACTTAGCCAAAAGAATCGGTGAAATAAACCCTGGACCAGAAACACTTGAGTGGGGTTGGTTCGATATAAATAACTTACCAGAAAATTGCGCACCGAATGTATATGAAATAATTAATGATTTTAAAAATATGGTATAAAAAATTGTTAAATTATTAAACTTTTAAATTGTTAATTATTTTTTATGAACAAAATTTCTTTAAAAGATTACGATCCAACTATCCAACAAGCTATAAAAAACGAACTAAACCGCCAAGAACAAGGACTTGAAATGATTCCCTCGGAGAACTTTGTTTCACTGGCCGTACTTGAAGCACTAGGTTCTGTTTTAACTAATAAATATTCCGAAGGCTATGTAGGCAAACGTTATTACGGTGGTTGTGAATTTATTGATGTAGTTGAGCAAACAGCTATTGATCGTGCTAAACAAATTTTTGGTGCCGAACATGTAAATGTTCAGCCGCTTTCTGGCGCGCCAGCTAACATTGCTGTGTATTTTGCTTTGCTTAATCCTGGTGATACCGTACTTGGGATGGATTTGTCTCACGGCGGGCACCTAACCCATGGCCACCCCGTTACCTACATGGCCAAAATTTTTAATTTTATCCGTTACAAAACTAACGCCGAAGGGAAAATTGATTTAGATAATTTACGCCAAATGGCGTTGGAGCATAAACCAAAATTAATTTTAGTTGGATACAGTGCGTATTCACGCGAAATTGAATATGAAAAAATCAAAGCCATCGCCGATGAAGTGGGCGCCTACACTATGGCCGACATCGCCCATATTGCTGGGCTAATCGCTGGCGGACAAATGAATAATCCGGTACCAATTTTTGATGTGGTTACCACCACCACCCACAAAACTTTACGTGGGCCCCGTGGTGCTATGATTATGTGTAAAGAAAAACTAGCCACCATAATTGATAAAGCAGTATTTCCTGGGCTTCAAGGAGGACCCCACGAAAATAATATCGCTGCCAAAGCAATTGCGTTTAAAGAAGCCTTGGAACCAGACTTTAAAGAATACGCCCGCCAAATAAAAGCCAACGCTAAAGTATTAGAAAAAAAGTTTAATGACTTTGGTTACAAATTAATGTTTGGCGGTACTGATAATCACCTACTATTAATTGACGTTTTTTCTACCAAAGGCGTAACCGGTAAACAGGCTCAAATTGCTTTGGACAAAGCTGGTATAACCGTTAACAAAAATATGATCCCCGATGATCCACGCAGCCCAATGGACCCATCTGGTATCCGCTTGGGAACTCCAGCTCTTACCACTCGTGGTATGAAAGAAGCAGAAATGGAAACAGTGGCCGATTGGATTAATGAAGCCGTTATAAATTGGGAAGATGAAAATAAACTAGCAGAAATTAAAAGTAAGGTAATAGAACTTACTAAAAAATTTCCTTTGTACCCAGAACTAGTTTAAAACAAACCCAAACAAAAACCCTGCACCGTTCTGGTGCAGGGTTTTTTATAATTTACTTAAACTATTTCTCTAACTTCTACCACATTTACATGCCCGGCTTGGCCAACTGGCTCGCCAGCAACCACAATTATTTTATCTCCCTTATGCGCTAACTTTTGCTGTTTAATATATTGCACGGCTCGCTCGAACAATTCTTCAATCGTACTACAAGTCGGTAAGATAAATGGGTCTACACCCCAAGAAAGATTAAGTTGACGTTGAACACGCACATCATTGGTAGCAACCACCACTGGTAAAGTAGAACGCATATGGCTAATCATTCGGCCGGTTTCACCAGTAAGCGAAGCTGCTAAAATAATTTTAGCACCTACTTCTTCGGCTACAATACGAGATAATTCAATTATCGCGGTATCAACCGATGTTCCTTTTTTATGGGTTGGCGGTAAATCAGTATCATCATATTCGGAACGTTCTGTTGTAATAACAATTTCTGCCATTGTTTTTACTGTTAAAACCGGATGTTTGCCAGTAGCAGTCTCATTAGACAGCATCACAGCATCAGCATGATCAATTACAGCATTAGCTACATCAGACACTTCGGCCCTAGTAGGACGACTATTTGTTTGCATCGAATCAAGCATCTGGGTAGCCACAATTACTGGTTTGGCAATATTATTAGCTGCATCAATTAATTTTTTCTGGACAAGAGGAACCTCGGCCGCACGAATTTCTACGCCCAGATCCCCTCGCGCCACCATAATACCATCGGTTACTGCCAAAATTTCTTTAATATTATTTACCGCATTTTTTCTTTCAATTTTAGAAATAATACGAATAGGATTCATTGGCTTCAAACCTAGCTCTTCTTCATATTGTTTAATTAAAAATCTAGTATCCAAGATATCTTGAGCATTGTTTACAAACGAAATCGCCACCATATCTACCCCTAATTCAACCCCAAATCTTAAATCAGTTTTATCTTTTTCGGTTAAAGAAGAAATTGGTAAATTAGAATCTGGCAAATTAATACCTTTGTGATTTTCAATTAACCCGCCCTCGGTTACAACTGCAATAATTTTGGTACCAACAACCTCTTGAATCTCAGTTTCTACTCGACCATCATTAATTAGTAATTTTTCTTTTGGTTTAACATGTTTATATAAATCTGGCACATCTACTGGAATCTGCCCATCTGTATAAGTAGTAATAGCGGTATTAAAAGTAACCATATCTCCTTCAGCTACCAAAATACCGGCTTCAGGCATAGTACCAACCCGAATTTTTGGACCCTGCAAATCTTGTAAAATTAGAATCGGCTCATGTAATTTTTCTTCTACTGCCCTTATAATTTTAAACAAAGCAGCATGATCTTCATGAGTACCATGAGAAAAATTTAATCGAGCGCAATTCATGCCAGCCTTTACCATTTCTTCAATTACACTTTCTTCACGACAAGCAGGACCTATAGTAACAACAATTTTTGTATGTTTTTGCATAAACTATTTAATAGTGGCTTTAATCTGCTCACGCTGTGCGGCGTTAAGTGGTAGTAAATTCATTAGTTGTTCTAATGATTGCGTGTTAATATTAGTAATACCTGTTTTATTTGTAGTACCGCCCAATAATCCTTGATAAGCATCAAAAGCGCTTTTCATAATTGGCGAAAGATAAATAATAGCCAAAACAATTGGCACAACGATTAAGAAAATTCGTAACCAACCAGCAATGGCCGACCACAACAATTTGTTATTTATCTTACGATTCTGTTCGTAGATAATTTGCGACCATTTTAAATTTTTTTCCATTAGCTCACGTAAGTCGGCAGTGCTGTTTTTTGGGGTTGATTCTATTTTGTCTACCGCTACTGGTTCGGCTTCGGTTTTGGCCTCTACCAACGGCGGTGTTGTTTGTTTGTGCTTAAACATAGATTAATTTTTTAAAGAAGAAATTTTCTTTAATTCTTTTTCAAAAGTTCGTACATCTTTAAAATCTCGATAAACACTGGCAAAACGAATGTAGGCTACTTTATCAAAAGATTGTAAATGTTTCATTACTAATTCTCCAATTTCCGCACTAGCAATTTCTCGTTTTTTCTTTTTTTGGATATCACGCTCAATAGCATGAATTAAGTGACGAAACTTTTCTTGAATAAACGGCCGCTTGGTTAAAGACCGACGCACACCATCCTCCATTTTGTCTCGCATATAACTCTCACGACTACCATCGCGCTTTACTACGGTAATATCTAATAACTCAATTTCTTCAATGGTAGAAAAACGATAATGGCATTTATCGCATTCTCGACGACGGCGGATTGCTAAATCGCTAATTACTGGTCTGGTATCCACCACGCTGGTATCCTTATTATTGCAAACAGGACAACGCATAAATTAAATTAAAGATGCAAATATTATACCATTTGGCTGGATAATAAACAACCCCGCACCAGAACGGTGCAGGGTTGTAATTAATTTACATTCCCATTTTCTTACGAATAAAGGCAGGTATTTCCAAATCAGAATCGTCTTTACTGGTTTGAACCTTGACCTCTTCTTTGGTGCTAGATGGAATCGGCGGATTAATAATAGTTTTTTGTGTAAACTGTTTAAATTTTTTTTCTTCTTCTTCGTCGTCTTTTTGGGTTTTTCGTAAAAAAGAACTAGGCGTATACTTATTGCCACCAAAAAAATTATTATTAGGCAAAGCCTCTTCATTAGTTCCAAAATTCGCGGGACGACGATCATCAAAACCAGTAGCAATAACTGTTATACGCATACTGCCAGTTAAAGATTCATCAATCGTGGCACCAAAAATAACCTTAGCATTTTCGGAAGCAGAACTAGTAATAATCTTGGCAGCATCGCTTACTTCATTCATAGTTAAATCTGGGCCACCAGTAATAGAAAATAAAATACCCTGGGCACCGTCAATTGATAGTTCTAACAGCGGGCTAGAAATTGCCATCTTAGCTGCTTCGGCAGCCCTATCTTCGCCTGTACCAGTACCAATACCCATTAAAGCCGACCCAGTGTTACGCATAATAGTTTTTACATCAGCAAAATCAACATTAATTAAACCCGGAATAGTAATTAATTCGGAAATACCTTGAACACCTTGACGTAATACATCATCTACAATACCAAAAGCATCTAACAACGTAGTTTTTTTATCGATAACTTGCAAAATTCTATCATTAGGAATAGTAATAATAGTATCAACATTTTTTGCCAATTGATCCCAAGCATTGTCGGCAATATCACGACGTTGTGGGCCCTCAAAAGTAAACGGCTTGGTTACAACCGCTACTGTAAGAGCACCTAATTCGCGCGCCACATCAGCCACCACCGGACTAGCCCCAGAACCTGTACCACCGCCTAAACCACAAGTGATAAAAACCATATCACAATCTTTTAACTGGTCACGAATTTCGTTCTGAGATTCTTCGGCTGCTTTACGACCTACTTCCGGATCCATGCCCGCACCTAAACCACGAGTAATACTTTTTCCAATATGTAATTTTTGCGGAGCCGAACTATGGTGCAAGGCTTGTACATCTGTATTCATTACCACAAATTCCACGCCTCTTATCTTGGCAGCCATCATGCGACCAACGGCCGCTCCACCAGAGCCACCCACTCCAACTACTTTAATTTTAGCGAATGTTTCCATTTCTGGTTTTACTTGTGGCATAGAGATATAGTTAGTGTGAACACAATTTGTGTTCAATGTCCGTAAATTAAAAAGCGAAGGATGCCTTCGCTCTATAGTTTATAACTTTACGTTTTTACTGTCAAGAATACTTTGGAAACTATGTGGATAATTAAGGTAATAGTTTTTTAAACCAATCTTTAACCAAACCCATCGGCCAAGCCGATTTATGACCAATCCCAAAATTATTATGTTTGCTGCTATTAACTGTATGGTTACTCATCATCGCACCCCATTTTACCAACCCTACCGCTGTTACAAAACCTAAATCATTAACTTTATCGGTAACACTTAAAACATTTAATGGATAACCTAAATTAGCTGGCAAACGAAGGTGTTTTTTGGCCATTTCTATTAAACCTGGTAACTTTGCCCCACCACCAGTAAATACTACGCCAGCAGGAAGCAAACCGCTTCGATTAATTTTTCGTAATTCTTGATCGATTTTAAATAATAATTCTTCTACTCTGGCTTCAATAATTTCACTTAAATATCTTCTTTTAATAATATCATGATCTCCTGCACCCAATTCGAATAAATCTATTTCGTCTTTTTTATTTGCATTCTCTACCCAAGCATCTCCGTATTTAATTTTGGCTCGTTCGGCTACATCTATTGAGGTACGAAGCCCAATCGCCACATCGTTAGTAATTAATTCGGTACCAATTGGTAAAATGGCTGTATGTACAACATCACCACCTTCAAAAACTGCAAGACTGGTGGTTGATCCACCTAAATCCACAACTAATACACCTAATTCTTTCTGCCGGTTGGTTACAGCGGCTTCACTGGTAGCTAAAATCGATAAAACAAGATCATCAATAGTTAAACCAGCTCGATAAACTGCCTTTGTAAGATTTTTAATTTGCACCGAAGCACCTAAAATAATCTGAGTATCTACTTCTAAACGAATTCCTGTCATTCCAGTTGGATCTTTAATACCAGTTTGACCGTCGACACAAAAACTTTTTGGTAAAACATGTAAGACTTCATAATTAAGCGGTGTAGAGATAGCTCTGGCCGCTTCTACCGCTCTACTTACATCTTCTTCAGAAATTTCGCTGTCGGCTTTTGATACTGCCACTACCCCCTTACTATTTTGTGACATAATATGCAATCCCGAAATACCTAGCCAAACATTATCTATTGGAGCCCCCAACATACGTTCTGTACGCTCTAAACAAGCAGATACCGAAGATACAACGTCTTCAATACTGCTAATAGCACCTTTATGTACGCCTTCGGATTCGGTTTCGGCAGCTGCTAAAATTTGCAATTCTGCTTCCTGACTGCCTTCATCATGAGAAATAATTTGGCCCACTGCCATTCGTACAGCAGTAGAGCCAATATCCAATCCGGCGATTAAATTTTTCTGTCCTTTTTTCATATTCTTACATTATACACCAGTTAAAACACCCTAGCAAATTATTGATAGCGAGTAAATAAATTAACCAAGTGTGGTAAAAAAATTATTAAACCAATTATTAATGCCCCAAGCGACGATAACAATACTGCTGCTGCCATAATATTTTTTATCGCAAACACATAATGATGCAAACGCGGCTTAAGCAAATCTGCAATATATTCTAAAGCCGTATTTAACAATTCCATTACTAAAACAAGAACTATTAATAAAATCACCAGAATTGTTTCCCAAGCTTTAACAGGAAAATACAATAAGGCAATTACTATCAAAATCCCGACAAAAATTTGTAAACGAAAATTTTGTTCAGATTTATAAACCTGCTTCAAACCCTTACCAGCATCTTTAAAACTATTCACTAAACGGTGGACTGACATAATTTCTTAACAATTTTTTCTTGTAAATTAAACATTACGGCGCTTTCTTTCTCTTGTTGGTGGTCAAAACCAACCAAATGAAGCAAGCCATGCACCAACATTCTGGCTAACTCTTCGTTTACAGTTACACCCCACAGTTTAGCTTGTGTCTTAATTTTAGGATAGCACAAATAAATTTGTCCCAAAAAGTCAGTTTTAACCATTTTGTCTTCTTGCCAAGCAAATGACAAAACATCTGTTACTTTGTTGATACCACGATAATTTTTATTAATTTTTTTAATTTCACTTTCGGTAACTAAATTAACTTCAACCTCTCCCCTAACTTTCTTTTCATACCGAGCGACCATTTTAACGATTTTAGCAATTTTATCTTCATTCCAAGGAGCAACTACATTTTTATTAAAACTAATTTTTATCATAATATCAGTTAGAGATTAGTAGTGCTAGTAACAATAGTAGTAGCAGGAGAAGATGTGGTAACAATATTACCTTCCACCGGCAACACCGGTAATGTTAGAAGACTACCCGGCAATACAAAGCTTCGCGCCATCATTTTTATAACAATGCGATAATTAACTATATTAAGATCAGTAACATGATAAACAATCACATAAACCCGACTAGCATCCACAAAATAATACACCAAACCATCGTTCCTTTGCCAGCCTGGTTTCTTACTAGTAGTAATAAATTCTTTTAAGTCGGTAATTTTTTCTTGCGGGGCAAACGTGGCAAACCAATCTGCCCAAGTTTGACCTGGCGCCAAATCAAATACCCGTACTTCGATATTTTCACCAGTCATACCACTAAATAATACATCACGAAAATCGGGGTCGATATTGCCTACTAACCAATTCTGTGGATAATATAATTGATACTTAAAAACTGGATTAACAAATTCTTGAGCTAAGCCAGAATCTATAATCTTCATCGGTGCTACTCCGGCAGGATTGTACAAATTATTAATTTCTTGACTATCTGTAAACTTGTCACCGTCGGTATCAGACAAAGCAGGATCGGTGGCAAATAAATCTTCCGCCAAATCACTTACACCATCATTATCCATATCTGCGCTGTCGCCCAATAAAATAGACGGAAATTCGATTGGCGCTTCGGCAGAAAATTGTTTAACAGCGATCTGGTCGGTGGTAGTAGGTTCGACTATCGACACAACTTCAATTACTGCTGGCTGTTCTATTACAGTTGTAACCGTTGGCCCTGGTAATATTGGTGCTGGGCGACTAGTAAAATAATCACGACTATAATACCAACCAGATCCTATCAAAAAAACTACAAACATTACACTACCACCAATTATTAAAAACCGTTTATTGGTTAGTAAATTGGCTGGATGAAACTTTTCTTTTGCCCCAACTGCTGTAGCTTTGCTTAATAAAGATTTTTCAACTGGGGTAGCCGTTCGTTGGCCTACTACAACTTCTTTGTTAACATTTTTAAATTTAACCACCGGATTAACGCCACCATAAAAATCAGCTGGCATAGTATCTACCGCTATCTTAATTTCCGGTATTAAATTTTCTACTTTCTTTTTACCAAACATAAACATTTTTACTTTGTAGTACTAGTAACGGCTTTATTAATAGCATTTGGCAATTTACCTTCTCCTAATGGGTTATAACCGTTGCGTACTTCTTGTCCGTCAGAAAAACTATCCCCATCGGTATCTGGATTTAACGGGTTGGTTTTCCAAATTAACACTTCATCACCATCGTTTAAACCGTCATCATCGGTATCAGCCTTATTAGGATTGGTACCAAGCTCTTTTTCTCGCACATCGTCTAATCCATCTTTGTCGCTATCAATACTTTCACCAAATAAAATTGCATCATTATTCATCTTAATGCTAACATCGGCAGCTGGCGTATTAACTACCACCGGTTCGACTACCGGCTCTACTACTGGTTGAATAACTGGCACGATATTTTGATTAGTATTAGTAGTTGGAGTTTTGACTTCCGATACAACAGGGCTAATATTACCTTGATATTTCTGATAAATCCACCAGCCACCAAAACCTAAACCACCCAAAACTGCAGCCAGCAAAACAAACATAATAATCTTACCTAAAATCGGCTCTTTCATTGAATATACTGGTTGAGGCGCTAAAGCACTAGGTGTTTCACCAGATGAAACAGGTGGATTAGAAGAAGGCATTATTGGTTCTTTTTTCTTTAAAAATCCCGCGGATAAAGCATCTGGTGGCGCAGATGGCGAACCTCCTGGTTCTGGCAATCCTGCAATGTCGTTATCTACCCCCTCTAACATATCTACTGGTTCAGTAGGTAAATTAGCTGGAGCCGAACCTAAATTGTTTTGTTTGTCGTCGAACATATAGAATTAGTTTTAAAGTTTATAAAGTTAAAAGTTATAAAGTTGTAAGTGATATATAAAGTTAATAGCCGATAGTTCATAGTTACAAAACCTATTAGCTCCGAACTATTGGCTATGAACTAAATCACCAATGGATTTGTTCCTCGATCTACCTCGTAACCATCTTTTTTTCCATCACCATCGGTATCGGCTTTAAGAGGATTAGTTTTATAAATATTAATTTCATCTTTATCTAACAAACCATCAGAATCAGAATCTGATTTGTTGGGATTAGTGCCTAAAGTTTTTTCTTCATCATTTGACAAACCATCTAAATCGCTGTCAGTTAACTGAGCATTTTCTAATATTGCATTCATTTCTGCTTTAAATTTTTGCTCGTCGGTTAAAGATTGGTTGGTTTGATTATTATTTTTTTGCACTAATTGTACAATACCAAAACTAATCCCAAATAACAAGGCAACGGCTAAAATTATTATAATTATTTTTTTGTAATACATATTATAGGTTAGTAAGATGTGCGAATAAACCCTTCGGTAATTATTCGATCAACAACTTCAACACTTTGTATACCAGCGCGAGTAAAAGGCGCTACCAGTTTTTTTAAATTAAACACATGCCATAAAGTTGACTCCGAATTAGCCGACGATAAAGTATTAAGACCAAAATAATAAGTTTGTGATGGCCGAGAAAAAGTACGGGCATCTAAATTCAAAATTTCGGGAAAATAGACTTCTACTTTAAGTTTTATTTGATTGCCACGATAATTCTCTATCGCGTTCAAGGCACGTATGTAGAACGGAAATATGCTAGGCATAAAATCACTACTCAATTCTACAGTATACGAACGCATATTGCTTTTATTAGTAGTCACACCAAATCCATGAGACCAAACACCTAAGTGGTATTGATTGGGGATATTGAAATAACTAGAACCAGGGGCAATAGCAAAGGTTTCTCTTACACTACTATTATCAACATCAGCAAATCCACTAAAAAATTGATCGTCCCCCACCCAACTAACCACAATTCTGAGGTCTTGTTTCCGAGTCGAAGTAATTACTGGGGACAATAATAAATCATATTGACTTGGTACCGGCTGTGAAACTACAGGTAAATCAATCCAGTGAGACGGCATGCTCTTATCGGCATTTAACACTAATTGGTAATGTTGATCGGTCGCATTAGACGAGTTAGAACAAATTGGATCAGAATTAACGCGGGCAGAGTCGCCATCATGGCCGCTACCAGATGGGGCTGGATGCAAAGTAAATTTATTATTATTAGCAGACGGATTATCAAAATAATTATATGCTACTTTATATTGATCAAAATTAGCAGTTATTGTAGACCCAAAATACAAATCCAACGTTCCCCAATTAGCGCCAACATACAATGGATTTTTGGAAGACGGTTCAAGTACATTAATTATTTCACCCGAGATAACATCTCCTGTTGTTGGAGAAGTATAAGTTAAACCACTACCACATTCTACACAACTATCCTGTAATTTGGCACAACTATTAATACAACTTCTAGTACCTTTTTTGAAAGTTAACAAACTGCTAGCACCCCAAATACTAGAGCTAGCATTCAATAATGTATTTTTTTCTATCGAACACGTTTTAACTTGATAACCATTTTGAGTAAGCGTTGGCAATGTAATTACACTATTAACAGATGCGTAGATAGTTCCACTTATAGGATCAGCATCACAAATTTCATTACCATTTATTTTGCCATCACCACAATAACCGGTAGCAGCAACATTTATCGTATTTTGGCAGTCTACTGCGCAATAAGTACAAGATTTGTTGTACCCAGCCACACAAGCAATGCCGTTTTTTGCACTACCTTGATCGCAGGCTTCGTTAGCTTCTACAATGCCATTACCACATTTTGTTTCGACAGAAACGGCTATCTGTGCTGGTGTTGTGGAGCAAAACCATCCATCATTTGGTAAGGGTTGTATTTTCTTACAACTAGCACTACAAAATTGGGTACCACTTAAAGTAGAAGTAACACAACCAACAACATTGCCGTCACATTCTTCGCCGAATTCACTTTGTACTATACCATCACCACAGTATGGACCATAGGATTGACAGTCAAAATTACAGGAATTTGTTTTCAATAAATCATATTTTATTTGTTTGCTATCAGGATCACATACTTCGTAAACTGGGTCGCTGACCCCATCCCCACACCACCCAACGGTACTAGTAGTAAATTGACAGCCAATGCGGCAATGATTATATTTACCGTTTAACGCGCCATCATCACACACTTCGCCAGCTTCCAGGATGCCGTTACCGCATTTACTTAAAGTAGAACAATTTACAGTTTGCAACGCACCCCACTGACAATTGGCATTACAAGTATGTGATTGGATTTGAGCCTGTGAAATTCCACACTGACCAATATATTCCACTTTTCCTGGCCCATCGCAAGCTTCACCGGGATTTAATTTACCATCACCGCAACGTCCACCTTGTACAGTAGAAATTTCTTCGGTGGATAAACAAATACTATTATTATCATTATGCCCACCAATTTTAAATTTACTAGCGCTGTCTTTTAATAAATTAGTTATAAAATTATTCCAATTAACAATAACCCCCGGATCTTCTAAACGCCCATAAAAAACATAACCAGTAGTAGAAGAAAATACATAACGATAGGCTAGCGAATTAGTGTTACAAGCATAGCTAAATCTCCGATCGGCAGTACTCCAACCAGTTAAACTATCATGTATTACACACTTCTCTCCTACAATTGGACAATTGCTATCAACTAAACAAAATTTATTTGTAGAAGAAGAACAGCTTCCCGATACGCCTAATCGATTAATTGGGTCAGCTGGTAAAGCAAAACCGGCAGCCGTGCCTAAATTACTCCAAGATGGCCAGGTGCTGATAGTTTGACCAGACAAATATGTCCCTTCTTTTAATTCTGGAAATTGGTCGTTGTTTTTTAAGGCCGCTTGATTTAGCCCCACCACAATTTCTCCCCAATCACGCAGACGTTTATAATTACGTTTTAATTTATCGGTTTGTACTGAACAAATTTTCCCAGCCGGACAATCAAAATCACTTTGACATTTTACAGTTTGCTCTGGATTATCTACATTAGCACCACAATAACCGTAATTAGTTAAATTAATATTAAATTTTAAATTACCCATTATTTGTTCCAAAACTTTGCGAGTTTCTGGTTTGGCATCGGCATTAATACTAAATAAATAAATATTGCTATAAAGACTGTTGTTATACCAGTTTAGTGCATCAACATAAATATTATTACCATCGGTAATAGCATCATAACCATTAATTTTAATTGCCTGGGTTTGACCACCAAATCCCTGACCACCGAAAGTTTGGCTGTTCTGATACCAATCTTTTACAGTTAGTTGGGTTGGGTTAGAAAATATTTGAATACCAAGCGCATCGGCATTTTTGTTGTTGGTTAAAAGGAAGCGTTTTAAACCACTACCCATATTACTACAACTTTGGGATACTGTTGAAACAGTATGACTGTGATAAAAAGGCTTGTCTAAATCTGTAACTGATACACAGCTATACACAGAACCACTATATTTGGCTTGACAATCATCATCACTGTTGCAATTTAAATAATCAGATGCTCCGCCAGCAATATTATTAAGACTAGTTACTGGCACATCTGTTTTAATACAAATTTTACGACCATAAACGGCGCCCTTATAACGTACTTGATAATAATCATTATCAATTTTATACCAATCCATACAATCTCCACTGTTACCACAACTATTTTGAGTAATACTACATTTGCCATTGCCAACAGTAGTTTGCACTACTGGACGCAAATATGGCAAATCGTCATACGTACCAACACCACCATTATCCGCACAATAATAGGTAGAGAAATTAAAATAACCACTACCAGCTGGGGCTTGTGGGATACTACTACCATCAAAAATATTAGTATTTAGGTTAAAGCCATCGTTATTTCCTGTTTTATCTTCATAAGGAAAAATTCCACCCGTAGCTGGTGGCCATGGATTTTCGCATAAGAAAACTATAAAATGAGATTTGCCTGTGGCTACCAAACCATCTTGGGTAGTATACATATTGGCAGTCATACTAGCAGCCGCGCGTACATCAATTTCGCCATTACGATTCAGCGCAGTAATTAAATTGGTGTTAGCTGTAGTTGAAGGTACATTAACTACTGCATTATCTTGTGGTGCCCAAACAAAATTCCAGGCGTAAAAATTCGGAATCGATTGAATAATCGCACCGTTACTCGTTTTTGCTTCGGCGGTTAAAACTGTATTGGCACCAGCAGTGCTAAAAAATACATTAGCTGGCGTAACATTAACTTTATCAATTTCACAAATTTTATCTCCAGTAATAAATTTCCAACTAATCGCTTTGCCAGGTGTATTATCGCCAATACTTACGCCAGATTTATCACGTAAACCATTTTTTAAAATTATTGCATAATCGGTTGAAGTAGCCAATGGCGCAGACAAACGCACGTTTAAACGACTAACAGTAGTAGAAATATCGGTTATTTCAGCTGTGCCCAAATCTTTGCCAGCACACCATTTGGTTGGACTACCGGCGGCAACATTAGATACAAATAACTGACGAAACCATCCAAACAAACGATCGTACCATTTGCTATCTTTTATTTCTGCCTGTGCAATTAAACTAGTTACCTCTTCGTTTGTGTCGCAATTACCGCTTACAATTCCACGGGCAATTACAAAATTACCTTGCAAAGTATTTTTATCCATTGGTTTGTCAAATTCGACTTGAATTTCGGTGTTAGGACAAATATTAGTTTTTACAGTTGAAGTACTACCAGGATAAACACTAGTTAAATGCGGTTTAATATAGCAACAAGAATCATAACCCACACCCGTAGTAGCATCAAAAGAAGTGGCGCACTGGCTATCGGTTTCGTAGCCACAAGAAATAACAAACTTACCAGTACCCATTTTACTAGTTACGATTGCGTTAATATCCGAAGATTGTTCTGTAATTTTTTGTACTCCCCCGCCAGCCAAACCAACACCGGTAACCAATACCCAAGGATCAACTAAAGTATGTTTAACAGTAAAATTACTAGTGTTATCGCAGAAGCTGGATTCACCAGTATCAACAAAACCATCACCACAAACAGATGGGGTAGTATATAATAAGGAAGAGCCTAACAATTTACCATCAGAACTGCAACCAGCCGTATTCGGCGTACATTGTTCTTTTAACAGACAGCGTTCATCACAACGCGTACTATCCCACCCATTATCAGGATCATCACACCCTGGATCTTCATCTGGATTAACCACCCTATCGCCACACTGGCTGTACGCCAAAGCACAGGCGGTATTATAGGCAGTTTGATCAAAACCGCCAAAAGTAGGTCGATTATCACTACACCATTTAGTAGACAACCTAGTGCCACGGTGCAAACATTGTGGTGAACAACCAGCAGCAGATAGTGGATTGACAGAAGAAGCAACAATACCTAAATCACAATCTTCACCAGCGCCAATTTCTCCACTACCACAAATAGAATTATTAATATTGGTCGACTCGGTTTTTGTTTTAGAACCAGTGTGTAAACAATTATTTGTACAACCCAAACGAAGTGAAGTGGTAGGGCTACGTGGATCACACTCTTCACCACGAGTAGACGAAACAAAACCATCACCACACAAACCTAAATCGCTGGTACTAATATTTGGTGCAGTACTGCTATTTCCTAAAAATAAACAATTCAAACCACAGCGTGAAACTACGCTTGGTCCGCCTATTGGGTCGCAATCTTCTCCGGCTTCCACTACTCCATTACCACAAACCCGTAAATTATTGGTTACTGACCCAGCTGGTACATCCGCCCCTTTACGCACACATTTATTAGTACAAAAACTGTTATAACCTTGGGTAGTAAATTTGCTTACAGTAGCTACTCCGGTATTAGAAGAAACCCAGTCCCAATTATAACTCCACGCATCTAATCGCTGACCGTTTGGATCACAAGTATCACCGGCACTATAAGGAGTGGCTGTATAAATTGCTTTGCTATTTAAACTACGGGCGTTAAAAACTGGTGGCAACACTTCTACTCTATTAACCGTACAAGCTTCTTTTTTAGTTCTAAAACGCCATTCGTATAATTCATTAAATGGTTTACTAAAAGAGGCTGGGTTATTGTACTGTGCCGCCGACCATAAGAAATTAGTCATAACACCTGCTGTACGTGGAATTGGCGTAACTGATGTACCAGATAATTCTACTTTGTATAAAGTATTAGTAGCTAAACTTGAACTAAGAACGATTCTCAATTTAGCATTATTGTTGGCAGGATAAGTTTCGATACGATTTATACTTTCTAAAATAGTACTACTACAATTTTCGTCTTCACAACGATATAATCGCACTGGCCCAGCTTCGGTAAGTACGTTCAGATTTTTATCTGACATTGTAATATTAAATTCCACACCAATTTCGGCATTGGTACATGCTTCTAAACAATCTGGCCAATGACTAAGTACTTTTGGTTTGGACAAATCAATCGTAAGTGGGCTGTTGCCATAATAATTTGCGCCAGAAACAGGATCAAAAGCTCTTGCTCGAATAATTGCAGAATCGTTTGATAAAACACCTACTGTATTTTGTAATGAAGAAAATTTAGCTGATAAATTATCAGCCGAAACGCTGTATAACTCAGCATAACCAACACTAGGAGAACCCCAAGCAAAATTAAAGTAATCGATATTCATGGCTATACACTTCTCATCACTCAAACCTTGTGCTCTATAATCCAAATCATAAACCGAACCAATAATATGTTGTTTCATTGGCGACTCCAAATAACTGGTCCAAAAAGAATAAGGAGTAATTATTAACCCACTTAACTTGCAATTTTTTGCACCAGTTTGAAATACAAAACAATAAGCAGAATCAACATCATCCGCACAAGGATTATCGGTTGATAAATATGAGGTTAAACTACCAGAACCATTATAAATAGTTTTTTTCAAAACTATTTGATACCAAGCATTATCTTTCCACAGACCACTGTTATAGGTAGTGTTTGGCCGCAAAGATACATACTGTCCAATTCCACCAGCCGAACCTTGGGCAGCTAATAAATTATAACTAGTGGGAGTTAAAGTAACTATTTCACCGGGATTAATACATTCATTTTTAACCACACTACTACATTCACGTACAACTATACTACTGTTATTAACACTAGACTGCGTTAGTGGAGTAGTAAACTCAATAATACCTAAAGCTTGGCGACAAGCTGCGTTGCCAACGTCATTCCCCCATTTTGTACTAGGCGACGGTGTGGGCAATCTTAAAATCCCACCAGCTAATTTGGTATCACACCATTCTACTACATGTGGAGTTTCGGGTATATCACGAGTACTAAACCGCCAAATATAACCTGCACTAAAAATTTCGCCTTCACATCTTTCTGTTTTTGGCCGGCATATACCAGCGTCAGCACCTACAACACAACATCTTTTGTTTATTGAATCACTACAGATATTCCCCGCTTCAATACAATTTTGAACTTTAAAATTTAGACCATTACTCAATTTTTTATCCACTGGACGATAAACTACTACTGGGCCTGTTTCGGTAGCAGCTGGAATAGTAGCGGTAATTTCATTTTGATTATTTACTGTAGCAACAGCCAATACTCGGCCATTAATAGCTGTAGACGAAGCCCCGTTTTTCCAAAAATATACACTAGTAATATAATTACCGACTACTTCTGGATTAGCAGACATAAGAAGAGAAGAAACCGTAAAGTAATCCCCAAACATTTTAATTGTTTTGCCTCGCAAATTAGTAACCGGGCCATTATCTGGATCAAGTTTGCATAATCCTGGAGCTGGCGCACCAAGTTCTATTTTAAAATTAGTTCCAAGAGCACTAACATCACCAGACTTGGTGTATACTTGCACTGTATAACTACCTAAAGGTGTTGTTAAAGCACTTGGCGCCTTAACAATAATTTGATTATCCTGCCAATAATCAGTACGGGTACACTGCGGTGGAAAATTAAATTCACCCATTATCGCATCACCAGCACCATTTAATTTAAATCGCACCTGACCAATACCATCAGCGCCATTACCAAAATTCTTACCAGTAATAGTAATATATTCTCCGCGCGCACCATGATCTGGACTAACTCCTAAAATTACTGGTCCGGTAGTATTTTCATCTACTCCAGTAACATTAAATTGGATACTATTACTTTCAATATTATCTTTTAATACTTTTAAACCAACTGCCCCAGATTCTAAATTTGGCACAATTGCCTGAATTTCTGTATTTGCCCACGATTCAGCTCGGGCATTTAATAAACCAAATTTTACCTGACCAGAAGTAATATTGGTTGGTAAATTACTACCGCTTATCTTTACACTTTGTCCTGGTGAACCCAGCGCCGGTATTACTCCACATATCCCAGGACGAACTAAATTATTAACTTCAAAATCTAAAATTCTCGGCCCCCAATCATCATTTGTAGTATCACTAAATTGCCAACGATTACGGTTGGCATCTGTAATTACTGCTGTTTGAATCTTGATCGGACCACTTCCGGCCCCGACTGGCACCAAAGCCAAAATTTGATTATTTTTCCAATTATCAAAACTTCGACCGCAACTTACTAATTGTGCTTCTATCCAATCAATTGCTTGGTAATTTAATGGTTTTAATTCAGCATTATCTACAAAAATATCGCTGCTTGTAACAAACGGTTTAAAACCCCAAATATATTCTACGCCAGCGGCTTTGGGGGCGCTTATAGTTTGTGCATATTGTGCATAATCTGCATTTACTCCAAAAAATTTAAAATGACTATTATCAGTTAACACTGGTAAAGGCATGTCTCCACCAACGAATTCTTCCCAATTATTATTACTAAAATTCCAAAAATAATATTTACCAGTATAATCAAAAGTACGAATAAACAAGAATAATTTTCCACCTTTATCGCCTAACAAACCACTACGTGCATAAACCGAACCAGTAAGCGGAGACTTGGTAATATCTAAACTTGTAATAAATTGATTAAAGTAAACATAGTCATTATCAGTAACTGTTCCGCTTGAAGCACGGAACAAGCGTGCTGATTTAGCACCATCTTTAGCTGTACTATTACCACTCCAACCAGTAGTTACACCATTTTTAGTAAAACTCCAAGCAAAAGGAGTGGTGCTATTAGCGTTCCATTCTTCAAAACTAAAATTTTGATATAGATTATTTGTTTGATTATTGCTTGCAAAATAAACTTTCCCTGGCTCTTCTCCAAAATATTTTCCTACTATAGAAACATAAGTTCCAGGCGCACCAGATGATGGAGATATGTTCGTAATAGTCGCTTTTTCTACACAAGTACCGGTGGTCGGCTCGCAGTAACCGGTAGCGCATTGATCGTTATTTGTACAAGTGTTTCCAGTACAACTTGGGCAACCGCCGCCACCACAATCTGTACCAACTTCACCCTCATTTTTAATACCATCAAAACAATGCCCGGGTAATAAAGTAAATTGATTAGAAGAACTGGCAAATAAACCAGATAAATCGGTAGCTATTGCTTTTATGTTCTGCACACCAGAATTAAAACCAGTAGTATCAATATCGAAAAAAGCCCGACCAGAACGTTGACAGCTAGTAAAATTCTGACCACTAAAATAAAAATTATTTAAATACAAATCAACATTTTGCACGCCACTATCATCACGAAAATCGGCATAAGCAGTTACCTTGTTACCAATAGGATAATTAAAACCAGAATATGGATTGAGAAAATTAATACTAACCGTAGGAGGGGTTCGATCTACCCCAACTCCAGTAGTAAATTCTACAGTTTTACAACAACCCATTTTTGAGGCGCAACTCATATCGCAAGATAATACCTGATCTTGCATTGATTTTATATTAACCCCATTGTTTAATACCTGCAAAGCATAAGTTGTTTGTGGCAACAAGCAATCGCTGTTACTGTCTTTATTACCGTCCCAAGCCAAATGGTTATTATTACCACTTTTATCTGCAAACTTAGTATTATTATCCATTAAATCTGCCTTATCAAACGAATACCAAGCTATAAAATTACTATCTGGGGTGTTAACACCTGGATTATTATATAAATAACTAACATCAATTTGAGTAAGTGCTTTACTAAACGCCCTAAAATCATCTAAAGCATAAATCGAATTTTGTTGTCCCAAAATTAACGACCGGCCACTGGCGGCTGAAATTACTTTATCGGTAGTAACTTCAGAAACCAAATTGCTATTAATATAAATTTTTACATTAGTGCTTGAACCTTTTTTATCTGCAACCAAAACTACAAATTGCCACTGACCTTCTGTAAAATAAGTATTAGCGGGAGTGGACAAACCAATATTACAAGTACATTTATCACGATCGGCTTTAGGAGAAGTAGCGCTAACATTTCTACATACCGATACGTCTGTCACTTGGCATCGTGCTGCAAATGTTAAATTACGATTAAGTTTATTCAAAACAACCGACAAACCTTCTCCTGGATAACCTCCGGCTAATTTACTAAAAATGGATTCGGTAGCATTAACTTTATCTCCCCACTCGTTAACCTTTACCCAAAAAGCATAAGAAAAAGAACTGGCTTGCAGGCTGTTAAGCGAGACGGATGATGCAGCGGTAAAAGATTTTACTGACTCAGATTGATAAGTTTCGGATACTTTACCTGGAGCAAAATTACAATCGCCATTATTAAAATTAAAAATGGCACTATTAGGGGTTGGGCCAATTGCCCAAACACCTGGTACACGCTCGCTATTATCTTTACGAACTAAAACTAAATTGTTTTGCAGAGTACTTAAATCAACCAAACGATTAAACAAAACTGCTGGGTGATAATTACGGACACATATTTGCCCACCAGCAGGTAATTGAGCTTGAAATCCTGCTAAACAAGATGCACCATAACAATTGGGGCCAGACGGACATGCTGGACATGTACCACCACAATCTAAACCGGTTTCATCTTCATTCCAAATACCATCTGAACAGTGAGGCGGTATATAAGTTGTGGCCTCTACTAATCCGTTAATTACAAAACTCACAATCGAATAAGCCGACAAAATAATCGCCAAACCAATTGCCGCATTAATCATTATTTTTTTAGCTTCACCAATTTTTTCTTCATTACCAGCCGAAGTCATCCAAACAAAACCGGCATAAAGCATTAAACCAACCGCTAGAATACCCAAGAGCCCTAAAGCGGCTCGAATAATTCTGGCTACTACCAAACGAATATCGGCAGTTGGCAACCCTAAAGAACTGCTTACTTGATTAATTCCCAAATCTAATTGTTGAGCATGGACAAAATTCGTTAAACCAAACCAACCCACCGCACAAAATGCAGTTACTAATGACAATAAAATAATTTTTTTGTAAAACTTACCAGACATAACTATTTTAGACTGTTAATACAAGTGGTGGTATTTGATTTGGAAGCTACAACTTCTCCATTACAACAAAAATCTGAACCAACAGCACCGTCTACCAAACAACAACGACTACGATCGCCATTGGGATCACAAACGTTAGAAATCCATAGATGTTCATTTTTTTCTACAGTACCTCCTGGGCCCATTCCAGGATAAAAACAATTAAAATGAACATCTTCTATGGCCGAAGTTAAAATCGGCATATAATCTTCACGCATCCCATCTAAAAACGGACCATGATACATAGTGGTAGTAGTAAAAATATTGCCAAAACTTATTCGTGGCAAAATCCAAAGTGGAATATTATTTATTGGTGGTGGATTTTCTACTACAGTAATACCGTACATCGGGTCTACCCGCATTCTTTTACTAAACACCATTGCCCAAGGATAATCTTTTGGTATATTTTCGGCTTCTACACCTGGCATAATACGCACCAAATATGGCGCAGTTTTATCAACGTCTTTAGTTAGTTCAAAACGCCAAACATAGTTGTCTGGTTTTTCCCAATTGGAAAAAACTGGTAAATCAGTTGGGGCAACGTTAACTTTGCCAAAAGGATCACTGTCCAAAGCATTGCCTGCCAAATCCATAACTCCGGTAAATGGACGCGCTTCGAAAGAATTAGCATTCAACGTCTGCGCGGCTTTTAATAAAATTTTATAAGTGTCGGCATTGCAAGTCGCACCGGCAACGTCGCAGACTGGTAAACAAAATATTTTTCCACCACATGCATTTTCGCCACACACGGTTTCTGGGGTAAATTCTAAAGTACGATAACCATTGGTTAAAACAAAAGCACCAACTGGTACAGAACTATATCCACTTTGTAAATATATATTATCCCCTGCTAATTTAAAATAACCACCAACATCGGAGAATCTACCCTGAATACCGGTTGGATCAATTGGTTCGCTAAAATCAATTTGAATAACACTGTTGCGCGCTTCTTTGGCACCAGCTTCGGGAAATACACTTACTACTTTTGGTGGCGCGACGTCTAATTCGGTAGAACAAGTAAATTGCCAATCATAGTAATTATTACCAATAGTAGACGGGGTTAAAGCTGGAGGGTCGTTATTAATAGGGTCATCCAATTTTATACCGCCGCCTAACCGTACAGTATAACCAATTTTTTCATTTGAAGCACCTAAATAACCACCGCTTGGATGATCATTTAGATCGGTGATTGGTTTGATAACAATAGTATAAACACCAGTAGTATTGTTTAGTATGGAAGTAGTTGTCATAATTGCCGCAGCAGCAATTGGCGCACCAGTATCGGTACGATTAATCATAATATACTGACTTTCTAATTTGGCACGGTCACAATCGTCTACCCAATCAGTCATATCTGGTTTGCAATTTCCAAAAATACCATCGTTGTTGGTGTCGATTATAAATTCGCTTGAACGAATTGGCCGACGGAAAGTAATAATAATTTTGGAATTACGCGCCACATCAATTTGGTTACGTACTGGATAATGATCTTTGATAATTTTTCCCAAAGCACCGCTACCTTGAAAATTTTCGGTACCAGGAACAGTAATAGTAGGCCCAGACACAACCCCATCTCCTACTCCTAACATTTTCATCACAAACAAAACAATGCTATAAGCGCTGAGGATTATAGCTAGCCCAATTACTGCATTACGAATAATATTTTTGGCTTTAGCAATTTGCTCTTCGTTACCAGCAGAAGTCATCCATAAAAAGCCGGCATACATTGTTAAGATTACCAATATTATTCCCATTAGTCCCAAAGCTGCTCGTATAATATTAGCAATAATTAAACGAATGTCGGTAGATGGCAAACCTAAAGGCTGTTCGATTGTTTGCAGACCTACATTTAAAGGACTGTTTGGATCGGCCACACTCTGCTGAGCATAAGCTGGTTCGATAATCTGTAAAACAAAAAAAGCCATCGCGAATAATATCCCCCCGATGGCGATGGCTCTTTTGACTTTCTGTAATTTGTTTGTTTCAATCCATTGAAGCATGGGACAACGGATAAGAGGATCCAAATTTAGACCCATTGAATTTATCTTCTGAAGGTTTTTTCTTCTGGTAAACGACCGATCTTTTTGAGATAAGTCATTTTCTCAGTTACTTCCAATCGATGCAAAGCACTTTTCCGACGCATATTGCGGTTTTTATCTCCAGCAAAAAAGCGGATCTTTTTTACCTGCAATACCTTGCCCGATTGCTGCCAACGCTTTTTTACGCGGCGTATATACGCTTCAAAAGATTCATTCTTTCGACGTTTGATTTCTGACACAAAATTCACCTCCGCCTTAAAAGTTAAACCTGTTTAAACTGTTTATATTATATATAAAATTAGGCAAAAAGTCAAACTGTGGATAACCCCCAATTTAAACCTTTCCTAATTTTTTCTTAAGCATAGTTTCTAGCTTTTTTTGGTCAACAATTTCCTGAATCCCCGACTCCATATCACGAATAATTACAGTATTGTCTTGCACTTCTTTTTGACCAATAATAAGCACATACGGCACCTTAAAACCATCAGCTAATTCTAGCTGGGTTTTTAAGGAATTCTTAAAGAAATTAAAACCGATTTTTAAACCACTTTTGCGCAAATCGTTAATTAATTTGAGTGTAACTTTACGAGCTTCTTCGCCTAATTGTGCAAAAAATACATCTGGCCGCTCTTTGGGGATATCTTTACCATTTTGTTCTAGATATTGTTTTAATACATGAAACGAACGCTCAAGACCTAAAGCAAAACCGCAAGCTGGGGTTGGACGACCACCCATTTCTTCTACCAACAAATCATAGCGTCCACCGCCGCCCAAAGCACTTTGAGCACCACCACCAGCATCTGGGGTGTCTGGATAAATTTCAAATACAGTGTGGGTATAATAATCTAAACCACGCACCAAAGTATGAGTGAGTTGGTATGGCACTTCAACTGCATCCAAATATTCTAAAACTTTAGTTAAATGACTTTTTGATTCTGTACCCAACCAATCAATAATTTGTGGGGCTTCATCTTTTACACCTTGGCATTGTTCGGCCTTACAATCAAGCAAACGCAAAGGATTTTTGACTAAACGTTGTTTACAATCTTCACATAAATAACTACGTTTAGAACGATAGTAGTTTACTAACTCTGATTTGTAGCGTACTCGCTCTTCTGGAGTACCCAAGCTATTAATATGAATAGTAACTGGTAAACCTAATTCTTGATAAAAATTATAGGCCACCAAAATTAATTCGGCATCGGCGGCTGGATCATGACTACCCAAGGTTTCGTAGCCAACTTGAGTAAATTGGCGATAACGACCGGCCTGAGGACGATCGTGGCGAAACATCGAACCCCAATACCACAATTTTACTGGTTGGGGCGCATTCCACATACCATACATTATGTAGGCACGAACAATCGCAGCAGTATTTTCTGGACGCATACAAACTTTGCTACCATCGCGATCTTCAAATAAATACATTTCTTTGTCTACCACATCGGTGCCTTTACCCACTGCTCGCACAAACAGACTAGCTTCTTCTAAAACCGGGGTTTCGATTCGGCCAAATTGAAAATAGCTAGCCAAATTTTCGGAAGCATGAAACATAGCCTTCCAATAACGTTCTTCTTTTGGCAAAATATCGTGCATGCCACGCAACAAGTTAAAAGTGCGTTTGCTTTTTTCGGCACCAGCGGATTCTTTTTTTGTTTCGGTCTTAACTGGCTTGTTAACCTTTTTTGGTTTGATTTCTTTTTTCACTGGTTTTTTGATTGGTTTTTTCATAATGAGAAGGAGTAAAGAGTAAGGAGTAAATAATTATTCCTTTTTCCTTAATTAATAATTAAATTCCGGAGTATTAAAAGTTTGCATACGATTTAATGGCCAACCACGAAACCAAGCCCGACCAACAATTAAATTTCGATCGACTGGGCCAAACCGACGAGAATCATAACTGTTTTCTCGATTGTCCCCCAAAACGAAAAATTCGTCAGCTCCTAAAACAATAATTTTTTCACCTTCAGTAACAACATCTTTAGGTATATAAGACTCTTGGATAGCTAAACCTTCTGGATGAGCCTCGTTGTAAACAGTTACTTGACCACCTGCAACCTTAACTCTTTCTCCTGGCAAACCAATAATACGCTTTAAAAAATATTCTTTTGGATTTTCTGGATATTTAAAAACAATTACATCCCCTCTTTTTATTTCATTAAAACGATAGGTAACTTCATCGATAATTAAATATTCGTGATCGTAGAAATTTGGTTCCATCGAAGCACCTTTAACATAAAAAGGTTTAAAAAGATAATATCGAACCAAAGCAATAGTAATACCAGCCAACAAAGCAATTTTAATAAATTCAAGCAAAAATAACCCAGCATTAACAAAATAACGCTTAAAAGAACTTCCCATGTTAGAACTTTGAGGTATTAACTCTTCTTCCATAAAAAAATTTATACGAATAAAACTAACAGCAAAAACGGTCTTTTAACTTCCGACCTATTGCTTATTATATAGGAAAAAAGGGGCTTTGTCAATCAAACAAAAAAGCCTTAAAAAAGGCTAAATGTGTGTGTGGGCGGCATAGGAATCGAACCTATGACCTCGTCATTATCAGTGACGCGCTCTAACCATCTGAGCTAGCCGCCCGTTACGGCTAATATAATAACAGAACTGTTAAAAAAAATCAAGTGATGGTGGGTATACCCCGATTCGAACGGGGGACCTCTTGCGTGTCGTGCAAGCGCTCTAACCAACTGAGCTATACACCCAAAATTTTATTAACTAAATATTTTTGCAAAAATATCAACCTTTTTTCTATTTTAGCATCGTAGCAATAAACCGAGCACACTCCGTGATATCCTTCCCAAGTTTTTTTACCTTCTGTTCTTTTGTCAAATTGCGGTTTTTGAAAATATTTTTTAGAAATTCCTAAATAATCAGACCAAAAAGCTTTTTCTTTTTCTGCATTATGATCCATTCTTAAATGCAACGCACATCTTAATCTATAATCTTCTACTTTATAAATTGATCGTAAAAATTTTACAAACATTAAAGCAATTTTAGGGTCAGAATTACCCAAACCAATATGTGAACGAGTTTTTTTGAACCCTTCGCCTAAATAAAGCATCGCTAATAACAATTCTAATGCATTTTTACTAAAATCAAAATTTTTAAAATCAATTTCAATTTTATCTTTTATGTTTTTAAAATTTTGCTCTCTTCTTATTTTTTGCGCATCTACAGCTAGCCCTCTTATTTTAATCAGATTATTTTTTTTACGATCTAATAATCTTGTATTAACTTCATCGGAAAGCATTAACCCAGAAAGCCAGTTACTCAAAGTTGCTCTCGGGACAAATAATTCCTTTTCTATCATTGGATAAGTAAAACCCTTTTTTCTTAAAATTATCGCTTTCTTTTTTAATTGGACATTGTGTACACCGCGCATATTCGAACTTTAGATATTAACAACTATATTATACACTGTATTATGTTCGAATACAATGTGGATAAGTTTTAAAAGAACAAGTTTAAAAGCTAACCGCCCTTAAACAAAAACAGTATATCAAAAGTGATTGATAAAATCAAGGTTTTTTGATTTATTGTTTTAGACTATCGAAAACAGTTTAATCAAAGACAGTTAGTCCCCTCTCATTATCAATCTTGCCAATTGGCAATTCCACTTCTAACGGGCTATCACCAATCTTTTTAACCATAATCATAACTCTTCTGGGGATCGCTGGATCGCCTTCTATTTCTAAATGTAAGATTTTATAATCTTGATTATCAAAAATATCTCTCAACGTTTTTGGTCCAAACCTCCACAAATCAATTGGGTACTCATGTTTGGCGTAATTAAATGATGGAGCAGAAATAAAAATGTAACCATTTTTTTTACAAACTCTAGTCATTTCTGAAATTATCAACCAGGGTCTCTGCGCATGTTCCAAAAGTTCAATCGCCATCACTATGTCTTGCGAATTATCCCCTATTATTTCAGATAAATCTTCCGCGTTAGCCACAAGATTTTTCTCATCAGGATAATATTCCATATCAACTTTAGTATATATTACCCCTTTATCATTCAAAAACTTATAAAAATCATCCCTAACATTGGCCTGCAACAATCCCAACACTTCCCCTCTTGCTGAACCCAAATTCAAAATTTTTATATCTTTTGCAAATAAAGGTTTGATGTAATTATCAAAAAATTTAATAACATACGGATGACCTACATATTCAAATGTTGGCGCCTTGTCAGAAACAGTAATCCAATCATAATTTTCCGTTATTTTATAATCCTTTATGTTTAAAAAATATACGAGCTGTAAATTTCCATTTTTATCTACCTTTTTCTGTTTGATAGTAAACCCGATACCTTCCACAATTTCCTTCAATCTAATATTGGTTGCAGTTAAAATAAAATTAATGTTTAAATTGTCGATATTTTCTTTTTTTAATTTATCAATAAGCACCAAGAGCGTTTTCGGTTCAAAATCTCTTCCGATAATTCCACAAGAAAACGAACCGTCGGTTATTATTGCAGTATTTTCATTATATTGAACAATTAAGACACCGGTTAAACCTAAAGAATATTCGCCTTCTGAGGCAGTTATGGCGTATACCTTTTCTCCCTTGTTGAAACGTTGGTGAATATATTCTTTTGCTTTTTCATAATCAGAGAATTTGCCTGGACTAAAATTTAAGCGATGAGTTTCTACCAACAATCTGGTGGCACGATCAAGATTATCAGCAGGTACTTGGCCAAAACTAATTGACCGCTTCAGCTTTCTATAAAATTCAACATCGGACCCTTTAAATTTATCTTTAAACAGCTCTGTTTTAATGGCGGTTCTGTAACGATTCTTTCTCTCTTCAATTTCAATCTGGCTCTGCTCTTTTTTGCCAATAATCGCAGGCAGCGAAAGAACAAAATCTATATTTTCTGCTTCTAAAATATTAAGTGCGGATATTTTTTGTTTTACCTCATTTAATTCAAAAAGATTGTCGTCGATAAATATAGCAGTCTCTGGACGAATTTCACAAATCCTAATTAAATTTTCTATATTAATAAATTTTGGTTGCCAGTTGGCTGTAACCCAAGTAAAAAAAGATTTGTCCAATTTTAATTCACTAAAAGCTTTATCCACATCGCTTTCATCATTTTTGGATATAATATAAATTTGTATTCCTTTATTATGAAGTTTTTTAAGAACTTCTAAACGAGTATTAAAAAGCTGCGGCTTTTGTCCTTCCGCTAAAATCCCTGCCCACAAAGTATTATCCAAATCAACAAAACAAGCTGTTATTTTTGGTGCCAATTTTAATTGTTCTAAATTAGTTAAGTTCATACAAATCCAATACTAACAAAAAATACAAATCTTGGCAAACAAAAAACTCCCCGAGGGGAGCTCTGGAATTCTGAGCGCAAATGTTGCACGCAGGACTTACCATGTTTTATATGATAACAATTTTACCACTTTTGTTTGATTTGTTTTGAAAACATAATTTACTTAAAACCGAATACTTTACTGTCAATATAATAAAGAAATCCTATAAAACCAAATAATCGACCCACGGATGATAACACACCAGCTGGTTTTAAATTAGAATATAATACATGCGTCGGCCACCAATTTGGGAATTCTTTTTGTATAAAATTAATTCTAATTTCGATCAAATCAATAAAGCCCACATGTAAAACCCTTTGAAAAAATATTTCAGCTACATCATAATCTTGTTCTTGTAATTTTTTATTTTTATGCAATTTACTAAGATATTTTTTGTAATTTGGTAGCAACTCTTTTTTTATCCATTTTTTGAAAGGAATTTGCAACTTTGTCATTTCCTTAATCATTTCCTGATATTTATCAAACTCCATTTCCACACCATTACAAATTATCTTTGGACCGTTTGGAACATTTTTGCTTGTTTCAGACTTAGAAGATAAATTTTTCTTTATTAAATCATTTGGCGATTTATTGCCTAATTCTTTGTGAGGAAAATAATTCCAAGCATCAGAAAAAATCCCTAAAACATAATTAGCTTCTTCTAAATTTTTAAAATCGGGTAAAAACTTATGCCACTTCTTACAATATTTATTAAATACATCCATCGAATTTTTTCCAACAGACTCATATATCCATCTTTTTACTTTATTAACACTAATTGACGGATATATATTGTATCGAACAAACAAATCTTCCAATTCTTCTTCAACATCTTGCGGTTTTTTTTCTTTAAACATATTTTCTATTACTAAAAATTCACCGGTGAGATAATATCTTTTAAATCTGCAAATTTATAGCTCACCACTTTTGCTTGAGCTAGCCCTATTTTGCTCGCCAATTTGTTAACTTGTTTTACATCATTTGAGGTGCCAGTTAATTTAACTTCTAGAGCAATCTTTTTATTTAATATAATATCAATCTCTTCGGCATGACGATGATTATAAAAACTTATTTCTCCGTAAGATGCCAATTGATTAACTACAGCATTTTCAAACAACTGAGAATCATTAACATTACCCAAAGTATTTAACAACCCTGTGTCAGTAAAATAAACACGGCGACCTCCCGCAACAGAACGATCGATACTTTTAGAAAACTTGGGTACCAAACGAATAAAAAATACGCCCTGCAAAAATTCTAAATAACTATAAATTTTTTGACGAGCCACACCCAATTCGATACTCAATTTAGTAACATCAAGCATAGAACCAATTCGTGGCACCAGTAATAATATTAAATCTCTCAATTCGCGAATGTCGGCATAATCGGAAAGTATTTTTAAATCCTTTTCAAAAAAAGAAGCAAAGATATTTTTCAAAATTTGTGACTTAGTTATAAATTCTGAAGTTGTAGCCACCTCTGGAAAACCACCAAAACGCATAAAAACAGAGTACTCTTCGGCAAATTTTTTATAATCAAAAATACTAATCGGATGAAGAATGGAAATTGTATTATTTAGACGCGCCTCTTCTTCAGACAATTTGTCGTGAAAATAAAGAAATTCGCGAAAACTAAGTGGCGTTAGATGGTATAAAAATTTTCTACCCGATAGAGATTCAGGAAATAAATTCTTAAGATAATAATTCGATGAGCCGGTTACCACAAATTTTACTCCGTAATGATCAATTAAAAATTTAATTATTTTGGTTATCTCTGGGAAATTTTGTATTTCATCAACAAAAACATACAAACGCTCTTTGCTGCCACCAGCCAAATCGCGTAATCTAGTATAAATATTATTATAATCAATATCCTCAAAAACCTTTTGATCTAGGGGGTTGTCCAAATCAAACCACAGCTTACTGCCTGATAAAGGCTCTTCGTATAATTGCCTCATCAAGGTAGTCTTTCCAACCTGTCTCATACCAGTAATCACCAAAGCATTTTTATGGCTTAAATTAGGCAAAATTTCATAAAAAAGTGACCTTTTTTTCATAAGTGTAATAGATATTAATACAAAAAGTATCTTATTTGTAATTAATTATAACACACATTCGCTATTTCTGTCAAGACCTATATGTAGGTTAAAATTATTTTACTATTTTTCTCACAACCCCCTTTTCCGCATATACCTCCACCAAATCCCCATCTTTAAAAATTTTAGTAGCAATCCTGGTACAGCGACAATATTATATCATATTTTTTAAATACCAAAAAACTCCCCGAAGGAAGCTCTGGAATTCTGAGCGCAAATGTTGCACGCAGGACTTACCATGTTTTATATAATAACAAATTTTACCACTTTTGTCAATTATTTATCCACAAACAAAAAACTGCCCCGCAAAATGCGGGGCAGTTTTCTCATTGACTTCATTAACGTGACAAAAACCATAATCTGTTAGACAGATCAAGCCTATCCTTTTTTGCTCTTCAACAAAAAGTTGAAGTCGACATAGAGTCACAATCTTGCGATTGAGTTCTCCAGAAAGGAGGTGATCCATCCCCAGCTTCCGCTAGGGATGCCTTGTTACGACTTCACCCCAGTCATTGACCCTGCCTTCATCCCCGTAAGGAGATTTCAGGCATTGCCAACTTCCATGGTGTGACGGGCGGTGAGTACAAGACCCGAGAACGTATTCAACGCGCCGTGGCTGATGCGCGTTTACTAGCGATTCCAACTTCATGCAGACGAGTTGCAGCCTGCAATCTGAACTGGGGCCGGTTTTAAAGGATTAGCTCCGTCTCGCGACTTAGCTGCCCGTTGTACCGGCCATTGTATTATGTGTGTAGCCCTGGACGTAAGAGCCATGCTGATTTGACGTCGTCCACTCCTTCCTCCTACTTGCGTAGGCAGTCTCGTGTGTACATTTAACACACGACGTGGGTTGCGCTCGTTTCCCGACTTAACGGTACACCTCACGGCACGAGCTGACGGCAACCATGCAGCACCTATCTAGCACCCTCGAAGGCACCCCGACTTTCATCAGGATTGCAGCTAGTAGTTGAGCCCAGGTAAGGTTCGCCGCTTATCATCGAATTAAACCACATAATCCACCGCTTGTGCGGGTCCCCGTCTATTCCTTTGAGTTTTAGTCTTGCGACCGTACTTCCCAGGCGGCATACTTAACGCGTTAGCTTTTTTAAACGGCACTGGCAGGGTCGATACTGCCAATACCTAGTATGCATCGTTGAGGGCGTGGACTACCAGGGTATCTAATCCTGTTTGCTCCCCACGCTTTAGTCTCTCAGTGTCAGAAATGTACCAGTAAGCTGCCTTCGCATTTGGTGTTCTTGCTGATATCAACGCTTATTACGACTACACCAGCAATTCCGCTTACCTCTTCCATTCTCTAGTATAGTAGTTTTAAAGGCAGACCTTGCGTTGAGCGCACGGTTTTTACCTCTAACCCGCTATACCACCTACAGACGCTTTACGCCCAATAAATCCGGATAACGCTTGAGGTCTCTGTATTACCGCTGCTGCTGGCACAGAGTTAGCAACCTCTTATTCATAAGGTACCGTCACGAATTCTTCCCTTATAAAAGTAGTTTACGACCCGAAGGCCTTCATCCTACACGCGGCGTCGCTCCATCAGGGTTTCCCCCATTGTGGAATATTCTTGACTGCAGCCACCCGTAGGTGTCTGGGCAGTGTCTCAGTCCCAGTGAGGCAGGTCACGCTCTCACGCCTGCTACTGATCAAAGCCTTGGTAAGCTTTTACCTTACCAACTAGCTAATCAGACATAGACCCCTCTCCGAGCGCGAAAACTTTAAATGCGAATGACTTGCGTCCCCGCATTACCATCGGGTATTAATTCGCCTTTCGGCGAGCTATCCCCGTCTCGGAGGTAGGTTATCAATGTGTTACTCACCCGTTTGCCACTAGACCAGCACATAGCACCAAGGAATCAATTTTTAATTTCTTGGTGCTACGCACTAGCCACGTTCGACTTGCATGCCTTAAACACGCCGCCAGCGTTCATCCTGAGCCAGGATCAAACTCTTAAAAGTATTAAGAAGTAATAATCCTGAAGGTTTTATTTCCGAAGAAACAAATCAGACAGGATCCCCGCCCAAGGCGGGTCCGCCTAGGGCGGAAAACTCTTAAAAAGTGTTTCAACTTAATCCGAAGATTAAATTGAAACAGAGTAATGATTTCTCTAACTAGGCAGTTAGAGAATTTGGATTTATTATTTTTTGGTATTTATTTTTCAGTAACTCATTAAAGAAAAATAAATTCTTTGAATAGACTCAACCTAACAAAAATCCGTAGACTTTTATTAAGTAGTGGTTTTTGTCACATTAATATTGTCAATGAACATCTTTCCTAATTTGATTTTGATTGCTTGCGCAATTTTATCTGCCAAGGAAAGAAAAAAGAGAAACCTGATTCAAGTTGCTCTTTTCTCGTTCCCCGTTGTTTACAGTTTAAACTTTGGTGGACACAGCAGTATCCTTAATTTAAGGACTTACCGGAGTATTAAATTTTGGGAGGTGCTTTTATGCTTTGTTTATTGGCTAATTTTTAGCTTCTACATAATAGCATAGCACCAATTGTCTGTCAAGGGTAAAATTGTCCCCAGACTGTGGATAAATATGGACAAAATTATTTACTATTTTTTACCCTCCATTCCCCTATTTTTTTATGGTCTCCAGATAGCAAAACTTTAGGTACTTTTAGCCCATTAAAATTTTCTGGTTTGGTATATTGGGGATATTCTTTTGAGGAGTAAGGAGTAAGGAGTAAGGAGTAATTATTTTTTTGTCTATCACTTGTTCCTTGTTCCTTGTTCCTTGTTCCTTTCGTGAAAGTTTCTTCTTTTAAACTTTCTGTATTCCCCAACACTCCTGTAATCAATCTGGCCGTCGCTTCTACAATTGTAAGCGCTGGTAATTCACCGCCGGCCAAAACATAATCACCTACCGAAATTCGTTCATCAACCAATTTATACACCCTTGCATCAAAACCTTCGTAACGACCACAAATCAAAACCAGCCGATCTAGTTTGGAAAATTTTTCAGCCATACGTTCGTCAAATTTTTTTCCGGCTGGATCCAGGGCGATAATTTTTAATTTTAAATTTTTAATTTTTAAATTCTTGTTTGTTTTAATGTTTTCATGCTTTAATGCCTTAATATTTTTCAGACAATCATAAATTGGCTGAACTTGTAGCACCATACCTGGGCCGCCACCATATGGGGTGTCGTCTACTCGACGATGTTTGTCGGTAGTAAAATCACGAAAATTATGGGCGCTAATATCAATCAAACCCTGCTTTTGCGCACGGCCGAGAATACTCTCGGAAGAATAGTTATAAATTAGATCGGGAAATAAAGTTAGAATATCAAATTGCATATATTTTTCTTTCGCTATTATTCTACCACAACTCTTTAAACAAAACCATCCCAATTGCTTGGGATGGTTAGATTTGGTTTATCGTTTAGATACCCAGATCATCAACGGCACTTGTGTCTACTGGCTGACTACTAAAGGTAGTAGTGGCAGCAGCAGCTGGACGAGGACCGCGTCCGCCTTCTGGCTCATTGATCTTTAAGTTAACGCGAGCATTGTGCTTGGCGCCAACGATCTTGAGCAAGGTGCGGATAGAACGGGCGGTTTGACCACTACGACCAATCACATAACCCATATCGGCTGGATTGACATCTAAAGTAATCAAGACACCGCGCTCATCAATAATACGATTGGTCTTAACATCGTTTGGATTGTTAACAATCGCTTTGACGAGCATCTCAACAAAAAGTTGATCAGCTTCCATATTCTTGCATTCTTAAACTAAATTATCAAAGTGCAGCCTGTCGACAATTGTGGAAAAAATCCACCAGCACTGCGGTAAAAACAGTATAACACAAACAAAGAAAAAAAGTCAAATTAGCCTGGATAAAAAAAGACACTTTATTTTTAAAGTGTCTTTTTGATATTTTTTTAAGCTTGTGGTGTTTCGCTTGCAGGTGGGGTTGTTTCTGCTGCCGGAGTTTCTTCAACTACTGGAGCTGGTGCAACTTCTGCAACTGGGGCTGTTTCTACAACTGGGGTTTCAACCACTGGAGCTTCTTCTACAACTGGAGCAGCTACTGGAGCTGGTACAGCGGCTTCTTTAGCTTTTTTCTTTTCGGCTAATTTGGCTTTGCGTTTGTTAGACAAATTTACTTTGCGTTTTTTCTTGCCTTCCATAATGCCAGCCTTAACAAACAAGTTGTTAATAGTATCGGAACAACCAGCACCTTTGCTTAACCAATATTTAATTCTTTCTGTATCTGGAACAAAACCATCCACTTTATTATGTGGATTATATACACCTAAATTTTCTAAATATCGGCCTTGAGTATCACGAGTTTTTTCGGAAATAATCAAGCGATAAGTGGCAAATTTTTTCTTGCCAACACGCTGTAAACGAATAATCAACATAACAATTTTTAGACATTAAAATTATATCAGTGACGATTTGAGAGTGGTATAAATATACACTAACCTAGTTTTTTTGTCAAGAGTTGGCCAAGGTTAGCTATTTATTTACCTTTTCCGCTTCGTTAAGCTTAACGCTAAGTAATTTTGACACCCCGTCGCCACTCATGGTTACACCATACAAAGCATCGGCCGAATGCATGGTAACCCGATTATGGGTAATAACAACAAACTGAGATTTGGCAGATAACTCACCCATAATATTGGCAAAACGCAAAGTATTAGCTTCGTCGAGTGCGGCTTCCACTTCATCTAAAATAACAAATGGTGATGGGTTACAATTTAAAATCGCACAAATTAACGCAATCGAAGTTAAGGTGCGTTCACCACCAGACAGTGCATTAATATTTTTTATTTTCTTACCAGGTGGGTTGGCGATGATGTCGATACCGGTAAGAATCTTTTCTTTCTTTGCTTTTTTCTGTTCAACATTACTACTATCATTTGATTCTATTAAATTTTCGTTGTTAAATTGTTGAATTGTTAAATTGTTAGTATTTTCTGGTGAAGTAGCCACAACTTCTTCTGTTTCTTCTGTTTCTGATTCGCCATAAATTTCTTCCAATTTTGCCGAACCACCACTAAACAAAATTTTAAAATATCTTTCAAATTCTTTTTGAATTTTTTTAAACGCCACGGCTCGTTTCTTTTTCATTAATTCGTCCAATTCCATTACCATCTTTTCTAAATCGGCAGTAGCCGAACGCAAATCAACTAATTGACCTTCTAAAAAGTCGTAACGTTCTTTGGTGGTAGTAAATTCGGCGGTTACTTCTTCATCGATACCGCCGATCAAACTTAATTGGTATTTTAATTTTTGAATTTCTTGCGCCAGATTATTTAATTCTTCAATTGGTGCCACCATTGGATTCCGTTCTAAAACCGATTCCAAAGCCACACCCATATCATTTTGTGCTTCTTCCCGCAAATCTTCTTGCTTAGTTTCGATTTTAGCTAAAGAAATTTTTAATTCATTACGAATCGTCAAAATATTGTTAACTTCATTTTGTTTAAATTGCATTTTTTCTTGCAAAGCAAACACCCGTTGTTTTTTGTCTTCTTCTTTTTGATTAAATTCAGAAATTTCGGCATCAAACTTAATTAGTTTTTCTGCGGCAATAGTTAAACTTTTAAGTAAAACTTCTTTTTCTTTATTCAAATCTGCCAAAACTTTGCTATATTCAGACGGGCTGATTTGCGACAGTTGTAATTCTTTTTCCAAACCAGCCAACTCGCGACTGAAATTTTGTTCTTCGGTATTTTGTAAATTAATTTTGTTTTCTCCCATTTTTACTTCCATTTCCAATTTGGCTAATTCCGACTTTGCATTATCTAGTTGTTTATCAACTGTAATTAAGTTTTGTTCTTCCAAATTAATCTGAGCTTCAAAATCACGCGCTCGTTCGATTCCCGATAACATTAGTTGTGAAGCAAAACTTAAACCTTGAGTTTTGCGAAAACCGCCGCGCAGTACCCCTCTTTTTTCTACTACGTCACCCTCCAAAGTTACCATGCGCGCCCGGCCAATACCTACTCGTTGCGCAGCTACCAAATCTTTAACTATAATGGTATCACCAAAAATATAGGCAAAAATATTAGTAAATTGTGCTGGATATTTTATTAAATTTAATGCCAAACCCAAAACACCTTCTTCGTGTAAAATTGATTCTGATTCGGAATATAAAACCCGAGGTTGAATTTTGTTTAATGGCAAAAATGTTGCTACCCCCAATTTGTGAGTACGCAAATATTCGATTGCCCGTTTTCCGGTTTCATCGTTTTCGACTACCAAAGAAGATAGATTGGCGCCAGCCGCCACATCTAGGGCCACTCGATAAGTTTCTTCAACTTCTCCTAATTCGGCTACCAAACCAAAAATTTTACCTCCCCAATTTTCTCGAGCTTCGAGCAAAGCTTTAACCGCCGACAAACCAGAAAATTGAAAGAAATTTTGTTCGGATTGGTTTTGCATCAAAGCACTGCGCATGCGCGACAACTGAACTGATTTTTCAGTTTTTTCTACCGACAAATCATTAATCTTTTTTTGAACTAAATTAAATTGTTCTTGATAACGAGATAGTTCGCTGGTGGCAGACTGAATTTGAACGGTTAGTTGTTCACGACTAAATTTAATTTCTTTAATCTTATTTTCCAACCAACCAATATTACCCTTACCAGCTTCGTGATAGCCACTAGTTAAACGCCCTTCCAAAATCGCCAAATTGCGTTCGATATCATTTTTTTCTTTACTAGCCACTTGGTGCTTAACTTGCAAAGCCGTAAAAACTTCTTGACGGCTTTCGGCTTTGGCTAATTCGGCTAATTCGGTTTGGGCAACCGATAACTCATTAAAGGCCGAACGGTAATTGGTTTCGACTCCTTCTAACTGTCGATTAATTTCATTAATTTCATCTTGGTTGCGTTTATGCAAAGTAGCGTAATATTTTTCTTGAAACTCACGCAAAGATAATTCTACTTCTTGACGTTTTTCTAATTTTTTTACTTGTCGTGCTAAAATTTTTAAATGCGGTTCTACTTCGGCCAATAATCTTTCGGCCTGTTCCATGTTTTCACGCGTACGATTTAATTTTAATGCGGCTTGATGTTGTTTGATTTGAAATTCTTTAATACCCGAGGCTTCGTCTAAAAATTCTTTGCGCTCGGCTTGATTTACGGTTAACAATCTATCAATTGTACCTTGACTAATAATACTGTGAGAATGCTGGCCAAATTGGGCTTTGGCTAAAAGTAAATGAACATCTAATAGCCGAACAGGATTATTGTTAATTAAATATTCACCTTCGCCCGATCGATACAATCGACGAGTAATAACAATTTCGGGGTAATCTAATTCGGCACGATTGTCGGCGTTATCCAAAATCATAGTTACTTCGCAAGCACCCAGCGCTCCTTTGTTTTCGGAACCAGCAAAAATTACATCTTCACTTTTTTTACCACGTAAATTTTTTATACTCTGTTCGCCCATTACCCAACGAATAGCATCTACCACATTAGATTTGCCCGAACCGTTTGGCCCCACCACTGCGGTAATACTAAAACGACCACTTTGCGGTGGCAAAAAATCTAATACTATTTTATTAGCAAAAGATTTAAATCCTTGAATTTCGAGACGTTTTAAATACATAACAAAAAGCTGCAACTATTATACAGCTTTTTTAATTTTTATGGAAGTACTCTAACCAGCTGCTAACAAAAAATTATTAACAATTGGTCGGGGCCGTAGCGTGTGCGGGCGCACACCACGGCGGACCCCTCCGAAAGAACTTCAGAACATCCTCTGAAGGAGAATGCCCCAACCCAACGCACTGGCTACCAGCAACACGAACGCGACAACGCGTATGTCAATGTCATTATTGGTCCAACCCATACCTCCTCCTCTGCCACACGCCCGCACGCATGACAAAAACGTTTATCCAACCCTACCACCAAATACCACACCAAATACCATGCTTGACAAGAGTGCCAAAAGAATATATAATGGCATGTTTAGGAATAAGTAACAACTAACAAAGAACAATTAACAATTGTTGTTTGTTGATTGCTACTTGCTAATTATCTTTCATCAATGAAATCTACTAGTTTACAAATTCACAACCACCTCTTATCCGCAAAAAAAATTATTATCGTCCCTCATCAAAACCCTGATGGCGATGCAATTGGTTCGGCGGTGGCAATAAGCGAATATTTACAAGCACTAGGAAAACCAACTGCAATCTTTTGTGCTACACTAGTTGCCCCCCGATTAACATTTTTACTTAACGGCCACCCCGTTTATAGCTCCCCCAATATCTTTTCTGATATCAACGTTGATACTATAATTGTTTTAGACTCGGGTGATTTACGCTATGCGGGTGTAGATAAACATCTTTACAAACACCCGGCTACCATTATTAATATCGACCACCACACCACCAACGAACACTATGGCTGGCATAATTTGGTAATGCCTGCCGCCAGTTCTACCGCCGAAGTGCTTTATCATTTTTTTACTCATACTGCCACAAAAATCACCAGTCATATGGCTACTGCTCTTTTAGCAGGATTGATTACCGATACCGGTAATTTTACTAACTCTGCTACTACTCCTACAGCCTTAAAAATCACTGGGGCACTTTTACGCCAAGGCGGAAATTTATCATTAATCAACAACAAAACTGGAAAAAATAAAACCCTAAATATTTTACGTTTATGGGGAACAATCTTAAGTCGACTAGAAAATCACGAACCGAGCGGGATTACTCATACCTACTTAACAGAATCTGATTATAATAATTTTGGTGTCGCCGAAGATGAAATCGAGGGTATTAGTAATTTTTTAAATAATTTAGACAACACTAAAATTGTTTTATTTTTAAAAGATAATAGCGCCGGAATCGTAAAAGCTAGTTTTCGTACCACCCAAGATGACGTGGACGTATCGGCAATCGCTAAAAAATTTGGTGGCGGCGGCCACAAAAAAGCAGCTGGATTTACGACTAATGGAACTATAGACGAAGTGTTACAAAAAATTTTGACTAATAAATAATAAAATGATAAGATTTAAATATTGAATTGTTAAATTGCTAAACTGTTAAATTGTTATACAGTTGAGTAAATTGTCTCGTTAACAATTCAGCGATTTAACAATATAACAATTTATCTATGTCATCTACTACCTCTCAATACCTCATCCCCACTATTATCGAAAAAACTTCTCATGGCGAACGGGCTTATGATATTTATTCGCGTCTATTAATCGACCGAATAATTTTCTTAGGCGATTCTATTGATGATCATATGGCCAATATTATTATTGCCCAATTATTATTTTTAGAAAATCAAAATCCAGAAAAAGATATTAAATTATATATCAATTCTCCAGGAGGTTCGGTTACCGCTGGTATGGCCATTTACGACACCATGCAATATATAAAATCCCCTGTTTCCACCATCTGTGTTGGCATGGCCGCTAGTATGGCCGCCGTACTTTTAGCCGCTGGTGCCAAAGGCAAAAGATTGGCTCTACCAAACGCCGAAATCATGATCCACCAAGTAATGGGTGGTATGGAAGGGCAGGCATCCGATATCAAAATCCGTGCCGAACGAATTTTACGAATCAAGGATCAATTAAACCATATTTTGGTTAACCATACAGGTCGCGATATGGCTACAATCGAAAAAGATACCGACCGCGATCACTTTATGACTGCTACCGAAGCCCAAAAGTATGGGTTAATAGATAAGGTGATTTGATAAATTAATATCATAACAAAAAACCGCTTATCTTAGCGGTTTTTTTGTATATTTTTACTTTATCCCCACCCACCCATTGACAAAACCTTTTGTTTATGGTATAATGTTCAGTTACGTTAAAAGTCTGATCTGGATCAGCGCAAACTATTGCTGAACAACAACTTTAATAAACGCTGACCCATATCCACCGCTTACCTTGGTTTTAAAATAAAGCAAAGTAAAAATCTTGAATACGGACGCATAACTGCTAGACAAACCTAGTTTATCAGTTAATCGCCCGTATCCACGACAAGCATGGAGATGTATTGACGGATAGCACAGGCTTCGGCTCGTCTTCTCCCTTAATACCTCTTCTTGGGTACGGTTTGTGCCTCGCTTCTTAAGGGAGGCAAAAAAATGCAATTCCCCTCTGGTTTTTCCAGGGGGGATTTTGTTTTTATGTTTTTGTCATCCCGACCGCAGTGGAGGGATCTCTCCACTCGTCGCGAGACTCAGTCGAGATGACAACCAAATAATAATATTAATTAATTGGTTCGAGAGGTATTACTTCTATTGGCACATCAACAATCGGTTCAACTGGCGCAACCGCTGGCGTACTGGTTGCTGCCACCAAACAAGTTTTTGGCAATGGCCTATAATAACTATCAAATACTCTGGCGATCTTATCTCCGGCTGGTGTTACACGCGTATAAGTAAAACTAGCAACTGCCCCTTTGTAGGCTTCTTGGCAGCTTTCTTCTTCAGGTTTTAAACCTGCTTTTACAATAGTAATCGGATCGCCAGCTGGTATCCATTTACTTACCGTTGGATGCGTATACCAACCTTTACGTCCATCATTTGTCCCCCACAATGTAAACCGCAATTCCATCTTTTTATAATCCATTTCCGTTTGTAACAACAAATAACGACCAGTATCATTTTTAAATTTTAAATCTAAAATCGGTTCATACAAAGTAGCATCAGTGCCAGGATTACCATTAACCGGATCAGCGTAGTAGCCAACCACCAACGAATGGTTGCGGCGCTCGGTAATATCCATTCCCGAATTCATTGCCATTCTAAAAAGTGTAGTACCAATTTGGCACATCCCACCACCAACCTCCAATTTAATTTCATTACCTTTAATTACCTTCTCTGGCAAAAATCCATTTTCTAGAGTAAACGGCCCGGCATATTTTAAAGAAGAAAACTCTTCGTCTGGTTTGATCAAAGCGCCATTTAATAGCTCTATTGCTCGAGCAATATTTTTAATTCTATTTGTATGACTACCTTTAAAAGAAGACACGCCAACACCAACTACTTCTACTATACCCAAATCGTTTATTTCCGCCATTTTTACTTTCGGCTCAATAATGTCTACTATTAAACTAACAGTTTTATTGGTTTCAGCTGGTCGATAATTCCGTTCGTTCCAAGCCGACATAATTGCCTCATAACTTTTTTCTACATTCAAACTTAAACCAGTACGACTACCCTGAAATTCTTTAACCTTACCATTTGCTACTACAAATTTTGCATCCAAAGCTGGCTCATCAATTGATAAACGTAAATTTATTAAATATTTTTCTACTGATTCACGCGCTAAAGAAAAGATTGCCTGGCCATTCTCATCGTTGGTAACTTCTAACCATTGGGTATATTCTTCGGGAGCAATTAACCAATCACGTCGTATTTTTGTCTGCGGATCAATATAATTTAACCCAAAATTCCCATACTTTAAAACTTCTGGCAATTTGTCTGTTAATTTTGTTACGGCTGCCAAATCAAATTTTGGCACATACTGTTTGGCATAAACTTCTACAGGGCGTAATTCTAAATTGCCTAATTGCTTTTTTACCTCTTCTTTTATTTCAAAATAATCAAACATCCAGCCAGACTTTTCTGGAACTAATTTATATTGTAATGGATTTAAATTCTCTACCACAATATTGGCGTTGTGTGGTTCGTCTGCCAAAGCATCTAAATGCGAATGCAATTCGTCGGTAATTTTATTTTCATCCCATTGCAATTTAGCAAAAATCCGACTGCCAAAAAAGCGAGCTTCCCAAGGGCCAACCATTTTTTGCCACCAATTCCCCTCTTTGCCAATCTTAATTGCCTCTTCAGCAATAAATTCGCTATTCCACGAAGCTAGCTCGTTGGAATTGTCGCCATCAGATAAAATTGGCAAAACTACTTTAGTAGTACTATTAGTATTAGAATTATACACCGATAAAGTAAGACCCTCTTTAACTAATCTGTTATTAAAAACCTCCACAAATTCTTTTACCTGCCCAAGATTTAAACCACCAACCCCAACTTTACCTACCGTTACCCCCGGATAAACTTTGTCGGAATAGGCTTTAACATAAACAACTGTCGCACCAAAAATTATAACAATTAGACCGATTACTACAGCCTTAATAATTAAAACTTTTTTCCACCAAGGCATACTTGCTTTGGGTAATAAATTTTCTTCAATACTATTATTCTTCAACAACATAAATTGGAATATTATTATCGGATTTAGCTTTGGCTAAATGCACAATTAAAACTCCTTGTTTGTATTCGGCACTGGCCACTTCTGGCTTAACATCAACCGGCAAAACAATTGTTCGTGAAAATTTCCCCCAAAAACATTCTTCATAGAAATGATTTGCCCCTTCTGGTATAGGCGATGTCCTGGTGCCACGGATTGTTAAAACATCATTGTGTAAATGTAACTCAATATTATCTGGTTTTGACCCGGCCATAGTAGCTACTACAATCAACTCTTCCGCCATTTCGGCCACATCAATCGAAAGTTGGCCTTCTGATTCGTGTTCGCTAGCTCCAGCCGTAGCTAAAGCTGACAAAAAATTTAGTTCTTCGGCTGCTACGTCAAAAGAATCATTCGATAAATTAATATTTTGAGGCATACATTTTATATAATTACCAGCTTCCCCCTCCGCCTCCACCACCGCCACCGCCGGAAGATCCGCCACCAGAACCACTAGAAGGCGTGGAAGACAAAGCACTATAAGCTGAACTATTAAAATTATTTATACTAGCACCAAAACTGGCAATCGAAAACATTGGATAAGTTGGATCCTGATACCAAGTTGGTTGATAATTATAAATCTTTTCAAATTGTTTTACCCAAGCCTTTTCTACCCCTAATACCATAGCATACGGTAAAAATTTCTCAAACTGTTCGGTGGTAACTTCTGGGGCGTTATGAAAATTGATTCGATCTTTTTCGGCTACAGTTAGATATAATTTTAAACCTTTTATTTTATCTTTAACATCTACTCCTAATTTTGTTTTGACTGCCATCAAAATTCCAAAAGCAATAATAATTATTCCAGCTAAAATAAAATTTATCAATTCAAACCAAGCTTGTTGTAATATAAAACAAAATGATCCAATGATTATAATTACCGCGCCCGCCCCATAATACCACGCTCGAGCTTTAACTGGATCTTTAACATAATATTGACGCGTTACTAAAGCACCGGCGATATGATCACTTACTATTTTAAGAGAGCGAGCGAATTTATCTTGTAAATCAGACAAAACTATTTCGCTACCACTAGCAAACAAACTGCTCACAAGTTCTTTACCAATATTATTTAAATTATCATCAGCACTTTTTAATTGATATAGTTTATAATCTGAACTATCTTTTAAAACGCCTTTAACCGATATACGTTCGATGCGCAAATAACCCTTAATTGCTAAATAGATAATTTCCGCGGAAATATATTTGTTGTTAACCGATTCGCTATAAAGCGCACCTAATTCGGCTGGACTTAGATTGTCGGGTACTTCAAATTCGGCAATAATTACTCCTCTGCCCTTTGGATCACGGCCACGCGTATACCACAAATATAGCATTACAAAAAATACTATTGACGGTAAAAACAAAACCCAATTATCTTTAAAAAACCACTTAACTAAAATTGTTTTATTTGGTTGTGTTATCAAACCCTCTGGCCAAATTACTTTAAAAGTAACACCCTGACCAGCCTTCAAAACTAACTCGTGAGCAAAAAGAATCGAAGTGGTTTGGCCCTTGCCATTATTTTCTAACATTGTGCCCGAACAATTTTCTTCGCTACCAAAATCACCGACATAACAAAAAGCAAACAAATTATCTGGATTTACCTCACCAGGCAAAAGTATTTTGGCTTCCACTTTACCAATTGGCACTTCCCAACCATTACCAGTTACATTCCAATATAATTCATCGCCTTCAGAACTATTTAACAAGGCTCTGTTTAATTTATAGTTTATCACATAAATTTTCTTGCCAGTTACCAAAACATCAGGATCGCCGATTTTAATTTCAATATTTTTTCCAGGATGAGAAATTTTATAAGGATAATATTCACCATTTTCATCAACTGTACTAATATCAGAAACTTGATAATTGTAATTAAACAATCCCGAGCGATAATTTATAGGAAAGTAACGAAAAATTCCGTGTTTATTTAACTCACCAAAATCATAAGTAATTTGTTCGGTAACATTAAAACTGCCATCAGGATTAATTTTATAAGTAGCCGAAAAAAGATCAATTTTTTCTTGCGCCAAAGCCAAACCAGGAGCAAATAGCAAAAATGCTCCACCAATTATAGCGGCCAAAATTAATTTCTTCATATGCCTTAATTTTAGCATAAAATTAAAGACAATACAACAATATCTATTTAAAAAACAAACCAGTTTATTTGGTTTGTTTTTTTGGTAAAACTTGGCGGTGAGAGAGGGATTCGAACCACGTGGGTCGCACCTCTGTCTCGATTAGGTGGGTCAAGCTGAAACATACTGTATATTAGCTCACACATTTGACAAAACCAATATAATCATATATAATCAAACATAGTTAATACATAAGATAATTATATGCCTAAATTTACCAAAAGATTATCATTCAATCCGGAAATAACTCACAAAATATATGGCCTTATTTCGCAAATTGACGAATTAAAAGGCCAATGGAAAATGGGAGCAAATTTGTCGCCTCAAACTTTGGGTATGCTGAAAAGGTCAGTAATTGTTACTTCTTCGGGCGCGTCCACCCGTATTGAAGGCGCGCGGTTGACTGATGAACAAGTTGCAAAACTATTGAAAGGATTGAAAATTCAAAAATTAATCACTCGCGACGAACAAGAAGTTGCAGGCTATGCTGAACTGCTAACTAATGTTTTTGATTCATACAAAAAATTGGTATTATCTGAAAGTACTGTTAAACATTTTCATAGTGAACTTTTGAAATATTCGGAAAAAGACACTCGTCATCGCGGTGAGTACAAATTTGGCAGCAACCGTGTAGAAGCAAAAGATGCAAATGGCAATCTGATTGGTATTTTATTTGACCCCACTCCACCACATTTAGTTGGCAAAGAAATGAGCGAATTATTAGAAACCGTACAGGATCTCTTGAGTAGAAAGGAAATACACCCACTGATTATTATCGGTAACTTTATTTTTGAATTTTTGTCCATCCACCCATTCCAAGATGGCAATGGTCGTACCTCTCGTGTACTTACTAATTTGCTACTCCTCAAAAACAGCTATGAATATATGCCTTATATTTCACATGAAAAAATAATAGAGGATAATAAAAATGAATACTACATTGCCCTAAATAAGTCGCAAAAAACCTGGAAAACAGAAAACGAGGACATTAGCCCGTGGTTATTATTTTTCTTAACCATTTTGTTAAAACAAACACAGATGGCCATTAGCTTGTTATCCAAAGAATCAATTGAACATTTGTTATCGGAAAAACAAATGGCGGTGTGGCATTATATGAATGAACATGAAATTATTACCCCAAAAAATTTGCGAGATGATCTTAAAATTGTCGGACCGACGGTGGCACAAATATTAAATAAATTGTTGGAAATGAAAAAAATTGAACGGCTAGGGAAAGGGCGGGCGACGAGGTATAAAATAATAAAATAACTTGTGTCAATTTTAACTCCTCAAGAAAAAGTTGATTTATTCAAATCCCTCTTTCGCGGACGTGAGGATGTTTTTGCCGTACGCTGGGAGAAAAAAGACGGCTCGACTTCTGGCTATACACCAGTTTGTTTGAATGAATGGAAAACCGGCTTGTGTAATAAAACACAAG
>Ga0209212_1000054_pt1 | contig 230831 bp, 208 predicted proteins | sample RifGroC2_FD_183996 | JGI IMG/M metagenome (GOLD analysis project Ga0209212, IMG submission 183996) | Groundwater microbial communities from Rifle, Colorado, USA - Groundwater C2 (SPAdes) (version 2) | ecosystem: Environmental > Aquatic > Deep subsurface > Groundwater | place: Rifle, Colorado...
CAACCAAAGATGGCGGAAGCAGATAAGACTGATTTCGGTCGCAAGGCAGAAAATTGTATGCCATATCATAATCCTTTGTGAATGTTTAACCAATCCATTGCACAGATTATAACCGAAAAGCTGAAATTATTCACTTTTTAAAAGAGCAATTATTTATGCAACAGCCTCCGTGAGTATTTTATTTACTCAAAAACCATCCCGACGAAGTCGGGATTCCACAATTTTGTACTTTCAACTTTAAATCTTAACCTCTCAAACTGACTTTCGGTCAGTTTGAGTTACTTCGCCCAGTCGTTTAGGTTTTTTGCCAAAATAACCGCATCGCGTTTTTTCATAATGTTCTCAATAATGGCCGGCTGGATTTTTAACTGCTTCAAAGAAGCCTCGACCTGCCCCCATAAAATATCCTTCTTTTTCTGCGTCTCGGCCAAATAAATACTCCCGACAAGCTCGCCGAGCTTGGCTAACGCAATTTTGTCGATGTTTTTATAGTAATCTTTTATTACCTTCTGCTGATAACCGCTCAAATTTTTAGCCACGTTGCTTTCCTGTTCTATCGCTTTACAATATAATGAGTTATGATTTAATTGATGCCATATTCTAACAAATTATTATTAAGTATCAAACGCGAAATATCAACTATTTGCGGCCGGATATTATCGGACTATAATTATTTATACCGATTATCAGTATAAGTATTAGGTTTTTTCTGGATTTAGATATATTTGTAGCTATAATTTTCCCAAAAGACAGGATGTTAATTTAAGATAAAGAAGGATATGCGAAAAAACATATTATTTCTCTTAATCGCGATTTTTGCCGTCAACGGATTCTCGGCGGAGCAGACTGCCTCGCAGATGCTTGGTACGGATGATTTAAACATCAGCGCAAAGGAGATGAAAAGTTTTCAGGCGACCCCAGGCGAACACATTTTAGCGTTCAAAGATAATTTCAAACTTATTCTCGGTGATAATTACCTCAAAAGTTCCGAAGCGATAGTCTGGCTGAAAACTTATACCATCGATTACCACGGCGTTACAAAAATCGAACACAAGATTAAAGTCTATCTTCAGGGTAACGTGTCCGTCGAACAGGGAAAGGGCGCAAAGACCAACAGTGTTAATGTCGCTGAAAGCAAAATGTCCGGCGTTGAATCTATGGTGGCGGAATTTGATGTAGCCGGAGAAATTTTCGCTACCGCAGATACGCAGACAACCGAAGATGTGCGAGCAGGCGAGCTATATCGTAATGCTCTTGTCGCGACAGGTCAGATAAAATTAGTTCCGCCGCCGGCAGTCTCGCCTGACGAAATATCATCAGCCAATACAGTTCCGACAGATACGATGGTTTCAGACTCAAATGCCGTACAGGTGGATAGTGAGACGGAAGCAGAAGCGGAATCAACCGAAGAAGCGACAGCAATAACGCCATCGCCGGAAGCACCGGCGACATCAGAAGCGACATTAACCGCACCGGCAGCAGAATCGCAGGCGGCAGCAAAAGTGTCAACGACACCGAAAAAAACATCATCAGTCAAAAAAGTCAAAGCGGTTAAGGCTGCCAGGCCTGCAAAGGCAGTCGCCGAGAAAACTCCAAAAATTCGAACTGTTAAGCAGCCGGGTATGTTCGCCGGTCTTTTTGGCGGTCCCGAGATACCGGCTCAAACAACGCCAGAAGTTCCAGCTCCGAAGTTTAAATATCCGGTCAATATCAGTTCTTTGAGTACCGAGCCGGTGAAGTTCACCACGCAGACGCTTGCGGACGGCTCAAGTATCGGCACGATGCGGAACAGATTTTATCTTTGGCAGAAAAAAGACGAGCAGGGCGGCCTGCTGGAGTTTCAAGCGGACGCTGCGGTCATTTTTTATGAGCAGTCGGCAAAATCTGAACACAGCGACGCTAATGATATTGTTACGGGCAATGCGGTAAAGGCCGCGTATTTCTTCGGTAATGTCGTGATGACCGAGGGGCTGCGGACAATTCGTTCGGACGAGGCTTATTACGATTTTGACGCTAAGCAGGGTCTTGCGGTCAACGCCGTGATGAGGACTTATGAGCCGGACAGGGGCATTCCGGTATATTTGAAAGCTGAAAGGCTCAAGCAGCTTAGCGAAAATAAATTTAAGGGTGAAAATGTAGTTCTGACCAACAGCGAGTTTTATGTGCCTCGAATTTCTATGACGGCATCAGAGATTATAGTTACCGATACGACCAGCGTTGATGCCCAGGCAGGCGAGGCCGGCCCGCAGAGCTATGACGCTGAATTGCGAAAGGTAAAACTCAAGATTGACAACAGAACGGTTTTTGCCTGGCCGAAGTTCCGCACAAGTCTCAAGGGTTCAGATATGCCTTTGAGGCGGGCGTCTCTTGGCAGCGACAGCGACTGGGGTACGATTGTTGAGACCGAATGGTATTTGGCCAGAGTGCTTGGTTTGAAGGAAGCCAAAGGCGTTGATTCGAGTTTGTTCGTTGACTACTATTCCAAAAGAGGTATGGGTGTCGGCACCAAGATAGAATATGAAAAGCCAAACAGCTTTGGCAATATCAGCGGATATATAATAAATGACCGCGGCAGGGACGACCTCGGCAGGAACAGGCAGAACATCGAGCCGCCGAATACATTAAGAGGCAATTTTAAATTTCAGCACAGGCAGTTTTTGCCTTATAACTGGCAGCTTACTCTTGAGACCAGTTATATGTCTGATGAAAATTTCGCTGAATCCTTCAGACGCAATGAATTTCTGACGGGCAAAGAAGAAGAGACCCTTGTTCAGTTAAGACGGCTCAAAGACAACTGGGCATTTGCCGTGATGGGCAAGTGGCGAATCAACGATTTTGCCGACCAGCTTGAAGAATTGCCCTCGGCGCAGTATCACCTGAAAGGCCAATCGATTTTCGATGACAAGTTCACGCTGTATCACGATAGTTCCGTAGGAAGTTTCCGCCAGCGAATCGGCGACAGGCATACCACGAATGTTTCGCAGGAACGGTTTATGGAAGCCGAGAGCAGAACAGAGCTTGATTTGCCGTTGAAGGTCGGTTCCGGCAAGGTAGTTCCGTTTGTCGCAGGCACGTTCGGCTACGATGACAGAAGCGGTTTCGCTCGCGACGCGGTAACGTCCGTGAATAGAAGCGCTTATGGCGCTACCGATGTTTTTATCGGAGAAGTCGGCACAAGGGCTTCGACCCAGTACTGGAAGACATATAGAAACATTCATTCCGAGTTCTGGGATGTCAATGGCATTCGTCATATAGTAAAGCCTTATGGCAGTGTCGGCCTGTTTGCAGAGAGCGACTCGGCCGTTGCGCAGAAGGATTACATCAATCTCGGACTTTTGCAGAGGCTTCAGACCAAACGAGGCATCGGCGAAAGACAGAGAACCGTTGACTGGATGAGGCTCGATACGAGCGTTACATTTGTCAGCGACGACGAAAAAAACATTAGACGGCCTGATAAATTCCTATGGAATAATTCCTTTGTGCCGATGTCCGTGATGTCCGCGCCGGAGATTTTTAACGGCGATACGCCGATGTATCGAACTTTTGAACTTTACGGTCCACAGCGGGACAGCTTTAACGCCGATTATATCTGGCGAATAAGCGATACATTCGCCTTTCTTAGCGATATGAATTATGATTTGACCAGCAATGAAATCGAGCAGTTTAATGTCGGCTTCAGCAAGCTGTGCCTGCCGAATTTGAGCTATTATGTCGGCGCAAGATATTTGAGAAGCACTGAAATTAATGATGGAGAGGGTACCATTGAAAAAGGTTCAAACGCCGCCACCTTCGCGATAACCTACAAGTTGAGTCCAAGATACACAATCGTGTTGGCTCATCAGTATGATTTCGATTACAGCAAACGCATTTCAACGCAGTTAAGTTTAATAAGACGCTATCACAGGCTCTATTACGGTATTACTTTCACACAAGACGAGACACTTGATAGTCAGTCGATAGTGCTTAATATTTGGCCTGAAGGCGGAAGCGATTTAGGCTTTGGCTCCGCCAGAGGTACTAATGTTGAACCCCCGGGCTCAAATTAAAAATCTGCCTGACAGGCATAGTAGTGATATTTTTACGACTTTGTGTGTTTGTGATTATTATATCTTTGTCAATTTACGCAAAGTTTAACGATTATATAGACTTTATAGGATAAGGACAGGTAGTATATTAGCTTTGTTGCCAGTACTAAAAAGGGCAATTTTTTTGATTCTTGTCCGATAAACTTTAAAGTTTCTATGCCATAAAGGCCGAAAAAACGGATATAGGACTGTTCCAATAGTCAATAGTCAATAGCCAATAGACATTAGCCAGTAGGAGGATTGCCTGCGGCGAACGTTTTTTCTGTTGACTACTGGCTACTGACTATTGACTACTGTATAAAGGATTATCTGATGAGAACGATTGCTGTAATAAATCAAAAAGGCGGTTGCGGAAAGACTACTGTTTCCATCAATTTGGCCAGCGCACTGGCCGCGGAGAACAAAAGGACTTTGTTAGTCGATATGGACCCGCAGGGACATTGTGCTGTTGGTCTGGCTGTGCCTGACGAGCAAGTCGAGCAGGGCATTTACGATGTTCTACTCGGCTCACGACGCGGCGAGCCGATTAAACTTTCCGAGATTCTCTGGGAAATCGGCGACAATTTTCACCTTGCTCCGGCAAGCATAGACCTGGCCGCTTTCGAGCAGCAGACCAATGGAATCGTTGACCGCGAAAACTGCCTGCGAGATGTTTTAAAAACTGCCGCGGCGGAATTTGACTACGTTGTGATAGATTGCCCCCCTGCCGTCAGTCTGCTTACTTTCAATGCGCTTCGCGCGGCATCGGATGTTGTCGTGCCGGTCGAAACGGGATATTTTTCGCTCCACGGCTTGAGCAAACAGTTAGACACGTTGAGTATTTTGTGCAAGCAGTGTTCGCAGCACATAAATGTTATGGTGCTGGCTTCGATGTACGACATCAGAACCAAAATGGGCAGAGAAATTCTGTCGGAATTGAGAAAGCATTTCTCCAATAGAATGTTCAAAACTGTTGTCAACTTCAACACCAAACTGAAAGAGGCGGCAAGTCTCGGCCAGCCTATTTGTGAATACGACCCGGCAAGCAGGGGGCATAAGGATTTTCAGAACCTCGCCCAGGAACTGATTGCCGCCGATACTATGATTGAGCAGAAGCAGATTGTAAATTCGCTCCGCAAAGTCGAGGTTTCGCAGCAGCAGCCTTCTGTAAGGCCGCCGCAGGCTCGAAAGGAAGTAATCGAGACCTTCGACAGGTCTCTCGATTCGATAAGTTCGTCCGCGCAGGAACTGATGGCTGGTTTGAGCGGAGCTGACAAAACCGCCAAAGCCAAAATCGCCGACGATATCGACAGCAGACTCAATAGTTTTTACGGCGTAAGACAATTCGGCGAAGCGGTAAAATTTGTAACGCTTTACCCAAGAGCAAAGAGCGTCCAGATTGCCGGCGATTTCAACAGTTGGCAGCCGCAAAAAACCACGCTCAATCAGCTTCAGGATGGAAAATGGGAACTTGCTCTGGCTCTGGCTCCCGGCAAATATCGCTATCGAATGGTCGTTGACGGTCAGTGGCAGCAGGACCCCTATAATGAACATTCCGAACTGAATCCGTTCGGCGAATACAATTCAATTCTTGAAGTGAAATAAAAAAGATGTAAGGAAATAAGGATTTCTGTTTCCTTACTTCTTACTTCCTATCAAATAAACTCGGTTTTTGCCGCTGCGTTTAGCTTCGAGCAAACCGTTGTCAGCCTGAAGGAAAAGCTGCTCTACGGTTAAACCATCGTGAGGAAATGTCGCGAGCCCTCCTGATATCGCCAATAATCCTTTGCCTTCTGCGCCCAGCGCCGGCAAATCAGTTTTATTCAGTTCGCTTCGAAATCGCTCGCAGATATTTATAACTTCTTTGGGATGCTCGGATACTACGCTTCTTCTATCCTGCGAATTTTCAATGTCAAAGCTAATAACCTTATTCTGCGGGATATTCCAAAAGACCACCGCGAATTCATCTCCGCCGACCCTGCCGACGACATCCTGCCTTCGACAGCATTTCTGCATCAGCACCGCGGCCTGTTTGAGAATGTTATCGCCCACCGGATGCCCGAATCGGTCGTTATAATTCTTGAAATTATCTATATCGAAAACAAGCAGAGTTACCTGAAGAGACATTTTCTTTGCCCGTTCGATAATCTGCCTCAAAAATTCCTTCACAAATCGTCGGTTCTTTACCCCCGTCAGTTCGTCTTCCATCGCGAGTTTCTCAAGCACTTCAATTCGCTTGCGCATCGCCAAAATTTCCGCCGATTCTGCAATGGAGGCTGTAGGGGCAGACCCGTGTGTCTGCCCTGTGTGGGTGTGGGCTGATTTCACACAAAAACTAACCGGCAGGATATAATAATCGTCCGCCAGAGTTGTCTGGCCGGAATTTGCATTCAGGAATCTTATCGCGTCAGGCTCACGCAGCATTTGGGTCAGCAGGAGGATTTTTGATTTTGGGGCTGTCTGGCGAATTTTTTTCAGAACGGCCGCCGGCTCATTGCCGAAATCGTCCATTGGCACAGCGATAATCTCAAAATGGTTGTTTTCCGTTGCCGCTACGGCATCCGATAGACTGGGGCAGTTTTCAAAATTAACGCCTGGACAAGCTGAAGTGTCAATAGAATCACCGTTAAGTCCACCCACAATAAGGACTTGCGTGTTGCCATTCTCGTTGTTTATCGTGATTCTGCTCCGCATAGTCCAGCATTATACTAAAATATCGCAAAAAAGTCAAATTAGGTAAAATAGGAAGCGGGGTAACAAGCAAATATAAAGATAGCTCGGCCTGAAAGGCCGACCCTCAATTTTTATTTTTTATTTTTGATATTTAATTTTTTTTACCCTATTTCGGCAGTGCGGCCAATTTTTCCCCTGCTTGTTGAGCAAAAATGCTGTCGGGATGTTTTTTGAGAAAATCTTCCAGTTCCCCGCGTGCCTCGGAGAGGTATTTTTCTTTTTCCGCTTCGCTTAGGTTGTGTTCTTTCCAGATGGTCAGTTTCAGGCAGGCCTGTTCAAATTTGGCGTGAATTCCACCGTCAGTGCCGGGATATTGCCTGACGAGTTGGCCGAGCTGCTGTTGTCTGGAAATCAAATCCGGCACAAGCATCGCCTTTGCCAGCAGTATATTGTCGGCGATGGAACTTTTTTCCTCCGCCTGCCCAAAAAGTTCTTCAAGATAGTTTGCCAGCAGGCGGTCGTGCGGATTCAGCAGTATAAATTGAGCCAGGAGCTGCCGAGTTTTGGCATCATCAGTCAGATTTTCACTGCCGATGAGCTGACGAAGATATTCGAGTTTCGTTTTCAGTTTCTTAAGTTCAAAATCCGTGATTACCGTCGCCTGCGGTTTGCGGAAGATTTTTTCCGATTCATCCGCAATCGCTATATCCTCGCGGTTCAGTTCCTTATTGACCATCGCCAGAGCAGAGTCGATAAGCTCCGAGGCGTAAGAAAATTTTTCCATACCGGCAAGATGAACAGCCCTTCGCCATCGCGCCTCGACCGATTCGACGCTGTTGGGATATTCCGAGAATAGTCTGTGCCATATCGGCAGATTTTCCCTGTGCGGATAGTCGTCATAAAATTGCAGCGTCTCTTTTTCAGCAAGCACATTTAAATCGACCGAAAGCTCGCTTAGCATCGCTTTATAATAAAGAGCTATCGGCATTCGTTTTATTCTGACCCTGCTACTCAAAAGCGCGTTATGCACAAAAGTGGGCTTAAACCACTGTTTCCGGGGGTTTATAAATTTCTCGTATTCTTTTAAAAGCTGCTGTCTTTTTTCCTGATACCTCAAATCATCGGAAACTTCAAACCATTCAGGCCAGCGGTCGTGAAGCAGTCTGTTCTGCAATTCTTTTTTTAATGCCGTTCGCAGCGCAATTGTTTCGTCAGGATAAAACGGACTCTGGAAATAGCTCCTGCTCTGCGGGCTTGTTACCGTGTGGTCAAGCGTTTCAGTTATGCTGTGGCTGTGAAATTCATTTATTATTTCAGGATTATTTTTTGCGATATAAAGCTGATAGTCGAGTTCAGCCAGATTGATTGTGTTCTGAAAAACTACCATCGTAACAACAAGAAAAACCGCAGCCGTACTCCATATTAGCCCCGGACGATACCGCGTGAAATGTCCAATCAGCAGCGCGATTCCAGAAATCGCCAGCGAGTTGAGCAGGCCGTAAATCCACGGCGAAAACGACAACGCCCATTTAACACTATCGGCGTTTTTGTTCCCGCCGAAAAAACAGAAATACAAAAGCACCGGACAATTACACAGCACTATCGAAATAAATCTCGACCGAAACCGCAGAGGCCGAGACGCTACGGCAAGCGAACAAATCGTAACCGCAAGAGTAAGCCCGGGCAGTTTCGCAATCAGCAGCAGGATAAGTAAATAAGGAATGCTGTATTTAAAACTCATAAGCTGCGACGACAGAATCGGAACTGCGACAAAAATCCCAACCAGCAGGCCGAGAACAAAAATCTGTGCCGGGTATTCAAAAATGCTTAAAGGCGAAAAAATATACCTTTCAAGATGAAAATGTTCGGGAAAATCCCATGAAATCAAAACGCCCAAAAGCAGTTTTGACCAGAAAAGGGCGGCCAAAATATAGACGAACATCGCAAGGGCGAAACAGCCATTGACGTTTGCGTGGCTGTAATGCAGAGTCGGCCCCTGCGTCATAAATGATTTCGGTGTTTTTACCGATTCGGTATCTTTTGCCATAGCCGGGCATTATACCCGCAGACCATAGAAATGAACAGAATTTATTAGGGTATAGGGCTGTCTACAGCCGACATTATGCTTGTGAGAAATGCGGGTTAATGCGGATGAAAGGAGTCGAACCTTCACGAGCGTAAGCCCACAGGCACCTGAAGCCTGCGCGTCTGCCAGTTCCGCCACATCCGCAATGTCCGCTGAAGAATCAGCTAACAGACCCACAATTTAAGCATTTTAGCCTTTTCGTCAAGTAAATTCGCCAGTAACAATTCCGGGCGTACAATCGCTTATTTTCTGTTTCGATTCCTGCTCGCTCTCTGCCCCAGTGCTGGTAATTCAAATCCTCTTCTGGTATAGTTCGCCGTAAATATGGAGTTTATAAATGAATGAATCTAATCAGCCCGGCGGAGGTCAACCCGGCCATCACAGAAGGCCGAGATACGCAGGCACACACCCAAAAAAATTCGCTCAAAAATACAAAGAACGCAACATCTCCGCACATCCGGACTTACGCGAAAAGTTACACGCAAAGGGCAAAACGCCGGCAGGCTCGCACGTTCCGGTTTTGACCGAAGAAGTCATAGGCTGCCTTAAACCCTTGCCGGGACAGGTTATAGCCGATTGTACGCTGGGCTTCGGCGGCCACGCATCGGAATTTATCAACCGCATCGCCCCTGCCGGCAGACTGATAGCTTTCGATGTTGACAGTATTGAAATGGAAAAAACCAAACTTCGATTAGCTAACGCAAAAGCGAAAATCAGTTTTTACCACAGCAATTTTGCCGGCATCGCCAACGTGCTAACTAAAGAAAATCTCGATGGTTACGACATTATTTTCGCCGACCTGGGCGTTTCGAGTATGCAGATTGACGACCCGCAGCGGGGAATGAGTTATAAGCACGATGGCCCGCTCGATATGCGAATGGATAGTCGTCTGAAACTGACCGGCGCGGATTTGCTTAACACCTTATCGCAGGAGGAGTTGGCAAAGGCCTTTTGGGAGTTTTCCGATGAGCCGGACAGCGAGCAAATCGCGCAAATGCTCATAAATCAGCGGGCAGTTCAGCCGATTACGGAAATTCCGCAGTTGGTTAGATTGGTTTTCGCTGTTAAGGGTCTGACTTTGGCGAGCTGGAAGAAGCAGCAGCGAAGCTCCAAATTTGGTTCGCTGCACCCGGCGGCGAGGGTTTTTCAGGCTTTGCGGATATTAGTAAATGACGAGCTTGGTTCTTTGAGAGAGTTGTTAAGGCTTGCCCCGTATTGTCTTAGGCAGGGCGGGAAGATTGGTATTATCAGTTTTCACAGCGGCGAAGACAGAATGGTCAAGCAGGCGTTTCGTGATGGCGTTAAGGAGGGGGTGTATAAAACCGCGTCGCAGAACGCGATTGTGCCGAGAAGGAATGAGGTTATGCAAAATCCGAGAAGCGCATCAGCCAAATTCCGCTGGGCGATTAAAGCGGATTAAAATAGTTGTCAGACATCAGACATCAGATGTCAGCAGTCAGAAGTCAGCCAAACGCGCGGATCGAAAATAAAGGAGTTATGACAAAATCGGCTACATAAATAAAGGACTTATGAACAGCCACTTCAGCCAAACGCGCAAGTAAATTGCAAATTTTGTAAAATTTCTTCAAAAAATTTCAAATTTTGAACGACTTTTGAACGGTTTTGAGCAAAAATCGTCGAGTTTTTGCAGATTTTGAGTGGTTTTTGAGAAGTTTTGAAAAGGGGGCACAAAGTCGCAAAGGCACATAGGCACAAAGAACGGAAACGCTGATTACACTGATGACGCAGATTACGCAGAGAAATTTAGTAGAGAGGTTTTCTCTTGATAGGTGTACGCTGATATTTATAATTCAGAATAAAAAAAATTAGTGTAACAACCTGTGATAATCCGGTGTCTATAATAATAGCTGGCAAAGGTGTCTCGGCTCGATGGCCATTGTCAGCAATCCAATATAACAGTAAAAGGAGTTCATAATGAAAAAGACGAGAGTAGTAATGAGAGTAACTGTGTTTTTCCTGTTGGCCGCGACGGTAACTGTTCTCGCCGACAAGCCGAAAGTAATCAAGGCAATTCCAGATAACGGCAATGAAAATGTCGCCCCCACTCTGGAGCAAATCCGAATTGAGTTCGACCAGAATATGGATGGCGGAGGATTTTCAATTTGCGGTGGCGGACCAAAATTTCCAGAACTTCTCGGCAAGCCACGCTGGCTGAATAAAAGAACGCTTGTGGCAAATGTTAAGCTTAATCCAAATTATGAATACCAAATGAGTATTAATTGCCCAAGCTATCAGAATTGTAAAAGTGTCAATGGCGAGCCGGCGGAAATTTATCCCATTAAATTTAAAACCGCTTCGGCTGCCGCTCAAGATTCAAACCAGCCTTCAAAATCGTCTGTCGTGCAGGAATTGATAAATTCCGCAAATGCTGGCGATATGGTGGAAGTGCCGGACGGAGTTTATACCGACCCGATTATAATTACAAAACCTTTAACACTGAAAGGTCAATCGCAGGCAAAGTGTATTTTTGAGGTAAAAGCGAATAGGCCTGCCATATTTATAAACAACGCCAAAGGTAAAGTAACCATTGAAGACTTAACGATTAAATGGCAATTAGCGACAAGCGACAAAACTGAACAGCCTTTTGCGTTAGGAGTGAAAGATAGCGATGTTGAAGTGAAAAATTGCGTTTTCAATCCTTTAGGTAATTCCCTAAGAAGTCCGATGGCGGTCAGAGCTAATGGTTTTTCCAAACTTACTGTAAGCAATTGCCAGTTTGAAGGATTTGAGTATGTGATAAACTATGGAGACGGCACCGAAGGAGTTGTTCAGGATTGTCTGATTGCGGATTGCGGCCATCAGGGAATAATGGTTTATTCCGGAGCGAAAGTTGAGGTTATGCGAAATGTGATCGCCGGCTCGAAATATCATGCCGTTCGCAGTACGGGAGGACATTTAGAAGTGAGAGACAATCTGATTATAAACAACAAAAACAGAGGTGTATATCTCGGCAATAAAAGCGCTCAAGGCTCCATAGTCAACAATGGCATCATAGGAAACGGGACAGGCATAAGCGGTTTTGCGAGTTCAAATATGAAGATAGAAAACAATGTTATCGCGGATAACAATTATTCGGGCGTTGACTTTCGGGACTCGTGCAGTTTTGTGATTCAGAATAATATATTCCAGAGTAATGGAAAAGGCTGGATTATGTTCAAGGAAGGTGGGAAAGGCGGCAACACATCGCTTATGAATACTTTCTGGCAGAATAAGGTTGATACTGAAAATTTTGACAAGACAGCAAATTCCATATTGACAGACCCTTGTTTTGCGGATTTCGAAAATGGCGATTTTTCTTTGAAACCGGGAACTGCATTGGAAAACAAACAGGGACTTACGAATCCGGAAATAATCCGGAAATTGTGGGAAATATGGGAAAAGTATAAAGAAAAGAAGTGAGAATATCACGAAAAGTGTGAAAGAGGCGAGATTGCTGTGTCGGCCTACGGCCTGTTCGCAATGACAACGAACCCCGTCATACAAGATGACGGGGCTGAACGACCGCCGATGAGATTTTAAAGTAAACCGCGTGGACAGAAAATCTGTCCACCCTACGCGCTGATAATATGGATTTGAAATTATGGATTCCCGCCCGCGCGGGGACGAGCGAGAATCTAACATTGCTATTTATACTACCGAAGACGGGCAAGCGCACTCTTTCAAATCTATCGTTCATCATTTTACAGCTTTTTTCATTGCGCTGATGTGAGCGGGCGTGGTTCCGCAGCATCCGCCAACGATATTGGCGCCGGCTTTGACAAGCTCGACCGTCATCTGTCCCATTTTTTCCGGCGTATCGGGAAATACGTCAACGCCGTCAACATTCTGCGGCAGACCAGCATTGGCATTGACGAGTACCGGCGTGTTTGGCGCGGCCGCTCTCATCTCTTTTACTATCTCAATCATACGGTCGATTCCGTTTCCGCAGTTTGTGCCTATGATGTGGGCACCGGCCTCAATCGAGGCTTTGGCCGCGTCGGCAGGCGTTACGCCCATCATCGTGCGATACTCGCCCCGCGCGGTCTTTTCAAATGTGAACGTGCAAATTACTTCCAATCCGGTATTTTCGTAGCGGCCATATTCAGTTCGCCAACGCAATTTGCCAGCCCGTAGTGTTCCAGCTTGTAGCTTGTGCCGCCGAAACTGTCGGTTTCGACCATATCCGCGCCGGCATTGTACACAAAAAATGTGTAATACCAATCGCAAAAAATATACATCTTTATATGTCTTTATTGTGCCTTTTGTTTATAACTTGCAAAATACCGCCGAGTTAGATAGAATCCGACCTCTTATGTTTGATACGCTGACAGAAAAATTTACTAATGTTTTTCGCACGATTTCGGGCAAGGCTCGGATAACCGAGGCTAATGTCTCGGACGCGATGAACGATGTTCGCAAGGCTCTGCTTGAAGCTGACGTTAACTACCATGTAGTAAAGCAGTTCTGTAAAGACGTTCGCGATGCGGCGATGGGTGCTGATGTAATAAAAGCATTGCGGCCGGGGCAGGTTTTTGTAAAAATCGTCAATGACGAGCTGACGCGATTGATGGGGCCGGTCGATTCGAAGATTTATTATGTTTCGCCGGGGCCGACGGTGATTTTGCTGGCGGGTCTTCAGGGCAGCGGTAAAACCACAACCGCGGGCAAACTCGGCAATCTAATCAAGTCAAAAGGCAAAAAAATTCTTCTCGCCGCGGATGACCTGCAAAGGCCGGCGGCTATCGAGCAGCTTATAACATTAGGTCAGCAGCTTGAAATAGATGTTTACAGCCAGACGGATACCAAAGACGCTGTAAAAGTCGCGAAAAACGCTGTAAAACACGCAAAAGACAATGGTTATGACGTTGTCATTCTCGATACGGCAGGCAGACTTCACATTGACCAGGACATGATGACAGAGGTTGCCGAGGTCGCAAAGGCAACAAGTCCGCATCAGATTTATTTGGTTTGCGATGCGATGACAGGCCAGGACGCGGTCAACAGCGCAAAAGAATTTAATGAAAAACTCGAACTTGACGGCGTGATTTTGACCAAGCTCGACGGCGACGCACGCGGCGGAGCGGCTTTGAGCGTCAAAGCGGTTACGGGAAAACCTATTAAATTTATCGGCGTTGGCGAAAAGTTAGACAAACTTGAGGAATTCCACCCCGACAGAATGGCTGGTCGGATACTCGGAATGGGCGATGTCGTTGGGCTTGTGGAAAAGGCTCAAGGGCAGTTTGACGCGGCTGAAGCCGAAAAAATGCAGAAAAAGATGGCCAAAGGCACTTTTGGCTTTGACGACTTTCTAAAGCAGATGCAAACTGTCAAGAAAATGGGCGGTATGGCGGATATGCTCAAGATGATACCGGGAATGGGAGCGAAATTGGCCGGTATGGACATCGATGATGGGGAAATGGGAAAAATAGAAGCAATAATTCACTCAATGACACTTGAAGAAAGAAAAAATCCCGATATAATCAGCCCCTCGCGAAGGAGGCGAATAGCCGGAGGTTCAGGGACAGACCAACACGATGTATCAGGATTGATAAAGACGTTCGAGCGCAGCCGGAGTATGCTTAAGGCGATGAGCGGCGGCGCGATGGGCGGATTAAAGACGCTATTTTCCGCCGGCGGAATGGAAACGGTCGGCAATATGATGAGCCAGGGACGCAAAATTAAGCAGCGTTCCAAGCGCAAGCCGAAAGAACGAAGAAAGAAAAAACGGCGATGAAGCCGGTTGGAAAGTTATCGCTGACGGAGTTTTTAGAAAAGATTTCGCAAAAGACCGATGACGGTTTTGGAAAACAGTTCAGAAGTTTTTTCGCGGATAATAAAGGCTCGGCAGAATTGGCGATGCTTGCCAGTCCGACAAGCGGCGAAGTTGAGCAGCTTAAACGAGCGGTCGCGATAATGACGGAATCGGAAAAGCAAAACGCCGATACGCTCAACGATGAACAGGTGAAGAAAATCGCGGACGACGCGAAGATAGACGCGGGCGTTTTTGCGATATTTATAAATGGATACGCTTTGCAGCGCTAACGTGTTTCCTGACAGCACAGGGCGAGTCGGGAAAATTTATTTATATACAGTTTAAAGGAAATTAACAATGGCAGTAAAAATCAGATTGACGAGGATGGGCAGAAGGCACAGGCCGTTCTTCCGGCTCAACGCTATCGAATCGCGTAATCCGCGAGACGGCAGGATTCTCGAAAAGCTCGGCCACTATGACCCCATCGAAAAGGACCCGGCCAAACAGTTGGTTCTCAATAAAGAGAGAATCGAGTACTGGATTGGCGTTGGAGCGGTTCCGAGCGACACAGCCGCTGAACTCATCAGCAAAATCGGCATTGTGAGCAAGTGCTATCAGGAAAGCTTGGAACGCAAAAAACGCGCAAGGCTTGTCGCGAAGAAAAAAGGCAAAGTTTATGATAACACCCAGCGGTCACAGGCGAAGAAGGCAGCCGAAAAAGCAGAAGCTGCCGCCAAAGCCGCCGCTGAAGGCGAGAAAAAAGCCGAATAAGGCAGAAACTAAAAGCAATGAGAATTGATATTCTTACGCTTTTTCCCGATATGTTCGCTTCGCCGTTTGATTTTTCGATATTGAAGCGGGCGCAGACGAACGGTTTAGTGGAAATAGTTCTTTCAAATATCAGAGATTTTACGCAGGACAGTTATCGCAAGGTTGACGATAAGCCCTACGGCGGCGGCAGCGGAATGGTAATGCTGTGCAAGCCGATGTTCGACTGTCTCGAAAGCGTTCAAAAACAGGACGCACGAAAAGGCAGGCTGATAGTCTTAACGCCGCAGGGTAAAAAGTTCGACCAGCAGATGGCAAAGGAATTCGCGGCTGAAGAGCGGCTGATTTTTATCGCGGGCAGGTATGAAGGCCTTGACGAGCGAATAATAATCGGCAGCGGAGCGGAGCAGGTCTCAATCGGAGATTATGTTCTGACCGGCGGCGAACTTGCGGCAATGGTGATTGTTGACGCGGTGGTAAGGCTTTTGCCCGGAGCGCTGGGCGACGACGAATCATCAGCGGACGAATCGTTCAGCGATGGACTGCTTGAGTATCCGCAGTACACCAGGCCGGAAGTTTTCAGAGATATGAAAGTGCCGGATGTTCTGTTAAGCGGAAATCACGCTGAAATTGAAAAATGGCGAAGACAGCAGGCGATTGAAAGAACTAAAAAAAACAGACCAGATTTGTTAAATAAATTGAAAAATGAAGATTGAAAAATAAAAGGAGCTAATACAGTGAAAACTGAATTACTTAACGCGGTAGAAAAGAAAAGTTTAAGAGCAAAGACCCCGTATTTTGAAATCGGCGATACGGTTGACGTACACTGCAAAATCGAAGAGGGCGCTAAAACCCGAATTCAGATATTCAGCGGCGTTGTGATTTCTCGCAAGGGCAGCGGACTCAACGAGATGTTCACGGTTCGCAGAATCGTCAACGACGAAGGCGTGGAGCGAATTTTCCCGCTGCATTCGCCGAACGTCGTCGATGTAAAGCCTATTCGCAGCGGTAAAGCAAGGCGAGCAAAGCTGTACTATTTGAGAGAACGCACGGGCAAGGGCGTTAAACTTTCGCAGAGACGCACCGAGCATACGCAAAGCGCTTAATACCAAAAGGTATTGTTTCCTGCGCGTTGAGCAGTTTGCAGTCATTTATGCCCGCTGCGCTTGCCCGCGTACAGCAGACGTAATCATTTAATGGTGTTGGTATTGTGCTGTTTGGCAAAAACAACTCGCAGGCCAATGATATTCGCGGCTTAGGCCGGAAAGGTCAGGAATTATGCGAGAAGTTTTTGAAAAAGCAGGGCTTCAAACTTCTTGAACGGAATTTTCTGTGCAAGACTGGCGAGATAGATTTGATAATGGCCGCTCCTGACGGGGCGGTCATTTTTATTGAGGTCAAGACAAGAACAACTGAAAATTTCGCCGAGGCTGAAGGGGCGATTACCGCGGCAAAGAAAAGCAGAATGACAAGGGCGGCGAAGTTTTTTGTCAGGAAACACAGACTCGAAGATTTTCCGTTGCGATCCGATGTTATGATTGTCATAATCGGCGAAAAAGGCAAACCGGAAATTCGACATTATCCAAGCGCATTTTAATATGAAATTAATTGATTCGCATTCGCATTTGACTTACGAAGGGCTTATCGACAATCTCGATGAAATCCTCAAGCAATGCGCCGATGTCGGCGTAAGCGATTGTATTGCCATCGGCACTGATTCCGATGAGAATAATAAAGTTGTCGAGCTTGTAGAAAAATATGAACATATTTACGGCGCGGTCGGGATTCATCCGCATAACGCGTCAACGTACAAGCCAGAGGACATAGAGCGGCTTGCTGATTTTGCCAAATATAAAAAAATTGTCGCAATCGGCGAAATTGGGCTTGATTTTTATTATAATTTTTCGCATCAGGCCGAGCAGGAACAGCTTTTTGTTAAATCACTCCAGACGGCGGCGGACTGTAAGCTGCCTGCGATAATTCATAGTCGAAACGCCTTTGAACGAACGGTGGAAATTTTAAACGACTTCGGCGATGCTTTGCCGAAGATTGTTTTTCACTGTTTCAGCGGCGATAATAAACAGGCCGAGATTCTTTTGGAAAAAGGTTTTTATCTTTCGTTCACCGGCGTTATAACATTTAAAAACGCCGAAGCATTGAGACAGGCTGCAAAAATCGTTCCGCTGAATAGAATGCTGATTGAGACGGATTGTCCCTATTTGTCGCCGGAGCCGATGCGGAAGCAAAAAATAAATACTCCCGCCCTGCTGATTTACACTGCGAAAAAAATCGCGGAAATAAAAAATATGCCTTTGGAAGAATTTGCTGAAGAAATAACAAAGACGACAAGAAGTGTATTTAGTATTTAGTATTTGGTATTTAACAAATCAGCAAAAATGGTATAACTAAATACTAACGACCAAATACCATATACTGACAACGGAAAGGCCTGGTATAAAATGTACATAATACCTGCGATAGATTTGCTCGATGGAAAATGCGTTCGCTTAGTTCAGGGCGAATACAGCAGATATATAAATTATGAGGACTGCCCGGAGAAAAAGGCGATTGAGTTTCGCGCTGCCGGGGCAGAATGGCTGCACATAATCGACCTTGACGGCGCAAGGGTCGGGCAATGCGTCAATGTCGATGCCGTTCGGGCAATTTTGCAGGAAGCTAAAGGACTTAACGTCCAAATCGGCGGCGGAATTCGCGACAGAGACACAATCGCAAAAATGCTCGACCTGGGTATTACGAGAGTTATCGTCGGCACAAAAGCCGTCAATGATATTGAATGGCTCAAAGAGGTCTCGCGGGAATTCGCGGGAAAAGTCGTTTTGAGTCTCGATGCGCGGGGCAATAAAATCGCCACGCACGGCTGGGAAAAGGAAAGCAATTTAGAACTGATAGATTTTGTAAAGCAGGTCGCTGCGCTGCCGCTTGCGGCGATTATTTATACCGACATCAATAAAGATGGTATGCTGGCGGGGGCAAATGTCGAACGGACGAAAGAACTTGCCGGTGCGGTAAATTTGCCTGTGATTGCAGCCGGCGGAGTTACGACTATTGAGGATATCCAAAAACTGGCCGATACGAAGGTTGTCGCCGCGGCAATTGTCGGCAGAGCGCTCTACGAAGGGACAATGAACCTGCCGGATGCGATAAAAACCTGCAAACAGCAGTAAAATAGGTCATAAACCATCTGCAATTTTCCTTTGACTAAACGGCTAAATCCATTATACTAATCGACTTAAATAATCGAACCGCGGTTTTTATGGAGACGGCGATGCACAAAGGCAAAATTAACCTCGAAGGCATTACTTTCGACGATGTACTTCTGATACCGGCAAAGAGCGATTTCGTGCCGGCACAGGCGGACACCTCGACAAGGCTCACAAACAATATCCGCATCAATATCCCAATCGTCTCGGCCGCTATGGATACTGTTACCGAATCCGCGCTGGCTGTCGCGCTGGCGCAGGAAGGCGGAATCGGCATCATTCACAAAAATCTCGATATCGAATCGCAAAAACGCGAAGTAGCAAAAGTCAAACGCAGCGAAAACGGCGTGATTCTCGACCCGATTACGCTCTCGCCAAACCAAACTGTTGAGCGGGCATTGGAAGTAATGAACGAGCAGAATGTATCCGGCATTCCGATTGTCGAGGGCAAAAAACTTGTCGGCATTTTGACACGCAGAGACCTCAAATTCCTTAAAGACAACTCCGTAAAGCTTAACGAGGTTATGACAAAAAAGAATTTAGTTACCGCTTCTGCTGATACGACTCTCGAACAGGCAAAGGAAGTCCTGCGAAAAAATAAAATTGAAAAACTCCTGTTAGTCAACGGCAATGGCGAACTGGCAGGCCTTATCACGATGAGAGACATTGACCGTGTTCAGCAGTATCCGAATGCCGCAAGAGACAGTCGCGGAAGATTGCGGGTCGGAGCAGCGGTCGGCGTTAAGGATTTCGCGAGAATCGAAGCTCTTATCGCCGCTGAAGTCGATGTTATTGTCGTTGACACCGCTCATGGACATTCGCAAAACGTAATTGATACGGTCAGCGAGATTAAGAAAATGCACAATATCGATGTCATCGCGGGCAATGTCGCCACGGCGGAGGCAACGGTCGATTTAATAAAGGCAGGCGTGAACGCCGTCAAGGTCGGCATCGGCCCCGGAGCAATCTGCACAACGAGAGTAATCAGTGGCGTTGGCGTTCCGCAGATTTCAGCGATTATGGATTGTGCCTCGGCGGCGGATAAATACGACATACCGATTATCGCGGATGGCGGAGTAAGATTATCAGGCGACATCACAAAGGCTCTTGCCGCTGGAGCATCAAGCGTAATGCTCGGCTCGCTTTTGGCGGGATTGACCGAAAGCCCCGGAATGCTCGTTATCTATAAGGGCAGACAGTTTAAGGAATATCGTGGAATGGGTTCGCTGGGCGCGATGGTCAAAGGCTCTGCCGACCGCTACGGTCAGAAAAGCACGACATCAAAGGAAAAACTCGTTCCCGAAGGCGTTGAGGGCAGAGTGCCTTATCGCGGAATGCTCGGCGATTTTATCTATCAGCTTGTCGGCGGCTTGCGGGCAGGCATGGGATATTGCGGAACGCCGACGATTGAAAAACTGCGAACGAACGCGAAGTTTGTGAAAATCAGCGCAGCGGGCGTGAGCGAATCGCATCCGCACGATATTTTGATTACCAAAGAAGCGCCGAACTACTCCACCAGAGATATGATTGAAGGTTAAAAATCAGAATACAGTATAGTTTCTTCAAATGGAAAAATCACATTCAATAGTTTTGTTTAATCAAAAGCAAATTCGCCGATTCTATGACGAAGGAAAAGAGCTTTGGTATTTTTCCATTGTTGACATCATCGAATCCCTAACGGATTCCAGCATTCCAAGGCGATATTGGAGCGATTTAAAAGGAAAATTAAAAAGCGAGGGCAGTGAAGTGTACGAAAAAATCGTACAGTTGAAAATGACTGCTCCTGATGGGAAATTAAGAGAAACCGACTGTTTTTCTACAGAAGATTTGCTTCGTGTAATTCAGTCAATTCCTTCTCCGAAAGCTGAACCTTTTAAATTATGGCTCGCAAAGATCGGATATGAACGAATTGAGGAAACCGAAGACCCGGAACTTGCTTTTGACAGGGCAATGAAAACATATTTGCAAAAAGGTTATTCCAAAGAGTGGATAAATCAACGATTAAAGAGTATCGAGGTTCGCAGGGAATTGACCGACGAATGGCACGAACGCGGAATGAAAGAAGGTCTGGAATACGCGATATTGACGGACGAGATTACGAGGGCGTGGGCAGAAAGAAGCGTGAAAGATTACAAAAGGCTTAAGGGGCTGAAGAAAGAAAATCTGCGGGATAACATGACAAATCTCGAACTGGTATTGAATATGCTCGCTGAAGTTTCGACAACGACAATATCCAAAAAGAAAACGCCAAAAGGTCTGGAAGATAATAAACAGATTGCCAGAGAAGGAGGCTTTGCGGCGAAGAAAGCAAGATTGGAAATAGAAAAACAGACAGGCGAAAGTGTTATAACTTCTAAAAACGCAAAACTTTTAAAAGCTAAACGAATACCCGTTTTATCTGATAGAAATAATAAATAATTATAGCAATGTAAATTTAAAATTATGAGTAATCAATTAATAGCCATCATTGATTTCGGCAGCCAATACGGCCAGCTTATCGCCCGGCGGGTGCGCGAACATAATGTTTATTCGATTATTTATCAGCCGAGCGTTTCGTTCGACGAGCTTGCCAAACTTAAAAATCTCAAAGGCATAATTCTTTCGGGCGGGCCGGCAAGCGTCTATGCCCCGAATGCGCCCGTGGCTGATGAAAAGATTTTTAGTCTCGGCGTGCCGATTCTCGGAATCTGCTACGGTATGCAATGGGGCTGCAAGGTTCTCGGCGCTAAAATCAAAAAAGCGTCAAGCAGAGAATACGGCAGAGCGGCTATTACAATAACCGATTCAAAAGATATTTTCGCGGGCATTACCGATTCGGCGACAGTCTGGATGAGCCACGGCGACCAGGCAGAATCATTAAGCGAAGATTTTGAAGCTCTGGCCAAAACAAATACCTGCCCTTACGCGGCGGTTCGCAATAAAAAGAAAAAATTCTACGGTCTGCAATTTCACCCGGAAGTGAGCCACACGCCGAAAGGCGATGTGATGATGAAGAATTTTCTCTACGACATTTGCGACTGCACTGGCGACTGGCAAATGAGCGATTTCGCAGAGCAGGCAATAGAAAAAATAAAAAAACAGGCTCCGAGCGGCAATGTAATTTGCGGCTTGTCCGGCGGAGTTGATTCTGCCGTCGCGGCGGCGTTAGTGCATAAAGCCATCGGAGACAGGCTAATCTGCATATTCGTTGACAACGGCCTTTTGCGCAAAAACGAACGCCAGCAGGTCGAAAGCACATTTAAAGACCATTTCCACATCGACTTGAGAGTCGTTGACTGGAGCAGACAGTTTCTCGACAAGTTAAAAGGCGTAACCGACCCACAGCAGAAACGGAAAATTATCGGCCACGAATTTATCGAAGCGTTTAAATCGGAAGCGAAAAAAATCCCAAACGCAAAGTATTTAGTGCAGGGAACGCTCTATCCTGATGTAATCGAGTCCGGCTGCAAAGACGGCAATCTGGCGGCGAATATAAAACTGCATCACAACGTCGGCGGCCTGCCAAAAGAGCTGGGCTTTGAACTCATCGAGCCGCTGCGCGATTTATTCAAAGACGAGGTTCGGCTTGTCGGCGAATATCTCGGTCTGCCGGAGCATATTGTCTGGCGGCATCCATTTCCAGGGCCAGGCCTTGCAGTCAGAATTATCGGCGAAATTACCGATGAGCGGCTTAGAGTTTTGCGAGACGCTGACGAAATTCTAATCGACGAAATCAAGTCGGCGGATTTATATAGAAAAGTTTCGCAGACGCTTGCCGTGCTTGTGCCGGTCGCGACTGTCGGCGTTATGGGCGACGAGAGAAGTTATGAAAATGTCATCGCTGTCCGTTCGGTTGACACGACCGATTTTATGACAGCCGATTTTTCGAGAATTCCTTACGACACGCTTGCGATTATCTCAAGCCGTATTATAAATGAAGTTCGCGGAATAAACCGCGTAGTCTATGACATAAGTTCAAAACCACCGGCCACTATTGAATGGGAGTGAGAAATGAATCTCAAATTTCGGATTGCAAATTATGGATTGTTTGTATTTTTGATTTTTGTTTTTAATTTTTCTGTCTCGGCGGTCGAACCGAACGATGCGAATACAAACAGCGGGTATTCGTCGGGTTATACGCCTGCGACGGGCATTTTTATGAAAGACGCGAAAAAATTCCCGAGCGTTTTTTGGGAAGATACGAAAAAAACATACTTCGACGGCGGCAATCTGACGCTTCTGCTTATGGCAGGCGGCGGAAGTATCGCTTTGCACGACAGAGCCGATGAAAAAATCGGTGACCATTTCGAGGAACACCGCTCGATTCCGGAAGACCTTGACAAATTTACCGATTTGGCCGGCAATCCCGGAACGCATTTCGCCGCAACGGGAATATGGTATTGGATGGCCTCAAGCAAAAAAGACGATTTGAATATGCAGCGAAGCTGGATAATGATGCGGGCTTTGGCAGTTACCGGCGCGACGACCCTGATGCTCAAAGGTATCGTCCAAAACGATACGCCAAACGGCAAAAGCTGGGCATGGCCGAGCGGGCATACTTCCAGTTCGTTTTGCGTAGCCGCGGTGCTTGATGAATTTTACGGCCCGAAAATCGGCATACCCGCCTATTTGGCCGCGGGCTTTATCGGATACAGAATGATGGATTCCGGCGACCACTGGGCTTCCGATGTGCTTTTCGGCGGAGTGCTTGGTTACGTCGTCGGCCACGCAATCGCAGGCGACAATAAAAATTTCAATATAGCCGGATTTAAACTTGCGCCGTTCACGCCAATCCTCGGCGACAGACCGGCGCCGGGAATCGCTCTGGCGAAAGAATTTTAATATAGGGTATAGGGAATAGAAGAAAATAATTGCCAAATTGGCAGGAACGTCCGCAATAAAGGTGTCATTTTTTCAGTCCCCCAAATATCCGGTTTTTCTTATTTTTTGCAAATCAAAGACTTACGAAAATGCCCGTTTTCTGGCACGCTTCTTGCATTTTATGTCTCTATAGAAAGAAATTGAAAAACAGTTAATTTTGAAAGGAGACAAAAAATGTTAGAGCAATTGAAAAACAAAAAGAACGAGCTTGCCGAAAGAAAGCAGCATTCGGAAAATCCGTTTTTCGCGTTGCAGCACAGAATGAACCGAACTTTCGACGATTTCTTCAGAGGCTTTGATATTGAGCCGTTTGGCGCATTGGTTGCTGAACCGACTTTTATGCCGCAAATGAACATCAGCGAAGACGAGAAGGAAATTACAGTTTCTGCGGAACTGCCCGGCATCGACGAAAAAGACCTCGACATCTCAATCACCAAAGAGGCTCTGGTAATCAAAGGCGAGAAGAAAACCGAAACCGAAGACAAGAAAAAAGACTATCACAGAATTGAGCGTTCTTATGGTTCGTTCTGCAGGACGATAGCTTTGCCGGAAAACGTCGACGACGGCAAGTCCGTGGCGGAATTGAGGAAAGGCGTTTTGAAAATCACGATTCCCAAAACCGCCGTCGCCCAGCCGCAAAAAAGAAAACTGGAAGTAAAAAGCGAATAGTCGTTGATTTACAGGCAGCGGCTGTCTTCGCCGCTATCTGCGGGGATGACCGCTGCTTATAAAGTATAGTTTCGCTTTAACAAATCTTTTAATTTCTGTACAACCAGTTCAGGTGTCATCATATCTCTGCAGATGGGCTTATCGCAGGGCTTGTCTAACCAGCAGGGAGCGCAGGGCAAATCCGCCGTTATATTCACATTGCAGGGATAGCCAAAGACCTTTGGATTCTCCGCCCCGCCGTAAATTATCACACAGGGCGTATTAACTGCCGTCGCCAGATGTATTATCCCACCTTCATGAGCGATTACAGCGTCGCAGTGCCGAATTACAGATGCGGTTTTTCTATATCCGAGATTTCGCCAGTCTTTTGCGCCGTTTAGCTTTGGCCCTTCAGCCCTGTCGCCTATTTGAATAAAAGTTATATTCTCTTTTGCCAAAAGCTCCGCTATTGCATGCCACTTTTCTATTTCATAAAATTTATTTGGAATTTTTGTGGTAATTTTGCCTGATGGCGCAATCGCGACTAACGGACGTTTCAGCCGCTGCAGCCGCCACTTGCGATAGCCCAGTTCTTTTTGTGTCAGATAAAGTCGGGGCTGATAATTTCGTTCCCTAACATTTATACCGATAATATCATACATACGGTCTATCAGATTTTGTACCTTTGCCGCATCTCTGAAATCCGCGTAAGTATATTCGGTAAGCGGAATGGCTCTTTGGAAAAGCGATGGGTTTTTCTTCATTATAGTTCTGGCGTTCCAGCAGGCGGTTACATCAGGATTGTTCTCGAATATCTCCCAACGCCTTTTTGTGAAAACAAAAATCCGCATATCGGGATATTCTCTTTTGATTCCAGAGATAACCGCCGCGGCCATCAGGTTATCGCCGAAGCCGTGTCCGATGGAAAGATATATCGCCTTGCCGGCATTTTCGGTAAAATCAACCAATTACAATTCCTTTTCAATTAATTTTAAACAAACGCATAATTTTTTCATACCATGTTTTTTTGCCGCGTTTTATTTGTCTGAATAGTTTGCGTATATCCTTCCCCTGTCTATAGCCTTCTATCAGCTTTGGATAAATGTCCTTGTCGTGTTTTGTATTAATAAAATGAAGAACTTTGCCTTTTTTAGTCAGGTGGAAATCGTTATATATTTTTGCATCCAATATTCGCACCTTGATGCCGAGGCAATCCTGATTTTTATTATAGACGCTCCAGTCAATATCCGTATCAAGAATATCAGACAGGGCTTTTTGATCCGTAGTCAATTCCTTTTCGCATTCCTGCGCCCACAAATTGATGAGCTTTGGGGCCGAGCTGTTAAAAAATATAACGCCTGAATTGATAACGCCGTTATAATAGTCAACATCCCTTTTCTTGGATTTATAACAGGTAACGCCTACATCAAAGCCTGTTTCTTCAACTTTCGCGGTGAACAGACAATCGGCATCGACTAAAATCATTGGTTCAGAAAAGTTTTTGAAATACTCGCTGACACAAAATGGTTTATGCGTGGCTCGCGTACTGGGGATGCCTGTATTGCCAAGCATTGAACGCCCCCTGTGATTGACTTTCTCGTTTATTTCGATAGGGATAATAGTCGCGTCAAGCTGGGCTTTCTGTTCCTCTGTCAGGCCGATATCGTAAACGATTATCGGCTTATTGTAAAACTTACGAACGCTGCAAGCCAGCTCTTTGAGGCAGTGAAAAAAACCGGCATCGCTGGCGGTTACTACATTCATTTATATTCTCCGAAATATTACGAAAAAAGTTTTTTTATAAAGCCGAGCAGGCCGGAATGTTTTTCCTCCTGCGCTATGTATGGCCTGAATTTTTCCATACTATCCAATATGTATTTCGGCGCATCCAACGGCTCAATAACAAGCTGTATTTTCTTTCTGCCGTATATGTCTTTTTTGGCTTTTACGCGTTTGGCGATTTTGCTCCTGTCCTTAAAAAATTCTGTATCATATTTTATCACGGAAAGTGATTCTATTTTTTCGACAATTTCTTCCGTCGTCATCAAATATGAAAAATGCCATCCACCGTTATCTATTATTTCGCGTTCAACGTCCGGACCCGGCGTCCGCACCATTTGACCATCAACAAAATCCCTGCCTCTGCAAAACGATGAGGCAAATATGTCTTTTCTCTTGCAGCGGCTGTTAAGATAACAATAAAAATCTTTTTGCCGCAATACGCAGGGTTTTTGTTTAGTGTGAATAATGGGAAAAATATCCGGATTCGCTATCTCGTCAACGTCACTGACAATAACTATATCGTCAGGCTGGAGATTGGTCAAACCGCGTTTAATACAGCTTCGCTGAAAAACTTCATTTTGCCAAATACCCGTAGCAGGCTTGCCGGTTGTCGGCGTATATGGCTCGCGTTTAAGCAATTCCTGCTGATTTTCATCTTTCCAGTAGTTTATAAGCGGCATATCATCGACAATAATATGAATTATTTTGTCTTTGAATTTCGCAAATTCAGGCCTGTCTTTTGCCGCGTCGTAGTACAGAGGTTTCTGCCTTCCCGAAAACGTATAAGGAGATTCAACCAGAACAAACTTATCCACAAAGGCGTCCAGCGTGTTTAGTCTTATCTCTAATACCAACAGCTCATTGGAAAAAGTGAAACAATCATAAACCATAAATTTCCAAACCTCCTATTGATTATTTTTACTTTCATTCATCGAACAAAATAAGCTTTTTCAACTTTTTCTCTTCGATACCGGTTTTTGTGAAAATCGCCCCGCATTATAGCCCGGCTTCCGAAATACACAAGTTGCTTTTCCGTGAAATTCTACCTTTATTTTGTGAACAGGAACATTCCACAGGCAAATTTGTTATTCGCCGCCGTTGCAGGGTCGGTATTTTCAATAAATTGTTTCTGGTCGTTATATACGCTGAACTCCACAAGTTTTAAATCCGCAAAATACTCAAGTATCTGCTGCGGGGAATGTATTCTGTGGGCGTTGAAACACATCTTTGGCTTTCCGACCGGCAGCGAAAAATACAGATTGCCCCCAGGCGCAAGCACCCGCGCAAGCTCACGAGCGGCTTTCATTGTTCCTTTCGGGTCGAGCGGGTCGCCATATCTGCCCAGACCAATATGCTCGGCGACGTGAAGACAGGAAAGGGATTTTACTGAATTATCGCTATACGGCATTTGCAAAATAGAGCCGGCGATGCTTTTGAGATTTTTAAGATACGGCGCATCTAAAGGTCGAATATCAATAAACTCGACATTTGTAATCGCCGTCAAAAAAGATATGAACTCGGCCTTTGAACCAACATCAACGTGCAGAGGCGCTTTTGAGTTATATATTCTTGCAAATGCCCAGACATCCTGATAGAAATAATGACTGCCCGGCGAAAAATTATCGCATTTGTCAAACAGACATGGGTACGAATCTTTGAGGCAAAGCTGCTCTGCGCCATCAAGCGTTTTGTACTTTCGCCAATCGCCGATAAACCATTTATACTGCTTTAGACCGCTTAATATATTGCTTTTTATCAGCGGACGAGTCCATCTTTTTAATATTTTTTTCATATTGGTTTTGAGCCTTAACTTACCCTTCTATCCTGTGAACACCAACAATAGAATCCTTCAAATGAAAAATTCTTCCCTTAAGCAATCCCTTTTCATACAGCTTATCGACGCCCAGACATACGGAGCGAATCCAGCTCCGCTTTTGCGCCAACTCAAGATTAAAATCATGCCATAAAATAAACGAACCCGGTTTCATACACCTGATAATTTTCAGCGTATCGTTAAAAACAAATTTAGTATCATGGCATCCATCTACAAATGCGACATCAATAGTACCAATATCCGGCGTCCATACGGCCGTATTGGCAAATATCTGTGTGATGTTTTTCAATCCAAGCTTCTTATAGTATATTCCTATTTCTTCATTTTCGAGAGCGTGAGTTATATACTTTCCGCCTTCGCCGGCCTCCGCCTCCCGCGGGGGAATGTTGACTGTATAAATTTTAGCTTCCGGCGCATTTTGCGACATTAATGCCGTGCCGATTCCCGTAGATGTTCCGATTTCCAAAAATGTTCCTCTGGCGATATTTCGACAAACTGTGCCTATGCTTTCGGCATCGCGAATCCGACGTTCGTTTATGTCTTCGATTGAACCAAAATCATATACACTCTTATCGTTTAGGATTGCGTCGTCCTTCCAGCCGAACAGCTTTTTCAGTTCGCCGATATTATTAAGTTCAAACACCGACTTTTTGAGATTGGGATATTCCTCAATCCTAAGAGCCTTAAATATCTTCTTCCTGATAGATTTCGCCATTAGATTCTCCAGCAATAATTAGTTTTTATCATTAAATAACAATTTAAACATAAATTCCGCGGAACTTTCAAAGCTGTATTTGTCGCCGACGGGAGATTTGAGAAAATCCTGACCGGCAGTGATTATTTTATTCGCTTCCATCTCGGTTAAATTCTCAAGATACCTATCAAGCCGACTAAAATCATCAAACTGCCGCATATCAATGAATGCTTCTTTGGGAATAAAATCAGCAATATCCGGCGCGCCGAGATATATCGGAATAACGCCCGCGGCAAAACAGTCTATTATTTTTTCGGTAATATAACCGGGATACGCGACATTTTCAAAACAAACGGCAAATTTATAATTTTTTATGGTTTCGATTTTGTTGTCGCAGGGTCGAGGGTTAAGTTTTCCGACAATGGGAGCAAGCCGTTTTTGCCAGTCCGGCGGCAATTTAGAAAGATTTTGCCAGCCTTTCCCAAAAATGTCTATTTTATTCCGCCCGGCGAAAAATTCTATTATTTCGAGCCGCCTGCTTTGCAATTCGTTATTAATGGCTTCTTTTAAGGTAGGTGAATGAAATCTTTGCCACCATCGAATATATTTTTCAGGATTACAAGAGAGAGGAAATTTGTTTTTCTTCCAGTGTTTATTACCAGCGACAAGAACCACATTTTTTCTCTGCCCCCACGGGACTGCTGTAAAAATCATATCTCTGTGAAAAATAGGAAATAGAGCCGGATGATTAAAACCATAATCGGTTTGAAACTTGCCAAACGCCCCTCTGAAAAGAATCCTATGCTTAAATTTCGGTGCAATCTGCCGGAGCATATCATAAAATGGCCAGGCGAAAATAGGCGATTCAAAGCAGAGGAGTATTTGGGGCACACCTCCCAACTCTAACAACTCAATGCCGTATTTGCTGTCCGCTTCCACAACACATAGCACATCTTTTGGCTGCCAATTACCTGCTTTGATATGGGACAAAGCGATATCGCCGGTAACAATTTCAATATCCTGTCGATGGGCGATTTTTGCCAGCTCGGACATAAATTCAGCGCCGGGAAATTTGCTCGCCAGGCCAGAATCGAAGATTCTGTTTTGCAAAAAGGCTTCCGCGTCCGTGCATATAGCTATTTTCCTGCTCATTTTTGCCTGTAAAATTGCATAGTCTTTTTAATCGCGTCATCAATATTTATTCGGCAATCAAGTTTCAATTCCGATTTGGCCTTATCAACACGAGGAATGTATTTTTGTCTTTCCGTAACCTGACCGGCTTTTTTGGCGACTTGCACCTGACATTTATTTCCCGCAATTTCAGCGACTTTGTGCGCAATATCGGCAATACTGATTGGAATATCAGAGCCGACATTATATGCTGTTGCCGGAGAGCCTTTAAAAAGAATCGTCCATAACCATATTGCAAGGTCGCCGGCGTATAGATACGAACGCAGAGGCGTACCGTCGCCGTTCACCATTATCGTATCGCCTTTCAGCGCGTCACGAATAAAATTGCCGATTGCGTAATGAGCATTCAAATCGAGATACGGCCCGACAAACGCGAAGCAGCGGGCTATTGTGGTTTCGATGCCATAATTCTTATGATAGATACCGCATAGCAATTCCGCGATGCGTTTGGATTGCCCATAAGAACTGATTGTCTCGAGCGGGTCGGGAGAGCCGTTGTAGTTTTCCGGTATAGCGGCAAGGTCGGCCGGCTGTCTGCCATAAACTGCGCCTGAACTCAAAAACAGAAATCGTTTAGTTCCGCACCCGTGCTGTTTTGCGAAATCCAATGTTCTTCTTGTGCCGTTGATGATGGTATCCGCCATTTCGAGGGGATTTTCGGCATTGAGCGTTGCACTGGCCTCGGTGGCGGCGTGTATTACATAATCGAAATTTTCTTCTGGAAAATCAAAGTTCTGCACATCGCCCTGCTGAAATGTTATTTCGCCAAATTGCCGAAAATGGGGATATTTCTGCAAAAATTTTTCAGGCGAGCGAGACAAAACCAACATTTGGCAATTTAGGCAAAGCTGGCGGTTTATATGGACAAAACTCTCAAGCAGCCATTTCCCGATAAACCCGGTACCGCCTGTGATGAAAAAACGCTTATTTTTAGCCGCCGGCCAGAGCGATGCGGTATATTGCAAAATATGACTTAAATCTGCTTGCGATAAGGACATAAATTCCATTGTTAAATATCGATGGGCATTATATATTACGATAGCCGATTAAGGCAACCAAAAATAGATATACCGGCTTAAAAAGGATTATGATGGCAGAACCCAGGGTTAGCGTTTGTATTCCATGTTATAACCGCCAGGATTATATCAGCGAGGCTATTGAAAGCGTGCTTGCCCAGACATACCCTGATTTCGAGCTGATTATCACGGATAATTGTTCGACAGACCGAACCGTCGAAATAGTCAAACAATATGCCGCTAAAGACAGCCGAGTCCGGCTTTACATCAACGATAAAAATCTCGGCGCCATCAGCAATTTCAACAGAGGTCTTTTTTACTGCAGGGGAGAGTATGTTAAATTTCTCTGCTCCGATGACTTACTTTGTCCGCGATGCCTTGAGGTTTTCGTCGATGTAATGACCAAAAACCCGGACGTTTCATTAGTAACCTCTTTCACTAAGGCATTCGCCGGTGACGAAAGCGTTCGCGATGAAAAATTTTTCCCATCAATCGGCCTAATCAACGGAAATGAAGCTCAAAAAAGTTTATTCTTCCAGGGCAACTGGCCCGGCAGCCCCAGCAGTACTATGTTTCGCAGAAAGGATTTGTATATAGGATTATTTAATCTTATGTGGAAATACTGGCTTGGCGACTTTGATATGTGGATACGGCTGCTGGGAATCGGCGACGCTTACGTTGTGCCTGAAATTTTAAGTAAACTTAGAATTCATAATAAATCGGAAAGCGCGATGCACAGCATCGATTTTCGTTTAACAAAGGAACGCTTACAACTGGCAAATGTCGCATTTGAATTTCCGCATATATACGGCAATCTTACCAAAAGAGAAAAAATAAATATACGTTATCATTTGCTTAAAAGACTTGTGCGGGAAGGATACGACCAAAAAGGAGTATCCCAAAAAATTAATATGCTGAAAATCGGTTTTTCTTACAGCAAAATAATTTTCCCCCTGCTGCTGCTCAAAAATCTCCACCGGCTGTTCAGACGCGATAAACGGTCGAATTAACTAATCGAGCGGCTCAATAACCATTTCCTTTCTGAATAAATCTCTGTCAAGAAACGGATACATATCCTCAAGCGGTTTAGATACCATAGTTCCATCGTCTTTTCTAAGAGAAGATACAGTTGGAACTATTTCCTGGTCTCGAATACACATTACTTCGCAGAGAACAGGGCCTTGATATGCCAAAACTTTTTTTATCTGCTTTGACAGATTTTTGCCTTCTGAAAGTCTGAAAAATTTAATCCCGTAAGCATAGGAAATTTTCTTAAGGTCTGGAAAAGAAATGCCGCAGGTGCTGTCCGTGCCGATAAATCGTCCGTCAAAAAATTTCCTTTGTGTTGCGCGAATAGAAAGATACCCGTCATTGTTCCATACAAATGTTTTTATAGGCAAATTGTTATGGGCGACCGTCTGCAGCTCCTGAATGTTCATCTGCAGAGAGCCGTCGCCGGTGATAGCGATTACTTCGCCCTTATTTTTTGCGTAGCACACGCCGATAGCGGCCGGCAGGGAATATCCCATTTCAGCCTGTCCGCCGGTTGAAACCGACCTTTGGCCGGCCTTCAACTGAAGAGCCTGTGTTGTAACATAGAATGACGAACCGGCATCGGATACGACAACAGAATCATCCGGCATTACTTCGGAAAGGCTGTTGATAAAGTGATAAAGATTGATTCCTTCCGTGCTGTCGGCATATTCCGGCAAAAATATCGGGTATCTTTTCTTCCAGTGCCTGCATTTTTCTATCCATACTGTTTGCGGCGATGGAATTGCCGAATTATTGACTTTTTCTAAAAATATTTTTGCGTCCGCCTGAATGAACAGGTCTATTTTAACGGTATTTTTCCGGTGTTCGACGGGGTCTATATCGACAACGACGATTTTCGCGGCACGGGCGAACTTGTCGTATTCGTGGCCTGTACTGCTGACGCTTAATCTGCAGCCTATCGACAGTACCAAATCAGAATTCTGAACGGCAAAATTTCCAGGTCTGTCGCCTTTGTTTCCGATACGCCCGATGAAAAACGGATGTTCGCTTGGCAGCAAGTCTATGCCGAGTTTTGAAGAAACAACCGGTATTTGAAATTTCTCGACAAATTTTGTGAATTGTCCAATAGCTTTTCCGAGCCTGATACCCTGACCGGCGACAATAACAGGCCTTTGCGCATTTTCGAGCATCAATATAACGGTTTTTATATCTTTTTCTTCCGGTGCAAAAATCGTCTGCATCGACTCTTTCTCCGGCGCAAAATGCGCAAGAGTATTTTCATCAACCATTGCGCCCTGCACATCAAGCGGTATGTCGAGCCATACCGGCCCTGGTCTGCCGGTGTTCGCTATGAATGCCGCCTTTTCAAGTTCATAAGCAATTTGCACGGGGTCATTAATCATTACCGCATATTTAGTCAGAGATTGAACGACCGCAATTATATCCGCTTCCTGAACGCCGAACTGCCTTAAAGGCAAACCTGAATTGCGAACTGTCTCTTTTCTTTTGGATTGTCCAGATATAAAGATGCAGGGTATGTTATCCTGAAATCCATTAAGCAGGCCGGTGATGGCGTTTGTGCCTCCGCATCCTGTGGTTACATAACATGCGCCAAATTGACTTTTATATTTTGCGTAAGCGACAGCGGCCATAGCGGCAGCCTGTTCATGGTGGGGGCAGACGGCTTTCAGTTCAGGATGCGCCGCAATGCCGTCGGAAAGAAACATCATACCTCCGCCTGTAACCATAAATGCGTGCGATACTCCCTGATTATAGAGAAAATCCGCTATGTAGTCGGCGACTCTTTTCATTTTATTCTTTTCTCCAGACATTCTTTCATCCTATCGAGACCTTTTTTGATATTTTGTTCGTTGGTTGCATAGCAGAGCCTGACATATCCTTTTCCGGCATTACCAAAATTGCTGCCCGGCAAAACTGCCACACCCGCCTCGTTTAGCATAACATCCGCGAATGTTTCATCGTCCATACCAGTTTTTTTAATGTTCGGAAACACATAAAAAGCGCCGCCCGGCCGGAGGCAGGACACTCCCGGCAGCGCGTTAAGCCCCTGAACCATAAGTTCTCTTCTGGCCTTATAAGTTTCCGCCATTTTAGAGACGTGTTCCTTTGAACCTTTGATTGCCTCAAGTCCCGCGTATTGGATAAAAGGCGGGACGCACGAAGAGGTGGTTTGGAGCAAAAGCTGCATTTTATCTACAACCGCCGCCGGGCCTATCACACATCCAAGCCGCCAGCCTGTCATAGCAAACGCTTTGCTGAAGCCGTTTATAAGAATAACACGTTCTCTGCATTTGTCTCTGTGAGCAGGGGAATAAAATCTGCCGCTGCTGTCATATATAAGCCGGGAGTACACTTCGTCCGAAAGAAGATAAATATCATTTTTTTCCGCGATGTCATAGACGGCATCAAGTTCCTCTTTTGTCATTACTGAACCGCAGGGATTGTGCGGCGAATTAATTATTATCAATCTGGTCTTATCCGTGATTGCGGCCTGTATATCATCAGGGTTCATTCGGAATTCATTGGATTCTTTTAGCGGTATGTAAATTGGATTGGCCCTGCAGAACTCTATCGCCGAACGGTATGTTGGAAAGTAAGGGTCAGGCAGTATAATATCTTCGCCGGGATTCACCACACAGCTCACAGCATAATATATTATTATATTAGCGCCTGGCGTTACGAGAACTTGATTTAACTCCGGCCTGAATCCCCTTGATATTTCGGTCGTATCACAAATTGCAAGACGAAATTCGTGAAGTCCCCATGAACTCGTGTAATGTGTCTGGCCGCTTTGAAGCGCGCCGCAGGCGGCATCTACGATATTTTGAGGAGTTGTAAAATCAGGGTCGCCAATTTCAAAATGCACAATGTCCCTGCCATGACGTTCAAGCTCGTTGGCTTTTGCCAGAACTTTAAACATCGGCTGGCCGAGAAGATTTTGCGATGCCTTTGACAGACTTTTCATTTTATGCCTGATTTTTAATAAAGTTTTTTATGTCCGCGATTATATATTTGAGCATTGGCTTTGTCATACCCGGATAAACACCGAGCCAGAAACTCTGATTCATTATAATATCCGTATTTTTAAGTTCGCCGATAATTTTGTAGGCATTTTTTTGTTTGCGCATATAGTCAAACGCCGGCTGGCGAACAAAATTCCCCGCAAACAGCATTCGAGTCTGAATATTATTCTGCTCAAGATGCCGAACAATATCGTCTCTGCCGAACGGCGCATCCTCTCTCACCGTAAGCATAAATCCAAACCAGCTCGGCTTTGAATTTTTCTGCGGCTGCGGCAATACAAAAAACTTCTCAAGGTCTTTCAGCCCGTCATAAAGAATTTGCCAGTTATTCCTTCGTGCGTTTACAAAGCCGTCCAATTTTTCAATCTGGGCGCAGCCGATTGCCGCCTGCATATCGGTCGCTTTGAGATTGTATCCAAAATGGCTGTACACATATTTGTGGTCGTATCCAAAAGGAAGCTGGCCGAATTGCAGAGAGAATCTTTTTTTACAGGTATTATCTTTGCCGCTCGGACAAAAACAATCTCTGCCCCAGTCCCGCATCGAAAAAACTATTCTATTCAACATCGGATTATTCGTATAGACCGCCCCGCCTTCGCCAGTGGTTATATGGTGTGGCGGATAAAAACTGCTCGTCGCGATATCGCCAAATGAGCCGGTTGGTTTGCCTTTATACAGCGAGCCGAGCGAGTCGCAATTATCTTCAATCAGCCAAAGATTGTTTCTCTTGCAGAAGCCGACAATCGCGTCAATGTCAAACGGATTGCCGAGAGTATGCGCGACAACCACTGCCTTTGTTTTTTTCGATAGAGCTTTTTTGAGCATTTTGACATCTATATTATATTGCGGCAACGCAACGTCAACAAACACAGGTATTGCTCCTGCCTGTATAACAGGCGTTACTGTTGTTGGAAATCCAGCCGCGACGGTTATTACTTCGTCGCCGGCTTTTAACTGTCTTTTGCCAAGCAGCGGAGATGTCAACGCCATAACCGCCAGCAGATTTGCGCTTGACCCTGAATTCACAAAACAGCAGAATTTCACACCGAGTTTTTTTGCCAGCAGGTTTTCAAATTTCTCCGTGTACGGCCCCGCCGTCAGCCAAAAGTCAAGGCTGCTGTCAACGAGATTGAGCATTTCCCTCTCGTCAAAAAACCGCCCGCCATAATTTATGCGCGACTTGCCGGCAACAAATTCTTTTTTCTGACCAGGCCTGTGAACAGCCTGATAATATTTTTTTGTCAGCGCAAATACTTGAGCCTTCAGTTTTTTTGAGATTTTATCCAAACTCATTTTGAATCTTTCATATACTGATTTATCTGCTCAATAGTTATAGCGGAAATTTTCTTGGGATTCTCTAAATATGCGCCATACCATTGACCAGTTTTTTCAAGCGTCTTTTCAATATTCCAGCACGGCTTCCACGGCAATTCAGCCTTTGCCTTCGAGCAGTTGAGTTTCAGCAGAATCGCTTCGTGCGGATGGTTAGTCCCCGTTTTTTTCCATTTTGCCTTTTCGCCCCACAGCTTTGAAAGCGTATCAACTAAGAAGGCAACTTTTTTTGCATTGCTTTTCTCCGGCCCGAAATTCCACGCGCCGGCGAATTTATCGCCGTGCTTATACAGCTTCTCCGCAAGCACAATATACCCCGCCAGCGGCTCAAGCACGTGCTGCCACGGCCGTATGGCGTATGGATAGCGTATCTCAACCGTTTTGCCCCCCTGCCAGCTTTTAATGCAATCCGGCACGAGCCTGTCCGCCGCCCAGTCGCCGCCGCCGATTACGTTGCCCGCGCGGGCAGATGCGATTGCGACATTGGAATTTTGAAAGAACGACCTGCGAAACGCCGCCGTTACTATTTCAGCGCAGGCCTTGCTTGAACTATATGGGTCATATCCGCCAAGAGGGTCGGTTTCTTTATAAGCATAATTCGATTCTTTATTTTCGTAGCATTTATCTGTTGTGATGACAACTACGGCACGAACAGATTTAACATACCTTACAGCTTCGAGCAGATTCGCCGTGCCGATGACATTTGTCTGATACGTTTCAAGCGGGTCTCTATACGACCTGCGAACAAGAGGCTGCGCAGCCAAATGAAAAACAATCTCCGGCTGACATTTTTTCATTACCGCCAAAAGTTTATTATAATCGCGAACGTCGCTGATATTTGATTCTATAATTTTTTTAACGCCCGCGGCCTCGAACATACTCGGCTTCGTGTCCGGCTTAAGCGCGTATCCGCACAAATCCGCTCCAAGCATATTCAACCATACAGACAGCCACGAACCTTTGAAGCCCGTATGACCGGTTATCAGAACGGCCTTTTGATTCCAGAATGTTTTGCTTATCGCCATATTTTCCACGGAGCTTTTCCGCTTTGCCAAAGCGATTCGAGATGATTTTTGTCTCTAAGCGTATCCATCGCCTCCCAAAAACCATTGTGCATATACACGGCCAATTGTTTCGTTTTTGAGAGGTGTTCGAGCGGCTCTTTTTCCCACACAATCTGGTCGTTTTTTATCAGGTCAATCACCTGCGGCTCAAGAACAAAAAATCCGCCGCTGACCCATATCCCCTCCGGCTTTTCCTTAAACTTTACCACTCGTTCGTTTTTTATATCGAGAGCTCCGAACCTGCCGGACGTTTGAATGCCGGTTATGGTCGCAAGAGTTTTTTGCTGTTTATGAAATTCGACGAGTTTGCTTATATCTATATCAGCCAGCCCGTCTCCATAAGTAAAGCAGAAAGTTTCATCGCCGACATATTCGGCGACGCGTTTTAATCTGCCGCCCGTCATCGTATCAGCGCCGGTATCAACCAGCGTAACCTTCCACGGCTCGGAGTATTTCTGGTGTATCTGCATTTTGTTTGATTGCATATCGAAGGTAACATCGGACATATGAAGGAAATAATTAGCGAAGTATTCCTTAATCATATATCCCTTGTATCCGCAGCATACGATAAAATCGTTTATTCCGTAGTGGGAATAAATCTTCATAATATGCCAAAGGATGGGCTTTTCGCCGATTTCAATCATCGGCTTTGGTTTCAAAAAGCTTTCTTCGGTAATTCTCGTCCCGAATCCGCCTGCCAGAATAACAGCTTTCATACGACTGTCCGCCAAATATAATATGGGTTTGTATAGCTATTGCGATGGTAACTAAAAAACCATAAATGTCAACAACATACGTCCTCTAACCAGACTTCACAGCCGCGACAATCTCTCGTATCTAACGCCCATCTAAAAGGGTTATCTTAAATTCCTTTTAGTCTTTCATTATTTCGTCGGACTTGTGCTTGATGGCCGATTCTATTTTATCGGTGAACTCCTTGGTGAGGTCGTCCATAGTTTTTTTGCCTTTGTCGCGGTCGTCCTCGGTAACTGTTTTTGCTTTTTCAGCGTCTTCAAGTTTTTTAATCGCGTCCCTGCGTATATTGCGAAGGCTGACTTTTGATTGTTCGCCAAGCTGTTTAGCCTGTGCGGCAAGCTGTTTTCTGCGTTCCTGACTCAACGGCGGAACAGTCAAGCGAACGACTTTGCCGTCGCTCATCGGATTGATGGACAGGTCGCTGGCCTTGATGGCCTTTTCGATATCCTTGATTGATGCGGGGTCAAAGGGCTTGATTAGTATCGTTGTGCCGTCCTGTATGGAGAGCGTTGATAATTGCTTCAAAGGCGTGAGCGTACCGTAGTAATCAACTCTGATGTTTTCGACAAGGCCTGTCGAGGCTCTGCCGGTTCTAACGCCCTTAAACTCGCCATGAAGGTGCTCAAGAGCTTTTTCCATTAATATCTTATGTTCGGTTATAATTTTTTGCGTCGGCATAATTTTCCCTGTCAAAATAAGAAATCAAAATTAAGTTTTTACACCTGTCGCTGTCGCTCCAGGCTCTGATTTTATGATACTAATGTTCCGATTTTTTCGCCCATAAGGGCTTTGATGATATTTCCCTTCTGAAAGATATTCAAAACAATAATCGGTATATTATTTTCACTGCAAAGGCTTATCGCGGACTGGTCCATCACGCGCAGATTTTTGCTCAAAACATCGTGATACGAAATTTTGTCGAAAAGTTTAGCGTTTGGATTTTTGTTCGGGTCGTCGTCATAAACGCCGTCAACCTTCGTCGCCTTTATAATCAGATTGGCATCGAGTTCGCTTGCCCGCAGGGCTGCGCAGGTGTCGGTCGAGAAAAACGGATTGCCTGTCCCGCCTGCCAGAATCGCTACTCTGCCGTCTTCGAGATGCTTGATTGCTTTTCTTCTGATGAACGGCTCGCAAATTGCCGAGACTTCTATCGCGCTTAGAACTCTCGTGGGCTGGCCTGCCATTTCGAGGGTTTCCTGCAGAGCGCAAGCGTTAATAACCGTGGCGAGCATTCCCATATAATCTGCGGTGTGCCGGGGTATGTGGCTTTTTTTGCTGAACGTTTGGCCGCGAAGGAAGTTTCCGCCTCCAACGACGACCGCGATTTGCACGCCGAGTTTGTGAGCCTGTATAATTTTGTCGGCAACGGATTCGAGCTGCTCGCCGTCAATGCCGAACCCGCCTGCCTTGCAAAAACTTTCGCCGCTGATTTTCAGCAGCACCCGTTTGTATTTTAATTCGCTCATCCCTGTCGCCTTAACAAACATACAGACATAAAAAAAGCACCGTAATTTACGGTGCTTATTATATTAGCCGATAGCTAATCTTACAAATCTTTTTATTTTGGCTGTTCCGCCTGCGGCTTTGGCTGAATCGGCCAGAACTTTTTCGACCGCAACTTTGTCGTCCTTTACAAATCCCTGCGAAAGGAGGCAGTTTTCGGCGAAATACTTCTTCATTTTGCCTTCGACGATTTTCTCAACCATATTGGCGGGCTTATCCTTCATCTGGTCGGCGGCAAAGGCTTTTTCTTTTTCAATTACATCAGCCGGTATGCCGGAAGAATCCAATGCCAAAGGATTTATGGCTGCAATGTGCATACAAATATCCTTCGCAATCAGGGCAAAAGCGGCATTGTCAGCGACGGCCTGGGTCGAGGTTTCAATCTCAAGCATAACGCCGATTTTGCTGTTGAAGTGGACATAAGTCGAAATCAGGCCAGGCGATGTGAGTTTGTATTTTATATAATCGCCGAGTTCGGTTTTTTCGCCGGTTTTGCTGACGCAATCGGTGAGAATCTGGGAGTATTTTTTGCCGGCTATCGCGGTATCGAGCAGGTTCTCTACTCCTGAATCCGCTGCGCAGGCTGTCATATAACCTTTGAGCGAATCGGCCAGCGCGGCGAAATCATCGCTGTTGGCGGCGAAATCTGTTTCGCAGCACAACGTCGCCATCGAAGCTGTTTTGCCGTCTTCGCTTGTAACGCAGAGGATTTTGCCCTCGGTCGTATCTCTGTCGGCTCTTTTGGCGAGAGTCGCCATACCTTTCTTTCTTAGCAGGGTCATCGCATCTTCAACGCTGCCGTTGGTCTCTTCGAGAGCTTTTTTGCAATCCATCATTCCCTGTCCGCTCATTTTGCGGAGCTTCATAACTGCTGCGGCTGAAATTTCTGCCATAATTTTACTCCTATTTATGAAAACCCCCAGTAGAACTGGGGGCTAAATATTTTTTTATTCCCGTTTATGCGGAAATAACAATTGTTTGTGTTTTATGCCTGGGTTGCGTTTTCATCGGCGGCTGCCGGTGTGGGCACTCCGGCATCCTCGGCTCTGACCAATGAACGTCTGCGCGTTTTGGGTCTGCGTGAATCATCATCTTTTGACGCTGGTTTGTAAGTTGTTTTGGCTTCAGCGACCGCGGCGGCAAGCTGACCCATAATCAGGTCGATAGTCTTAACCGAATCATCGTTCGCAGGTATAGCGACATCGACAAAATCCGGGTCGGAATCGGTATCGATGATGCCGATTGTCGTAACGCCCATTTTCTTGGCTTCTTTAAGAGCGAGCATTTCCTTGCGAGCGTCAACAACCACAATAACGCCTGGTATCTGGTTGAGCTTGCGAATGCCGTCAAGATTTGATTTCATTTTGCGAAGCTCGCGTTTAAGAGTCGAAGCTCTCTTCTTGCTTTCGGATTCGATTGAGCCGTCGTTCGCCATCGCTTCAAGCTCTTCAAGTCTCTGAATTCTTGAGTGAACCGTTCTGAAGTTGGTGAGCGTTCCGCCCAGCCATCGAGTAATGACATAGTGCATACCCGTCGTCTCGGCGGCGGATTTGACAGCCTTGCAAGCCTGTCGTTTTGTGCCGACGAAGACAACATCTCTGCCGCTTGAAACGGTATCAGCAAGAAGTTTCTGGGCGATAAGAATGCCCTTGAGTGTTTCGCGGATATTGATGATGTGAATCATTCCGCGCTTGCTGAAAATGTACGGCTTCATTTTGGGATTCCACCGACTTGCGGCATGACCAAAATGCACGCCTGCATTTATCAAACTACGAGCTAAATCATTTGCCACTAAAGACAACCTCCAAAAACTATAGGTTTAATTTTTTTGCCTTGTTCACATTGAAACGCAAAATTTGAGAACTCAATACCTTACAGTCAGCGGGCGGCTCTGTCAAGATATTTTGTCCACATTTATAGCATGCAAAAAAAGACCCTTGCTGTCGCTATTGTTAAAGTGGACAAAATGTTTGCTTTACTTATCCTTTCCGATTACAATGACCAACTGTTATTGTCCTGTATTTGACAGGTTATTTGGATTGGAGAAGAAATGGAAGAAAGAAGAAGCGGGCGGAGTTTGTGCCTTTTTCTCACGACAGCGTTGTTTTGCGTGATGAATGCGACAGGGTCGCCGGTAACGCAAAGCTATGGTGTATTTGATGTTACGTTCTATAATGCCGGCGATGGCGATGGCTATGCCACCGGTCAGCAGGATTGGACTGCCCAGCAGATGGCTGACGTTGCCGCCTCATTAGCTGTCTGGCAGGGAAACATAGGCAATACTGCCGGTCGGCAGGTGCAGATGCACGTTTTTTGGAATGAACTGGATTCCTACGGCACCAATGTTTTGGGCGGCTCGGCAAGTTACAGAGTCGGCGATGGCACTACGATATGGAATTTGGGCGAGTATGTCTGGAAAGAAAATGAAAATTTCGGAACGTCCTCCTACGGTTTTGATACCGTTATTCAATATGATGTTACAGCGGCAGGGCTCGGCTGGAATTTTGGCTCGACTGCTCCGACAAGCGGGCAAATAGATTTTAGAAGCGTAATCACACACGAAATAGGCCATTCGCTCGGTTTTGACACCTCTTACGACAAGGATTATGACGATTGGGGCTGGTTCTATACCGGTTCGGGAGGACAGGGAGATTACTATGGCCTGACAGCGTGGGAAAAAAACCTTGTTGACAGTGCCGGCAACAGAGCGTTAAGCGGCGGCACAGGAACGCCGGGCAATTTCAATGAGCTGGATAATCCCGTTTATTTCGATGGCGCAAATGCTGTCGCTCTCTATGGCGGCGACGTGCCAATTTATGCCCCGGCTGTTTACAGTGCCGGTTCGAGCCTTTGCCATTTAGACGAAGCAGTGCTGGGCGGTCTTTTGATGAGTCCTTTTGTCGCTAACGGACAAATGATTCGAACCGTCTCCGACCTCGAGTGGGCAATTATGAAAGATATGGGCTGGAACATCATACCGGAGCCTGCCTCAATTTTGCTGTTTGGTATAGCCGCTTTCTGCTATAATGCCAAACGATGCAAGAAGAGCTAAAATACGTTGTTTTTGAGACGAAGGCTGGTTTTTTCGGACTTTTGGCTGATGAGAATGGTCTAAAAAGAACGGTTTTGCCGCAAAATTCGCATTTAAAGGCCAAAAAATACATACTGGTTGGTACGCGAGACAGAGCAAAAGAATCTAATGTGCTTTACTCGGAATTGCAAAAGGCGATAAAGGCATATTATAATACTGATAACGGGGATTTAATAAATTTTGCAAAACTGTTTTCGGGGCTGATTTTTTTTGAGGGAACTGAATTTGCCCAAAAAATCCTGAAAACCTGTATGAAAATTCCGCCAGGCCAAACTATTACTTATGCCCAACTTGCGAAAAAAGCCGGCTTTCCAAAAGCTGCCAGAGAAGTCGGCAGCGTTCTGGCGAAAAATAAATTGCCTTTAATAATCCCCTGCCATAGAGTTGTGCGTGCCGACGGCAAAATCGGAAATTTCAGCGCACCCGGCGGAACAAAATTAAAAAAAAGGATGCTCGAACACGAAAAGGGGATAGGGTTTGGGGTATAGAAATTTTCGAAAATTAGTGTAACAAATCGTATTTGAAAACATCATTAGATATAGATTACAAACTTACCAATAAGCGATAACTATTTTCTGGAGATGTTGTTATGAAAGATGTAAAATCAATCTTATTAGTCTGCTTGCTGTTAGTTTTTGCGGCGGTTGGCGGCGGGTTTCTTTCATCCCGGTGCAAAGGACTTAGCGCGACACAAAAAAACGAAGTCCGTAAAATAGCTGAAGATGTTTTCAATGAACAAATGGCGAAATTTAAATCCGGGCCGAGCGATATTGAAACATATAAAAATTTCCGCCCGCATTTTATTCAGGATGCCAACCAGATAATAAAAGTGGAGTGAACACAATGAAAAAAATAAGTACGCAAAATGCACCGGCGGCAGTCGGGCCATATTCACAGGCGATTGAAGCAGGGTCGTTTGTCTTTCTGGCGGGACAAATTCCGCTCGACCCGAAAACAAATCAATTAGTCGAAGGCGGAGTCGATGCGCAGACCAAACGGGTAATAGAAAATATAAAAGCTGTTTTGGCAGAAGCAGGAAGCGATTTGACGAAAATTGTTTCATCGACCGTCTATCTGACCGATATGGATAATTTCGCCAAGATGAATGAAGTCTATGCGAGCTATTTTGCCGAGCCTTATCCTGCGAGGGTTACGATTGCGGTTAAAAGCCTGCCGAAAAATGCGCTGGTGGAAATAGCCGTTATCGCGACGAAATAATTCACCGCCCGCCGCCGCTAAAGCTATGTCGGGCAGGCAGAGACACAGAGAGTTAAGAATGTGATTGCTATATGAAGAAACAGGAGTTCAAAGCGTCTGGCCAGATTCAGATGATAGCTAAATCCCTGGTTACTGTTTGTGGGATTTATATTGCCTTAATAGTGATAGGCTATTGGAGGATAGGGCCAACAGCAATATCAAGCCAAACCAAAATGTTCAATGTATTTTTTATATCTATCCAATTGCTCGTTCTTGGTATCGTTGTGGTTTTTATGATAGTCAATAACGACTGGCTGATAAAAAAAATCGTTCTGAATGAAGAGCCGATACCCGCCGAAAATCAGAAAAAATGGTTTGTGTCCTCTCTGCGAATCGGGCTTGTGCTTTGCGGGTTGATGCTTTTGGCCGGCTCGGCGGAGTCTTTAGTATATACTGCGAAAATAATTGTGGGTTTGCCGATTTGGGGCAGAAAATTATTTGCCGATATTTTTTACGACGGCAGGTTTGACTGGTCGCAGTTGTTAAAAAATTCATTCAATGTTTTTAAAACCGCTTTAATCGCGTATCTGATAATAGGCGCGCCGCAGTTCGTTCGATGGCAGACGAAACGGACATTTACACAAGGAGTAGAAAATGAATAAAATGCACACGCTCGCAAAAACGCTGATTACGATAGCCGCTGTTTATTGGCTTGTTCTGTTGGCGATTCAGATTGTTATTTATCCGCTGGCAATGCTTTCCTACGGATATGGGGGTCGCGGCTCGTGGGGGGGAATATTTGTGTTTATGATAGTGCAAATAGTTATTTTGCTGGTAGTATTGCAGGTTATTTACAAACGAAATAAAATTGCTGATAAAATTGTCGGCATCGAAGAAACCGCCTCGCCTCAATCGCAGGTTGAATGGATAGGTTTTTCATATCGGCTGATTTCTGTTATAGCTGGATTATATTGTTTTTATCGTGCCGCCGGTGTTGTTGGTATGCTGATATTTGATTTTTGGAGGCATAAAATGGCCAATAGCGGAATGGCGGCAGATAGCCAGATATACAGCCATTGTGTGATAACAGTGATTCTATTGACTGGCGGCGTTTATCTTCTCTGCGGCGCTCCGCATTTTGTCCGATGGCAGGTTAAGAAAACAAAAGAGATGTTTATGGACTGTGGTAAATAAAAAATTTGTAGGGTGGGCTCTTAGCCCACGCGGCAACTCCTATCTATGAAACTTAATCAGACTATTATTTTATTTTTGTGCGCGGCTGGTATGGCGTTTATTTCCGGCTGTTATTATCTTCGGCTGCAGGAAACAAAAAACCAGTTGGCGAATTTCGACAAGTATTACATCATTGAAGACAGCAATCAATTTTCCATTTCCGCAAAAAAGCCTACGCTGTGTCCCGATGATGTTATCCGTATTTTTAAATCCGAACCGGCCGCCAAAGAACAAACAACGACCGAAATGTATTATGATTATATCCTCGAAAAACAGTATCAGGCCGAGAAAAATGAACAGGGCGATTACAATATTAAATTGCGTTTTGTGTTCGTTAAAGACAAACTAAACAAGCTTTTGATAGACGAACGGCTTTTTGCGATAATACCGAAAAATGCCGTTATCGCTCTGGCAAAAGCGTTGGGGAGTGCGAAAGTCGATATGCAAAAGCGGAGTTTTTCGCTCACCGCCAACGCCGGCCATATACATTTGCCCGATGCCGATGAAGTTGTCGCATCGCTGGGCAAACCATCCTGGCAAAAAGACAATCGGTATGTTTATAACTATCTCCGCAACAGTCCAAACGCGAAAAACGCGAGCAAAAACATCCAGCCGGCCGATTTTGTTTTTGATAAGGACGGCAATTGCGTAAGATGCCGAAGCAGAGCGTTCGGTATTCCTTTTGAAATGGATATTGAAAAGCCGCTGCCATCGGACGCAAATACATCCGCCGATGCAGAGGCGTGTTCTGACGGACAGCCGGCACAAATAAAAATAAATATTAAAAGATAGGCGGTATGGCGAATTCGCATCTTGTGATTTTGAAAAAGCAGTATCTCGATAAGATACTCGACGGCAGCAAGACAATCGAGTCGAGACTTACAAAGGGTAAATGTCCGCCATTCGATTGCGTCTCGCCGGGCGATGTATTGTTTTTTAAGGAATCAGCCGGTATGGTCGTCGCCAAGGCGCAGGCGGCGACAGTAAAACAATTCAGCGAACTTACGCCACAGGCAATCGCAAAACTTAAAACTGAATACAACGCTCGAATCTGCGGCGATGATGAGTACTGGCAGCTTAAAGCGGACAGTAAATACGCGACGCTGATTAAATTAAAAAACGTGGAAACAATTCCGCCTCGGAGAATTTATAAAAAAGACTGGCGGGCATGGGTGGTTTTGAAAAAGCCGAATGATTTCGGGCTGCTGTAAAAAAGGCGCATAATCGCAAAATTTTTTAGTCGCTGATTTCGCGGATAATGGTATAATAACCGCTTTGTAGCTACCTTAAAATTTACTAATAAAAGGAGCCGTTATGGCAGAAGACAAAAAGGACAAAAAAATTATCGTTGATGAAGACTGGAAGAATCAGGCTCAAAAGGAAAAAGAGGCTCTGGAAGAAAAAAAACAGCAGCCGAAAGAGCAGCCCGATGAGCGTCAATTGCCGCCTGGCGATTTGAATTCCCTCGTAAGCCTGCTCGCCACACAGGCGATGTTCGCGATGGGATTTATCGCGACGGAAGAGGGCAAAGAGCTGGAGAAAAATCTTCCGCTTGCGAAATTCCATATTGATATGCTTGAAGCTCTCGAAACGAAAACGAAAGGCAATCTGACCGAACAGGAATCGAAACTGCTTAAAGATGCCTTGAGCCAGTTGCGAATGGGCTTTGTTGCCGCGGCGAAATAAATATGTCGGATATACTAAAACAAATAATTTCCGATAAGCGAATTGAAGTCCAGCAGCGGAAGAATGTTGTTTCGCTTGAATCGCTCAAAGAGCAGATTAAAAATCTGCCGAAATGCAGGAATTTTCACGCCGCCGCAAGCAAAAAAAATCCGCGCGGCATAAACGTAATCGCGGAAATTAAAAAAGCTTCGCCATCAGCAGGACTTATTCGGCCAAACTTTGACCCAGTTCAAATCGCGAATATTTATGAAAAATGCGGAGCAGACGCTATCAGCGTTTTAACTGACGAAAAATATTTTCAGGGCAAACTTGAATATCTTACCGCCGTCAAAAACAGTGTTTCTGTGCCGGTTTTGCGAAAAGATTTTATTATAGACGAATATCAGATTTATGAAGCTCGAGCGGCGGGAGCTGATGCGATACTGTTAATCGCTGAAGCATTCGAGCCGACGGACGGCAAAATCGTTGACCTGATGATTTGCGCTGCGGAATTGACGCTTTCGGTTCTTTTGGAAGTGCATAACGCCGAGTCGCTGCTGCGGGTTCGCAGTCTGATTGATTTTCCAAAGGCGCATTACGGTATAATAGGAATAAATAATCGCGACCTTGCGACGATGAAAGTTGATATAAACACAACAACGCGATTAGCCGAGCTTGCCGGAGACGTAAAAGGCATCGTTTCTGAAAGCGGAATCAAAACAAAGGCCGATGTTGAAAAAATTAAAAGAAGCGGAGCAACGGCAATCCTAATCGGCGAAACACTCTGCAAATCCGAAAGTATCGAAGAAAAATTCAAAGAATTATTTGGATAGAATTTTTACTATCCCCTCTACCCTAAACCCTATCCCTTATTTCCTAAATCGCTGAATCTTTTTCGATGACTTTCTGTCTCTGTGATTTTCGGAAATCGGTTAATTTAGCGGCGAGTTTTTCATCGCTCAACGCTAAAATCTGAACCGCAAATACCGCAGCGTTCACAGCTCCGGCCTTACCAATCGCCATACTCGCAACCGGCACACCAGGCGGCATTTGAACCGTCGAAAGCAGCGCATCGATTCCGGCAGGCCCTTCGGCAGCGGCCAAAGGCACGCCGATTATCGGCAGCGAACTTCGAGCAGCCATAGCCCCTGCCAAATGAGCAGCCATACCAGCGGCAGCGATAATTATTTTTATGCCGGTTTTCGCTGCGCCTGCGGCAAACTCGTCGGCGATGTCGGGCGTTCTGTGAGCAGAGATAATCCGAACGACAGGCTCAATTCCGAAATCTTTCAATTTATCAATACAGGCTTTCATTGTCGGCATATCGCTGTCCGAACCCATTACAACCGCTACGAGTTTATTTTCCGCCATTGTATTTCCCTTCAAAAACGCTACAATATCTTTATACTCGTTTGGAAGCGATTTTGCAAGTACGGAGATTTGCTATGAATACACGAAAACCGGCGGTGGCTGGGCAGTTTTATCCCGGCAGCCAAAAACAGTGCCGAACAGAAATAATTGATTGTCTCACCGACAGGCCTGTTTTGTGTAAATTGCCGGATACAATCGTTGCAGGCATTGTGCCGCACGCAGGCTGGACGTTCAGCGGCGACCTTGCAGGTATGGTTTTCGCCGCTATCGAAAAAATCGAAAAAACCATCGATACTTTTATCATTTTCGGCACAGCGCATAGCTACTTCGGCCAAAACGCGGCGGTCTATGACACGGGCGGCTGGCAAACTCCGCTCGGCGAAATAAAAATTGACGAAGAACTTGCCGCGGCGATTATCAAAAAAAGCCAATTCGCCAAATCAAACCTCGATGCCCACAAATACGAACACAGCATTGAAGTGCAGCTCCCGTTTATTCAGCATCTTTTCCCCAACGCCAAAATAGTTCCGCTCTTGACCCCGCCCGGCGATTTTGTGGTGCAGCTTGGAAAAGACATTGCCGAGTGTATTTTAAATTCCGCAGCCGGTAAAAAAATCGTCTGCATCGGCTCGACTGATTTAACGCATTACGGGCCGCGGTATGGCTTTAATCCGCAGGGCAACGGAGCATCCGCTATCGAATGGGCGAAAAATGTGAACGATAAATTTTTCATCGATGCCGCGCTCGATATGCAGACTGAAAAATTATTGACCAGTTCGATAGAAAAGGAGAACGCCTGCGGCCCGGGCGCAGCGGCGGCGGCTATTTCAGCGGCAAAATCGCTCGGCAAAACCAAGGGAATTTTATTAGCTCACACAAACAGCAGCGAAGTAATGGAAAAGAAATTCGGCCAAACCAGCAACGAAAGCGTCGGCTACGCCGCGATTGTGTACTAAATTTAGTAAGCCTTTAGCAGTCGATTAAAATATTGCAAAAATAAGATATTAATTGTCAAAAATAAAAAACTTGCGCTTTTGGCCGAAGTTTTTTTCGGGTAATTTGGCCAAAAATCACGATTTTTAGACTAAAAAACTGTTAGCGATATTAAAGGTCTGCAAGTTTTTTGTAAATTTTGTTAAATTTTGTTCAAAAAAATCAAATTTAACCACGGATTTCACGGATTTTCGCGGATTTTTTGTTGTTTTTGAGCAGTTTTGAGGTGTTTTTGACAAGTTTTATTAAGGAGTGAACAATTCGGGAATTATTCGCCACCGAGCCACAGAGAAAAGCAGATATAGAATAGCCACAGTTCACAGAGGACACAGAGATATAAAAAATAGCCGGTAGGTGGAATCGAAAAAAGAGTGAATAATGAATAGTGAAAAGTGAATAGTTGTGGAATCGGCGAAACCGATAGAATTTTAATGACCCCGCGGTTACCCTTGGGGCTCTGTTGTGGCTTTCTGTATTACATTAAAACTTGCGCGGTTTTGCTGAAAATTGGCCGAAAATTTAAAGGGGTGATTTTGTAAACGCTTGCCGGATATGGAGAAAAAGTTTTTTATTTTTTTTACGCGCGCAAGTTTTTGCTTGCGCGTTTGGCTGATTTTAGCCACAGAGGCCACCCGCCGTCGCTAAAGCTATGTCGGGCAGGTAGAGAACACAGAGAAATAAATTTATTAAAGAATGAAAATTGTAGATTTATGGAATCGCCTGTGGTGATGAAGTTTTTATAAAAACATAAATCTTTGAAAATCCTTTCAAAATAAAAAGTTACATTCCTTTTTTCCATGTATGGCATCATCAGATTTCTTCGGCGTAGTGGTGGATTACATTATTGATATCATTTCGCATCTGTGGCGATGAATGTAGCAGACTGACTGCAAAATCTCTGCTGTCCGAAAAGACCCACACGCTGAATCTTCACGGTGGCGTGGCATTTGGATTCTTTCCTTTCAAAACACTCCCGCACAGCCGTCCCTCTCTTCATCCTGATCTGAGTGTTCGTCGTAATAAGGGCGAACTGGACATCTTTACCCGCAGGTACTACGAGGGGGGTCTTGGTATCCGTAAGATTCATATCCCCGTCCTTGCCAGCCTTAAGCAAGGCTATGTAGCAATCCTCTTCGTAACGGACACCTGTTTTGTCACGAATGTGGAGGCATGCCTGTGTTTGGATGATTATCGGCGTATCGTTGAGGTTGGCGAGGTAGCAGTAGAAGCACCATCGGCTGTTTGTATCAAAAAGATTCTTGATCTCTGGCAAACATTCCATTGAAGTTCGGTACTCGGCTTCTGCCAGTTCTTTGAAGCGAGTGAATGTGGTTTTGATTGCGCTATGGTCCAGTGTTTTGACTGCGTCGATGAATGGTTGGCATTTCGCACGAATAGCGGCATTTTTCAGGTGATTGCCGAAGGACACCGCCTTGTTCGGAAACATGAACCAAACTTGGCCTTCATCATCTTCGTCCTCTTCAACAGCTATCTTGGGTACACCGCGTGTTGTACCGACTAAAACGTGGAGCTTATCTGAGGCAAGTAATGTGAGAAGCCATTTCTCGATAGATCTGAATTTGAGGGCTAAGGTGAGTGCGTGACATAATTCATCGTCCGTATTTGATGCAAGGACTCGATCAACGGCTGGCCCGTCTTCAGGCCACCAGTCTCTGACTTGCCTCGCCCGCTCGTGGACATCGGCTACATCACCAAGGTGATCGTTCATTGTTAGTTCATCGAGATAGAATGTTGATTTGAGTTTATCAGATGTCTCCTTGCTAACATCAACCATATCTGATCTCTTGATGGTGTCGCCAGTTATCCGCGTGATCTGGAAGAAGGGACGGACTCTGTTGCGATACTCACGGAAAGCATATCCCAACACTGCTCCGCCTATGCCAATGATGGCACCCCATATCTCATAGGGCAGTTTCATCGTCATATTCTGATCTCCTTTCGTAATCCCAACAATGACTATATAGTCATAAAAAAGGGTTAAAAACCATCTGTCGGACAGCAATTTTGACTCGAAGATTCTCTTAATAACTATCTCTCCGGCCTCAAAGGAGCATTATATCGTTAAAGTGGAAAGAAAAGCAAGTTTTTTTATATTACCTTTCGCATATGCGCTGAAATAAGGAAAATCTGTTTTTAAATAGATTTCTCCACTGCGCTTCGCTCCTGTCGAAATGGCAGTGTTTCTTTACCGCAAAAAACAACCCCGACCATAATAGCCGGGGTCATTTTAAGGCAGTATCTAAATACTTTCAATTCCTTTACACCTCGGCACCTCTATGGTAAGCTGTCAAAATCAAGTTTTTTGTGTATTTTGGTCGAAGTAGCATAGATGCGAATTTCTCGGCTGATGCCGATTTTAATCAATTTTTAAAGGTTTTGAGAAATGAAAAAGACGTTATTAGTATTGTTATTGGCGATTATTGGATTTTCGGCCTCAAGCTGCCAAAAAGGCAAGAAACTTGAGCGTGTCGAAGAAAAGCCGGCTTATGACACTCCGCTGGCGCCGGGCGCTCTGGCTCTGCGGAAAATAACCAACCCGGCAGAGATACCCGATTTCACAATCGCAGCCTACGACCTGCTGGATATGAAAACCGCTCTGGCAAAGAGCCTGAATTATTTAGCCAAGCCGTCGAGCAAAACCCGCTTCCCAATCGGCGATGTTACGCACGACCGTGCTGTCGCCAGTCTGAAGGAATTTCAGGGTATGCTCGATTCCGGCCTTCGCGGCGACAAGCTGAACGCGGCGATTCGTGAAAAATTCGATGTTTATATCTCGGTCGGCTGCGACAACAAAGGTCTGGTACTTTTCACCGGCTATTACACGCCGATATTCGACGGCTCGAAGACACGAACCGAAAAATTCAAATATCCGCTGTACAAAATGCCGCCTGACCTTGTGAAAGATGAAAAGGGCGAGATTCTCGGCAAACAAGTCGGCGAAGGCAAATATGAGCCATTCCCCGCAAGACAGGAAATCGAAAGTTCGGGTATGCTAAAAGGCCTGGAGCTGATATATCTGGGCGACCCGTTTGAGGTTTATATCGCTCACGTTCAGGGCTCGGCTGAAATCAGACTGCCAAACGGCAGACTTACAGGCGTTGGTTACGCCGCGAACAACGGCCACGAATACAAGAGTATGGCGAAGGAAATGTTGAGCCAGGGCAAATTCGGCGGCAAACAGATGAGTCTTGCGGCGATGATTGCTTATTTCAAGGAACATCCTGACGAAGTTGCCAGCTTTACCGCTTTGAATCCGCGATATGTTTTCTTTATGGACCAGAACGGCAAACCTCGCGGCTGTTTGAATGAGGAAGTAACGCCGCTGCGGAGTATCGCGACGGATAAGTCGATTTTCCCCGCCGCCAGCCTGACGTTTATTTCGACCAAGCTGCCTTACTCAAAGGACGGCACGACCGGCGACAGGGTTTTTACCAGTTTTGCGTTTGACCAGGATGCCGGCGGCGCAATCAGAGCACCGGGCAGATGCGATATTTATATCGGCATAGGCGACGAAGCAGGCAAACGAGCAGGCGGCATCTATCAGGAAGGAAAATTGTACTACCTGTTTTTGAAGAATTAGTTAATAGTCAATAGCCAGTAGTAAGTAGTCAGTAGTAAATAGTATAGAGCCTCGTCAATTTTGACGGGGCTTTTTTTGTAGAGATTCAGAACTGCAACTGTCTCAAATTTCGCATAGACAGAATACGCCGCGGCGGCTATAATAGGGGTTGCAAGCGTGATTTATAAAAAATTTAGAGAATTGAAAACTTAAAGTTGAAAGTGTAAAATCAAAATTAAAAACTTAAAATTGCTCACATCACATAGTTTTACCCATACAATAAATGGTTTTGAGTTTTAAGCTGTGGTTTTGGGCTTTGGGTTTTAACTTTTAAGTTTTTTTGCACAACAAGATAAGTGAGTAAAGCTATAAATAATATCATTCTCATCGGAATGCCCGCTGTCGGCAAAAGCACCATCGGCGTTATTCTGGCCAAAAGGCTCAGCAGATATTTTCTCGATACCGATGTTTTTATCCAGGCAATCCTCGGCAGAACACTTCAGGAAATTATCGATAGCGACGGCCTTGAGAGCTTTTGCAAAATCGAAGCGGAGCATATCGGCTGCATAGATAAAACCAACTGCGTAATCGCAACAGGCGGAAGCGCGGTTTATAGCAAATCCGCAATGAGACACCTGAAAAGCACAGGTAAAGTGATTTATCTCAAACTGCCGCTGAAAATGATAAAACAAAGACTCACCGATTTAAATGTCCGTGGCGTTGTAATCAGCAAAGGCCAGACGATTGAGGATTTATATGCCCGCAGAACGCCGTTATATGAAAAATGGGCGGATATTACAATCGACTGCCAAAACCTGACCCACGAACAAGTGGTTGAAAAAATAATAACAGCGGCAAGATAACTATCCCATCGCAGCAGTATGTTTTTCTGGCACAAGTTTAACGTGAACATTGCAGCTCAATGCAGTAGCGATACGATTGATTGTATCAAAACTGTGGCCGGTGTAGCCGGCATCTTCGAGCCTGCTGATAACTGATTGGGTTGTGCCGACGAGGTCTGCAAGCTGTTTCTGGCTGATGCCGGCTTTGGTTCTAAGTTTGTAAATCTGCGAGGCGATTTCAGCGTTGACGTGCTCTTTCTGTAAAGAGGCAATCTTTGCAGGGTCGTCTTTTATATACCAACTGCGCAAAATCTTTGAAGCGTTTGTTGTTTTTTTCTTATTCATTTTGTAAATCCGTGATAATTTACATTTTCTGAATTTTATACTCTCAAACTTACTCGCTACAAGTATGAGCAATACGATTTTTCAGATACTTCTTAAGATTGTCAAAAGCCCGTTCTATTTCCTTTGGCGGCATTCTATCTGTTTTTGTGCAACCATGCGAAAGCAGAACAATGTTCCTGCCGCAAAAAGCATATAAAATTCTGTAATGAACATTTCCGAGTCTGGCTCTTAGTTCATAGATGCCGTGATGAAGCATATCGCAATCCGGCCGTCTTAACTCATTGCCGAACATTTCCAAACGTTCGATTTTTGTAATACATTTTTCTTTTGCCTTTTGCGGGATTGAATTCATCCAGTCTCGCAGGGGTACTGAACCATCGGAGTCCTTAAAAATAACAACGCTTGTTTTTGCCATTCCATTGGCCTTTCTAAATTTTCCTTTGTCTCTAATTTAATGTTATTTTTCAGTTCTCCGATATTTATATTATCGCAATTTTGCGATAATAATTCAAGTAAAAAATCGTGAATTTTCAAAAAATTATTCAAAACAGGGTTTTCCCGCTAAAAACTGGGGTAATTCGTGAAATTATTACTATTTCACCGCTGACTTTGCGAATTGATAATCATTTTCAAAGACCTGCGTAAAATCATAGACATCCTTAAATTCCTCGATTGTATCCTGCGGTCTTGCGTGCATCCATTTATGCTCGACCATCAAATAAACAATACTGCCGAAATCGTAAGTTGAATTTATGCCGAGCTGGTTGAGAACGACCTTCGCCATTCTGCCCCATTTTTGCGTTGCCAATTCCGCCAGACCGAAGCAAAGCTCCCTGCCTGTAATGTGATGAGGACCCTGGTTTTCAGACTCCTCGGAATACTGTTTCTGGACTGTTCGGCCGAGGCCCTCGTGTATAAATTCAAAAGCTCGCAGCGAATATCTGCCATCAAGCTGAGCGATTTCTTCGATGCTTTTTTTCATATTTTATACACATCCTAACAAAAACTTGGCCACAGAGCTTTTTAAATTTTTATTTTTAGCCACAGAGGGCACAGAGATAAAAAAATTAGAGTTTCCACGCCTTTGCAAATGCTTTAAAGCTGCGGTCATAGGTTTTTTCCGCATCGGGCGGAAAGCAGCAGCCGGGCAGTTGTTTTGACGACAGGTGATACTGCAAACACGCACAGCAGATGCCCTTATTTTCGCAGCCCGAATACGAACAGGTGCAAACACTCAAATTCTTACTTTTTCTGCATTCCATAAAATTCACCTTTCCTATACTCTATTCTGTCATTATGGCCGGTTAAGAGCCAAAACCTGCGAATAAACAGAAAATGGCAGTTTTGCCCGATTTCTATAAGTATCTTATAATAAAGCCTTTGCGTTTTGGACGGTTCTATTATATCCTCTGGCATATCTTTTGCAATATGGTAGGCTAATTGCAAATTGGCAATAATATAAGAGAAACTGTTTTTTTATTAGGAGATTAGGCGATGAAAATAAGACCATTAGCTGACAAGGTGATTGTCGAACGCATCGAGGCTGAAATGAAAACAGCCGGCGGTATCGTTCTGCCGGACTCGGCTAAAGAAAAACCACAACGCGGCAAGGTTTTGAGCGTTGGCGAAGGCAAAATGCTCGATGACGGCTCAAAAGGCGCGATGCAGGTTAAAAAGGGCGACGAAGTCCTCTTTACAAGCTATGCCGGTTCGGAAGTCAAACTGGACGGCAAAGAATATCTGATTATGGATGAATCAGATATTATGGCAGTAATAGAGAAGTAAGAAATGAGAAGTAAAAAGTAAAAAATAAATATTTGGAGATTATAAAATGGCAGCAAAAAAAATTGCTTTTAATACCGAGGCTCGCGAAGCCATCCGTCAGGGCGTAAAAAAACTCGCCGCGGCGGTCAAGGTTACGCTCGGCCCGTGCGGCAGAAATGTAATACTTGAAAAATCGTTCGGCTCGCCGACCGTTACAAAAGACGGCGTCAGCGTTGCGAAGGAAATCGAACTCGAAGACGCTTACGAGAATATGGGCGCACAGATGGTTAAGGAAGTCGCAAGCAAGACGAGCAACGTCGCAGGCGACGGCACTACCACGGCGACAATTCTCGCTGAATCGATTTTCGAGGAAGGCCTCAAAAACATTACCGCAGGTGCAAACGCGATGCAGGTAAAACGCGGAATCGATATGGCAGTCGCGAAAATCATCGAAGAACTGGCAAAAATGAGTACCGCTGTAAATTCCAGCAAGCAAATCGAACAGGTCGCGACCTGCTCGGCAAATCAGGACGCTGAAATCGGCAAGACGATGGCGACAGCAATGGAAAAGGTCGGCAAAGACGGCGTTATAACCGTTGAAGAAGGCCAGAGCCTTGAAACCACAGTCGAGCTTGTCGAAGGTATGCAGTTCGATAAAGGTTATCTTAGTCCGCATTTCGTCAACAATTTCGAGAATATGACCTGCGTACTCGAAAAGCCTTACATCCTTATCAATGAAAAGAAAATCAGTTCGGTAAAAACACTCGTGCCGATACTGGAAAAAATCGCAAAGCAGGGAAGACCTCTGCTGATTATCGCTGAAGACGTTGAAAGCGAAGCCCTTGCTACTTTGGTAGTCAACAAACTCCGCGGCGTTCTGCAGTGCGCAGCGGTTAAAGCTCCGGGCTTTGGCGACAGACGCAAATCAATGCTCGGCGATATCGCAGTCCTCACAGGCGGCGAGGCGATTTTTGAAGACCTCGGCATTCAATTAGAAAATGTCGAACTGTCCCAGCTCGGCCAGGCAAAACGCGTTTCAATCGACAAAGAGAACACAACAATCGTCGAAGGCGCAGGCACAACTGGCGCAATCAAAGGCAGAATCGAACAGATTAAAAAAGAAATCGAAGGCACAACCAGCGATTACGATATCGAAAAACTCCAGGAAAGACTTGCCAAGCTATCCGGCGGAGTCGCTCAAATCAACGTCGGCGCAGCAACCGAAGCGGAAATGAAAGAGAAAAAGGCAAGAGTCGAAGACGCACTTCACGCCTGCAGAGCCGCGGTTGAAGAAGGCATCCTGCCCGGCGGCGGAGTAGCTGTACTTAGAACGCTCAAGAGCCTTGATAAACTCAAAGCCAAAGACGACGAGAGAGTAGGCATCGAAATCGTCAAGAGAGCGGTCGTTGCTCCAATCAAACAAATCGCGACAAACGCAGGCCTTGACGGCTCAATCGTCGCGCAGAAAGTTATGGAAAGTTCAGATGTGAACTTCGGCTATGACGCTCTGCGAAAAGAATACGGCAATATGATTGACTTCGGCGTTATCGTCCCGACAAAGGTCGAACGCACAGCTTTGCAAAACGGCGCTTCAATCGCTTCATTGCTTCTGACAACAGACGCGATTGTCAGCGAAATACCGGAAAAGAAAGACGCTCCGGCAATGCCACCCGGCGGCGGAATGTATTAAAAAGTTGAAAAGTTAAAAATTAAATTGTAAAATTACGGAATCCCGCACCTGAATAAATTTTGGGTGCGGGATACTTTTTATGGTTTTTAAATTTTATTCCAATCCGTTCAGTCAGATTACAAAAGGGTTTTCGAAAGGCCTTTTTGTCGTGGGGCTTTTGCTTATCGGTTTCGGCACGCTGGTTTGGGTATTAAAAGAAGTTTTCGCGTTTGTCGCCGCGGCGATTTTTATGCTCGCAGGGGCGGCCTGCTGCATTAACGCAGGCAGACTATATTTCTCATCACGAAAATCATATCAGAATAATGATGACATTTCCGCCGGCAGAAGCGATAATGTAAGAATACATTCAGAGCCGCGACAGTAATGGAGCGGTAATTAAATTTTCAAGTAACAAAACTATGCTGAAAAAAACTTTTAGTTTGATTTTCAGTCTTCCAAAAATCATTTTCGGTCTGATGTTCTGCACCGCTCTGCTTTTTATAGGTATTGGAGTTTATAAAGGCGGCTCGGCCCTCGACAGGCTTTTCACCGAAAACGCGAAACTCAAAAAAGCGATTTCAAATCTCACCGATGCCGGCAAAATCGGCTATGCCAAAGTTATTTCCCAAAAACTCGATGCTAAAGGCAAAATAATCTCGACAGAGCTTAAATTCATCGAGACCTCTCGCGACAACGAATTGGATAAAGTTCTCGAAAAAATTTACACCGTTGATGGCGACATAGTTCACTTCGACGCGCTGATTGTCAAATTCGGCGACAAGGTCGTTATGGATGGCCAAAAAAAGAGCCTGTATCTGTGGCGAAGAATTTACGGCGACAACACCGCCCCCAGCGCAGGATTCCTTATAGAAGAGCCGAACAAAGAACCGCAGCGATACAGGGAGCTTTTAACGGAATTGCCGCTCAAACAGCGGGAACTTTTCTGGACGAATATATGGGATTTAGCCAACGACCCACAAAAACTCCAGCGGTACGACATCGATGCGATTTTCGGAAATGTTACCTACGTCAAACTCAAAAAAGGATTGCTCTATATCTTCCGCATAACCCCGACAGGTCAGGTCTATCCTGAAGTCATTCCTGATTTTTAAAAATAGGGGATAGGGTTTAGGGTGGAGGGCATAGAACTCCAAAGCGCAAACAACTGCGTTTCTATTAAAATCTTTTTCTAAATCTCGTCGTTGGTATATTCATTATTTTGCGGTATTTTGCAACCGTTCGCCGGGCAATCTCCTTTACGCCCAATTCCTCAAGTTTCAGTTTTATTTCATCGTCGTTGAGCGGCTTTGATTTGTCTTCACTGTCGATTATTTGCTGCATCTTTGCGCGAATGGCTTCAAAACTTTCGTTCGTTCCGCTGTCGGTTTCCATACCGCCGCCGAATAAATCGCGCAGCGGCATTATTCCCTGCGGAGACTGGATATATTTGCCCGCCGCCGCTCGCGAAACCGTCGCGATATGAACGCCGACAGCATCTGCGATTTCGCTCATCGGCAGAGGCCTCAAAAACATAGTGCCTTTTTCAAAAAAATCTTTCTGACGCTCGACAACTTCCCGGCTGACGCGCAAAAGCGTATGCTTTCTCTGCTCTATCGCGTCCATCAGCCATTGAGCGGAGCGAATGTTATTTTTGAGAAAATCGCGCGCCTTGCTGTCGAGATTTTTATCCTTCGACATTGACGCGTAATACTGATTTATCCGCAACGAAGGAATAGAACGGTCGGCAAGATAAACTTTAAAACCGCCCGCATCGTCCGACTCGACAATGACATCCGCTTTTATCGGATGATTATACCTTGCTCCGACCTGCAGGCCGGGCGATGTGTCAAATTTTCGCATTCGAGTTATGGCCTGACCTATTCGCTCGACCGAACAATTCATTTTGCGGGCTATTTCGGGAAGTTTGTTTTCGAGAAGTTTGTCGAGATATTTCGACACAAGCTCCATCTCGAAACTCATATCCTCGGCGGATTGAGCCATCTGTATAAGCAGGCACTCCTTTATATCGCGAGCGCCAACGCTGGCAGGCTCAAGCTGCTGAATAATTTTAAGAGCAGCCTCCATATCCTCTACACCAAAATCGTGCCTGTCTTTATTGTGGAGCTGCTGAAGTCGTACACGCAGGTAGCCCTTTTCGTCAATATAATCTATTATCAACTGCCCGGCCTTTTTTATTTTTTCGTCGGTGTCAACAAGCCGCCACTGTTCGCTAAGATATTCGTGGAGAGATTGCCCGCGGTCGGCGGTGTTATTCATCGCCTCCATTTTTTTGTCAGGCTCATCGTCAGAACCTGTTCGCCTCGAACCTTCCGTGCGAAAATCGTCCGACTGGTCGGCGAATTCCTCAAACCTTTTAAACTCATCCCGCTTGTCCCGGTCGGCTGTAAGATTTCTTTCCGTCTGCTCGGCTTCGATAATTTGTTCAACCTTTTCATCGGCAGCGGCCTGGCTAATCTCGCCGGCGTTCGACTCATCGTCATCGGCAACTTCAAGCGTTGGATTGCTGTTAAGCTCCGTCTCGATTTTCTCAATGAGGCCAAGCGTCGGAAGCTGCAATATCTCCATCGACTGAATCATTCGCGGCGCGAGTTTCATCCGCTGATCCATCCGCATTTGGCCTGTCATACTCATCTTCATAACGCTGCTTACCAGTAAAAAGATGTGCCTATAGCAAATTCCGTTCCATTTAGACGTAAATATAACAAATTGTGTTAAAAAAGCAATAAAATTAGAAAATTAGGGGGATAGGAATTGGCTTTTAGATTGTTGTTTGACATTTGGCCGCCTAATAAAACATGTACAGCCACTTGACTTATCTGTCATTTTCGGCTTAAAATGAGCGGTATGCAGACAATAAAAAATCCCATTCTTGCCCGGCTTTTTATGGAGACGAGCTTTGTGTCTAAAGCTCAACAGCTAAAGCAGTTAGCCGCCGCTGAAGATTTGTATAGAATCGCCGAGCAGGGCAAAAGCTATCCTTATGAATTTGTCTGCTTCAAAATTACCGGCTATCGAACGAAGAGCAACTTGTCGCAGCAGATAATCGAAGGCGGCGACCTGTTGAGAGATATGCCGATTTACATTCTCAAGGCAAGCGCAAGACTGAAATTGCCCGCCGGCGGGCAGAATGAAAAAATTTATTCCATAGACGAGCTTTCGGAAAAATTAAATGTTTCAACGCGGACAATCGAACGCTGGCGAAAACGAGGACTGCTTTGCAGGAAATATCTTTTTGAGGATAATGTTTTGCGGCTTGGCTTCAGCGAGCCGCTCGTCGAAAAATTCGTCGCAGTCAATCCTGAACTCACAGCAAGCGCGGCGAAGTTCAGCAACCTTTCAAATGATGTAAAAAATCAGATTATCGAAATGGCCGGCCGGCTTGATGCCGAAGGCGGCTCGAGCAGAACAGCGATAATAAAAAAAATCGCAGCTTACTTCGACAGAGCGCCCGAAACAATAAGACTGATTTTGACGGACACTGAAAAAAATCAGAGAAGGCAGATTTTCAATAAGTCGCGCGTTTTGCTCGGCCCCGGCGAAACGGCGACGGTTTTTGCTATGTATGAATCCGGAGCAGCGATAAACGAAATCGCTGAAAAATTTAATAAGAGCATCAGCTCGATATACCGTGTTATAAATCGCAAAAGAATCAGAAAGCTGCTGGCCGCTCATATTGACTATGTCGCCAGCGATGAATTTACCGCTGCCGATGCGGAGGCGAAAATTCTTTCGCAGCCGGTCTCTGTCCGAAGAACTCCGAAGGGAATTTTGGAGAAGACAAAAAACAGGCTAAACGAGAACTGGCAGGAATTTATTGAAACGATACAAAATGTTCACAGCCTTAATCGAGAGCAGGAGTCGGAGCTTTTTCGGCGATATAATTTTTTGAAATATCTTGCCGCCGAGCGAATTCATCATTTGAATCTGAACTCTCCCTGCGCAAAGGCCGCTAACGAAGCCGAGCAGTATCTAAAGCAGGCCGAGCGAATAAAAAATTTAATTGTCGAGGCGAATTTGAAATTAGTTGTTCGTGTGGCGGGCAGACATACCGCGACCGGCGCAAATCTTTCCGATTTGATAAGCGAAGGGAATATGGCTCTCATCAGAGCGGTTGAGAAATTCGATTATGTAAAGGGTTTTCGCTTCAGTACGTTTGCTTCGTGGGTTATAGCGAGGGAGTTTGCAAAATTTTTACCTGCCGAGTCGGCGCGCACCGAGCGGACGGTTTCGCACGATGACGTGGATATCGAGCATTTGCAGAGCAAACCGGCAGGCATTGAGCTAATTGAGAGTACCCGTAGAAGTCTTGAACAGGTGATTGAGGAAAACCTCACCGAGCGCGAGCAGTATATTATTCGTTATCATTTCGGCCTGACCGGCACAATGGTCAAAAAGAAATTTAAAACGCTCAAACAAATCGGCGAGGAACTTGGCATAACAAAAGAGCGCGTGCGTCAGATTGAACTTGTCGCGCTGGGCAAACTCCGCCAAACTCTAAGCGCGGAAGAATTTGAACTGCTCACGGGATAGGATAGCCACAACGTTGAGAAATCCGAAATTCGAATATCGAAATTCTAAACAAACTCAAATTTCCAAAATTCAAATTATTAAATTTAACGAATTTTAAACGTAACTAAGTCATTGTAAAAGTCTCCATTTATAAAGTCGTTAGACGGCTTTTGGCCGCCGGCCTCCAACGTCGCCACTGGACGATTCTGCCAAAGAGGTTGGGCGGTTTTTCACGCTGGCAACTTTCTTACGCAGACACAACTACTCAACACCAACATCCTGTCGGAGTGAGAGAAAGTTCCGCACATCCGTGTGCGAAAGGCACCTGATTTGTATGCCGCTGTGGGTCTTGGCGGCTCTGGTGATAGAAGTTTGCAATTTATGATTTTGCTCTTTGATTCCGCGTGGACAGCAAAGCTGTCCACCCTACCGAGAGCTGTTTTTAAATGCCGGGCTTCTATTTCAGAAAAATTGGTTTCCTTAAAAATAATTGAAAATTTAATTACCGCTCCATTACTGTCGCGGCTCTGTATTACATTAAAACTTGCGCGTTTTTGCTGAAAATTGAACGAAAATTCTTTGGGGTGGTTTTGTAAGTGCTTGCGGGGTAGGGATATAAATTTTTTAATTTTTTTTAAGCGCGCAAGTTTTTACTTGCGCGTTTGGCTGAACGATTCACCACAGAGACACCGAGATTTTGAGATTTTAGACCATTTTGCTGGTATCAGCAAAATGGTCTCTTTTCCCGCATCAGGAGAATTCCTGTATTTTTTGTTGTTTTCCGCCGGATTTAAAGCTACAATTCTTTTGAGGAAGTGGAAATTATCGCAAAGGTATGAATAGTGTTTAAAAACTTTTTCAAAAATAAACGCAAATTGTCATTTAAAATCTGCGAATATTACCAATCCAAACCTAAACTTAATATTCGTAGCGTCATTGAGGACTTACTTTTAGGAATTCCGCAAGAATATCTTGAAGGACTTGGCGCGGTAGTTCTCTGCGATTCTGATAGTTTCATGGAGCATTACGAAACAGACCATACACCATTGGGAAGATATAATCACCCTATTGAAAAAGATGAATTGCCTTGGATTGAGATAGTCATTGATAAATTAATCCAAGAATTAGGAGGATTCGTAAAAATACCTTTTATAAGAGATTTAATCATTGGCAACACACTCTACCATGAAATCGGTCATCACATCCACAGAAAGGAATCCTTAGAAAAAACGCACGCCGAAGAAATCGCAGAAAAATGGCGTAAAAAATTAAGTAAATATTACCTCAACAGAAAATACTGGTATCTGGCTTTCCCGTTACGAATATTAGTATTGCCTTTTCGCAGACTTATTGAAAAAAAACTAAAAAATAAAACCTCTGTGGCTCTGTGGTAAAACGTTTAAAATTCTTTATTTTGCATTTTTTCTGTTCTTTGTTAAAATCAAGTCATATTGAGAACCGTTCAAAATGTCATTTCGAGCGGAGGCGGCTTTGCTGCCGAAGTCGAGAAATCTATTTAAGCAGATTTCTCCGCTTCGCATCGAGATGACCCGATGAAGAAACCGCGTGGGCAAAGTGCCCACCCTACAAAACTACAGGTCGGTCGAAATGACAGCGTTTCAAGGGAGTTTAAGAATGGCAAAAATTGGATTTATCGGCGCGGGGAATATGGCACAGGCCATTATCAGTGGCATTATCAGCGCAAAAGTTTATAAGCCTGCGGATATTTTCCTGACGGATATTCGCAGCGGCCGTGTTAAACAGTTATGCAAACAATATAAAACGAAATCCGCAGCGGATAATCGTGAACTTGTGAAGGCTGTTGATATTGTTGTTTTGAGCGTCAAGCCGCAGAATTTTTTGCAGGTTTTAGATGAGATCAAAACCGCTGTCAATAAAAAACACCTTATTGTTTCCATAGCGGCGGGTATTACAACGAAACAGATTCAAAAAACGCTGGGCAATGTGCCGATTGTTCGTGTTATGCCTAATACGCCCGCCTTGCTCGGTCAGGGGGCGGCTGGGATGTTCGCGACCACGGGTTCGACAAGCTCACCGCAGGCAAAAGGCAGGCTGAAGCAAGTTAAAAAGATTTTTTCCGCGGTTGGTATTGTCGAAGTGGTTAAGAACGAAAAATTGCTCGACGCTGTAACAGCGGTCAGCGGGTCGGGGCCTGCGTATTTCTTTTTAATGATGGAAGAAATGATTAAGGCAGGCGTGAAGCTCGGCCTGAAAAGAGAGACTGCGGAAAAATTAGTTTTGCAGACGGCTAAGGGAGCGGGGATTCTTGCCGCTGAATCAGCGGGCAAGGGAATAACGCCTGATGTTTTGCGGAAAAATGTTACCTCGCCCGGCGGAACGACCGAGGCCGCTTTGAAAGCTTTTGCAAAGCGAAATTTTGAAAAGATAGTCAATGGTGCCCTTGCCGCCGCGGCTAAGAGGAGCAGAAAATTATCGGGACGATAATTCTAATATTGTGAATTCTTAATTTTTAATTAAGAACCTCTAACAAAAAGACCGCCACAGAGTTTTTAAAGATTTTATTTTTAGCCACAGAGGACACAGAGTTCACAGAGAAATATATAAATATGGATTCCGGGTCAAGCCCGGAATGACCCATCTCTGTAGTCCACGAAATTATTCTACTTCTATTGCTTCTACGGGACATTCTTCGGCGGCCTGCTGTGCGGCATCTTCGAACTGCGGTGGAACTCCTTCGACGACGACTTCGGCGATTTCATCGCCCATCTGAAAAACTTCCGGACAGGTTTCGACACATAAACCGCAGGCGGTACAGCTATCGTCAATTCTGACTTTCATAATGCTTCCCCTGAAATCTATTACAAAAGACTGACCGCTCCATTATCCTCCTTCGTTAAAACTACGGAGGACAGGCTGTCGCGGCTCTGACCCTGCCAAAGTATTGGCAGGGCTAACCCAAAAAAAGGCGGCCGGGTTTGCCGTGCACAGCCGCATAAATGCTTATGGCTGCTCGGTTCCCCGCCTGACCAGGTTCGCGAATGCTGCTTGCCCGGGCCCGGCCGTATAACCCCTTTAAGTATAATAACTTTGGGGAAAATGGCAAGTAATTATTAAAACCGAAAAATTAGGGTGAAAAACGTAAAAGAACAGGTTAAAATACACGAATAAATAGGAATAAACGATTGAAGATAAATAGTATTGAAAGATATTTGAATAAAGTAGTATGCGGAGATGCCAATGAGGTAATGCGGAAGATTCCCTCAAATTCTGTTGATTTGGTTATCACAAGTCCGCCATATTATAAACAGCGTGATTATGGCAAAGGTGGATTAGGTCACGAAAAAAAGGTCGAAGAGTATATTGCAGGGTTGCTGGAAATTTTCAAAGAATGCGTGAGGGTAATAAAAGACAGCGGAGCGATAGTTTTTAACATAGGCGATAAATACGAAGACGGCAACCTTCTGCTTGTCCCATATAGGTTTGCGATTGCAGTGGGGCAGGAAACAAACGTCAGGCTGCTGAATGAAGTAACCTGGGTAAAAACCAATCCCGTTCCCAAACAGGACAAGAGGAAACTTATCCCGTCAAGCGAGCCTTTTTTTATTTTTGTCAAAAGCAACAAGTATTTTTTTGATAAAGACGCTTTTCTGGGGCATATGGACTATGTAAGGAAAAAAGCAAACGGAAACGGCGAAAATGTCGGCAAGGGGTATTTTAATTTAATAGAAGCATCTGACTTGTCGGCTGACCAAAAACAGCAGTGCAGGGAAAGACTTCAGGAAGTTATCTGGGAAGTTAAGACAGGTAAAATTGAAGGTTTTCGCCTTAAAATAAAAGGTATTCACGCAGAACCTTACGGTGGGCAAAATGGCGGCAGAAAAATACATTTGGACAGAGATGGTTTTACCGTTATAAAAATATACGGCAAATCCCTCAAAAGAGACATCATCGAAAGTCCGGTAGAAACAATAAAGGGTAATATTCACCCGGCAATATATCCGGAATATATTGTGCAGGAATTTCTCAAGCTGCTTACTCGAAAAAACGATGTTGTTTTAGACCCGTTTCTTGGTTCGGGAACGACCGCAATGGTTGCGAAAAAAATGGAAAGAAATTATATTGGCATCGAAGTTAATGCTGATTATTGCGAATATGCGGAGAAGAGACTTGCAACCGTTCAAAAAGAAATGGTTATGGAATTATTTATATGAAGCAGGCAAATGAACATTTGAATATCCTTAACGATGCTCTTGCGGCATCACGCAAAAAACAAACCGGCACCATTAGCAAGACACAAATAGGTTATGTTAAATGCCTTGTGGATAATGCGGAAGCACAGAAATCTTTGATTGCCGTGACGATTACTTCGCTTATTGAGAAAATTAGAAATCCTGCACAGGATGTTAGACTTCACAGAAGCGAGTTTAAGGGCGGGTATTCAGGGCGAAGTTTGGATACAAGAATCATAACGCCATTTCTTAAAAAGCATTTTCCGAGATTTGCTCCGAAAGAAAGCGGCTGGCTTACCCGTTCAATAGAACAGCCGCATCCTTTTACTATGAACTTTCCCGGAAAAATAAGAAACGAAGCGGTTAAAAAAGCGTTTTTGGCGATTTTGAATGATGTTGAAGAAAAAAAACAGCCGTCGAGGGTTTATTTGGAAATTATCCTTGCGGAATTGTTAAAGAAATGCGGCAAAGAAAGCAAAATCGCCGCAAATACAAAAAACGCTATTGTGGCAGATATTCTGACGATTGACATTATAATTGAAATGTTAGAAAAACATTTTTCGCTAAAACAATCATCTCGATTGCCGGTTATTGCAATATATACGATATATCAGCTTTTACTGGAAAATGTAAAAATTTATCAGAGTAAAACGCTTAATGCATTAAGAAGCCATACGACATCTGACCGTTATGTCGGATATGCGGATATAGAGATTTTTGAAACAATTAGCAAAACCCCTTTTGAGGTGGTGGAAGTCAAGCACAACATTCCGATTGATTGCCAGATGATTCAGGATGTGCTAAAAAAAATAAAAGACGCCCCAATAAAAAGGTATTTTGTCTTAACCACCGCAAATCCTAATTTTAAAGACAGTAAAAAAAAGATTTTTGATCTGGTTCACAAAATAAAGGCTGAACGCAATATAGATGTTGTTCCAAATGGCATTATACCATCGCTAAAGTATTATTTGAGATTAGTTCCAGACCTCAAAGACTTCCTTGCTAAATATACATTCAATATCAGTGAGGAATTTAAAAGTGGTTCGGACGTAAAAAAATTACATATTAGCGAATGGATGAAAATTGTGGGGAATTTGTAAGAATGGCATATACAGTTTTGGCAAGGCGGTATCGTTCGCAGACGTTTGACGACGTAGTCGGTCAGTCGGCGAGCTGCCACACCCTGAAAAACGCGATAAAAACCGGCAGAATCGCTCACGCGTATTTGTTCAGCGGAACAAGAGGAGTCGGCAAAACCACAATGGCCAGGATTTTGGCCAAAAGCCTTAACTGCCTTTCCGCCGATGGGCCGACAACAGAACCCTGTCTAAAATGCGATAGCTGCGTAGCGGTGAACGCCGGCGACGATATTGATGTTCTCGAAATTGACGGCGCTTCCAATCGCGGCATTGACAATATCCGCGAACTTCGGCAAAACGCCATTTACAAGCCGGCACGGGCAAGATTTAAAATTTATATCATCGATGAAGTTCATATGCTCACAACGGAGGCGTTTAACGCTCTGCTGAAAATTCTCGAAGAGCCGCCGGCGCACGTTAAGTTTATTTTCGCGACGACCGAGCCGAATAAGGTGCTGCCGACGATTCAGTCGCGATGTCAGCGATTCGATTTTGCCAATATCAGCCCTGCCGATATTATTACGCAGTTAAAAAAAATCCTCACCGAGGAAAAAATTAAATTCGAGGACGATTGCATTATCGCGCTGGCTCGTCTTGCCAACGGTTCGATGCGCGACGGGTTGAGCCTGCTCGACCAGCTCATCAGCGCGGGAGCGGAGACACTCACCGTTGAAATGCTCGAAGAATTTCTGGGACAGCCCAGCAGAGAAAAAATTTACGCTCTCGTCGAAAAAATCGGAATGTGCGATGCGGCAGAAACGCTTGTCTGTCTTGATGGCTTGCTGAATTCGGGAATGAGCTGTATCGGCGTTCTTGATAGTCTGATTGAAGCGGTTCGCGATTTAATGGTCTTAAAGGCCTCGGCGGGCGGGAATCAATCGCTTGTTATTTTGACTCGCTCGGAAAAGGAAATGCTTTCCAAAATCGCAGAGTCTTTCGATATACCGTCATTAGTGCATAATGTTACTATGCTCGAAAAACTCCGCTGGCCTGTGAAGAACAGCGATAATCCGCGTGCCTTGTGCGAGGCTGCGCTGCTGCGGCTTGCGCTCAACGAGCATTTTATGAGCATACCGCAACTGCTGGCCTGTGGAAATTCCGCCAGACCTGCGCCGGCAGAGTTAAAAAAAAACATTCCGATAATTAGCACTCCACGCGGTATAGACATTGACCCCGGCAAGGTATTGCCGGGGCTAACCACGAAAGATGACCGCTCCATTACTGTCGCGGCTCTGAACACCACGGATATCGAGCAGATAAAAAATAATTGGAACGATATTGTAGAATCCGTCAGAGCGAATTCAAATGGCAGACTTGCTGATTTACTGAAGAAGGCGCAGCCGATGGGTTTAAAAGCGGATATACTGTCGCTTGGCTTGACAGATGATTTTTCAATCAATCTCTGCCGAAGCAACGGAAAGGCCGAGGCGATTGAAACAGCTTTAAGTTCCGCTATGGGCAGAAAGATGAAGGCTGTTTTTGAAAAAATTTCAGCCGGCGATGCGCCTGTCCAGCAGCCCGCCAAGCCAGCCGGTGCAAAGACCAGCAGAAAAACTATTGACCAGGCCGCGAATATACCCGCGATAAAGACGGTTCTTTTCGGCCTTGACGCAAGTATAATAGAAGTGAATGAGGAAAACGAACAATGATGAATCCGGCATATACGCAGAGCCTGAATAAGTTGATAGAAGAATTCGCCAGGCTGCCAGGCATAGGCACAAAGACGGCTGAACGGCTGGCGTTTCATATTCTCCGAACGCCAAAAGATGAGGCAATATTGTTAGCTGACGCGATAACGAAAGTAAAAAACACAGTCGGCCAGTGCAAAACCTGCCACAATCTTTCCGAAACGGATACCTGCGCGATTTGTTTGGATATTCGGCGCGAAAAAAATATTATATGCGTTGTCGAGCAGTTTAAGGATTTAATCGCGCTGGAAAAAACCGGCCTGTGCAAATGGGGCTATCACGTTCTCGGCGGACACATCGCGCCGCTTGACGGCATCGAGCCGGAGGATTTGACAATCAATCATCTGCTTAGCCGGGTTCGCAGCGAAAAAATCGTCGAGGTCGTTATGGCGACCAACCCAACCGTTGACGGCGACGGAACGGCGTTATACATCAGTTCGCTGTTAAAACCGCTCGGCGTAAAAGTAACTCGCCTGGCTCGCGGCCTGCCCGGCGGAAGCCAAATCGAATTCGTCGGCGGGGCCGTTCTGACAGACGCGATTCTCGGCAGATGTGAATTGGAATAAAACAAATAGCCACAAAGGCACTAAGGCACAAAGATTGGTATGAATCAGCAGGACATAAGCGAACATAAGGAGCGCGAACATTTTTTCACCTCCGCCAAAGTCGTGGCGGGTATTACATTTATTTCACGTTTGTTCGGGTTTGTCCGCGATATGGGAATAACATCTCTCGGTGCGCTTGGTTATAATGATGCGTTTGGAATCGCGTTTAAAATTCCAAATCTTTTTCGGCGGCTGTTTGGCGAAGGAGCTCTTGCCTCGGCATTCGTGCCGGTCTTTACCGATGTCTATGAGAAACAGGGAATTGAAAAGGCACGACTGCTTCTTGCGAACGCATTTGCGATTCTTGCGGTGTTTCTGGCGTTTCTGTTAGTTATAGGCGAAGTTTGTTTTTACGTTTATTCGCTTCTTCCCGTGCACTACCCCAAAGACCATGAGATTGTAATGTTCTTTGCGATAATTATGTATCCGTATATGTTCACGGTTTGCCTGCTTGCTTTATGTTCTGCGGCGTTAAATTCAAAAGGGCATTTTATTTATCCTGCCGCTGCTCCGATAATTTTCAATATATTTGGTATTGTCGCAGCGTGGTGGCTTGCGCCGATGTTAGAGGGAAATCTCAAAGGCCAATTAACAATCGTTGCCTTTAGCGTTGTAATCGCAGGCGTTGTACAGTTGGCTGCAATTCTTTGGCTGCTAAAAAAAAGCGGATTATTTTTGATGCCGCGATTAAAACCGAGAGAACCCGGCATCGCGGAGATATTAAAATTGCTCACGCCGATGCTTATAGGTCTTGGCTTCCTCCAGTTCTCGGAATTCTTTCAGGATTTCATCGCTTATGGCTTGCGAGCGACAGCAGAGTCAACTTCGTTTCCTTTTTTCGGACATCAAATTTTATACCCGCTTAATGAAGGTGTAATCGTACGCGTACAGGCAGCGAGAAATTTTTACCAGTTTCCGATGGGCATATTCGCTATTTCGCTTGGGGTAGCGGTTTTTCCGCTGATGAGCAGATATGCGTTACGCGGCGATATGGTCAACCTTCGCAGCAGTATCAATAGAGCGATTCGACTGTCATTAATGGAAGGCATAGCTTCGGGCGTAGGGCTTTTTGTTCTTGCCGAGCCGATTATGATGATTTATGCCCGGCGAAAATTTACGCCTGCCGATTCTATGCAGGCGGCTTTTGTCCTGAAAACTTATGTTCTTGGTATGTGGGCGTATTGCAGTTATCAAATTCTCGCACGGGCGTTTTATGCGTGTAAAGACACAAAAACCCCTCTTAAAGTTTCGTGTATTTTATCGGTAGTTAATTTGGTTTTGTTTCTTACATTAGTTTTTATTCCGGGTATAGGTATTGCGGCATTCGGCCTGTCAACGTCGATTACATTTTCTATAAACGCTATGGTACTGATTTTAATTTTGCGAAAAAGACTTGGCCTTTTGGGCGGCAGAAAAATCGCAGCGAGTCTGACGAGAACTCTTATCGGTTGCGCGGTTATGGCTGGGGTTGTTTATCTGCTGCGGTTCTATATGAGAGATATGAACTACCTGCTTGTTTTATTAGTTTGCGTGCCTGCCGGGGCGATTTCGTTTATAGGTTCGGCGGTTCTGCTGAAAGCCCCGGAAATAAAAGAGCTTATGGGTAAAGCGTAATACTACTGCGACACATCTTTTGATAAGCAAGGACGTAGCTGCTTTTGAAATAAGCGATTAAATCCGAAATCCTAATATCGAAATCCTAAACAAATACAAATGACCTAAATCCAAAATTTAAAACCATCCTATCGGCGTTGCGACCTGGTTGTTTTGGACATTTGAGATTTGATTTTTGGATTTGTTTCGGATTTAGGGTTTCGTGCTTAGGATTTTAAACACGGACAATCCGATACTAAGCAGCGTTGCAGTAATACGTTATCCCGGTTTTTGCGGGAAGCTCTACAACATTTCGTTACAGAGGTTTGATATCGCGACATAATCAACTGCACTCAATTCCTCCGGCCTGTGGTGCGGCTCGACGAATGCACGCGTAAAAATATCGTCCCAGTGATGAATATCCGCAAGTTTGTCCTCGGTAAACTTCACACAGGCTCGAAGCATCTTCCGCCGATGCCCCATAAACAGATTTACAACCTGTTTGAAAATTTCGACGTTATGAATCTGCGCGACTTTTGCCTCGTCCCTGTCGAATCGAACAATCGCGGAATCAATTTGCGGAGCAGGCCAAAAAACGCTCGGCGGCAATTTTCGCAAAATCCGACAATGCCCCATCGCCGTCAAAATTATACTCAAAATTCCATAATCATCAGTGTTGGGCTGGGCGGCCATTCTTAACGCGACTTCCTTCTGCACCGTTACCGTCATCGCGTCAGCAACAACATCGCCGGTGAGAAGATTGGCCATTACGCTTGAGGCGACGTTATACGGCAGATTCGCGACAAGCAGAAATTTACCGTCGAATTCCTGTCTGGCAGCGCGGAGTTTTGCCATAACCTCGTGATTGATTGTATTTTTATTTTCGAGCGCATCAGCATTGACAAGCTCGAAATTTTTCTCGCCGGCGAACATTCCAGCCGTTACCTTCGCCAGATTGTCGTCGAATTCCACAGCGATTACCCTGCCTGCTCTTTTGATAAGTTCGCCCGTGAGCGAGCCAGTGCCGGTGCCGACTTCCAGAACAATGTCGTTATGATTTATGTGGGCGTTGGTGAGCAAAAACTGCATAAGGTTCAGGTCGATGAGGAAATTCTGGCCGAGCCGATGATTCGGTTCAGCGCCGATTGAGGCAAGTATTTTTTGTATGTCAGTTTTTGTCTGCATTGTTATTGGTTTAAAATTTTGTAGGGTGGGCTTTAGCCCACGCGGTTCTTGCCGATAACTGATAACTGAATTTCTGATAACTGTTTTAAGCCTAATGCGGAATGATATGGAATTCAAACAAAAAAAGGCCTGCCGAAGCAGACCTTTTTAAAGCATAGAAACCTCCGCCTGTGCCGATGAAAGGCTATTTAAAGAACCCAGTATTTCAAAGTGGGTAGTCATTTTTTGCCGTCCAAAAATCCTGTCGAGCAGGCTTGTTCGAACCGGCAGGCTCTGACTTCCCTGAATAAGGGTTATAGATTCTTCAAATATTTTCCTTCCTGTCGAACACCGCAGGGGAAACCTTGCTATTGTATTATATCGAAACTCAACGGCTGTTTCAATGAATTTTTTAAATAGCACAATTACGACATTTCATAAACATTATTATTCTGGGTTATTCTGGACTTTTATGCTTATAGTTGATATAATATTGGTGTGTATATAAATGTGGCAAGATTCTTTCAAAAATCGGGTCTTGTTTCTGATTTAGATATTCTAATTTAATATTTTCTACTGTCGGGGGGCGAAAGGCTTCGACCGGACGGGTAGAGAGACAGGTTGCATATCCAGGATGTCGGTTGGCCTGGCTAATCATCCGACACAAATTTAATTGGCAACTACCAATTGAAAATGGCTGCTTAATTAGCGGCCCGTTCCGTGAGATCGCTCCTGCCGGTTTCATCTGAGCGCCAAAATGCGGGATGGCTTTGCAAGGCCGTTTGTCCAAGCAAAGCGAGAAACTACAAACTGGCCAAGTTGAAAGTCTGTTATTCGACGTTCAGCGAGGCGAGAACCAAATGAATAACTATGTATGTAGATGCCTGTTTTGAAACGTTTCGGGACGCGGGTTCGAATCCCGCCGCCTCCAGTCTTCGTTCAGAGCGAAAGCAATGAATGAAGACTGTTACACCGTAGCTTTAGCGAAGGCGGACTTATTTTAATATTTTTTCAGGCTCTGAACTACGACTCGGCAGGCCGGTATGAAATTTTATTATGTCTATATATTACAATCCGAAGCTAACATGGAGAGATTTTACATTGGACACACTGACGACTTGCAAAGTCGATTAGCGTCTCACAACCAAAAGAATGAGTTCTCAATCTAAAATCGGAAATCGAAAGTTTTTCTTGTTATTACAAGAAAGCGTGTTATCTTGTAATAACTGTTTTTCTTATTACAAGTTTAATAATAAGGTTTTTTTACCGTGAAAAGGGCAAAATCAGGACGATATGCGACAATATCTACGGTTGGAGAAAAGGTTAAGGCGTTTATTCCCGATACCTTGCCGCCTTGTCCGGCTCTGAACACTACCGGCAGGGTTCAGGATTTAATAGATAACGCCTTAGTGGCTTTGGGGCGGCTGGATAGTGTTTCTATACTGCTGCCTGATACCTCATTGTTTCTTTATATGTATGTCCGCAAGGAAGCGGTTCTATCTTCACAGATAGAAGGAACGCAATCATCGCTATCTGATTTGCTTTTGTTTGAGAATGACGCAGTTCCGGGTGTGCCGCTTGATGATGTGCAGGAATCGTCAAATTATGTGGCGGCTATGTATCACGGTTTGAAGCTGATAAGAGACGGCCTGCCGTTTTCCGTAAGGCTGGTAAAGGAAATTCACAAAGTTCTTCTTGCCAAAGGCAGAGGCAGCGACAAAACGCCGGGGCAATTCCGAAGGTCTCAAAACTGGATAGGCGGCACAAGGCCGGGCAATGCTCTTTTTGTTCCGCCTCCACCCGATAAAGTCGCTCAATGTATGAGCGATTTAGAGAAATTTATTCACGATAAAAATCAGGGAACGCCTGTTCTGATTAAGTGCGCTTTATTGCATGGACAGTTTGAGACTATTCACCCGTTTCTTGACGGTAACGGCAGAGTCGGCAGGCTGCTGATAACTTTGCTGCTTTGTGCTGAAAGGATACTCAAAGAGCCGATGCTTTATCCGAGTTTATATTTTAAAACGCACAGAGACCAGTATTATAATCTTCTTCAAAAAATAAGAACAGACGGCGATTGGGAAGGCTGGGTCGAGTTTTTTGCCGATGCTGTCAAAGAAACCGCTGAATCAGCGGTCAAGTCTGCAAATCAGCTTATGAAAGTTGCTGACCAAGACCGTGAAAAGATTCGCACAATCGGCAGAGCGGCAGGTTCTGCCCTTAGAGTACATCAGGCATTATTGCAAAAGCCGGTTATTTCGATACCAAAAGCATGTCAGCTAAGCGGGTTGTGGGCTACTACTGTAACGATGGTAATGGAGCAGCTCGAAAAACTTGGCATTGTCAAAGAAATTACAGGCGGTCGCAGAAATCGGCTCTATAATTATGTAAGTTATATGAAAATTCTGAATAAAGGCATGGAAGAATAATTATTATGCCGCATAGGCGGGGTATAGTGGTTTAGGTGTTAAGTTTTGTTAAGGTTCAAGCTAAAATCTGGCTCTCATATTATAACTGACCTTCGCAGTCCATACACAAAAAAACCGCCGGTATTGCCAGCGGTTTTTTGTACCTCTTTACTTCCCTACTTCCTTACTTCCTATTTCTTCTCGCCCATAAGTTTAGCGATTGTCGGCTCAACAGCCTCTGCCCATATCTGGTAACCCTTTTCATTCGGGTGCAGTAAATCCGGCATTACCTCTTTGGTAAGCACGCCCTTTTTGTTCAGGAATTTTTTGTTTATATCCAGATAGAATATCGTTTTGTTGTCGGCGATTTTAGATGCGAGCTTACTTGCATTGTGATTCTTTGTAATCTGCGGACTAATCTTAGACTCGCCCAGCGGAAAAATCGCCAGTATCAAAACCTTAGTTTCCGGCAATTTAGTTCTCAACTGACAAACGACAGTCTTGATGCCGTCAGCAATTTGCTCTGCGGTATATTCGTCGCCGGAGTTATTTATTCCAATCATTATTACGGCTAATTTCGGCTTGATGTTTTCGATTTCGCCGTTTTGCAGCCGCCAAATAACATTTTGAGTGCGGTCGCCGCTAAAGCCTATATTCAGGGCGTTGCGCGGGGCATAATACTTATCCCACACTTGTTTGCCTGATTGTTCCCAACCCTGGGTGATTGAATCGCCGAGCATTATGAGGTCAACATTGCCCTGCTTAACTCTGTTTACAACGGCCTGATGACGCTGCGTCCACCAGTCAACATCAGGTCTGGCCACCGGAGTAACAGCTTTGTGTGAGCCGATTTTTACATCGCAGGGATTGACTTTCGCCTTACCGTCATACAAACCTGCCTGACAAATGCTGCCGTATAAAATTGCCGTAATGAGCAACGACAATGACAAAAACTTTTTCACAACGAATCCTTTCAAAAAAAATTAAAACTGTTTCTATGAACCGCGTGGGCTTCCGTCTTCGCTGCGCTGCGCCGCGACAAAAGAGCCCACCCTACATTTATCAATCGACAATTTCCGCATGCAGAACGAGGAAAAACATATCATCGCCTATTTGCGTCTGCGCTACTATAACAGGTTTTTGAACTGGAACAATAGTTATGCTATTAGAATTAATTTTTACTTCATCTGGTCTGGGGTTTTTTTCGGATTTATATGCCAGATTGGCTGCAAACGCATATTCGATGCGTACCTGCTTATTTTCCAAAATAAACGAACAGGTTTTAATCATGACTCTATTTTCAGACAAGAAGTAATTGCCCGACATAACCGGCTTTCCGCTGCCGTCTAAGCCGATGACTTCTTGAATATTTTCTCTATAACTTAACTCGTTGTTACCTTCTTCTGCCATCAAAGCCGTTGTCTTAGCAGTGCCTATTACCTTGCCATTATTAGGGTCGCTTAAGCACCAAAGCAGGTTCGTTATCGAAACATTTTCCTTATCCTTTTCTGAAAACGGCTTCACACCCGATTCATACAAAGCATCAGCAGAAACCCGAACAAGCCAGGCATCGACAATCACACTGCGATTATCCGGCTTTTCCTTTTCCGGCTCCTCAACTTTTCCTTCCGCAAAAACCGTTGAAGTAATCGCCAAAACACACATCAAGACAAAAAACTTTTTCATAATAAATCTCTCCAAAAAATAGTAATTTGACCTTTTTCCGCGTGGGCTAAGAGCCCACCCTACAAAATTAGTTCACACTCGTATGATTATGAAAGAAGAATAAAGAAAAAACGACCACCAAAATAAATAAAAGATTTAATGCCAATGCAATTTGAGCCAAGCGAACACTTTGTTTGTCTTTTCGCTTAATAACAATAACAGCCACAACAATTGATGCAAAACAAGACAAATAAGCCAACGATGCTACTATTGTTGTAATAGCAGGTGTCAAAAATTCCGCAAAAATAGCATAAAACCATGGGACAACAGCTAATACTACTGAATAAGTTGACAAATTTAAGATTCTTTTGTTCATATCTTTCTTTTCCTAAAACGGCCAAACGCCAATGATAGATGAAAGTTTCGGGTGGACTTTGGTCCACGCTGTTCTCTATATTATTTTTTTGTTTGATTTTGCTTAACTAAACGGGACAAGGCCCCCTCACACCTAAATGTCTCAAGTTTTTGAATATCCACCAGAGCATCGGTTACTTGAGAAGACATTCTTGAATTAGAAGGATAAAGATTCCTATAAGTTTTAGCTTCCATTAGAGCATAATAGCAAAAATCATTCTTTGGGAATTTAGAATTTTTGAGACCAAGCAATTCACTGTCAATTCCTTCCTCCAAAAAACTAACTGCATTATCAGATTCGCCAAGACGCATCTTGCTGGCCAAAACCAGTCGCCAATGCAAAGTTTCCGCATCTTGCATCGTTAATTGTGAAAATACATGTTTGTAATATAAATATGACGAACCAAAAAGACCAACAACTCCCCCCAAGATAAATACTGCTGCAATTATTATCAACTTCTTTGCTTGCATCGCCAACTCCTTTATCGCAATTATTTAGTTGTTTTAAAACCTAATCCCTCAAAAACGCTTTTGAGGCTCGTATCATCAACACGAACAGTCGTATTCTGAAATTCTCTGCGGACGGGGTAATTCTTCCGCAAGCTGTCAAAAAACGCCCCGCGATTATCCGCAGGCTCATTTTTCATTTGCCGCAGAGCAGAATCGTCCTTTCTAATGTCATAGAGACTGTTCACAGCGAAACGTAACGGTTTTTTTTCATTATTTTTAATAAAAATTTCAGAAATCTTCGGCACGGGCAGGAAATCCTCGATTTTGCCCGTTTTCTCAACGCCAAAGTGTCTGCAAAACGCCTCATAAATCATAATCATTCCCGCCACCTTGCCGTCATAAGAATACCCGGCAATATGCGGCGTGCCGAAATCAACCATCTCGAGCAGCTCAATATCAATGTTCGGCTCGTTCTCCCAGACATCGAGAACGGCGGCTGTAAGTTTGCCGGTGCGAATTATATTTTTTAACGCACCGGTATCATGAACTTTGCCGCGAGATGAATTTATAAAAATAGCACCCTTTTTCAGCGATTTAAAAAACGCCTCATCCGCCAAATGGTAAGTCTTATCTATTCCATCCGAATTCAAAGGCGTATGACAAGTTATAATATCGCAGTCGAAAATTTCCTTGAGCGGCCGATATTTTTCATCGCCTGTTTGTCGCGCGAGCGGCGGGTCATTTAAAACCACTTTCATTCCGAGAGCTTTTGCTTTTTTCTCCACCCTGCTGCCGACGTTGCCAACGCCGATAATGCCGATTGATTTTTTCGCGATGTCGAAATCGTATTTGTCGGCAAGATTTAAAATCGCCGATGTAATATACTCCGAAACAGAATTGGCGTTTGAACCAGGCGCGGAGGAAAAGCCGATATTGTTTTTCGCCAGATAATCAATATCTATATGCTCAAAACCTATCGTGGCCGTAGCGACAAATTTTACATTCGACCCGGCAAGCAGCTTTTCATCGACCTTCGTTATACTGCGAACGAGCAGAGCATCAGCGTCTTTTAGAATTTCATTGGAGATTTTCCGCCCGTGGCAGGTAAGACACTCGCCAACGGAACTGAAACATTCTTTCACAAACGGTATATTTTCATCAGCTATAATTTTCATAGCCTAATTATAGCCACAAAGGCAACAGAAGTGAAAAACTAAAAGTGAAAAATGAAGAATGACCGCTCCATTACTGTCGCGGCTCTGATAATACAAATTTGAAAAAATGCGCAAAAAAAAGGCCGCTAAGCGGCCCTTGGTATTTCAGATATTGTTGTCGTTTCGGCGAATCACTGGCTCGCTGATTTTTGCGGATGAGCTGGGTTGTCTAATTCTTTGCCGCCGGCCTTTTCGCGCTGAATCGCGTCAAAAATCTCTCTGCGATGCACAGAAATAGACTTTGGCGCGGTGATGCCGAGCCTTACCTTGTCGCCGCGAACGTCAACGATGGTAATCTCCACATCATCGCCGATCATTATCGACTCATTTTTTTGTCTGCTCAAAACCAACATTTTCCGGCACTCCTTTCTGCGGTATCAGGGGCTTTCCCTGCGCCTAATACTACGAAAGTCCATTCTCTTATGTTCCCTGACGTTATTTACTTACAACGGATAGGCCGAATCGGCTTAACCTGCTATCCTTTGTATTTTTCGGCAATAATGGGCAGTCAATACACTAAAATCTTTTCTTTTTTAAAAGATTTAGAGAAATTTTGACGTTTTTTACATAACTTACTGTATTTACTAAAGTTATGCAAAAGTTTCCATCTTCTACTTTTATTTTCTTTGTGCCTTAGTGCTTTGCGGGCTATAATTTATGGCTGTGAAAAAAATCATACTATCGTGTTTTGGTTTGGGTTTTATGCCGATTGCGCCGGGGACTTGGGGTTCTCTGTTGCCGATTGGTTTGTTTTGGGTCATTCATCATTTTTGGCCTAATATCGGCGTTTTATTGGCTGTTTTAGCAGTGCTAACTACTTTATCGTCAATTAGTTGTGTCGTTCTGGCTGGTTCGGCGGAAAAAATCACCAATAAAAAAGACCCCGGCTGGATTGTCATTGACGAGGTTGCAGGCCAGTCGGTCGCCCTGCTGCCGGCTGCGTTTGCGGGTGAGAATATCCTCCTTGTTTGCGCCGCGGCGTTCATTTTATTCAGAATTTTCGACATTTTGAAGCCCTGGCCGATTAGAAATGCCGAAAAGCTGCCCGGCGGGTTTGGGATTCTGCTCGATGATATTTTGGCGGGCATTTACGCAGCGGCTGTACTTACCGCTATTCTATCATTCAAAACGATACTGTAGAAAACCGCGTGGACAGAAAATCTGTCCACCCTACACGCTGGATTCCCGCCTGCGCGGGAATGACAGGCCTCGGTTAAAGTGTTACCGAAAATCGAGCTGGGTGATTTTAATGCTTGTTTTTACCGGCCTTTTATGCGAAAATGGGGTGCGATTAGGGTTTAAAAAGCGATACTTTATGTCTATAAGTTATAATTCGTTCTGCGATGATTTCTACATCGATATGTATGTCAACACCCGTTTTGACCTGCCGAATGACAGGGACAGCCTTTTGACATTCTTTGAACGCATAACCAAACAGTTTCCATCGATGACTTCGCTGGGGCGCGATACCACCGGATACAGCCTTGAGGAAAGCGAAGACAAGGGTTATGGCCGATGGACAAGCATTGACATCGAAAGAATCGGGGCGGGAATAATCAACCCTGATAGTTTCGAGCAGGCTTTTGAACTGCCCAAATCGGTCATCGGTCTGATGCCGTATCTGCTGGGAATCAGAAGTCTTGACGTTGACTGCATCGACCTGACTTTCGGAATGGATTTTGATTATTCGGGCAATCACAACGAAATCATAGCGGAGGGTTTGTTCGCGGGTTCGCCTTTCGGCAGGATGTTTGACGGCAGAGGGGCGGGCGCTTTGAGCCTTTCGCCGGCGGTGGTGATTGCGCTTGACGATGAATGCTCAACGCGAATCCGGCTCACTGTCGATTCACAAACGGAAGAAAATGAAATTCGCAACAGAAAATTCGAGCAGGACAAGCCTATAAGTCTGTATATGACGGCAAGGCAGTATCCTTCGGGCGGAAAAGAATTTGACCCAAGCGCGGCCTTTGATAAACTCTGTCAGGTTGCGATTGATTTTATGGATGAAAAAGTGGTGCCAAATTTTGTGGTGCCGCTCACCAGCGCTATCTCACATCGGAGGTAGTAAGGGCGTAATAAAAAAAAGGATTTTTTGGAGGCGAATAATGTCTGTAATCGCACCGTATTGTCAGTACAAAAAAACCAATTTTAAACTCGGTATGCTTATTCTGTTAGTCGCTGCGGTGTGGTTTGCTTATGACGGCTACAAGAGCGAGGCGTTCATAAAAAGGCATACAAAGGATGGCAAGCCTGATTCTACATTGACATTTCATCGTAAGTCTCCGCCGTTTTTCGCGGGAGGAGCGGTCGCGATTGGGATTATCTTTGCAATGGTAAAAGGCAAAAAAATCGTCGCTGACGAACAGGAATTGATTTTGAGCGACGGCGGCAAAATCGCTTATAATTCGATTGAGACTGTGAATAAAACCGAATACCAGTCAAAAGGGTTTTTCACGGTGGAATACAAATCCCAGGCCGGCGAGAAAAAAATATGCAAAATCAGCAGTCGCGATTTTGACAATCTCGATGCCGTGCTTGAAATACTCGTGGCGAAAATCACAGGATGATAATATATCAAATATCAAAAATTAAAGAGCAAAATTAAGGAATGCCTGCGGCATAACTATTTTGATTTTTGATTTATTGCTAATAATACTTTTCTTGATTGCATAAGGAAAAATTATGAATACCTGCGTTGTTGGTCTGCAATGGGGCGATGAAGGCAAGGGCAAGGTCGTCGATATTCTCGCCGAGAAGAACGATGTCGTCGTTCGCTACGGCGGCGGCGCAAACGCGGGGCATACGGTAGTTGTCGGCGACGAAAAATTCGCGCTGCATCTTATGCCGAGCGGCGCTGTCAGAAAAGACGCGGTATGCGTAATCGCCAACGGCGTTGTGATGGACCCGGAAATTTTTATCGGCGAACTCGATTCGCTTGCCAAACGAGGAATATCTTTAGACAACAGACTGCTCATCAGCGAAAACGCTCACGTTGTTCTCGACTATCATAAAATGGAAGACAAGCTGCGCGAAGAATCGCTTGGCAAAAATAAAATCGGCACAACCGCTCGCGGGATAGGCCCCTGCTACGCTGACAAAGTCGGCAGAAGCTACGCGATTAGAATGGCGGATTTTCAGAATTTAAACGCTCTTAAAGAAAAACTTGAAAAGATAGCTGAATATAAAAATAAAATTTTCGCGGCTCTTTATGGCGCACAGCCGATAAAGGCCTCGGAGATATTTGAAAAGTGCAAAGTTTATGCTGAAAGGCTCGGCAAATATATTTGCAACACAACCGAATATCTGCACGAACAAATAGAAGCAAAGAAAAATATCTTGTTTGAAGGCGCACAAGGCGCATTGCTCGACCTCGACCACGGCACATTTCCGTATGTAACCAGTTCCAACGCCAGTTCGCTGGGCGTAAGCGCAGGCTGCGGCGTGCCGGCGACAATGATTCAAAGATTCATCGGCGTTGTTAAGGCTTACAGTACGCGCGTCGGAGCGGGGCCTTTTCCATCGGAACTCGATAACGAAATCGGCCAATATATTCGCGACAAAGGCCACGAATACGGCACGACGACAGGCAGGCCGAGACGCTGCGGCTGGTTCGACACAATGGCGGTAAAATATACCGCGAAAATCGGCGGCATAAACGAAATCGCTATGATGCACGTTGACACTCTGGCGGGAATCGACGAATTGAAAATCTGCACCGGCTACACAATCGACGGCAAAGACGTAAAAATGTTCCCATCGAATATCGACACGCTGGCGAAAGTTAAATGCAAATTTGAAACGCTGGAAGGATTTAAAGAAGAAATAACCGATGCGCAAAGTTTGAGCGATTTGCCGAAGCAGGCAAAAAAATATCTCGAAACAGTTGAAAAAATTCTCGGTCTGCCGATTACGTTTGTCGGCATCGGGCCGGGAAGAAACCAAACAATTATCAGTGGTCGCTAAATGCCACAGGATATAAAATATATAGAGGAACTTCGCAGCGGGGCGGCTGAACGGCTGAAAATTTCGCCGCTGCAAATACCCCGACACATAGCAATCGTAATGGACGGCAACGGCAGATGGGCAACTCAAAGAGGCAAACAAAGATTTGAAGGACATCGGCAAGGCGCGAGAGTAGTGGAAAAAATCGCTCTGCACTGCGTCGATTGCGGCCTGGAATGTCTTACGCTTTATTCATTCAGTATGCAGAATTGGAAAAGGCCGAAGCTTGAAGTCGGTTTTCTGATGCAGCTTTATGCCCGTTATCTTGTCGGTATAAGAAAAACGCTGGTCAAGCACAATGTTAGACTTGTTCACCTCGGCAGAACAGAAAAACTGCCGCCGAAACTGATTCGGGAATTGAACAAAACCGTAGAGATGTCTGCCGGTCATACGGGAATGATTTTGGCACTGGCGTTAAACTACGGCAGCAGAGAAGAAATTGTCGATGCGGTGAAAAAGCTGTGCAAAAAATCCGCTGACGGCAAACTCAAGGCTAACGACATCGACGAACAGACATTCGCCGATAGTTTATACACGGCTGGGCTGCCCGACCCGGATTTGGTTATCAGAACGTCAAATGAGATGCGAATCAGCAATTTTCTGCTGTGGCAGATTTCCTATGCGGAGTTTTTTATTACGCCGACGCTCTGGCCGGACTTCAAGGCAGAAGATATAGACGAAGCGATAATCGCCTTTTCAAAACGCTCAAGACGAATGGGCGATATACGGCCGGCGACCATATAAAAATAGAAACGCAGTTATCAGTTATCGGTTATCAGTGAAGGAATCGGCCTTATGGCCGATACAATTTTTATGTTGAAATACAGACTTATATTTGGGACGCTGATGGTGGCGATGTTTGTCGGGCTGATTTTGCTCGACGGGCATCTTGACGGTTCACTGTCGGCGCAAAAACCCGATTGCAAAATTCAGGGAACGATTCTTGCTGTGTTTCTGCTGCTTATCGCGATACCTGCGAATATCGAACTTGCCAAATTAATAAAATCGGCCGGGGCGAAAGTTTTTCTGCCAATTACTATTCCCTGCTCTATTCTATTGGCTGTCGGCTGGTATGCGGCGCAATTCTTTCCAAATAAATTACAGGCGGCAATAATAATTTTCACATTTACAATTTGTCTCGGCACGCTGGCGATATTTTTCTGGCAGGGATTTAAATTCGCCGCGGCGGGAGCATTCGCAAATATCGGCGCAAATCTGCTGACGATAATGTATCTGGGGGCGTTGAGCGGATTCGTTATGGCTTTCAGGACGGATTTTGGGGCGATTGCTTTTTTAATGTACATCTTCACCGTAAAATGTTCTGATATAGGAGCTTACACGCTCGGCAGAATATGCGGCAAGCACAAATTTTCGCCGATTATCAGCCCAAAAAAAACCTGGGAGGGAATGCTGGGCGCGGTAATTCTGGCGGCGATTGTATCCTCGCTCTTTGCGGGGGCGTTTGATATAATGCCGATTTGGCAGGCGATATTGTTCGGAATTGTTTTCGCGTTCGCGGGTCAACTCGGCGATTTGGCAGAATCAATGCTGAAACGCGCAGCGGAGCAAAAGGATTCTTCGAATGTCGTGCCGGGCTTCGGCGGTGTTTTGGATATAATAGATTCGCCGCTGGCAACGGGTGTTTTGGCTTATTTATTTTTCATTTTAAAATAGCCACAGAGAACACAGAGGACACAGAGATATTTTTTGGGTTGCTATGGAACAGACGATACAATTAAAGTCGAACGAACATCGGCTGGAGCTTTTCGGCTCCGCTGATGAACATCTGCGGATTATCCGCGCCCGCTGCGGCGTTGTCATTTCGGCAAGAGACAATGAAATCATTATCAAAGGCGAAACGCAGGACGTTGACAAAGCTGTTGTCGTATTTGACCTGATGCAGAAATATATCGTAAAATTCGGCAAGCTCAACGCCAACGATGTTGTCGGACTGATAAGCAAGGTCGAGGTGAGTATCGAGCCGGACGACCGTTTCGCTATCAGCGTCTATTCGCCCAAAAAAAGCATAAAGGCATTTACTCGCGGCCAGAGACGATATATCGAGGCAATGCTCAATCACGATTTGACTTTCTGCACGGGGCCGGCCGGCACGGGCAAAACATATCTTGCCGTCGCGATAGCGGTTTCGATGCTCAAGAAAAAACAGATTAGAAAAATAGTCCTTGCCCGCCCTGCCGTCGAGGCCGGCGAAAAACTCGGCTTTCTGCCGGGCGATTTGCAGGCAAAGGTAAATCCCTATCTGCGGCCGCTGTTCGACAGCCTGGAAGATATGATGGAATTTTCGCAAATGCATAAATTGGCGGATATGGATATAATAGAAGTAATTCCGCTGGCGTTTATGCGGGGCAGAACGCTGAACGAAGCGTGTATAATTTGCGATGAGGCGCAGAACACAAGCCCGACGCAAATGCTGATGTTTCTTACGCGAATGGGCAGAGGCTCGAAAATGATTATTACCGGCGATATTACGCAGGTTGACCTCGAACGAGGCGCCAAAAGCGGTATGCTCGACGCGATGGAAACACTGGCTGGAACAAAAGGAATTTCGCTAATCGGGCTTGACGATACGGATATCGTAAGGCACAATTTAGTGCAGAATATCGTTGTGGCTTATGAAGCCAAGAAGAAAAAAGCAATAGTCAGTAGCCAATAGTAAATAGCCAGTAGGAGGAATCGCCTGCGGCGAGCTGTTTTATATTGAGTACGGAATACTGACTATTGGCTACTAACTAAATTATATGTCTTTACTTAGCAAAAAAATAAGTTCTCGGCGCAGACAGGTTCGCGAAGGCATCGCGGCGGAACGGTTTGCCAGGTTGAGCGAATTTATCAACAGCGGCATTCCCGGCTCGCTGCTGATACTGCTGTGTTTTGTCGCGTTCAGCTCTTTTTTGATAAGCGTGCGCGCGGGACAGGACTGGTTTGGTTTTCGGCCTGTGCCTCAAATAATCGCCGCGACAATAATATCGGCGGCTATCGGCCTGGCAATGGCGATTTATATTTATCACTATCACTACCGAATAATCAAAAACCACACAAGAGGCGTTGCGCTGGCTGGTTTATTCAGCGTTCTTCTTCTGGCGGCAAGATTTTGTTCGCTGGCGATTTTTGAAAATCGCGTCTATCCGGCAATGGCTTGTGCCATAACCTGCGCGATAATTTTAGTTATCGCTTACGACCAACGGTTCGCATTGGGAATGAGCGTGCTTTTTGTCGCGCTTATTTGTTTCGCCGCCGATTACGAAACCGATTTTTCGCTTTTCCTCACGATGACCACGGGCATCGCAACCTGCTGTTTTCTCCTGAAAGAAATAAGGACGCGCATCAAACTGCTGGAGGTCGGCGTTTTCGCGGGCGCGGCGGTGTTTATCATTTGCTTCGCGGCGGGGCTTTTTGAAAAAGGCTTTTCCGGCTCTCTGATGGCGTTCTGCGGTAAAATGGCAACGGTTGTAATTTGCGTCGGCGTTGTTATTCAGGCGATTTTACCGCTGATAGAAAAGGTTTTCAGAATAGCAACGAGTATGACTCTGCTGGATTACAGCGATGCCAACCAGCCGCTGCTGAAAAAACTCGCGATGGATGCGCCTGGTACATTCAGTCATAGTCTTTTAATCGGTTCGATAGCCGAGGCCGCGGCCGAATCAATAGATGCAAACGGCCTGCTCTGCCGGGTCGGCGCTTATTATCACGACATCGGCAAAATCGGCAAGCCGAGATATTTTGTTGAAAACCAGATGGGTACTGCCAGCCGGCACGATTCGCTGTCGCCGGCGATGAGCCAGTTGATAATCGCAGGCCACGTCAAGGACGGTATCGAAATGGCCAAAGAATACAGGCTGCCGGCCATTATAAGGCAATTCATCGAAACGCATCACGGCACAACTCTTATTGAATATTTTTATGGAGAAGCGAGAAAAAAGAGCAACAGCAACAACGCCCCGCCCGCTGAAGCGGATTTCAGATACCCCGGCCCTAAACCGCAGACAAAAGAAGCTGCTATTATTATGCTGGCTGATACCGTCGAGGGCGCCGTTCGCGCTTTGCCGGAAGTTGTGCCGACCAAAATCGAGAGTGTCGTCCATACTATGGCAATGAAACGCCTGCAGGACGGCCAATTCGACGAATGCGAACTGACGCTCGGCGAATTAAGCAGAATAGAAACGTCATTAGCCAAAAGTCTGGCCGCTCACCACCACGGCAGAATCGCATATCCAAAACTGACAGAACTCTCCGAAGAACCAAATGAAAACGAACAAGAACAGTCCCAATCCCAATAGAAAAATTTCTTCGGATATAAAAATCAATCTCGATGTGCGCTGCGATGTTATTGATTTCAGTCGAAGAAAATTTGCCGACATCATCAAAAAAACGACTATAAAATTCGGCATAAAAAACGCTGTAATAAATTTTGCAGTTGTCGATGACGCGGAAATTATCAGCATTAATCATCAATTTCTCAAAAAAAAGAAAATCACTGACGTTATTAGTTTTGACCTGTCTGATTCCAACAGCGATAAAAAAGTTTTTGATATAGCTGTTAACGCCCAGTTGGCACAAAAACAGGCAGAAATCAAAAAGCACAGCGGCCAGGCGGAAATTGCACTCTATTGTCTGCACGGATTACTGCATCAGCTCGGCTTTGACGATTTAACCGCGGCGGACGCGGCAAAAATGCACAAAACGGAAGATAAAATTCTCGAAGAATTCGGCTATGGCAAAGTTTTTAGCGGGCGGTAGGCAATTATGCTGATTAAAGATAAAGGTATCTGTCTTCGTTCGACGGATTATTCCGACAGTTCACAAATACTCACATTCTTTACACAGCAAAACGGTAAAGTGAGTTTAATTGCCAAGGGAACAAAAAAACCAAAATCTTCCTTTGGCGGTCCGATACAGCTATGCGGCATCGGCGATATGGTCTTTGCATTAAAAGACGAAGATAAATTAGGAATGCTCACAGAATTCAACCCGACTTTTTTCGGCACAAACACTCGTAAGCGATTGCTCGCCTTAAACTGCTCACTTTTGGCTGCGGAGTTTTTAAACTTATTCACAAAAGAACACGACCCTCATCCCGCTGTATTTGAAGACGCGAAGACATTTCTTGAACGACTTGAAAATTGTTCCGATGCTGAAATTCTGCATTGGCTGACTATTTTTGAATTTTCCATTCTGGAGCAAACGGGTTCAACGCCGATATGCAACGGCTGTTCAAATTGCAGACGACCGCTTACTAATGACTGGCAGGATTTTTTCTTTAGCTCGACCGCTAACGGCCTGCTCTGCCGAGATTGCGAAGGTGTTTTTATAGACAGAAAGACGATTACCTATAACATCGCCAAACATCTAAACACCCCGGCGGAGCTGCTGTCTGACAAAGCCGCGATTAATCAAACCCAAAATCTACTGCTTGAGTACATAAGCCACGTCTTAGAACGCCCTCTGAAAACGGCCGGAATGGTTTTAAAACTTATAAAATAATTTTCCCCCAACCCTCTTTTGCCTGTGAAATCTTATGTGCAAAACCTGTGAGTTTGCCTGTGAGTTTTGTTACTGCTTTTGCCCCTCCCCCCACCTCTGCCTGCCATAAGCCTCTCACCTGTGAGGGTTAACCAACGTCGCACACCCATTATTGGTAGTTATCCACAATTTTCAGCGGTATCCAACTAACCATAACCCCTTTAAATATAACTATTTAAACTCACCTCCTGCAATCATTTCACAATATACACGTCTATAAGACTACTACTACTTTATATTTCTATATTAATACTAATAATCTACTTGGAGGGGAGGTTAGTGTCCCTTAAAAATAGCTTTATTAGTATAGCTAAATCTCTTTGCTAAAACTATTTTTTTGGTATATACTCACTTGTCTTTAATAAAACGGAATGTTGATAACCTTAGCCAAGTAAAGAGAGACTGAAAATGAAAGTAAAGTTTAATCGGGCAGCATTATCAGAAGCGCTTGCGCTTGTAACGACAGTTGTGCCTTCGCGGACGACCAAGCCGATACTTCAGAGTCTTAAAATTTCAGCGCAGAAAGACGGCGTTTCAATCAGCGCAACGGATTTTGAGATAGGCATTACTTCATTGATAGCGCAGGCTCAAGTGGACGAGGCGGGCGATGCGGTTATTCCGGCCGACCGCTTTGCAGCAATAGTACGCGAAAGCATCGATGAAGTGCTGGAGCTTGAATCAGCGGAAGGCACTTGTCATATTCGCGGAGCGGACAGCGTGTTCACTGTTTATGGTCATCAGCCCGACCAGTATCCGGCAATTCCGGGCTTTGAAGGCGAGGCGCACGTTGAGGCCGACCTGATTAAATTACAGGAAGCCGTTGAGCATTGCTTATTCGCGACAGCGAAAGAAAACACTCGCTATGCTTTGAGCGGTATTTTATGGGAAGCCATCGGCAAGAAGCTGACTATCGTCGGCACAGACGGCAGAAGATTAGCGAAGTATAAGCTCGCCCTGCATGCTGATGCTGATAAGAAACTCGAATCGGAAAAAATAATTGTGCCGGCCAAAACAATGGCTCTGTTAGACAGGGTCAGTGGGACGGATAAAGACAAAGTTTCTGTGCGGTTTGTGGATAACAAAATAATTTTGGCCTGCGGCAATACCGTGATAAGCTCAAATCTTGTTGAAGGCAACTTCCCGAAGTATGAGGATATCATTCCGACAGACTACAAAAATAAACTGCAATTGAATACGGCGGCGACATTGAGCGCGGTTAGAAGAGCGGCATTGCTCACGAACGAAGATTCAAAGGGCATTAAACTGGCTCTTGATAAAAAGTCAGCGGTCTTTACCTGCCGGGCTCCGGAAATGGGTGATTCTGAAATCGCGATGGAAGTCGATTATAAAGGCGAGGCGATCGAAATAGGTTTTAATCCGCAGTTTCTTATAGATGTTCTGAAAGTCATCAGGGAAGATACTTTTGAACTGCATCTTGGCCAATCCGACCGCCCAGGCCTTATTAAGAGCGGCAGCAATTATGTTTATATTGTTATGCCGGTGAGTTTGACATAACGAGGCTAACCGATGGCAATGGACGAAGATGCATTACTTGCCAAAGTGAACAGAACCATCAAACGCCAGCGTCCAGCGGCTGTGCGGTTTGCCACGCTGGCCGGCGAGTTTCAGCGGTTTATCAAAAAGTGCGCAAAGCCGGCGAAACGAAATACGACCGTGCCGCAGGCTTTCGCGGACGCGGTCGGCGAAACAATGGCGCAAAACTGCAAAATAGAATCGCTCGTCAGAGGAACGCTTAAAATAAAAGTTGCTTCCGGTCCATATATGTTCGCGATGCAGATGCAGCTTGGCGACATAATCGAAAAAATACAGGCTCAATGCCCATCGTCAAATATCAGAGAGATAAAACTTCTCTGTTCAAAATAGTTTTTGAATATCGCGAAACGGAAAAAAGAAAAAATGACTGAAAAAGCTCATACTTATGATGCCGGCAGCATTAAAATCCTGTCCGGATTAGACGCTGTTCGTAAAAGACCGGAAATGTATATCGGCAATCGTCAGCAGGGCGGACTGCACCACCTTGTTTATGAAGTGTTGGACAATTCTATCGATGAAGCCCTGGCCGGCAGATGCGATGCGATAATCGTTCGCATTCACGTTGATGGAAGCTGCTCGGTCGAAGACAACGGCAGCGGCATTCCCGTTGACCTGCACAAAGAGACCGGAACAAGCGCGTTGGAAGTGGTTTTGACAACTTTGCACGCGGGCGGCAAGTTCGACCACGATACATATAAAGTCTCCGGCGGTCTGCATGGCGTAGGCGTAAGCGTCGTCAACGCTCTTAGCGAATGGCTCGAAGCGGATATTCATCGCGACGGCGGACATTGGCACTTTGAATGCCGGCGCGGAGATTCACAAGGCCCGGCACAGCGCGTCGGCGACTCGACAAAACGCGGAACGATAATAAAATTTCTGCCCGATGAAGAAATTTTCGGCGATATCATCTTTGATTCCGACACGCTGCAAAAAAGAATACGCGAAGTGGCGTATCTTAACGCAGGCATTAAAATCACTTTTCAGGACGACAGAAATAACAGAAAAGACGTTTTCCATTTTGAAGACGGCCTGAAAGAATTCGTCAAACATCTTAACGACGGCAAAGAGTCGTTGCATTCCGAGGTAATCTACTTCAAAAAAGACGACCCGACAACGGGAATGGCCTGCGAAATAGCGATGCAGTATAACACCAGCTACGTCGAAAACGTATTGGCCTTTGCGAACAACATAAGAAACATCGACGGCGGTACGCATATGAGCGGCTTTAAAACCGCCCTTACCCGAACGATGAATGCTTATGCCCGCAAAGAAAACCTGCTCAAAAACGGCCAGCCCCCGACCGGCGAAGATGTTCGGGAAGGCCTGACAGCGGTTATATCCGTCAAACTGCCAGACCCGCATTTTGAGGCGCAGACGAAAGTAAGACTTGCGAATCCCGAAATGGGCGGCTTTGTCGAAACAACGGTGAACGAACAGCTTGGCAATTATCTTGAAGAAAATCCGGGACAGGCAAAGAAAGTCCTCACGAAAGCTATTCAGGCGGCAGCGGCGAGAGAGGCCGCGAGAAAAGCTCGAGAGCTTACCCGCAGAAAAGGCGCTCTTGGCGGCGGGTCGCTGCCGGGCAAATTGTGGGACTGCTCCAGCAAGGAAATTTCAGAGACGGAACTGTTTCTTGTTGAGGGTGATTCGGCGGGCGGAAGCGCAAAGGGCGGCAGGAACAGAGAAATTCAGGCGATACTGCCCCTGCGCGGTAAAATTCTTAACGTCGAAAAGGCAAGACTCGACAAAATGCTCGGCCACGAGGAAATACGCACGCTCATCAGCGCATTGGGAACGGGCATCGGCACAGATGATTTTGATTTCAGCAAATGCAGATATGGCAAGCTTGTTCTTATGACCGATGCCGATGTTGACGGCGCGCACATCAGAACGCTGCTTTTGACTTTTCTTTTCAGGCAAATGCCGGAGCTTTTTGAACACGAGTCGATTTATATCGCTCAACCGCCGCTTTATGAACTTGCCATCAAGGGCAAGAAAAAACCCGAATATATTCTTACTGAACAGGATATGCGCAAGCGTATGGTCTCCAGGGGTATTGAAGGAACAACGCTGATAATCAGTGAGGCGGGCAAAGACAGAATTCTTGCCGAGGCCGAGCTGAAGGAAATGGTCAAACTTCTCGGCGACCTCGAACGTAATATATCCGTGCTTGAACGCAGGGGAATAGCGTTTAAGAATTTTGTTTTGACGCAGTATGACGGCAGCAAATTGCCGGAGTATCTTGTCAGGCAAAACGGGCAGAACGAATTTTATTATGCAAGAGCCGAGTTTGCGAAGAAAAAGTCGCAAATCGAGGCTGCTGCCGAGGAACTGAACGACCAAATCGAGAAAGGTTCAGCCGAGGAATTGCACGAAGTCGGCAGAGCGAATGAAATTAACGCCAAGCTGAAAGACAAATTCGGGCTGGATTTTAAGGATTTTCTCCTGAAAGCCGAGCGGAAAGTTTCTGGAGAAGCTATGCCCACAAAGTTTAAGCTGGTTAATGAGGCTGAAGAGTTTGAAATTGCCTCACTTGACCAGGTTTTTGCCGGTGTTAAGCAAATTGGCGGCAGGGGTATCGAAATAAAGCGATTCAAAGGTTTGGGCGAGATGAACGCCGAGCAGCTCTGGGATACGACTATGGACCCTGCCAAAAGGACACTTTTGAAGGTAACTCTCGACGATGCGGGCGAAGCAGACAGACTTTTTAGTATTTTAATGGGGGACGACGTCGAAAAACGCCGAAACTATATACAGGAACACGCACTGGAAGTGCAGAATCTTGATGTGTAAATAGTAGGGGCGAACCTATGTGTTCGCCCAAGTATGACTGATTATTGTTTTTTAGCTTGAAAAACGCTATTCTTGTGTCATACTATAGGTCAGGACGAACAGAATGGAAAGGATTGAACTATGACAAGAGGATCTAAAATCCTGTTGGTGGTTTTTGCGCTGATTACGCTTACATCCGGCTGTACCTCAAACAGACAAAAAACAATGTACGGCGAAAAAGTTAATGACAAGCAGCTTACCGGCACAACCGATAAGCAAAAGGCGAAACTGCTCAAAAGCCTTGACCGTAAGTACGAAAACCCCAAAGCTCACTATGCACTCGGCAAAATCTATCATTCCGAAGGACTGTGGGATAAGGCCGAGTGGGAGTACAACAAAACGCTCGCTTTCGACCCGATGCATCACGAGGCGCAGGCATCGGTAGTTAAAGTGCTTAAGGACAGAGACGACGCGGCAAAAGCCGAGGCAATCGCCGAGATGTATATCAATCAGGCCGGCATCAGCGCAAAGCATTCGCTCATTCTGGGCAGAGCGTTTCAGGAAAGAGGACTCGACGAGTACGCCCTTACCTGCTTTAAACAGGCTCATAATCTTGCCCCAAATTCTGTGGTGATAAATAAACAGCTTGCCTATTATTATCTGCTCAAAAAAGACAACGCCAACGCAGAGACATATCTCCGCAGAGCGTTTGAGCTTAACCCGAACCAGCCGGAAATCGCCAGCGAATTAGGCAAACTCGGCATACAGGTCGAAGTGCCTAAGAAAAAAGTCAAAGAGACTAAAAAAATAGACAAAAAGCTGGATCTCGATAAGGTGAAATAGTACCGGCGGGTATAGCCCGGATTCCGCAGTTTGGGCTAATCCCAGGGATGTTCTTTGATTGCTTTTAAAATCGCCTCTGCGCATTCGAGAGCGGCGAGGCCTTCCTCGGCTGTTACTTCAGGCCGAAGCGAACTATCGAGAATGGAATTTAAAAACGATTCCTGCTCAACCCGCAGCGGTTCTCTGTCGTCAATATCAAGCTGCTCGATGTGCAGCAAATCAGGCCAGTTAACGCCGGTAAAATCGAAATCGCCCTGTGCCTGTTTTTCCTTAACCCATTTTACAGCGTCAATGTTGCCGTCCGCCTTGATAACAACTCCCTCTTTTTTGAAAAAATCAAGACTCAAATACGCCTGCCTGCTGAACACTCTTATTTTGCGAACGGTTTTGAGAGCGAGCCTCGATGCGGTTATGTTGGCTATGCAGCCGCTGGCGAAAACAATTCTCGCGTTGCAGATGTCTTCATAGTCGCCGATTACATTCACGCCGGTGGCATCGACTTTGACGATTTTGCTTTGAGCCAGCGCAAGGATAATGTCAATATCGTGAATCATCATATCCAGGACGACGCCGATGTCCGTGGAGCGAAATGAATACGGGCTTATTCGCGTCGCTTCGATAAATTTTGCTTCAATCTTTAGACGCTGCATCGCCTGGACAACCGGATTGCACCGTTCGGAATGTCCGACGGCAACGATTGTGTTATGCTCTTTTGCCAGAGCGACGATTTTTCGTCCTTCTTCCGAACTGGCGGCAAGAGGCTTTTCTATAAGCACGGGAATTTTATTGCTGATTAAAACTTCCGCCAGAGCAAGATGACTTTTTGTCGGGGCGGAAATTGTTACAGCGTCAACTTTGCCGACCAGGTCCCTGACATCAGAAAAATATTCGCATTTATATTCTTTGGCGAGCTTTTTGCCCTTTTCCTGCTGAACATCGGCTATCGCGACGAGTTTGCTCTGCGGGAGTTTATGCAGAACCTTTGCGTGGATATTTCCCATTTTGCCGGCGCCGATGACCGCTGTGCGAAGCTGCTTGATTTGCTGGGACATTTTCTATTCTTTTCTTCTTGACGCTTCAAGAAATCTGCCGAATCTTTGTTTGTTGCTATTGAGAATCGCCTGGCACATTGCCCTGACGTTTTCATCAATGCCAGGCTCTTCAATAAGAGCCTGCACGTTTTTCAGCAGAGGGGTTTTTGTTCTGAACAGCGTTTTGTAAGCTTTCATTATAGCGGCCTGCTGCTGTTCGTTCAGACCTGCGCGGTTGAGGCCTCTTTCGTTTATGCCCCTTACCTCCGGCGGATAGTGGCCGCTTACAATCACGAAAGGCGGAACATCGTGATTGAGACCGGAAAACGCGGCGGCATAAGACCATTTGCCGACCGTGGTGAACTGATGTATCTGCACGGTGCCGCTCAACCAGGCTCCTGTTTCGATTTTGCAGTGTCCGCTGATTTGTGTATTATTGCTCAACACGACCTTATCTTCAACGATACAGTCGTGTCCGATGTGTGCGCTGACCATAATTAAATTATTATTTCCGACCGTCGTTGAGGCATCGTGGTAAATGCTCGGATGAATCGTAACAAATTCGCGAATCATATTGTTATTTCCGATTTCAAGTCCGCCGCATTTTGTGTCCGGCCTTGCGCCGAGCATTTGCGGATTTCTGCCGATTACGCAGTTCGGATAGAAAACATTCATTGTGCCGACCTTTACGCCCTTGCCGATTACGACGTTGGCATCGAGAATACAGCCATCGCCGATTTGCGCGTCTTCGTCTATAAAACAGTTTGGTCCGATTACAACATCATTGCCGATTTTTGCGCTCGATTCTACTACCGCTGTCGAATGTATCTTACTCATTATTCTTTTTCCTGAAAATAGTATTTCTTCCGCCGCAGGCGGACTCTGCATTTTTTATATTTCATATTTTATTTTTGATTTTCTTACACTGCGTCGTCGTCAACGAGCATAAACATTATTTGTGCTTCGGCCGCCAAAATGCCCGATACCAACGCCTGACATTTGCAAATCGCCGTTTTGCTTCTTACTCTGACCGTTTCCGCCGTAAGCACAAGCTGGTCGCCCGGCACGACGGCCTTTCTGATTTTAACCGCGTCCATTCCGAGCAGAACGGCAAGTTTGCCTGTAAGCTCCAGCTTTTGGGCAAAGAGCAGGCCTGACACCTGTGCCATCGCCTCAAGAATCAGCACGCCCGGCATTATCGGCGTGCCGGGAAAATGTCCCTGAAAAAACAACTCGTTGAACGTAACATTTTTTATTCCTTTGATGGATTTGTCGCCGTCAATTTCGATTACCTTGTCAACCAGCAGAAACGGATAGCGATGCGGCAGAATCTTCTGAATTCTGCGAATGTCAAGCAGCGCGTCTGTTCCCGATTTGCTTATTCTGTCGCGCTGCTCGGCCATTTCTAAAAGTTTGGCGGCAAGTTTCTGATTCAGATTGTGGCCGCTTTTGTACGCTACAATCCTGCCGAAAATTTTTCTGCCGACAAGACTAAGGTCGCCGATGAGGTCAACTACTTTATGTCTTACGCATTCATCGGGAAATCGGAAACTGTTTTTAATCGGGCCGTCGGAGCTTATAACCAATATCTCTTTTGGACTTAGATGAGCGCCGATGCCGTGAGACTGAAACTGCCGAGCCTCGGCTTCGAGCAGAAACGTCCTGGCCGGTGCGAGATAATTTTCAAAGTAGTCCGTACTCAACGTGCAGGTAAGCTGCTGCCTGCCGATGCCGGTGTGCTTTGTGTAATCCATATCATAAGTAATTTCGAGAGCCTGACCTTCGCAGGGCAGAGCGTAAATCGACGCGCCAGCCTCACTGATAACCACCGGCTCGGTTATAGTAAATTCTCTTCGCGGTCTTTGCTGCTCGGTATATCCACATTTTTTCAGAGTCTTGAAATACTCAAGACTTCCGCCGTCAAAGCCGGGCATCTCCGGGCCTTCGACTTCGATTATGAGATTATCAATTTCCAGAGCACTGACCGCCGCCATACAATGCTCGGTGGTCTCGACGGCGACATCGCCTTTGCGAAGAGCCGAGCGGCGCATTCGTTCGGTGATATTTTTAATGTTCGCCTCTATGCGAACCGGCGGCTCAACATCCGTCCGTATGAAAACAACGCCGGTATCGACATCGGCCGGAGCAAATCTGACCTTGGTATCCGCTCCGCCGAACATACCTTTGCCGGCAAGTTTTGCTTCTTCAGCTATTGTTCGCTGCGGCTTCAAGAATCTCTATCCTTTTAATAAGCTGTTTAAGCTCTTTATTTATTTCTGGCAGTTTTCGCGTTAGAATCACCTGCTTTGCAAAATCTTTAATATCTATCGCCGGCGCTCCGAGCACCTGCTTACCTGCGGGAATATCGTTCATAACGCCGGCCTGCGCGCCTACTTGAACCCCATCGCCGATGACTATATGGTCTTTTATTCCGACCTGACCGGCAAGAACAACGCCGTTGCCCAGTTTGGTGCTGCCGGCGATTCCGACCTGGCCGGCAATCAGACAGCATTTGCCGATTACAACGTTATGAGCGATGTGAACAAGATTATCAACCTTTGTCCCTGCTCCGATTATTGTATTGCCGAATTTGGCTCTGTCAACACAGGCGTTTGCGCCGATTTCGACACAGTCCTCAATCACCACTCCGCCCGTGTGCGGAATCAACTGGTGGCCGCCATCAAAGAAATAATATCCGAAGCCTGTCGAACCGATTACGCTATTGGCAGAAATTATACAATGATTGCCGATTTTGCAGTTGTGATAAATTACGACGTTATCGTCAATTCGGCAGTCATCGCCGATAACGGAATTTTCGCCGACTTTGCAGCCTGCTTTGATAATCGTTCTTTCGCCGATTACCGCGCCTTTTCTTACGCAGACAAATTCCCCTATCGATGCCGTTGGCGCAATGACGGCGCCCTGCTCGACAATCGCGTTTTTGTGTATGCCTATCTGTGCAGCCGAAATTTTCGGCGTAAATTCCTTCAAAACCGCAATCAGCGCCTTTTCAACATTTTTGACGACAAGCAGCGGAATGCTCGTTTCTATTTTTTTGGAAACGATAACCGCTCCCGCTTTGCAGGCGGCGATATTTTTCAAAAGATTTTCGTTGGATACAAAAGTGATGCTATCCGGCGTTGCGGATTCAAACGGCGCAGCCCTGCAGATCTCGCCGGTACCATCGCCGATAAGTTCAGCGCCCGCTATTTCCGCGAGCTGACTGACCGTATATTTTTTTTGTAATACTTCACTTGCCATCTACTTTTCTCTGTGTTCTCTGTGAACTCTGTGGCTAACATTCTTACTGTGGGTTGGCCTTGTCCATAGCCGTCAGCGCTTCTGCCGTAATGTCAAATTCCGGATTAAAATAAAGCAGCTTATGTGTTTTGGTCGTAAGGACTAATTCTGTGGGACTTTCCGCAGCGGGAGAAGAATCAGGCCTGTTAAGGTAGTTATCATCTCTGCTGAAAACCATATCGAGGCCTTTTTCCTTAGCCAAAATCGTAATCACTTCAAGAATTTTGCGATAGATTTTTTCCTTGCCCTGCATTTCCATCACGGTAAGTTCCTGCTGATAATATTCCTTCTGCGCCTCAAGTTCCGACTGTTTGAGCATCAGCGCCTTGAGCATTGTCATATAATCGGCACTGTCCTGTTTGCGTTTGCTCAAAGCGGCCTTGTCAACTTCTATCGTTTCTTCAAGTTTTTTTAGTTCGTTGAATTTTTTATCGCCCTCGGCGGAGAGATTTTTCTCGACAGTTTGCTTCATAAGGCATTTTTCAAATACATCCTTAATGCTCACAACGCCTATCTTCACCATCGCCGCCGGCTTGTCCTTGGCTGCCTGCGAATACTGCAAGCCTGTCAATATTATCGCCGGAGTCAGAATAACCATCGCAACAAAACTTGTTTTTTTCATATTTCACCTTCCATAGTTTTAATTTCTGTTTTATAAACTTCATCGGCGACAGCCGATTCCACAGTTTTTCACTTTTCACTTTTAGTTTTTCACTTTTCACTTTTAGTTTTTAACTTTTATTAGAACAGACTTCCAACTGAGAAGCTGAACATCTGCGTATCGTCTTCTTCGTCTCTCATAACAGGCAGACCGAGTTCAAATCTCATCGGCACAGGCCCGAACCACTGCGGTATCATAATCTGCACGCCGATACCGACCGATGCCCTTATTCCGCCGGTCTCAATCATAGCGGTATCCACGAATAATAATCCAGACAGCGTCTCGCCGACCATCGGCATTACAATTTCGCTGCTGGCCGTGGCAATCCATTTACTGCCGACAGGGTCGCTGTCGCCGCCGGAACGCGGACTTATGCCGCGATAATCAAAACCGCGAATGCTGCCGCTGCCGCCCGCGTAAAACTTTTCAAACATAGGAGCGTCGCCGACAATCGTGCCGCCGTACACCTTTGTTTCCAAAACTGTTTTTCTTCGAGCAAGGTCCTCGCGAAGTGTTTTATACCAGCGATGCGTTCCTTCAAGAATGCCGAAATTATGGTCGAGCATAACCTGCTCATAAGTAATTTCGTAACTCTTGCCTTTTGTCGGACTGTATCGGCTGTCGGTAGTGTCTCTTCCGAAACCTATCTTAACGCCGGCAAGAATATTGCTTCCCTTAACTTTCCTTACTTCCTTCGGAGCGTCATTATCGAGGTTCACGACTTTAACATCTTCAAGCCTGAACGCAAGAATTCTGTAATAGCCCTTCTTTAGTCTTTTGGTAAAACCGACGTATCCTTTGAGCCGTTCTTCGTCGTAGCTTTCTCTGCCTCGCTGCCAGCTTGAAGCCGACAGGGTCATCGAAATCGGTTTATCTTTTAGATAAGGCTCCGTGAACGTAATTGAATATCTGCTCACTTCCGTGCCTGGCTCAAGGGCGATTCTTAATCGCTGGCCTGCGCCTTTGAAAGAATCATCGGAGAAAAATTTTCGCCAGCTTTTCGGCCATTTTTTGTAATCAAAATTTCTTTGCTCGTATATCACCTGGCCAATTAGGCCGTCCGAACTGCTGACACCTGCGCCGAACATTATCGAGCCGGTCTTGCCTTCGGTAACGCGAACTTCGGCGTTTTTCTCGCCGGGGACGTTATCGTCAACAGGCGTAATCGTCGCTGTCTGGGTATAAACGCCGCCTTTGATGTCTTTTTCCAGCGAGCCTTCGCCGTCGCCGCGAGCGATATGAGCGTTATACCATTCGCCGGGCTTGAATTCCTTCTCGTCAAGCACGCGTCTTATGACCTTGTCCTGCACGCCGCGGTTGCCGGAGATATTGATTTGTCCGACTTTGAAACGATTATCTTCTTTTACTTCAAAGCGAGCGATTATCTTATCGTTATTTGTGAACTGTCTTATGGATTCAACCTTGACATCCACAAAGCCGAGCTGCCTGTAATCTTTCAGTATTTCATCTTTGTCGTAATCGGCCTTTTCGTTACTGTAAAACTGCCCTTCCTTGAGCCTGAACGTACTCATCAGGTTGGCATCGCTGAAAAACTCATTGCCGACAATGTCTATTTTCTCAACGTCATACTGCCTGCCCTCGGCTATTTTATATGTTACCGCGACAATTTTATCATTCTTACTGAATTCAGTTGCGGGCGTAACTTTCGTATCGAGATAGCCCCTTCTGTCATAGGCCTTTTGCAGATTGACTACGTCATCATCAATAACCTGCTGCTTGAAATAGTTTTGAAAAATCCCCAACTGCTTTGGCTTGCTCTTAACGACCGGCTTAAGCTCTTTGGTCTTTATCGCCGAGTTGCCTTCAAATCGGAGCTTCTTGATTTTTACTCTCTGGCCGCATTCTATTTTATAATTCAGCACGCCCTGACCGATTTGCGAATCGTCGGATTCAATTTTGGCAAACGGATAGCCCTTCTTGTGATAGTGCTCGGTGAGTTTTTCTTCGCCTGCTTTGGCGGTAAATTTATCAAAATAGTCGCCCCTGGCAAATCCGACTTCCTCAATCAGCTTTTTGCTGTCGTATTTTTTATTCCCGCTGAAAGTTACGCTGCGAATTACGTTTTTTTCTTTTACAACAAATGTGAGTTTCACTTTTTCGCCGGCAGCGACAACGCTGTAATACGAAAGTTCAATACCTCGCAGCGCGGCAACTCTGCTCACGTCTTCCTGCACCGTACCAATATCAAACGCCTGCCCGGCTCTGCTTCTTACCGCAGAAATTATTTTCGCGTCGCTCACATAAACATTGCCGGCGGTTTCCACACTGTCGATAATTTTGCCCTGTTCTTCAGCAGCATCTGCATTCGGGTCCTGCGCATAGCAAAAACTGCTTATAATAAGCAGCATTGCTAAAACAGAAAAACGCGGCCACACTCTGTTTTCTGAACAGAACTCGAAAATCCGCATAAAATCCCTTTCCTGCTAAATATGAAATGTTTCGCCTTAAGGCGAATTCCACATTTTTTATATTTTATTTTTTATATTTAATCTTTCTTAAAACGGTTCCTGCGTTCTTGCAAGATCGTTAAATCGCGTACACATACCATTCCAGTTCAATTCCACTGTGCCGGTCGGGCCGTTACGCTGCTTGGCGATAATCAGTTCTGAAATATTGGTATCAGTATAATCTGTTTCGCCCTTATGATAATAATCTTCACGATGCAGAAGCATTACGACATCGGCATCCTGTTCAATACTGCCGCTTTCACGCAAATCGCTCATAAACGGCTTATGGCCTTCTCTGCCTTCTGAAGAACGGTTCAACTGACTCAAAACCACCACAGGCACTTCTAATTCCCTGGCTAAAGCCTTCAAATATCTGCTTATCGTACTTACTTCCTGCTGTCGGCTCTCAACCCTGCCGCCGGTGCTCATAAGCTGAAGATAATCGACTACTATACATCTTATTCCATATTGAGCCTTAAGTCTGCGAGCCTTGCCGCGCAACTCCAGCGGAGTCAGGCCGGGGCTGTCATCAACATAAATAGGTTTGTCGCTCAATTCGCTTGCCGCCTGAACAAGCTCCTGATACTGCTCGTCATTGAGCATTCCTTTTCGTACTAACTGCGAATCCATCATCGCTCTGCTGCAAAGCATTCTCTCTGCCAACTGCTGTTTGCTCATTTCGAGAGAAAATATCACAACAGGCATATTATTATCTGCGCCGATATGCTCTGCGATATTCATCGCGAAACTGGTCTTGCCCATACTCGGCCTGCCTGCGATTATTATCATTTCGCCGTTTTGAAGACCGCAGGTTTTTTCGTTAAGCTCCGCAAAACCCGTCGGAAGACCCGTAACCTGATGGCCTTCGCGTTTATCAATCGCCTCGAACGCCTGTGTGAGCAAATCCTTAATTGAAACCGCTGCGCCGCTGATTTTCTTCTCGGTTACCTGGAATATCTTCTGCTCGGCGCGGTCAAGCTTTTCGCCGACGTCGCCGCCTGCGTCGAACGCCTCGGTCATTACATCGCCCGCCGCCGAGATTAGCTCGCGAAGCATCTGCTTTTCCTGCACAATGTTGACATACTGCTCGACATTTGCGCTGGAAGGCACGGACTCGGCTATCTTCATCAGATACTCCGGCCCGCCGACCTCGTCAATCTGATTGCGCTTTTTGAGTTCATCGCGCAAAAGAACAAGGTCGAACTTGCCATTGGTCTTTTCCCAAAGATGGACAATGGCATCGAACATCATCTGATTTTCCAGCCGGTAAAAAGAATCTGTCTTTACCTTCTGGATTACCAGACCGATGCACTCCGGGTCAAGGAGCATCGACCCAAGAACCGCAGCTTCAGCCTCAAGAGATTCCGGCATCGTCCTGCCCGAAATCATCTCGGCGTTCATCGAAGAACCGCCAGACTGGCTCGCAGCGGCGTTCTTATTCCGCGTTTGTTTGCTCGGTTGAGTCATCGGCAGCTTCAGCAATCTGTCCCTCGGGGACTACTGTTACTTTTACCGTTGCGGTTATGTCCGCAGCAAATTTAATGCGCACGCTAAACTCTCCGGCCTCCTTAATATGGTGGTCGAGACGAACAAACTTGTCGGCAATCTCGAAGCCCTGCTGCCGGAGATTCTCGGCAATCTGACTTTCAGAAATCGAACCAAACAAATTGCCCTGCTCGTTGACCTTGGCTGCGATAACGGCTTCCGCCCCTTCGACCTTCTCGGCAATTTTCTTCAAACGCTCAAGAGCGACATTGCGCTGCTCGGAGCGTTTGGCCTTTTCTTCGGCCATTGCCTTTATCTTGCTCTCGCTCGGAACAACAGCGACCCGCTGCGGCAAAAGATAATTCCGCGCATAGCCTTCTTTAACTTCGACTACGTCGCCATACCAGCCGAGACTCTCAACATCTTCACAAAGTAAAACCTTCATACTAATATCTCCAATAACCTTTTGGATTCTCTTATGATTTTTAAACAAAAGCCGCTTATTAGCTCGTGAACGGCAGCAAGCCTATGAAACGCGCGCGCTTGATTGCCAGTCTGACTTTACGCTGGCAGCACGCACAGTTGCCGCTGCGCTTGCGGGAAAATATCTTGCCCCGATGCGTAAGCAGCTTGCTCAAAACCTCAAGGTCCTTGTAGTCAACGTACTCCGTCTTCGACCGGCAGAACCTGCATTGTGTCTGTTCACGAACATTTTCTTTGCGTTTTTTACGCTTGTTCACGTCTGTTTTGCTCTTTTTAAAGCCTTGCGCTCTCACTGAAAGCTACTCCTAAAACCTAAAAATATTTTAATTTTTATTTAGCCAACTATAAAAAAGCACTAAATCCGAATATCTAAATCCTAAACAAATCCAAATTACCAAAACTCAAATGTCAAAAACTTGCGAATTTGGCGTTTTGAGCCTTTAAAAATTCGAGTTTTGAATTTGTTTCGGATTTAGGATTTAGTGCTTAGGATTTTATCATAGTTTGCATCTTTTTCATTATGTCATTTAAAACGGTATATCATCTCCGCCGGTCTGCGGCGGCTCGGCTGAACCATAATCTTCCGAAGGCGCCTGCGATTCGCTGCCGGCAGAACTGCTGTGTTCGCCGCCATGCTCGCCGGCTCCGCCTGCGCCGAGAAACTGGAATGTTTCTGCCGTAACGTACAGCTTGCTTTTTTTTACGCCGTCTTTGCCTGTCCAACTGTCAAAGGTAAGCCTGCCTTCGACCAGCAGCGGTTTGCCCTTTTTGCAATACTTATTTATCGTCTCGGCTGGCTTGCCAAACGACCTGCAGTCAACAAAGCAAACTTCCTGCTTCATTTGACCGTCCTGCCCCTTCCATTGCCGGTTAATCGCAAGTCCGAAATTAACCACTGCCGTCTGGCTGGGCAAATACGTCAACTGCGGGTCCCGCGTAAGGTTGCCTGCCAAAATAACTTTATTAAAATTCGCCATTTTACCCTCTAAAACCATTGTAGAGACGCACGGCCGTACGTCTTTACTATTTTTCTAATTCTTCCGCGACTTCCGGCGGAATTACAACATCGCTAACCGGCTTTTTGGCAGCTTCAGCTACCACAGCCGCAGGCGACGGAGGAGGAACAACACCCTTCTCAAACATCTGGAACGGAGTATCCTTTTCCATATCTTCCTTTGTAATATGGTCGCCGCGAAGTATCAAAGCCCGTACAACACGCTCCGAAAGCTGAAAATCTCTTTCAATCACGGTGAGTTTTTCCGTAGCACAGTTGAAATAGACAAGGATGTAAGTGCCTCTCTTCTTGCCTTCAATCTCATAAGCCAAAGGTCTCTCGTCCCATTTGCGCATACTGACGATTTCAACTTCGCTGCGGTCGAGTATCTTCTTAATGTGGTCATTGATGCCCTGCCAGTCGGCTATTGCCTCGGCTGAATCTACAAGAATCAGCGCCTCATACAACCTTTTTGTTACTGTTTCCAAATTTCTATCTCCTAAATGATTTTATATGCGTTTTCTTTTCATTATTCATTATTCACTGTTCACTATTCATTCTTCTATTAAATCTGTTCATCGCGACAGCGATGCCTTCGGTCAGCCAAACCATCGCGGCTTTCGTCGCTTCCATAACAGCCTTGTCTATCAGCTCTCGTTCGGCTTTGTCAGGCCGGGACAAAACATAATCGCGTCCTGCCCAGTCGCCTTTACCGCCGATTCCGATACGCAGCCTGCCGAACTGGTCTGTCCCAAGCTTGGCGACAATATCCGCAAGACCGTTATGTCCGCCAGCCGAGCCGCCCGAACGAATCCGGAGCATTCCAGGCTCAAGAGCCAAATCATCAGTAAGAACCAGCACGTCGCCGGGAGCGATTTTATAAAAATTGCAAACTGCCGAGACTGCCTGACCGCTGTTATTCATAAACAGCATTGGCTTCAACAATATTAACTTTTTACTGCCGATATTTATCTGGCCGAAAGAAGCTCCGAACTTTTCTTTGTCCATCTCGACTTTCAGCCCGTCAGCGAGCAGGTCGAGCGCGTCAAACCCGACATTATGCCGAGTCCCGCGATATTCTTCGCCCGGATTACCAAGCCCTGCCACTAATCGTATATCATCCATTTAAACACTTCGCGAACGCTGTTCCAAATCCGTTATTTTTTATCTTCGGATTCTTCCTCGCCTTCCTTAGGCTTGCGTTCAGTAATTACTTCCGGACTTGTCGGCTCTTCGCCTGTTTCAGCAGCTTCTTCAGCAGGAGCGGCAGTCGGTACAAAGCAGGCTATCAGCAGTGTTTCCGGATTAGTCAGCAGCTTAACGCCCGCCGGCAGAACAACGTCTTTTGCGAAAATGGATTCGCCGACCTTCATCGCCTTGACAGACACGTCAATAGTCGCCGGTATCTCAACAACCGCGCACTCGACTTCTAATTTATCCAAATGCGATTCGAGAATGCCGCCTTCCTGTTTGCCGGCCGGTACGCCCTTATAGTTGACAGGCACCTCAACCTTGACTTTTTCGCTCAAGTCAACACGCAGAAAATCAGCGTGAATGATTGTGCTGCCAAGATAATCGTGCTGAACGCTTTTTATCAGCAGTTTTTCCGTCTTGCCGTCAATGTCAACGTCGAAAAGCCGGTGGCCGTGATGAAGGCCCTCGGCAAACGCGTGCTGGTCGATTGCAATCGCTGTCGGCTGCTGCTTGTGGCCATAAACTATGGCCGGAATCTTTTTCTGACTCCGCAGCTTCGCAGCACACTTTGTGCCAACTTCATTTCTTGTTTCAGCTTTTAATAATATCTCTTTTGCCGCCATTTTTTACCTCTTCTAAAGTTCAATTGTGCAGGATTGCGTTCCTGCGTCTCTACTTTCAATTATGAAACATTGCGCTTATTGATTCGTTTCTGTGAATACGTTTTATTGCTTCGCCGAGAATCTCGCAAACCGTCAAAACTTTGAGATTCTTTATTTTGCCCGCCTTTTCGTCTAACGGTACCGTATCGGTAACGACTATCTCGTCAATCGGAGCTTCGTTGATTCTTTCAATCGCCGGTCCGCAGAATATCCCGTGCGTCGCGCCGACGAACACCTTCTTGGCGCCGCGTTCCTTTACGATTTTCGCCGCCGTAGCGATAGTTCCAGCCGTCGAAATTATATCGTCGCACATAATAACGTTTCGGCCTTCGACCGAGCCAATCATCTCGCACGCCTCGACAAGATTTGCGCTGACTCTTCTTTTGTGAATTATCGCCAAATCGCCGTTAAGGCTGCGAACATATCTCGCCGCCCGCTTGATATTGCCGACATCGGGCGAAACGATGGTAAGATTATCAATTTTCTTATCCCTGAAGTGCTTGGTCAGCACAGGCTCGGCAAACAGATGGTCAACCGGAATATCGAAAAATCCCTGAAGCTGCGCCGCGTGCAAATCCATCGCCAAAACTCTGTCCGCACCCGCCGTTGCTATCAGATTGGACATCAACTTGGCTGTTATCGGCACTCTGCCTTCGTCTTTCCTGTCCTGACGGGCATAGCCGAAATACGGTATAACCGCCGTTACTCTCGTAGCGCTCGCGCGTTTAAGACAGTCTAAAAATATCAAAAGCTCAACGATATTTTCGTCAACAGGCTCGCACCCCGACTGAACAACGAAACAGTCTTTGCCGCGAACATCGTCTTCGCATTTGATAATTTTTTCGCCATCCGGAAAACGCTCAACCTTGGCGCCGCCTATCGGCACGCCGAGATATTTGCATATCCGAGCCGTAAGCTCAAGATTGCTCGAACCGCTGAAAACTTTTATATTATCACTCAAAAACATTTTATAATTTCCTGTCGATTCCGCCGGCGGTTTGTCATTTCGACCGCAGGGAGAAATCTATTTAAAATCTCATCGGCCAAAGGCCGATTCCACAGTTTTTCACTTTTCACTTTTAGTTTTTAACTTTTTTTTATATCGCCGGCGTTCACAACCGAACCGGCCTTCAAATTATACCCGCTCGGCACATCTATCGGCGCAACCAATATCGTTCCCGGCCCGATATAAACATCATCGCCGATTTGGCTCTTATGAATCGTTTTGCCGTCATAATTAGCCGTTATCGCGCCTGCTCCGATATTTACATTTTTGCCGATTACCGCGTCGCCGATAAAACTATGATGCCTTGCCCGAACGCCGTCGCCGAGCGTGGAATTTTTCACTTCGGTAAAAACGCCCAGAACAACATCGTCTTTCAGAATCGCCCCCTCGCGCAAATAAGCGAAAGGCCCGACCCTGCAATTACTCCCTATCTTTATCTGTCCGTGAATATATGTGAACGGCTCAATTACCGTATCCTGCCCGATTTCCGCCCGAGCGTCAATCCAGGTATTCGGCGGGTCAACAATCGTTACACCGGCCTTCATCAGCCTGTCCTGAACCCTCCGCTGCATAATTTTGCCCGCTTCGCTAAGCTGCTGACGATTATTAACGCCAATTGCGTCTTCAGCCGCCACCGCCGTTACCGCGACGACCTTATGCCCCGCCGCTATAATCAAATGCAATGCGTCGGTCAGATAATACTCATTTTTAACGTTGTTCGGCGTAATCTTGCTCAACGCCTCGAACAGCGTCTTATTTTTGAAACAATAATAACTCGGATTTACTTCTTTTATGGTCTTCTGCTGCGGATTGCAGTCGCCGTCTTCGACAATGCCCTGAATGTTGCCGTACCCATCGCGAATAATCCTGCCGTAGCCTTTTGGATTATCAAGAATCGCCGTTGCCAAAGTCGCCGCTGCCGATTCCTGGCCGTGCTTTTCAATCAAAGTCTTAACGATTTCAGAACGAATCAAAGGCATATCGCCGCAAAGTATCAGCGTATCGCCGTCAAAGTTTTCTAAGTATTCTTTGCAGCACAGAACAGCGTGTCCTGTTCCCTTGCGTTCTTTTTGCTCGACCCAGACGATATTTTTATCGTCGCCGAATCGTTCGATTACCTGTTCTTTGCCGTAGCCGACGATTATATACATCTTTTCAACGCCGGCGCTTCGACAGGCATCAATAACATAAGCCAGCATCGGCCTGCCGCATACTTCGTGCAGAACCTTCGGCAGCTTCGTATTCATTCTGCTGCTGACACCCGCCGCCAATATTATCGCTACTTTTTCAGCCATAAAACAGTCTCGCCAAAGGCGAATCCACAATTTTTATTTTTTATTTTTGATATTTAATTTTTTTATACTACCCGGTCTGGACTCGAACCAGAAATAGAGGTACCAAAAACCTCTGTGTTGCCAATTACACCACCGGGTAAGCAAAAGCGGAAAACTCAAAGCTGAAAATCCAAAACTAAAGACGCAAAAATGCCGTCGGAACATTCAACTTTTAATTCTTCTGTTTTCACGGTGTCCGTTTTCGAGTTCGGACGGATTGTCCTGCCGGAGGCCTGAACTGACTATGCCGTGATGCGGTCAATCCATAATACGCCCCGTTCGGCACGGAACTTTGATGGTACTATAACATACCCTATCGTCAAAGCAAGACTTTTTTCTTTAAAAAAACCTCATTTTCAGTACTGATATCGACCACGACCACCTGTATTTTCACCAGTTTCGGGAAAATTGGTTAAAATCTTTCAGGTTTAATATCCCATCTCGGTCAAAATCCCCGCCTCTGCAATTAAAATTCAGCCAGTTACAGGCGCCAAGCCATTCCTCTGCGATAATATGCAAATCCCGAAAATCAACTTCACAGTCGCCGGTCAAATCGCCGAGCGGTTTAGGCCTCCGCACACTGCCGCATCGGCTCTGACAAACCCCGCTGCCCCAATCACTTGCGAGAAAAACATAATCGACATTATTTACTTCACCGCTCTGGTCAATATCCGCCCCGCCGCAGAAGCCGTTTTGCTCGTTGCAATCAGACCTAAGCCAGTTCTGACCAAAGACTTGTAAATCAGCGTGATTTACCTCGCAATCGTTATTAAAATCCGTAAATCTGCAAACCGGCAGAGGATACGCCGAATTGACATCGAAACCGAGCAGACCGTTTTGCATATCTATTACTATATTATCAAAAGGCGCTGAACTTATATCCCAGGTAGCCATATCCATCGAAGCAGATAAAAAATTATCCCCGAAAATACCATCAAGAATCACAAAATCGCCGCTATCTTCGTCTAATATCCCGATATCGTGTACGCAAACCCTCGCGTTAAGATAGACAAGGTCAAAACCCGAAAGCGTCGGCACGGACAGTTTATCAAGAATAAAGCCCGGCAATTCCACCGAACCGCCAATGCCGCCTATCGCGACAGAAAAAGCGTAATCCACTATCGGGTCGCCGTTTGCGTCAACCAGCCCCAATTCCATTCCACGAGCTGCCGAGATTATGCTTATTGACCCGCCGGTATCCAAAAGCAGATTGGCGTTTGTGCTTACCCCGTTGTACTCGACAACAACATTATCAATCATCGGGTTATACGCCAAAACAGGCAGAGGAGGGATATTTCCCGAATTTGACGGATTTATATACTTCTCAAAACGAAGCGCAACCTGAAAATCAGTCGGCGGGATATTCGCATCGTTAGCGTCTGTGATATTCGCCCTGAAATACATCGCCTCAATATCGTCTTCGCCAGAAATATTAAAATCCGTTATTGGCTTTAAAACCACAACCCTGCCAGCCATCACAGGCACACCAAGAACATCAATCGGCTCTTCAAGAAAGTTTTCAACATAATCCTGCTTCACCTGAAACCGCCACGAACCCTGGAAATAATAAATGTTCGGGTCAATAGGATTGCTGCTGTCAAAATCAGCCGTTCCAATATACAAAGATTCGGAAATATCAAAATACTCATCGCCCCCAACGCCGGTATCGACAAATTGAGCGTTCGGGTCGATATCTATCTGCATATTATCAACCGTCTCCCGGCTTAGCAGAAGGCCCGATGCCCCCGTGTCAAGAAACCCATAATTGGGCGCGATTTCTCCGTCAACTTCGATTTGTATCGGAGGTTCATTTGGCGAATACGCTATCGAAAAATATATCCTCGGCAAATCAAGCGACGCTTCATACATACCATCAATTTCGAAATCCTCGCAGACCGCCCAACTGCTCGCTGCTGCCCACAGGATAACTGCCAAAATCAGTATGTTTTTGCGGTTGAACATAAGTAATGATTCCACCCTTATATACGAAATTGGCAGTATAGCAGGTTTGGGTAATTTATGCAAATTTTGCGGCTTTTTGTAAAAATCCATCGCCGAAGGCGATTCCTCCTACTGTCTACTGACTACTGGCTACTGGCTACTAAATCTGTTATCATTACCGCTATGTTCGATATTTTTGAATTTTTCAAAGGCAGACACCTGACCACAAGGCTGATACTATTAGCCTGCACAGCCGGGCTTGTCGCAATCGGCGTAATGATGATTTACGCATCCGGCAACCCAGCCAACTCCGAAATGCGGCAGTTCGCCGGCTATTCAAGCCTCTGGAAAAAACAATGCCTCTTCGCCGCCGCGGGATTCCTCGGCTTTATTATAATAAATTCATTCAGCTATAAAAATCTCGGCACAATGAGTTTCGCGATTTACTGGGCGACAATCGCCCTGCTCTTCTGGCTCGTTTTAGACAAATTTATAGATATGCCATTCGTCAACGCCAAGCACGGCTCGCGATGCTGGTTCGTAATCGGCTCAATGCAATTCCAGCCTTCGGAGTTTTTCAAGTTCGCTTACATCGTTGCGCTCGCCTGGCATTTGCGATATCGAAGTAATTATCGAAACCTCACTTCGCTCATCCCGCCGTTTATCCTTACGCTGTTTCCAATGTTTCTGATATACCTTGAACCTGATTTGGGAACGGTAATGCTGATGATGCCGGTGCTGCTGTCGATGTTGTTTATTGCAGGGGCGAAAGTCAAACATCTGCTCGTAATAATTCTGCTCGCCGCGATGGCCTTTCCGGTTCTCTGGCTCGGTATGGAAGACTATCAAAGAATGAGAGTCAGCTCGGTATTATTGCAGAACAAAATCGACGGCGGTCCAAGCTGGTTGAGAACAAAAGTCGAAAAACATCCCGCCCTTGCTTCCCTGCTCGGCGTAAATCCCGAACGATTGCGAAACTGGGACATCGGCGCAGGCTATCAGCTCTCTCGTTCCAAACTTGCAATCGCGTCCGGCGGGTTCGCCGGCCAGGGTTATCGCACAGGGCCATTTATTAAATACAAATTTTTGCCGGACAGACACAACGATTTTATTTTCGCGCTGGTCTGCCATCAATGGGGATTCGCGGGCGCGGTATTACTGTTGTGTTTATATGCGATGTTAATTGCTTGCTCGATTGAAATTGCCGCGTCGAGTTTCGATACTTTTGGGAGTTACATCGCCGCCGGCTTCGCTGTGCTTTTTTCGATTCAGATTTTGATTAACATTAGTATGACGATTGGCTTGATACCGATTACGGGTTTAACGCTGCCGTTTATCAGTTATGGCGGGTCGAGCATTATGACAAACATTATGTCAATAGGTTTGATTAATAGCATCGGCAGAAGTCGATAATTCAAATTTCAGAGCCGCGACAGTGATGGAGCGGTCATTACAAAATAAAATATCAAAGATAAAAAATAAAAATGACATATTAAAAATCAAAAATATTTAGCCCCTGAATTTATTCTGGGGTTTGTGTCATTGTAAGCGTAGCCTACCATGAGTAAGGCCAAATGGATCAAAAGACTCTTACTCAGAAAACTCATTGTTAGTTTCCCTGAATCGTTTCGGAATTCACCGGAACTTTGTTTTGGTTTTTCTTTTCTATCTTAAGCCAGTGCAGTTTCTGTTCTGTAGCTGAAAGTTTCAATTCTTTTCGCAAATCAGAACGTATATCTTCAAGTAGTTCTGTTAGTGAAACTGTTTTGCCTTTAGCATATTCATCCGTAACTTTTTGATCCATTTGAATCTGTTTATCATTTCCAAAGAGTTGTATATTGGCGGAAGCTTTTGCAACCAACCGAAAAGTTTTTTCTGACCCATCAAATTTCTCATAGCATGCAGCATCCATCAGATTCTGATATGCTTCAAGAAGATATTGCACATAAAGTTCTCTACGCTTATTTTCTTGATCACGTTGTGACGATAACCAATTAACAACAAACCAACCTGCCAAAGCAATCAGCAAAGGCAATAATATGTCCCATCTTATTTTCATTAAGTACCTCCAGATAACGATAACTATTCTGTATAACACATCAAATAACATATCCCATTTCATTTTCATTAAGAACCTCCAACTGACGATAATTATTCTGTATTAAATAAGGACAATCACCCTTTTTTTAATTTTGCTTTGTCATTTTTATTTTTGATATTTTATTTTTAATTTTCTGTTTATCTGCCTTTCAGCAGTTTTTTGTTTTGTGGCTGGTTAAGATAGTTTTGCCTTGAAACTACTCTTTTTCGCGTCTTGGTTTCGAGGGCTTTGCGGGCGTCTCCGGCAATGGTTCCACCTTCGGCAGCGGCCTGTTTATTTTCAACAAATCCCTGTGCATCGCGATTGCGGGTTATTTCGGTTGTCGCCGCTTCGCCGAGCATCGAAAAAATCAGCTCAAGGTCGGTCATATGGTCTCGCAAATTTTCCCGCTGGAGCCCCTTAAGTTTCTTATATTCGCTCGGCGTTAGGCCAAATGCCGCCTTGGATATCTCCGCCGTTAATATCGCGTACTCCGTTTGTTCTTTAACCCCGCGATTGGTCCACTCATCGGTCAACTCCTCACGGATTGCGATACCCCGCATACGTTTTTCTATCCACGCATCAGAATATCCCTTGGCCTTATAAAGCGCGCGAGTTCGTTTCGTCGCAAGTTCCGGGTCTTCAATTTCCTGCACACGTTCATAGCCTACTTTTGCGAGCCAGCGTTTAAAAGGCTCTGCCTTGGGCGATGGAATCGACTGGATTATGCGGAAAACGCCTTCGGTATTGGCACAATTTACCTTCTGTTGACCGCCATCGGTATCTATTAAAAGGGTATGTACAAATTGTACCCACCCTTCAGATAGCTGTTGATCTCGTTTCCGCATTTTATTGATATATTGTTTTGCATCATTGGAATCAGTCAACGCAAAAACAACATCTTCGACAACAAACCACCATTCGTCCCTATGGATTGTTTTTCGTATCTCTTTACCTTTGAAAACCGCTATTTTTGTTGTTTCCATGTTATTCAAGCTCCTGTATTCTCAATCTCTAAATACCATATACCAACAACTAAGTACTAAGTCATTTTCTACCAGACAGGTCTTTTTGTCAACCCCGTACCCCAAATTAAAATTTCTATCGCCGACCCGCCGTGAGCTTGCCGAACGACAGGCGATTCCATAATTATTCATTATTCATTTTTCATTTTTTACAAAAACTCATCAAAACTTGAAAAAACTCAACGATTTTCGGCAAAAACCGTTCAAAAGTGAGCGAAAATTTGCAAAAACTTATCAAAATTTTACAAAATTTTCAATTTACTTGCGTGTTTGGCTGATTTCTGACAACTCTCTTATTTGTCGCCAAGTTTTCTTATAAGCCTCATTATTTCATTAAGCCGCCATTCAATCGAAGACAGCATCCAGAATTTGAAATGATCTACGCGCATTTGCTGGTGAATCATATAAATAATTTTGGCTGAAAGCGCAATAACCGCGATTTCAATCATCAGCGAACGAGTCTTTTCGCCGCCGATAATGGATACTATAACAGTGACAAAAATGATAATGATGAATGTAATGTTTATGAATTTGGTGTGAAAAGTGGGAACCCCGCCAAGTTTACCGATAATCGCTCTAACGCGTTCTTTTTCCTGTTGAAAATTTTCCAACTCCTTGCGAAGGTCTTCCATCTCTTCTGGATGTTTTCTTTCATTTTCCACAAAAAACGCTCCTTACGGCTACATTCACATCAACTGGTATTGTTGTGGCAATCATACCTGTTTTCGAGAAAATTGCCATAACAATCCCAGCATAAATTCCCGCCATAATTTAGCGGATTAAAGAATACAAGACCTTGCTAAATTTATTTTGAAAACCCCCCGCCCTTCTGATAGTATCTTCCAATCGTTGTTTTTCCCGGGTAACCACAGGAATATCAGGAAGTTTCAATGGAAATTAAAGCATTCAAGGCGTACCGATTTAACTCTGCGACTGCAGGCGACACGGGCAAGTGTATCGCCCCGCCGTATGACGTAATAAATGACCTCCAGCAGGAAGAACTCTACCAGCAGAGTCCATATAATATAGTCAGAATCGACAAGGGCAAAATCAAAATCAGCGACAATGAAACTCAAAATCAATACACCCGCGCCGCAGAATACCTTGCTGATTGGCTAAAAAAGGGGATTTTGACACAGGAAAGCAAAGATTCGTTGTATGCTTATGTCCAGAATTTCGACGTGGCAGGTAAAAATTACCAGCGCAGCGGCATTATCGCACTTGGCAAACTTGTTGAATTTGGTTCAGGCGTTCAGCCCCACGAAAAAACCCTCGACGGCCCGAAAGCCGACAGGCTCAAACTTACTTTGGCAACCGATGCACAATTCGGCCAGATTTTTATGCTCTACGACGACTCGCAGAAAATTGCTGACAAAATTATAGATAAAACCGTCGCCGCTGGAAAGGCCGCTGTCGATTTTACCGACACCGACAACATAAGACACAGGCTTTTTATCATAGATGATGCCAGAGACATCGCTGCGGTCGTCGAAACTATGAAAACCAAAGAAGCCCTCATTGCTGACGGCCATCATAGATATGAAACCGCTCTGAACTATCGCAAAATTACAAAAAAGCCGACCGCTGACTGGCAAATGATGACCTTTATCAATATGCAGAATGAAGGCCTGATTGTTCTGCCGACGCATCGTCTTGTCGGCGATTTGAAAAATTTCGATATCGATGCAATTATTAAAAAACTTCAGGAAGATTTTAAGGTAACGGAATTTACCTACACCAATGAAAAGGAAAAAGCAAAAGGCCTGATGTTCAAGAGAATGAAAAAGGCTTTTGAAGAAGGCAAAAACGCTTTCGGTATTTATGACGGCGCGAAATTTTATTTCATCGTTTTGAAAAGTCATAAGCACGTTGAGCCTTTGAAAATCAGCGCAGCATCAAAATCGCTCGATGTCGTCGTTCTGCACAAGGTAATTCTCGAAAGACTTCTCGGCATTGGCGACGCGCAATTAGCCGGCGAAACAAATATCGAATATATAAAGGATATAGGCAATGCCGTTGATGAGGCGATTGCCGCTGTCGATAAAAAAGAAAAACAAATTTTGTTCTTTATGAATCCGACAAAGGTTGAGCAGGTAAAGGCCGTTGCTGCGGAAAATGAAAAAATGCCGCAGAAATCGACGTTCTTCCACCCGAAAATTTTTACCGGCCTGACAATAAATAAGTTATAATAAAAACCGCGTGGGCTAAGAGCCCACCCTACAAAACTGATAATTTTTTATGGAGGTTAATATGGTTGACTGGAAAAATCCGCCGAAGCTCTTCATTCCCGGGCCCGTACATGTACTGCCCGAAGTTCTGCAGCAGTTGGCCCGACCGACTCTCGGCCATAGAGGCAAAGAGTACTCGCAACTGCACAAGGAAACCGTTGATATGCTCAAGAAGGTTCTGTTCACAGAGCAGAGCGTTTTCTTGAGTACCTCAAGCGCATCGGGCGTTTGGGAAGGCAGTATTCGAAATTGCATTGACCACAACGAAACGGTTCTTTGCACAATGTGCGGTGCGTTCAGCGACAAGTTTGCTGATGTCGCCAGAGCCTGCGACAGAAAAGTCGAAGAGCTGAAGGTTGACTGGGGTAAGGCAACCACCGTTGAAATGATTGACAAAAAATTAGCCGAAGGCAAATACTCGGCTGTTACGATTGTCTATAACGAAACCAGCACGGGCGTTACAAATCCGGTTTATGAAATCAGCGAAATGATGAAGAAAAAATATCCTGACGTGCTTGTGCTTGTCGATGCTGTCAGTGGTATGATTGGTCTGCCGCTGCATTTTGACAAACTCGGCTGGGACGTTGTGTTTGCTTCTGTTCAGAAGGCTTTCGCTATTCCGCCGGGAATGGCTGTCTTTGCCGTCAGCAAACGCGCAATGGAAAAGAGCAAAAAAATTACAGGCCGCGGATATTATTTCGACTTCCAGGAATTCGCAAAGAGCGCGGAAAAAGACCAGACCCCGACAACACCGTCAATTCCGCACATTATGGCTATCAACTACCAGTGCAAGCGATTCCTCGAAGAAGGTATGGAAAACGTCTGGGCAAGACACAAAAAAATGGCTGATTTTGTCAGAAGCTGGGCGAAAGAAAAATTCGGCCTTCTCTGTGAAGAAAAATACGCGTCGAACACACTCACCTGCGTCAAGAACACGCGCGGCATAGTTGTCGGCGATGTAATTAAAGCCGTTCAGGCAAAACACAATGTCGCTTTCGGCAATGGCTACGGCAAACTGAAAGACCTTACATTCAGAATCGCGCACATGGGCGACATCACTATGGCTGATTTAAAAGAACTGCTTGGCTGGATTGACGATGAGTTAAAATAAATCTGTTCCTCTGCTTTAAAACCAAAAGGCCGGAAATTATTCCCGGCCTTTTTTATTTTTGTGTTCTTTTGCTTCTGAGAGATAGCCTCCACGACTTGATGTTCCAAAATGGAACTTCAAGGTAAAAGTTGCACCGGAAAGACACACTGTTGGCACTGCTAACCGATAGTTATGGATTTATTTTGCATACCAAACGATATTAACTATGGATACTTTTTGCGGTCGTTTCCGGCCGGATTTGCCTATAACTGGCAGCGGCGCTGTGGCCGTGTCCAGTTCGGCCGGAGGCGGCAATCTTCTCAATCGCAAAAATGCCCACATTCGCCGAGGTTGTTGGCATGGCAAATAAAGGCAAGGGGGATTTTAAGATGGTTGTCGCTCACTCAAAATTATAGTGTTTCTTTACTGGCTCGAGTACCTGCCAGACGCATTTTAGGCCGGTAGGAAAAATCACAAGGTCGCCGGCGGCAAACGACACCGCCCCGCTGCCGGGACGGTCTTTTACCGTTACCTTTCCCTCCAAAATCAAACAGGTTTCAGTCTCGGTATAATCCCAGTCGAATGTACTCTTTTGGCACGTCCAAATCGGCCAAATCGAGCAGGTTTTCTTTTCGGCATCCGTGGGCTTTCTGACTATAACATCTTTTACCGTAGGCATTTGGAACTCCTTTTTAGGGGTTAGTGTACAGGGTTTAGGGTATAGAATTTAAATCCATTCTATCCCCTACTTCCTATACCCTACCTCCCGCAGCTTTTCAAGTTAAACTGTGGAACAAACAGTATTTTTATAGTAGAATGCCCAACCTTATTTATGGAACAGAAATAATGAACGATAAGCAGTTTGAACGGTTTGAAAAATGGTTTTACGACTATGTAGCGGCTTTCTACATCGGCGAGACCCTGTACGATGACAACATCAGACTGAAAGAATGTCATACCCGCAGAGTTTGCCGAGATATTTTGACGCTGGCGGACAAACTCGGCCTGGACGAACAGCAGAAACTCGTTGCCCGGACAACAGGCCTGTTTCACGATGTCGGCAGATTCGAACAATATAAAAGATTCAATTCTTATAATGACATCGGCACAATCAATCACGCCCTGCTCGGATTGGAAATTCTGGCGGCAAATAAAATCCTCGATTGCCTCGACCCTCACGAAAAAAAATTGATAGAGTCCGCAATCGGATTCCACGGCGACAAAGACCTGCCGAAAAATCTCGATAAAGAAACCGAACTCTTCGCAAAACTCATTCGCGACTTTGACAAGCTCGACATTTATTTTGTAATGGTCGAAAGACTTGACGACCTGAAAAAAAATCCCGAAAAATATATGACCACGCTGGGCTACCCCGCAACAGATGGTTATTCGCAGCATATTGCGCAGGCTGTTCTTGAAGAAAAAACTATCGACTACAGGGATTTTAAATCAATTAATGATATGGTCATTGGCATTATAGGCTGGTTATCTGATATAAATTTTGTGCCGGTGCTTGCGGAGATAAAAAATAGCGGCCATATTGGGAAATTTATAAAATTCCTGCCTGACACTGCTGACATCCGCAACATCGCAAAACACGCCGAAAATTTGATTGAGAAGAAAATCAAATCGAACTAAATCAGAGAAAATTTTTCATTCTCCGACATCTCGAATATCTTTCGCAGAGCTTCGGGCATTCCGGTTCTTGCGCTTAGATACGCCGCTTCAATCAACGCCATCGTGCCGAGGTCGAGTCTGCTGCTGGTTCGCAGTTTATACTGTTTCGGCTCAAGAATCGCCCTGCCGGTATCAATAAACATCTCCGTAATGCATTTTTCAGGCTTGAGCGGATATTTATGTTCGTCAATAAGTTCGCCGGCGTTATTATAAATCGCCAGCCTGTTCGGCGTTACTACAATATTATTTTCAACGCCGTAAATTTTTATCGGCGCAACCGCGCCTGTGCCGGTCTGCTGGGATGCGAGAAATGTGCCGATTAAACCTTCCTTGAAAATCAGCGATGCCGTAACAGTGTCTTCGCCGAAAAACTGTCGGGCTTTTTTATTGCTGCTCTTGTTTGTCAGGAGCGCATATATCTGCTGCGGCAAAAGAAAATTCGATACTACCAGACCAAGCAGCTCAAAGCACTCGTTTATCAGAACCCTCCCGCCGTTAAGCTTTGGGTCTGCCAGCGAATCAGAAACAATCGGAGCAAAAAAATCCTCGCCAAACGCCACGCAGATATTCACAAAATAATACTGTTTTATATCGACCGTCTTTAAATAATCCGCAAGCCGCTCAAAACCAGGCGCAAATTTATACGGACTTGCCGTAACATATTTTACATTATTCTTCTGCGCAAGATTTATTAATTCGGTCGCCTGCTCGAAATTCGACGCGGTGGGAGGCAATTTGAGAATATGGCATTTTTTGTTTATTGCCATTCTGATATGTTCAACGCACTTATACAAAGGCTCGGCAACAATCAAAACTTCAATATTGTTTTGCAGCGCAAACTGCCTGTAATCATCGAAAGCCGTGCAGTTAAGCTGACGCGCCATTTTTTCAGCAACGGCAAAATCACTGTCCGAAACAGAAATAATTTCATAAAGGCCGGTATCCTGTGCAAGCGTAAGAAGCTGCCCAGCCCCCCTGCCGAGTCCCAAACAGGCGGTTTTCAGTTTGCGATTATTTTGCTGTTCAGTTGACATACAAATTTAGCCACAGAGGACACAGAGTTCACAGAGATATTTTACTGATAACCAATTACTGCGTTTCTATTTCTTCGGTATTATAAAATGTTCCGGCACGGGAAATTCCGAACAAAGCAGCAATGCTTCCTTTCCGATTTGAGAAATCGCTTCTTCGTTATCAATATTTTCTGCCACCCTGCTTATCAGCGATGCAACAATTTTCATTTGCTCTTCTTTCATTCCGCGCGTCGTAATCGCAGGCGTTCCAATTCTCACGCCGTTCGGATTAAACGGTTTTGCCGGGTCGCCGGGAATTGTATTATAATTTGTTTCAATCCTCGCGCGGTCAAGAGCCTTCGCTAATTTTTTGCCGGGAATATTTTTATTGCGAAGGTCAATCAAAATTAAATGATTGTCCGTGCCGCCGGTGAAAAGTTTAAAACCTTTTTCCATCAGACTTTCAGCAAGCACTTTGGCGTTTTTGACAACCTGTTTTGCGTAAGAAATAAATTCGGGCGAATCAGCTTCTTTCAGCGCAACAGCAAGAGCGCTGATCGTATGCATATGAGGCCCGCCCTGCAATCCGGGGAACACCGCCTTGTCAATAGCTTCCGCCAGTTCTTTTTTGCATAGCAGCATTCCGCCGCGAGGGCCTCGCAATGTTTTGTGCGTCGTCGTCGAAACAACATCGGCGTAAGGCACGGGACTTGGATGAACCCCCGCTACGACAAGACCGCTGATATGCGCGATGTCGCTTAGGTGATATGCTCCGACAGACTTTGCGATTTCTCCGAAAGTTTTAAAATCAATTATTCGCGGATATGCGCTTGCGCCGGTAATGATCACTTTGGGTCTGTGCTTTTTCGCAAGCTCTTCAATTTTATCAAAATCAAATTTTCCCGTTTCCGGGTTCACTTCATAACTGACGGAATTATAAAATTTGCTCGTCGCGCTTACTTTCCACCCGTGGCTCAAATGTCCGCCGTAAGGAAGAGCCAAACCCATAATCGTCTCGCCCGGCGAAGCCAGCGCGCCGTAGGCCGCCAGATTCGCCACCGCACCGGAATGAGACTGCACGTTTGCGTGGTCAGCTTTGAAAAGTTTAATCGCCCTTTCGAGCGCGATTGATTCGACAAGGTCAGTTATCTGCTGGCCTTCGTAATATCTTTTGCCGGGATAACCCTCGGCGTATTTATTGGTCAGACAGCTTCCTGTCGCAGCCATAACTGCTTTAGAGACATAGTTTTCCGATGGAATCAGGCGAATGCAGCCGCTCTGCCTTGCCGCTTCCTGCCGCAGCAATTCAAACATCTGCGGGTCGTACTGTTCAAGTGGCGTTATCATATTTTTCTCCAAGAAAATTAAAGTGTAAAAATCAAACCTTGTCCCCGCGAAACCGGGGATTGTTGAATCCGCTTCCAGCGGATAACTGTTTTATTGATAACTTAAACTTGCGTTTCTGTCTAATGATTTTTCTATCAAATTTATACAGTTAATTTATTACAATTATATGTTATATATAAAACTAAAACAAATATTGTGACTAAATTACGCACTTTTAATTAATTGATTACTTAAAATTATAGACAGTTTAAAATTTAAAACTGAAAGTTTAAAACCAAAATTCAAAACTTAAAATTGAATTATCTCGAGATTTTACGGCTGCCAATACTTTCAAGCTTTAAGTTTTGGCTTCAATTTTTTAGTTTTAACTTTTCAGCTTCTGCTTTAGTTTTCAAATTTTATTTTTATCTGTTAAATACGCCCTTTTAGCCCATTTTTAGGCCAAAAGGGCGGCTAAACAGTGTTTTAAGCCACAAATCGCCCCCTTCAGGCCTGTTTCACGTGGAACAAAATAGTAGTTATTAGCCAATAGCAAGTAGTCAGTAGAAACAATGAATCGCCTTTGGCGAAACAAATTCCTACTGGCTATTGACTAATGACTATTGGCTACTATTGTTTCACGTGAAACATTTTGAAAAAAAATTCACTGGCAATTAAAAAATAATTTGATATTTTGTTGATTATATTTTTTACAGGGAAGAGCAAACCTTATAAGAAAGGATTTTAAAATGAACGCTCCAAAAAAAGATAAGCCAAAACATCTCGGCAGGGGACTGGAATCTCTAATGGGTTCCATAATCAATATCGGACAAGAGTTATCCAGTACGCCCGCCGCAGAAAATAAACATAACGTGCCTATTGACAAGGACTTACAAAAGAGCAGGGCGGAAATAGCGGTTAGCGAAATTGTGCCTAATCCATTCCAGCCTCGCCAAACCTGGAACGATGACCAGCTTAAGGACCTGTCCAATTCTATAAAAGAAAATGGAATCATTCAGCCGATTATCGTTCGCCAGAAGGGGATTAATAAATACGAAATCATAGCAGGGGAACGACGGTTCAGAGCTGCCCAGTTGGCGGGGCTTGACAAAGTGCCTGCGATGGTTCGTCCGACCAGCGATTCGGAAATGCTTTCGCTGGCGTTGATTGAAAATATTCATCGCGCTGATTTGAATCCGATGGAAAGGGCGGGGGCGTACCAAAAATTTCTCGAAACCTTCAGTCTTACACAAGAGCAGGCCGCTCAAAAACTCGGCGAAGACCGCTCGGTAATCGCCAACCATATTCGCCTATTGAGCCTGCCGAACGAAATAAAACAAATGCTTACCGATGGCTCTTTGAGTATGGGACATGCAAGAGCGATACTTGCGCTGCCGACAGAGGACTTGAAAAAGAAACTTGCCAATCGCGCACTGGCAGGGCGGTTGAGTGTTCGCGAAGTTGAACGGTTAGTTAGAATCGCTCTGACACAAAAAGACAACGCTACCGCAAAAGCAGTTATCGAAAAACCTGCTCACATAAAAGACCTCGAATCCAAAATCAGAGGCCGGCTTGGCACGAACGTAAAAATCATCGCGGGCAAGAAGGGCAGCAGGGGGAAAATTATTATCGAATACTATTCGCTCGATGAATTCGACAGCATCGCAGAAAAACTTGGTGTAAATTCTGATTAAAAATTTCACCATCCGGCTTCGTCTTTGACTTCGCCGCGACAGGCAGAGGCACAGAGAAAAAATAGGATATAAAAATTAAAGGCTGATTAAAAGTATCAGCCTTTTTTCGTGTTTTCAGTATCAAAAATGCGGTTTTATAAAAAATTTAATTTTTCCTGTAACAACATTGCCGATTTTGGAGTCATATAACCATATGTTTTTTGAAAGGATACTGTTATGTGCATAGCGTTTCTTGTTAAGATTATAGGAATTGTGGTTTTTGCATTCGGCTTGGGTGGAGTTGTCAAGAGCGGCAATTTCAAAAAAATGCTGAAATCATTTTCCGCCAGTTTCGCTGACATTTACATTGTCGGCATCTTGTACATCATTACCGGTTTTTCCCTGCGGGGAACAAAGATGCCTTTGCTGATGCAAATCTTCGGTTGGGCATTGCTTGTCAAGGGAATGATAATGCTCGTCCTGCCGGATACGGTTTCTAAAATTATGGACAAGATGGCAGACACGGCTGCGATTGTAAAAATATATCCCTGGATACTTTTGGTTGCCAGCATTGTGCTGATATACTTAGGTTTTTTCGTCTGTATCTGCACCTGCCAATAATTTCAAAAAATTTTTACGACACTGACAGTATCGAAAGCAACATCCAAATTTCCAAATATTTCCTATAGCAATTCAAGAAAAGATATAACCACATGATTCGAACCATCCTTTCGCATCGCTGGCGGTTAGTTGCCGAAGATGTAACACAAGAGGAAAATGATAAGCGGCAATTACACCCTATGCTTGAGCAGACCGAATCGAACCGAAAGACAGTTGGAATAAAAGAAAAAACAGGCGTTGCTTTGGCTGGTGCCGGATATTGCAGTGATGATAATTTTACGAAAAGACCGGCAGGTAATGTTGAGTTATTGGTAGCTGTACAGAAAGATTACAAACAGCGAAAAGCTATGGAAGCACAACCTCTGCCAGAAGAACCGATACCGGAAGATCTGTCGGCGACGGAGTTGATGGAGCGAAAACTTCTGACCGAGCGTGGCAGAGAATTGTATAAGCTGCGGAGTCAGACGGTCGAGCCGGTGTTTGGACAGATTAAGGATGTTCGCGGTATTGACAGGTTTATGCGACGAGGAATTGAAGCATGTCGCAGCGAGTGGTCGCTGATATGCGCTACGCATAACCTTCTGAAGTTGTGGCGAAGCGGAAAAGTCTGCTGGAATTGATAGAAATGAATGTTTGTCGGCAAATTAGTCGGATATTAAATTCGTCCAGCCGGAAATAAGTGAAAGTTATAGTTGAAAATTGAATAACGGTAAGTGATGTCAGGAAAATGAGCCATCCTGCTCACATAGCCATAGAATCCAACGGTTGGATTCGAAAAACATTGTGCAACAGGCTCCACAGAGCGAACAACTCACTCAAGGTCGTAAGCACTATTGTCCGGCGAAAGAAAACCGGTACCGCTCACTATGAGCGTTTTCTGCGAGGAATATGTTTCTGTGTATCGTTCCTTAACTTTTGAGGCATGTCCATCAGCCCAACCTACATTCGTACTGCCAAGATGTCTGTATCCCTGTGTGCCGGCATATCGCAGCCCTCCATGGTCAGCCATATTTTCAAGTTTGCCAATAAAAGGCGATCTCATATACTTGTTAGCCCCATTGTTTGCGGACCAGGAAGTTCCATATTCGCCATCTCCAAAAAGTGCACAACCAAAAGCTCTTCTGATTTGATCAGCCTTACTTGAATTAACCCCGCTGGTTCGTCCCGATACCTCTCGGCTCATAACACCTCCAACATAACTGGCGTTATAGTTATAGCCGGTATAGGGATCTCCCTGCGAATTGGCACCGCCTTTAAACGTCGGACACTGTTGAATTTTTAAAGTCCCATTCTTCTGCCACAACAAGCCTGGCTCACATTCTCGCAAAACACCCCACTGACGAACCTGAAGATAGTCCCATCCATAACTATTGTAAATTCCGCCGGCTCGATTTTCTGTAAAACCGGCCAATGGATAGTACCCTTCGTTAGCCAGTATATAAGCGTTCGCGGCTATTACCATTTGACGCAGATTACTTATGCATACAACAGCTTTGCTCTGCTGTCGAGCTTTGCCCAGAGCCGGCATTAGCACAGCCATAAGTATCGCTATTATGGATATCACCACAAGAAGTTCAACCAATGTGAATGCTTTTTTTGCCATTTTTATCATTGACACTTCCATGTACAATATAGCCAGTTCTCCGTCAGCATAGCAAGGTCAACAAGGTCAACTCGGCAATTTTTATCCAAATCGCCTATAGGAAATGGATGTTTATAATCTCCACAGCCTGCGGCATCCGCGATTGCATCTATCTCCGGTGTCAAAGCGCCGCTAACATCCGCACAGGTAAATTTAACGTATCGTATCCATTTTTCACCGGTACTGGGGTCGTAATCCAGAGCATTATAATCCTCTGACGAAAGGCCTCGAATATCAAAACCAACGCCGCCGGCAGATTGACCGTATTTCTCACACATATATGCAAGAGACTTGCCGTTAAAATCACTCGCCTGTAACCCAGGGTCAAGAGGCAATGTAGGGTCTGTTGCAGCGCCCCACCAATTATTTTCCCAGCCCGGATACGCCTCGACAGGATTATTCGTATCATAAACCCTGCCAAGTGTCGGAGCAAAACTGTCCGCAACAGTATTGTCAAATTTATACCAATCATTAGGGTCGTCGCCGCCATATTGACTAACCCACACAACCGCCGGCTCGGCATACACCCCGCCGGTCAATATAGCTGTGCCGGGGTCCTGATAGCCCCACGACTGCTCATCTGTAATAACATGATGAGCATTACCATAAACAATAAAATCTATCCCATAGGGGTTGTTCCTGTCATCAGAAACATTGTGATTAAATTTAACTATAAGACATCCTCCATTGCCGATTCTGACGATTTGATTTGTTTGATCTATTCGCCATGGCTGATAAACGGGAACTACCGGACGATGCGTTCCGTAGTAATCGGTATCTATTGAGGGACTTCCAACAGCCGCATTTGGATTATTGTACGACCCTGCATTAGCGTCATTATAAGTTACAACCTCAACTGCAAAATCATTTGCATCGTAATCTTGCGCAAAACAGAATCCTGCCATAGATAATCCAATCATCACAACAGCCATCTGTTTTCTTGTAACCATCATTATTCCTTCCGGTAGAACTGCGGCTGCACCGGCTGTGCCGCAAATCGTTTATGCCCTGCATTTTCTAATCAACAAGCCGCCAAGGCCAAAAAGTAAAATTGTAACCGGTTCCGGAATCGGCATCTGGCCGGGCTGACGAATAGCAATCCAATTCAGGTCATAATTCGTCCAGACCCAACTATCATAACAGCCGTTCACAAGCGTTCTGCTATCAACACCTGATTTCAACGTCCATATCTCATTATTAGTACTGCCATAGTAAGCCCAGCCGGCATAAGCAGAGCCGTAATCATATTCGAGACCACCGGCATAATCAAAATCACTCACAAAATGAGCCGCCATCTCTCCATACCATATCGCATCCACATCAAGCGCACCGGCCGTATCGATAGCAGCCAGGGCATCCCAGCCGGTTGCGATGCCATCCCACTGGTAATTGAATAAAAAACTATTACCAAAATCAAAGTCAATGGCTATGGTCGCCTGATTACTTCCGCTTCCAGCCGTGTATTCCACGCTGCCGGTATAAGTCGCAGCATTAACATTCGCAGCAAATACACACACACCAACAACACAACAAACAACACCAAACTTTTTCATTTTCTTTTCCTTTTCCAAAAAAATATTAAAACATTAGTTGTACTTTTCCATTCAGGGTCTCGCTGCAGCCGTCGGCTAAAACGGCTGCAACGCGGCAGACCTCAAAGCTCGATTCATCAAGCTTATGGAAATGGACTGAATAATTTTTTTAGCCACAGAGTTCACAGAGAACACAAAGATATTTTTTCTTTGTGTCTTCGTGCCTTTGTGGCAAAACACCAACAAAAAAAGCCGTCGTCCCACGCAGGAACGACGGCTTATAATTTCTAACAAATAACGCTGCTGTACACACAGCGCATCTGTTGGCGTTCCTTACGCGAGAACTATCAACAAACAACCAATCACCAACAGGTTTTCTGACTTACGCCCATATCGAAAAAAACCTTCCCGTTCTTATCGAACAGTGGTACAACTTTTTTCAACAGCCTGAATTTTCAGGCATGGCGCTTACAGCGGCGCGACCGTCACGGATTTAAACCGTGTTCCCTTCTTGACAATCGGATAATTACATTTCCAAAGAACGAATACAAAAATACCAGACAAAAAAACAAATGCAATAAAAATCTTTTTAATTACAAATAAAACACGTACCATTGTCCGCGGGTAAACGAAGTCGGCATAAACAGTTAGCAACCGTCCATCGTGATAGCAATAACGCCAGTTGGCGTTATTTCAGCAAAATAATTACAATAACCAGCATACCAATCGCAAAGGCACAAACCGCCATTGCCGAGACAAAAACCCACATAAATCGCTTATGCTGCGTATTTAAGATATATTTCAGATACCTGTCCGATGCCGAAAACGTCTTGCCTAATTGCACTATACTGTCGGCCTGATTTTCGACGTTGTCGTTCAATCTGTCTGTTATCGTATTAAATTTTCTAAACCCCTCGGCAAGCTGCGAGTCAATTTCCGCTGATGCCGCGAGCTGAACCGACATCTCCGTAATGGCGTTTGTCTGTTTATCCGCCGCGGCGGGAATCTTTTCAATCGTCTCGGTGAACTGCTGATTTTTCAACGCCTGTGCCTTCAACTGCTCGACGAGCGAATCAATCACCGCTTTTTGATTCTTAAATCCTTCCGGAAAATTCTGCAGCAGCGGCGCAAGCTCGCCCAACTTCTGAACAAGCTGGGCATTTTGCTCAACCTGTTTATCGAGATGGTCATTTATCCCGCCGAGCTTTTCGACGAGCGTCTGAAATGAGTTTTGCAGGAGAACAAGAGCCTCGGTTTTTTCTGTTTGCTGGGGCTTATATATCTGCCCAATCTGCCCCTGCGAAATCTCACTCGGCCTTTGCGGCAGCGGCGACTTCCTCAATGGCACATACATACTCTGCCCCTTTGCCGAGAGCCACCTGCCAGTCCTGGAAATCAACTCCTTTATCGCCATCTTAATACTTCCATTCTGAGATTTATATCTGTAGGCAACCTCTAAAAAACGCTGCAACCGTCATTGCGAGGAGTTCTGATGAAATCAGAACAACGAAGCAATCTCTACTGCTGCGTGGGCTAAGAGCCCACCCTACAAAACGAGATTGCCGCGCTGCGTCCTGCTCTGCAGGACTTTGCTCGCAATGACAACCGTATTTTAAAAGATACCCTGTATTATTGATACTCAACCTGATGAGCGTTGAGTAATTTCAAGAACTCTTTGAAGTCGTTTGGCAGATGGATTGTAGCCATAGATAATTTGCCTCATTAGCTCCGCCGCCCTTAGCCGCTGGCCGGGAGTTTTGGAAAGCCAATATGCCTTCTCGTCAGAATCATCAAAAACCGACCCTGCGACAAAAGCTTTTTTTTGTACCTTTAGACATTTAATCATAGTATAATTGTACCATTAAAAAACGTCTGTGTAAACAAAATATCGTGATTCTCTGTGGTGAATAAATGAAGCTGATTACATTTAAAAAAGATACCAAAATTTCCTGTGGCGTACTTACCGATAACGGCATTATCGACCTGACAGGCAAGTTTCACAGCGTAAAACAAATAATCGCCGGCGGCAGCGAAATTCTCAAAAAAATCCAGACCGCCGCAAATTCCTGCAAAAAATTTATCCCGCTAACCGATGTCAAACTTCTTGCCCCGATTCCAAATCCCGGCAAAATCTTCGGCTTGGCTGGCAATTACGCAAAACACATTATCGAAGCAGGCCTCAAACTCGGCCTTAGCGAATCGCCGCACAGTACAACCGTACCCAGACCGTTTCTTATGCCGGATTCGGTAATCGCAAATCCCGATGATGTAATTGACTGGCCGGTGTACAGCAAAGAAATTGATTATGAAATCGAACTTTGCGTCGTCATCGGCAAAACGGCAAAATGTATCAGCCCTGAAAAGGCAAAAAAATACATCGCTGGTTTCACAATCGCAAATGATATCTCGGCACGCAGCACAACTTTCGCAGCAGGCAGAGCGAAAAGACCGTGGGATGAATTTTACGACTGGCTCGGCGGCAAATGGGCTGACGGGTTTTTACCAATCGGCCCCTGCATTATCACTGCTGATGAAATAGGTAACCCGCAAAATCTGCAAATGACATTGAAAGTCAACGACGAACTCCGCCAAAACGCCAGCACTTCCGATATGATTTTTAACGTCTATGAAATCGTTTCATTTATGAGTCATATCACAACGCTTGCACCAGGCGATATTATCGCAACCGGCACACCCGAAGGCGTAGGAATGGCGACAGGAAATTTCCTCAAAACCGGCGATAAAATCGAATGCCAAATCGAAAAAATCGGCATACTGACAAACATGCTCGGCAAAAAACCGGAGACATTCTATCAGCCGCTCGCATAAAAATAAAAAAGGCTAAAACAAATGTTTTAGCCTTTCAATGTTGGACGTTCATCACGTTCCTATATTGTCGCTATCGGTTTTATTGTATGCTGGTCGACAAAGCCTTCGAGCCTTCTGCATCTTACCGGGTGCTGAAGTTTTCTAATCGCTTTGGCCTCGACCTGCCGAACACGTTCGCGAGTTACTTTAAAAATTCTGCCGACTTCTTCGAGCGTATAAGTATATCCGTCGCCCAGGCCGTAGCGGAGTTTGATAATCTCGCGCTCGCGATAGGTGAGCGTTTTTAAAACCTCATCAATTCTGTCTTTGAGCATTTCGTGAGTAGCCGACTGCACGGGCGATTCTGCGCTTTCGTCTTCGATAAAATCGCCGAAGTAGCTGTCTTCGCTTTCGCCGATGGGTCTGTCGAGACTTATCGGATGTTTTGATATTTTCAAAACACGCCGGGCTTCCGAAACCGTCAATGCCGTTTCAGCCGCGATTTCTTCAATCGTAGGCTCTCTGCCGAGTTTCTGTAAAAGTTCTTTGGTTGCGGTGCGCAGCCTGCTCATCGTTTCAATCATATGCACAGGAATTCTGATTGTTCTGGCGTGGTCTGCGATTGCCCTCGTAATAGCCTGCCTTATCCACCACGTCGCGTAAGTGCTGAACTTGTAGCCTCTGCGGTATTCATATTTATCGACCGCGCGCATCAGGCCGGTGTTGCCTTCCTGAATTATATCGAGAAAACTTAGACCTCTGTTGCGATATTTCTTGGCGATTGAAACAACGAGCCGCAGGTTGCCGCTGGAAAGTTTGCGTTTGGCATCTTCATACTGCAGAAAAACCGCGCGAACCGCGCGAAGCCGCTTTCCGAGCTGGTCTGGGGTTTCAAGAACCATATCGCGCAGGCCGTTGTATTCCTGCTTCATCGCGTCAATATCTTCAGCCATATAATCGGCGGTAGGCCCGGCGGCAATCAACTTCTGAACCTGGTGCATCTTCGACAGAACGCCTTCGAGCTTCTTCATCATCGGCTGTATTCTGCTTGTCCGCAGGCTCAATTCCTCAAGCAGAGTGGCGACTTTCAGACGATTCCGCCGAATCTGCTTCATTGCCTTTTTCTTCGACGCTTCATTATTCTGGCCGTCTAAAAATTCGGCAAACAATTTTATATTATTGGCCAACAGCTTATTGGCCGTTCTTATATTTTCGGGCAATCGGCTCTTGACCACCGACCGGACAAGATTTTCAGCGGTGCTCATTTTCATTGTCCTGTCGAAGGGCAATATCCCTTCGCCGACCTGCCGAAGAATCTCTATCGCGCCTACAGCCGAATAATCACTTTCCAGAACCTGCCGTCTGAACACCATTCGCGTCAGTTCGATTTTGCGGGCAAGAGATATTTCCTGGTCGCGCGTCAGCAGAGGAATCTGCCCCATCTGCGTCAGGTACATTCGCACAGGGTCGTCTATCCTGCCGACATCGCCCTCGACAAGCTCGGTCTCAAGAACAAGGTCGTCGGCCACCTCCTCCACCACCGCCTCTTCATCGACAAAAACATCGTCGTCAACTTCAAATTCTTCCTCTTCCTGCCGTTTTTCCATCTCGCTCTCATCGAGCAGACTAATGCCCATCTCATCGAGGGTCATAATAAGACTCTCAAGCCGATTCGGCGAAATCGACTCGTCAGGCAATTCGTTATTCATTTCCTCATAAGTAATGTAGCCCTTTTTCTTGGCCTTTTCGATAATTTGTTTGATTTTTTCTTCAATCGAATCTGCAGGCTTTTTTCCATCAGCCACAGGCGCAGCGGGCTGCTGACCGGCAGGAGGATTGGCATTCGGCTGTTCTGCCGCCGGAATTGCGACCGCGTCCTTTGCCGCCTCAACCTTAGTCTCGACCTTGACCTCGGTTTTCTTATCTTCAATTTTTAATTTCTTTTTAGCCTTAACTTCGCTTTTCTTTTTAGTCACAATTTTTCCTAAAAACTAATGATATAGTTAGCCCCCAACTTTATGTTGGGAGGGTTTCAAATCGGCAGGAATCCCGGATTTCTTCTATCCGGCTTTGCCTTAACCGATGTTATTCGCCTAAGACGTTCATCATCAATAACATTCGTGGTTTGCGCCTGCGTTTTTTCATTATGCTCGACAAGAGCGATGATGGCACCGTTCAATCTTCGCCGCAAAGTCTCAATATCCTGCCCGTTTCCGCTAAGTTTCACCACAATATCCGAAACATCGGTCGATTCTATTCGAGCGAGAAAATCCGCAAGAGAAAACTCAACGTCAGGCTCAATTACCTGCCCAAGCAAATCCCAAATCTGCCGCAGCGAAGCATCGGAAAAATCTTCAGCCTTGATTTTCTTCGCCGCGGATTCAAAAAGGCGAGGTTCGTTCAAAACCGCTTCTATTATTTCTTCCTGCGCTCTGCGGGCAAATCCGGAGCCTGTGTCAATCTTCGCGACTTTCTGGTTCTCGACCGAATTAACCGCCGTCCGATTAGCCGAGATGCCGCGCCGTTCAACTTCTTTTCTTATCACTTCAGGCCTAAGCTGCAATATCCTGCTCAACCTGTTGATTATCAACCCCTGCGATATCGCGTCAACCGCTCCACTACTCATTGCCGATGAAACGGTTTTAAGAAAATCCTCCGTCGCACGCCTGCGGTCTGTAAGATTATCGCTTTGGCTGAATTTATCCGCCAGCTTTTCCCAGCGGTACTGCATTACATCAACTGCGTTTTTTATAACGTTCTTAAATCCGTCCGCTCCCGCCGTCAAAAGATAATCGCAAGGATCTTTGCCCTGCGGCACATTAGCTATCCGAATATCAATCTTTTCGCCAAGGCATATTTCCAGAGCCCTCTCCGCCGCCGTTACTCCCGCGACATCGCTATCGAAAATCAAAACTATATCTTTGGCGAAACGCCGCAGCAGCCTTGCGTGTCCCGCGGTCAAACTCGTGCCGAGCGTCGCGATGACATTTTTACAGCCAAACCGATGAGCCATAATCACATCGGTATATCCCTCGACGATTACAACCGTGCCGCTGGAAACCATTTCGTGCCGGGCTTTATCCAAAGCGTAAACATTATTGCTCTTGTCAAAAATAACCGTCGCAGGCGAATTCATATATTTGGCGGGGTCGTCGCCCAGCGTTCTGCCGCCGAATCCAATCACCCTTGACGAACTATCTATAATAGGAAACATCAGTCTGTTGCGAAATTTATCATACTGTCTGCCCTGCTCGTTTCGCACAATCAGACCACTGGCAAGCAAAAGCGATTCCGGAATTTTTTTCTGCTTTGCCGCGTTTAAAAGGGTATCCCAGCTATCCGGAGCGAACCCCAGCGAAAATTCCGCCGCCGTTTCTTCGGGTATCTGCCTTTGGGCGATATAGTCTCTACACCCTTTACCTGCCGGGTCGGCAAGATTCTTTCGCCAGTGCAGCATCGCCCACTTGTTGACCTTCTCAACGTCAGCGGGGTCAACATCGGAAGTTTTTTCGCCTTGCTGCTGCTTCATCGGCTCAAGTTTTATACCAGCCCGCTCGGCCAGTCTCTCAACCGCCCGCATAAAGCTCAATCCCTCACGCATCTGGACGAATTTAATTACATCGCCGCCTGCGCTGCAGGCGAAACACTTAAATATCTGCTTATCGGGATGAACAAACATACTTGGCTTGTGGTCATCGTGAAACGGACAAAGCCCAACCATCTCCCTGCCCTTGCGGACGAGATTGACGTGTTCAGATATAATGTCAACTATGTCGTTGGCTCGCTGAACGCGGGCTATTATGCCGTGGTCTATCTTCATTTAGGGGAAATAAAATTAAAATCAAAAATGCGTTTCTGATAACTTACCCAAAAGTGTATAAGTATATGTACCCCCACCCCAAAAAGTCAAGTTGCTGTCATAACCTCTGTTTATAACACTGCTAACGCGGGTTTAATACTTACCAGACACCTGGTCTAACAATAAATATCCTCCCAACTTAATCCCCATCGCAAAATAAATCTCTCGTGATTATCCACAAACCCTGTGGTAAGATAAAAAATTATGATAAAGACAAAAGCAGACAAGTCAAAAGGTAAAATCGTCCTGTACCAAAACCGTCTCGAAGTTCGGCTGGTAGAGGATACGATATGGCTCGTACAGGGGCAGATGGCCGAATTGTTTGGCACACAACGGCCGGCAATAACCAAGCATTTGGCAAACATATTTAAAAGTGGAGAATTAAATGAAATTTCAGTATGTTCCATTTTGGAACATACTGCCGCTGATGGCAAAACATACAAAACTCGGTTTTACAATCTTGATGCTGTCATTTCAGTCGGCTATCGTGTCAATTCATCGCAAGCGACTAAATTTCGTATCTGGGCTACTAATGTTTTGCGGAAACATTTAGTCAACGGTTATACCATCAACGAAAAAAGGCTGAAAGCCAAAGAAGAAAAGATAAGAGAATTACAGCAGGCGGTTCATTTATTGGGCAATATTTTGTCGTTGGAAAGCGTCTCCGATGAAGCAAAAGGCGTTATCGGAATTATCTCCGAATACACTCGCGCATTAAATATTCTCGATAATTATGACCACCAGCGCCTTGCCTCGCCTGCCGGCACAAAAAGAAGTAAATTTATTTTAACTTATGAAAACGCCAAAAAAATTATCGAGCAGATAAGACAGAAATTCAACGATTCACCATTAGTCGGCAAGGAAAAAGACCAAAGTTTTAAAAGCTCGCTCGGAGCAATTTACCAGACTTTCGGCAAAAAAGATGTGTATCCAACCATCGAAGAAAAGGCCGCAAATTTGTTGTATTTCGTAACTAAAAATCACAGTTTTATAGACGGCAATAAACGCATAGCGGCGGCGCTGTTTGTTTTATTTCTGCAAAAAAATGGGATTTTGCTGCGTAAAGACGGCAGCAAGCGAATTGACGACAACGCTCTTGTTGCCTTAACCCTTATGGCGGCATCCGGCAAACCTTCAGAAAAAGATATTATGATAAAAGTTATATTGAACCTGCTGGATTGAAATAAATCTATGGTGATTATCCACAAACCCTGTGGTAAAATAAATGCTTATGTGGAATCTTAAAAAACCTGAACCCGTCAAGCTAATAATAGGTATATTAGCCTGTAACGAAAACGCTCTGAACGCCGCGGTCGCTCTGATAAATGCGAAATTCGGCGCTTGCGACCTCGAAAGTCCGGTCTGGCCGTTTCATCATACCGAATATTATGCTGACGAGACCGGCAAAGAAATTGTCAAAAAATTTGTGGCAGTTGAGAAATTGATTATGCCCGACGAGCTGGCGGATTTAAAACTGAAAACCAATAAAATGGAAGAAAAATTAGCCGCAAAGCTTGGCGGACAGTTCAGCAGGCCTGTGAATCTCGACCCAGGATATATTGAGCCGTCAAAACTCGTGCTGGCGAGCGCAAAAAATTTTTCGCACAGAATTTATCTCGGCAAAAAAATCTGGGCCGAAGTTACGCTGGTCTTCAGCAGAGGAATATGGAAAGGTTTTGAATATACCTTTCCCGACCATAAGGAAAACCGCTACCACGGATTTTTCAGTCAGGTAAGGGAAAAATTAGTTCTGCAATTAAGGGAGCGAATTTAAAATGGCTTTGCCAGGCGTTTATCTATTCAGTGTTATAGCAGCTTTTCTAATCTCGGTAATACTTACAGCCGTCGTAAAAAAAATCGCCGTCAAACTCGATTTTGTCGCCCGGCCTCGCGATGACAGATTCCACAAAAGCATCATACCCCTCGGCGGCGGAATCGCAATCTTCGCCACAATAGCAATATTCTGCATCGCTGCCGCAATAGCAATTATCACAAACAATGTCAATATCTCGCAGACGACACGCACGCCGAAACTCTGCCAACTGTTAATCATTCTTGCCTGCTCGACTGTTTTATTCACGCTCGGCCTGTGGGACGACCTCAAAAATCTAAGCCCGAAAACAAAACTAATCGTTCAATTCGCAGCCGCTTTTGCCGCAGCTTATTTCGCCGATGTTCGCGTCGAGCTTTTCATCCAAAGCAAAATCATCACCTCAATTATCAGCTCCGTCTGGATTGTGCTGCTTATCAACGTCTTCAACTTCCTCGACAATATGGACGGCGCAAGCGCAGGAATCGCTATGCTCGTATCGGCTATTTTGTTTTTTGCCGCGGCGGCAGCGTCGCAAACAATCGTAGCCGGTTTCGCTCTTGTTTTTTCCGGAACGCTGGCGGGATTTTTAGTCTTTAATTTCTTCCCAGCCTCAATCTTTATGGGGGATGCTGGCTCGCTCGTTATCGGATTTTTTATTGCGATGCTGACATTGAGAGTTGATTATTATCAGAGCGGCTCGACCGGAGGACATTGGTATGCCGTATTTATGCCGCTTATTATTGTGGCTCTGCCGCTGTATGATTTTATAACAGTGAGCTTTCTGCGGCTTAAACAGGGCAAAAGCCCATTCATCGGGGATACGCAGCATTTTTCGCACAGACTCAAAAAACGCGGACTATCAGAAACACAAACAGTCTTAACCCTTTATCTGGCAACGCTGGCGACGGGTCTTGGAGCGATAATACTTAAATTCGCCAAACCGGCTCTCGCTCCGCTGGTCTTCGTCCAGACAGTTTTGGTTTTGGCAATTATTGCAATTCTTGAATCAACGGATAAAAATGACTCTACTAAACAGCAATAAAAAAAATATCGGTATCCGCGTTTTTGAGTCGGCTCTCTTCGTAATACTTTTGTGCGTAATCGCCCTGCGATTGAGCTTTATGGAAAACCCGCACATTGAATCTTTCGGTATGCAGGGAACGTTTTTCGACAACTTCTTGAGCATCACAATCTCCTGCTCGCTGATTATTTTGTTTATTATCTGGCTTGCCGTCAGGCTGTTCCATCAAAAATATCAGTCCGGAATTTTTGAATGGGGCATAATCATTTTTGCCGCCGCAGCGATAATCAGTACAATCGCCGCCTCAAACCGCAGAGATGCCATTAACGATTCTGTAACAGTTCTTTCATCAATGCTTACAGCCGTAATGCTCGCCGGCCTTTTGAATTCCCACGAGCGAAAAAAAATCCTGCTCATCGTCATTATCGGCGCAGCGGTCGCAAATGTATATCAATGCACCGAACAGTTTTCCAGCAGCAATAAACTTATGATTGAACAATACGAGCAGGAGCCTGCGACCCAGCTCGAAGCCCTCGGCATCGAACCGGGGTCTTTCCAGCAAATGCTCTACGAACATAGATTGTATTCAAAGGATGTCAGAGGTTTTTTCACAACCGGCAACAGCGCAGCGGCAATTATAAATCTTGCGATATTCGGAGTCTTTGCCGTTTTTGACTTCAAGATCAACTCCAAAAAACAATTACTTCTGCCGATAGCGTTATTGCTGGTCTTATTCGCAGGTCTGGTTATGACACACAGCAAAGGAGGTTTTGCCGCGCTGGCCGCAGCCGCCATTTTACTGCTCATCATAAAAAAATTCGGCCGGACTTTGCAGCGATGGCGCATCACCGTTATCACCACAGTCGCCATTTTAATTATCACAGGCGTATTTGCGATTATCGGTTACGGCCTCAAATACAACACGCTGCCCGGCGGAAATTCTATGCTCGTCAGATGGCAATACTGGCAGGCGGCCGCTGAAATAATCGCAGACAATCCATTGACAGGCATCGGCGGCGGAAACTTCGGCACAATCTACACTCATTACAAAACACCAGCCGCGCTGGAAACAGTCAAAGACCCGCACTGCTTTATATTAAGTCTGGCAAGCCAATTCGGCGCAATCGGCGCAATCGGCTTCTGCGTTGCCTTGTTTTATCCAATCATAAAAACCGCAACAAGCGACACCCTCGCTGCGACCACCGAGCAGACCAAAATAAATTTCACTGACACTGCCAAAATATCCGGAGTATGCGCAGTCCTTACCCTGTTGTTTATAAGACCGATGTTCGTCAGAACGCAAATCGGCGGAGAATTAGCCGTCATACTATATGTCCTTGCGATTATGTACGCTGCGCCGGCGTTTTTCTTCGCCGTAACAATCTGGATGAGTACAAGAAATCAATCGCAAATCACAAACCATAAAATCAATTCAGCCGCCTTAATCTGCGGAACACTCGCCGTGCTGCTCCACAATCTTATTGATTTTGCGATCTTCGAACCAGGCATAATGACCGCAATCTGGGCTTGCGCGGCAATATTATATTCAGGCGAACAAAAACAATCCGACAGAAAATTATCCATAGCCGGCAAATACTCCATATCAATAGCCGCGATTCTGCTAATCGCCGGCATAATCCGGTATTGCCTGTTTCCCGCCGCCGAAGTTTCTATAAAGATGGAAAACGCCAATACCCTCGCATCAAGAGGATATTTCAAGGATGCTCAATCGCTTTTGCTCAAAGCCTCCGATGATGATGCGTTGAATCCGGCGCCCGCCGCAGCCGCTGGAAAAATGCTCGTGTATCAGTTCAACCTCGATCCGGTCGATAAAGGAGAATTTCTCGTTAAAGCCGAAAAACTGTTCACAACCGCTATAAACAGAGACAAAGCTGATTTCAAAAACTATGAAAGCCTCGCAGGCGTTTATGAAACGCTCGCGCAGATTACTTCCGAAAAAAGATTCTTCTGGTTTGAAAAAGCCTTTACGGCTTTCAAACAGGCCGTCGAGAGATACCCCGCGTCGGGCGAATTGCGAATGGGACTGGCGCAGGCCGCCGAGCAAATCGGCGAAACCGACTGCGCAATCGAAAATTACAGAAAAGCCGTAGAAACTGAAGATGCTTATACCGAGCAGTTTAAAACAATGTATCCCGGCAAAGATGTATTCAGCAGACTTGGCAAAATAAAATATCAGCAGGCAAAGGAAAAACTGGCAGAACTTACGGAGAATAAGAAATGAAAAAAATGTTTTTAATAATTATGACTTGCACTATGGCAATTTCTTATGCCGACGTGCCGGATATGTCGAAATCCGTCGTAATGATTCAAATCGTCAAACAGGGCTATGACTACACAACTCCCTGGAAGCAAAACTCAACTAACGGCGGAGTCGGAACGGGCTTCATCATCGCCGGCAACAAAATCCTCACCAACGCGCACAACATTTCAGACAGTCGATACATCATCGTCAAAAAAGAAAACATCGCTAAAAAATATCCCGCCTTCGTCGAATTTGTCGGACACGACTGCGACCTGGCCATACTGAAAATCTCCGATGAGTCGTTTTTCATTCAGACTATACCGCTTTCAATCGGCGATTTGCCGCAGGTTCACAGCGTCGTCTCTACTTTCGGCTTTCCGATGGGCGGCCAGCACATCAGCGTTACAGAAGGCGTAGTCTCAAGAATCCAAACCGATATTTACGTCCACAGCGGAGCCGATTCGCATTTAGTCGTGCAGACCGATGCCGCCATCAACCCCGGCAACAGCGGCGGCCCCGTAATGCAGAACAACAAAGTAATCGGCGTAGCTTTTCAGGGATTGCGTCAGGCAGACAACATCGGATATATGATTCCGACAACAGTCATAAAACATTTTCTCGCCGATATCAACGACGGCAGATATGACTCGTTCGGCTCGCTTGGCATTTCGCTTTTTGCAGGCTTGCACAGCGACAGCTACAAAGATTATCTCAAACTCCCGAAAGATACTGAAGGCATTTTGGTTACATCCGTAATGCTCAACAGCTCCGCCGAAAACGTCCTTCAAAAGGAAGATGTCATCACAAAAGTTGACGACTACGCAATCGACAACGATGGAATGATTGCGATTTACGGCACAAAACACTTTCTCTCGGAAGCAATCGAGCAAAAGCAAATCGGCGAAAAATCAAGCATCACATTCTGGCGGGCCGGCGAACTAAAAACCGCAGAACTTACCGTCCAGCTCAACCGCCCCGTCTTAGAATACGCAAGGCTCTACGATAATCCGCCCGGCTACGTCTGCTTCGCGGGCCTTACATTTATTTCCGCATCGAGAAACTTCCTTGAAACCTGGGGCGAGGAATGGCTTATGGATATTCCGCACACGCTCCGATACCTGTTCAGCAATTCTCAGCAGCTTAACGAAGACCCGCTGCTTAAGGAATACGTCATACTTTCCGAAATCCTGCCGGATGAAATTAACGCATACGCCGGCGACTTCGCGAATAAGCCAATCGAGAGCATAAACGATGTTCCAATTCGCAGCCTTGACGATTTGAAAAAGGCGTTTGAAAATAAAGACGCAGAATTTTACATTCTGAAGTTTATGAATTCCGAAAGGCCTTTGCCGATAGAAGCAAAGAAGGCTCATCAGCGAAATGATTCCATTCTCAAAAAATACAACGTCCCGACCTGGGCTTTCACAGGAGAAAAAATATGAAATCAAACAAAACACAAAGTAAAATAATCAGAGCCGCGACAGTAATGGAGCGGTCAATAAAAATTTCGTCGCCGCAGGCGACACCACATTCGACGTTGGATGTTGGATGTTCAATGTTCAATGTTTCTTCTTTGTTTAGGATTTCGATATTAGGATTTAGTATTTTTTTATTCCTTACATCAACCGCTTTCGCGAAGAACGATGCCGCCTTTTCAGAAACAATGAAGGATAGCCTCGTCTATCTGAAAATATCATATTACGGCTACGAACAGTATCAGCCGTGGCGGAACACTAACCTTACCGAAGGCTGGGGGGTCGGTGTCGTCGTCGCTCAAAACAAAATCATTACGCCGGCGTACAACATCGCAAACGCCGCCGAAATACAGGCAAAGCGATTCGGCCAAAACGAATTTATCGCCGCCAAAATAAAAATTATAAGTTATGAAAACAATTTAGCGTTAATCGAACTCGACGCCAATTCAATAAAAAAACCTCTTGTGCCGGTGAAATTCACAGGCATTTACGCGAAAGGAGCTCCTGTAGAATTTTACTGGCTGTCGCCTACCGAAAACATTTACAGCGGCAGAGGCTATCTCGACAGAGCGTCCGTCGATTCGTACGCAATGGCGTTTTCAAAGGTGCTCAACTTTGTCGCCGCCAGCGCCTCTGACAGAACCCACAGCGGACAGTTATACTGCATCGGCAAAAAACCAATCGGAATAGCGGGCTGGTCAAACGAAAACAAGGAGGCTGGAATTATACCCGCCGAAGTCATAAACAGATTTCTGAACGATTCCAAAGACGGCGACTATAATGGAACAGGCGCGGTCGGATTTTCCGCCGCCGCTCTGCTCGACTCGGCATTGAGAAAATACCTCAAAATGCCAGCCGATATGCAGCTCGGCGTTTATGTCGCTGATGTTTTCATGCTCGGCACCGCCGCCGACATTCTGAAAGCAGGCGATGTAATCCTGTCAATAGACGGCTGCCAACTAAACCCTTACGGCAGATTCACGCACAAACAATACGATGCTCTATACTATGATTATCTCATCACAAGCAAAACAGCCGGCGAAAAAATCACCTTCGACATCTTCAGAGACGGCAAAAAGCAAACCCTCCAAACCACCGTCAAAAATTTCAATGTCTCCGATATGCTCGTCCCCTGGTACGACCTCGATGCACAGCCGGAATACTGCATCATCGGCGGATGCGTATTGCAGAAACTCACAAAAACATATATGGCCGCACGAGGCGAAAACTGGACTTCAAAGGCCGAGCCGCACATTTATAATTACCTGCTCAACAGCGCATTCAAACCAACCGAAGACAGAAAATCAATCGTCGTTTTGAGTTTTATTCTGCCTGGCGATATAACTCTCGGCTATCACGGCCTAAGTCAGCTTGTCGTGAACAAAATTAACGGAATGAAAATCAGTTCGATGCGGGACTTGCCCGCTGCCTTTGCGCTCAACCCGCAGGATAAATATGATGTGATAGAGTTTGAACTCGATGAGCCGAAGATTGTTTTGGACAGAAGCAAACTTCCGCAGGCCGATGCGACAATCGCCCAAACATACGGCATCGACAAACCCGCAAATATAAAATAGGGCAATCTATTATATAATTTTGCCTTTCTTGAACTCATAGCTTGCCAATGCCGCCGCGCCGATTATGCCCGCCTCCGCACCCAGAGCGGCAAAACATAATTCGATGCTTTCTTTTCTGATTTTCCAGATATGCTCATTGAAGAACTTCCTAATCGGCTCAAGCAGCAGTTCGCCCGCTTCAATCATTCCGCCGTAAAAAATTATTCGCCTCGGCCCGGTTATATGCAAAAGATTTATGCACAGCGTCGCCAGCGATTTTGCCGTTTCATCGGTAATCTGCCGGGCAAGCTCATCGCCTGCCGCCGAGTGTTCATACACGTCTTTGCAGCTAATCTGCCCGTTGGTTTCGATGATTTTTTGCAGACTCGATTTGCCGCCCGCCGCGATTGCTTCGGTTGCGCGTGCCGCTGTTGCGCTTGCCGAGCCATAGGCCTCAATACAGCCCCTCTGCCCGCAGCCGCAAAGTCTGCCATCCTGCTTTATAATGATATGTCCGATTTCTCCGCCGTTGCCCGCAAAACCCCTGACAAGCTCGCCATTGGTGATAACTCCGCCGCCGATACCTGTACCCAGAGTTATAAGAGCCATTTCTCGTGCGCCTTTGCCTGCGCCCGCCACCCGTTCCGCCCAGCAGGTAACATTAGCGTCGTTTTCAAGAATCACCGGAACATTAAGTCTGTCTCTGACCATTTGCCGAAGCGGGATATTTGTAAATTTGATATTCGATGTGGCCAGCACTACTCCGTTTTCAACGTCAACAACGCCAGGCGTACCTATCCCCGCCGCGATTATGTCGTAAGTGCTGTGCCCGCAGAGACTAACGAGCCGAGCGGTTAATTCGCCGATTTTTTCAACCACCGCCGCAGGCCCCGCATTTATTTGAGCCGGTATGGAATCCTTTATAAGGAGAGTTAATTTTTCATCGAAACACCCGATTTTCAGGTTTGTTCCGCCAAAGTCGATACCTATCAGAATTTTCGCCATTCCCACTCCTGTTTAAATTACTCCGGATAGTATAACAAAAAACGCTCCAACTTTCCGTTTTTTTCAGCCAAACGCGCAAGTAAATTGCAAATTTTGTTAAATTTTGTCAAATTTCTTCAAAAAAATTCAAATTTTGAACAGTTTTTGAATGGTTTTTGTAAATTTTGAAGCGATTTTTACAAGTTTTGAGAAGTTTTGAAAAGCAGCCACAAAGGCACTAAGGCACAAAGAATTTAGACGCTGGCTCGTGCTTCGTAGCGTACTACGCAGAGTAGCATTTCGCAGAGGTCGCGGATTTTTTCACCACGAAGCTCGCGAAGAACACGAAGAATTTAGTAGAGAGGTTTTCTCTTGATTGTTATGCGATGATACCTATAATTCAAAAATAGTTATCAGAAATTCAGTTATCAGTTATCAGAAAAAAAGAGCATAAGAGCATAAGTCGTAAGGCGGTAGGCAAAAGGCAGAAAAAATGTTAGCCACAGAGAACACAGAGTTCACAGAGATTTTTTGTTTTAAGGCGGTGCGAAAACGCACCTGTAAAAAATCAACACTTCAGTCTCCGGCAAATAAATTTGCCTCCTGACTGCTGCATTGATTTTTTTTACTGCTTCGCAGTTATGCCTTAAAACAAAAAACTGCAAAGAGCTATAAAATATGCAACTGCGGATTAAAAGAAATAAGGAAGTAGAAAAGATAAATTTAACTATAAAGAAAGATTGAGAAAAAAAGTATAGATTGAAAATAAAAAATTAGCGAGGGTTTGAAAAAACAAAGACAATATCACATGCCGGTTTTTAATGATATAAATTTAGATAATTGGAAAGAGTCGGAAGTTTGGACGGATAGTCTTTGGATAATCCCCGGAAGAGATAAATCCGGCAAACACGATGGTTTTTATCACGGCAATTTTGTGCCGCAAATTCCCCATCAGCTTATTTTGAGATATACAAAGAAAGATGAAATTGTATTCGACCCGTTTGCGGGAAGCGGAACAACGGCTTATGAGGCGGAGAGCTTAAAAAGAAATTTTATCGGCATAGATATTCAGAAACAGCTTATTGAGCATATTCAGAGCAAGGTTGAGCCAAAAGATAATTTTTGCGGTCTGATTGTCGGGGATAGTACCAAGCCTGAAACTTTTGAAAAAGTAAAAGAGGTTTTAGGAGAACGGAAAATAAAAAACATTCAATTGGCGATTTTGCACCCACCATATGGGGACATAATCAAATTTAGCGATTTAGAGGGCGATTTGTCCAATTCCAAGTCGCTGAATGATTTTTTGGGCAGGTTTTCATTAGTTTTGAAGAATACTATTGATATATTAGAGAAAGGCAGATATTTAACTATAGTAATCGGCGATAAATATGCCGCAGGCAGGTGGATTCCGCTTGGTTTTCATTGCTTAAATGAGGCACAAAAATTGGGTCTAACCCTGAAAAGTATTGTTATTAAAAATATGGAAGGCAATCGAGCCAAGCAAAACAAGGAAGGTATCTGGCGGTATCGTGCGCTTTCGAGCGATTATTATATTTTCAAACATGAATATATTTTAATTTTTAAGAAATAAGGTAAAAAAATGTTGCGAGGACATGTTTATATTGTAAATGAAAAAACGCTTCCAATACATTTAAATTATATGTTTGTTGGAACTAGTGCAGGAGGCAAAGATAATAACGTTGGATTGTTAGCTGATATGTTGAGAGTAAAACAGGGAGATTTTATATTTTTTTATATCGAATCTTCAACAAATCAGAAAGGAAGATTTTTTGGAGTTTTTAGGGCTTCGGACAATGCTGTTTATCATTCTGTAAAAGATGCAGCATTGCAACCAAATCTACCTTTAAAATTAATATATAGAAAAAAAATTGAACCTTATGAGAGAGTATATTCTGAAGGAGTATACGAATGGATAGCTTTAGATAAACTTCCAACATATTCAAGGGAACTTTTGTGGTCTCTAATTTATAGGAAAATGAAAGCAAAACGAGGGAATACAATGTTATTGCCTTGGGAAGTTAAACGACTAATAAGTTTGATTGAAGATGCTAATGATGGGAGAGCTTTATCATCACGCCACCACAATTTTGAAATTTCCAGCAGCAAAATAACCGCTGCTAATATAACCTACGATTATAACATGGGTAATCAGATAAGCTTGTCTTTGAACGATATCAAAAAAAACGAGACTACTTTCCAAGCTTATATATTGCAGCAATTAACGATTGGAAATAACACTTTTTTTCCGGAAATTTTTGGGACAAATATAGTTTGGATAGGTAATGAGGTATTTGCAGGATGCGGAATGCAAAAAATTGATATTTTAATTTTTGAGAAAATTGATGAGGCCACACATATTTACAGAATTGTTGAATTAAAACACAAGTCCTGCTTAAATTCTCCTGCAGAGCAATTACGGTATTATATTAATTGGGCGAGTGAAGAAAATGGTGGCCATTTGTTAGGAGGAAAGAAGTTTAACATAAAACCAATTTTGTTGGTTTTTACACAACAATTTAATTTAGTTCCTCAAAATATAATAAACGAAGTTTCTCAATTAAATTCCATATCAACTAATCCAGAAATTTGGGAAATGGATACGCAAAGAAATGTAAATAAAATCCTGTAGGAAATTCCAATAAAATGAAAAATAATCCATTCACAGAAGGTACCACTTCATATATTGATTTTGAAACTATGTCAGATTTGCAATGGCATTGTTCTAAGTGCGAGCTGAAATCCGGACAGGCCAAGACTTGGCAAGTTTGGAGACAGCAAGGTATTCAGTTAGAGGAACATAAGCCTAATAGATGGGAAAAAAGGATACTCTGTGAAAGGTGCAACAATACTACCGTTCACAGAAAATTAAAGTCCTTAGAGATTTTAGATGATACTAATGTCAGGTCGAATTTGCCACAAAATTTGACTAAAAAAATTAAAGAGGTATTGGGATTCAAAGACGCAGTTTTTCTAAGGAAAATGGAATCCAACCTTTTGGAAGTGGATCATAAATTCCCGCAGATTAGATGGGACAAAGACGAAGAAGTCAACGCTCCGAATATGCCGGAAGAAGAAATAAGAAAAAAATTTATTCTTCTGACAAGAAGCAATAATTTGTTAAAATCCAGATATTGTGAGCGATGCTTTAAGACCAATCAAAGGGGATGTTTTCCGGGTATAAAATTTTGGTATAAAGGCGAGGAGTATTGGAGCAAGAATGTCTATAAATATGATGAAAAGGGCTGTATGGGGTGCTTTTGGTATAGTCCAGATGATTGGCGAGAAGAGTTAAATAAAATAGTTAATAAATAACTTTGAAATAGTTAATAAAATACTTGACTTTGAGCCGGTGTATGATATGTTGATTGTTGATAGATATAAAATTAAAGAAATTATGGCAAAAAGAAAAATCGATAATTTTACACAATTAGCCAAAATGCTTGGGATTTCTAAAAATCAGCTATCGAATATTCTGTCTAATAAATTCAGACCTATTAAGAGTAATATCGAGGAGTTGGCGGGATTCTTAAAAGTGTCTCCTATGGATATAATAAGTGAAGATAAAAAAAGAAAGTAATTGATGAATTACATTGGCAGCAAATTATCGTTATTGGGATTTTTAGAAGAATCAATAAACAAAGTGGTTGATAAAAACTGTTCTGTTTTTTGTGATTTATTCGCAGGCACTGGAATCGTAGGCAGTTATTTCAAGAAAAAAGGTTATAAGGTCATTGCGAATGACATTCAGTATTACAGCTATGTCCTAAACAGGCATTATATTGGCAATCACAAAGAATTGGGCTTTTCTGCATTAACAACGGAAATTCCAGAATTAAAAAATATCAAAGTTGAAAAGAGGAAGAATTTTGTTTGCAGTTATTTATCAGATTTGAAAGGCATCAAAGGCTTTGTTTATAATAATTACTGTTTTGGCGGAACGGAAAACCAAAATGAGCCGAGGCAATATTTTTCAGATGAAAACGGAATGAGATGCGATGCTGTTCGCCAAAAAATTGAAAAGTGGAAAAAAGAAAAATTAATCTCTGATGATGAATATTATTTTTTGATTACGAGTTTGGTTGAATCAATTGACAAATACGCCAATACGGCCTCTGTTTATGGTGCTTTTCTTAAAAAACTAAAGAAAACCGCTCAAAACAGTTTGGTTTTAAAGCCCGCTGAATTGATAATAAATGACCAAACGCACGAGGTTTTTAACGAAGATATAAATAAGGTATCGGCAAAAGTTCAAGGCGATATTTTATATTTAGACCCACCCTATAATCACAGGCAATATGCGACTAATTATCATCTGCTCGAAACTATTGCTAAATATGATAATCCGGTAATTCACGGCAAAACGGGTTTGCGGGAATATCAAAACCAGAAGTCGCTTTATTGCTCAAGAACACAAGTGAAAAAGGCGTTTAGAGATTTAATTTTGAAAGCAAAAGTAAAATATATATTTTTGAGCTATAACAATGAAGGTTTGATGTCATTGGACGATATAAAAGAAATAATGAGTTTAAGAGGGGAATATGGATATTTTACGAAAGATTATAACCGCTTCAAGGCAGACAGAGCAGAAAATAGAGAATACAAAGCAGAAAAAACCGTTGAGTATCTGCATTATGTAGTTTGTAACTAATATGAAGGCTCTATATAAGCATAAAAGAAGTGGGGATCACCGCACCTAAAAAAAGAGTGAATAAAAATAAGGTGCGGGATAAGGAGAAAGTATGAAGGCGATGTACAGACATAAAAAATCCGGCGATGTCTTTGCGATTGAAACGGAAGTTGATCCGTCTTCGCCAAAGGCTTCGCCGCGACTTCGGGTTTTAAAAACTTCCGGGCCATTGCTGACTAAAGACCTTAACCCTGATGTTCTGGATTATGATGATTACTGGAATACGGAAATTCAGGCGAAGATAAAGGATTTTGTGCGTATCAGCAAAGACGATTATCTTGAACTGCTGCGCAAAAACGGCTTCGTTATTCAGACAATTCAGAAACATCTATTTTAAAGAAGATAGTTATCAGCAATTCAGTTATCGGCTATCAGTGAAGGAGTCGCCTGCGGCGGGGAAGTTTAAATGACCGCTCCATTACTGTCGCGGCTCTGCTGTCGTTGAAATGACAGCGGGTGGCGATAAACAATAAAGATTGTAATTTATTCTGCCTGGTATGCTTTAGCGGCGCATCTTGCCCTTAGCCAGACATCGCAGGTATGGACTGCAAGAAGGATATATTCTTTTCTATGACTGCCGAACTGCTCGATTCTCCTGCCGCACTCGGCCAGAGCCTTTCTGTATTCGGTATCAATCAAATCTTTCGGCATCGCTTCGAGAATCGGCCAGAGCAGTTCGATTGCCCAGCCATGCTGCTCGGCGGCGAAACTTTCCGCACATGCTCCGACAGAATCAATCAGCGAAGGGTCGAGGTTCAATCGAGTCATCGGCTTTTTAAGTTTCAGTATCGCGCCGCTCATTGTCGTTGACCAGTCAGCTGCGCTTGAGCGGAGCAACTTGATATAGCTTTTTTCGCTGCCTACGATTCTTGCGGCAGCAAGGGCCACTTCGCCGCGGAAAGTTTCATTCTGAACATCGGCAAGCAGAGAAAGCACATATTCAATTGCAGGGATATGCTTCATTGCGCCAAGAGCGGAGGCGTAAGCAACCCTCAATACCGAGTCGGTTTCTATTTTCAGGAGTTCTAAAATAATGTCAGCGGCCTCTTTGTCGCCGATGCTGCCCAGTGCTCTTGCGCTTCTCGCTCGGAGGATTCGATATGGCGCGGTGAGTTGTTTTTTGAGGGCAGGGACGGCGGATTTGTCGCCAATTTGGCCAAGAGCCCACGATGCCGTTGCGCTTAATTCGATGTCCTCGCCTTCCAAAACGCCGAGCAGAGCGGCTACGATTTTCGGGTCAGGTTTTCGCAGAGCCATTGCCAGAACGGCTTCATAGCGAACATCGAAACTGGGGTCGCTTATCGCTTCGATAAGTTCATCTGTATTAAAGGGGCTATCCGAGCGGCCGAGGTTTCGCGTGGTAACTATTCTTTCGTTTTCTTCGCCTGCCATTCTATATCGCATTATGGAGTTGATTGAGCCGAACAGGCCGAACGGAATGCTCTGAAATAATTGGCCAACAAACTTTGTTGTTGTAATTTCGCTGTCCTGTTTGATATTGCGAAAGATATACATTCCAATCGCCGGCAATATCATATGCGCCAAAAAAACCGGCAGAAACGAATCGGCTCTGATATGGATATTTGCGGCGACGCTGTCGAGGCCTGCGCACCATTTAAGAGCCAGACCGACGACTATCGGCCCCATACCCGCGAATATGCCCGTCCAGGCGACCCAGATTGAATAGTAAGAGGTTCTTTTGTCCTCCGGTATCGCCGTGATAAAGACATATCTGTCAATACCTATCGCGTAAGCTACGCACATAAGTCCGGCAAGAAAAGATACAGCCGCAGCGACGTAATAACTTATGTCGCCATGATGCCGCGGAATCAGATACCAAAAAACCGGCAAAAATATATAGAACATTACGCCTGTGATAAAGACCGGCTTTCCGCCGAATCTGTCCGATGCCCAGCCCCAGAAATAAACCGCTATTAAAGTTCCTGCCGTCGTCCACACTCCAAGATATACAACCTGGCCGTTAGTTATGCCGACAAGGTCTTTCATATACAGCGGTATAAATGTCGCTACTCCCGTAACAATAAAAATGAATACCCCTATACCAAAAAGAAGGCGAACAAAATCGCCGTCCTTGAATGCGTCGAGCATATTTTTCAGGTGTTCTGTGTTGCGGCTTTGTTTTTTTGCTCTGCCTCCGCCCGGAAAAAATACATTACAGGCTACACTTAACAAACCAACTATTGTTCCGATGGCTATAAGAAACATAAAACCGCTCTGCCCATCTGACCTTTCAAGCCAGAAACCGGCAAACCACGTTCCTGCGATAACCACCAGACTGCAGAGAACGGAATTGGCGGCAATAAGTTTGCTGCGGATGTTTGTCGGTAAAATCTCCTGCCCCCACGGGCCCGCGGCGGTTGTGCCGACGGCAAACGCGACCGAAAACACCAGCATTATAAACGATACCCACAAAAACGCTCCGCCGGTTCCGAACATTCGCAGAAACCAGGGCGTAAACAAAAGCCCAAAAAGGATTAATGTTCGAATGCTGAAAAAAATCAGGCTTGACCGCTTGTAGCCTAATTTTTCAACCAAAGGCGCAACGAAAACAGACAATATCTGAAAAAATAACGGAAACGCCAAAAGAATACCGATTTTGGCCTTATCCATCTTTAAAGCGTCAAAAAACAGAACAATTACAGGACCAAAAATCAGCGAGATTCGGACGTTGTCCAGCATATTGGCGGCGAACCACCAGGGCAGTCGTTTCATTCTTTCAGCATTTGTCGGTACTATCGGCATTTTTATTTTTCCTGTCGGGAAATCAAAATTCGGTATAACTATTACATAAAATCGGCCTTTTGCAAGCGAAAGTTGAATCGGCTATATGTCGGCTATAACCCGATTTATATTGACTTATTGCGATTAAAGTGAAAAATGGCGAACTTAAAGCAGTAAAATTTTAGAAGAAGTTTCAAAGACGGGATATTAAATGGCATTGCCGATAGTAGCGATAATAGGCCGACCAAACGTGGGCAAAAGCTCTCTGCTCAACGCTCTTGCCGGCCAAATGATAAGCATTGTTGAGCCGACGGCGGGCGTTACGCGCGACCGCGTGAGCGTCATCATCGAAAACAACGAGCGGTTCTTCGAGCTTGTTGATACCGGCGGGTGGGGAATCGTTGACAGCGACCAATTGAAGGAACACGTCGAAAATCAAATCAAGCAGGCGATGGGTTCAGCCAGTTTGGTTTTGTTCGTTGTCGATATTCGCGACGGCCTGACACCTCTCGACCAGCAAATCGCCAAACTGCTTCGCAAACATAATCTCAAGGTTATTCTCGTCGCCAACAAAGCTGATGAAGTCAAAATGTTTCCGGCCGCGGCGGACTTTGCGAAATTAGGCTTCGGCGATGCGTTCTGCATTTCAGTAACAAACAATCTCAACAAGAGCATTCTCGTCGAAAAAATTCTTGAAGAACTGAAAGATTCGACCCTCGAAAAACCAAAAAATATCGAAATGAAAATCGCCATTGTCGGCAAACGCAACGCCGGCAAAAGCACTTTTACAAACGCAATCGCAGGCGAAGAACGGGTTATCGTTAGCGAAATACCGGGAACGACCCGCGATTCGGTCGATGTTAGATTTGAAAAAGACGGCAAAACTTTTGTCGTGATTGATACGGCGGGCGTTCGCAGAAAAAGTCAGCTCTCGGAGAGCATAGAGTTTTACAGTTCCGTTCGCGCCGAAAGGTCTATTCGCAGAGCAGATGTCGTGCTTCTGCTCATCGACGCGGCCGAGCCGCTGTCACAGATTGATAAAAAACTCGCGTCTTTTATCGGCGAGGAATACAAGCCCTGTATTTTGGTTGTGAACAAATGGGATTTAGCCGTAGGGAAAGCAAGCAGCGATGATTACGCGGAGTATATCGGCAAAATTTTCCCGCAGTTGAGTTATGCCCCGATAGCTTTTACGACGGCTACCGAAGCGAAAAATATCCAGTCCGTTCTCGATTTGGCCTGCGAACTTTACAAACAGTCGGCGACAAAAATTTCGACCGCGAAGATGAACAAAGCCGTCGAAGCGATAAACGCCGAGCGAATCGGCGGAAGAAACAAAACTTCACAGCTGCCGAGGGTTTATTACGCTACGCAGATTGCCGTAAAGCCCGTTACCATATTGCTGTTTGTAAATAATGTCGATTTGTTCGATGAAAATTATAAGAGATTTTTCATTAGCAAAATTCGCGACCTGCTTAGCTTTTCCGAAGTGCCGATAAGGCTTTTTGTCAGGCCAAGAAGAAAAGAAGAAGCTTAATGCAGACCCCAAGCCGACAACGCAGGGAACACCATACCCACACATATCCCCGCGAATCCATATTATATTTCTTGACCTAAAAGCCAAAATCCGCAATAATCCCAAGTCCTGGTGTTTTTTAGAGAAAGGCTGCGAAATTGTCTCATAAGATATTGTCAAAAAAGCAGTTGTGCCCGAATGTGTTTATGGTTGATGTGGCTGCGCCGTTAGTCGCGGCGGCGGCCAAACCCGGCCAATTTGTGATAGTTTGTCTATCTACAGATTACAGCGAAAGGATTCCGCTAACGATAGCAGGCCTTGACACACAGAAAGGCTCAATTCGTCTTATATGGCAGGCGGTGGGCAAAAGCACCGCTGAACTTGCCAATCTGAAAGTCGGAGATACGGTTGAAAACATTCTCGGCCCGCTTGGCAAACCGACTCACATAGAAAAATTCGGAACGGTTGTCTGTGTCGGCGGCGGAATCGGCAACGCTCCGCTCCTGCCAATCGCAAGAGGTATGAAAGAAGCAGGTAATAAGGTAATCAGTATTCTCGGTGCGAGAAATAAAGAACTTCTAATTCTCGAAGATGATTTCAAGGCGGTAAGCGATGAGGTGATTATCGTTACTGACGATGGCTCTTACGGCAGAAAGGCTCTGGTAACCGAGCCGCTTGAAGAAATATGCAAAGGCGCGTCGAAGCCGAATTTAGCTGTTGCGATAGGGCCCGGCGTAATGATGAAATTCTGCTGCGCGACAACGAAAAAATATAATGTGCCGACGGTTGTCTCGCTAAATACGATTATGATTGACGGCACGGGAATGTGCGGCGGGTGCAGAGTCGAAGTCGGCGGCCAGACGAAATTTGTCTGCGTTGACGGGCCGGAGTTCGATGGCCATTTAGTCAATTTCGATTTGATGATGAAAAGAATGAACGCCTATAAGCAGCTCGAAAAACAGGCGATGGAAAATTACGAACAGCACAAGTGCAGGCTTAAAGATATAGGCACAGAGGCACAGAAAAATTCTAAATTCTAATTTCTAAATCCTAAACAAATTCTAAATTCTAATTTCTAAATCCTAAACAAATTCTAAAATCTAATTTTCAAATGCTCAAAACATTATAAAGAGGCAATAAATTGGACGAATCAACAAAACATTTAAACGAACTGTTAGCGAAACATAAGGCCGGCATATTAAAACCGGCGGACAGGTATGAAATTCCGCCGCAGGCGATGCCTGCGCAGGATGCCATTGCGCGGCGAAGCAATGTCAGCGAAGTGGCAACGGGTTATACCGAGACACAGGCTCGATTGGAAGCTCTGCGGTGTTTGGGCTGCAAAAACGCTCCGTGTGTTGCAGGGTGTCCGGTAAAAATAAGAATAAAAGATTTTATCGCTCCGATTGTCGAAGGCGATTTTAAAAAAGCTCTCGATATAATCAGGGAAAATTCGCTGCTGCCCGCTGTTTGCGGTCGCGTTTGTCCGCAGGAAGTCCAATGCCAGTTGCCCTGCACCGTCGGCAAAAAATTTAAGGATGTTGATAAATCCGTTTCAATCGGCAGGCTCGAAAGATTCGTCGCCGACTGGGGCAGAAAAAATCACGATAAAACTAACCCGAAGATTGCGCCATCAACCGGCAAAAAAGTCGCCGTCATCGGTTCAGGCCCCGGCGGAATTGTCGTCGCTACGGATGTTCGCAGAGCCGGACACGATGTTACGGTTTTTGAAGCGTTTCACAAAACCGGCGGCGTGATGGTCTATGGCATTCCAGAATTTCGTCTGCCAAAGGCGATTGTCCGTGAGGAAATAGAACAGCTCAAAAATATGGGCGTGAAAATAGTATGCAATTTTGTCGTAGGCAGAACGCGGACGATAAAAGAGCTTATAGAAGAAGATGGCTTCGATGCAGTTTATGTCGGCGTAGGGGCTGGTTTGCCGCAGTTTATGGGAATCGAGGGCGAGCATCTTGTCGGCGTGTACAGTGCAAACGAATATCTGACGCGCGCCAATTTAATGCGCGCTTATGATTTCGGCAAGGGAGCTGATACGCCGATTGCGATGAGCAAAAGGGTTGCTGTTGTCGGCGGCGGAAACGTCGCGATGGATTCGGCAAGAACCGCTGTTCGGCTCGGCGCGGAAAAAGTTTATTTGATTTACCGCAGAAGCGAAAAGGAAATGCCAGCCCGTGTCGAGGAAGTTCACCACGCAAAAGAAGAGGGCATTGAGTTTCATCTTTTGCGAAATCCAAAACGCATTATCGGCGACTCTGGCGGAGTTGTTTGCGCGATTGAATGTTTGAAATACGAACTTGGCGAACCTGACGCGTCCGGCAGACGCAGACCTGTGCCGATACAAGGCTCGGAATTTCAGATTGAAGTTGATACTGTCATTATCGCTATCGGCAACAGCGCAAATCCGCTTATCGGGCAAACGACAAACGGACTTGAACTGAATAAGTGGGGCAATATCGTTGTCGATGAAAAATGCAAAACTTCGCTCGATGGCGTTTATGCAGGCGGCGACATTGTTCTCGGCGCAGCGACTGTAATTCTCGCTATGGGGCAGGGCAGAACCGCAGCGGCGGCGATTAATGAATATTTGACAGGCAAATAAATGAATTGTCGGCTACTGACTATTAAAAACGAAAGGGGTTTTTTATGGCAAAGGGAATTGTAGTTTATTACTCGAAAAGCGGAAACACCAAACAAATGGCGGAAATAATAGCTAAGTCTATGAACGAAGCGGACCTGGCGACGGAATGCAAGTCGGTTGAAAAGACAAAAGTCGATGACCTTTTAGCCGCCGACGCTATCATAATAGGCTCGCCGACCTACTACGGACAAATGGCTGCCCCGCTTATGCAGCTTTTTACCGATACGGTCGTAAAGCACGGCAAATTAACGGGTAAGGTCGGCGCCGCATTTTCAAGCTCGGCAAACATCGCCGGCGGAAACGAAACCACGATTATGGGCATATTGGAGGCGATGCTCATTCACGGAATGGTTATCCAGGGCGATGCGCAAGGCGACCACTACGGCCCGGTCGCAATCGGGAAACCTGACGAACGGGCGGCTTCACAGTGCAAAAGACTTGGCCAAAAAATTGCCCAGCTTACCAAAAAGCTGTTTGAATGAGTAAAAACCGTTTTTTTTCTTAAAAATAACGATTTTTTTTTGACAAACCTCTGTCAAGTGGTTAGATTACCGGCAAAATAGTTCAAAATGATTTTTGTATGGAGGCAATTATGCAGGAATACGAGGATCTTAAGAGACTCGTCGATGAAGCCGAGAGCGATATTAGAAAAGCCGAAGGCGGGAACAAAGCTGCCGGCACAAGGGTTCGGAAGCAAATGCAGCAGATTAAGTCTGCCGCGCAGACGCTCCGGAACAAAGTTCTTGAACTTCGAACCGACGAAGAATAGCAAAATGCACGTTTTAGTGTATTTGTAATTCCGCGAATCACATCGCTGGCGATGGTGAAGGGGGTTTTATGCTCAATAACCGTCGGCGTGGTGGGATTGCGCGTTGTTTTGTCTATTGGCTGCTTGTTGCTTACTATTTGCTGCTGACTACCGGCTACTAATATAACGTTTTTTTATATCAAGGAATCCGATGCCCCCGACTTTATTATTTGATTTGGCAAATATCGATTTAAATAAAATCGTAATAGATAAGGAGACTATTCAGAAGTCCAATCCCCAGCGTTATGAAATGGACCAGCTCGACGGCGTTATCTGGTACGACAAGGAAAAATTTCTCATCCTCGGCTACAAGGATTTGACCGAAAAAGAATTTTGGGTCAAAGGCCACATTCCCGGCAGGCCGCTGATGCCTGGCGTTATTATGATTGAAGCCGCGGCGCAGCTCTCCAGCGTATTCGTTAAGGAAGTTTATAAATTAAAAGGATTCATCGGCTTTGCGGGCATTGACGAGGCGAAATTCAGAAAGCCGGTCTCGCCTGGCTGCCGACTTTATCTGCTCTGCCACATTACGGTCTTTAAAAGCAGAATGTACACCTGCGTCGTGCAGGGTATTGTGGATGGCGTTATGGTTTTTGATACGACCATTTCAGGCTTAAACGTCTGATGGAAAATCGGCACGCTGAAATTTTTGAAAATTTCTTCCTGCCAAAAAACGATTATTCAGCTCTGCCGACTTCGGCGGGGCTGATTTTATTTGCGGACGACGGCGACAAACCAATTCAACTCATTACCGCCGCGAATATCAGAAATACCGTTAAAAACAAACTCACGGAACAAACCGAAAAAACAAAACGAACAGACCTTACGGAAATCACCGCGAAAATTTATTACTCTCCCTGCCAATGCAAATTCCGCCTTGCTATCAAATATTTCTCGGCGGTCAAAAAAATTTTCCGCGAAAATTACAGAGACCATATTGTGTTTGTCCAGCCGTTGTTTATAAAAATAAATTTCGCTGATACAATGCCTTTTTTCGCAATCACAAAAAAGCCGGCGTTTAAAACAGGCGAAAATTTTTTAGGCCCGTTTCCTTCGCAGAAATCAGCAACGGATTTTCTTAAAGCGATTCAGGACGCTTTCAGGCTCTGCAAAAGACCCGATATCGCAAACAATTCTGAAACGGTCAAAAGCTGCCCGTATCTGCAAATGGATTCCTGTAGTGGATTGTGCGCAGGCCGAATCAGTTCCGATGAATATCGTCAAATAACAAAGAACGCCTTTTTGGCGGGCGTAAACCCGTCCGGTGAGCTGGACACTCTGAACCGGCAGATGGCGGAGTCGGCAAAGAATTTAAATTTTGAACGCGCCGCCGAACTAAAAAAGAAAATCGAAAAGCTCTCCGTTTTGAGAAAACAAACTTATAGATGGACATCGGACGTGGAAACGCTTAAAATTGTTCATATAGACAAATCCGCAAAGATAAAACAAAAGGGCGTAAGAGCGAAAAAACAGACGCTCGCGGCTTTTGTGATGAATTTTTTTGACATAATAGACCTCGGCGATTTTTGCGATGATGAACAGGATAAAATTTCGCAGGCGGTTGACATCGCTTTGTGCCGATTTAAAAATGATTTTGACGAAAACGAAATGCTTGAAAGATTTTCGATAATTTCGTATTTTCTATACCGCACCGGCTCAACAGGCGTATGGCAGAAAGCGGTTATCGGTTAAAAAACGAGATTGCCGCGCTGCGTCCTGCTGGGCAGGACTTTGCTCGCAATGACAAACGGCATTTTTATAGGTTGCCTTGATTTATATTTTTTCTCTGTGTCTCTGTGGTGAAAAACAAAACAGACATTTTGACCTGGCCCGGCGGAGAACTTGATTTTTCCGCAGGCTGCGTTGTAATGGGAGTTCTGAACATCACTGACGATTCGTTCAGCGATGGCGGAGATTTTCTCGACCCGCAACGCGCCGTCGCCCGCGGAATCGAACTGGCCGAGCAGGGCGCAGCGACTATCGACATCGGAGCCGAATCCACTCGCCCGGGTTCAAAACCCGTCAGCAGCGAAGAGCAGATAAAACGCGTTGTACCTGTAATCGAAAAACTTGCCGCCAAAATAAAAATCCCAATCAGCATCGACAGCAGGGATTTTCAAACGACAAAAGCCGCCCTTGATGCCGGCGCTTCGCTCATAAACGACATCACTTCTCTTGACGACAGCAGAACAATTTCCCTCGCCACGGAAAAAAATGTGCCTGTGGTATTGATGCATATTCAGAATTCGCCGGAGAATATGCAGATTAAACCTTGCTATAAAAACGTGGTTAAAGAAGTTTTTGATTATCTGATTAAGAAGGCTAAAATCGCCGAGCAGGCGGGCATAGAAAAACAAAAAATATTCATAGATCCCGGCATAGGCTTCGGCAAAACGCTGGAACATAATTTGGACTTGCTTGGCAATATAGATATTTTTGTAAATAGCGGATACCGCGTACTGCTCGGCACAAGCAGAAAAAATTTCATCGGAACAATAACCGGCAAAACCGCTCCCAAAGACAGAATCTTCGGCACCGCCGCTACCGTCGCTCTGGCCGCAGCCAAAGGCGTTTCAATCGTAAGGGTACACGATGTTGCGCAAATGCTCGATGTTGTGAAAGTAGCGAATAAATTAAGGGCGTATAAATAATGAAAAAAGTTATTTTCGCCGATTCCTGGAAATCGATATTAGCTGAAAACGGCCTGCGGTCTTTCGACGACTTTTACCACTGCAGCGGCAAAAAAAGTACAAACAAAAACAGCAAACGCAATGTTAGTATTCTGCGGCTCAAAGTCGATGGTGAAGAAAAAATTTTCTATATGAAGCGTTTTCGCCATCCGCATTTCAAAGATATGCTATTTACGTTTTTAAATTGCGGGAAAATTGAATCGCAGGCAGCCTATGAATTCGGCAATATGAATTTGCTTAAACAAAATAATATCGGCGTCTGCAATCCCGTCTGCTTCGGCGAAAAATTTACCCTCGGCCTCGAAAGAAAATCATTTATCATTACCGAGTCGCTGCCCGGCCCCTGCCTTAAAGATTTTATCGCTCAAAACTGGACAAAGCTGCCTCAATCGGAAAAAGAACTGCTCATCGCCTCGCTCGCTCAATTCGTTCGCAAAGTCCACAAAGCCCACATCAGCCTGCCCGATTTGTATGTCTGGCATTTATTCCTAACCGAAGACAAAACCGCCGCCGGCCTCGGCAAATACGACTTTGCCGTCATCGACCTTAACCGAATGAAACGCAATACTAAAAGTAAGAATGAAAGAATTAAAAATCTCGGCAGATTATGGTTTAGTATGACTGATAAATATTTTGACAAGCAAATGCGCAGGCTGCTCGTCAGATATTATATCAGCGGCGCATCGGACAAAAGATTTGAAAAGTTCGCCCGCCGGGTAAAAAAATACGCTGCAAGAGTTTCCGCCAAAAGACACCCAGTCGCATATTAGCTGTTGTTCCATCGCTGGTTAAAACATACGAAACGGCCGATGCCGTGACTGCAAGCAGCCACTGTCTGTTGAACAGGTATGTGATGAAGCGGTATGCAGCCGTATTGGCGGCTGGTTTTCAATGCTATCTATTGCTATGGCTCGATAAGAAGGTCTTCGAGCATTCTGTCTATGGTAGCGTCGAGTTTTTCATCGGTTCTGTATAGCCCCCCGCATATCTGCCTTCGAACAGTTAAAACTTTCTCAAACCTAACTTCGGGCAGCTCGGCTATCTTGCTAAGCAATTGCCCGAGCGGGGACTGGGCATCGGCTTGCAACAATTCTTCTGTCTGGTGGTCATCTCCCACGCCTAATGTCTGGCGAGGATTAATCCGCGAAAACAGTCCGTTGGTGCTTATCTGTGTCTTGGCCTGATTCATGGCTTTTTACCTTTCTATTTTGGTTTTGGCTGGAGAAATCCGGTTCTCTTTACAAAACCCGGGGCATCTGATGATTTAACATCCCATACCACTATATGTTGTGTATCCGCTATTCCATTGCGGAACTGCATCATAACTTCCAGTACTGATATCGACCATATAAAAAACAAAACTTTAAAAAAAGTTTTACGTTTTTTTACGTTTTCAGGCAAATTTGCAAACATTTAAAAGCAGTGCGTTGGCCATCTATTGTGATTTTGCCGCTATTTAGCCTTTTTTCTTTTAATTTGCGGAGGTTTAGCCGACAGGGCAAAATAGGCAACATACAATATGTTGTAGTGGGGTAGTGAATTTTAATAGACTGCGGTATGATTTTGGTGATTTTTTTGAGGTGGGCGGGTGGAATTATTGATATTTTGCTTAAAATGAGGTTAAATGGCTTGACAAAATGGTTTAAATCATTATTTATATACGCTCCTCATAGATTTGAATTCGGGGCCGTAGCTCAATTGGTTAGAGCGTCGGACTGTCGATCCGAAGGTTGAGGGTTCGAGCCCCTTCGGCCTCGTTGCTGTAAAGCCTTGTAAAATAAACATTTACAAGGCTTTTTGTTTGGATAAAAACAGTCCCAAAGTAACCATTCACAGTCTTAAAAAATAATTTTCAAAAATTACAATAAAAGACAGGGCAAACGCATCTAAATTTTTATCGTTGATTTTAGCGTATTAAAGGTGTTTTTGGCATTCATACAGAACGACCAAAAATTTCAAAACGGCTTTTTTAAGATAATAACAAGGGGTTGAGAAATTAGATGCGTTTGCCCTGCAATAAAAGACTTGTGCCGTATACAATTGTCTGTTATATGATAAATATGACAGAACAGGACTCCTTTTGAAGCTGACGAAATCGACCGAACGGTCATCCATAAAATATCAGTTGAAGAAATACGCCGTCGCGGATTAACTCCGATAGACAAAACAGAATCAGTACTTCAGCAGATAGACCTGCCGGAGAAACTGTTCAACGTCATTGACCATCGTGTGCAATTATACGTTGATCCCAATGGTGAAATAGTTAAAGCAACATTACCAAAGGACATTCGCAAAGCGGGATTATTTTCAACTCGAATGACAGCATTGACAGCCTATCTCAAAGCCCGCGGTCATATGAGCTATTCGACTTTGCAGTCGTTCTTCAATGACATAATGAACCTTGACATAAGTCAGGGGTTTCTGGCGAAGATATGCACCCAAAAGCTCTCGTTTGTTGATGGTGTTGATAAATGATACTTCTTGTTTTTAGAGCAAGAGGGTGTTTGTCCGACGAATAATCTCAGCGAGCAGGCTATACGTTTTGTTGTGATAGATAGACGAGTTACACAGGGTACAAGGAGTTGGGCAGGCATGCGTTTTTGCGAATGGGCAATGGACGGTTGTCGCTACTTGTGCCAGACATAAACGCAGCGTTTATGATTTCTTCATTGATGCCCTCAACGCTACCTATGCCGGCACACCGTATCCAAAGCTTATTCCAGAAAAACTGTGAATGGTTACGACGCAGCATTACAGTAGCGTACCAGTCGAAAATGTAAAATTCGTGCGACACAATAGAGAGGTTTTGTCCACAGTTTAGCCTATGTGGCCACAGAATAGCTGAGAGTAGATATTTAGAACGATGTCCTCGCCCCAATTCCTACGCATACTGATTAAATAACCACCATCTCGACAACGCCTCGTGTTATGTCTCAGTCCACAGCGGACATTATGTTTGTGAGAAATGCAGGCTAAACACGAAAATAAAATCGCGTGGACAGCAGAGCTGTCCACCCGCTCTGATACATAGGAATGAAGGAAAGTGGGAATGTGTGAAAGGTGGGAAAAAACGTCCAACATTGAAATTCAACACTTAACATCCACACAAAAAGTCGGCAAAATTTTTAGTTTGATATTTATTTCATAAAAACTACACTGTTGCGCTGATAACTAATAGCCAGTAGCCAGATTTCGTAACATTTTATCTGAATGTAAAAAAACCGCGTGGGCTTCCGCCGCCGCTAAAGCTATGGCGGACAAGAAAGCCCACCCTACAAAACTAATAGTCAATAGCCAGTAGCCAGATTTTTGATATTTTGCGCCAAAGTGGCGTTTTTGGGAGTTTTGAATGATTTTTTTCAGACGTATAAAAAAATATGTAGCACCGCAGTGGTATAGAATCGCTATTGTAGTCATGGCCGCGACAATGGTCGGGCTGCTGTTCGCGATGAGCTTTATGACGGTAATTCCGCTGCTGAAGGTGATGATGGGCGAAGAAGGTCTGCACGGCTGGGTTGACCGTCAGGGCTGCAAGTGGCGATATGAGATGAATTTTGCCGTGCCGGACAAGACGGACATAATGAACAATCCCGACCTGTCGTACGAGCTGGAAGTAATCAGCGTCGGCAAGAACAGTTTGGCGCAGCAGGCGGGTTTGAAGGTCAAAGACAACATCATCGGCATCGGCGAAAATGACCCGAACCGTCCGCAGAAATCATTGGATATGATGAAAGAGCTTGCGGACTGTAACAATAATGAAAATTTCATTCTTTATGTTTTGAGAAATGCCGGCGGAAATGTTCGAACTGAAAAAATCAGTCTGGCTGTGCCGAAGCGATTTATGTTTGAGGATGCGGGGTTCATAAAGAAATGGAAGTGGGGCTTTAGATGGGAAATAATCGAGAGGGCAAGAAAAATAACAGCCCTTCTGCCTCGCAACAATAACGCTCTGGCGCAAAAGAAGGCTATATCGTTCATTATTATAGCGTTGATAGGCGTGTCGATATTGCGGTGTCTGGCGAGCTATACGCAGAAATATATGGGGGCAAAAGTCGTGCAGACCGCGACGGCTCATTTGCGCGAGGATATGTTCGAGCGGGCGATGAATATGCCGGTGTCGTATTTCACAGTGAACGGCACAAGCGACGCTATTAGCAGAATGATAGGCGACGTCAACGGCATCGGCAAAGGCATTCGGGTTCTTTTGGGCAAAAGTCTTCAGGAGCCGATGAAAGCGATTTTTATGCTCGGCTGCGCGCTTTATCTGGACTATAAACTTACACTTATATTTCTGGCGGCTGCGCCGGCTACGATTTATGTAATGGCGACGTTCGGTAAGCGGGTCAGAAAATTCGCGAAGAAGGGACTCCAGACCACTTCGAGTATGCTGGGCAAACTTCAGGAATCGGTTGCGGCGTTGCGCGTCGTAAAAGTCTATAACCAGCAGGAGCGCGAAAGCGCGGCGTATAAGGCATTGAGTCAAAAAAATCTCAAGCAGACAATGCGCAGCGCAAAGGCGGACGCGGCGACAAGCCCGATAATGGATATTTTGGGAATGCTTGCCGGCTCGGCGGCTTTGTTAGTCGGAATCGATATGGTAACAAACTCGAATATGGAGCCGAGCGTGTTTTTTATGATACTGCTCGCGCTAGGCGTATCGGCGGAATCCGTCAGAAAGACCAGCGATGTCTGGAACAGTATTCAGGATTCAAATGCGTCGATGGACAGGGTGTTTCAGATAATGGATTATCCCGACGAATACGAGAAACCAAATTCAAAGGAATTGGTTAGTATCAAGGACAAGATAGAGTTTAAGGATATTGTGTTCACCTATCCGAACAGTCCTGAACCTGTTTTAAGGAAGGTAAATCTGTCGGTTAAGGTAGGCCGAAATATCGCGGTGGTCGGCTCGAACGGTTCGGGCAAGACGACGCTGATAAATTTGCTGCCGAGATTTTTCAGTCCGGACAGCGGTCAAATTTTAATCGACGGGGTCGATATAGCGGACTGTACATTGAAATCTCTGCGAAGCCACATCGCAATGGTTACTCAAAACGTCGTAACCTTTCACGATACAATCGCGGCCAATATCGCTTACGGCAAATCCGACGCGACGATGGACGAAATTATAGCTGCGGCGAAACGTTCTTACGCTCATGAATTTATCGAGCCTCTGCCGATGGGGTATGAGACGGTTCTCGGCGAACACGGGGTCGGGCTAAGCGGCGGCCAACTTCAGCGAATTGTTATCGCAAGGGCGATTTTGAAAAACCCGTCGATATTCATTTTTGACGAGGCGATGAGCCAGGTTGACGCTGACAGCGAATCGAAGATACACGATGCCATCGAAGCGATTATGCACGACAGGACATCGTTTGTCATCGCTCACAGATTCAGTACGATTATTTCGGCGGACGTTATCGTCGTTATGGATAAGGGACAGATTGTCGCGCAGGGCAGCCACGATGAACTAATGAAAACCTGCGGCATTTATCATAATTTGTATGAGACACAACTGATGCCGGCGGAGTAGGGGAAAGTGAAAAACTAAAAGTGAATAGTGAAAAGTTGTGGAATCGGCTGAAAAGATATCAAAAATAAAAAATTAAATATCAAAATTGTCGAATCGCCTGCGGCGATGGAATTTTAAATAGAATTTTAAACGAGATTGCTTCGGCTTCGGCCTCGCAATGACGATGAACCCCGTCATACAAGATGGCGGGGCTAAACCTGAATAATAAAAGCACCGCGGCAACTGCAATCATAAAACTATGGCCAAATCACTGTATATAATAGATGGACACGCGCATATTTATGCGGCGTTTTACGCTCCGATGAGCCAGAAACTTTCCAGTCCCGCAGGTGAGCCGACAAAGGCGACATATATTTTTACCAGTATGCTCCTGCGACTGCTGCAATCGAAAAAGCCCGATATGCTCGTAGTTGCGATGGATAGTAAAGAGCCGAGCTTCAGAAGAGAAATTTATCCCGAATATAAGGCGCATCGTCCGCCAATGCCCGATGAAATGCCTGTGCAGATAAAGCGTATCGAGCAGATTTTAGAGGCGATGAATATTCCAATCATTCGCAAAAGCACATTCGAGGCTGACGATATAATCGGCACGCTGGCGGCGAAGTCGGTCAAAAAAGGTTTTGACACCTATATCTGCTCCAAAGATAAGGATATGATTCAGCTCCTGGATAAGGGTGTGCGGATTTATGATATAAGAGCAGACGCGACGACGGACGCGAAGACGTTTTTAGATGAGACGGGGCTTGAGCCTTCGCAGTTTATTGATGTTTTGGCGTTGCAGGGTGATGCGGCTGATAATGTGCCGGGCGTGCCTGATGTCGGGCCAAAGACAGCGATGGAATGGGTGAAAAAATATGGCTCGGTTGAAAATCTTTACGCACACGCTGATGAAATCAAAGGCAAGCGAGGCGATAATCTGCGAAACTCCAAAGATTTGGCGATGTTGAGCAGAGAACTTGTGGCGATAAATTGTGAAATGCCGATTGAGCTCGATGAAGAAAATTTCGCGGTAAAGGAATTTAATACTGAAAAGCTGAAAGCGGTTTTTGATGAGCTTGGTTTCAGCAGGCTCTTGACGCAGTTGAATCTGGGGACACCCTTATCGTCCGGCGAAAAGAAACAATCTGGAAAAACGGAAGAAAAAAAGCAGGATAGTCTTTTTGAGACTGCTCCTGTTGTTGATTCGATAAAAACCGTCAGGCACGAATATCATTTGATTGATACGCTCGAAAAGTTAGACGAGTTCGCCAAAGAATTGAAAAAGCAAACGCTGTTCGCTGTTGATACCGAAACGACATCGATATCGGCTCATCGGGCGGAATTAGTTGGAATGAGTTTTTGCTGGGAGGCGCATAAGGCGTATTATCTGGCGGTAAGAGCGTCTATGGGAGCAAAGTGTCTTGGGGCGGCGGCGGTTAAGGAAAAGCTGGCGGCGATTTTAGCTGATGAGAATGTCAAAAAAATCGGCCAAAACGCAAAGTACGATATGATTGTTCTGCACAACGCGGGTATGCCTGTGCGGGGGCTTGTGTTCGATACGATGATTGCGTCTTATGTTCTCAATGAGCGGCGGAGTCATTCGCTCGATAATATGGCTCTGGATTTTTTGAATTACCGCGATATTCCGATTTCCGACCTTATCGGCAAAGGCAAAAATCAAATGACGTTCGATATGGTCGATACGGCAACGGCGTGCGATTACGCGGCGGAGGACGCTGATGTTACATTTCAGCTTTATGAACATCTCGATGCGAAACTTAAAAAAGAACCAACGCTGAAAAAACTTTTTGACGAGATTGAAATTCCGCTCGCTGATGTTTTGACGAAAATGGAACTGGCCGGCGTTAAGGTAGATGTGCCGATTCTGAAAAAACTTTCCATAGAAATAAATCAGCAGCTTGACGAGTCAGCGGAAAAGGTTTATGCGATGGCGGGGGAGCGGTTTAATGTCGATTCGCCAAAGCAGCTTTCCAACGTGCTGTTTGAAAAGCTCGGTCTGAAATCGGTTCGCAATACGAAAACCGGACAAAGCACCGATGCCGACGCGCTTGAAGAAATGGCGGGCGAACATCCGATTGTCGAACATATTTTGTTGTATCGGCAGTTGAGCAAATTAAAAAACACCTATACTGACAAGCTCGGCACGCTGATAAATCCGCGCACGGGCAGAGTTCATACCAGTTTTAATCAGACGCTCACGGCGACAGGCAGATTGAGTTCGTCGGACCCGAATTTGCAGAATATTCCAATAAAGACACAAATCGGCAGGCAGATTCGCTCGGCGTTTATAGCGGAGAAAAAGACGGACAGAATTATCAGTTTGGATTATTCGCAAATCGAGCTTCGCGTTTTGGCGCATCTTTCGCGGGATAAGGCTCTGATTAAGGCGTTCGAGGACGACAGGGATATTCACAGTTTCGTCGCTTCGCAGATTTATAATATAGATATTTCTGAAGTAACCTCCGAAATGCGTTCGCGATGCAAGGCGGTGAATTTCGGGCTGATTTACGGACAGGGCGCGTTCGGTCTGAGCAAAACTACGGGAATGAGCGTTGCTGAAGCGAAAAAATTCATCGACGATTATTTTGACAGATATAATTCCGTTCTACAATTCAAAAAAGATTCCATAGAAATGGTGAAAAATACCGGCTTTGCAGAGACTATCTGCGGCAGAAGAAGAAATATCAGCGGTCTTGAAAGCGGCAACGGCAATGTCCGTTCGCAGGCGGAAAGATTGGCGATAAATACGCTTATACAGGGTTCGGCGGCGGATTTGATAAAAATCGCGATGATTAAAATTCAGAATAGAATTGAAAGTGAAAAACTGCCGGCAAAAATGATTTTGCAGATTCACGATGAATTGGTTTTTGAGGCTGACGGCAAAGAAGCGGAAAAACTTGTGAAGATTTTCGCTGACGAAATGACCGGCGCGATAAGGCTCGATGTGCCGATGAAAGTTGACGCGAATATCGGGCAAAGCTGGCTTGCGGAATAATTTCACCACAGAGACGCAGAGAAAAAAGAGATATATAATTGAAGATTGAAGATTGAAAAATTGTGGAATCGCCTGCGGCGATGAGAAGTTTATTTTCAACAACAGAAAACACAAATGGTTAAAATGTTACGAAATTAGCAATTATGCGACATTTATTTAAAGACACTAATTTGGCCAGGCTCGGTCTGGCTGCTTTTTTTATGGGTTCGACACTGCAATTTATCGGTTTGGCGGTGCCTTTTGTGGTGAAAGCTATGAAAGGGAGCGATACCGCTGTCGGCGGATGTTTTCTTGGGCAGATGGGTGTATATGTTTTTTTCTGCATCATGGCCGGTCTGATTGTCGATAAGTATAATCCCCGCAAAATTATGCTCGTCAGTTCTTTTGCCCAGATTTTAGTTGTCGCCGGTTTCATCGCTACGGTCTGGTTTGGCGCAAAAAGCCGTTTGTGCGTCAGCCCTGTAATGCTTTTAACTATTCTTATGTCGCTTATGGGTATTGTTACCGCTTTTTTTTGGCCTGTTATGTCCGGCTGGATTTCAACAGGACACGAAGGAAAGGAGCTATCAAAGCGATTTGGTTTTTTCAACATATCCTGGGGGTTGTCCACGATTGTTTTGCCTGTTATCGCCGGCTATCTTGTGGAAATAAATTATGTTTTGCCCATGGCTGCTGCCGGGGTAACATCTGTTTTATGTTTTGCCGCGATACTGTCAAGCAGCTACACCGGCAAATCATCGGCACATAAGCAGAACAATCCCGAACAAATTAATGCCGGCGAAATCGAATACGGGAAAACGGCTTTTATCTGGATGGCCAGAGTTGCGATTTTAGCTACGGCGGCCTGCATCGGACTGTTCAGGAGTCAGTTGGGTATTTTTTATAAATTTCAGCTTGGATTTACAGAATCCAACTACGGCTGGGCGATGGCGATTATGTGCGTTGCGTATGTTTCAATGTTTTACTCTATGGGAAGCAGTCATTGGTGGCATTATAAAAAAATACCGTTTGTTGTCAGTTCGCTCGTTATTTTTATATCTATGCTGATTGTTTTCCTTTCAGGAAACATAGCGTTGCAGTTTCTCGCTGCCGCCCTTGGCGGAATCAGCTACGGCTTTGTTTACAGTTCTCATCAGTACTATGGCGTTTCAGGCGGCAAAAATCGTTCAAGGCTTATGGCTATTCATGAAATTTTTGTCGGCGGCGGACTGTCAATCGGCTCTTTATTCGGCGGAATGCTTAGCGATGCCTTTGGCAGATATTCGCCTTATAAATATGCCTGTGGTTTTATTATTGCCGCTGCTGTTGCGCAAGCGGCGATATGGTTTTTCCTGCGTAAAAAATAGGCCGAATGCAAAAAAAGGCAGCTATGGAGGACAAGAAAGCCCACCCAAACTTGAAACGCGTGGACAGAAAATCTGTCCACCCTACACGCTACAAAACTAACAAAAAGATAGCCACAGAGAACACAGAGGACACAGAGATATTATTATTGAAGAATGAAGATTGAAAAATGTTACGTTTTTTTATGTTCTTTTCGCTTGACCCCTTCGGATTATAATATATATAATTGGCCGTTTGCGGTTTAGTTGCATTTTTGGAGTATAGAATTGGAAAGAGCGATAAGCAAAGCACAAGCCCTTGTCGAGGCGATGGAGTACATCCGCCTGTTCAGGGGTAAAATAGTAGTTGTAAAGCTGGGCGGCAGCGTGTTAGACGACCTCGAATTGCAGAAAAAACTGCTGAAAGATGTCGTTTTTATGGCGACGGTCGGGATTCAGCCGGTTCTTGTTCACGGCGGCGGCAAAGCCATAACCCGCGCGATGAACGAGTCTGGCATCGAAGCTCAATGGGTCAACGGCAGACGCTATACCGATGAACGCACAATGACGATTGTCGAACATACCCTGATTCACGACATAAATACGCCGATGTGCGAGACGATAAAACAGTTAGGCTGTAACGCGATGGGACTCCATTCGCTAAGCAGCTGTGTACTGTTCGGCGAGCCTTTGCGGTTAGTTGACGCTGCGGGCAAAAAAATCGACCTCGGTTTAGTCGGCGAAGTAAAATCCGTCAACGGCCAATTGCTCAAAACCATTTGCGCAAGCGGGACAATCCCCGTCATCGCGCCGATTGCGATTGACCGGGCGGGCGGCAAATTGAATATCAACGCCGACACCGCGGCTGGCAAGGTCGCCTCGGCCATTGGAGCGGAGAAAATCGTTTCCGTCAGCGATACTCACGGCATTCGCACCGATGTCAATAATCCTGACACTCGAATCTCCAGCGCAACGGAAGCGGAGATAAAGAAAATGATTGAGACGGGTGTTATTACAGCAGGTATGCTGCCGAAGGTCGAGGCCTGCATTGTCGCTCTGGAAGGCGGCGTGGGCAAAGCTCATATCATCGACGGCAGAATCGAGCATTCGCTGCTTTTGGAAATTTACACCGAAGAAGGCATCGGAACGCAGATAACAAAATAAAAAATTAAAAATCAAAAATCAAAATTGTGGAATCGGCCTGATGGCCGATGAGTTTTTATATTGAAGGAAGATAAATAGAAATGACAACGCAAGAAGTGATTGAGATGTTTGGTAAGTATGTGATTGGCAATTACAGTCGTCTGCCGCGGGTTATCGCCAAAGGCAAAGGCAGCTATATATACGACCTTGACGGGAATAAAATTCTCGATTTATTTCCGGGCTGGGCGGTGAGCGGCATCGGCCACTGTCATCCGAAAGTCGTAAAAGCCATTCAGCAACAGGCAAAAATTCTGCTGCACATGGATAATACATTTTATACCGAATTGCAGGGCAGGCTCGCTCAAATGTTGAGTGAACGGGCGTTTGGCGGCAAATGCTTTTTCTGTAACAGTGGCGCAGAGGCCAACGAATCTGCGCTGAAGCTGGCTCGGATTTCTACTGAAAAGAAAAAATATAAATATATTACGACGCTTGGCAGTTTTCACGGCAGAACATTCGGCGCGATGACCGCCACGGCTCAACCGAAAAAATTTGAGCCTTTTCAGCCGGTTGTGCCGGGTTTTGTTTATGTGCCTTTTAATGATATTGACGCGATGACCAAAGCGTTCGACAATGAAGTCGCCGGCGTGATGCTCGAGCCTATTCAGGGTGAGGGCGGCGTTAATGTCGCGACGACTGAATATATGCGGGCGATTCGTCAGCTCTGCGATAAAAACGGCGCACGAATGATTCTCGATGAAGTTCAAACCGGAATGGGCAGAACAGGCAAATGGTTCGGCTATCAGCATTTCGACGTTGTGCCTGATATTATTACACTTGCAAAGACGCTCGGCGGCGGCGCAGCTATCGGCGCTATGATGGCTAAGCCGGAAATCGCCGCTGCGCTCGTGCCTGGTACGCATGCTTCGACATTCGGCGGAAACTGTATCGCCTGTGCAGCGGGTATCGCGACGATTGAAGCGATTGACGAAGAAGCGATGATTGAGAATTCTATAAAGATGGGTAAATACGCTTTTGATAAACTCAATCAGTTGAAAAAGAAGTATGATGTAATCGACCATATTCGGGGCAAAGGCCTGATGATTGGCATTCAGTTGAAGTCGCCCGGAGCGGATATTGTTGCCAAATGCCTCGAAAAGGGCCTGCGGATAAATTGTACGCAGGATACGGTTTTGCGTTTTATGCCGGCGATGAATGTCAAGGCGAGCGAAATTGACAAGGCTGTGAAAATTCTTGATAACGTAATGAGCGATAAAGGTGCATAATGAAAGATTTTCTTTCGGTAAGCAGTTGCAGTGTCGATGAACTTCTCGAACTTCTCGATTTGAGCGACAAACTCAAAAGACTGTACCAAAAGGGCAAACAGGACAAATGCCTTTCCGGCAGGACTCTGGTTATGCTCTTTGAGAAACCATCGCTGCGAACACGAATAAGCTTTCAGACTGCAATGACCCAGCTCGGCGGCAATGCGATTTATGTCAAGCCTGAAGACATTGGCGGAATCGGCAAACGCGAGCCGATTAAGGATATGGCGCGCGTTTTGAGCAGATACGCCGAGGGTATTATGGCTCGGACTTTTGCGCACGAAACGGTCATAGAGCTTGCGAAATTTGCCGATATTCCGGTTATAAACGCGCTGACCGACTGGTCGCATCCCTGCCAGGCGATGGCGGACGTAATGACCATTCGTGAGCATTTTGGAAAATTAAAAGGCGTTAAAATCGCATACATCGGCGATGGCAACAATGTTACTCGCTCGCTCGCTTTCGCCTGCGCAAAATTGGGAATGAAACTTGTGATTGCTTCGCCGAAGGGCTACGAGCTTGACGAGCAGTCGATAGACCGTGCCAATGAAATAGCTGCTGATACGACCGTGCAAACCGACAATCCCAAGCAGGCCGTTAAGGATGCTGATGTGATTTACACTGATACCTGGGTTAGTATGGGTCAGGAAGATGAGAAGGCAAAGAGGGTCGCTGATTTTCAGGGTTTTGCTGTTGACGGCTCGCTTATGGCGGCCGCTCCGAACGCGAAAATTATGCACTGTTTGCCTGCCTATCGCGGCTTTGAGATTAGCGATGAGGCGATGGAATGTCCCAATTCGATTGTTTTTGACCAGGCCGAGAACCGCCTGCACTTCCAGCGTGCTTTATTGAAAATGTTGATGAGTTGATGAAAATCCTCATTGCGACAACAAATCCCGGCAAGATGAAAGAGCTTTCGGCTATGCTTGATGCTGATGTTGAATGGCTTAGTCTTGCGGATTTTCCCAATATAAATGAAGTGGAAGAAGACGGCAAGACTTTCGCAGAGAACGCACGCAAAAAAGCGCTCGGCTACGCAAAGCAAACCGGCCTTTGGACAATCGCTGATGATTCCGGCCTGATGGTTGACGCGCTCGACGGTGCGCCTGGCGTAAATTCAGCGCGTTTCAGTGGTGCAAAAGAAAAAAACCGAGAAATGCTCGACCACAAAAATATGGCTAAACTTTTAGACCTTCTAAAAGATGTGCCTGATAAAAAAAGAACCGCGAGATTTGTTTGTTCGATATGTTTAGCAACACCGGAAAAAGTTCTTATCGAAACGCAGGGACTGCTCGAAGGCGTTATTGGTCGCGTCCAAAAAGGAAGCAACGGCTTTGGTTATGACCCGCTATTCGTTGTGCCGGCATCAAGCAAAACCGTTGCTCAACTGTCAAATGAAGAAAAAAACCAAATTTCGCACAGAGCCAACGCCATCAGAAACTTCAACAACCTGCTCGCGCCGCTCCTACCCTAATGCATCGGATAACCAGGAAAACCTGGAAATTCCGGCATTTGGTACGGGTTCATCGGCCTCGTTCCGGCCGGTGCGAAAATTGCCAACAGAATCATCAACGCGATAAAGGCTCCGGCAATTACTACTGCCCAGAAAATCTGATTATGCATTAGTTTTGCCGACGAGAGCAGTAAATCGTGTTCCCAATGGTGTATTCTTTGGTCAAATCTCTTAATGTCAAAGGTCATATTCATTTTTTAGCCCTCCTAATCGTTTAATATCTCATATTTCCTATAAATAATACGAATTAAATACCCCTTTGTGCAAATATCCCGCCGAAAAATCTATAAAACGGCGATTTATGCTCGTTATTTGGGTATAAAACCATTTTTTCTTGACAATAATCAACCCAGCCTGTATCTCTCCTTATCTTATGGCAAAAAAGAATTCAGCATCGAAAAATCTTGTTATCGTTGAATCGCCCGCAAAGGCGAAGACTATAAATAAATATCTCGGCGATGATTTCGTCGTTCACGCCTCAATGGGACACGTTCGCGACCTGCCCTCGACCGGCCTGTGTGTGGACCTCGAAAATAATTTTGAGCCGACATACGAAATCACCGAAGGCAGAAAAAAATTGGTCGGCACATTGAAAGCCGCGGCCAAAAACTGCAATATGCTCTATCTGGCGACCGACTTGGACCGCGAGGGAGAGGCGATTGCCTGGCACCTGGCGCAGACGCTCGGCGTGCCGGAAGAAAGAACCAATCGCGTCATCTTCAACGCCATCACCAAAAAAGCAATTCAGGATGCCTTCGCCGCTCCCGGCAAAATCGACATTGACAAAGTCAACGCTCAACAGGCCAGAAGAATTCTCGACCGTATTGTCGGCTATCAAATTAGTCCGCTGCTGTGGAAAAAAGTCGCTCGCGGCCTGTCGGCAGGCAGGGTTCAGTCGGTTGCCGTAAAAATGGTCGTCGAACGCGAACGCGAAATTCGCGCGTTTGTGCCAATTGAATACTGGCTCATACCCGCGGTGTTCACCAATCAGCTTGCTCTGCAAAATCAATTGACCAAACAATGGCAGGAATTTATCGGCCAAAAAGACCAGAAGGATAAAGGCCCGACTATTGCCGAGCAAAACAACTGGCTCGCCGAGCATAGCGCGTTTAACGCGGAGTTATCATCAATCGACGGCAAAACTTTTTCCACTGATAATGCAGAGCAGGCGAAGAAAATTCATCAGGCTCTGCAATCTGCGGCCTTTGTCGTAACGGACATTATCGAAAAAAGCTCAAGTTCGCGTCCTGCTCCGCCGTTCATTACATCGACTCTTCAGCAGTCCGCATCCAACAGGCTCGGCTTTGCCGCCAAGAGAACAATGCGAATCGCCCAGCAATTATACGAAGGCATTGATTTGGGCTCGATGGGAACGCTCGGCCTGATTACATATATGAGAACCGACAGCACGCATTTGTCCGCGGAGGCTCTGACCGATGCGCGAAGATACATCGGCAATAACATCGGTAAAAATTATCTGCCGGAAAAACCGAATTTCTATTCGTCCGGCAAAAACGCGCAGCAGGCTCACGAAGCCGTAAGGCCGACCGATGTTGATATTGTGCCTGAACAAATAAAAGATATGCTCACCGATGAGCAGTATAAACTTTATCAGATGATTTGGCGAAGATTCGTCGCATCGCAAATGGCCGCGGCGCAGTGGAACACAACGACGCTTGAAATTACCGCTGATACGAAGGCCGGCAAATGTCTTTACAAAGCGCAGGGCAGAACGCTCGTCTTTGACGGCTTTACCAAAATCTGGCACACTGGTTCAGCCGACCAGCAGCTTGTCGCAGTGAAGAAGGGCGACAAGGTTGCCGCGATTGATATCGACGCGCAGCAGCATTTTACAAAACCGCCGGCTCGATATAATGAGGCATCGCTTGTCAAGGCTCTCGAAAAAGAGGGCATCGGCAGGCCGAGTACTTACGCTTCGATTATCAGCACGATTCAGGACAGGGGCTACGTCGAGCAGAAAGACAGGCAATTTTCGCCGACCGACATTGGCGAAGTTGTTACCGATAAGCTCAATGAGTTCTTCCCGCAGATAATGGATATGGCTTTCACGCGGTATATGGAAGAACAGCTCGATAAAATTGAAGAACAGCATTTAGACTGGGTGAAAGTTCTGCACGAGTTTTATGACCCGTTCAAACTTACGCTCGCCAAAGCGACTGACGAAATGAAACACGCCAAGGCCGAGATTACGCCAAGCGAATATACCTGTCCGAAGTGCAATAAGCCGATGGTGTACAGGTTCGGCAAGAACGGAAAATTTTTGAGTTGTTCGGATTATCCAACGTGCAAATTCGCTTCTCCCTGCGACAAGGAAGGCAAAATGGTTGTTGCCGAAGTTACCGAACACAAATGCCCAAACTGCGGCAAACCGATGGTCAAAAAGACCAGCAGGTTCGGCGCGTTTCTCGGCTGTTCGGATTATCCGACCTGCAAGACAGCGTTAAAGATAGATAAGGATGGCAACATAGCTCCGCCCAAACCGCCGGCAGAACCGACAGGTCTGAAATGTTACAAATGCGAAAAGGGCGAATTAGTTATAAGGCAGAGCAAAAAGGGACCATTCCTCGGCTGTAATAAATTTCCAAGATGCAGAACGATTGTGAGTTTTAAGCAGCTTGAGAATTTAAAGGATTTGCAGGCAAAAGGCCAGTGGCCGCCAAAGACCCTTGCCGAGGCCGATACTCTTTTAGGCAGAGACAAAAAATCAGCGGCGAAAACAAAAACTCCCGCTGCTGAAAAAGAACCGGCGGAAAAGAAGAACGCAAAACCAAAAAAGAAATCTGAAGAATAGGCTCTGTGGCTAAAACAAATTCACTCGAATTTAAAGCCGCACTTATCGGCTGTAACAGATTCGGATGAGATTCGCGGATACTTCAGGCAGTTCAGCGGTCGGCATTTATATATGGAGCAGGAGCTTTTGTTTTCGGCATCGTATCTAAGAAACGGGCAATTGACAAGAAGCTTGCAGCATTGACCGCAGCGGAGACAACTGCCTGTGCGTTTCTTTGAGATGGGCAGTACCGATGTGGCTGTCCTTTTTAGAGTTTTTATCATAGCTATTTTCGCCGGCATATTATGCAGTTTCTCACTTCCAATATAATATCAAACCTGTCGTCAACTATCAACTGATTTTCAAAATCGGCACACAATCATTTTTCAAAGTTGAAGTTAGAATTTTGCATCCGGTTTTTGTAACGACAACATCGTCTTCGATTCTTATTCCGAATTTGCCGGGCAGATAAACCGCAGGTTCGATGGTGATTACGTTTCCCTGTTTAAAATTATCCTTCGAGAGAACCGAAATCGTCGGCGATTCGTGAACTTCCAATCCCAGGCCGTGGCCTGTTCCGTGGCCATAAACGGGCAGTTTGGCGGATTTGATAATTCCCCTGGCGGTATTGTCAGTATCGATGAGCGGTTTGTTTGCTTTGACGGTTTTGAACGCTGACCGCTGGGCGGCGAAAACGGTTTTATAAACTTTTTCGTAGAGTTTGTCTGCTTTGCCGACGGCGAAACATCTTGTAATATCGCAGCAATAGCCTTTGAATTTTGCGCCGAAGTCAATCAGTATCATATCGTTTTTTTTCAGTTTTCGGTCTGTCGGTCTGTGATGGGGCATAGCGGAGTTTGAGCCGAACGCGACGATTGTTTCAAAGGCGGGCGATGCGTCGGATTTTTTCATTTCGTAATCGAGCATTGCTGCAAGTTCGATTTCTTTTATGCCGGAGTAAATTTTAGGCAAAATGTTATCCAAAGCTTTCTTTGCGATTTTTCCGGCTTTACTCATTGTCGCGATTTCGGCAGAATCCTTAACTTGTCGAACAGCTTCGACGAGATTGCCGACAGATTTCAGATGAACAGGGAGTTTTTTCTTTAAACTGTCGAAAATTCTGATTTCAACTTTGCTTTCAATACATACGATTTTAATATTTTTAATTTTTTTCAGTGTCTGGCATATAGCGTCCGGCATTGACGTTTTTCGTTCGATGATTTTACATAGCGGGCATTGCTTTTTTGCCTGCAGGGTGTATCTGCTGTCGGTGATGAGAAAAAGATTTTTGCCGGTTACGATGAGCCAACTATCGTCGCCCTGGAAGCCGCTTAAATATCTGACGTTCGAGGCGTTTGCCACAATGGCGGCGTTGAAATTCTTTTCGGCCAGCGTTTGGCGTACCCGGCAAAGCCGATTTTTCAAAATCTGATTTTTTATGTGCATTTTTTGCTCGATTCTGGTATCTATACCCGCTTATAATTATCGTTAGAATACTATTATTAGAGTAATTTTTCGACATTTTTTTACAGAAAAACCTAAAAAATATGCTTCCAATAAGAACAGACATAACCCCGCATCGTGTGCCGTACACGAATTATGCATTGATAGCCGTCAATATCGTCATATTCCTAATCACTTATGTCGGCGGCGAACAGAATCTCCGCGGCTGGGCATCGGGCTTTATGCTCACCCCTGCCTATCCGTTTCTTTGGCAGTTCATCACTTACGCATTCCTGCACGGCAGTGTTATGCACATCCTCGGCAATATGTATTTTCTATATATTTTCGGCAACAATGTCAACGACCGGCTTGGCAATCTCGGCTACCTGTGCTTCTATTTAGCGGGAGCGATTTTCAGCGCAATCGGGCACATTCTCGTGGCATCACTTCACGGCGGCGGAATAGCTACGCCCGTACTCGGTGCAAGCGGAGCAATCGCCGCGGTTACAGGAGCTTATTTAGTTCTTTTCCCACAATCACTGATTACAATTATTTACTGGTTCTTTTTCATCGGTACGATGGAAGTGCCGGCCATATTCCTGATAATATTCAAAATGATATTTATAGACAACATAATCAACAGGGGCGTACAGAATGTCGCTTACGATGCGCATCTGGCGGGCTACGCTTTCGGTATTCTTTCGATTATGCTGTTTTTGATTGTGAAAATTATCCCCGGCGACCAGTTCGACCTCTGGGCGATGATTGCGCGCTGGAACAGAAGGCGAGAATATCGCAGCGCGGTCTCTGAAACCGGCGAGCCGTTTCCGGTAAGATTGAGCAGAAAAATTAAGATTAAGGATGTTACATCCGAAACGCAGCAGAAGGCCGAAGACGCAAGCGCAGCGATTAAACGCCAAATTTATAATTTGATAAGTCAGGGCAATCTCGCTTCTGCCGCTCAATTATATGTGGACAGCCAAAACATACTGATAGGTGCTTTGCCGAAGCAGGCAATGCTTGATATCGCCAATCAGCTTATGTCGGCGGGGCAGTGGCAGACGGCCGCCGATGCTTATGAAAAATTCCTCTCTCTTTATGGCAATTATGAACATACCGAGCAGGTTCAGCTTATGCTCGGCATAATTTATTCCCGCTACATTATCGATAAGGAAAAGGCGATTGGCTATCTGAAAAAAGCGGCAGCCAGACTTTCCGATGATGGCCAGAAAAAAATGTGTCAGGCGGAGATTGCCAGGCTGGAAAGTTAGGCGAACACAAATTGTAACCGCCTCGCAGGCTGTCAACTATTCGTGTCTTAATGCGATAATCGGGTCAACCTTTGCCGCGTTCACAGCAGGGTATAAGCCAAAAATTATACCTATGCCAACGCTGATAAACAGCGGCAGAAGTATGCTGCCGAGCGTTATAACCGTCGGCATATCGGAAAAATATGTGATGATGCAGGGGATGCCGATTCCGACCGCCAGCCCGACAATCCCGCCCAGCGTTGAAAGCACCACCGCCTCTATCAGAAATTGCGTTATAATCTGACTTCGTCTTGCGCCGATTGCCCGGCGGATTCCGATTTCGCGCGTTCGCTCCGTTACCGAGGCCAGCATAATGTTCATAATTCCGATTCCGCCGACAAGCAGACTTATGCACGCGATTGAGCCGAGAACAATAGCATTTCTTCGTTTTGTCGCTTCAGCCTGTTTAAGCAGCGCAAGAGGTACGCTGATTTCATAATCTGCTTTCTTGTGAAAATTTTTCAGCATTCGTTCGATGCCGATGGCCGTCGATTCCACGTTTGCGATGTCATCAGCCTGGACTATAATCTGATGCAGTTCGATTTGTTCAAGCGTAAAGCTTCCTGAAGTTACTTTAAGGAAAATATCGCCGAAGTATTCTTTTACGGTGCTGATAGGTATATAAGCGTCAATTTGCTGGTCTGGTATCTGGATATTGCCGGCTTGAGCGGCTTCGCTTTTAATAATCCCGATTACCTCAAAACTGTCTCCACCGATTCGGACGGTTTGCCCGATAGTGTTTTTTGTAGCAAGAAGTTTTCGCGCTCCGAATTCCGTCAAAACCACAACAGGGGCTATGTTCTTGACCTCGTTTTCGCCAAAAATTTTTCCCGCGAGTATCGGCCTTGGCACTAATTCAAACCATTCCTGCGTTGTGCCTACGATTCGAAGTTCCAGCGTTCTGGCTTCGACGCGTGCTTCTTTGCGTATAAGTTTGGCGGGGACGGACTTTCGCACATTTGGGAAAGTCTCGTTTATTCGCTGATAATCCATATATGTAAGGCCATATACGCTCATATGCGAACGCTGCGTGCTTGTTGATTCTTCCTCAATCGACTTGATTGAATTTATGATTATGTTGTTGCTGCCAAGTTTTTCGATTTGCTTCATCGCCTCTCTGCTTGCGCCTTCGCCGACGGCAAGCATAGCCACGACGCTGCCGACGCCGAACACAACGCCGAGCATCGTCAGAAACGAACGGAGTTTGTGCTGCAGAAGATTCTCAATTCCAAGTAGTATGTTTCTGGCAAATCTTGACTGGTGCATAAACTAAATTCAAAATTTAAAGTTTAAAATTTAAAACTAAGGAACTGCCTTCGGCAGAACTATTTTCTATTCAATTTTTTCCACTTTGCCGTCTTTCATATGCAACCGGTTTTTGGCATAACCTGCTATATCGGGTTCGTGCGTTACCATAATAATCGTTGTTCCTTCAGCGTTCAGCTCGGTGAGCAGGCGCATAATTTGTTCGCCGGTATGGCTGTCGAGGTTTCCGGTCGGCTCATCAGCGAGAATTATATGAGGCTGCGCAGCCAAAGACCGAGCTACAGCCACTCGCTGCATTTGTCCGCCTGAAAGCTCGGCAGGCTTGTGATTCAGCCTTTCGCTCAAACCGACTTTTTCCGCCAGTTCTTTTGCTCTTTCTGCGCTTTTGTCAGCTTCCCAGCCGAGATAGTACAAAGGCAGTTCGATATTTTTCTGCACGCTAAGCTGCGGCATCAAATTAAAACTCTGAAAAACAAAACCTATATATTTGAGTCGAATATCGCTTAACGAATTATCGTCCAGAACGCCGACGTTTTTATCTTCAAGAAGATATTCTCCGCTGGTCGGCCTGTCTAAGCAGCCCAGGATATTCATCATTGTGCTTTTGCCGGAGCCGCTTGGCCCCATTATTGCCCAGAAACTGCCCTTATCGAAGGACAGACTTACGCCGTTAAGAGCGAGTACCTGCTCGCTGCCCATCTGGTAGTGTTTGTGTATATTTTCAAATTGTACTATGCTCATATAATCCAAATTTAAAATTAAAAGTTGAAAGTGTAAAATCAAAATTAAAAACTTAAAATTGCTCGCATTGCATAACCCTGCCGATATGATGAACAGTTTTGAGTTTTAAGTTATGGTTTTTGGCTTTTAGCTTCAACTTTTAAACTACCCAGTTTTGTAGGGTGGGCTTTCCTGTCCGACATAGCTTTAGCGGCGGCGGAAGCCCACGCGGTTATTCTGGCTACTGGCTACTTTTTTGTCCTCCACCGAACTGCTTGCGCAGCTGCTCTTTCTGTTCGGGAGTCATATTCTCAAATTGTTTTCGCAGCTTTTCTTTTTCTTCGTCGGACATATTTTCAAACTTTTTTTGCGGTTCTTCCGCGTTTGGCATTTCTGCGCCGGCCGGCTTGTTTGCCTCTGTCGCGGCGGGGGGCGTTATTGGTTTTTCGGGCTGTTCGACCGGTTTGGCGGCGGCGGCGGCGCCATTGCCGTTTTGTAATCTTTGTTCAAGGAGTTTGCGATTCTCGTTATCCACTGTCGCGGATTTCAACGGCGGATTGAGAAGCACAATCTCGCCTTCCTTCAAACCGCTGACAACATAAATCATTTTATTATTATCAAGGCCTGTCTGGATTTTTCTCGCCTCAAAATCGTCTCCATTTTTAACATAAACCGTCGGCTCCGAGCCAACCCTGACTACCGCCTGAAGCGGAACGTAAATAACATTTTTCATCTGCTCAATCACAATCTCGGCCTGACAACTCATTCCCGTTCGCAGCATCGGGTCGTTATCATCAATGGAAATTTCAGCGTTATAAACTTTCAAATCAGGGTTCAGCCACATACGCTGCCCGTCCGGCAGAGGCGCGATAGTTGTGATATTGCCGAAATAGGTTTTGCCGGGTATCGCATTTACCGTAATAATCGCGGGCATTCCATTTTCCGTTTTCTTCAAATACGCTTCGTGAATCGCAACCTCGGCCTTTGAAGCGTTACCAGCCGGCAAATAAATCAGTTCTTCCTTTTCGCCGACTTGACTGCCGACATCTAACGGCTGAGTATTGCCCCATCTGTTGCTTTTTACGCTTGTCGCGTAAATAACCAAACCATCGGTTGGCGCGTGGATTTTTGTCTTGGCAAGCTGGTCATTCATTTTTTTCAGCTTGTCCTGCTGACGGTTATATTCCGATTCCTTCGCCTTTAATTCCGCCTGTGCCTGAATCACGCTTGCGTTTGCCTTGCGCTCGGTACGTTCCATCGCCATCTCGGCCTGCGAAACGTCGCTCTGGTATTGCGCTACCTGTCTTTTATAAGTATATTCCGTAAGTAAATCTCTGCTCTTTTTGGCCAGCGACGCGTCAAGCTCATATTTTTTCTTGGCGATGGTGTCCGCCTGAAGTTCCGTCTGCGAAATATATTTTTCCGCGGCAAGCTTATTCGAGTCTTCCAGTGTCTGCTCGGCTCTTGCGAGCTCTTCCTCGGCAAGAGCGATTTTGGCGTCCGCCTCGTCAAGAGAATAAAGATAATCGCCTTTGATATATTTTTCCAAATCCTGTTTGGCGAATTCAAGCGTAAGTTTGGCCAAATCAATATCGCTCTTGGCCTGATTCTCGACAACCGCGAGATTTTCCTTTGCGCTTATAAATGCCGCTTCGGTGTTTTGAACGCTTATTTCCTGGTCTATTTTCTGGTCGGAAAGCGTATTTGCATTAAGTTCAACTAATAAATCGTCTTTCTTTACGCGAGTTCCTTCTGGTACGATTGAAACAATAGATGAGCTGCCCTCGACTTCATTTCTGATAATCGTCTGGTCTTTGGCCTTTATAGTTCCAGATTCCGTATAGCTGATGGTCAAATCCCCGCGTTTGACTTTATACGTTGATTTGTCGGCATCAGAGCCGGATTTGCTTTTTACAAACAATCCCGAAATAAGCATCGCCGCCAGAACGGCCGCGGCCAGCCCCGCTATCGAATATATTTTAGTCTTCGACATTTTTCAAATTACCTCCGGGCAGATACTCCTGCCATAATCCATCTTCATCTATCTGCAAAACGCCCATATATTGCTGCATCGTGAGTTCCGCTATGCGATAATTAACCACCGCTGCGGTTAATTGATTTCGCGCCGCCAAAAGTGCATCCTGCGCCTCAAGCAAATCGCGGATAATAGCTCTGTTTGCCTCAAGAAACATAGTTACGCTTCTGACGCGTTTTTGTGCGACATAAACGGCTTTGGCCTGTATGTACATATTTTCCCGCGCTTCGAGCAAATCACGCAGAGTATTTCTTATCTGTGTCTTTATGCCGTCCTCTAAAACCTGAACGTCACGGACAGCCTTTTCAAGTTCGATATAACTTTTGCGATACGCCACACTTTCGGCCGTTCTCTCAAGCCCCAGGTCGAGCGTAAGCAGCGATGAATAAACGCCTCTGTTTGCCACAAAACGCGAGTTCTCGCTCGTTGCCGAGCCGACGGTATTTCTCCTTGAGCCGATTTTTGCCGAGCCAAGAAACGTAAGCTCCGCGCCAAGCGCATCGGCCGCTACAACAACCGCCCTTTGCGCGTCATATACTTTGCCGTCCGTTCCTTTCAAATCCAGCCTGTTATCAAACGCCAACTGTATTGCTTTGGCCTCGGTAATTTCGAGCGGCCCGGCGTTTTTATAATCAGGCTCAAGCAATTCAATAAGCGCAACATCTAAAGAATAACTCTGCGTATCGGCAGGCTGATTAGCCTCTGCCGCGATTTCATTTATAATAACTTTTGTCGGCGATGTCAGCGTTTCCAGTTCCGCGGGATTCAGCACGATATTCGCGTCCGGCGGCAAACCAAGAAATGTCTTAAATGCGTCAAGCTGTTTCTTGTACGTCTGCACCGCTGAAATCCATTGCTGACGAGATGACAATTCATTTTGAACAGCCTGGTCAACTTCTATTTCCTTCAGCCTGCCGGCGGTGGCTAATCGTCTGCTCCATCTTGACGATACCATTCTGCTCTTGTAGTCCGCTTCGCTGTTTTTTATTGAATCCAACTGCCGAAGAACGGATAAATATTTACTTGCCACATCGACCGCAAATTGTTTTTTATATGTTTCAAAATTCCATATCGCATAGACGGTATTGCGCTCCGCCTGCGTCAAATCTTCCATAACAATATGTTTGCCCGACCCGCGCAAAAGCGGAATTGAAATACTGCCCTCTCCCGCGATGCCTGTTGAAGATGCGCCGCCCATATTCAGCAGATTTGCCAAATCAATCGCGATTGCGCTGCTGATTTCCGCGCCGGATGAAAATTTTCTGCTTACTCCGACATTTCCGCCGGCTACATTTCCGCTTACAGCTCTGTTGCCGGTGGTGTCTGTACTGGTCAGATTTTGTATTTGAGCGATGAAAGTGTTTCTAAAAGCTTTTCGCTCAAGCTCAAGGTCGAGCGCGGAACTGAAAACATCTTCCTTTTGGCTCTGATATTCCGGGCTGTTTTTCGCGCCTATCTGCAAAGCGTCAAGCAGCGAAATAGTTATTGTGCCGCTCACATTGTTACTGTCGGCCTGGCTGGCATTTGCGTCCGGAAAATTCTTTTCGGGCCAATGTTCGATTTTTTCTAATCTGTCAGAGCCGAACGATGCTCTGCCCGAAACCGGCAGATTTTGGTCTAACAAAAGCCGCCTGCGGAGTATGTCGCTCGGCCTTTCGATACTGAATTTGCTTGTTTTGCCGACTGCCTGTAACTGCTTTTCTTTAATAATGTTATCGGCTGTTTTGTTCAGGTTTTTGCGGAATTTTTGTGGACTGTTGCAGCCGATTTGGAGGGTAAAGACCGCCAAAAACAGACATAATAATCCTGTTTTTGTTGATAAATGCATATATTTAAAGGTGTTATGATAATAATTTGCCATTTTTTTTCGTTTTTTAGACACTAACTCCGTAGTAAGCAGTATGTTAGTATAAATATCGGCGGTTTTGTAACAGAAAAAATGTGTTAATTTAAGAAAATTTCGTAGATTGGATAAAATTTAGGGTGCAGCGGGGGGTATCAGTAAAAAGGAGCAGTAAGGGTAACACTAACCAGTATTATCCCTGTTCTATTTTCACCAACTCATACAATCCATGTCCGCTGTCGCGAAGTCTGCCCTGCCGGCATAATTCGTCCCAGACTTCACGAGGAAACTGGTTTGGCGGAGTTATCGCATAAACGCCGGTATGCCCGCCCGAAAACGCCCCCTTTCCAAGATGTGAATCATCATCAAGCGATGTGAGTTTGAGCCGTTTTTTGAATGCTTTCATTGCGCTTTTCAGTGTTTCAGGCGTTATGCCGCCATTAGTCTGCTCTGTCATTACCGCCTCCATGTAGAAGAAAATGGGAAAGAAAAAATTTCAATTCCGCCGTCAGTCCGGCCATTTGCCTGCAAAAGAAATCTGAACCTATCACAATAGTTCAGATTTGGCAAACACTTCATTTAAAACATTGTTTTTTTGCTTCAATTCTTCTCTTTTATTTCTCACTCTTATAGACAATGGCCGGCGGTTTAATCAAACCGCATGACACTAATTGATAGCTATCTATCCGACATTTGCCTTCGGCGAGGAATGTGCCCGGTCCGGTTACCATAGGATGTTTATCTTTATGGTGAAACGGACCGTGTGAATTTCTTCTGTGACTGAAAACTTCAATACCCAGCCGGATATTCGCGCAATCGCCTATAAAGTCGGTAATATCGACTTCGTTTGGCTGCCATCCTGTTACGCCTGCCGGCTGTCCATTGACCAATACGCGAACCGCCGAACCCTTATAATCCGGAATATGAACGCTGACAGAGCAGCCTTTATGCGGTTTTATTGAGACATTAGTTGTATAAGCGACCGAGCCTGAATAGAAAGCAAGTCCCTGTTTTACCCAGTCGCCCAATTTTAAAGAGGTTGGACAGGCTGTAATTACGGGAGCGTTTTTTTTCATTGATACGCCAAAATATCCCAGAATATAAACAGTCTCAAGTCCGGGATGGTTTTCATTATATTCGGATACTATCTGGAGGGTATTTTTGCCGGAGCGCAATATGGCTGGATTGACAGATATTTTTCTCATAGATAAATCTGTCCACCAGCCGCATTCGGAATCGATATTCACAGGCACGCCGTTAATCGCAATTTTATACAAAGACGGATTTTCTATGGCAACGTAAAGGTCTCCGGAAGGAATTGTGTCCGCGTCAAAGGAATACATAAGTTCTATTGGGACGCTCTTTGGATTTTCAGATTTTATTCTCGCCCATGGCTGAACCATCGCTCCCCCGCGATACGGTATTCCTAATTTATCGCGTATGGCGCGATCCACATGAAGAATATCGGATGCCGCATATAATTTGGAGTTGCCGATTCGATACGCGGGCTTATCCAGAACAAGGCTGTTGCATTCTGAAAGAAGAATGTCCCAGCGAGGGCGAATAATCTTCTGCGTTTTTTGACTGGAAATTTTCGGACGTGGTTTCAAATCCGATGTATTTTGTTTTTTGGGAAAAACAAATAATCGGCTGCCTAATTTCGGCAATGACGTTTTGACTTCCCAGTTGCCGGCAATGCCCCGTCGGCCATCGGCAAGAAATTCTTTTCCTGTTTGAGGGTCGAGTTCTATCGGATGACCTTTGCAGTCGGCAATAAGACGCACCGTTACGCTGTCGAAAGAAGCGTTGCGATTTCGGATAGGCAAATCAGTAATCTTCTTCGTAAAATCGTGTCCTATATTACAAATAAAAAGGTAAAAAGCTTCGTCGCTTTCGCGCAGCAGATGCAGCACAGGCACAATTTCGTTTCCGTCAGGAGAGCTGATGGAAATACGTCGGCATTTTGATTCGACCGCCGTCAGCAGTGAACGGCTTTTTGGCGATGTGTTTATACATTCAGAGGCGAACCTGACCACTTCTTCCGACGGCCGCGCATCGACAAATTCAGCCGGCGTTCCGGCAAATATCACCGTTCCGCCGCATTTTGCAAATTCTTTGAGTAGTTTTAACGTTGTCGCACGCATTGTTAATTGCGATGGAACTACGACCGTTTTGTAGGAAGCGCAGCCAACCATAAATTTATGACCATTATCGGTTTTGGCGATTTTCGCGTGACGAGAAATAATATCCTCATCGCCGTAATCGAAGTCAATATTGGCGGCCAAAAGCGTATCCCGAAGGTCCATCAGCATTTTATCATACCGCTGAACCTTCGGATTTTTTTCCCATTCCTGATTAAAGAGCGTCCACATACTTTCGACAGGATGAATCACAAGCAAATCCCGCACTTCGACTCCCTGCGTCATAACAGCGTGTATGCGCGCGAAATAGTCTTCCACGGCAGAGTACACCTGCCACCACGGGGATTGAAAGAAAATGCTGGCGGGATAGTCTCGTTTGGCCTCGCCCTCCATAGTGTACCAGGAGAGATGCTGGCATCGCATATTGATGCCCAGCGCCGCCTGCCAGTCTCCTATCGCCTTATGTCCGGCGAACGGAAAATCCCAGCCGGTACAGCCATAGGTTTCCGTCAATCGCCATTTTTTATTAAATTGCCGAGCGACCGAGCTTACCTGTTTGGCGGTGTCGTATTCGCGAAGATATTCCGTTAAAATATCCATTCCAGGTGCCTGCATATACTCATAAAATCGCATACAACTGCCAACTACGCTGGTTTGGAGGCTAAGCGTTTCTTCAAGAAGCACATGGCCTGTATGAATAAGATTGTTTTTTTCGCACCACTGGCCAATCTGCCGGGCAAATGCGTCAACAAAAAGATGCGTAGCACAATCATGGTAATTATGACGAGCCGGAGTTACCGCCTGTGAATCAACATCAAAAAACAATTCCGGCAAATGCTCAATAATGTCATAACCATAACGTTTTTTAAAGTGCAGCGGCAATTTGTCCGTCCAGGGCAATCCCTCGCCTTTGGTCGCGACATCATAACTTAAAAATTTGCCGCAATGATTCGGCTCGTCTGTGAACATTCCTACAATCGTCTTGCCGAAATGGCCGCCAAATTTCTTTTTATAGGCTTCATGAGTAATCTGAATAAATTTCCTGACGGCTTCGTGGTTTAGGCAGTCAAGATAGGTGTAGCCGTTAAACCAGTTGCTTGGCGAGGCTATTTTGCGGCGAAAAATCAGAATGGATTCATTCTGATCAAGGCTTATGCTTCTGCCGCGAGGCGCCTGTTTGACATTGGCGGCGGTTGTACCGTCAATAACGGCGGTAAATACGGCAAGAACATCATCGTTCCATCGAAGTTTCGCAGGCTTGTTAATTTGCTCAAGCACAAGACATCGCGCGCTGTATCTTGGGTCTTTTGTTACCAGTCCGCCGGCGGCTCCCGACGGCCAGCGGTCTTCGTCATACAGCCACGCTTCCATACCGAGTTTCGCCGCTTCGTCCACACAGGCATCAATGCAACTAAACCATTCCTGCGAAAGATATTCAGTGGCAAGACCGACGCGCGAATGCATAAAAAAACCGCCCATCCCCATCTTTTGCATTGCCCGAATCTGCCATCGGAGCTTTTCCGGTTCAAGTTTGCCGTTCCACGCCCAAAAAGGTTTGGAACGATATTCATTTCCGGGATTGCGAAAATTATTAAAATATGAAAGCCGCATAGCTCTATTCCTGTTATAAAGTTTTCTGGTCATCGGCCGTACTGCTCGTATCAGTCTGCTCGGAGAGGTTGTGATGATTAACCACGGTTCCGTTGTCCAAATCATTACGTTTTATTGTTCTCAATTCGTGGAACAATTTTCCGAGGTCAATGAAGCCGCCCCATAAGAACCAGACGGCAGTAATAATTCCCACTCCGCCTGTCAGCGCACAGAAAACCCACCACCATTTTATCCATACTTCATCGGAGAAAGGTTTGACAATCACGCAATACGCCGTGCCGGCAAGAAAAGTAATAAACCAAAAACCGCTCCAGCAAAGAGTGAGGATATATATTACGCGGTCGGTGCGACTGAACTCTTTGCCCATACCAAACATCTGCGACAGGCGGGAAACCTTTTTATTGCTTTCGACAGTATGTTCGTCTTTGATGGCATATTCGCCGCGATGCAGCAGTCTGTCCATATTAAACGCAGGCTGTCCCGATAACAGCGAGACGACTACATATACAGTTACCGCGATTATTGAAGAGATAAATCCCAGCCATGTGCCGTTGATGGGAAATTGATTTGGCAGGTTCTGCATTAGCTGCCAGTCAGGCCAGGCTTCTTTCAGCATCGGCAGAAAGTAAGGCCACAAAATATTGGTAAGTACAATACTGCCGAAAGCAAGGACCGAACCTGTAATCATTCCCGTCCATGCTCCTGCGGTAGTGCCGCGTTTCCAGTAAAGACCGCCGATTATTGCCGCCCCTGCGCCGCCGACAAAAATAGCGCCCGTAATCTGGAAGAACATAAAAATATACTCTTTGAGCGGAAACAACATACTAAAAAACCACGAAAATACCGCTACTCCGACAATAGACCATCGAAGGAGTTTTATATGGTGCTGGGGGCCAAAGGGAATCTTGCGAAACGGCAGGATAACATCCTGGATAAAAATACTGCCCCACGAATGCAGATAAGTTTGCGATACGGAAGTTGCCGCGGCGAATCCGACCGCCACAAAAAGACCGAGCAGACCGGCAGGCAGAATATGAACCAGTCCGATAGGCGTTGTCATCTGCTTCTGAATTTGTGCGTCGGGAACGCGAGCGATAGCCTCATTTATGGAGACTGTCTGCACCGCATACTTTGGGTTATGCTGAATCGCAAACAGAACTATGGGCAAAAGCAATATGACAAGACCGGTAACGCCGCCGCTGAACGAACTTAAAACTTTTGCCATTCTCGCTTCGTGCGGGGTTTTTGCGGAGCAGTTAAATCCCTGTCCGCCTTGCCAGGCCATACAGCCGTAAAAGGAGCCGAAAGAAAGTATGGCAAAGTACCAGAAATTAAAATCAGGAATATCGCCTGCCGCAAAAGGATTTACCATAGACTTGCCTGCCGGCATATCTTTGATGCCATTGATGATGTCGCTCCAGCCGATAGTGGCGAAAACGAATATCAGTAATATGACAAAGACGACGTTGGTGAATTGTCCCTGAAGGAACTCGGTAACCATAATGGTAATCTGGCCGCCGGCCAGCGTCATAAATACCGCTATTGAAAGCATAAATATCATCACTACGCCCAGGGTAAGGTCCAGTTCGAGCGGGCCCAAATGAGCGGTGTAAATAGGCAGGCCTGTCAGATATATCAACAGTCTTGCCCCCACCGCGGGGAATACTCCGAAGTTGACTATGCCCGATACCCACGCAACGATGCCTGAAAAGACACGAAACTTTTTTGAGTAGCGAATCTCAAAAAATTGCGCCATCGTCATCGCTCGCGTTTGCCTGAAACGATAAACCACCCATCCCGATAAAGAGATGAACATATTGATAGGCATCAGCATCAATCCCCACCATATCGAAACAAACCCGGATTGATAATACTGCTCGAAGTACGCCACTATGCTGATTGCGCCTAAACTCGCCATACCTGCGGCGATTGTCAGCAGGTATCGCCTTCCGCAGCGACTGGCCGCCAGAAAATCGGAGACGCTGTGACTGTATTGTTTTGTCTGAAATCCAATAACGCCTATAATTCCAAACACAACGATAAGTATCGACCAGTCAATAATGTGCATATTCATTTTTTTTCCTTTGCGATGATTTACTTTTCAACCACAAATTTAAGGTTATTCCAGTTAGCCGAGCAGCCTCTTACGGACGCATCCGATACAAACTCGACCATCACATACATACCGGCGTATTTTGAAATATCAACATTAAAAGGTATGTCTTTAAATGGCGAACCGCCGTGAGGAACTCTCAATACTTCTATTCCATTGATTCGAATAACACCGTCCCCCGGAGACCCTGTTGTTGTTTCGTCCATCTTATATGAGCCTTGAATGCTTATTTTGGTTGCTTCCGGGATTTTCCCTAAAATTCTGCCTATCGCTCCTACCGCCACCTCAAATCCATTCGCATCGTTTCCTTTCATCCATTTAAGCGCGTCCGGCGAACCATACCAGGGCAGACTCGACCATAAACCTTTTAGTTCGATGTCGGTTTTTTTAAACGCGATAAGATTTGCCGGCCCGCCGGGCTTTTTGAGATTTTCTTTACTTTGCTCCTGGCTCAACGCTATATAATATCCCAGGCCGGAGTCGCCGGTTTTTGACGCGTTTATCGTTACAAAAGATTGCCGGGTGTTTGAATCAACCGCCAGTTTTACGCCGTTAAGATAAACATCGTAATCAGATGGTACATACACTCCTATTTCGCCTCTGCCGGCCATTCGCAGACAGAAAAACATATCGTTCTTCCCAATTTCCTGCGATGAGGTTCTGGCTTCCATATTGGTAACGCCTGCGAAATCGCCGGGGACTTTAAAGAGATGAAAACGTGCAGTCGAAGGGTGCAGGCTAGTGTCAAACCAATAGCTTTGATTAGGGTCAAGACCAAGTACCGTGTTACCGTCGTATATCAGCCAATCTTTTATATACTCTCGAAATCCGCGATACGCAGGCAGCCCAGGGCCGGGATACGAGCGAATTCCGTGGTATCTGGTTCCGAACCATTGCGGCTCTCTGTTCGGCTCATAAATCACAAGCCCGCGCTTCTTTGGGTGTTTCTCAAAATATGCCGTAACGCCATTTGCGCCCTTAAGGCCAAAAAGTTTTTCGCCTTCTTCGGGAATGACAGAATTACAAACCGGCAAAATACCGCCCGTCCAGTGATTCGTGTACACGGTATAATCTTTTCTCGGAAGGTTGGGCTCGGCCACAAGTTTATATTTATGGAATGCTTCAGTAATTTGCATCCCGGATTCTTCATATTTCGCATCAGCGCCCGGCAGCATAAACCCCCAACTGTCAAATGCGTCCATCAGTTCGGTCTCCGTTGGCGAGTACATAACTCCTTCCGGCACTACCTTGACGAACTTTCTGAATATGTAGCCGGACAGCGGATGACCGAGCGGCATCTGGCTCAACGCGATTTTTCCGTACTTAGTGGTGAGCGCGTTAAACTGCTCCGTCTCGATAGCTACATGCGGATTTTCTTTTAATATCTGCTGCATCAGTTCCAGCATTCCCTGATAGCCATCCATACCATCAATGACAAATTTTCCCTGCGGAGCCATCGCTTCGTCCAGATAGACAACATCTATTCCGGCATCTACCGCTTCTTTGACTTGTGCGGCCAGATAGTCCCGCCACGCCTTGAGAGCCGGCGACACACGATACATACGATTGGCGCCCTCGTATATGTAGAGATAAGTATCATTGCCATTTGCGTCTTTACCCGTTACCTGCATACCGGGCTTGAATTTTTCCACAAGGTCAGGAAACATCGCCGAAACGCCATTGCTGTTAAAATGCATACCGACGTGAAAACCTAACTGACGAGCGTATTTGAGCCATTTCTTAGCTGGCTCGGTAATGCGATAGTCAGGATATCCGATATCGAACCCATAATTCCTGAATTCTGCTTGTCTGCCGACAAAGGTCTCCTGTGGATTGACTTTTTTTGCTAATTTATCGAGACCGGCATAATTGCCAACTCCGATATACGCCTGTGTTTTTAGATTCGATATCCAGGCCTGCTCTTTGGGCAGCTTGTCTAATGCCACAAATCCCGCGCCTTTTTCCAGCCATTCCACATATGGATCAACCGCAGTTTCCCATCGCCCGCGATACGGACGAATTCTGATTTCATACATTTCCGGAGTAGTGCTGGTCAGAGGAAACCTGCGATTAAAGCCGATATTTACCGTATTGCCTGTTCCTTTGGCCATTATGGTTGCCGGTCCGATTCGTTCGTCCCTGCCTTCCATAAACCATCCGGAATTCTTTCCCTGAAAAAGTGCGACCATAGGATGGGGATATACCATCGGAGATGAGTCCTTTTCCGGGTCGCCGACAAAAGTGCCGTCCCAGGGAGCGTTGACCGCAGCCCCCGTGCCATAACCAGTTATCCCAACACTCGTATAATCTTTAATATCGCACCCCGGAATAAGTATCCGAAGTTCTTCGACGGGCTGCTCTGATGTTGCTTTGGAATGCAGGATAATATCGCCATTTCCTGGCTCAATAGACCATTCCAGCGTCCAGATGATTCCGTCGGTCGATTTGTACACACACGATATTGACGTGCTGCTTATCTTCTGGGATATTTCGCATTTATCCAAATCTATCGGCTTTGGTCCGAACAGAGGCATAGCGGCCGGCAGCTTATCCGGTTCAAGCGATATGAGTTTTTGACCGGTTGTCAGGTCTTTAAGCTCATAGATAATACCGCCCTGAAACTTTGCCTCTATCGATTTGTTCGCAAGCGAAGCCTGATATGAACTATCGCGCCAGTTAGCGGCAAATGTCATCTCGACGCAGGCGAACAACATCAGACACACGACAAAAATTAAAAAACACAACACAAATGTTTTACGCATAATCAATCTCCAAAATAATTTAACCATTGGCCTCAAAATGGCGGAGCCGTTGATTTCCTGACCACCAGGCGCGGCTGCACCATAAATGTATATTTAGGCCGTTCTATAGGATTTTCAATTTTTTTAAGCAGCATATCCACCGCGACTTTGCCCAGCTCGTTAGGCTCGGAGTTTATGGTGGTTATCGGGATATCATGATTGCGGGCAACCGTCGAGTCGTCAAATCCGATTACCGACAGGTCTTCCGGCACCCGCAGTTGCAGACTTCGCGCGACGCGAATCAGGCGAACTGCCCAAATATCATTATAGGAGACAAACGCGGTGGGACGACCATTCTGTCGTAAAACAGCCTCTAACTTTGCCAGATAATTATCCTCATTTGCCTCAATTTGCCACGATTCGTGAACTTTAATTTCGTGCTGCGTACAGGCATCATAAAAACCGCTAAGCTGCGCAGCCCTGCACGGAAAATCGCGGCGGTCGTCATGTCCCACATATCCGATTTTCGTATGACCAAGTTCGATAAGATAGCTGGTGGCCATATAAACGCCATGCCGATTATCGACTGTAACAAAGTCTTCAGTACGATTCGGCAGCAGCGTATCAAGCATTACCACAGATATATTGTTAGAAACAAGCATATCGTATGCCCTGGCGGAATATTCATATTTGGGGGCAAGGACAACACCCCTGATGCCGTTTTTCAGAAAAGCATCCACATGCTGGAGTTCCATTTCTTCTGTCGCGTTTGAACCGGTGATAAGAACATATCCTCTGGTGCCGGCACAGTAGGAAGCCCCCTGCAGAATAGCTCCGAAATAATATTCTTTCTCATAAACCATTGCGCCAATCATTGACGATTTCACTTCCGTTACCGGAGCATACGCGGGGGTTGTTATATAAGTGCCTCGTCCCTGCTGCCTGATAATCAGTCGCTCTGCGGCAAGAATTTGCAGTGTTTGGCGGATAGTACCCCTGCTGACATTGAAACGCTCGGCAAGAATCCGCTCATTGGAAAGTTTTTCGCCAATCGTGTATATGCCTCTGGAAATTTCCTCTCGCAAAATAAATGCTATTCTGCTCGCCGGAGCGACAATTTCGGGCATATCACTATAATTCTGCACAGCGGTTCCTATGTTGACCTATTTAGACCATTTGTACAGATATTAACAAAACTTTTATTTTTAGCAACCATTTTTTCATATTAATTATTGACTTTTTGTGGGCAAAATATCATTTTAACAATATAAGTTATTATGTATAAATACTTTATGTTTTATATTGCACTTGAAAAGCGTTTATGCTTAATTTATGCATAAGACTTGACAACATTGAACCTATTTAATATAGTAGCATATCAGCGGTACTTTCCGTTCCAGCCAAAGTGAATATGGCACAGAACAGGTGTTGTTTCGTCTTTAAAATAGTTTATTGTTTCTATTTTAGGAGTTTGTCAGATGTTGAGCCTTCGCGGGGATGCGTGGATATTGACTATGAGCGAAGATGGCACTGATGTTGTTATCGAAGACCGTCTCCGCAATGCACGATGGCATCTCGACAAACAAACCCGATTCGTTTCAAAGGACACCGAGCGATTCAATGAACCCGCATATAACGCAGAATCCGCGGCAAAGCCGGAATCCACGGTACAGCTTATCGGGAAAGGGCAGGCTCGATACACAGGCACAGATACCATTTCGGCTACTCACGCAACGCTTTTTGGCAAACTGACGTTACGGTGGACAATGAAACCCGACAGGCTGCTTGTGTCGGCGGAAGCAGATGACTCGCAGGGCGTAAATGCGATGACACTGCCTGGAGTTTTTCGGCCTGAAGGCAGCGGCAGCTTTTCGACCGCCATACCAAATGGTCAGGGCGTTCTTCATACCGGCAGGGGGCCGGCTTTCTATAATCCCCGCTGGGGTCAGGGAGCGGGCGGCTTTTCAATGGCGATGTTCGGTCAAATCACTGAAAAAAACGCCTTGCTCACCATAGCCGAAACCGATGCCGATGCTGTACTTCATTGGGAAAAAACCTCCAGCGGTGAACTTCGGGTTATGTGGCGACAGGAGCCATCGCTCGGCAAATTGAGCTATTCCAGAGAAGTCGTTTTATTTCCCTGCGCTCCAGGCCTGACCAATCTTTGCAAACTATACCGCAGGTATGAGATAGAAAAAGGCAGATTTAAGACGTGGGAAGAAAAAATTTCCCAGCGTCCGAAACTGGAGAATCTTTTCGGTTCGGCAATGATTTTTACCGGCTACAATTTTGACACAGAACTCGACTATGATGCCGCGTTTAGAAAGCTCAAGGCCGCCGGCATAGACAAAGCTTACGTCTATCCGGTTTATTACAGTCAGAATTTAAATGATGAGGCAAATAAAAAACTTACTACCCCCTGGGCGGATTACAGAAACCTTCTTGGGACACTCAAAGAATTAAATTATATGGCCGGCAGTTTTATTTATATTATGGACAGCCCTACCGATAACGAGAGCGATTTGCGTTTTGGCCGCGATAAGCAGCCAATCGTCTATTGGGAGATGGAAGGTATAAAATGGCGAGGCCTGTCAAATGAAAAAAGGGTGGAATTAAATAAAAACATAATCGACGCGGAGCATAAACAGCTCGATGGCATTCATTATGATACATTAACCTGCGGACCGTTCCTGGAGGATTATAATCCCGAACATATCGGAGATGGAGCTTCCGAAAAGGCTGCAAGGAAGCGGATGCTCGATTATGCGGCGGAAAAAGGGCTTATCATATCATCCGAGGGTTTTTGGGGCAGAATGACAGGCTCTTATGACCTGGGCAACACCAAATACTCCAATATGCTTGGCGGCGATGAATACTGTATTGTGCCGATGACCATGCTTGTCTATCACGATTGTGCATACCATACGTGGTGGGAAGTTGACAACTACAATAACCCCGAACATCTTAGTCAATATGGTCGCGGCTATTGGCAGCGGCTCCCCTGGGGAGGCGGAACTCCCACGAGACAAGCTGCGGTTGATGCCATTATGGGCACGCCGCCCGATATTTTTCCGTTTGGAATGCAGTGGAATTTTGTGCCGCACACGAAAAATCTTTACTATTATAAACCTGTTTTCGAAGATGTAATTGTACAAGAAGCTATCAACTGCGCCAAACCGGTAATGGCGCTGAATAAAAAAATCGGCAAACTTGAAATGGTTGAACATCGTTTGCACAGACCGGACGGCGCGGTTCAGGAAACTGTTTTTTCCGATGGCACGCGCGTCGTCGCTAATTTTGCCAACGTGCTGCTCGAATCGCCCGGAATCGGCTTGTTAAAGCCGCAAAGCTGGATAAGCTTATAGAACTGAAAAATAATCCACCAACTACTTTAAGGATAGACTAATGAGAATAAATATTTCGATAGAATGGGAATTGGCGCCGGCTGCCGGTCGTGTTGAATTTGTTAACGCTCAATGTGTCGCGGGCGGAATCAATATAGGCTGGGGTAATTTATCGGAAAGCGACGGTAGATTTTCTTTTACCAGCACAACCGAGTTGTGCCGGATATTTTTCGCGATTGACGCGGATGATGAAAAGAAAACGCCTATGGTCAAAGTAACTGAAACCGAAAAACCTTTCACTGTCTCCCTTGCCGAGGTTCTCAAGAGCAGCGACGGCGTTTTACGAATTGCAGGTGTCGGAGTTACCGTTACCGCGGAGATTGACGCGTGGTCAAGTCTCTAAATAATATATTTCAATAAAAACAAAAAAAACATTAAGGAGTAAATGATTATGGGTCTGCCGCTTTTCAAAACTTTCACCGAAGAACAGCTAAAACAGTTTGGTCCCGCGCGGGATTGCGAAGTTTTATCGACCGAGCGACACGTTTATACAACGCCATTTGTGTATAAAAACGTTGAAGTGGGCGACTTTTACGAAATTGACCCCACCAAGGGGATAGAGTTCAAGGCTGATACCGGATTTCTTACCATCAAAGAAAACAAGCCTATCGTAGCGGTGAACGTAGTCGGCAGCGGCTGCGCCCCGAAAGGCTATAACATTTGCGAATGGTGGAGTGAAGGCGAAACCATCGACAATATGAAAAACCAGCTTGTCAAAAGGCAGCGCGTCGATAATCTGAATGGAACGCATCCGAGTATCTGGGTACAGCTTATGATGGGAACATTTCCAGGACTGAAATTCAAGGACGTTGACCCTGATATCAAAAGCCCTGTCGATGCTATGAAAAAACTTAGCGATGGCTACTACGAAGGTCTTTATCTGGGATTTTATGAAAATACCGCTGTCTTCAGAGTCGGGTCTCCATATCCGAAGCAGGTTACCGTCCGCTGCGGCTGCAAAGTGCCGGAAGATCCAAGCACAAGAATGGAACGTTATCCCGGAGACTATGCCATTAGAGTAGTGGAAACAATTGTGATTAAATAAGCAGGGTTGAAATATGAAAAACAAAGCCGTATTCATTTCGTCAATTCTCGTTACGATTTTTTGTTGTCAGGGTCTCGCCGATATTACATTGTGCGATAACGGCAGAACCTCATACAAAATCGTGCTTTCGGAAAACGCGGACATAAGTACGGCAGCGGCTGCCGTCGATTTCGCGGCGATACTGAAAGAAATGACAGGAGCGGTGTTTCCGGTTGTTTATGATTTTTACCCTGCCGCCGAGGCCAACGAAATAATTCTTGGCATCGACAACAAACACATCAAAGACCATAACCTGATAAAAGCGGATATGTCTTTCGGCGAGTATCAGATTATCATCAGCGGAAACAGTATTATTATTGCCGGCGGTCCCGAAAGAGGACTGATTAACGGCATATACGGCTTCTGTCGGGACTATCTGGATTGCAGATGGCTCACGCCAGGCTGCCAGTATATTCCCTCCAAACCGACGGTGAAATTACCCGAAATAAGAGATTGCAAAAAACCCGCCTTTCGATATCGAAGCGCCGACTCCATAATGCAGTGGGATGCAAACTGGACAGTGCGCAATCGCTTAAATGAGTCCAAAGCTGCCTCCTGCGGAGAACGCCCATCGGCGGTAATGCTCCTGCATAATGATACCAGAACCGCGACTATGGCGAATTCCTGGAATCCGCACGCGTTTCAATCCATTCCCGAAGCTGTGTATAAGGGTAACGAATTATGGAGAGCGGAGATTGAAGGCTCTCGAAAATATATCGGCAATCCCGCTCAAAGAGCGTTTTGTCTTTCCAATAAAGAGTTTAATAAATGGGTTGCGCAGTGGACGCTCCGGCAGCTGCGGCAAAAGCCAAATATGCCGTTTATTAGCATAACCCATACCGATATTGGAATTTCCTGCGACTGTAAAGACTGCTTAAAGGCTTATAAAAAGATAGGTATTTCAGGCCTCAATATACAATTTGCCAATAATGTCGCCAAAACTGTCGCCGTTGAATTCCCCGATGTATCTATTATCACTTTCGCTTATAACCATACGTTCGCGCCGCCCGGGATAAAAGCTCATCCCAGCGTCAGAGCCGTCTGGGCGCCCATTGGCGCGGATTACGCGTATGCAATCAACGAAGGCGAAGTAAATATAAAAGATAATTACCTCGGACAACTGCGGCAATGGTGTGCGAATACCAAACAGCTCGGCATCTGGTACTATCAATACAGTCATTTTGCAATGCTCCCCAGACCCTGCCTTTTCGCAACGCAAAAAAGTCTCCAAAAGTTCAAAGAACTCGGCGTTGATCAGGTATTCATAGAAATGTTTTTCAACCCTTGCTGGAAAAAAACATTCAATACCGATACTGATAAAAACATCATCGCGTATCCATGCTTTTCCGACTATTACACAAGGCAGACCGATGCCGGCTCGATGTTTATCCCTTATGGCCTTGAACATTTAAGAGGTTATATATATTCAGAGCTTTTGTGGGATACTGATATATCCGTCAATAAGAGTATTGAGGATTTTTGCAGGATATATTACGGCCCGTCCCATCGCGAAATTTTTGAATATGTAATGCTTACCGAAGACCTCGCCAGCTATGAAGAAAAATCCGATTTCCGTAAATACGATGGGCTGCATATAGCCGTCGGTTCTGCGCCGATACCAAATAAATCTTATCTGCTGAAATGTTCGGAGCTGTTCGATGCCGCAATGTCGAAGACAAAAAACGACCCGGTTTTCAGGAAAAGGGTCGAGCTAGCGCGAATATCCATAGACTTTGCGATTCTTCTATTTGTCAATGATGAGCCTGATTTAAGGAAAAAAGCCTCTGAACGTTTTTTTAGAACGCTTGACGAGATTGAGCCGGCCTTCAATACGGTAATCCCCAGAAATGGAGATTTTAATCTTGAGGATATCAAAAATAATTTTTTAAAAAATGGCTTATGAACTCGAAGCAAAGATTTACAAAAATAAAAAGGATTTAACCTATGAACCAGAGAGAAGCGGTAATCGCAACATTAAAACGACAGCCCGTCGATTTCGTTCCGGGCTGGACGTTCTTTTCCACGCCACAGGCCGAAAAACTTCTGCTGCCCGGCGTTGCGGTCGCAGATGACCAGTGGGGCATTGAATATCAAATTAAATTCACACAGGCCACAGGAGGATGTTTTGCGGGCGTATCCGGCAACCTTCAGGGACATGTGGTCGAAAAAAACGAAACTTCCGAAATCGTGGAGCTTGACAACGGCACGAGGCGATTAGTCGTATTTAAGCCGGAGTGGTTTTACGAAACATTATCCAGGCCGTTAGACGGTAAGACAAACCTTGATGAATTTCATCTGCCTGCTGTCAACAGCTATCCTGAATACTGGTCCGGTGTCGCAAAATCCGTGCGAAGATTCATCGAGGCCGGTCTCTTTGTCAGAGGCAGTATTGATGGATTTTACGCAGGCATCTGGGAACATTGCAGAAAAATAGACGAATTTTTACTCGACATTGCCGAAGAAAGCGCGTTCGCCGAACAACTTGTGAATACGTGGGGACAGTTTATGTATGATAACGCACGCAAACTTCTTGAATGCGGCGTTGATGCCGTCTGGTGGACAGACGACCTCGGCAGCAACACCGGCCCGCTGATGTCGCCCAAATGCTACCGTAAATACTTCTTCCCGTGGCATAAGCGCACAGCAAGTCTCGCTCATCAATACGGCAAGTTCGCCTTTATGCACAGCCATGGAAATATCAATGCCTTATTGCCGGACATCGTCGAGACGGGTATTGATATGCTTGACCCTGTCGGTCCCTCGGATGGAATGGATATAAAGCATCTGAAAGAATGTTATGGGAATCGTCTTTGTTTTGCCGGCGGGATAAGTCGTTTTGTCGCGGATATGTCAAAACCAGAACTCGGATCGCACATAGAAGAAGTATATCGGTCTTGCAAGGGCGGCGGATTTATTCCCTGGGAGGAAGGCGGAATACCAAAGGATATGACTAAAGACAATTTTGAACACTATTTGAAAATACGTTCCGAAATGAGCAAAAAATACGCCGGCTGATAATGTCATAGACTCTTTATTACTGGAAAGGCACACAAAATGTTAGAAAAAAGTATGCGTAAGTATCTCGTTTTGTTTGTTATTGCGGTCATTGGCCTTTCAGGTCGCTCGTCGGCGCAGTCGCTTCTCGCTAAATTAGATAGCGGTCAAAATCAGATAATCGTTACCATAGGAACAAGCCTGACAGGAGGCACCGGCGGGGCATGGGTGGGGCAAATGCAGACATGGCTTCAATCTGAATACCCAGGTCAGGTTACTTTATATAATTGCGGTGTCGGCGGCTCGTCCTCCTACAATTCGGATCCTGCGAGGAACGGTCTGGGATTCCTGCCTGGTGCATTGGCGTATAATCCCGATGTCGTATTCGTTGAATATGCGATGAATGACGCTTACTCTCCGTTTAATATGTCAGTGCAGCAATCGCGCAATAATCTTAACACGATAATCGACCAGATACTCGCACACAATCCCAACGCGGAAATCATTCTTGAAACGATGAATTCCACTTTGGACTGCTGGCGAGACAGGCACGCCTACATAAGACCCAATCTGGCATTGTACTACCAGATGTACAGGGAAGTAGCGCAGGAGAGAGGGTTTCTGCTGATTGACCACTACCCTAACTGGCTCAATCTTATGGCTGCGGATATGACAGCTTTTTGGGATTATGTTCCCGATGGCATTCACCCAAATGCCGCCGGCGGCGAAAATATAATTCTTCCTATGGTCAAGAAAACGCTTTTAGCCGCAAGATGCGACTTTGACGACAATCAAAAAGTTGATATGTCGGATTTAGCGATATTTGTCGAACAGTGGTTAAAAAGTGGCGCAAGCGGCAGGGAGAATTTCAATGAAGACGCAAATGTGAATGCGTATGATTTTAATATGTTTGCGGCGCAGTGGGGCTGGGCGGACTGTTGTGCGAATGTAGAAAGACTGGCGGCGCACTGGAAATTGGACGAGTCCGAAGGTCTTATCGCTTCCGATAGTACGGGTAATCACCCCGGCACGCTGTATGGCAATCCCGTCTGGCAGCCCACGGGCGGCAACGATGGCGCAGGAGCTCTCCTGTTTGATGGCGCTGGCGACTATATAGAGATAATCGGATACAAAGGCGTAATCGATTCAAAACCTTCAACGCCGCGCACCTGCACTGCCTGGATAAAGGGAGCAGGGGATATTATCTCCTGGGGCACGGCCGCAACCGGAAAAAACTGGCTGTTTCGTACCGGAACTGCCGGCAAACTGCAATTGGACGTGGGTAATTGTTCCATAACAGGCACAAAAAATGTGGCTGACGGCCAGTGGCATCATATCGCCGTCGTCTCTTTCGGAGATAAAACCGATTATGTAAGATTTTATGTTGACGGTGCGGAAGATACGATTAGCGGTTTTGCTTCAATGGATATAAATACCGCGCCTGACAATAATGTAAAACTTGGCTACTCCGGCAGCGGAGGAACATACTTCAACGGCCTGCTCGACGATGTTCGCATATATGACAGATTTTTAGGCGTGCCGGAGATTTTTGGCTGGGGTAATACGTCCATTCCCAATGCTATCGGAAATCCAAGACAAATCTATGGCTGGAGCACCTGTGAGGCGGTAAGTGTTAGAGGTTCTAATGCCGGCTTTCCGGGCAGAGAATTGGTTCGTTCTATCGACGGTTCCGGCCTTGATACCACAACAGGTCTGCTGCACGGCAAAGACCACTTAACGATGGCTATTTGTTCATCAATAGCCAATCCACGCGGTGGCACGATTAACGATGGTACTTATGGCAATCGCTGGGTCGAGTATTCCTTTGACCAGATTTATAACTTAGACAAAATGGAGCTTTGGTCTGCTCAACAAAATGGAGCCTGGTATTGGAGCGCACAATCCGTAAAGGATGTTTATATTCAGTATTCAACTACCGGCGGAACAGACCCGGCCGAGTGGACAGCCTGGGGAGCGAAAACGCTCGCCTGCAGTCCCGTTACTTCGCCATCACCGGCGGACAATGTCGTAAATTTCGGCGGCGTTCCTGTGAAATATGTCGTCATTACCGTCAAGAACGGAGCCAGCGGCACATGGATTGGTCAAATTCCCGGTTCGACTAACTATGACTTTGCCATAGCCGAAGTCCGATTTTACAAAGCCGACTAATACCGGATATGACATTACTGTTGAAAAACACTATAACAATGTTATAGTATGATGTAACAATCAATCTCGTCTGAACGATTATAAAGAAACGTCTTAAAATTGATGAAACGAAAGGAAGATCAATGGCTGGTTCGCTGGAACTTCGTCCTTATATTTGGGAAGGCACCTATGCAAAATGGCGGGGCGATGCTCTGCACGACCCCGGCCTGTGCGCCGATATACGAGCGTCCTGGATGTCCGCCGATGAACGCCTGATTGCCAGAACCTGCGAGATGATTGGCTGGCCAAAAGGGTATTTCTATGATGACCATTTTCCTCCAGCCGAGCCGCAGGGCCGCGGCAAAAACTATAAGCACATACCTTTTCAATGGAACGCGAACCATGCTCCCAAAAAACTATCTGCCGATTGTATTTCTCCGGGCAAAGGCCGATTTACAGTAGAGCTGACAGCTGAAAAGGATTATGTGGACATCAATCTAAGTCTGCAAAACGATATGCCTGCGGCAGTTGGTCCGATTGATTGGCCATTCTGTATGATAGCGATTGAGAGTCCGAATTTCCGCAACCCGGAGCATGACCGTATTTTTATTTTCGACGGCCAAAACCTCCGCAGTTTTCGAGATATCAATGGCAAGGCCGGTGTGTTTATTGTAAAAGTGGCAGGCGGTCATGGCTTTGTACCGGTGGTTCATCAGTCCCTGCCACAAAGTCCTGTGGAATCACAGGAATCCGTCGTGGTTGTGAAGTCGCAATGCGGCCGGTATGCAGCTGCCCTGGGATTCGAGCAATCGTACAGCGCTTTTGGCTGCACAGGCAATATGTGTTTCCATATGGACCCGTTTCTGGGAATCTTCCAGCCGGGTGAAACAAAAAAAATGCATGGACGGCTGTACCTGATTCAAGGCAGCGCGCAGGACGCTTTCGAACGTTACCGGCACGATTTCAGGTAATAATAAATCAAACACTGATGCCAAATTTAAAGGAAAAACATAAATGAAACGCGATTGGTGGAATAAGGAATTTAGAATTTTAATGACCCTCGGCGACAGTATCACCGCCGGAGGATGGTCAAGCAACCGCGACCGCTGCTGGGCAAGTTTGCTGGCAAGAATGATTACCGATTATCAGCGGCTGCCGGTGCATTTAGTCAACCTGGGAATCGGAGCGACGGTGTTATCGACTAAGAACCCCCGGTATGCCGCCAGTACCAAACCCGCCGCCGATGAACGAATCGACGACCAGGTGCTGGGCTATACGGCCAATGGCGCTCCGCTTTTGCCGGACTTACTGGTGATTGCTTATGGAAGTAACGATGCCTGCGGAGGCGGCAGTATCGACCTGTTTTGCACGGAGATGGAGAGTATTTTGCGCCGCATTCGGGAAAAGATACAGCCGTTAATTGTTTTGGCCGGCCCTTATTATATGCTGAATTTAGCTGACCGTGGGGCAGATTGGAGCTATGCCACGTTGAAAACCTTTTACGAGTACAACGAGGCAACTCGTGCGATGGCAGAAAAAAACAACTGCCTGTTCGCAGACCTTATGAGTACCTTCGCGGAGGCCGACTGGTTAGTGCATCGGGATTTAGTACACAGCAACGACCTGGGACACAGACTGGTGGCCAACAAAATTTTTGAAGTCCTGGCACAAAATTGCTCCGGACTGGCGATGGAAACAAAACAGGTGGAAGAACACATCGTCCCATGGCGGGATGAAGCCCTGCTGTCTGCGGATTTTGAACGCAGGCATGGCAAGCGGTAAGACGAAACCCTATGAATATACCAAGCAGAAAGAACAAACAATGAAACCAACAGTATTAGTCAGCAGTTACTACGACAGAGGAGTAACTGATATCGAGCTAAACCGGCTTAATCCGCTGGCGCAGGTAGTACGCGCCGATGTCGGCAGACGGCTTACCGAAACGGAATTACTTAATCAGCTCGCAGGAGTCAAAGCGGCGCTGATATCAGACGAAGTTTTCAACGAGCGGGTGTTTCGTTCGTCGCCGCAGCTCCGAATGATAGCCGTAGATGGCGTTGGCGTGGACAGCATTGACTTGGACCAGGCCACCGCTCACGGCGTTATTGTCAACAATGCTCCGTTCGTACACGAAGCCAACGGAGAGTTCACAGTAGGACTTATTCTTGCCGTAATCAGAAAAATAATTATAGCCGACCGTGGAGCCAGAACCGGACAATGGAACGAGCGCACGCAATACACCGGACGGGATTTAAAAGGCTCTACGCTGGGGCTTCTCGGTTTTGGCCGAAACTCGCGAGCCGTCGCTCAACGTCTGGCGGGCTTTGGCGTAAATTTACTCGCTTATTCACCGCCGCCTTACGCCGATGCCGCCATCGCACGCCAACTCGGCGTAAAATTAGTGGGATATGACCAGTTGCTAGCAGAATCGGATATCCTTTCAATTCACGTTACGCTCACGGAACAAACGCGAGGAATGATTGATGCCGCCGCTATCGCCAAAATGAAAACCGGCGCATATCTTATTAACACTTCGCGGGGAGCGGTAGTCGATGAACCCGCGCTTATCGCCGCGCTGTCTAACGGAAAACTCGCAGGTGCCGGACTTGATGTTTTTACCGAGGAACCCCCATCAGTAAGCAATCCGCTTTTCAAAATGGACAATGTGGTTGCTACCGCTCACGTCGGCAGCGATTCATTTGGCGCGTTCAGCGCAGTGTTTAAAGGGGCAGTTGATGACATTCTGCTGCTGTTGCAGGAAAAATTACCAACGCATATAATTAATACTGAAGTTCTAAATCATTCAAATTTTATAAACTGGAGACATTAATGGCAATGGAAACAGTTCAATTAAAACAGAATACTCGGCATCTGGTACTTGACCTTCGACAAATGAAAAGTTTTTGCGAAAAGCCTCTTGTGATTAAGAACGCTAAGGGCATTTATTTAAATGATATCGACGGCAAACGTTATATAGATGGAATTTCCGGCATTTACGTCGTCGGCATAGGCCACGGCAATGAATATGTAATCGAAGCCATTCGCAGACAGCAGGAAAAGGTTTCTTTTGTCGCACCGCTGCACGCTGTATCCGAGATAACAGTTCAGTACGCGGCGAGGCTGGCCGAGCTGACTCCAAAAGGACTCGGTACGTTGAAATTTCTTTCAGGCGGGTCTGAAGCTACCGAATCAGCCTTAAAGTTTGCCCGCCAATATCACCGCCAAAGCGGCAACGCCTCCAAATACAAGTTTATCGGTTTGTATAAGGGCTACCACGGCGCAACTATGGGCGCGATGTCCGCTTCCGGACTCGGCGGGCCTCGAAAGAGCGTTTTCGGACCGTTCCTTGAGGGATTCCTTCACATTTCGCCGCCGGCATGCTTTCGCTGCCCGTATGGTCTGAAACATCCATCGTGCCAACTGCTCTGTGCGCAAATGCTTGAGAACACAATCGTCAGCGAAGGTGCCGAATCTGTCGCAGGATTCTTTATCGAACCTATCAGCAACACCGGCGGAATCGTAGTTCCGCCGCCCGAATACCTGCCTCGCATCAGGGAGATTTGCACCAAATATAATGTATTGCTGATATTTGATGAGATTATTACCGGCTTCGGCCGAACTGGAAACTGGTTTGCAGCCCAGACATTTGACACCGCACCGGACTTGCTGTGTATGGGAAAAGGAATGGGCAGCGGCTATTCTCCTCTCGCAGGTGTTGCCATACGCGATGAACTTCACTACGCCGCCTTCTGGGGCGAAGACAAGGCGAATATCCAGTTCGCTCACGGCCATACGTTTGGCGGAAATCCAATTTCAGCCGCCGCCGGTCTTGCCGTGCTGGAGGTAATTGAAAAGGATAATCTCATCGGAAATGGCCAAAAAATCGGCGACCACCTGCGCAAACGCCTGGAAAAAGAAATCGCCGCGCTTGGCATTCTTGGACAGGTGCGAGGCAAAGGATGCCTTTCCTGTGTCGAGTTTGTCGAAGACACGAAGACTATGCGGTCTTTTTCTGCCGAGCGAAGTTTCGGCAAACAAGTTGAACGCAGGCTGCTCAATAAAGGACTAATCCTGCGCTGCGACCCAAACTGGATTGCATTCGCTCCGCCTTTCATAGCCACAATAGAGCAGGCGGACGAAATGGTGGATATATTCGTACAATGCGTGCGGGAAGAAATCCACAGCGGCAGAGGGACGACAGTATGATTTCAATAGCGGCTTTCCCAAAATGCTGGATTGAAGATATATGCGGCGGCAAAATGACTCTGTTCGAGTGGATTGAACTGTCAGCAAGCCTCCAATGCGAAGGGCTGGAACTCTATTCCGGTTTTCTGCAATCTTTCGAGCAGGACTACCTGAAAGAAGTAAAACGGCGGATTGAGAGCCTCGGGATGTGTATGCCTATGATGTGCTATTCGCCTGATTTTACGCTCCCAGATGCCGATGCGCGAAAGCGCGAAGTTGAAAAACAAATAAAAATGATACAGGTAACCGCTGAACTGGGAGGAAAATTTTGTCGAACGCTCTCCGGACAGGGACGACCGGATGTTAAAGTCGAGGATGGCACAGACTGGGTAGTGCAGTCCATCGAACTCTGCCTGCCGACAGCGGAAAAGTGCGGCATTCATCTTGTAATCGAGAATCACTATAAAGATGGATACTGGAAATATAAGGAATTCGCTCAAAAAAAAGAACTTTTCCTTGCCATTCTAAATAGAATCCCTTCTCCTTTTTTCGGCGTTCAGTACGACCCGTCCAACGCCATTGTTGCCGGCGACGACCCCATTGAACTATTGGAACTGGTAAAAAACCGCGTCAAAACTATGCACGCCAGCGACCGTTATCTGGTCGAAGGCGCAACGCTGGAAGAACTCAAAGAAGCCGATGGAGCTCTTGGATATTCCCAAAAACTCTGCCACGGAGTTACCGGCAGAGGACTTAATGATTACAGAAAAATTTTCTCCGTCTTAAAAAGCGTTCGCTTTTCGGGATGGGTATCAATAGAAGATGGAATGAACGGACTGGAAGAAATGAAACAGTCCGTAGATTTCTTAAAAGCGATGCGCACGGAAGTTTTTTCATAATCGTCGTAATACTTTAGCTAAGTGCCAAATACGACTTGTCATTCCCGCGAAAGCGGGAATCCAGAGCGTAGGGTGGACAGATTTTCTGTCCACGCGGTTTTTTTTCGTGTTTAGCCCTGCCATCACTATGGCAGGGTTCAGTTTTGTAGGGTGGGCTTCAGCCCACGCGGTTTTCTGCCTGAATGGGAGTAGTTGTAATAGTTTGATAAAGGAATCAAAATGACTAAACATCCCGCAAAACTGCTGGCAGGCGCAGCAGAAATAATCATAACTCCGCCCGTTGGCGGGCCGCTGAATGTTGCACGGCCAAGCACGGGCATTCACGACGACTTGTTTGCGCGGGCGCTGGTAATCAGCGACACCGTGAAAAAAACAGCCATCGTTTCTCTCGATTTGGCCGGCACAGGCTTTGCCTTTACTGACGAGTTGCGAACGCGAATTCAGCGGCGAACGGGAATTGATACTGTTTTAGTTAACTGCACCCACACGCATTCCGCTCCGTTCACGATGCCGTATTCGGCAACCAATTGGAACTGGCTTATGAAAGAAGGACGGCCGTGGTATGATGCCTTGCTGGCGAATATAACGGAAATTGTTTGTCGGGCAAATGCGGATTTATCGCAAGCCCTTATCCGTGCCGGACGAGAACCTGTACAAATCGGCCTGAATCGCCGAGCCGACCTGCAAAAACAAAACGATGCTGAAAAACGCAGTCTCTCCGATGGAGTTATTCCCTGGGTAGATGTTCTGCGAATAGATAGACTGGATGGAAACCCTATCGCTATCCTGTTCAGTCACGCGGCACACCCCGTAACTGTACATCACGCCAGCGACCTTATCGGCGCGGATTATCCCGGTTATGCAGTAGAAACAGTCAAACGACATTTTGGCCGAAAGACTATCGCAATGTTCGCACAGGCCTGCGGCGGCGATATTAACGGCGAACCGCTGAACAGCGGCTTTGAAGCGGCCGCATCGGCAGGAGCGAAACTGGGAGAGGCAGTCATCAAAGCCGCATGTGAAAGCACGCCGCTTGAAGTACAAAAACTAATCGCCATATCCTCGACATTTGAAATACCGCTTAGCGATTTTCCGACTGCGGAAGAATGCCGCAAGCGTCTGGCCGAAATCGAAGCTTATATGAATGGGCCGAACGGCAAATCGGCGACAGCCGAGGAGCTTTGCTGGAATTCGGATGCCGTGCTGTGTATCCGCGATTTACTCGACAAAATAAAACGCCACGAAAAGCCGTCACTGCGATTTGAGGCCGATGCGTTAGCGGTAAATGACCAGTGGTGTCTGCTCGCGATGTCGCACGAAATGCTTTCCGAATATCAGCGATGGATTGAGAAAATTTCACCATTCCCGCTAACAATGGTGCTGGGCTATACCAATGCCTGTGAAAGTTATATCCCAACCGATAGCGACATTGCCGCTGGCGGTGCTGAAGCGTCGCCTTTCGGGGCTCCCCTATGGTATCACCATCGTTTCGCCCCAAAAATCGGAATGGAAAAAATTATAAAAGAAAAAGTCGCCGCTCTATTATCCGACATCAAAAATAAATTTTAGAGGTTGCCAAAAGGTTTAAATATGAAGCTGTATGTATATTTTATTGTGCTTACTGGATTAATCCTATTAACGGTAACCGGATGTTGCAATATTCCATATAACATTCATCCGGCATCAACAAAAAACCAGAGTCGCTGCGAGGCGATAATGAGCAATTTGGCCAAAAATGACCCAAACAGCAAATTAACGTGGTTTGATGCGAAAGTAATCGGCGTTGAAGGCAAAGGGTGGACAGATACCGAAGGCTATTATGAAAGAGTTCCGGCCAAAGCCAAAGGTATCCTTACCAATGCAGCTTTGAATTACGGAAAGCACAGTTCAGGATTGTATGTACGATTCGTGACAGATTCCAACACAATTTCAGCAAGGTGGAAATTGAGGAATAAAGAGTTATCAATGTTCCACATGACCGCAGTGGGAGTGAGCGGTCTGGATCTTTATGTTCATGATAATAATACATGGCGACTTGTTGGTATTGGTAGACCCCTGCAATTTCCTGTCAATGAGTGTGTGCTGGCGGGCGATATAATACCGGGAACTTATGAATATATTTTATATCTTCCACTCTATAATACAGTTGAACAACTGGAAATAGGAGTCGATCCGGGCTCTATGTTTGCAAAAGCCTCAAAACAAACTGTTAAACCAATTGTATTCTACGGCAGTTCAATCGTACAGGGAGCATGTGCATCACGGCCTGGAATGTCACATGTTGCGATACTTGGAAGGCGAATGAATCGCCCAACAATCAATTTCGCATTGGCCGGTAATGCATTGATGGAACCGGAAGTAGCGGATTTACTTTGCGAGCTTGACCCGGCAGTATATGTGCTGGATGCGGTTCCCAATTGTCATGTTGGATGTCTGAATGCGAACTTTGAAAAGTTTGTTGTTAAAATACGTAGTGCTCATCCTGATACGCCCTTGATATTTTTCGAGGAGATCTGTTATCCTAATGAATTCCATACCCTCCAAAAGCCAACGCAAAATGATAATATCACATTCCTGAAGTTATTTAAACAACTTCAGGACAAGGGTGTCAAGAACATATATTACATTACAAGTAAGGATTTCATCGGCACTGACGGCGAGGCATTTGTTGATTTGATACATCCGACAGACCTTGGATTTATGCGAATGGCAGATGCGCTGGAGCCGGTATTGAAAAGGGCGATAAAGAAGGAGTAGCTATATTCTACTTCTATCTTCTATCTTCTACTTTCTGTCTTCTGATTTCAAAACTGCTCTGTTTTTTCTCTGTTAATTAGTTTTTACCGCGTTATAATTTCCAACTGTTGTTTTTAGACACGGATTTGCACGGTTAAAAGTATATTTCTCTGTGTCCTCTGTGTTCTCTGTGGCTATTGTTACAAACTTATTGATTAAAGGTCTAATTTATGGAACTTTCCTGGCTGATGAGAATTAGAATAATCGCCGCGCTCGTAATCGGCGGCTGGCTGCTCGGATTTTTGCCCTGGGGCATCATCAAGCCCGACGCTGCCGGCGTGTTTTCGCTCCTGACAGGCAGCGTCAGCATACTCGATATATTAACTTGCGCAGTTCTGGCCTTTGCCGCCGGTTTTGCCGCGTCAGCGGTATGCACCCCTTATGGCGGACAAATCGGAATAATCGCCGCCCCGGCAGGTTTGGCTGTCTGGGCTCTGAAAAGCGCACCAATATCAAAACTTTTCCAGGCCGCCCCATCCGTCCAGAGCAGATTGGATATTTATTCAAAACTCAAATTCGAGGGCTTTATCTGGCTGGCATTGGCAGCCTGCGGATTTGTCGGTGCGCTCGCCGCGGACAGAATTTTCAGACGAAAGCCGGTAGATTTGCCCGATAATTTTAAGCCCGTTTATAAAATCCCCGAATTTGCCCAAATCGCAGCGGCAGTTATCGCAACGGTACTTATAGCTAATGTCTTAATAAACGCCCTTGCCCTGGGCGTTGGTTTCCTCGACCCGCAGCTAAAACGCGTTGTCGCCCAGCCGACAAACGCACAAATAGCTTTCGCCGTTCTGGTCGCCTTCGGAGTCTGCGGCTTTTTGGCGAAGCTGTTTTTGTCGTCTAAGGCGATTTGGCCGGCAATGGCATCTTCAATTATAACCTATTATTTTACGGTTAGTTATGTAAAGAGCGACACTATAACATTGCTGGCGCAATCCTGGCCTGCCGTGTTCTTTTATAAGCCCGTTATGGCTGTCCTGCCAATCCAGATAGTTTCTTTTGCCTGCCTGGGAGCGGTTTGGGGCTATTGGCTGGCCGTTCGATACCATATCTGGCGAACTGAACAAAGCTGAAAATAGACGTAACATTTTAGCCGAGTATCAAATACGACTTGTCATTCCCGCGACCTGTCTCGGCGAAGCGCAGCAAAGACGGAAGGCGGGAATCCATCGCAAGGGTGGACAGCTTTGCTGTCCACGCGGTTATATTTAGCCGCCGGCCTGTCCCGCATTTTCTGGCGGGGTTTTACCGGCGGTTTCCTGTTTTTTTACATTTGGCTAAAATATTGAAAATTTTGTAAAATTTTGATAAGTTTTTGCAAATTTTCGCTTACTTTTGAACGATTTTTGTCAAAAATCATCGAGTTTTTATCGAAATTGATTCATTTTTGAGAAATTTTGAAGAGAGAATTCCGTAGGCAGGAATATTTTAAAAAATAAAAATTTTTTCTTGACATTTTAGTGGGGGGGGGTAATTTATACAAAGAATATCTAAAATTACGGCTTTGGCGGAAACGGAAATAAAGTTGAAGAGACGGTAAAGTTAAAAAGCAGGATTCAAACAAACTCAGTTAAGAAAAGAGGAAATTCTATGTTCAAGCGGATGATTTCAATTCAGTTGATTTCGATTTCGGTTTTATTGTCTCAATCTTGTGCGCTGGCAATAGAGGATGCCAATTCGCTTTATCAGCAGGGCGAAGCGATGGAGAGGCAGGGTCGGCTTGGCGATGCACTGGCTCATTACAACCGGATATGCAGCGAATTTCCCAATGATACTTTTGCTGGGCCTGACAATGCCGGTTATAGGGCAAAGCTTGTTGCCTGCAGGATTGCGCTGGAAAAAGGCGACGCTGCTTCAGCGAAAGAGATAGCCGAACAAATACGAACATTGCCGTCATCGGCAAAGCAAAAACCCGAGCAGCTATACTCAACAGGATGTTCATTTGACACAAAAAAACTGTTTTCCGACGCGTTGTCATTTTACCAACAGGTACTTAGCGAATACCCCAATTCCAGGTTTGCAGGTCCCGATTGCGCAGGCTATAACACAAAGCGTATAGCCTATGGACAAGCTTTGGAAAGCGGCGACATTGTTGAAGCTCGCAAGATCGCTGACGAGATAAGAAATCTTGCCTCTTCGCCGGAGGAAAAACCCGCCCAGTTATACTCAACGGGATATTTATTTGAGGCAAAAAGACTGTTTTCCGATGCCTTGCCATTTTACCAGGATATAAACAGCGGCTATCCTGATTCCCAATTCGCCGGTGCGAATTATGCAGGCTTTAAAGCTAAAGAGATAGCTTTAATGATGTCGCTGGAAAGCGGCGACATTGTTGAAGCTCGCAAGATCGCTGACGAGATAAGAAATCTTGCCTCTTCGCCGGAGGAAAAACCCGCCCAGTTATTCTGGACGGGATGTTTATTTGACACAAAAAAACTGTTTTCCGACGCGTTGTCATTTTACCAACAGGTACTTAGCGAATACCCCAATTCCAGGTTTGCAGGTCCCGATTACGCAGGCTATAACATAAAGCGTATAGCTTATGGACAAGCTTTGGAAAGCGACGACATTGTTGAAGCTCGCAGGATCGCTGACGAGATAAGAAATCTTGCCTCTTCGCCGGAGGAAAAAATAAATCGGCTATTTAGGATTGCCGAGGGATATTATCTGGAAGGGGAAAAGCTGCAAAACAATGAATTGCTGAACGAATCCATCGAAATGTTTGGAAATGAAATACCCTCAGACCCGAACAATAATCTCGCAGCGGCCAGATTTTACATGCTCGGCCTGAATTACTGGCAACTCGGCGAATATTTTGATGCTGCCGATGCGTTTGAAACTTCCATTGAGGCGGATCCTAATCAGATGTTTGCTGGCGATATGCACTGGCTTATTTCCGACAGTTATGAGAAGCTCAAGGCCGCCGGCGATGTGAATGCCGTAGAGGCCGACCCGATAATCGAATGGGGCTATCAGACGCTCTTTGACAATTATCCGAATTGTAATATCATAGATTACGCTGCGATGCGGCTTAGTCAGATAAATTTGGACAAGGGCAATGAGGTGGCTGCCTGCGGATATTACTGCTGGCTGTTGATGAAAAATGACGACCCTAACGGAATAGGCTTTGTCGATGCTATGTTCAAAAAGTGCGAAAAGTGTGGAGGGTGCGGAAATGGAAACTAAAAGTTTAAAACCAAAAGCTAAAAACCAAAATTCAAAATTTAAAAATACCGCCGAGCCGTTCCAAAATTTCAAACTTTCAGCTTTAACTTTTACGTTTATTTTTGTAATTGATGTTTTTAGTATAATGGCATCAGCCTGTGTTTGTCCGCCGCTTCCGCCTTGTTACCGTAAAACATCGGGTTGGCCTACCTGCGGCAGGGTATGGAATTGCAGTGCCGGCCAAACTTGCTGCAATGGTTCCTGCTGTGGTGGAAACTGCCAAAGTTGTGTTAGCGGCAGTTGTGTTGTTTGTAATAACGATCCGAATAAGTTCTGCTGCAATAACTCCTGTTGCAGTATTCCTAATTGTCAAACCTGCGGGGCAAGCGGTTGTGAATCTATCTGCGATCCCAATTTATGTCAAACCTGCAATGGCAGTGGAAGCTGTATAACTTGCGGCGGAGACCCAAATAAATTCTGCTGTGGCGGCAGTTGCGGCGACAGCGATGCAAATGAAGCTTGCTGCGACAATAAAACTATCTATGATACCGATACAAAACAATGTTGCGGTGAAGGAACCGGGCATACCTGCGACAAAGAGTGTGAGTCCTGTTGTAACGGCAATTGTTGCGACATTTCAAATTGCGAAATTTGCAAAAGCGGCACTTGTGTCAGGGCTGTTCCGACAAATATGCACCAAACCAATGTTGAAGATATGGGCAACGGTGTACTTCATTTTGAATACGCGTGGGAATCTACGACAGGAGATTTGGCTGATCTTGGGAATTGTAGTGTGAGAGAAAAAGTAGATTATCCAGGCAGCGATCCCTATTACTGGCCATCACCACCATGGTATAATAGTACACCCAATCCGACGATAGCACCTAATCCTCCTATCTCTGCTACTTACGGCGTTGGTGCTGATAATCATAGCCCAGGTTCTTTTACTACACCCTACCAAGCCGCTTCGTTTACAGCAACACAGGTATACCAATATCATTGTGGTCCCGCATGCTGTATGGCAGACGATAGTTGGGAGACTCTACTGGATATTGGGGCAATATCACGTTTTGTAACAGAAGGTGGAGGATTGTGGAGGTATTCAATTACTAAAAGCGGCGCTTATGCAGAAATACTTCCTCTTCCTTAAGATAAATCAATGTAAAATAACAGCATCAAATCTTAATTTGAAAGGTTAAAATTATGATTATGAAACTAAAGCAGTTCGGTTGTTTGTTAACGATAATTATTATATTGATAGGTTTTGTTTGTATGCTTAACAATGCTTATGCACAGGAAGCAGAGAAATTTCTTGAATGGAGAATTGAAACCTCCAAGCAAACGTTTTATCCCGGCGAATCTGTTTTGCTAACTATTAGTATTACAAACAGAGGAACTCAGGGAGAAAAAGTCAATTTTGGGACAGATGGGATAGAAGCTTTCTCATTTGAAATCCGTGATCATAGTAACATTGTTATGGCCAAAGGAGAGAGTATTCAGAGATTTGGTTTATCGAGGGTGGGAATTCTTTCAATAGCTCCCGATGAAATAGGGCAGAAGAAAATTGTGCTGAATCGATGGTGTTCTACTTTGTTGCCAGTTGGAAAATATCATATTATCTGTAATGTGGACTATCGTTTGCGATCTGAAAGCAGAAAAAAAGAAGGAAGTGAGGTTTTTAGGGCAGGTCCAATCCACAAAATACAACTGGAATTGGATATCCAGATAATTGAAATGGACAAGATTAAATTTAAAGAAATGTTAGAAACTCTGGCTGGTTTCGAAATCAAATCGGAGGCACAAGACAAAGGAAAATGGTTAACAGAGCGGGACACCGCAAGAGAGTTGCTTGCTTTTACAGAATCGGAATTGGCCGTTCCATATCAGCTACAACTTTTGAAGATTGATCCTTATACCTGGTTTGGGCCGGATGCGGTGAATTCTCTTGTGAAGTCCGGAACATTGGAGGCTGCCATTGGATTAGTACAAATAATTGAAGACCCGAATGTTCATAAAAAAGATATGAACCCCATTTTTATCGACGGGGTATATAGACTTCGTGAAACTGGAAAGACGGAAATTATAACCACTACAGAAGATTTCGTGGCAAAGTACAAACGTCCCCCAGTCGGGTTGAAGTTGGTTGACTAATGATGCCGTTATCGAATCGGGCTATCAGACGTTGTTTGATATTTATCCAAACTGCAACATCATAGATTATGCCGCGATGCGTTTGAGCCAGATAAATTTGGACAAGAGCAATTCGGTTACCTGCCGCAAAAATAAGTTGCCCCTCACTTCACTTCCGAATACAATATATCCGTTAATTGAATACGGTATTATTGAGTTTTGAATAGATAGGGAAACGCTACTGCAAAAATCCGAAATTCTAATATCGAAATCCTAAGCAAATCCAAATAAGCGAAATTCAAATGACCAAAACTCGTAAATTTGACGTTTTGAGCTTTTGAAAATTAGAGTTTTGAATTTGTTTCGGATTTCGGATTTAGTGCTTAGGATTTTACAATACCATTCATTTATTTTTTAAGAGCAATGGGAGAATCGCTATGTTGCCGAAAATAATTAGTTACCTTCAAACCGATATTTGGCGAGTCCAGCTAAAGCACTGCCCGCGTAAAAAATTTTTCCTCCTGCGAACATTAAGAATCATTGTCCTTGCCGTTCGCGGATTCATCGAGGATAAGTGTAAATTCAGAGCTTCCGCCCTCACATTTTTTTCCATTCTTTCCATTGTTCCGATAATCGCCCTGATATTCGGTGTCGCCAAGGGGTTCGGTTTTGAAAAAATGGTCGAAAAAGAGCTAATGCAGAAAATGGAGGGGCAGAAAGAAGTAGCGACGAAAATTCTCGATTTTGCCAACTCACTGCTTGCCAATGTCCACGGAGGCGTTGTCGCAGGCATTGGCGTTCTATTTCTGTTTTGGACGGTAATAAACGTTTTAAGCAATATCGAAAATTCCTTCAACGACATCTGGGGCGTAAAAGCACCGAGAACTTTCGCCAGAAAATTCAGCGATTATATTTCGATGACTTTGGTTTGCCCGTTTCTGCTTGTCGTATCGGGCAGCCTTACCGTTGTTATCAGCAGCCAGATTAAAAATATCATTCAGTCGTTTCCAATTTTTCATTTTATAGGCCCGCTTGTTTTAGTCCTGCTCAACCTTCTGCCTTATGTAGCTCTCTGGGTCGTCTTTACGTTTATATTTATGTTTATGCCCAACACGAAAGTCAAATTTACATCAGGCCTTCTGGCCGGAATTGTCGCAGGCACGATTCTTCAAATCACTCAATTGATTTACATCAAATTTCAGATTGGAGCGGCAAATTACGGAGCGATTTACGGCAGTTTCGCCGCGCTGCCCCTTTTCCTTTTATGGCTGCAGATAAGCTGGTTCATTGTTTTGTTCGGAGCGGAGCTTTCTTTCGCGCATCAGAACGTTGATACTTATGAATTTGAGCAGGAATGTTTAACCGCCAGCAATTCGTTTAAGAAACTTACCGCTCTGCTGATAACTCAACTCCTTGTAAAAAGATTTTGTGGCAAAGAACAGCCGTTGAACGACATAAAAATCTCACAGGCACTTGAAATCCCGATTCGCTTGGTCAGGCAGGTGGTTTTTGAATTGGTTGAGTCGGGGATACTGTCCGAAATTAAAACCAAAAACGACAAAGAGGTCGCCTATCAGCCCGCGATTGATGTGGATATGCTCACCATAAAATATGTAGCCGATGCGATTGAGCAGAGGGGCAACGCGGATATACCTGTTGAGAAAACGCCGGAATTGGACAAACTTATTGCGTGCCTGAATACTCTCGCCGGCGACATCGAAAAATCCCCCGCAAACGCCCTCTTAAAAAATATTTAAAGTGTTTTGGGGATAACTCGCGTGGTTTTTGCGCAATGTGTCCGAGTGCTGCGCAGGAATTGTAAGCTTAGCATTTTGTGCAAGTGAAAAACTTGCGCGTTTTCGCAAATTGTTTTTTTCGTAGTCAGGTCATTTTAAAGATTCCCATTTATAAGATACCAGACGAGAATACAGAATACAGTAGTCAGTAGACAGTAGAAGCAGTATTCGTTTGGTAATGTTAGACGGCTTTTGGCCGCCGGCCTCCAACGTCGCCACTGGACGATTCTGCCAAAGAAGTTGGGCGGTTTTTCACGCTGGCAACGTTCTTACGCAGACACGACTACTCAACACCAACATCCTGTCGGAGTGAGAGAAAGTTCCGCACATCCGTGTGCGAAAGACCCCTGATTTTTATGCCGCTGTGGGTCTTGGCGGCTCTGGTGATAGAAGTTTGTAATTTATGATTTTGCTCTTTGATTCCGCGTGGACAGCAAAGCTGTCCACCCTACCGAGAGCCTTTTTAAAATGCCGGGCTTCTATTTCAGAAAAATTGGCTCCTTTCATAAAATTAGTAGTCAGTATTCAGTAGACAGTAGTCAGTAGTTTTGGAATCGGCAAAGCCGATAGAATTTTAATGACCGCTCCATCATCCGCCGTCGCTGAAGCTATGGCGGGACAAGCTGTCGCGGCTCTGTTGGGTCTCTGCATTACATAATAACTTGCGCGTTTTTGCTGAAAATTGGCTGAAAATTTAAAGGGGTGATTTTGTAAGTGGTTGTGATATATGGATATAAATTTTTTTAATTTTTTTTAGGCGCGCAAGTTTTTGCTTGCGCAAATGGCTGAAGAGGATATCCCCTATTTCCAGAATTGTTTAGTCCTGAATAAAACTTGCAAAAACCGTCGAAAAATTGTAGAAGCTTTCATTTTTTGCAATTCACTTACAGATCCTTAATATCCAGAAACGATTTTTTAGCGTAAAAATAGAATTTTTCTTCAAAATTGCCCAAAAAAAATCAAAAAAAGTGTCCAAATTTACGCAAATTCTCCTTTTTTTCAAAAGTTTAAATACTTAATTTGTGGACAGTTATGGCCGATATAAGATATGTGTAAAAATTAAAAATCAAAGATTAAAAATCAAAATTGAGGAATCGGCCAAAAGGCCGAGACTATTTTTATGAAGATGAAAATGACAAACTTCAAAAAAAGCGTGTTAGCAGTAGTAATAATTTCAATTCTCGCGACTGCTGTTTGTGCCGAGGTAGTGCAGGAACAATTAAATTCTCCGGTAGCGGCTGGGACTTTTTACGACACCGGCTACGAGCTTTACGCCTCCAAAGACGCAACTTTCTCTTCGGCGATGCAGGCGGTTATATTTCTTAACGCCGCGATAGAACTCGACAGCAGGGCGAATTATGTGCTCGGCGATATAATCAATATCGCCTGGCAGTACCCGGATAAGAATTTTTCGGAAGTCGTAAAACTTGCATTAAGCCAATATATCGACCGTTCGACAGACCTCGAGATTGCGTCCAAAGCCGTTGGGTATCTCCTGGAAAGGCTCGACAATCGCGAACAGCGCGAACAGTTGCTGGCAGTTATAGCGCAGCAAATGAAAGACAAAAATGTAATGTTCACGTCCGATGTTTTGGCGCAGCTTGGTTTTTTAAAGGCTGAAACAGCGGATGTAAATGACGCTCAAATGTATCTGATGCAGGCGTTCGCGATGAACAAATATAATCGGCTCGCTTTTTCCAAACTTGCCGAGCTTGCCGACAGCGGCGGGCAGTCTCTGCCGGATATAGTTTATCTCCAGAATTTCCGTTACGCGGTCAGGTCGAATCCGCTCGATATCGATTCGGCGTTTTCGTTTTCGCAGTATTGTCAGGCATTAGGCCTCTTTACCCCCGCGTCGGCAGGATATAAGTATTGCGCGGAATTAGCCAAATATGCCGGCGGAAAAGATTCCATCGAGCCGAAACTGTGCAGACCGTGGATATTGAGCAGTTATAACGCCGGACAATATAACCAGTGCAGGGATATTTTGTGGCAGGTTCGCAACGGCGGGGGGTTTGATGTGCAGGTTGAAGCGTTCGCGGCCGCGGCGGCCACAATGGCCGGCGATGGGCAGACGACTAAGGCGATATTTGACGCGATAGAGGCAAGGGGCAATAAAATTCTCGCAGGCGAGCTGAAAGTTTCCACTTCTGAAATTATTGATTACGCGTGGTTTTACGCTTTTGCCGTCGGGACTCCCAATCCGGACGATATGCTCACCTGGGCGACAAAGGCTTATGACAGCGACGCCAATTCCGCTGATGCTGCTTCGCTTTTTGCTTACGCGCTTATAAAGAACAAACAACTCGATATCGCCAGACCGATGCTTGAAAAAATCGAAAATTCACTTCCTTCGACCGGTATGGCTAAGGCTGAACTTCTTATAGAAAGTCAGGACAGCAATTCCGCTGTCGCAATACTTAAAGGTGTCATCGCTTCTGCGCCGGGCAGTTTTGAGGCGCAAAGAGCCGCGGCAAAACTTAAACAGCTTGGCTCGGAATATATTTCGCCGGTCAACGTCGATGCGTTTAATTCCGCTCTGGCGGGCGATTTCGGGCAGAAATTTTTCAGTCCGTTCATCGAACCTGAAAAAATGATTAAGTTCGAGTTTAAGGTTCAGGGAACTGCGTTTTCTTATGGCAGCGAAATTAAGGGCAGTCTTGTGGTCGTGAATAACTCCGCCGAGCCGATGCTCGTCAGTCCCGACGCGATGGTGAAGGGCAATATAAGAATTGACGCTCGAATAGCGGGCGATTTAAACGAGCAGATACCCGCTCTGATAACAAAGAAGGTTCGTCCGTCTTATGAAATCAGGCCTGGCAGCGCGTTGTTTATTCCCATTCGTCTCGACACCGGCAGGGTAAGAGAAATTCTCGAAAGCTATCCGCAGGCGGAACTGAATCTTGAATTTGTCGCGTACCTCGACCCGCAGATGTCAGCCGATGGAAAAATAACTAACCTGCTCAAAACGCCTCCGGCACGAATAGTTCTGAAACGCCGCAAACTCGACCTTAATACCCAATATCTCCAGCAGAGACTTGACGCGATAAAGAAGGGTCATCAGGGTCAGAAGGCTCAATCAGCCCAACTGTTCGCCGGTCTTTTGACTGAACAGCAGAAATTGAGGCAGGACGGCACTAAATATAAATTTATGTATGCCGAGTCGGAATTATTGAGTTCTGCGTTGGCAAGATGCCTTGTCGAGAATGACTGGGTGCTGAAAATTCAAACGATGGCGGCTATGCAGAGAATGAAGCTGGATTATCGAATTACAGAGACGATTTCGGAGGATTTGCGTAATCAGTATTGGCCGGTAAGGCTGATGGCGGTGTTTGTTCTTGCCAAAAACCAGCGGAATTTTGCGCCTGTTTTGGCCTGGACGCAGCAGAACGACCCGCACCCGTTAGTAAGGCAGATGGCTTCGATTCTTGCCGGCGGCAGCGGTCTTGACGAGCCTAAGACCAGTCCGAAAGACGATGCTCAAACTCCCGTGCAAAAATCAGCGGATATTGCCGATGGCAATGGTATTAGCGAGCCTAATTTAAGTCCACAGGTCGATGTTCAATCTCCTGTGCAGAAATCGCCTGATATTGCCGATGACAACAGCAATCCTGACGAGCCTAACGCGGGATTATGAAAAAATTTATATTCACAGCAATATTCATATCTGTAATTTCGGTGAACTGCTTTGCGGAAGCAAATACGCCGGACGCTAATGTTCAACCGATTAAGGCGGTAGCAGCGGCAGTTCCTGACGCTAATGTTCAATCAATTATTGCCACAACGCCCGATGCCAACGCCCCACTAATCAAAACTCCGAGAGTAGGGACGCAGAACGCCAATGTTCAGGCGATTAAAACCGCAAAATCCGTAATACTTGACGTTAATGTCCTATCGATTAATACCACAATAAAAATAACACCTGACCCCAACGCGCAACTGTTTAAAGCTGTGGAAGACGGCAACCTGACAAAGGTGGCCGGCGTTTTATTCAGTGGCGTAGATGTAAATATAAAAAATAGAGATGGCGAGAGTCTTTTGTGGCTCGCGGCGCAAAACGGGCATATAGAGGTCGTCAAACTTCTCGCAGATAAAGGCGCGGACATCAATTCGGTAACATCCGGCGGCATAACTCCCTTAGCCACGGCATCGTACGAAGGCCATACGGAAATTGTCAAACTGCTTTTGGACAAAGGGGCAAACGTTAATACAAAAACAGAAGATGGCACATCTATACTATGGGCGGCATCCGCTAATGGTTTTACGGATGTCGTCAAGGCGCTTTTGGAAAAGGGGGCTGATGTTAATACAACAACAACGGACGACGGCACAAACGCGCTGTGGGCGGCTGTCGCTAACGGCCGTGCGGAGATTGCCAAACTGCTTTTGGATAAAGGTGCCGATGTAAATACAACAGCTAAAGATGGCACAACCGCTCTGCAATTAGCATCTGGCGGAGGATACGCGGATATAGTCAAGCTGCTTATAGAAAAAGGAACAAATATAAATACAAAGACTGCCGCCGGCACGACCGCTCTGCAGTTAGCATCCGGCGGAGGATTTGCGGATGTCGTCAGGCTGCTTTTAGATAAAGGCGCTGATGTAAATTCAACGACTAATGATGGTACAGGCGCCTTGCAGATGGCATCTTGTGGAGGCTTTGCGGATATAGTCAAACTGCTTTTGGATAAAGGCGCTGATGTAAATTCAACAACCGCCGATGGCACGACTGCTCTGCAATTGGCATCTGGCGGAGGATATGCGGATATCGTTACGATGCTCTTGCAAAAGGGCGCGAATGTAAATACCGCAACTACTATCGGCACAACCGCTCTGCTGTTGGCATCCGGCGGAGGCTCTGCGGTTGTAGCCGCACTGCTTTTGCAAAACGGCGCCAATGTTAACGCTGGAACAGCAGACGGCATAACGCCGCTATGGCTGGCATCAAGTAACGGCTATGCGGATGTTGTCAAAGTGCTTTTGACGAAAAACGCCAATTTAAATACGCTGGCATCCGGCAGCGGCATAATTGCCATGATGCCGGCATCTACACGCGGCTATGCGACCAGCTATGCAAGCATCGTCAGGCGATACATAAGAAAAGCCAAAAATTACGCAATGGGAGCCGATGCGAAGGTAACGCCTCTGGCAATAGCGAAAAGGTTTGGCTACACGGATGTCGCTCAACTGCTCCAGCAGGCCGGTGCAACGGAATAATACCAGTGGGTATATTTAATTGCGCGTTGAACAATTCGTAAGTATTTATGCCGGCTTCGCTTGCCCGCGTATAACGGGCGCAATTTATTTAAGGCCGTTGGTATAAAAGCAGTCCGACGGGGCGGAAAATTTAAATATTTTTTCACCTGTTTTGTGTCCCTTATATGTCCTTAATATGTTTGCGCCTTTTGGCAAAAGGGGTTATGGCGGGGGGGCATATTTAATTTAGTTTTAAAATTAACAAATTTTTTGTTGTCAAAACGCATTGTTTTTTGTACTATTCTCGCCTCAAATCGAATAACCTATAAAACTTTACAATTGAGATGTTTTGAAAGGAAATTTTTATGCCGGCAAAAGTGAACGAAGATAAATGCACCGGCTGCGAGGCATGCGTAGATGCCTGCCCGGCCGAAGCGATAAAAATGGTTGAAGGTAAGGCATCCGTAGATGCTGATACCTGCGTTGACTGCGGCGTTTGTGTGGACGAATGCCCGGTTGAAGCGATTGAGATGGATTAACCTCTATCGCCAAAAAAGTTAAAAAGTAATTGTGGTCCCATCGTCTAGGCCGGTCCAGGACACCGGGTTTTCAACCCGGCGACAGGGGTTCAAATCCCCTTGGGACTATTTCCATAAGCCCTTATTTGACAAGGGCTTATTTTTTCAAGTCATCCCCACTACATCTAATACTACATTTAATGCTTGACTTTTTAAAAAGATAAAATATCATATTTTGTAACTATTTTGCTGATGAAAGGGATGTCGATGGCTAAAAAGCGTAAGGGAAGGCCAGCTAAATATGTTGTTGATTATAATGGCAAACCTGTTGTTGGCTTGTCATATAACAAAGCCGTTGGTCAACATTACAACACCCACTACAAAACGGAAACCAAGGGTAAAATGGTTTATTTTGGCGGCGATAAAGATGAGGCCATTTTTAAATTCCGTCAGTGGGAATCAAAAAGAGGTAAAAAACATGTCGAATTTGACATTGCCCCCCAAGAAGTTGAAGTTGAGCACACCGCTATCAAAGAATTATCTGATGAATCTGTAAAAGTTCTTAACGAATTGAGAGAGCAAGCAGGTTTGCCCCCAAGGGAGGGGAACATTCTTGAATTTGGAGTTGATGGCGACTTGGCAGCCTTTGGCGACGATACAAAGATAACGTCAACTTATAATGTTTCAGAACAGATCTTTTGGAGTAAAGCAAGGGAACTAATACTTAATGACATCGATGAAGCTCGAAAACGTCTAAATATAAATATCAAAATTGACGCAAATGCTCAAAGCTCTGTGAAGCTTGCAAATGTTTATGAGGTTTTCAAGCGGCATCCTAAATATGCAAATCTAAGTGATAAAAACCGTACCGAAGCATCTTGGAAAGAGTTTTTGAAAAGTGTTGGAAATAAGCCGATTCAACTCATAAGCCTAAAAGATATTATAAATTATCGAGACCATATCTTATCTCAAAAAATAAGTCCCAAAACAATATCCAATACCTTTGGCTGTATCAAAGGCATTATAAAAACTGCAAGCAGAGAAACTCATATTGATGCTGACAGCAAATCTTTAATTGAGTTTTTAAATATGTGCAAAGTCAGGCTGTTTGCTCCCAAGCAACAAACCAAGCAAACAGCAAAATTGTTAAGTAAGCCAGATTTCCACAAGCTGTTTAATGCTACTGATAACATTAAACATAAGCTAATTCTGCTTATAGGCTTGAACTGTGCAATGAAATCATCTGATATTTGTGATATCAAAATGTCAAACATTGATTTTGTAAATAAATCTTTGGTGAAACAGCGACATAAAACAGGAATTATTAGAGCTGCTGTTTTATGGGATATTACATTGGAATATATTCAGAAATATTTAGACGAGAAGGGGGGTAATTCCGAATATCTAATTACCTGTGATATCGGTAAAGATAAAAATAAGCCATTTAAACCACATAGTATTAATGAATTTTTCGGTGATTTGAGGAATAAGGCAAATGTCAGCAAGGACGTAAAATTCGAACACTTGCGAGATAGCGTCAAAACCGTATCTGTAAAGAAAAAGCCTGAATTGCTAAAAGTAACAGACATTATAATGGGACATAAAGGGGGTATTGGCAATCAATACTTGGAACGTCAGCCAGAGATGGTAGCGGAAATATGTAAGATTGTCTATGATTATTATTTTGGTTAATTCCCATACTGCCTTTACATTCTATCCTATCCCCCCTGCCCCCCATCTATCGCATTCATCCTACCCCAAAAATTATCAATGCTTTATTTTTCTAAAAATTTTCAAATGCAGAAATAAAAAAAGTTAGGATTCCTAAATTTCATAAAAAATGCGTATCATTAAAACTTTTGAAGCCATGGTTGTATTGAGTAATAATTCCTGTAAAATAGCACACATGGAAAATTTTGCAGACAAACAATTTAAAGAATACTGGCATAAAACGGAAGTCATCCGTGAATATAAGCAGATTTTGTATACCTTTGGGGACATGAGGCTGCCATATGTATTTGTCTCTGAGCATCATAGCTACAACGATAGAGCTATTATCAGAAGAGGGGTATTGTATATCCAAAAGCCGAGCATACTTCTTCCTGGCCATTATCGTGGGCCTGAATTCAAAGAAGGTTTTGAACATTTCAATGCCCTTCCCAAAGATGCAGCGTTTATTATTAGATCAATAGGACTTCCATATTCTGAAATTAATAACAGACAGACCGCAACGGATGAAGTGGAATATGGCAGATTGCAGACAGTTATTGATAAACTCAACAACGGATTAACACAGCACGATGATACGGACACGGGACTAATAAAGGGAGCAGTACATGGCACAGATATTTCCCTAATGAGATACTCGTTAGGACTTATGGTCAAGTCTGCCCCTGAAAACATCAAACAGTTTTTTGAACACATGAGAAGACAAAGAGATGAACCAATTAGACCAGATGAGAAAATTACCAATGAGGATATTAAACGGCTATTTGGGTAAAGGTAAGAATCCTGAGAAAAACCAGTTTACCAGTAATTACCCATATTGAAAGACATGTCATCGCTGTTTTACAAATGTTACCTTTTATGGGAATACTCCACTATATGCGTAGAAGTCGGCTGTTATAAGCGTCAAATTTTTTAAAGAACATAAAAATGAAGAAAGTTATTATTACTATTGGTCTGTCTTGCATAGCAATGATGTTTTTAAATGGCTGCGTTGAGGATCAAAAGGCATCTGAAATTAGAGCAGAAAACCGACAAAACATAACAAAAATTAATTTAGGTATGACGAGAGCCGAAGTCGTGCAAATCATGGGCGATAAGACAGCCGAGATAAGTTTTGGCAAAAACACAATAACATTTACTAATCCCTACAAAAGTGAAGTTAGGGAGGTGAAAGGATTCACATACGAAGTTCTCTATTACTATACCTTTCACGACCAGTATGACTATCCATTCAAGCAGTTCGAGATTCTTGACCGTGAATTAACGCCAATAACATTCCAAGATGGGAAAGTAATTGGTTTAGATTCTGAATTTTTAGCCAAATTGTCTTCTGGAAATTAATTCTGTTAATAAATGCAGAGCCATTATTGCGTATTATACGATTAAGGATGATAGTTTTGCCATAAAAAGTATTTTTAAATAAAGTAGAACATTATGGCAGTTAAGGCAGTATTATTAATAGAAATTTCATCTTCCTCCTCCAAAAAAAGCGGAAGAGCTTGGCAACAGGCTCTTCTCTTTTTTTATGGGTAAAGTTAAAAATCTTGATATTTCAAGATAAAGTGGTATTTTATTAGGAATTGGGCTCAACAACGCAGTTGAGCAAGTGTATACAGGGTTTATAGGGGATCCTGGATAATAGAATTGAAAGGAATCCCGATATGACAGATTACAAGTTTGATGGTAAAGAACTCCATAATCGAAGTGGAAACACGATAGGAGTGCTCGATGGCAAATACATTCGTGATGGGAGAGGGATCAATGTTGGCGAGATTGACGGTATAAGCTTCCGAGATAGCCACGAGAGTAAAATAGCCGAATTTGATGGAAGGGATATTCGAGATTTAGATGGGGTTAGAATCGTCACTCTTGCTGATGTTAAGAAATCCATTGATGGAATTGTCGGTGCCCCGCTGATTGCTATGTGGCTTTTCTTTGTTCGTTAGGTGAAAATTTCTGCTTAACAAACAGATCCAGCGGCAATCTGATAAGGTTGGCTCTTTTTGTTGACAGTATACATTCGTATTATTTGCTATAATAAAATAAAGCAATGGAAGCAGTCATAAGGAGTGCAGCTAATATTCTCTGTATAAAAACTTTTTTTGTTATTTTTGTTTCTAATAACTCAAAACCAAAATTGGCAATTACATACCCCAACACAATAGAAATAATTCCTCTTGTAGATTGAATTATATTGCCGAATACAACCCCTATTACTGCAAAACAGGAAAATAGGAAAATCATTGCTATAAACCAGAAAAAAGCAAAAGGGATAGAATCCAGCCAAGCCTCTTTAGATGTATTCTGTGTAAAGAAAAGAAACATAGTTCCACAGAAACCACATAAAATATAGCAAAAGGCAGAACTTAAAACTGCTCCGTGAAGAACTCCTAAATATTTAAAATTGTCTACTAAGGCTTTAATGCTTAAATCTGAAATACAAAAAGAAAAACAAGCCAGTATAATCAGAGCTATACTTGATAAGTTTAATTTCTTCCCAGAACTGGAAAGAAGGAAAGCTGAATATGAACTCAATATAACAGCTATCCATTTTGTCAGACTTAAACTCTGATGTAAAAAAATAAAGCCTATGATTGCCAGAATGAATACCTTTAGACCTAATAGGGGTGATACTCTTGATGGGTCAGAGGTTGTTAATGCAAAAATAAAAATAATTGTCCTAATATATAAAATATGGTACTGCCTAAAAGACTTAGTGCATAATTTGAAAATTCAGGCATTTTTGCTGGCATTAAAAATAATGCTAAAGGAATAGAAACAAATCCCATAATTATATGAGATAGTGCAAACAGCTTTAAAATATCGTTGCTATGCTTTTTGACAAATATCCTAGTACATAGATAAGATATAGATTGGGAAAAAGCTGCTAAAAAGCCAAACAAGATGCCTGAATACATATATTTAATTTCCTATAAATTGACACTAATTTTTATAGCCTTCTTCAACTCTGTTAAAATCCTTTTAGAAACATATTCGTTCCCTTTTTTGTTAGGATGATTGTTATCTCCCCAATAGGGATTAGTTCCATTAGGCTTTATGTCAATCTGCATATTGGGAACATAGAAACAGTTATATTTTAAACAGACCTGCTCTTCCATTTTGCCAATTGCATCGGCGAAACTATATTTCTCAATGCCATACTCAATTTTTTCTTCTTTAACATAATCTCTTTTGCCAAAACAACTGGCAATAACTACTTTTGCTCCAGCCTTCTCTGCTTTGATTACCATGTCTTCTAAGTCTTGCTGTAACTGCTCAATAGGTCTTTTGTTCTGCCAAAAATCATTGGCTCCCAGTTCAATAATAACTATATCTGGCTTGAAGGACAAAACATCTTTGTCAAACCTTGCACAACCACCGGCAAGAGTATCTCCGTTAATTCCTTTATTGATTATTTTATAAGAAGGGAGCCATTTCTGGAGCCAATCAGTGTATCTGCCACCATCACCTCCACAGACCGTTAGACTATCACCGATACAGACAATTGTTAGCTGCCTGTGCTGGTTGCAGCCTGAGAGAAAAAGAATTAGGGGAACCAGTAGAAAAGTAACTATTCTACCAATCTGTAACTTTTTATTCTGCATATGAGCAATTTAGATGAAATTGTCAGAGTTGTAAAGAATTTCTTGAGGTATTTTATTCATTCTTCCTTGGATATTTTGATTTCAATATCTTTTGGCAATGCAAGACCACATGCAACTTGCATAGTTTTGAAAACTCCTATTGGAACAACACATCCCGCACAACAGCCCTTTAAAGTGATACGAGAAATTTCCAATATTTGGCTATTATTTTCAGGGCTGATTTCCTGATAAGCATCAATAGCACCAGCTTTTTCAAGGTTCTCTGCATAAGCACGGATTTTTTCACAAGCCGAAGTAATTTTAAATTCTACATTCTGACCGTCATTACTCTCGGCATTTACCTTGGTAGGAAATCCACATATACCAGCATCTATAGTTGTTTTAGCATTCATATCTATCTACTCCATTTTGAATTTTACTTTTTACTTTCTATCATATCTGCCAAAGTTGCTTCACTCAAAATTCTCTTTAGTTCAAATTCAGCTTTTTTAGTTACTTTTTCCATTTTTTCAGTAAATGGCTCATTTGATTTTAAGAAATTTAAGTGGTCATAGGCAATGTCTTTTATTGCCATAATAATATCTAATAAACTAATTTTATCAGGTTTTCTGGCCAAAACATAACCGCCAGAGGGTCCACGTTTAATCGATAAAATTCCAGCCTTGGAAAGGTATTTAAGTATTTTGAGCAAAAAAGGAAGTGGGATATTAAATTCCTTTGAAATCGTATGAGCCATTATTTTGTGATTCTCTTTTTGATGTAAAGCTATATAGCCCACTGCTATTAAACTATATTCTGCTGTCTTGCTCATTTTTAAAATCCTCAACTACTTCTTTTTTTCTTTTGCCGCAAGAGCCTGATATTTAGCTGCTTCACCTTGATGGTAGGCGGCTCTTGATTGATAATCAGCTACTTTCCTCTGATATTCAGCCGCTTGTTTTTGGTAATCTGCCGCCTTCTTGCTGTGATACTCTGCTTGTCTTGTTCATAATTTGACCTCTTAATTTGTAGTTCTGATTTTCTAAATTCACAGATATGGCTGTATTGTAATGCTTTAGACCAAAATATACAAATCTTTTAAATATGCCTTTTATGAGGCATATCCGTTCAAATGATTTTTATGGTTTTATCTCTGAGCCAGTCTTCCACACCAGCTCCCCAATCCCTTCTGGTGGCTTGATATCTACGAAAGTTATATTAGGGGGTAGATTTCAAGAAAAATAGGCTGGTGTGGAGAACTGGTTATTTTGACATAAGTTTGCATTAGGTTGTTTTTGAGATACAATGTTACAAAACTGCCTTAATCAGGATAACTAATGCCCTTACATTTTAAAACCATATGCAGCAGCAGTAGTGGGAACTGCCTCCTTCTGTGGACGGAAGATACAAAAATCGTAATTGATTGCGGACTCGGTTCTATGCAAAGGACAAGAGCCGTATTAACGGATAATTTTAAAAATCCAACTCATATTGATTCTATCATAATTACCCATACCCATGGCGACCATATCTCATATTACCCTTTAAGAGTAATGGAAGAATATGGGATTGATTTAAGAATTCATGAGGATAGTGTAGACCAGTTAAGAGATAAGCATTTTAATGGCATAGGGCTTGGATCACTTAAAATAAAACCTTTTACGGATAAAGAGTTTAATGTGGGGAATTTAATTATAGAACCAGTTAAGGTTCCCCACCATCCCAATTTTAATACCTATGGCTTTGTGGTTCGATATAAGCAGGAAAATGAATGGCTAAATGCAGTAATAACTGCTGATTTTAATAATGGAAGAGCAATCTCAAGACATCTTATTGATGCAGATTTTATTTATATCGAGTCAAATCATGACTTGGAATTATTGAAGAAATACCCAAATCATAATAGCCATTATCATATGAGCAATCCAAAGACAGCCAAGTTGCTTTGTCTGGCTCGTAAGCAGAGCAGAAAAGCTCCCAAGGCTGTTATGCTGGGACATATAAGTAATGAAAGAAATGAACATAAAATTGCTTTGAATGAAACAATATCAGCATTTAAGGAAAATGATATAAATATGGATTTTGAATTATCTGCCGCTCCGCTTTACGAGAGTAGTAAAACTATACAGATATGATTTTGCTTTTTTAAGATAAATGTGGTATTCTGCTGAAAATTAGGCTCAGCCGTGTAGTTGGGCAAGGATATACAGGGTTATATAGAGAATTCCAGATAAGGAGGAAGAGTATGTTTTCGAATCATGTTTACGTTTGGGCAGTGCTGGTTTTGCTGACTTTGGGAAATGGCTTGGCAGTCAGCGATGTGGATATATGGCAGAACACTTATTATGCCGAGCTTGGAACTTTGCCTACCACACAAGGCTGGCCGCTATTCGAAGGCGATGGCAGCTCACCTGACCCCACCGTTGTAAACGGTATTCTCCACCAGGGACCCACCAGTACCACCGAGTATCAGGCATGGGTCAAAGATGGTGCCTTTTGTCATTTCCGTGGCCCTGTGCCGTTCGTTATGGAGTGCAAGCTTAAGGTCATCAGTTCCAATTTCGTTGATTACGGCTATGGCTGGGGTCCAGGCTGGCATTGTACCGCCAGCGACAAGGATAAGAGCTACTTTGCATTGGGCATTACCCAGACGGGCGTTCGCCTGACCAATACATCCAGGTTTTCATACAATTCCGCAGAGAGCAGTCCGCTTGTCGCCCTCGACACAACATCTGATTTTAAAGTGTACCGACTAATCTTCTTCAACGGCCTCGGACAGCTTTATGTCAATGGTGTCCTCATCGTCACTCTGCCAATTGGCAGCATAAACGATCACTCATCATTCCTGGTGTTTGGCGACCCACACCCCCTGACTACCAGCGAGGTAGAGATCGAATATGTGCGTTTCGGCATCATATCCGAACCATCAGACTTGAATACCGACGGTGTCGTTGACTTTGTAGATTTCGCCAACTTCGCCTCTGATTGGCTCGAAAGTAGTTGCGGCTTGCCAGACTGGTGTAACGGACATGACTTTGACCAAAATGGCAATGTAGGCATGACCGACCTTGCTGAAATAGCTGAGCATTGGCTGGAAGAAATTTGGTAAAGTAATCTGGGGACACTCTATATTTAATAGAAAAAAAGAGTGATTATGCCGTTGAAAAAAGGAAATTCTAAGAAAATTATCAGTGAAAATATTAGTGAATTTCATACTGGGAAAACTTATTCCGCCACTAAAACTAAATTTGGAAAATTAAAAGCTGATAAGCAGGCCATAGCAGTTGCTTTAAGCCAAGCAGGAAAGTCAAATAAGCCAAGCAAGTTGGCGAAAGTGATAGTTAAAAAAAGAAAAAGTTAGTATTTTATAAATAATTTTATTTTTTAAAAAGGAACAATTATGGCAAAGAAAAAACTAATAACTGGTATCTGGTCAAAAGAAGAAATTAAAATTCTTAAAAAAATGTTTTGTAACATAGCTACAAAAGAACTTGCTAAAAAATTAAATAGAAAATCAAAATCAGTTGAAGCTAAGGCATCACAGTTGGGTTTAAAGAAAACAATGAAATATCTGAAAAAGATGTGGTTAAGTAAGTAGGGGAAAAGAATTGATGTTTGAGATAAATATGGTAGCGTATTAGTAATTAAACTCAGCCGTGGAGCTGAGCACAAGAGTGTACAAGGTTATATAGGAATTCAAACTTAAGGAGTAGTATAATGGCAAAGAGTGCAAAACCAGCAACAAAAAGTGAGATTATATCCAACATCGCCGAGACCACACAGCTTTCCCGCAAGCAGGTGGTGTCCGTTTTTGATGCCCTTTCAGGCCAGATTAAGAGTGCAGTGGGCAAGAAAGGTCCTGGCGTTTTTGCTTTGCCAGGTCTGATAAAGATCTTAGTCATTAATAAGCCAGCCACCCCAAAACGTAAAGGCATCAATCCGTTCACAAAACTGGAGCAGGTCTTTGCGGCCAAGCCAGCTCGCAAAGTTATCAAGGTTCGGGCTTTCAAAGCTCTCAAGGACATGGCTAAGTAACGGACTAAGGTGCCGTTATAATCCCGGATGGCGTATAATACTTGCATTAAATAATCCTCCTCTTTAGGAGGTTCACACGGCAGGACGGTTCCTCCTCTACCGCCTGCCTTTTTTTGTTGAATTCTTGAAAACTTTTAACGGCTATATGGGAAAAGGTAATGATTTGGGGAACCGTGCTTTGCCAAAGAAGGCAAATGGCATTCTAAAAGCAGAACTGGAACCTCGATACAGATAGTTTATCGAGGTTAGACAGAACAGATCCCTATCCTCTATTAAACCAGCCTAAAGAACTCGTGAATTTCTTGATTTATTATTTTTGAGTGGTTACAATAAGGTTATATGGCTAAGATCAAAACACCTGTTATCAACAAAGACATATTCTTAAACACTCTCACCTGTCCTGTCTTAGGCTGGACTTTGAGCAGAACTGATAAATCATCAATATCACCACCAACTTTTGCTGATCAACTTAAATTTGAAGAAGGACTTGAAATCCATGAACGAGCAAGAACTTTGTTCCCTACTGGAACATTGATCCCTTTCTCAAATAATAAAACTGCTGCTGAAACTACTCAAAAACTACTTGCTGACAAAAAAATAGAAGTTCTTTTTGAACCAACATTCTGCTCATCTAATTTTGTTACAAAAGCAGATATTCTTAAAAAGAACAAGGGTGGTTGGCATCTCTATGAAGTTAAATCAGCTACAACTGACAAACCAGAACTGATTGATGATATGGCATATACTGTCATGGTTGCCCAAAAAGCAAAACTGGAAATAACCAATTGTTCATTACTATTAGTCTCAAAAGATTATAGATTAGGAATGACTAACAAAAAACTTTTCACAGAAGTTGATCATACAGAAGAAGTTTTTGAGAAAGTTAAAGAGTTTCTGACCTGCTGTGATGATGTTGAGAAAATAATTTTAAGCAGCAGAAAGCCAAAAGCTAACCTTATTTTTAATTGCAGAGGTTGTGATCTGTTTAGTGAATGCACCGGCAGCGTAACCATTCACAGTTTTGCTGGGATTAGTTTGGGGTATGGAGCTTCAGCATAGGTTGCATTAAGGGCATCAACGAAGAAATCATAAACGCTGCGTTTATGCCGAGCACAAGTAGCGACAACCGTCC